>Ga0182745_1000068_pt1 | contig 150140 bp, 142 predicted proteins | sample eDN3rd30CKraftBY_FD_128523 | JGI IMG/M metagenome (GOLD analysis project Ga0182745, IMG submission 128523) | Enriched backyard soil microbial communities from Emeryville, California, USA - eDNA 3rd pass 30_C Kraft BY (version 2) (version 2) | ecosystem: Environmental > Terrestrial > Soil >...
GTCAGCGTGCGGGATCCGGTGAGCGACTGTAGCGCCTGGAGACGAGCCGTTTCTCGGGCGGCTTCGGCTGCCTTCACCGCATAGGAAGCGGCCTCGCGGCGCGCGCTGGTTGCCCCGCCGTCATAAAGGTTGCCGGAAACGTTGAGCCCGACGGTATAATCGAGGCGATCAGAAGACGAGCCGGTTCCCCGCCTCGATCCATCAAGATCATAGCCGGCATCGGCCTGAACCGACAGAGTGGGGTAGATCTGCGCCCGGCTCAATTGAAGCTGGGCCTCTGCTTCCTTAAGCTCGGCTTCCGCACGCAATGCGGCCGGAACCTGGGCCCAGTTGGGCTCCGTCGTCACGCATGCATTGAGCAACCATTGGGGAACGGTGTTCGTCACCGCAATCCCATCTCTGCCAGTCAAGCTTGCAAGGGTATTTTGCCAACGGTTGAGTTGCGTTGTGATCTCGATAACGCGTGTTTTGGCCGCCTGCTCGCGTGCTTCGGCCTGCACTTCATCCGAGCGTGTACTCGCACCCCTGTCGCTGCGCTGGCGAACAAGGTCAGCAATTGCCCCGACCCCTGCGGCTTGCGCCTCGGCGGCCTGCAGCAAGGCGATATTGCGCTGTGTCTCGATATACGCATGCGCCGTATCGCGAATGACGGTATCGACTGCCGAGAGAAGTTGCGCATGACGCACATCGACTCCGGCAACCGCCACTTCGACGGAATTCCGTACCTTGCCGAAGTCGAAGAGCATCTGCGAGGCCGAAACGTTCAATTGAGGCGTCACGCGCTTTTCGTCTCCATCATAAAAGGAACGGACACCACCGCTCACCTTGGGGCGATAGCCGGAACGGGCAACATCGATTTCGGAGGTTCGCTGGTTCAGGCGACCGACCGCCTCATCAATGGAAGGATGCCATGCCAAAGCACGGTTTACAGTCGCTTCAAGCGATGAAGCAGATGCATCCCTTGCAGTCGGGCTGCTGTTTGGAACCGTCTTTGCGGAATTGGCTGCAAAGCTTGCCGGAGTCGTAAAAGCCTGAGGTTCGACGGGCGCAAGAACTGATGCAATTTCAGGCTGGGCTGAACAGGATGCCAGAACGATGCAGACTGGCAGCGCAAATGAAATAGTCCGACGATGGATTTTGCGCATCGTGTCTCCAGTGATGCAGTCATTCACGCCTATCGGTTGAACGCACGAGACGCCGGGCCCATTCGGGTCCGGCGTCTCGTCTTTTGAAGCCAACTAGATCAACGAGTTGGTGCCTGTGTTGTGCAGGTCGTCGTCAGGATTGGTCGACAGGTAACCAAGCGGATCGGATGCGTCGGACACATCAGCCAGACCGGATGCCGGCTGATCGTCATCGGCACCAGGAAGGGTGATATCGCCATCGTCACCTTCGCCATCGTCGAGTAGATTCTGGAACTCAAGACTCTCCCCATCTTCGACAAGGCTGCTGTCCGAAGCATCGCTGTCGGAATTGCCGTCATCGCCAGCAACAAACTCGCCGAGTGGCACCACATCCTCGCTGAACGCCAGGAGTACCGGTGCGGGCGTTTCACCACCCTGGAGCGTGCCGTTGACGGTTACGGTCAGCGTTGCCTCCTGGATCACGCCATCGATCTCCACCTGATAGGTGAACACATCCGTCTGTTGACCGAACGAAGCATTGTCATTCGGCGTGTAGACGTAAGTGCCGTCGGCGTTGACCAGAAGCGAGCCATATTCACCAGCGATCGTCTCCGAACCTCCGGCTGGGATTTCCGTATATTCCACGCCGTCTGAGGAAACGGACAAGGATACTGGGTCCGAACCCACCAGATCATTTTCGAAGAGATCACCTTCTGCGGGGAATATCTGACCCACTTCGTACTGGTCGAGATGGGTGACCGTGGAGCTTATGTCGACGCTGGCGCTTCCTGCCGCAGCCACCAGGCCGAGATCCACCTCCATCCGGACACGATATTCACCTTGTGGAACATTGGGTACCATGACATCGCCAATGCCGCCACTACCCAGCAAGCTCAGTAGTTGTTGATCATCAAAGCTTGTATAGGTTGTCCATTCACCATCTTCGAGCACCTCGAAGTATACGGCGACACCGCCGCCGATTCCTATCAAGCTGCCAGCGTCCACGGACAGTGACACATCCTGCGTGGTGTTCGCATCGACCGTGATCGGGTTACTGATCAGATTACCGGATGCAATCGGAATAGGCGGCAATCCGGGAATGGTGACCGACAATAGCCAGCTATAATCCACGGCATCCGGCATATCGACACCATCGGTCACGACATAGTCGTACTCAATACCGGCTTGTGCCGTATCGTCGGTAAGGCGTTCGCCATCAATCGTGATCGACAGATTTGCCTCAACCGAGTTGGTGCCGTCAGAGATGGTGTAGGTGAACTCCTCCGTCTGACCTACCGACGATAGATCACCATTGGGTGTATAGGTGTATGATCCGTTGGCATTGATAACCAGCGTGCCATATTCACCCTCGACGGTGGCAGTGCCGTCAACAAGCTCCACGACGGTGCCATCGCCGCTTACGACCTGGGTTACCTCGGTGCCAGGAACAACCGTATCCTCTCCAGGCTCTCCTTCCGCGCCTTCATCTGGATTGATGACATTGCCACTCACCGTTCCATCATCCGAGAAACCGTGCTCGGTCAATGTGACAGTGACCGAGGTATCCTGGATAAGTGTTAGTGTGTTGTTAAGCAGTGCTTCCGTGAGGGCGCCGAGGACGTCGTCAACGTAGCCCGTCAGTCCGAGGTTACCCAAAGCTTCCGAGACCACCTGGACTATCTCGCCGGCACCAAGAGCCGTAGTCGTGTCGAGCAGAGGCTCCAGGATATTCCGCACCACGGTACCAAGACCGAGGTCCAACAGCTCGACGAAAAGAACACCATTGAGTGCACTTTCAACTGCATCCAGAACCAGTTCCTGGTTTTCGGCCCCCAGCACGACGCCACCTTGGCCCAGTTCCTCAAGGGACAACCCGTCGCCATCAGTGTCGAGCAGGGAACCAAGAGCACTCTCGCCCTTGCGCACGACGATCGTATAGTCGCCCGGAGCAAGGCCCTTCACATTGGCGACGAGCGTGTTGTCGCTGGTAAGGCCGAGGATACCCAATCCCGCAACATCACCGAGCAGAGGATCATTACCCGTCGTCAGAACGCCGATAAGATCTCCATTGGCATCGTAAATTTCGACATTGAAGGCATCCGCCACCGCAATCAACGCAGACTGGCTAACCTCGATCACCACATCGCCCGTAGAGCCCTCGGCGACAGAGATTCCGATGCTGTTTGTCTCGTTTCCATCGTCGAGCAGCCCCAGAACCTGGAGATTCTCGTCCGTTTCGGAGGGGTGCGTAACAGATTCACGGCTACCCATATCCGCAGTGGCCGCGTCATCCGCCGCCGCGAGAACGGCAACCGTTACGGGCCCGAGTTGAGAAGCCGGTCCGGTGTTGTTGGCAGCATCGGATTGGCGAACCTGTACGTCACCGGCGGCATATTCGCCATCGGGCAACTCAAAGCTGGTTCCTGTGCCGTCCTCCCAGGTCTCTCCACCATCAAGCGAGTATTCCCAGGATGCTCCGTCCTCCAGGTTTCCAATGGTAACCGTACCATCACTGGTAACGCCGTCATCATCGACACCCGTATCGTTTTCGAGCGAAACGGTGAGCTCTTCAGGTGGGAGTGTGTCGGGCAACGTAGCCGGTGTCGGATCGGATTCATTTTCCGCCGCATCCGTCAATGTGACCGTTACATCCTGACCATTGCTTGGCGCCAGCGGGAAGGTCGCTATTCCCTCAGGAGAAAGCTCGACCGTACCGATTACATCTCCATCCGCATCATAGATGGTTGCGGTCGTCTCCGGCTCACCGGTTATCGTGAGCGTCACACCATCTTCGCCAACCGTAACCCCCGGCGCATCAGGCGTTTCGGTATCGGCATCAGCGTCAGCGTCCGCATCTGCATCGGCATCGGCATCCGCGTCAGCGTCGGCATCTGCGTCAGCATCGGCATCAGCGTCTGCATCAGCGTCGGCATCTGCATCCGCGTCTGCATCGGCATCAGCGTCGGCATCAGCATCCGCGTCCGCATCTGCATCGGCGTCTGCATCTGCGTCGGCATCTGCATCAGCGTCGGCATCGGCGTCCGCATCAGCGTCGGCATCTGCATCGGCGTCCGCGTCTGCGTCAGCATCCGCGTCCGCGTCCGCATCAGCATCAGCGTCTGCGTCAGCGTCGGCGTCGGCATCAGCATCGGCATCTGCATCAGCATCGGCATCGGCATCGGCATCGGCATCAGCATCGGCATCGGCATCGGCATCGGCATCGGCATCGGCATCAGCATCGGCATCAGCATCGGCATCGGCGTCCGCATCAGCATCAGCATCAGCATCAGCATCGGCGTCGGCGTCTGCATCGGCATCAGCATCGGCGTCCGCATCTGCGTCAGCGTCGGCATCGGCGTCTGCATCGGCATCGGCGTCCGCATCGGCATCGGCATCTGCATCTGCATCTGCGTCTGCATCTGCATCTGCGTCTGCATCCGCGTCGGCATCCGTATCGTCATCATCATCGTCATCAAGCGCTGCCATGGCGATGGCGGCGCCGAGCACGCCAAGCGCGGCCCAGACACCCGCCGGAATACCGGCGGCGGCCAGGGGCAGCGAGTCGACGATTTCGGCAAAGGCGAATTCAGAACCTGTCGTCCAGGGACCGTCATACTGCCCCAGCCAGAGCACACCGTTGGAATCCTCCAGAACGAGCTGGTTGGATGACTCGCCGTTCTCGGCAAAGAAGTCGCCGATCACCACGCGCTCGCCCGACTTGAGCACCACCACCAGGTTGGTGCCCTGCTGGGTGATGGAAGCGATTTCCTCCGGCCCATAGGGCAGCTTGACCACGCTGCCTTCAGTCAGAGCAATTGCCTCGCCGGCGCTGACGCTGGTCACGTCGCCGCTGGACTTGCTTATTATTTCTATAGTTTTCTCAGCCATGTAAAACCGCTCCCTTCTTGGAATTCGACTCTACCGATCAGCGTACGGCGTTGATCGTGATTTCAACTCTGCGATTCGGCTGGAGGCAGCGTTTGAGCTCCTCCGTCACCTGATCTCCTGTGCACGTCACCACCGGTTCGTGATAGCCGCGTCCCTCGATGAAAATCATTGCCGGGGGAATGCCCTGGGCAGCCAGATAGGCGCCCACGGCCCTGGCACGACGTTCGGAAAGATCCATGTTGTAAGGGTCGCCGCCGATACGGTCGGCATGGCCCACGACGTCGATGCGCGTCAGCTCGACTTCCTGCAGCACCACGCGGGCGGCGTCATCGAGTGCGCGCTCGCCGGCCTGCGACAGGGTGGCGCTCTTGTATTCGAACAGCACGTCGCTCGAGAGCGTGATGCGCTGCGGTTCCTCAACGGGAGGCGGCGTGGCCGCAAGCAGCATGTCGTAGCGGGCCTGGCACTGCGGCCGGCGCCAGGACGTGGCGGCAACGTTGTCGCCGTTGAAGCTCACGCGGTACTGGCACACCAGGTAGTCGTCGAGGCCTTCGAGCGGCAGGTTGAGGTTGTAGAACCACCACTGCGGGCTGGATTCGCTGATCGGGGGGCCGAGCTGTTCGCGCACCTGTTCGCGGGTGGCGCCCGTCCTTACCTCGGCAATCTCGCGCACGGGCACGAAGATGCCGTTGCGGACGAAACCATTGAGCGGCTGGCTCAGGTCCAGCACCACGTCCTGATAATCGGACGGAAGGCGCTCGACCGTTCCACCGCCAGAGCTGTTTCCGGCCGTGGCAGCCGTATCTGCCGTTCCTCTCGTCGCGCAGCCTGTCAAAGCCACAGCGACCAATCCCACAACCAAGCAATTCAGATAGGCACGCATGTGAATTTCCTTTCTTATAACGAGCGATTCCAATGCAAAGGTTTGGGGCATTAGTGGCCTTTGCGGATGGAGCGCATGATAGTGGTCAAAAACAGGGGGTGAAAATAAACAATTAGTACTAGTACAAGAGCATTGCCGCGGCAAAACCGGCGGGCAAAAAACCCTGGCCCGCAAAGCACGCCATTACGTTTCGACTCGGAAATCATCGGGCAGATTCTTCATCTGCCGGTACGAGGCGAAGCGGGTGCACCAACGCCCCCTTCTCACCGAAGGTACTAATGCCAAAAGGCGAGCTACACCTGGGCGGGACCGTGCAGGGGCAGCTCCATGATGAAACGGGCGCCGTCTTCGTGATTCTCCACGCGCAAGGTGCCCGACATCTGGTTGATGATCTCGCGGCTCACGGACAGGCCAAGCCCGGTGCCCTGGTCGAGCGGCTTGGTGGTGAAGAAGGGTTCGAAGATGCGCGAGGCGATGGCCGCCGGAATGCCGCCACCGTTGTCCTGCACCAGCAATTGCACCGAATCGGGCGTTACCTTGCCCTTGATCAGGATGTAGGGCATCAGGTCGGGCACGCGGCTCTTGCGTTCCCGCAGCGCGTAGGCGGCGTTCATGACCAGATTGATCAATACCTGCTCCAGGCGGTCCGGCTGGCCTTTCACCTGCGGCAGCTCATTCACGCTTTCCACGTCCACCTGGATGTCCATCAGCTTCAGCTTCTGGCCCACCAGCGACAGCGCGCCATCGATGCAGCGCGCCAGGGGGAACATCGCGCCCTCCACGCCGGACCAACGGCCGAAGATGCACACGTGGTTGACGATGCCCGCCGCGCGCTGCACCTGCCCGGCGATGCGTTCGAGCTTTTCCACCAGGTAGGCGCTGGTGACCGTGGCATTGTTGACGCGCGCCAGGAGATTGGTGAGCGTCATCTGGATGACGCTCAGCGGCTGGTTGATTTCGTGCGCCAGCCCCGCGGCCATTTCGCCGAGCGTGGCCATCTTGGCACTCTGGAACAGCTGCTGGCGGGTCTGGTGCACTTCGGTGTTGTCGCGCCCCACCGCCTGCACTTCGAGCAGATGGCCGGCTTCGTCGAACAGGCCGCGCTCGTACATCACCCACCAGCGGTGTTTCATATCGGAACGACGGATACAAATCTCCGAACTGGCGAAGGGATTGTTGGGATTGAGTCCTCTGAGACGTCCCAGCGCCTCCTCGCGCTGTTCCTCGGAAAGGTAGTCGCCAAGGTTCAGGCCTTCCACCTGGTCGCGTTCGATGCTCAGCGCCGACGCCAGCGTGGGGTTGGCGAAGATCACTTTCAGATCGGGCTGGTAGCGGCAGATGATCGCCGGCGAATCGTCCACCAGGAGCCGATAGCTTTCCTCGCTGCGGAACACGCGTTCGGCGGCTTCCTTGGCGTCGGTCACGTCCAGGAACAGCCCGATCACTTCCACTGGCAAGCCCTGCTCGTCGCGCAACAGGCGCGCTTCGTCCTGCAGCCAGCGGTATTCGCCGCCGCGGTTGCGTATGCGGTACTGCATGCTTGCGCGGCCCTGCTTGAGCAATTGCTTGCTGCGCGTGATGTAGAGCCCCTGGTCTTCGGGATGCAGGAACGACACCAGCGGCGAGGCCTGCAGATCCTCCACGCTCCAGCCAAGCAACGCCTGCAGGCTGGCGCTGCAGAACATCAGGCGCAAGGCGCCTTCCTCGTAGCGCTGCACGTAGATCACGCCGGGCGCGCTGTCCACCAGCCCCGCCAGCCGCGCCTTGTGCGCATCCGCTTCTTCCTCGCGCTTGCGCACCTGGTCGACGTCCAGCGTAAAACCAAGCAGGCGCTCGTCCTCTCCCTCGCCCACCAGCTCGCCCTCGAAGCGATACCAAAGGCCTTCGCCTTCCTGCTGGCGCAGACGCGCGGCGTGCACGAAGCGTTCGCGGCGCGCCACCGCCACATCCAGCTTCATCGCGAATTCCTCGCGATCGAACGGCACCAGGAGTTCCAGCCAGCGCCGCAGCGGAATGTCGCTGTCCTGCGTCACGTCCGGGAGCACCTGCCGCGCCAAACCCGCCGACAGGCGCAACGAGCGCGAACGCGGCAGGTATTCCCACCAGCCGCCCGAACTCATGTGTTCCAGCGATTCATAACGCGCGCGCCAGTCGCGCAAACGGTTCTCGCGCCGGCGTTTCAGCAAGGGACCCGCCAGTTGCGCGAACAACTGCAGCCAATCGTCATGGTCGAGCCAGGGCGCGGCTTCCTGGATGTCGAAGCCGCAACACAGCCAGGCCAGCACAGTGCCATCCTCGGCGTAGGGCACGCCCCAGATGCCGGGTGCCAGCGCCTGCACCTGCAGGGCGGCGATCGAGGTGGCACGGGTGATGCCCGCCAGTTCCACCGCGCTTGGCAGCGCGTCCGCTTCCTCCGCGGGATAGCGCTGAAACAGATTCCAGCACTCGTTTTCCTCCCACAGCATCACGGCCAGCCAGGGAACCTGCAGCCGCAGGGCCAGATCCTCCAGCCAATCGGCAAGCACGGCCTGCGGTTCCGTGGCGCGCCCGCGCAAACGGTCCCCCAGGCGGCCGGCATGGCGCAGCAACCGCAGCCGGCGCTCGAGCGTCTGCTGCCGTTGCCGCAAGGAACTGAGATCGACGAATGCCAGCAGCCAGCCCTGCGGCTGCGCCACCACCACGCCATTCAATTCCACGCACGCATTGCCCGCGCCCTTGAATTCCAGCACCGGCAGCTCGCGCGGCCAGTGCGACGGTGATTCGCCGAGCCACAGCGGTGGATTGACCACCAGATCGTCCAGGGTCTGCGAGCCATCGAGCCGCACCGGCCCGCGCAGGCGACGGCGCAATACGGGACTGCAGCCGAGTATCCTGCCATCGGGCGCCAATTCCAGGGACAATTCCGCCTCGCAGGAAACCGCGGTCTCGAGCATGGGTTCCTGGCGACCGGCCTGGCCTTTTTCCCGTGTCCCCCACAAGCGTCCGATCATGCGACGTTCCTGGCGCGGGCTTCGATCCTCTTCATATAATCACTGTGCATTTCATCGAAGGCATCTCATGACCTTATCGAGTATTCCACTGTTGTTGTTGCTTCTCTGGGCGCTTGCCTGTGCCCTGCAGGACGCACGTGCGCGCCGTATCGGCAATCCCTTGCTGCTTGCCGGCGCCCTTGCCGCCCTGCTGCATCTCCTGTATTTCGGGTACAGTATGACTCGCGCCAGCCCGATGTCCGTTACCACCGCCTGCGTGCTGGCGCTGATCCTGACGGTCCCCGGTTATCGCCGCGGCAAGCTGGGCGCCGGCGACGTGAAACTGCTGTTGGTCATCGCCCTGGCCACCAGCCCGATGCCATTGCTGCTGACCGTAAGCCTTGGCGCGCTGTGCTGCGCTGCCTGGTTCGCCGCGGCGCCTTCACTGTGGCCGCGTCTACCCTCACGCCTGCGCGCCGCGTTGCCCGCGCTGGCGCCGCCGCTGGCCACGCTGCCCTACGCACCCTTCCTGTTCCTCGGCCTGCTTGGCGCCATCCTGCTGCGCTGAAACGTTCATTCCGTCAACGTGGTACGCGGCATGTACTCCGGAATGGGATGGCTGTAGCTGTCGAGCAAACGCTGGTTCGCCAGTTCGCGTTCGGCGGCACTTGCCTGCTGCGTCCGCGTGGACGCAGCCTTGCCGCTTGCCTGCAGTTGCAACCACTGTTCGGTCAAGCTTGGCTGCGGCCGGCTCGGCGCAGTAATGATTGGCGCGGCCGTAGCCGCCGTTGCCGGCGTGCCGGATGCTTCCGTGTCCGCAGCCAATGCCACGCCGGCAACGACGCTCGACAGTGCGATCAGCAGCAAGGCGTATTTAGGGTTGGTCGTCATCGTACTCCTCCACTTGCCTGGTCTTCCTGATGCAGGCGGCTTGCCCGCAGTTGTGCCGCTTCGTATTGCTGCGGCGACAGGGCCTTGCGTTCGATCAGCACGCTGGCCTGCTGCATGTCGTCCTGGTAGAGGAGCAAGGTCAGCAGGTTCTCCACGGCACGCGTGTCATCCTCGGCCAGCTCCAGCGCGGTGAGCAATTCGAAGCGTGCTTCGTTCAGCCGACGCAGATGCAGGTACACCACGCCGAGATCGTTGCGGATGTCCTGGTCGGCCGGCGCCAGGCGCGAGGCCATGCGTAGGTGACCCGAAGCCTCGCGATAATCGTTCTGCGTGGCCGCGATCTGGCCCAGGCCATGATGCGCCGCCGCTTCGAAGCAGCTTTCATTCAAAAGGCCGCGATACAGCACCTGCGCACGCTGGGCATCGAGCGTGCGCAGGATGCGCGCCATGCGCAGCCGCACCTCGGGAATCGTCACCGGCAATTGTTCGAGGTTGGCCAGCGCCGCGTGCGGGCGGCCTTCCGTCACCATTTCCTGTGCCAGATTGAGCAGCAGTTCCTGATCGGCCGTAACCGGCGAACACACGGGATCACGCTGCACGGTGCCATTGCCGCCCTGCGGCACCGCAGTGGTGGCGGCGCAGCCTGTCAGGAGGCCCAGTGTCACGATGCCGCATAGGTGATGCAGTTTCATCCCGCAATGCCTCCAAGTGCCTTGAAAATTGCGATGAATCCCGGCCCGGCCAACACGATGAGCAGCGCCGGAAACAGGAACGCCACCATCACGCCCGACATTTTCGCCGACAGTTTCGACACCACTTCCTGCAGCGCCAGCATGCGCCGCTCGTCGAGCAGCGCCTTGAAATTGCGCAGCGAATTCATGGCGCCGCCACCCTGGCGCAGCAGTTGTTCCAGAATGCCGATGCAGTCCTTCAGTTCGTCCACGTCCGTTACCTGCGCCATGGCGCGCAATTCGCCGCCAAGCTCCAACCCGCCATCGACGCGCGCCAGCACCACGCGTAATTCACGGGTAAGCTGCGGCAGTATCCTTTCGCCTTCGTTGACCAGGATGCGCAGCGCCTGTTCCACCGTCATGCCCACTTCGAAGAACATGCGCAGCAGCGGAATCATGGTGGACACTTCCATCGCCAGCTGGCGCTTGCGGCGCGCCACCGCGGCCACCAGCAGCCGCTTCGGCAACAGCAGCGCCGCTCCCATCACCAACAACACCACCAGCCAATTCACGCTGAGTTCCGGCCGCCAGAGGTAATAAAGCGCAAGCAGCAAGGCCGCCACCACCGGCAGGCCCGTTTGCGCCGCCAGGAACAGCGCGCGCTGCCCCGCGCGGCGCCAGCCCAGCTGATCGAGCAACACCGGCACTTCGGGGTCCAGGTTCCAGCGCCCGCCATTCTGGCCGAACAACTGCAACAGCCCTGCGCCCAAGCCCGCTTCGAGGCGTCCGCTTGCGCCCATGCGCCGCGCCAGCAACAGCTCGCGCGCGCGCACCTGCAGGCCCGCCGCGAAGAACACCATGGAGGCGCAACACATCAGCAGGGAGCAGGCGAAGAAGAAATACATGCTAGATGCTCCGCAGCATGCGCCACAGGCTGTAGCAGCCGAGCGCCTGCAGTGCCAGGGCCGTATACAGCATCAGGCGTCCCGTGCCATCGTTCCATAATCCCAGGAAGAAATCCGGGCTGGAAATGAAGATGTAGATGCCAAGCGCCGGCGGCATCACGCCAAGTACCCAGGCGCTGATACGGGTTTCACCGGTCATGGCGCTGAGCTGAATGCTGGCGCGTTCACGGTCGCGGATCAACACGATCAGGTTTTCGAACAGATCGCTGGCGTTGCCGCCGTAGCGCTGGTTGACCTTGATGCCTACCGCCAGCATGTGGATCTCGTCGCGGTCGTACAATTCGGCGAAGTCCGTCATCACGTCGCCAAGTGAAAGCCCCAGCTCGATGCCACGGCGGGCGCCGGACAGCGCCTCGCGCAAAGGATTCTCGCTGCGGTCGATCGCCATCAGCAAGGCATCCGGCACGCTGCGCCCGGATTTGAGGCTGCGGATGCAGTGATCCAGCAGCGCGGGCATCTGCGCCACCATGCGCTGCACGCGGCGCTGATAGCGCCAGCGCAACAGGCCATAGCCAAAACCCAGCATGGCAAGCAGCAGGATCAGCGCGCTCATGGCGCCGGCCACGAGCAGCACCAGGCTGAGCAGCGTCAACGCCGCCAGCAGCAGGACGCACATCAGCGGGGTCGACACGTCGAAGCCCGCCTGCAGCAACTGACGTTCGAATACGTTGCTCGGACGCCGCTTCACGAGGCCGTGGCGGGTTTCCCGCTCGATGCGTTCCAGCACCCGCTCGGATGCCGCCCGCCGGCGCCCCTTGGCCAGCAGGAGCAGGCCCAACGCAAGCAGCAACAGGCACAGGGCAAGCGACATGACGTTCATGCGAAACCCTCGTCTACTGGCGCCGCGCGTAGGCGCCGGTGCGCAGTTTTTCGCCGGCCGGGTTGAGCGAATCGCGCACGAAATCGCCGCTGACACGGTCCAGCTTGAACAGCACGTTGGTCACGTAGGTGTCTTCGCGCAACCCCACCACTTCCAGTATCTCCGCCACGCAGCGGCGGCCGTCCGGCAACCGGGCCAGCTGCACCACGACGTCGATGGCGGAGCACAGGGTTTGGCGCAAGGTTTTTTCCGCCACGCGCACGCCGGCCAGGCCCACCAGGGTTTCCAGCCTGAGCAGCGCGTCCTGCGCGCTGTTGGCATGCACGGTGGTCATGGAACCGTCATGGCCGGTGTTCATGGCGGTGAGCAGATCCAGCACTTCCTCGCCGCGAATCTCGCCAAGCACCAGGCGGTCGGGGCGCATACGCAGCGCGTTGCGTACCAGGTTGCGCGCCGGCACCTCGCCATGGCCATCGGCGTTCGGCGGCCGGGTTTCCAGCCGCACCACGTGATCGTGACACAGTTGCAGCTCGGCGGTGTCTTCGATAGTGACGATGCGCTCGCGCGGATCGATCAATTGGCTGAGCAGGTTGAGCATGGTGGTCTTGCCGGTACCGGTGCCGCCGCTGACCAGGATGTTGCAGCGGCGCACCACGCACTGCTGCAGAAAATCCAGCATGGATTTATCGAGCGAACGCGCAGCCAGGAGATCTACCCCACGCAGCAGGTCGCGGCGAAACTTGCGGATGGACAGGCAGGGGCCGTTGAGCGCGATCGGCGGAATCACCACGTTGACGCGGCTACCGTCGGGCAGGCGCGCATCGACCATCGGCGAGGATTCGTCCAGCCGGCGTCCAAGCGGCGCCAGAATGCGCTGGATCACGCGCAGCAGATGCTGATCGTCGATGAAGCGCAGGTCGGTCTGGTACAGCACCCCTTCGCGCTCCTGGAAGATATGGCGCGGACCGTTCACCAGAATCTCGGTCACGGCGCTGTCGCGCAGCAGGATTTCGAGCGGCCCGAAGCCCACCAGTTCGTCCACCAGCTCTTCGGCAAGATGGTCGATTTCGTAGCGCGACACTGCCAGCTGGCGCCGCCGCACGTAGCTCTGCACCTGTTCGAGCACGAACTGCGCCAGCGCGCCGCGGTTGCCTTCCAGCAGGTTTTCGCTTTCTTCCTCGAGCTGATCGATCACGTGACGATGCAGAATCGCCTTCAATTCATGCCCGCCGTTGCGGTAGGAAGGCGGCGCCTTGTCCTCGTCGCGGCCACCGCCGTAAAGCGTGAGAGGTGTGCTCATCGTTGTCCCCTGAGACGTTGCCAGAATCCAAGTCGTGGCTCCCTGCCCTGTGCCAATGTGCCGGCCAAGCGTTCGAGCGCGCGCGACAGCGGATCGCGCGGCGCCAGGTCATTCACCGCTATGCCCTGGTTGCGGCTTTCCAGACGCAGGGCCGCGCTGAGCGGCAGGCTGCCCGCCAGCGGCATGTCGAAACTGCGCGCCAGCGTGGCGGCGTCGGGTGCGGCCTTGTCGAGATAGCGGTCCACCACCAGCATGGCGTGGTCGAGCTTGATGCCTTCGTCGCGCCAGTGCTGCAGCAGGTTGAGGTTGCGGCGATTGCCCGGCACGCTCTGGTCCGCATACCACAGCAGGTGATCGGCCATGCCCACCAGGGTACGCACCAAGGTGCCGTCGCGCTGGCCGCTCATGTTGATGACGATGCGCCCGAAATATTGTTTCAGGCTGCCGAGCAGCAGGAACAGCTCCGAGGAATTGATGGTGCCGAACTGGAACGGTTCGTCGCCAAGCGGCAGCAGATGCAATCCTTCCGCATGCTGGGCAAAAGCGCTTTCGATGACACTGCTGTCGAGCCGGCGCAGGTTGCGGATGGCGTCCTCGAAATAAAACGTGCATTCCAGGCCAAGCACCGCCTGGCTTTCGCCGGAAGGCAGGCCGATGTCCATCAACAGTACCGCCTCGCCGTCTTCGCCGCACAATGTCAGTCCAAGGTGCGCCGCCACCAGTGCCGCATCGGCATCGGCCTGCGCGCCATACAACAGAATCACTTCCGCCTGTTCCATGGGCTGCGGCAGGCGCGGCATGCGGCTCAATTGCCGCCGCACCAATCCCAGCACTTCGCTGCCACGCTGGCCGGTGGTCAGAAAATCGCGCGCGCCGGCACGCATGGAGGCAATCACCAGGTCGCTGTCGTAGCCGTCGCCGATGGCGATCACCGCCACCAGCGGGCGCGCTTCGAGCAGGCTTTCGATCAGCGCGCACTGCTGTACCTGCTGCTGGCGGTCCACCGCCACGAACGCCACCGCGGCCTGCATGGTATCCACCAGGGCGCTGAGCTCCTCCAGGCTGTCGCCGGCGGCGATCACCTGGCCCAACGATATCAGCGAACCCTGCAGCCATTCGATCTGGCGGGCTTCAGTGGCGCATACCACGAAATTACCGATCATGGCCGACCTCAACGCGACAGGCCGCGTTGTTCGAACGCGTCCCGGTTATGGAACAACTGCTCGAAAAACGTGGGTTGGGTGGCGGGCAGATCACTGCCCGGCAGCGCCGGCAATTCCGCGTCGGCCGCCAGCGGCTGCACCAGATGCGGGGTGACGATCATCAACAGTTCGCGTTCCTCGCGGTCGATGCGCGACGAGCGGAAAAACGCGCCGAGAATGGGCACGTCGCCTAGGCCGGGCAGCTTGTCCACCACGTTGGAATCGCGCGTGCTCACCAAGCCACTGATGACGAAGCTTTCGCCGTTTGCCAGTTGCACGTTGGTGTCGGTGCGGCGTATGCGCAGCGAAGGCACCGCGGTGCCGCCGATGGTCACGCCGTTGGTAAAGTCCAGCTCACTCACTTCCGGCGCCACTTTGAGCACGATGCGGTCGCGGTTCACCACCGTGGGCGTGAGACTCAGACGTACCCCGTATTCCTTATATTGAATGGAAAAGGAATTGCTGGCGGCGGTGGGCACCGGCACCGGGAATTCACCGCCGGCGAGAAAGCTCGCACTCTGCCCGCTCATGGCCACCAGGCTGGGACGCGCAAGGGTGTAGGCATAACCGCTGCTTTCCAGCGCGTTGAGCGCGGCAAGCACTTTGTCGCTGCCGCCGCCCCACACGATGTTGAAACCCGCATCGCTCAACGGCATCGGCAAGCCCGGCGTCAGATTGCCCACGCTGCCGATCGGCACGGCGCCTGGCGCGGTGCCGGGCGAACCCAACAGAAAATTACGCGAGCCCGCGCCCAGCATGGAAATGCCCACTTCGCGCAACTTGGTGCGGCTGACTTCCACGAAGCGAATGTCGGTTTGCACCTGGTTGGGTAATGGCACGGTATCGGCGTCCGCTGCCGCCGCCTGCCCAAGCGCCGCGCTTGCCACGCCCTGCACGAACAGCATGGTTTGCCAGGGGCTGTCGTCGCACGCGGCCCACACGCTCAGGTTGGTGACGCCACCGGCACTGGTGGTCAGCAGGAAGGAATCGTTGCCGGTAACCTGCACGTCGGCAATCTCGGGATTGCCGATGGCAAGACGCGTGATCGCCACCGGCAGCGTGAATTCGCGCTGCATGCCGGCGCTCATCTGCAACGAGCGGCCCAGTTCGTCGAAGGCGGGACAGGCGCCTTGCGCAAGCATGGGCAGTTGGCTGCCAAGCAACAGCGCGCACAGGGAAACGAGTTTGCGGGGGGATGGGGATGCCATGATGTGAGCGCTCAGGGATGATCTTGCGACACGGCGGCGCCGCGATGGACCATGATGCCGGGAGGCGGCGGCGCCACCAGCCCCGTCTGTGGCCGCGGTGCCTGCCCCAGTGCCAGCTTCTCGAACTGGAACAACTGCTGGTTGAGCTTGGCCACCTTATGAGGCTCGCCCGCATAATAATGCTGCAGCAGTTCTTCCTCGGCACTGCGCACCGCCAGGCTCATCCGCCCCACTTGCGTGGCAAGCGCAAAGCGCGTCAACAAGGCATCGGGCACCGCCAGCACCGCCGTGCGCGCGCCATCGCTGCGTGCGCGGCGCGCGTCATTGTTGTTCTGTTCCAGCAAAGGCGCGGCCGCTTCGCCGGCCAGCGTCATGCCCAGCGCATCGCCCACGCCAAGCACGCGCAACGCCGGTACCAGCAGTTGCGCGGTGCGGTCGGCGTTCCTGTCGTCCTCCGGCAGAAACAGCAGCACGTCCACGAAATCGCCCGGCTGCAGATGGCCGCCACCGCCCATCACTTCGTCGATGGCAATGGTAAGCGCGCGCTCGTCGGGACGGATCATGCGCGCAAGCGGACCACCACTTCCGAAGCTGGATTCGCTTAATAACGTGCCGGCCGGCAGATCACGCCATACCACGCGGCCGACCAGAAGGTTCGGATCGGCAAAGCTGTCGGGCGGTGCGATGCGTAGCTGTTCCACCGCCAGATCGTCGGCGCTCAATAGGGTATGTGCGGGCACGTCGCGCGCCAGTACCACCACCGCCACGCGCGCTTCGTCCTGCAAGCGCTGCGTCAGCGAGGTGTCTGCGGCGGGAGAAGTTGGCGGCAACATCGGCGCTTCGGTTGTGGCTTCCGGCGCGACAAGCGCCATGGTCTGCGGCGCCGCTTCCACTACTGCGGGTGGACTTTGCCGCACGCCCCAATACGCCGCAAACCCCGCACCGAACAACAGCACGACCGCGACTCCGATAAGAAATTGGCTATTCATCGCCGCTCTCCAGAAGGCGAGCAGCAGGGTACCTGCCGGAACCGGTCAGGTTTGCGTCCGTGTCTCATGCGTGGGCTCGTTTATAATAGTTGATATCATCGTGCCATCATTGCCTTGCATCGCGTACTAACTCTGCATCACTATTGCGTCCGCACTAGTACTTCGACACACAAGCAACATCCCCTGTGGTGGGACAGCACTGTAAACCCTACGATTCTTCCGCTACATCATCACTTTGTATTAATACCTTAATACTATTTACCAGCTTCGCTCCGCAGCACCACAATCCGCTCGCACCATTGTTGGGCTAATCCCAACGTCCTATCAAAACTACACACGAAGGAGCGAGCCCCATGCGATTCGTTATGACTTATCTGGTGAGCCACATCATGCAGGCAGGCGGGAAGTTGCGCCGGTTCTTACGGGAGGAGGAGGGAGCGTCGGCGATTGAGTATGCGATTATTGCGGGGTTGATTGCGGCGGCGATTATCTTGGCCGTCACAACATTAGGGCAACAGATCGCACAGTTTTTCTCCAGCCTCGTTGATGCCCTCCCGGAGGTAGCTGGCGAAGGTGGTTAATTAGTCGTTGAGTCTGGACTCCTCCCATCAATAGCGCCATTGATGGGAGGCCCAGAACCATAAGTAGCTTTGAGGCAACAGGCAGCAGCATGCTACTTAATCTTTAACGAGCCCTGGCATGTGCACTAGCGTCCAACCACGACTACAATTTGCCCCGCGCAATTCTCCCTGGAGAACTCGAGGTTCGTTCAGCGTAATCGCCACAGCTCTTCTTCCTGCAATAGTTCTGTTTTCAGTGTTAGCACTTGATAGTGGCCGCCTTTATTGGGAAGGTCAGGATCTGCAACGCCTCGCCGATCTGGCCGCGCTCGATGTGGCCTATGCCAGTCCGGTTCTGTTCAATGGAATTCCCGAGAGTGACTACGACGCAACCCAGTTGCCTGCAAATCAGCGCATGCACGCAATCGCCGTATCCAGCGCCACCATCAACGGCATGCCCGATGACTGGACAGTGTCTACCACTCAGGGGACGGTGGATGTCAGCAGCGGCATACGCACCTTCAAACCCATTAATGGCGCTGGCACTTATGGCGCCGTTGAGGTTGCGGTTACTCGCGAGCTCTGTGCCAGCGTCATTGCGAACCTCGGCAAACTGTTGCATAGCAGCGCTTATCAATCCGCAACCGACAACTGCCTGACCCCTACCACTAAAACCATGACGCGCAGGGCGGTCGCCAACCCCATCCTGTATGCGTCCTTTTCCGCGGGAACGACACTGCTGACTGCCGACTTCAACAGCTCGCCTCTGCTCAAAGGGTTGCTGAATGACATGCTAGGGCTGGACATAGCGGGCCAGGGATTGAGTCTGGTGGGCTTTCGTGGACTGACCAACCTGAACCTGTCAATGCTCGAGCTACAGGAAAATTTGCCCTTAGTGGGGATCGATCTCAACGCAGGTACCGTAGATGAATTGTTGAAGGCTCCCATCACGATTGGTGATTTGGCTCAGGTAACGCTCAATGCCCTTGATGGAGAAGCTGTGTTGACCACAGCAATCAAAGACGTGTTGCAAGCAATGGTTTTGAGTACGCGTCTCAATGAGAAAGTGTTGAACTTGGGCGAAATACTTGATGTCTATGTACCTGCCGCGTCTGGAAGCGAACATGCCGTTATGGCGACAAAGATTGCCGTGGACCAGCTCTTGAACACTGCCATATTGATCGCCAATCAAGACAGAGCCATTGAAGTACCCAACCTTTCCGCTGGCATCGGCAATCTCGTCAGCGCCACGGCGTCATTAGGAATAATCCAGCCCCCTCAAATCAAAGTCGGCCCGGTCGGTTGCCTCGGTGGCACTGTCCCCGCATCCATTGAGCCGGGCTGCCAGCACTGGCGTACGGAAGCACGCACCGCTCAGATTTCACTTGACTCAAAACTCAAGCTCAACCTCGGCGCACTCCTGAAATTGGATGTAGATTTAAAGCTGAGTGGCGTGAATGGCAGAGCAGGAATTTCATCAGTCAAACGATTGCCGTCTTCCGCCGGCCACTCGACGTATGCGGTGTCAGCTGGCGGCTACACCGGGCTGACGTCCTCGCTACCGGACGAAAACCAGCTCACGATCACCATAAACCTGCTGCCTGGATTGGATCTTTCATTTCTCCAGAATTTATTGGCCAGCCTACCTATCGTAGGGGCATTGCTTGGAAACGAAACGCTTCTGAGCGTCATCTCCAATGACGTGAAAATCCATTCGCCTCTAGCGATTGGCTCCAATGCAGGAGGCAAGACGCTCACATGGCCCACTGAAAACCTTATAACAGTAGGCGGAATCACAAATACCGCCAGCACGCTGAATGGCTTACTCAACAACAACACCTATGTCCGCCTTGATACCAAGGTACGCCGCTGCACCGTTATATTGTTTTGCACTATTGAGAATAAGCAGGTCAACGTGACTCTTGGTAGCGTGCTTCCTGGTGCAGCCAACATCATAGATGTGCTGACCTCGACACTGGATAGCACACTTAATCCACTCCTCGAAGCACTCGGCATGGACATCAATCCGATGGAAATTCGCATCATCGATATCAATGCCGGTTCCGCCGAGCTCGTCATTTGAACAAGCAGAAAGAGCCACTCATGCCTTCTCGTCAGCAGCACGGCACCACCAAAACGCGACAGGCCGGCGCCACCGCCATCGAGTTCGCCATCATGTTCCCGCTGTTCCTCACCGTGTTCTACGGTATCGTCTGCTACGCGGTGATACTGTTGGACAAACAGGCGCTGAGCACGATGGCATCGGAAGCCGCTCGCGCGGCAATCGCGGCGACAGACGAGAATGGGGTCAGAACGCAGATCGCGAATGTCATTGATGCACATGCATGGATCGCGGATCGAATATCGAATTGCGATGACTCCGGTGACTATTACACACGCGTGGACGACCGTTTGCAGATTTGCCTGCAAGCCACCCCCGTCCCGATGCCCACGATCAACCTCGGCATCATCTCGCTGCCGCCTTCACAGGAAGAACTCAAAGCCATGTTACGCAGCAGCGCCAGCGTGTTATGGCAGCCCAGCACTTGAGTTACCCACCTCATTGCCCGAAAAACCCCACCAAGTTAATCTTCATGTGCCTCGTGCCCAACACCTCCAAGGGAGCACACCATGAAATGCCCCGCCTGCCTCTCTCCCAAACTGGTTCAAAGAACCCGCAACCTGCCCTACACCTACAACGGCGAAACCACGGACATCCCCAAAGTCAGCGGTCAGTATTGTTCTGCCTGTGGCGAAAGCGTACTCGACGCCACTGAAGCAGCGAGGGTGAGTGCCGCCATGCTGGAATTCAACAAACAAGTGGATACGGCTAAAGGGAAAGCCATCGCTACACGCCATACTTCGCGCAAGGTCACGCCTGAGCTGCCCGAGCTGAGCGACGACATGCTGGCGCGTGCCGTGCTCAAGCGTGGCAGCGACGCTCGCCAAACACGCGCCTTGAAGAGGTAACCGGAAGGAAGTAAGGCCGCCTCGGCCCCACGCAACGAACTACGGCAAACCGGCTACTTCACCCGCCGTTGCTGCGTCACGTGCGCCTGCCCGCGCGAGCCGTCCAGGAACAGGGCCAGTTGGGTGCGGTTGCGCAGGTTGTAGATGCGCAGGATTTGCGACACGTAGATTTTCACCGTGTTCTCGGAGATGCCGAGTTCGCAGGCGATCTGGTAGTTGGTGAGGCCGCGGCCGATCAGCTGGGCCACTTCGTTCTGGCGCGGCGATAGCTTCTCGTGTTGCGTCATGGCGGCGTGGCCGCCGGGCAGCGTTTCGGTCAGGTCATCGAGCAGCGGCGCGCGTGCCTCATTGGGCAGCGGCGCTTCGGTGCCGTCGTTGCAGATCTGGTTGAGCGAGTTGCTGAGTATCTTCAGGCTCTGGCTCAAGGTGCGGATGCGCGATTCGGCCTGGCGGCGTTCGATCTTGGCAAGCACGCGGGTGATGCCTTCCACCAGCAGCTTCAAATCCAGCGGCTTCTGGAAGTAATCGGCCACGCCGGCGCGCAGCGCGTCGATCACGTCGCCCTTGTCGGCATCGCCGGTGAAGATGATGGTTTCGAAAATGCGCTCGTTGCCCACAGTGGAACGCAGCGCCTCGAGCAATTGGATGCCGGTCATTTCCGGCATGCGGAAATCGCTCAGCACCAGGACGATATCCGGGTTGGCGGTAAACTGGATCAGTGCATCGTGGGCGCCCACCGCATCCACGCACAGGAAGCCCTGGCTCACCAGGAATTCCACCAGTTCCTCTACCACCAACGGCTCGTTATCAACCACAAGGATCTTATGGTTGAGCTGCTTATAGTTCACCAAGCGCGGTTCTCTCTCCATTGGAGGCTCGTTGAGGCCGGCGGCCAACAGCGAAAAGTGAATACAGATCCGCCACGTACCATGGGGTATCTAAGTAGGCTCATCAGCTCGGCACCACGCGCATCGCAGCGCTGAGAAGGGGTCCAATGGTAGCATCAAGCGCCAAAAAGAAAATAAGTCGAACGGGTAATACGCGGCAGATTTTCTAATACTTTGGTACTAGGCTGGATTGCTAAAAACCCCTTTGCTTACAAGGGTAATTTGCCGGGCCCGCAGCCGGTGCGCGCCGGGCCTTGGGTACGTTTGCCCTTGACATTGACCGCTCAGTGACTATCCTTTTCGGTCTATGAAACGCCAAGCTTATTACGCCTTCTTCATTTACTTCATTATTCGACGCCGCAAGGTGGGTTGAAGGCCTGAGTCCGAACCTGAAAAACCCGCCCTTGAGGCGGGTTTTTTGTATCCGCACCTTGCATGAACCGGGAGCCATCCGTGAGCGAGATCACTGAGCAGCAGCAAAAAGAGGAAAGTTTTTCCTTCGTCGAGGCGGAGCACGCGGTGCTGCGCTTCTGGAAAGACAAGCAGGTGTTCGAGCGCTCGCTACAAGCCACGCGGAACTGCCCTCCTTATATCTTCTACGACGGCCCGCCGTTCGCCACCGGGCTGCCGCATCACGGGCATCTGGTGGGTTCCACGCTCAAGGACATCATTCCGCGCTACTACACCATGCAGGGCCGCTACGTGCAACGCCGTTTCGGCTGGGACTGCCACGGCCTGCCGATCGAGCACGAAATCGACAAGAGCCTCGGCATGAGTTCGCAGCAGGCGGTGGAGAAGCTGGGCATCAAAGGCTACAACATGGAGTGCCGCGGCATCGTGCAGCGCTATACCGCCGAGTGGGAAAAGACCATCACCCGCATCGGCCGCTGGGTGGATTTCGAGAACGACTACAAGACCATGGATCCGTCCTTCATGGAGTCCGTGTGGTGGGTGCTGCAGCGCCTGTGGAAACAGGGGCTGATCTACCAAGGCGTGAAGGTGGTGCCGTTCTCCACCGCGCTCGGCACCGTGCTGTCCAATTTCGAGGCCGGCTCCAACTACCAGGACGTGCAGGATCCCGCCGTTACCGTGCTGTTCAAGCTGAAGGACGAAGACGCCTACCTGGCGGCCTGGACCACCACGCCGTGGACCCTGCCCTCCAACCTGGGCCTGTGCGTGAACGCCGGCATCGACTACAGCAAGGTGCGCGATCTCGACAGCAACAAGGTGTTCTACCTGGCCACCGCGCGCCTGGAAGCGCTCGGCAAGCAGCGTAAGCTGGAAGTGCTCGACACCCTGCCCGGCAGCGCGCTGGTAAACAAACCCTACGAGCCGCTGTTCCCCTACTTCCAGGAATTGCAGATTGAGGGCGCCTTCCGCGTGATGGCCGACGACTACGTGACCACCGACAGCGGTACCGGCGTGGTGCATCAGGCGCCCGCGTTCGGCGAGGACGACTATCGCGTGATGCGCGCGCATGGCGTCAAAGCCGCGCCCTGCCCGATCGACTTCGAAGGCAAATTCACCGCGGAAGTGCCCGATTACCAGGGCGTCTACGTGAAGGATGCCGACAAGCTCATCATCCGCCGCCTCAAGGAGGAAGGTTCGCTGTTGGTGCAGGAAACCATCGTGCACGCCTATCCCTTTTGCCCGCGTTCGGACACGCCGATCATCTACCGCACCATCCCCTCGTGGTACGTGCGGGTGGAAACGCTGCGCGATCGGTTGGCGGCCAGCAACCAGCAGATCAACTGGGTGCCCGAGCACATCAAGAGCGGGCGCATGGGCAACTGGCTGCTCGGCGCCATCGACTGGTGCATTTCGCGCAACCGCTACTGGGGCACGCCGCTGCCAATCTGGGTGAACGAGGTAAGCGGCAGAGCGCTGTGCATCGGCTCCATTGCCGAGTTGGAAGGCTACACCGGCGTGCGGGTGAGCGATCTGCATCGCGAATTCGTCGACGACCTCACCTTTACCCTGCCCGATGAAGACGGCGAATACCGCCGCGTGGAGGAAGTGCTGGACTGCTGGTTCGAATCCGGCTCGATGCCCTATGCGCAGCTGCACTACCCCTTCGAGAACCGCGAGTTGTTCGAGGCCGGCTTTCCCGCCGAATACATCGCCGAAGGCCTGGACCAGACCCGCGGCTGGTTCTACACGCTGCTGGTGCTGAGTACGGCGCTGTTCGATAAACCGGCGTTCAAGAACGTGATCGTGAACGGCATCGTCATGGCGGAAGACGGCAAGAAGATGTCCAAGCGGCTGCAGAACTACACCCAGCCCGACGTGCTCATGGAAGAATACGGCGCCGACGCATTGCGTCTGTACCTGATCAACTCTGGCCTGGTGAAGGCGGAGGAACAGCGCTTTGCCGACAGCGGCGTGAAGGACATGGTGCGCCGCGCGCTGCTGCCCTGGTACAACAGCTTCAAGTTTCTGCAGACCTATGCCGACATCGACGGCTGGCGTGCCGATGCCAACCCGGCACCGTCCACCAACATCACCGACCAGTGGGTGCTCAGCCGCGTGCAGTCGCTGTTGACCAACGTGGGCCGCGAGATGGCCGGCTATCGCCTGTACAACGTGGTGCCGGCGCTGTTCGAGTTCATCGAGGAGCTGACCAACTGGTACATCCGCCTGAACCGCTCGCGTTTCTGGGGCGAAGGCTTGGGCGGCGACAAGCAGGCGGCCTACCACACGCTGTACCACACGCTGCACACGGTAACGCTGGCCATGGCGCCGTTTGCGCCGTTCCTGGCCGAGCACATCTATCAACGGCTGCTGCCTTATGCGCCCAAGGACGTGCCGCAGCCGGAGTCGGTACACCTGTGCCGCTATCCGCAGCCCCAACCGGAACTGATCCGTCCCGCGCTGGAAGCGGCGGTGTCACGTATGCAGAACATCATTCTGCTGGGCCGGCAGAAGCGCAACCAGGTGAAGATCAAGACCAAGACGCCGCTGGCGCGCCTGACCATCATCCATCGCGACCAGGCCATGCTGGACGAAATCGCGCGCCTGGCGGATTACATCGAGAGCGAGTTGAACGTGAAGGCGCTGCAGTACAGCACCGACGAAGCGCGCTACATCCGGCTCTACGCCAAGCCCAACGCGCCGGTGCTGGGCAAGCGTCTGGGCAAGGATTTCGGCCGCTTCCGCCAGTTGATCGAAGCGCTGGACGCGCAGCAACTCGACGCGCTGCAGGAACAGGGCTCGCTCACGCTGGACGGCGAAACCTTCGGCGTGGACGACATCCTGGTGTTCCGCGAAGCCAAGCCGGGCCTCGAAGCGCTGTCCAACCGTTTCATCTCGATCGACCTGGACTGCAGCCTGAACCCCGCGCTGGTGCGTGAAGGACTGGCGCGCGAGGTGGTCAACCGCATTCAGAAAACCCGCAAGGACAGCGGCCTGAACGTGACCGACCGCATCGACGTCCGCTACCGGGCGGAAGGTGAACTGGCGGAGGCGATCCGTGAACACGCCGAGTACATCCGTCAGGAAACGCTGTGCGACAGCCTGGAAACCGGCGGCGGCGATTTGAATTTCGACATCGACGAACACACATTGAATATCAGTCTCGACAAACGTTGAGCCAATACGGCCACAAGCGGCCAGGACCGAACACCATGAACAGCCAACAGCACCCCCCGGGCAGCACCGACGACACCCGCATCGCGGCCACGAAGGAACTTCTGGCGCCGCGCCAGCTGCTCGACGAATTCCCCATCACGGCGGCGGCCACCCGCACCGTGCTCGCCGCCCGCGACACGATCCAGCAGATCATGAAGGGCAAGGACGATCGCCTGGTGGTGGTCGTGGGGCCCTGTTCCATCCACGATCCGAACGCCGCGCTGGATTACGCCGCGCGCCTGCAACCGCTGATTGCCTCGCTGGAAGAGGATCTGTGCATCGTCATGCGCGTGTACTTCGAAAAGCCGCGCACCACGGTGGGCTGGAAAGGGCTGATCAACGATCCGGGGCTGGACGACAGCTTCCGCATCAACGATGGGCTGAAGCTGGCGCGCAACCTGCTGCTGCAGCTGGCCGACCGCGGCGTGCCGGCCGGCACCGAGTTCCTCGACCTGATCAGCCCGCAGTACATCGCGGACCTGGTGTCCTGGGGCGCCATCGGCGCGCGCACCACGGAATCGCAGTGCCACCGCGAACTGGCTTCCGGGTTGTCCTGCCCGGTGGGCTTCAAGAACGGCACCGGCGGCAACGTGCAGATCGCCATCGACGCGGTGGCGTCCGCCGCGCGTTCGCACAATTTCCTGTCAGTGACGAAAGAAGGCCGCTCCGCCATTTTTCAAACGGCGGGCAATCCGGATTGCCACGTGATCCTGCGCGGCGGCAGCAAGCATCCCAACTACGATCCGGAAAGCATCCGCGACGCCAGCACCAAGTTGCTCAGCAGCGGCCTGCATCCGCGCCTGATCGTGGATTGCAGCCACGCCAACTCCGGCAAGGATCATGAACGCCAGGCACTGGTATGCCGCGACATCGCCGGTCAGGTGGCCAAGGGCAACACCAACATCGCCGGACTGATGCTGGAAAGCCATTTGGTAGGAGGCAACCAGAAACAGGTGCCGGGCACGCCGCTGGTCTACGGCCAGAGCATCACCGACGCCTGCATGGGCTGGGATATCACCGAGGACCTGCTGCAGGAACTGGCCGCCGCCGTGCGCGCGCGCCGGGAAGCGCTCCAGCAGAATACCGCGCAACCCGCTTGAAACCTCGGGGCCGCCGCCGGGCGGCCCCTTCAAGCCCAGAGGCCTCCACGCAGGCCGGGCTACCTGACAGGCAGGCACCCCGCAGCCTGACCGCTCATCCCAAAAAAGGATAGTCGGTGTAACCGTGCGCGCCGCTGCCGTAGAAGGTCGGCGGATCGGGTTCATTGAGCGGCGCGCCACGGCGGAAGCGTTCCACCAGGTCCGGGTTGGCGATGATCAGCTTGCCGAAGGCCACGGCGTCGGCCCTGCCGTCCTGCAACGCGCGTTCCGCACTTGCCTGGGTGAATTTTTCATTGGCGATGTAAACGCCGTTGAACCGCTTGCGCAGCTCGGCACCGATGCTGTCGGAGGCTTCGTATTCGCGCACGCACAGGAACGCCAGGCCGCGCCGGCTCAGTTCCTGCGCCACGTAGCCGAACGTGGCCAGCGGATCCGAATCGCCCATGGTGTGCGCATCGCCGCGTGGCGCCAGATGCATGCCCACCCTACCTGGTCCCCATACCGAGATCGCCGCGTCGGTGGCTTCCAGCAACAAGCGCGCGCGGTTTTCGAGGGGGCCGCCGTAGTCGTCCTCGCGCCGGTTGGTGGAATCCTGCAGGAACTGATCCAGCAGATAGCCGTTGGCGCCATGCAGCTCCACGCCGTCGAAACCGGCAGCTTGCGCGTTCTGAGCGCCACGGCGGAACGCCTCCACGATGCCCGGCAGTTCCTCGCGCTCGAGCGCCCGCGGCACCGGATAGGGCGCCAGCGGGCGCACCAGGCTCACGTGTCCTTCCGGCGCCAGCGCGCTTGGCGCCACCGGCAGTGCGCCGTCGAGAAACGAGGGATGCGACACGCGGCCCACGTGCCAAAGCTGCAGGAAAATGCGGCCGCCGGCCTCGTGCACGGCACGGGTGACCCGTTGCCAGCCCGCCACCTGCTCAGTGGACCAGATGCCGGGCGTGTCGGCATAACCGATGCCTTGCGGACTCACCACCGTGGCTTCGGTCAGTATCAGGCCCGCACTCGCGCGTTGGCGGTAATACTCCACCATCAGGTCGTTGGGAACGCGGCTGGCGCCGGCACGCGCCCGGGTGAGCGGTGCCATGACGATACGGTTGCCGAGGGTGAGTTCCCCCAGCGTCAAGGAATCGAACAACGTAGGCATGCAAGGAACTCTCTGTTATGGAACTCTGTTACAGAACCGCCAACAACTCCACTTCGAAAACCAGCGTGCTGTACGGCGCGATCACGCCGCCGGCGCCGCTGGCGCCGTATGCCAGCTGATGAGGAATGAACAGTTTGTAACGCGCGCCTTCCTGCATCAGCTGCAGGGCTTCGGTCCAGCCGCTGATCACGCCGCTCACCGCGAATTCCAGCGGCTCGCCGCGTTCCACGGAACTGTCGAATACGGTGCCGTCCACCAGCGTGCCGTGGTAGTGCACCCGTACCGTATCGCTGGCGCTCGGCGTGCGGCCGCTGCCCGGCTGCTGCACTTCGTATTGCAGGCCGCTCGGCGTGACCACCACGCCTTCACGGGCGGCGTTCTGCTCCAGGAATTTTTCGCCGGCCGCGGCCATGGTGTTGGCGCGCTGCTTCTGCATGCGCTGCATCTGGCGGTTGATTTCGTCGAGCGCGCCGTGCAGTTCCTCGTCCGTGTAAGGGCAGGGTTCCTGGCGCAGTACGTGCCCCAGCCCCTCAAGCAGGGCCTCGGGATGCAGGCCGGGAAAGGGCTGCGCCGTAAGCTGTTCACCCACCTGACGGCCGATGGCGTAGCTGGCGAGGGAGGCAGGCGAATCGTAACGTTCGGACATAACGGTTCCTTGATGGTTTGATGAAAAATAGTGCGGCGATGGTAGCACGCCCCATGAGGTACAATGCCGCTCCATGCATGGCCGCGGCGCCCGGCTTCCTGGCTGCCCTGATCACAAGGCTTCGTTTTGAAACCCGTTCATCTGTTCCTGCTGATACTGCTGGCCTCGTTCTGGGGCGGCAGCTTTCTGTTCATCCGCCTGGCGGTGCCGGATTTCGGCGTGGCGCCGCTGGCGGCGGCGCGCTCGAGCATCGCCGCGCTCACCTTGATGCCGCTGGTGCTGATCGGCAGCCGCCGCGCGGAGTTCCTGCGGCATTGGAAAGTCCTGGCCGTGGTGGGCTTGATCAGCACCGCCCTGCCGGTGTTGCTGTTGACCATTTCCACCCGCTACACCTCGGCCGGCTACGCCTCCATCCTGAATGCGCTCACGCCGCTGTTCAGCGCGCTGCTGGCCTGGCTGTGGCTCAAGGAAGGTCTCAGCCGCAGCGCGGTGATCGGCATAATTCTCGGCTTTTGCGGCGTGCTGGTCATGGTGCTGGATCGCGAGACCATCGCCAGCAGCCTGCCGCTGCTGCCCGTGCTTGCCGGCGTGGGCGCCACGTTTTTCTACGGGCTTACCGCCAACTTTTCGCGCCGCTATCTGCGCGGCATCTCGTCGGTGACCGTGGCGGCGGGCAGCCAGGTGTTCGCGGGCCTGTTCCTGCTTACGCTGGCGCTGCCGCAATGGCCCGCCGCGCCGCTGCCCGCGCTCAGCTGGGTCTATGCCGCCATCCTCGGCATCGTCTGTACCGGCATGGCGTACATGGTGTTCTTCCACCTGATCGAGCAGGTGGGCGTGGCACGCACCGTGGTGGTCACCTACCTGGTGCCGGTGTTCGCCCTCCTGTGGGGCAGCCTGATACTCCATGAAACCATCACCATGCAGATGCTGGGCGGCGCCGCGCTCATCCTCACCGGCATCGGCCTGACCACGCGACCCTCATGATCATCAGCTTTCTCGCTTCCCACGGCGGCTCTTCCGCTCGCTTTCTCATCGCTGCCATGGCGCGCGGCGAACTTACCGCGCAGCCGGGCATCGTGATAACCAACAACCGCGATTCCGCCATTTTCCACTGGTGCCTGGAACACGACATCCCGGTACGCCACATCAGCGCCAAGACCCATCGCGGGGCGGAGGCGGCCGATGAGGCGATCTGTACCGTGCTCGAAGCGGCCGGCACCGATCTCGTGGTGTGTTCCGGCTACATGAAAACGATCGGGCCCATGCTGCTGCGCCGCTTTGCCGGGCGTATCCTCAACATTCACCCCGCCCTGCTGCCAAGCCACGGCGGCAAGGGCATGTACGGCGATCACGTGCACACGGCGGTGCTTGCGGCGGGCGAGCACGAAAGCGGCGCCACGGTGCACGAAGTGACCGGCGAAATCGATGCCGGGCCCATCGTGCTGCAGCAGCGCGTGCCGGTATTGCCGGGCGATACCCTGGAGACCCTGCGCGCGCGGGTGCAGGCGGTGGAACCCGAACTCTACCTGCGCGCACTGCAAAAGCGGCTGGCCAAGCCGGAGCAATGATGCGAAAGTCTCGCGCAGGACACTGAAAGTCCTGCACAGAACACCAATGGCCCCCGGCAATCAGGACGCTCGCCATGATCCATGTCTATACCCACGACAGCTGCCTGCAGCACGACCCCGGCACCTCGCATCCCGAAAGCCCGGGGCGCCTGCACAGCATCATCGATGCGCTGTCACTCCCCGCCATACACGCCCAATTGCACTGGCAGCAGGCGCAGGAAGCCACGCCGGAGCAGGTGTTGCTGGCCCATACCCGTGAACATTACGACACCGTGGTGGCCCTGGCGCCCGCCCAGGGACGCCGCGCGCTCGATCCCGATACGGTGATGTCGCCCGCTTCGCTGCAGGCGGCCCTGTGTGCGGTGGGCGCCGCCTGCCAGGGCGTCGATGCGCTGCTGACCGGCAGTGCGCAGGAAGTATTCTGCCTGACCCGCCCGCCGGGTCATCACGCCACGCCCGATCGCGCCATGGGGTTTTGCCTGTTCAACCAGGTGGCGGTGGCGGCATTGCATGCACGGCACACGCACGGCCTCGAACGCGTGGCCGTGGTGGATTTCGACGTGCACCACGGCAACGGCACCCAGGACTGCCTGGAAGGCAAGGCAGGCCTGTTGTACGTGTCCACGCATCAAAGCCCGTACTACCCCGGCACCGGCACGATGGCGGACAACCGCGAGGGCAACCTCTTCAACCTGCCCCTGGGACAGGGCTGCGACGATGCCCGCTACCGCGATCTCTTCACGCGGGAAGTGCTGCCGGTGCTCGACGCCTTTGCGCCCCAGCTGGTGCTGGTGTCCGCTGGATTCGACGCGCATCGCGACGATCCGCTGGCCGGCCTGCGCCTGGAAACCGCCACCTACGCGTGGCTGGGGGAGCAATTGCGCGCACTGGCCCGGCGGCACGCCGAGGGCCGGCTGCTGTCGGTGCTGGAAGGCGGCTACAACCTCAGCGTGCTTGGCAGCTGCGTGGCAGCGTATTTGACCGGGACGTCCTGAACCGTAAGGGCGTCCCTACGGCGTCAGCCTGATCACCTCGCCGGCAAACTGCCGTCCCCCGTCCGGGTCGTTCTCGGAGTCGGTCAGCACGTAGAGCGCGCCGTCGGCCCCTTGCGCAAGCGCGCGGATGCGGCGGTCGTTGTCGGCGAGCAGATGTTCCTCGGCCACCACCTTGGTGTCGTCAAGCACCAGGCGCACCAGAAACTTGCCTTGTGTGGGACTCATGGTGCCCAGGAACAGGTTGCCCTGCCAGTCGGGGAACAGCGAGCCGGTATAGAACAGCAGGCCGGAAGGCGCCACCGAGGGATACCAGTAATAACGCGGTTCCTCGATGCCGTAGAGCGAGCTGTAGCCGATGCGGCTGCCATCGTAGTTCTTGCCATAGGTGACCAACGGCCAGCCATAGTTGGCGCCGGGGGTGAGGCGGTTCACTTCGTCGCCGCCCATCGGGCCATGTTCGATTTCCCAGACGTCGCCGGTGAGCGGATGCAGCGCCAGACCGTCGGGATCGCGGTGGCCCACCGTGTACAGCGCCGGTTCGACGCCGGGCCGATTGACGAACGGATTGTCGGCGGGAATGCTGCCATCGGCATTGAAGCGCAGCACCTTGCCGCGCGGCGACTTGATGTTCTGCGCCAGCGGCCGCTGCTCCCTGATCGCCAGGTCGAAGGCCATGGTGGACACGTACAGCGTGCCATCGGGTGCCGAGAGCAGACGGCGCCCCCATACTTCAGCGATTGTCTGCACGTTTTCCAGACGCGTGAAATCCTCGCTCAGGCGCGCGCTGGCGAGCCGTTCCAGCTGAAACGGTTCGCCGCGTTCGAGGGCGCGGTTACGGTCTTCGGCGCTGCGCGGTCCGGCTTTCTGTCCCGGCGCGGGTGCCAGGTAGCTGAAGAACACCCGGCGATTGTTGGCAAAATCCGCATCCAGTACGAAATCGCCGATACCGCGTCCTCCCACCGACAGCAGTTCCGGCATGCCGGCAAGCGGTTCGGAAAGCTGCCCTTCCGCGCTCAGGATGCGCACCCTGCCCTCGCCTTCGGCCACCAGCAGGACGCCATCGGGCAGCGCCACCAGCGAACGCGGCGATTCGAAACCGGACGCGATCACCTGCTGCTGCACCTTGGATACAGCGGCGGGCGCGGGCGCTTGGGTCTGCCCCATGAACGCGGGAACGGGCGGGTCGGCCAAGGGGTCGACCGGCGGCGCGGCGGCAGCCAGCAGCGAAAGCGGCATGAACAGACAAACGTGGAGCGCGAGGCGGCTCCCCCAGGTGTGGATTACAGGCATAAAGTTCTCCCTCAGATTTCTTTTACGCGTGTGGCGGAAATCCTTCGAACGTGGGCACCCCCTCGGGAATGTGATGGAACGCCTGTTTTTCGGCGGTCCAGATGATGTGATCGGGCTTGTCGTAGAGTTCGGGCCGATCCAACGTTCCCACTTTCACGATCAGGATACCCGGCGCACCGGGGGACGCCGTCAGCACGTGGGTACCGCAATTGGCGCAGAAATGACGGGCAACGGGATTGTCCAGGTCGGAACGCTTGTACAGCGCGGGCGACCCCTTGGTGTAGTGGAAGCCCTGCTCCGGCAACGCCACCACGATGTTGGGACCGCCGCCGGAAATGTACTGGCATTCGCGGCAAAGGCACTGCCCCTTGAATACGATGTGTTCCGGTGCGCTGTAGCGCAGTTCACCACAATAGCAGCCGCCTTCGATCGCCATATCATGCTCCTCCGGTAAGTAATCATGCCAATGTACGCGGCGCCCGTTCCCGCCGGCGCAGCCTTCCGAGCCTAAGCCGCGCCCGCGTGCAATTCAAGCCGGGGACTCATGATGTTTGACTCATATCCACCCCCATGGGAATAATCGGCCCGGGTCCACACGAGAGGAAGCCGGCATGAGCGATCCCCAACCCCACGCCACCCCGACGGGCGAGGCGCTGACGCGGCGCAGAGTGCTGCAGAGTTCCGTGGCACTGAGCACCCTGGCAGCCGCCAATCTGCCGTTCTGGGCACAACTTGCCCTGGGCGCCGAGGAGGAGCTGGTGCCCTTCACCGACATGCCGGACGGTTTCATGGCGCCGCCGGTCACCCCCGGCGCCATCCACTACCTGGACACCCGCGGCATCGACCGCTTCTACACGCCAAACGACGATTTCTACATCATCCAGCATTACAACCAGCCGGAAGTGGCGGCGGCCGACTATAAATTGACGATCACCGGTTTGGTGGAGCGTCCCCTGGAATTCACACTTGCCCAGTTGCAGGCGCGCCCGCGGGTGGAACTGGACGCCGGCTTCGAGTGCGGCGGCAACAGCGCCAATCTGTATCAGGGGCTGATCGGCAATGCGCGCTGGGCCGGCTGCTCGCTGCGCGAGCTGTTGCTGGAAGCCGGGGTGCAGCCGGAAGGCATCGAGGTGGTGTTCTACGGCCACGACAGGGGCATGGAAACCATCCGTGACCAGAACGTGGAACAATCGTTCGGCCGCAGCCTGCACATCGACGACGCGCTGCAACCGGAACCGCTGCTGGTCTGGGAAATGAACGGCGAGCCGTTGCCGCATTATCACGGCGCGCCGCTGCGGCTGATCGTGCCGGGCTGGTACGGGGTGGCCAACGTGAAATGGCTGTCGCAGATCCACGTGCAGGATCGCCGCTTCATGGGACGGTTCCAGGCGCGGGACTACGTGACCTTGAGCAAACGCGAGATCGGCGGCGAGGTGCGCTGGGAAGAACGTTCGGTCACCAAGATCCAGTTGAAGTCGTCCATCGTGCGCGTGACCCGCAGCAGCGAGTCGCACAACGTAATGGGCTTCGTGCTGAACGACGGCACGCCGCTGCGCGCGGTGGAAGTGAGCATCGACGGCGGCCCCTGGCAGGCGGCCACGATCGATCCTCAGTCATCGAAATATTCCTGGAAGCTGTTCAACTACACCTGGGAGGGCGCCACGCCGGGCGAACATACGCTGGTGTCGCGGGTGACCGACGTCAACGGGCAGGTGCAGGCCACCCCCGAGGAAATGCCGGAGAAACCCACGCGCTGGGAGAATTACGCGCAGTTCCCACGCACGGTAATGATCGGCTAGTTCAGCAGGGCTTGACAGCAGTCGGTGCGCGGCCCCGCTCGCTCCACGTTGGAGCGCTTTCCCGAGCTAGCGCTTATACCAACTGCGCGATCGGCACCACCGGGTCCACGTCCGCCTCGTAGTCCACGCCTTCCACTTCAAAACCGAACAGGTTGAGGAAATTGCGCTTGTAGCCGGCGAAATCGGACAGGCTACCGATGGTGTCGGTTTCGATCCTATCCCACAGCTCGGCGACCTTGCCCTGTACCGCCGGGTCGAGCTCCTTGTAGTCCACGCGCCAGCGGCCGGCATCGTCCAGGCGGGGCGTGCTGCCGTACAGGCTTTCGCGAAACAACAGGTCGATCTGTTCGATGCAGTCTTCGTGGGTGCCGTTTTCCTTCATGACGCGGAACAGCAGCGCCAGATAGAGCGGCATCACGGGAATGGCGGAGCTGGCCTGGGTGACCACGGCCTTGAGCACGGCCACGCGGGCTTCGCCGCCATGCGGCGCCAGGCGGGATTGCAGCAGCGCGGCTTTCTGGTCCAGGTCCTTCTTGGCGGCGCCGATGGTGCCGTTCCAGTAGATGTCCCAGGTGAGTTCGGCGCCGAGATAGGTATAGGCGGTGGTAATGGCATCGGGAGCCAGCACGCCGGCGGCGTCGAGTGCTTCGATCCAGTACTGCCAATCCTCGCCGCCCATCACCGCCACGGTGTTGGCGATTTCTTCCTCGGTGGCGGCCGGCACCGACATTTCCTGAATCACTTCCTTGTCGGTGTTGATGCCGCGCAGGCTGATGTCCTTGCCGATCGGTTTGAGCGTGGAATTGTGCACTTCGCCGGTACGCGGATGTTGCCGGCGCGGCGAGGCCAGGCTGTAGATCACCAGGTCCACCTGCCCCAGGTCGGCCTTGACGGTGTCGATGACCTTTTGCTTGATGGCGTCGGAAAACGCATCGCCATTGATGCTTTTGGCGTAGAGGCCCGCGGCCTCGGCTTCCTGATGGAATGCCGCGGAGTTGTACCAGCCCGCGGAGGCCGGCTTGCCTTCGGTGCCTTCCTTTTCGAAGAACACGCCAAGCGTGGCGGCACCGGCGCCGAACGCGGCGACGATGCGCGAGGACAATCCATAACCGGTGGAGGCGCCGATCACCAGCACTTTTTTGGGTCCCGCGAGCGGCCCCTGTCGTTTGACGTAAGCGATCTGCTGGCGCACGTTGGCGGCGCAGCCGGTGGGATGGGCGGTAACACACATGAAGCCGCGGACACGGGGTTTTATCAGCATCGGTAAGCCTGTATCGGATTGAAATGAAACGAAATACGGCGGGATTCTAGCACAGCGCCGCCCCTTGCCCGGGCGCTCAAGGCGGCAGCAATGCCTGCAGGCGCTGTTGCCGGGTGGCGGCGGGAAGCTTGCTCAGCGCCACCACTTCCTCGTAGAACGCCGGCAAATTGCCGCCGTGGCGCTTCAGCAGTTCCTCAAAGGCCGGCACCAGGCCGTGGTAGGTGGCCACGGTGCCGAGCTGCGCGTTATTGAGGTCCTGGCTGAACCAGGTATCGTAGCCGGCCCGGCCTTCCCAGGCCCGCTTCAGGTCCTGGTAATCGGCGCGCAGTTGCTCGATGAGCTGCTGCTTGCGCTCGCGCATCGCCTCCGGCGGCAGTTCACTGGCATAGAGTTCGTGCAATGCGCTTACCACGCCCTGCACCAGATTCACGAAATCGTCGCGGCGCGCGCGTTCCTGAGCGCTGGCCAGCAGGAGGGTGGTGCGCTCGCTGCCTTCCAACTGCCCCATCCAGCGGCGCAGCCCTTCCTGTTCCACCGCGGTGGCGAAGCTTTCGTTGAATTCGGTGTCGCCCGGCGCGTAGGCCACCTGGTGCGCCAGTTCGTGGAACAAGAGGCTTGCCAGTTGCCACGGCTCGCGCTGCAGCAGCGTGGCAGGCAGTGGATCGGCAAACCAGCCCAGCGTGGAATAGGCGCTCACGCCGCCCACGTAGACGTCATAGCCCTGCCGGCGCAGCGTGTCGGCATAGCGGTTCGCCGCGGCTTCCTCGAAATAGCCCCGGTAGCTGGCGCAGCCGGCCACGGGATAGCACCACTGTTTCGGCGTCAGGGAAAATTCGGGGGAGGCGAACACGTTCCACACCACGTAGGGACTGTCGAGCATGACGAGGTCCTGGTAGTGGTGCTCCACCGGCAACGACAGTTCGCGGGCGGCAAAATCGCGCAGCGTTTCCAGCCGCTGCAAACGTTCGCGCAATTGCGGATCGAGCTGGGCATCGCCGAGCAGCGTGGCGATCGGCTGACGCTGGCGCATCAGGCCCAGATGCCCGCGCATGGCCTGACTGTAATAGCCCACGGATTCGCAGCCTGCCAGGAACAGGGCCCAGCACAATACCAAGCTTTTCGCCGCCTTATGCCGGGGCGGAAGCACTCCCCGGCAGGAGGCTGCAACAGACTTGATAAAAGCAGAATAAAAGCGGCGCATCACTCGCTTACACGAATCTCGTACAAGTGAGACCACAGCTTGCCGGTAACGAACAGGCGCTGCGCCTCGGCGTCCCAGGCGATGCCGTTGAGCACGTCGTCGTTGCCACGTTCGGGATGCAGGCCGCTCAAGTCCACTTTGGACTTGACCTTGCCGGTCTGCGGGTCGATGCGCACAAGGGTGTCGGTGTACCACACGTTGGCCCACACCTCGCCGTCGATGTATTCCAGCTCGTTCAGGCGCGTCAGCGGCAAGCCATCCTCGGTCACGGCCACGCGATGCGTTTCGCGCAGCGTTTCGGGATCGAGAAAGCGCAGCATGGCGGTGCCGTCGCTGACGATCAGGCTGGTGCCGTCGTGGGTCACGCCCCAGCCTTCGCCGGGCAGGAAGAACGATTGGAGCTGCTTGAAATCCTCCAGCGCGTACACGAAGCCCACGTGCGACTGCCAGGTAAGCTGGTACACCTTGTCGCCAAGCACGGTGATGCCTTCGCCGAAATAGCGCTGCGGCAGGTTCTGGCGCCGCTGCACTTCGCCGGTTTCCAGATCCACCAGCCGCAGCGAGGATTCGCCATTGCGGCCGGTGCCTTCGTACAGCAGGCCGTCATGAATCGTCAGCCCCTGGGTAAACGCGTTGGGGTCATGCGGATAACTGGCCAGCACTTCGGCGCGGTGGACCGGCACCTGCGCCTGCGCCAGGGTGCAGGCAAACAGCCACAGGCCGACAAGCACATGCCGTCCGCCCACCCCCGCAAGCCGATGCCGTATCCCCAGTTCCAGAAACGAAAAACGCCGCATATCAGCCCGCAATGGCAATGAACAGCGCCACGCCGCTGCCCACGAGCAGCAGGATGCTGGGGACGATGGTCAGCAGGAAACCGATGCGGCGGGTTTCGGGATCACGCACATAGTTGCGCGCGTACAGGGCTCGCCCGAGCAGCCAGGGCACGCCGAGCGCCGCGGCCAGTTCGCCGCCGGACCAGCCGAGGCGTTCGAACAAGGTAAAAAATATCCACAATGCCGGGACGAAAACCACGAGTTGTTCCAGGGTGTTCATCTGCACGCGGTAGTAGCGTTCGAATACGGGGTGGCCGGCGACCGCCGGGGCCGGGAGATTGTACTTGCGCCGGGCCACGCCGGTCAGGGCGCCGAAATAAAGGTACTGGGCCAGCGCCAGCACGAGCACGAGGATCACGAGTTCCATGGCAGAAGTCCTTGAGTGGTCGAACATGAACGGTTGTCGCGAAGGTCCTCAGACCCGCCGCGCGGCTTTGAGCCTTGGCCGAGTATAAGCAAGTGAGGCCGGGGCGGCTACGGGTGTGAAAATTGGGGAAATACAACGGAGACGGGGCAGACCAGCGCGAAAGGAAGCATTCCTCCGCGGCCAATCCGCCCCGTTCTTTCCAAGCGACGACTGTTACTTGAGCAGGCTGCCCAGCGTAAAGCCGATCAGTTCAGCCAACTGCTTCGGTGCGCGGCCGCTGCGTGCCGCCACCTTGGCGGAGGTGTACAGCGCCATGACGAGGTCCGCGGCTTTCTCGGCGTTGAGACCCTTGGCCAGGGCGCGGCTCTTTTCCAGCTCGCGGGTACGTACCAGCACCGCCTTGCGCAACGTGTTGAGCGAGTCGCGCAGCAGTTTCTGGATTTCCGGGTTCCACACGATGCTTTCGCACACGGAGTTCACCAGAAGACAGCCAAGCGTGCGCTGGCGCGGCGGCAGAGCCACGACGGTGGCGTCCACGAAGTTTGCCAGGGCCTTGTCGGCCTTGAGTTCCTTGTTGCCCAGGGTGGCATCGACGATGCCCTTGAGCTGGTCGTTGTAGCGTTCCACGCAGGATCGGAAGAAAGCATCCTTATCGCCAAAGGAATTGTAGAGGGTGCCGCGATTGATGCCGGTGGCATCGAGCAGCTTCTGGATGGAACTTGCCTCGAAGCCCTCTCTCCAGAATTGTTCCATAGCGTTTTCGAGAACGACGTCATGTTCAAATTCGACTGGTCTGGCCATAACTGTACTGCTACCTCTTTGGCGTTAGGAATGGGATGGTTTGCGGACATTTTCCGCCGACGCTCTTGGCTTTCGACGGCGGCGTGATTTTAGACCAAACGTGCGCAATAACCAATCCGGCAGCGTAAATTCGGCGTCAATAGGCCATTTTGGGATAGCCATGCAAAAACGCCTTGACAATCCACGGACCAGACAATCAAAAACCGACTGTCAATAAAAGGGTTCGCGTCAGGCCTATAGCTGCAGCAGCGCCACCACCAGGCCGATCAAGCCGCCGATCACCCCGCCCCAGACCACCAGCCAGCCAAGGTGCTTGCGGATCATCTTCTGCACGATGTCCTTGACCAGCTCCGGCGTCAGCTCGCGCAGGCGGCTGTCCACGATGTGCTCCACCCGTTCCAGGATGGCGGCGGCCTGGTCCGGGCCGAACAGTGCCCGCAGCTCGGGGCCTTCGGCCGTCTGGCGCAAAAAGGCCTGCATGCGCGCAATGAACGGCGCGCGCAGCGGCTGCAGCGCCCGTTCGCCGCCCACCAGCGCCAGCATGCCGCCGAAGGAAGACTGGCGGATCACCTCCACCAGCCCTTCGAAGGCGCGGTCGAAATCGACCTGCTCCAGCAGCGTATCCACCACCGCCTCGATGCGCGCCTCGCTGTTCTGCTCGCCCAGGAAGCGGCGCAGGTTGTCTTCGTTGAAGAACTGCTCCATCACCAGTTGGCGGATGCCGGCGCGGAATTCCTCGAAACGCGACGGAATCACGCCCGAGCCGTAAAAGTACGGCACTTTTTCGAACAGCATGTACAGCGCCAGCCAGTTGGTGGCGGCATTGCACAGGGCGTAAAGCCCCGTATTGAGCACCACCGCGCCGACGGTGCCGGGTAGCGCCAGGCCGGCCGCACACAAGGTGGCGGCCACGGCATTGGTCAACAAACTCTTATTCGGCGTCATTGCCTGCTGCTTCCTCGTCTGACTGCGCGGATCCCACGCTGCTTTGTTCATCTTCCGGCGTGGGCGCTTCGAACCCGGCCTCCACGTTGTTCCAGGGACCGTCGAGGCGGTACACCAGGGTGGTGAATTCATCCAGCTGCGCGGCGAAGATCTTGCTGGCCACGTAGGTGCTCACGGCAATCGGCCAGGCGCCGAGCAGGCCGGCCAGCATGGAAATGTTCTGGCTCAGCGGGATGCGCACCAGCATGTCGGCGGCGATGGTTTCCTGCGGCAGGTTGATTTCGCCGTCGATGCGCAGACGGCTGGAGGGACCGTCGATGATCAGCGAATCGTTGGTGGCGATTACGCCCTGATCGAATTCCAGCTCGCCGGTGATCAGGTCGTAGGCGAAGCCTCGGCGAAACAGATCGGAAAAATCCAGCTGCAGACGCCGCACCAGGGCATCGAAATTGAAGGCGCCGAGCAGGCGGCTGGAACCGGAATCGATGTCGACGAAGCGGCCATGTTCGATGCGCATGCTCACGTGTCCGCTGGAATACTTGGGACTGAAGGCGAGCGGCGATCCGGGCCAGTCGAGCTGGTTGGCAAAGCGCGCGCTGCCGCTTTCCACGAAGGCATCGTGGCCCCAGTCCGGTAACACTTTCGCCAGGTCGGTGGCGGTAAAAAGGCCGTCGAAGCGGCTGTGGTGCATGCCGTCGCGATAGTTCCACACGATGCTGGCGCCCGCGGCGGCATCGCTGCCGTCGAGCGCGGCGATGGCGGCGTTTGGCGCCTGCATGCGGAACGCATCGATACGCGCACCGGTGGGGTTGGGACGCAACGCAAAGCTGAACGAGCCGAGATTGCTGGCGCCGATGCTCAGTTCCCGGGTGCGAAAATCGAACGCGGGCAGCTGAGTGGGATCGACGCGCTCCAGCAAGTCCACTTTTTCCGCGGCGCGGGCTTCCTCCGGCGTGCGCTCGGGGCGCGGCGGAAAGCGCAGGTAATCGAGGTCCACCTGCCAGGGCTGACCGGTATCGGAAGGCAGCAGCAGGGTGCCGCCCAGGAGCGCGTTGCCGGCCTGGATACGCCAGCCGCCATCCTGCGGCTGCACCTGCAGGTTGATCGCCGTCAGGGCCTGCCCGCGTACCGTGAATTCACCCACGTCGACATCCACCAGGCGCAGGCTTTCGTTCAGCGGGCGTCCATCGCCGCCGTCGGCGGTCAAGGCGCTGACTACGTCGCTCCAGGCGTCGTAGTCGAAGGCCGCCAGCTCGCCGCTCACCAGCAGGCCATCGGTATCGGGATTCACCTGGCGCACATTGAAGTTGCCGTTGCGCGTGCCGAAGTACGCCTGGCCGCGCCTGATACCGCGCGCATCGAGCACCAGTTCGCCCGAGGCCAGATCGTCGTAACGCAGATTCAGGCGGTCGGCGCGGCGGCCTTCGCTGAACGTATATTCCAGTTCCAGCGGCGCGCGCTGATCTTCCGTCTTGGCGAACGGCGCCGGCAGCTCGCTTTGCACGCCCACCAGGTCGGACGTCAGTTGCAACCGCACCGTGCTGCCATCGGCGCGGCTCGCGCCGGGAAAGGTCAGGCGCAGGTCGGCGTCCAGCGCGCCCTCCATGCGTTCCAGCAAACGGCTCACCAGACGCGGCTGGGTGGGCCAGTCGCGCAGCGCCTCCACCGTGACGCGTCCCGTGCCCGTCACCCGCGTTTCCCGCGCGCCGCTGGTTGCCTGCGCGCTGACGATGTCCGCCATCACCGGTTCGCCGAACAGCTGCGCGCTCAGATCCTGCGCCCGCAGGCCTTCGGCAAGCGAATAATGCAAGGTGCCGTCGATGGCGCTGAAATCCAGCGCGAATTCGGGAATCTGCAGGGCGCTGTCGTGGGTGACCACCTGCACGTCGATGGCACGTTCGCGCGGGTTGTCGCCAAGCGGAATGCCGAGATCGAGCGCCACCTGCAGGCTGCCCTGCCCCTGCCAGGTATCGAAACTGGCGCCGATCGTCTCGTGCAGCGGCGAATTCAGCAGGAAGCGATGGCCCGTGGTGGTATCGGGATTGGAGCGCCCCTGGATATGCAGCCACGAACCGTCCTCCTCGGGCCGCACCCGGGCGCTGACGCCCTCGAGCGCCATGCCCGCGATGCTGCCTGCCCTGCCTTGCACGTCCACGGCGTTGTCGCGCACCAGTACCGTGGCGGCGGCCTGTTCCAGCGCGGGCCATTGTTGCAGATACTGCAGCCGGCCTTCTTCCACGCGGTACCAGGATTGCGCGCTGCTCGATACCTCCATGCCGTCGCTTCTGCTGCTGCGCAGCATGAACGCGCTGTCGTGCAGGGTGCCGCCCTGCAGGGCGTCCTGCAGCCATCCCATGGTATTGGCGAGCCGTTCCAGGCTGGGCAGGTAGACTTTGCCCGGCACCACCGCCATACGCTCCACGCCCACCAGCAGCTTGAATTCGCGGTCGCGCTCGCCGCTTGCCTCTTCCCAGTTGTGCATCGAAAACCCGACCCGGCCATCGAGATCGGGACTGGTCACGTCGAGCAGCCGGCTCCATACCGATACTTCGCCGTCGGCGCCCAGCTGCCAGCGCACGCGGCCGTTGACGTGCGCGTAGTGCCAGGCCGAATCGAACAATTGCGGCAGATGCAGTTGCAGATCATCGTCGTCCACTTCCACCACGCCCTGCGTAACGTCAGCCTGCACCCAGGCATCGACGCCGCTGCCGGCCGGGGCGGCGTTCCAGGCTTGCACCACGCCATCGCTCAGATGGCCGCGCAGTTGGAACAGATTCGGATAGGAGCCGTCGAGCGCGGTGTCGAGTTGCAGGCCATACAGGGTGCCTTCGGGCTGCAGCGTGCGCAGCGCCTGCGCCGCGCGTTCGGGCAACGCGAACATATCGAGCGCCAACGCATTTGCCATGCCGAGTTCGACGCCCTCGCCGCGCATCCGCACCAGCGGCGCTTCAGCATCGGGACGCTCGATCAAAAATGCCGGCAGGCTCCAGGTACGTTCGCCCCAATCGAAGCCGGTGTCGGACAGCGTCAGCATCCAATCGCCCGCCGCCGCGCGCTGCCCGTTGAAATCCACGCTGCCGTTCTGCAGCGCCAGCCGCCGCGTGTCGTTGCGGCTGTCCGCCTGCACGGCGACATCGCGCAGCAGGCCGCTTGCCTGTACGGCGCCGTCGGAGGTGGCATCGAACCATAGCGCGGCGTTGCCCGCTGCGCTATGGATGTCCCAGTCAGCGGCGAACACCGGCTGCGCCAGCGGTCGCAATTCGAGCTGCGGCAGCGTGAGCCAGCCGCGCAGCGTCCAATCGGTATCCGGCATGCCGTCCATTTCCAGCAACAGCCGGCTTGGCGAAGGCTGCTCGTCGAGGCGAAACTGCAACTGGGCGCGGTGGGTGGCGCCGTCGTTTTCGATACGCGCGAACACGGCATGCAGCTGCAGCGTTTCGCCCTGGCGCGGACGCACCGCGATCGTGGCCTCGCTCAGGCTCAGGTCGGGGGTATTGAGCAAAAAACGCAGTATCTGCCGGGAATAGTCGCCGCCAGGTCCCGCACGCGTGCCGGCGAGCGCCCAGCGTCCGTCCGGCCCCTGCTCCACCGCCAGCTCCACCGCCCGCACCGAAAGGCCGGTGATGGCCAGCGCACGGCCGGCAAGGCTGCGCCATACATCGATGGCAAAACTGACGTCGTCGATGCGATGCGTGGTGCCATCCGGCGCTTCCAGAAGCAGCGAGCCCACCCGCAATTGCGGGGTGAAATCACGCCAGCTGCCTTCGAGACCGTCGATGTGCGCGCGAATACCGAGCAAGGCGCTCAGCTGCGCCTCCACCGTGGCAACAGTGCCGGCGCTGCCCACGCGCGGCAGCAGCAGGCGGCCCGCGCTCAGGTACAGGGTCAGCAGGATCAGCGCCGCCAGCGCCAGACGCGCCACCAGGCGCATCACACCGCGACACAGACGCAGAAGGGGACCGGGCAGCGAAGGATCGGGCTTGGCGGCCTGATCGCTCATGGTCAGTACAACACCACGTCGAACTGCTCGATGGTGTACAGCGCTTCCACCTGAAAACTGATGCTCTTGCCTGTGAACTGCTCGAAGTTGGCCAGCGTGTCGGCCTCTTCGTCGAGCATGCGGTCCACCACTTCCTGCGAACCCATTACCAGCAGGCGGCTGTTTTCATAGGCACGCGCCACGCGCATGATCTCGCGGAAGATTTCGTAGCACACGGTTTCCGGCGTCTTGATGGTGGAACGTCCGGCACAGGTGGGGCATTCCATGCACAGGATCTGCTGCAGGCTCTCGCGGGTGCGCTTGCGCGTCATTTCCACCAGTCCCAGTTCCGACAGCGTGGACACGCGGGTGCGCGCCGGGTCCTTTTCCAGCGCCTTGGTGAAGGTGCGCAGCACCTGGCGCTGATGTTCTTCGTTCTGCATGTCGATGAAATCGACGATGATGATCCCGCCGATGTTGCGCACCTTGAGCTGGCGCGCGATGGCCTTGGCGGCTTCGAGGTTGGTCTTGAAGATGGTTTCTTCCTGGTTGCGGCTGCCGAGGAACGCGCCGGTGTTCACATCGATGGAGGTCATGGCCTCGTTCTGGTCGATCACCAGGTTGCCGCCGGATTTCAGGCGCACCGTGCGCGACATGGCCTTCTGGATTTCATCATCGATGCCGTACAGGTCGAACAGCGGACGCTCGTTCTGGTACAGCTCCACGTGCGGTTCGATTTCCGGAATGAATTCGCGGGCGAATTCCAGCACTTCCTCGTAGATGCCGCGATCGTCGATGCGGATTTTTTCCACCTGCGGCTTGAGCAGGTCGCGCATGGCGCGCATGTACAGCACCAGGTCCTGGTAGATAATGCGCACGCTCTTCTGCGCCTGGATACGGCGGCTCACCGCGCTCCACACCCGGCGCAGGAACTGGATGTCGGTGGACAGCTCGCTGTCGCTCACGCCCTCGGCCACCGTGCGCAGGATGAATCCGCCCTGGTTGTTCAGGCCCTCGTGATCCACCGCCTGTTCCAGATTGCCAAGCAGCCGCGTGCGCTCCTCTTCGTTCTCGATGCGCTGCGAAATGCCGAGGTGGCGGGTGCGCGGCATGTACACGAGGTAGCGCGAGGCGATGGACAGATGCGTGGTCAGGCGCGCGCCCTTGCTGCTGATCGGTTCCTTGGCCACCTGCACCGCCAGGTACTGGCCTTCGTGCAGCAGCTGGCCGATCGGCAGCGCCTGGGCCAGCGGCAGCTCGAAGCCTTCCTCGTCGAGCTGGGCGATGTCGGCGGCATGGATGAAACCGGCCTTTTCCAGCCCGATGTCGACGAAGGCGGCCTGCATGCCCGGCATCACCCGCACCACCTTGCCCATGTAGATGTTGCCCACCGGGCCGCGCTTGTTGTTGCGTTCGATGTAGATTTCCTGCAGCAGCCCTTGCTCGGTGAGCGCGACGCGGGTTTCGCTTGGGCTGACGTTGATCAGGATTTCGACGCTCATGCAGAGGCTCCGCGCAACAGGGACATCGACGCGATGCCATGACGATTCAGCAACTCAAGGGTTTCGTACAGCGGCAGGCCCACGACATTGCTGTAACTGCCCTCGATATGGCTGACGAACATGGCGCCAAGCCCCTGGATGGCATAAGCGCCGGCCTTGTCGCGCGGTTCGCCGCTGGCCCAGTAGGCGGCGATTTCCTCAGTGCTGAGCGGGCGGAAACGCACGCGGGTGACCACTACCGTGCTCTCCACCATGCTCCCCACCGAGCTCTCCACCGCGCTTGCCACCGCATTCTCCAGCGCACCGGCGCCGGCCACGGCGATGCCCGTCAGCACCTCGTGCGTGGAGCCGGACAGCCGTTCCAGCATCCGCTGTGCTTCAGCGGCATTCTCGGGCTTGCCCAGGATCATATCGCCGCTCGCCACCGTGGTGTCGGCGGCAAGGATCGGCAGGGGACTCACGTGGCCGGGGTCGCGCAATGCCGCCAGCGCCTTTTCCCGCGCCAGGCGCTCGACATAGACGGCAGGGGGTTCGCCGGCGCGCACGCTCTCGTCGATGTCCTGCGGCAGGCACATCACGGATAATCCCAGTTGTGCCAGCAGTTCGCGGCGGCGAGGCGAGGCGGAGGCCAGATACAGTACAGCGTTGGTCACGTCAGGGGGTTTCGCAGGTCGCCAAAACGGCTTGATTCGGCATTATCGCCCATGCCGGGCACGGGAACTATCGGAGCGGGCGGAAAAGTCGCGCTTTGTTCCAGATTACGAATACCCAAACGCAGCCGCGCCTCCCGCGTTTACCCTTTCGTGCGGTGGTGGCAGCGGCAAACGTTGAACTCTATACTCGGCCTTTGATGACGATACCCCGTTTTCCAGACACCGCGGCCACCGCAAGGCGGCGCGGCCACGTGTTTGCCAAGCCCGCGGCCCGATGCCGCAATTCTTCCCGCGACCCCACCCGACAGGAGCAATGCCGTGGATACGCTTACCCGCTATAGCGAAAGTTTCTTCGGCCTGATGACCCATCTGCTGTCCACCACCTTCGTGCTGGCCATCGGCATCGGGTTTCTGACCGCGGTGGTGCTGTACATCATCGACGTCTCCCAGACCACGCACACCATCCGCCGCAATTACCCGCTGATCGGCCGTTTCCGCTATCTGTTCGAGAAACTGGGTGAATTCTTTCGCCAGTACCTCTATTCCCAGGACCGCGAGGAACTGCCTTTCAACCGCGCGCAGCGTTCCTGGGTGTACCGCGCCGCCAAAAACCTCGACAACACCTCCGCCTTCGGCTCCACCCGCGACAACGACAAATCGGGCCACGTGATCTTCATCAACGCCGGGTTTCCGATACTGGACGAGGACGGCACCGAAACCCCCGCCATCACCTATGGCCCCTATGCCCGCCAGCCCTATGTATCCCGCTCCATCTTCAACATTTCCGGCATGAGCTACGGCGCGTTGTCGCGGCCCGCAGTACAGGCGCTGTCGCGCGGCGCGGCGCTTGCCGGCTGCTGGATGTGCACCGGCGAAGGCGGCCTGAGCGACTATCACCTCGAAGGCGGCTGCGACCTCATCTTCCAGATCGGGACGGCAAAATACGGCGTGCGCGACGCGGCGGGCAATTATTCGCTGGACAAGCTGCGCGAAATCGCCGAGCGCCCGCAGGTGAAGATGTTCGAGCTCAAGCTTGCCCAGGGTGCCAAACCCGGCAAGGGGGGGCTGTTGCCCGGCGTGAAGGTCACCGAGGAAATCGCCCGCATCCGCGGCATTCCCGCGGGCCACGATTCCATCAGCCCCAACCGCCACACCGACATCGCCAACAACCGCGAACTCATCGAACGCATCCAATGGCTGCGCGAGTTCACCGGCAAGCCGGTGGGCATCAAGACCGTATTCGGCGACGCCACCTGGCTGGAAGATTTGCTGCAGACCATCAACATGATGGGCAAGGAACTGGCGCCGGACTTCATCACGCTCGACAGCGGCGACGGCGGCACCGGCGCGGCACCCATGACGCTGCTCGACGACATGGGCCTCGGCATCCGGGAATCGCTGCCGCTATTGGTGAACAAACTGGAGGAATTCGGACTGCGCGAGCGTATCCGGGTGATAACGTCAGGCAAGCTGATCAACCCAAGCGACGTGGCCTGGGCCCTGTGCGTGGGCGCCGATGCGGTAAACAGCGCGCGCGGCTTCATGTTTTCGCTGGGCTGCATACAGGCCCTGCAATGCAACCGCAACACCTGTCCCACCGGCATCACCACCCACAACCCCAAACTGCAGCGCGGGCTGGTCACCAAGGACAAGACACAACGCGTGGCGAACTACCAACGCAACATGCTCATCGACGTCAACATCATCGCCCACTCCTGCGGCGTCTCGAACCCACGCCTCCTGAGCCGCCGCCACGCCCGCATGGTACTCAGCCCCAACCGATCGATCCGATTGGTGGAGCATTACAAAAGTCACTAGCTGTAACTGGGGGCATGGTGGGCCGCATCGAAACTGAACCGAACTCTCGTACGTAACACTGAAGTCCAATGCCAAGCCTCTGTCGTCCCTGTTGACCAGACAGGGGCGTCGTAGGGCCAGGGATGGCCCGGAGCCGAGCGCCACATGGATGTGCTTGCAGCGTACCCTGTCTGGTCAACAGGGACGACAGAGGCGCAACGACCTTGATGCGGACCAACAAAGAAAATTCCCCGACAACCAATCAATCCGGCCAAGTGACTGCAACAGACCTGATGCGGGCCACATACATCCTGCCAAAAGCCCAATGCTCCCCAAACACCCTCACTGCCTTTCACGCTGCCAGGCAAGCACATCACCAAAGGCAACATCCCCACCAAAAATATCCAACGCACTGCCAATGGTGAGATCCACCCGCCCCCGCCCAAGCAGGAACACCCGATCAAGATCCTCGAGCCGGCTCACCCCGCCCGCATAGGTCACTGGACACGGACTATATTCGCCGAGCAACTCGATCAAATCCTCCTGGATCCCCTGCCGCAACCCCTCCACGTCCACGCCATGCACCAAAAACTCCGCACAACTGCGCGCCAGCCGCTGCAACAATGAGGCATCCACCGTTTCCGTAGTGAAACGCTGCCAACGATCAGTCACCACGTAATAACGCCCCTCACGTTTACGGCAGCTCAAATCCAGCACCAACCGCTCGCGGCCCACGCGGCGCACCAGTTGTGCCAGCTTGTCCTCATCGATGCGCCCGTCGCTGAACACGTAGGACGTCACGATTACATGGCTGGCGCCCGCATCGAGAAAATCGCCGGCATTGTCCGGATTCACCCCGCCGCCGTACTGCATGCCCCCCGGCCATGCGCGCAGCGCCTCGAACGCCGCCTCGCGGTTGCCCGTGCCCAGGGAAATCACGTGGCCACCAGGCAGCGCCGCGTCGCGATACAGCTGCGCATAGGACGCCGGCGTGCGTTCGCTGACGAAATTGGTACGCAGGGAAGCGGCGGCTTCCTCGTTGAGGGAACCGCCGACGATCTGCACCACCTTGCCGTGGTGCAGGTCGATACAAGGACGAAAACGCATGCCAATGACCACAACCGCAAAAAATCCAGGCGCAAGGATACCGTAAGTGGCAGCGCGGTTCCCGGCCGGTTTTTACCTGATTTTCATCACGCTTTAACGAACCGCCTGCACCATGGCGCCACTCGTTTCCAGCGTAGCCACCATGATCGACGTCGAAGCCGCAGTCAGCGACAAATTCCCCCTGTTGGCCAATTCTCCCGCCTTTTTCAGGACGCCAGCCCTGGGCTGGCTCAAGCGCCTGCTGCACGAGGCGGAGATCAACGATTTCCTGCAGCGCCACCGTGAAGCCCACGGCCTGGAATGGATCGACCAGGTGTTCGAGCATCTCGAATTCAGCTATGCCGTCAGCGCGCGCGAACGCGCCAACATTCCCGCCACCGGCCGGGTGGTGATCGTGGCCAACCATCCCATCGGCTCGCTCGACGGTCTGGCGCTGCTCAAGCTGGTGGGCGAGGTGCGCGGCGACGTGAAGATCGTGGCCAACGACGTGCTGAGCCAGTTCGAGGCGCTGGACAAGCTGCTGATCCCGGTGGACAACCTGGGCGGCGGCAGCGCGGTGCGCGGTTATCGCCAGGTATTGCGCGAGCTGGAAGCGGAACACGCGGTGATCCTGTTTCCCGCCGGCGAGGTATCGCGCGCGCGGCCAAGCGGCGTGAAGGACGGCCCCTGGCGGCCGGGCTTTCTGCACTTTGCGCGCAAGGCGCAGGCGCCACTGTTGCCGATTCAGGTGCAGGCGCGCAATTCGCTGTTGTTCTATGGCGCCTCGATGCTGTTCAAGCCGATGGGCACGCTGTTGCTGTCGGACGAAATGTTCAAGCAGCAGGCGCGAGAAATCCGTTTTCGCCTCGGCGAGCCGATCGCTCCGCGGCAGCTGGCAAGCAGCGAACTGCACGACCGCACGCTGGTCAAGCGCCTGCGCCAGCACGTGTATCGCCTGCATCGCCCCGAGAAATCCCGCTTCGTCACCGAGCGCACCGTGGCGCATCCGGAGCCGCGCCAGGCCTTGCAGCAGGAACTGCGCGAGGCGCAGCTGCTTGGCGTCACCCGCGACAACAATGCCATCTACCTGGCGGACTGGCGCGAGGATTCCGCGCTGATCCGTGAAATCGGCCGCCTGCGCGAACTGAGCTTTCGCAAGGTGGGCGAAGGCAGCGGCAAGCGCCGCGACCTGGACGACTACGATCGCTACTATCAGCATCTGGTGGTGTGGGATCGCGAGGCGCTGGAAATCGCCGGGGCATATCGCCTGGGCGCGGGCCGGCAGATATTGGCCGCGCATGGCCTGAGCGGTTTCTATACCAGCAGTCTCTTCACCTACGGCCCGGCCATGCTCGCGTACATGGAACAGGGCGTGGAACTCGGCCGCAGCTTCGTCAATCCCGCCTACTGGGGCAAGGCCAGCCTGGATTACCTGTGGCAGGGCATCGGCGCCTATCTGGCGCGGCATCCCGACGTGCGCTACCTGTTCGGCCCGGTGTCCATGAGCGCGGACTACCCGATGGCACTGATGGAAGAGCTGGTGCACTACTTCAACGCCTACCACGGCTGCACGCTGCCGCTGGCACAGGCCAAGCGGCCCTTCGCGCTGCCGGAGGCCACGCAGGCACGGCTTGCCGCGCGCTATGCCGGCTGCGATCGCAGGCAGGGGCTGGCGTTGCTGCAGCAAAGTTTCCAGGCGCAACAGCGGCGTATTCCGGTGCTGTTCAAGCAGTACGCCGCGCTGTTCGGCGAGGCGGGTTTTCAGTTGCTGGTGTTCAGCCGCGACCCCGATTTCGCCGATTGTCTGGACGGTTTGTGTATGGCAGACTTGCGGCTACTCAAGGCAACCAAACGCGAGCGTTATGTTGCATCGTCCACGGCGAGCCTTGCCTGAATCAGTGATCCTTCCACACGCCAAGGGACGCTGACACAGGGTGAGAGAGCCGCCGCTCAATGCAGTACCCCCCGAAGGCAGCAGCGCTGCCGGGAGGGTACTCTTCCCCCGATAAAAACCCCGCTCCATCCCGGCCACAGCTCATGGGCGCCACGCCATCGGCGCCGCGTACATGTGTCCGGCAGTGCCGTTACCGTTTTTCACGCTTTACGGTTCATTGATTTACTCTAGCGGAGGCAGCCCCATGGCAAAAAGAGCACACGTCAAACGCCAGATGAAGTATCAGGGCGAACCTGACGATTCCTCTTATTCCGAGCACAAACGCAGTAAAGACCGCGCCCGCGGCAAACGCCGCACCTTCGACGAGGGCAGCAACATCGTCGACCTCAGCAGCCGCAACAACCAGATTGCCACGGCTTATTCACCACACCGCGCCAAGGCGCCACTGACTGCCCGCACGCCGGCGCAGCAAAGCTACATCAACGCCATCAAGACCCACTGCCTGACCTTCGGCATCGGCCCCGCCGGCACCGGCAAATCCTACTGCGCTGGCGCGCTCGCCGCGGAAGCGCTGGAATCGGGGCGCATCGAACGCATCATCCTGACGCGTCCGGCGGTGGAGGCCGGCGAGAATCTCGGCTTTCTGCCGGGCGAGGTGGAAGACAAATATGCCGTGTACATCGACGCGTTCCGCGACATCCTCAACGAGCGCCTCGGCCCCGGCGTTGTCGACTACTGCCTGCGGCACGGCCGCATCGTCGGCGCGCCGCTGGCCTACATGCGCGGCAAGACCTTCAACAACAACACCTACGTCATCCTCGACGAAGCGCAGAACACCACGCCGACGCAGATGAAGATGTTCCTCACCCGCATCGGCGAGGATTCCAAGGTGGTGATCAACGGCGACATCAACCAAAGCGACATCCGCGGCCCCAACGGCCTGGAGGATGCCCTGCAGCGGCTGGGTGGCCTGCCGGGCGTGCACATCCACCGCTTCGAACGCGACGACATCGTGCGCAGCGGCCTGGTGCGGCACATTCTGGACCGCTACGAAACCTGAACCGGGCGGCGGGGGCCGGCCGCCAAGCGGCCGGTCCCTCGCAGCGCTGCGCTTTGCCCTATAATCGGGCATTCGACAAGGAGCGTAGCCATGAACAACCTGGATCAGCAGGTACTCTCCCAGCTCGTCGCCTGGCTCGACGCCGGCAAGCGCTGCTGGCTGTGCACCATTACCGAAACCTTCGGTTCCTCCCCGCGCCCCGTGGGTTCGCTGCTTGCCTGCAACGAAGACGGCCTGTACAGCGGTTCGCTGTCGGGCGGCTGCGTCGAGGACAACCTGCGCGAAAGCCTGTTCCGGGGCGAGCTGGCCAGCACCACCCCGATCCTGATGCGCTACGGCGTGGCCGTGGAGGACGTGCTGAAGCTGGGCCTGCCCTGCGGCGGCAGCCTGCAGGTGCTCATCGAACCGCTTGGCGCGGACGCCGCGCCGCTTTATGCCGACCTGCTGGAACAGGTGCAGCGGCGTGCGCTGGTCACCCGGCGCGTGGAAATCGCCACCGGCCGCTGCAACCTGGCACCGGCCACACACCATCAGCGCCTGCAGATCAGCAGTGAAGCCATGTCCCACACCTATGGCCCCGCCTACCGGCTGCTGGTGATCGGCGCGGTACAGGTGGCCTGGTACCTGGCGGAAATGGCCCACGCACTGGATTTTCTGGTGGAAGTCTGCGATCCGCGCCTGGAACTGGTGGCCAACGCGCCGCCCACCCCGGCCACCGTCACCGCCGCCATGCCCGACGACTGGCTGCGCGGCAAGCAACTCGATGAACACACCGCCGTGGTGGCGCTGTGCCACGACCCGCGCATCGACGACATGGCGCTGATGGAAGCGCTGCCGTCCGCCGCGTTCTACGTGGGCGCCATGGGCTCGAGCCGTACCTCCGCGCGCCGCCGCGAACGCCTGCTGCAGCTCGATCTCACGCCCGCGCAACTGGCGCGCCTGCACGCTCCCGTGGGCCTGGACCTGGGCAGCAAGACACCGCCCGAAATCGCCATTGCCATCCTCGCCGAACTCATCCAATTGCGTTCGCCGCCACACTCGGGGCAGACGGCGGCCAATACCACGATGGATTTGGCGGAACCCCATTCGCAGCCGGAACAGGCATGAACCCATCACCAGCGCCCGTGCCTCCGCAAGCGGCGATCCCGTCCGCGCAGCGCGCTAATCTTCCGACGCTGGACGTATATCCGGAGCAGCCATGACCGGCTCGGGATTGCGGGTAGGTTGTCTGGTACTCGCCGCGGGCCGCGCCAGCCGCTTCGGCGCCGACAAACGCTTGGCGCGATTACCCAACGGCAATACCCTGCTGGCGCAAAGCCTGGAGAACGCGGCCACGGTGTTCAGCCAGCGCATACTGGTGCTGCGCGAGGATGATGGGGAGCCGATCCAACGCTATCGGGACAATTGGCTGATCGTCACCGCCGCCCAGGCCGCGCGTGGCATGGGCCACAGCCTCGCCGCCGCACTGCCGGCACTACAGGCGTGGGACGCCGCCGTGGTGATACTGGCCGACATGCCCTGGATAAAACCGCAAACGCTGCGCCGGATCGCCGACGCCGCTGCCGCAGACACCCTGGTGGTGCCCTACTGCGGCGGCCAGCGCGGCAACCCCGTCTGCATCGGCCGTGATTTCTTCACCGAACTGGCCTCCCCGCAAGGCGACCAGGGCGCCCGCCTTCTGCTGCAACGCCACCCGACACGCCTGCTGCGCCTGGACCTCGACGACCCCGGCATATTGCGCGACGTGGATACCCCGCAGGCGCTCGACGGGACATCGCCGGAATCCGGAGATGCCGCAAACACGCCTACGTAATCCGGTAAGTAAAGCCCTTGGCCAATAAAAAGCGCCCGCGGCCTGCCCGATCCGTATCGGGCATAACAAAAGCCCTTAGCCAATAAAAAAGCCCTTAGCCAATAAAAAAAGCCCGGCACTAAGGCCGGGCTGGATTCGTCGATCTCATCTACAAACTCACCATCCCTTACGGGAAGCGTGTGCCAGGAGGGGATTACCTGTTCACGTAGGGTTTGAGGGCCCTGTCGGCAAAAAGTTCCCCAGCCCGATCAAAATTGTGATTCGGGCAGGTGCACCACCAAGCCGTCGAGTTCGTCGGTAACCTTGATCTGGCAGCTCAGGCGACTGTTCGACTGCGGTTCGAGCACGCAGCTGAGCATGTCCTGCTCCATGCCGCTCGGTTTCGGCAGCTTGTCCACCCAGGCCGGGTCCACATAGCAGTGGCAGGTGGCGCAGCTGCAGGAGCCGCCGCACTCGCCCACGATGCCATCGATCATGTTGTCTATCGCCCCCTGCATCACCGAGGTACCCGCCGACACGTCGACCTCGTAAATGGAACCGTCATGATTCACGTACTTCACCTGGGGCATCACACTTCCTCGTCGTCATCGTGGCTGAACAGCCTGCTGGAAAAGCAAAAAACCGATTATACCCAAGGCTGCCCGCGGCAAAAGATCAGACCCCCTCCGAAAGTTTACCCCCACCTCCCCTTGGGCTACCTTTCCCCCCCGCAAGGCGCTATATTTGCCCGCACTTTGCCGAGCGTAACGGCCATGGCCCAGCGCCGTTTTCCAGGGGGCTGACGCCGGCAGGCCAATCGTTTTACCCAACTCCAAAAGAAAGGAAAACCACATGAAATCACGTGCAGCAGTCGCTTTTGCCGCCGGCAAGCCTCTCGAAATCGTCGAAGTCGACGTCGAAGGCCCAAAGGAGGGGGAAGTACTCGTTGAACTCAAGGCTACCGGTGTCTGTCACACCGACGCCTTCACCATGAGCGGCGACGATCCGGAAGGCGAGTTTCCCGCCATTCTGGGTCATGAAGGCGCCGGCATCGTCGTCGACGTGGGTCCTGGCGTGAAATCCCTGAAGAAAGGCGACCATGTCATTCCGCTGTACACCGCCGAATGCCGCGAGTGCGAATACTGCCTGCATCCACGCACCAACCTCTGCCAGAAAGTCCGTGCCACCCAGGGCAAGGGCCTGATGCCCGACGGCACCAGCCGCTTCTCCTTCGAAGGCAAGCCCATCCTCCACTACATGGGTTGCTCCACGTTCTCCAACTACACCGTGCTGCCGGAAATCTCCCTGGCCAAAGTACGTGAAGACGCACCGTTCGACAAAATCTGCTACATCGGCTGTGGCGTGACCACCGGCGTGGGCGCCGTGGTTTTCCAGGCGAAAGTGGAAATCGGCTCCACCGTGGCCGTATTCGGCCTCGGCGGCATCGGCCTGAACGTGATCCAGGGCGCCAAGCTGGCCGGCGCCAGCCGCATCATCGGCGTGGACCTGAACCCGAAACGCGAAGCCCTCGGCAAACAGTTCGGCATGACCGACTTCGTCAACCCGAAGGACGTCGAAAACGTGGTCGACACCATCGTGCAGATGACCGGCGGCGTGGACTACAGCTTCGAATGTATCGGTAACGTGAAAGTCATGCGCCAGGCGCTCGAGTGCACGCACAAGGGCTGGGGCCAGAGCTTCATCATCGGCGTGGCCGGCGCGGGCCAGGAAATCTCCACCCGTCCCTTCCAGCTGGTTACCGGCCGTTCCTGGCGCGGTACCGCCTTCGGTGGCGCCCGCGGCCGTACCGACGTGCCCAAGGTGGTGGATTGGTACATGGAAAAACGCATCAAGATCGACGAGATGATCACGCACACCATGCCGCTCGACAAGATCAACGACGCGTTCCACCTGATGCATGCCGGCGAAAGCATCCGCTCCGTGGTGATCTACTAAGGATCCAGTGAAGTAGTCGCCACACCGGATCGATCGATCCGTTGCCTGCGGGACCTCGAGGGGTCAGAGCCCGGCTCTGGCCCCTTTTCGTTTCGATACGATTCTTTTCAAGAATCAGCCACTCAACAATCAGCAACGCAGCCGGACCCGGTCCGGCTCCCGACCGAGGAGTTCAAGATGAGTCTGGAACAAGTCAGCGCCAATAAAATGTTTGGCGGCAAGCAGCTCAAGTTCAAACACCATTCCAGCGTGCTCAAGTGCGACATGATCTTTTCCGTGTACCTGCCGCCGAACGCGAAAGCCGACAGCAAGGTGCCGGTGATCTACTGGCTGTCCGGCCTCACCTGCACCGATGACAACTTCGTGCAGAAAGCCGGCGCCCAGCAATACGCCGCCGATGCCGGCGTGGCCATCGTGTGCCCCGACACCAGCCCGCGCGGCGAAGGCGTGCCCGACGATGCGGAAAAAGCCTACGATTTCGGCCTCGGCGCCGGTTTCTACGTGAACGCCACCCAGGCGCCGTGGTCCGAGCACTACCACATGTACGACTACGTGACGAAGGAACTGCCGCAGGTGCTGGAACAGAGCGAGCTGCCGCTGGACACCGCCAACTGCTCCATCATGGGCCATTCCATGGGCGGCCACGGCGCGCTGACCATCGCGCTGAAGAATCCCGGCATCTACAAGGCGGTGTCCGCGTTTTCGCCGATCTGCTCGCCGCTCAACTGCCCCTGGGGCGAAAAGGCGCTCGGCAACTACATCGGCGCCGACAGGAAAGCCTGGGAACAGTACGACACCTGCGCGCTGATTCCGCAGGCCAAGGAAAAGCTGCACATCCTGGTGGACCAGGGACAGGACGACAACTTCCTGGCCGGCCAGCTCAAGCCGGAACTGCTGCAGGCCGCCTGCCAGGCCGCCAAGCATCCGCTGACGCTGCGCCTGCACGCCGGCTACGACCACAGCTATTTCTTCATCGCCACCTTCATCGCCGACCACATCGCCCATCACGCCGAGGCGCTGTGGGCCTGAGTGATGCCAGCAGTACGAAAGGGGCGGCAACGATGCCGCCCTTTTCTCATCAGTCGAAACGATAGCCCAATCGCTCTATTTCCCCGGCGAAAATCCGCGCCACCAATTCCCGCTCTTCCTCACCGTACACCTGCTGATACGGACGTTTGTCCTCGCGGAACTGCCCCTTGGCGTGCGGCAGCTGCGGGATTTCCGGCAGGCCCAGCCGCTGCGTCAGCGTTTCCAGCGCCGCATCCAGCGCTTCGTAGCGGAAGATGTCGTCCACCACCACCTGGTCGTCGATGGTGTAGAGGCTGCTGCCGCCCTCGGCGGCCAGATCCTGGGCGCGGCCCGCGCGCAGAAATTCCGCCAGCGTGGGCCGCGGCGCTTCCGTGTGTTCCCAGAAATACCAGGAAATCACCTTGTCCCAGGGATTGCGCTCGAAACAGAACTTGTAATAGTCGCGCCAGATCGCCGGCGCAACATAAGCGCGAATCTCACGCGCCGGCATGTGGTTGTAGAAATACGGCCGCTGGCGCGTACCCAGCCACCGGCGCCAGTCCGCCGCGCGCAAACGCGTCAAGGGCAGGTAGAAATGCTGCGGGCCGCGCCCGCCGCCGGCCTGGCGCATTGCCTCGTCCTGCGGCGTGATGTGGGTGATGATGTCGTCCGGGCCCAGATAGCGCGACAGGGCGATTTCCAGGCTGGTACCCGCAGTTTTCTTGGTTTTGATGAAGATGAATTTATATCGATGGGAAATCAGCATAAGATGCACGCCAGAAAGTCGTTGGTATTCTACACAGCTCCGCGTCGATGATGTCCCACACTCCGCAGGATTTGCAGGATTTGCGCCTGACCCTGGTGCAGCCCGATCTGCTCTGGCAGGAGGCCGCACGCAACCGCGAGATCCTCGCCGAGCGCCTGCTGCCATTGGCCGGCCATACCGATCTGGTGGTGCTGCCGGAAATGTTCACCAGCGCCTTCGTGGTGGGCAGCGGCGCGATTGCCGAAACGCACCCCGGCCCCACGCTGCAATGGCTGCAGGAGCTGAGCGTCACCCTCAATGCCGCAATCACCGGCAGCGTGGCGGTGCAGGTGGAGGGACGCAAACGCAACCGCTTGCTGTTCGTCACGCCCGAAGGCGCCCATTACCACTACGACAAACGGCATCTGTTTCGCATGCTCGGAGAGCACGAGCGCTATGCGCCCGGCAGCGCCAAGCTGCTGCTGACCTGGCGCGGCTGGCGCCTATTCCCGATGGTCTGCTACGACCTGCGCTTTCCCGTATGGTGCCGCGCCACGGCCGCCGAACCCTACGACCTGATGTTGTGCGTGGCCAACTGGCCGGCGCCGCGCAGCGAACACTGGAGCACGCTGCTGCGCGCACGCGCCATCGAGAACCTGGCCTTCGTGGCCGGCGTCAACCGGGTGGGCCGCGACGGCAACGGGCTCGACTATGCCGGCCAAAGCGCCGTGTACGGTCCCCAGGGCGACACCCTCGCGCATGCGGGAGACGTCGAAACCCTGGTGCACGCCACCCTCCACCCTCAAGATCTGCAGCAGTGGCGCGAGCGCTTCCCTGCCTGGCGCGATGCCGATGACTTCCAACTGCTTGGCTGAAGCGGACGCAGGCGCCTCCGCCCTGCCGCCCCGTGTCTACCTGATCGATTCGAGCATCTACATCTTCCGCGCCTGGCACGTGTATGATGCCCGCATCCTCGACTGCGACGGCCGCCCCGCCAACGCCATCTTCGGCTTCGGCGACTTTCTGTTCCAGCTGATGCGCCAGACCCGGGCCCGCCACGTGGCCTGCGCCTTCGACATCACCCAGACCGATTCCTACCGCAAGGGCCTGTATCCCGCCTACAAGGCCAACCGCGATCCTGCGCCGGACGAACTGAAATACCAGTTTGCCCGCTGCCGCGAATTCTGCCGCGCCGTGGGCATCGCCAACTACGGTAGCGAACGCTTCGAGGCCGATGACATCATCGGTTCATTGGCGCACCGCTATCGTTCCCAGGGCTATGCGGTCACGGTGGTGAGCGCCGACAAGGATCTGACGCAGCTGGTGCGCAACGAACACGACCAGTGGTGGGATTTCTCCCGCGGCACATTGCTCGACGTGCACGGCGTGCGCAAGCACTTCGGCGTATGGCCGCACCAGATCGCCGACATGCTGGCGCTGTCGGGCGACAAGGTGGACAACATTCCCGGCATTCCCGGCGTGGGTTACGCCACCGCCGCGCGGCTGCTGCACAAGTTCGGCGATATCGACGCGCTGCTGGCCAACGTGGCCGGCATCGGCGAAATGAAGTTTCGCGGCGCGCCGCGCATCCAGACGCTGGTGCGCCAGCATCTGCATCTGTTGCCGCTCAATCGACGGCTGACCACGGTGGTCACCGACATGGAGTTTCCGGAGCCGCCCAACCTCAGTTGGCAGGGCGTGGACAGCGGCCGGCTCGACGCGCTCGCCACCCAACTGAGCTTCGCGCGCAGTTTCTGCCAGCGCTGGCTGGAGCTGTCGCCATGAGCCGTGGGGCTCACATTATTTGCGACAAGTCGAAAAATTGCCGGCAACCACTGGTCAGCGCCGGCCGAATCCTGCATATTCGGGAACGTGTCCGTCACAATGGTTTGTGCCATGCGTCGTAGCAGCGCCGTGCTTCTTTCCCTGTGGGCCTTTGCCTCGCCTTTGGCGCTGGCGCAGGAAAACGAGGAGGATTCAGGCTTTTTCGGCCTCGGCTTGCTGGAACGGACGCAGGCCTTCGGCACCACCCAGGCGGACGCGCTGGCGCGCCGTCTGGACAGCTACTTCGGCGTCGAGCGCAGTGACCTCGAAGCCGCCTACTCCTCCCTGCGCCTGATCACCCAAGGGTCCTGGGAGCAGCTCGACAGCACCGAATTCCGCGTGCGCCTGCGCGGCACGCTGGTGCTGCCCCGTGTCAACGAACGCCTGCGCCTGGTGTTTTCCGAGGACAAGGGCGAAGGCGCCACCTACTATTCACAGAACGACATCGTCACCGAGCAGCAAAGCACCCGCGTCAACCTGGAAGTGAACCTGGCGGAAAGCGCCCGTTCGCGTTTCGACTTTCGCGTGGGCCTGCGTTCCAACCTCAAGCTGCGCAGTTCGCTGCGCTATCGTTACGAGCAGCCTTTCGCCGACGATTACCTGGGGCGTCTCTCGCAAACCGTCTACTTCATCGACGGCACCGGTTATGGTTCGTTCACGCAATTGCAGTTCGACAAATCGCTTTCGGAAAAGTCGCTGCTGCGCTGGTCCACCGAATTCCGCGCCCAGGAGGAACTGAACGGCAACGAATGGTCCACCGCGCTGCAATACAGCGTGCTCGGCGAGAACACCGGCGCCATCAGCTATTTTTTCCGCATGAACGGTGTGTCCAACCATTCCCAGGTGGACCGCTACCAGGTGGGCTTCCGCCTGCGCGAAAACATCTATCGCCCCTGGCTGTTCTGGGAGTTCAGCCCCGGCGTCAGCACCGAAAAGAAAACGCCTCAGGATTCCTACGAAACCGGTTTGTTCGCCATCGTGCGCCTGGAAATGGCAATCGGCGCGTACTGAAGCGCAACCCGCCTCCACCGGCTTTATTCACCTGGCGGCTGCGAGTATAGTCCCGGGCCTCTTCCGTTCGAGTTGTTCCCTCCATGGATGCAAGCGCCCCTTCCGCCTCGCTGCGTGATTCACTCCCTTTGCCGCTGATGGCCGGCATCGCCGCCCTGCCGCCGCTCTCCATCGACATGTACCTGCCGGCCATGCCGCAGATCGCGCAGGATCTCGGCGCCGACATCAGCGTGATCCAGAATTCGCTCAGCCTGTTCCTGGTGGGTTTCGGCTTTGGCCTGCTGGTGTTCGGCCCGATGTCCGACCGCTACGGCAGGCGTCCGCTGGCGCTGTTCGGCCTGAGCGGTTTCGCGCTGGCCAGCCTGGGACTCACGTTGAGCGGCAGCAGCCTCGCGTTTCTGTCGTTTCGTCTGCTGCAAGGCTTCCTGGGCAGCGCCGCCACCGTGGTGATTCCCGCCATGGTGCGCGATTGCTACGGCAAGGACGCGGCCAAGGGCATGTCGGCGGTGACCATGATCATGCTGGTGGCGCCGTTGTTGGCGCCGCTGCTCGGCGCGTTCACCCTGATGCTCGGTCCCTGGCAGGGCATTTTCGCTGCGCTCACCGTCTACCCCGTGCTGCTCGGCCTGCTTGCCTGGCGCCGTCTGCCGGAAACCCGACCAATCGCCGCCGTGGCGCAGCGCCGCAACATCTTCAACAACTACCGCATCATTTTCGGCAAGCGCAGCATCCACCTGGATCTGGTGAGCTTCATGTTGTCGTCGCTCGGTTTCTTCGTGTACATCACCTCGGTGTCCTTCATCTACATCACCTACTACGGCGTGAATGAAACGCTGTTCGGCATATTGTTCGCCTTTTCCGCGGGCGCGCTGATCCTGGCCAACTTCATCAACGTGCGGGTGGTCACGCGCCTGGGGCCGCGGCGCATGCTGCATATCGGCCAGGTACTGGCGGTGTGTTTCGTGCTGGTGCTTGGGTTGACGACGTGGCTGCACCTGGGGCTGGTGCTCACGGTGTTGGGTTTCGTCGGCATGGTGGGAAGCCTGGGCATCTGCGCGGTGAATGCCGATGCCCTGGTGCTGATCGAGTTTCCGCACCAGGCCAGTTCGGCCTCGGCGGTGACCGGCACGCTGCGCTTTGGCTTCGGTGCGCTGGCCGGCCCCTTGCTGGCGCTTGGCTACGACGGCACGCCGATGCCGGTGGTGTGGCTGCTCCTGGCGGTATTGGGCCTGTCCGGCGCGGCACAGGTGTTGCGGGCGTATTGCTATCGTTCGCACGCCTGAAACATTTTGACAGCCGCGCCACCGCTATCGGGCACCCTTTGAAAACGGCGCTCAGTCACCCACCTGCCAGCCCGACGTGATCGGATAGCGCCGGTCACGGCCGAAACCGCGCTTGCTGATGCGCACGCCCACCGGGGCCTGGCGCCGCTTGTATTCGCTGCGATCCACCAGCTTCAGCACTTTTTCCACCGTGGCGCGCTCGTGGCCCTGGCGGATGATGTCCTCGGCGCTCAAGTCTTCCTCGACATACAGTTCCAGAATCCGGTCCAGCTCTGCATACGGCGGCAGGTTGTCTTCGTCCACCTGCCCGGGCGCCAGCTCCGCCGACGGCGGACGCACCAGCACGCGTTCGGGAATCACCGGCGCCGTCACCCCCGGCCAGGCGGTGTTGCGATAGCGCGCCAGGGCGTACACCTTCATCTTCGGCACGTCCTTGAGCACGTCGAAACCGCCGGCCATGTCGCCGTACAGCGTGGAATAACCCACCGCCATTTCGCTTTTGTTGCCGGTGGTCAGCACCAGCAGGCCCTTCTTGTTGGAGATGGCCATCAACAGTACGCCGCGGCAACGCGCCTGCAGGTTCTGCTCGGTGAGATCCTCCGGCAAGCCGGCGAATTCCCCGGCCAGCGCCGCGTTGAAACTTTCCACCATCGGTGCGATCGGCAGCACCTTGTAGCGCACGTCAAGCGCGCGGGCCTCCGCCTCGGCGTCTTCCAGGCTGATGCGCGCGGTATAGGTATACGGCATCATCACCGCTTCCACCCGCCCGGGCCCAAGCGCATCGACCGCCAGCGCCAGCGTCAACGCCGAATCGATACCGCCGGACAGGCCAAGCACCACGCCGGGAAAATGATTCTTTTCGACGTAATCACGCAGGCCAAGCACCAGCGCGGCGTAAAGTTCGGCGGCGTCGGTGAGCAGCGGCGGCGCGGGCGGCAGCGCGTCGAAATCGCATTGCCCCTGCCGCACGGTGAGCGTGACCGGTACCAGCGCGGTATCGAACTGCGGCGCCTGCAACAGCACCGTGCCGCCGCTGTCCATCACCATGGAAGCACCGTCGAACACCAGTTCGTCCTGGCCGCCCACCTGGTTGACGTAGACCACCGGCATGCCGCCGTCGCGTACGCGTTCACGCATCACGGCGCGGCGATCCTCCACCTTGCTGACGTGATAGGGCGAGCCGTTGATGTTGATCATCAGGCGCGCCCCAATGGCACGCGCCTGCTGCATCGGCGCCGGATGCCACAGATCCTCGCACACGGTGAAGGCGATCGGCAGCCCCTTGAATTCCAGCACCAATGCCCGTTCCGGCCCCTTGCGGAAATAACGCTTTTCGTCGAACACCTGGTAATTCGGCAGGCATTGCTTGCGGTACACGCCCGCGATTTCGCCGTGGGTGATGCAGGCCAGCAGGTTGTACAGCTGTCCGTCTTCGCGTCCAGGATAGCCGATCACCAGGGTGGCCGGCAGGCGCGCTTCGCACAGCCGCGCCAGCGCCCGCTCGATGCGCCGATCCAGGCTGGGGCGCAACAACAAGTCTTCCGGCGGATAGCCGGTGAGCACCAGTTCGGGAAACACCACGAGATCGGCGCCAAATTGGTCGCAGGCGCGGCGGGCGGCCTGCAACACCAAAGAGGTGTTGCCGTCGATGTCGCCCACCAACGGATTGAGTTGCGCCATGACGATGGTCAAACGGGAAGGGCTCGGTGCGGCGGTGGGCAAGTGCAGCCTCTGTAATGGGTGACTGGATTAAGCGGAATCGCTGCGGTATTGTCGGCGAATCCCGCCGTCTTGGCAAAATACCCGCCCTCTTCCATGCTGCTGCTCCGCTTCCTGTTCTACCTGTTCGTCGCCTGGCTGGCATGGCGCCTGCTGCGGCAATGGCTCACACCCTCCACGCCGCCAAAACCACCGCCGCCCAGGCGGCTGCAGGGCGGCAAGGTGGTGAAATGCCGCTATTGCGAAGTACACCTGCCCGAAGCCGAAGCCGTGCGCGACGGCGACGATTGGTACTGCAGCCAGCAGCACCTTCAGGCGCAACGCCGCAAGCGCTGAGCCTGCCTCCCCGCAAGCCCTACCGACATCCTGCTCCGATAGAGTCTGCCGGCGCCTTGCATTCCCTTGCGCCTCTTTGTCTGGCGGTTCCACGTATTTCTGCTTTACTGGGGGCATGTGCCACAACCGAAAAAAGCGGCGTTCCCCCCACCAGCCGCCTGCTCCGCCACGCGGCGCTTCGCTGCTCGAAGTGCTGGTGGCGCTGGCGTTGTTCGTCAGCGGCATGCTCGGCGTTTTTGCGCTGCACACGGCGAACGTGACGCAGCAGCACCGCGCCTATCTGCGCACCCAGGCGCTGTTGCTTGGCGGCAATCTCACCCAGCAGGCAAGCACCAATGGCAAAACGGATACTTCATCCGATGATGCTGAATAGATGAAGGGGAGCAAGAGGGCCCGAGCGACTTGCCGACAGAGAGCCAGACAGGACCTTGCCTAATTTTGGACGAACGGTCATGGATGGATGGTCATGGAAGAAAGATCGTGGACGAAAGATCGTGGACGAAGGGGCATGGACGGGACGGCGGCACCTACGCAGCAGGGATTGAGCCTGCTGGAACTGATCATTGCCCTGGCGCTTGGCGCGGCGCTGTCGGCGGGCGTCATCGAATGCTGCCTGATGCTGCGCCAGGCCGACCGCGTGCAACGCGCGCTTGCGGACATGCAGCAAAGCGCCCGCTTCATCCATGCCCTCCTGCAGGACGAGTTGCGCCGGGCCGGCAATTTCGGCTGCGACGCGCTTGCGCCGCCACTGCATCCCGATACCTGGCTGCGTGCGCCGCTACCGTCCGCGTTACAAGCCGGCGCCGGTATCGCCGGCTGGGAAGCCACGAATACCGGACCCGCCACGCCAATCGACAGCAATCCAACCCTGGCCCCAATCGACACCGATACCCCCGGCGCCTGGCGGAGCAGCGGCAAACAAATACTCGCGACCAGTGCCGCCCTGCCCCACACCGACATCCTGCAGCTATGGGGCAGCGATGCCGCCACCGCCAATGCGCCTGTGCTGTCTTTCAACGCCGGCATCTCGCCGCTCCTGAGCCTTGGCGCGGTGGCGCTCGACAGCGGCGATTTCATCACCGTAAGCGACTGCACCACCCTGACGCTGCTGCAGGTCTGCCGTATCAGCGCACCCGCCGGCCAACCGCCAAGGCGCAACCTCACCCTTGGCGGCGACTGCAAACCCGGCAATCGCAATCTCACCGACCTGACGCTGGCACCGGGCAGCGAAGTGAGCAAACTGAACAGCACGCTCTACTACCTGAGCAAACGCGGCCGACGCCCCGCCAATCCCCCAGCCCTGTTCCGCCGCACGCTACGCGATGACGGCACGCTGGGCACACCGGAAGAACTGGTGGAAGGCGTGGCCAGCCTGCAACTGCGCTACAGCGAGCACAGCCCCGACGACGCCGGCCACGGCGTGGATCACTACGTGACGGCCGACCGGGTAAGCAACTGGCACAAGGTGATCAGCGTCCACGTCGCCCTGCTGCTGCAATCGCTTGAAGACCAACTCGTCCGCGTGCCACAGCCCTACGACTTCAACGCCCTGCGCTACGACGGCACACCCGGCAACGGCCCCCTCCCAACCGACCACCGCCTGCGCCGCACATTCGAGTTCACACTTGCACTACCACACCGCCTGGAGCGCACCACGATGAATGAGACACAGCGCCAGCACGGGGAATAATGCGCATCGACAGAGGCACCATGAAGAATTACCCATGCCGGCACCACAACTCGCCGGGAAACGGGGCATACCGACAATACGGAAGCATAACGGGTGAAATGCACCAACAGCGCGGCACCGTACTACTCATCGTGCTGGTGGCCCTGACACTGCTGTTCTCGCTCGTGGCCGCCGGCCTGGAACGCGCCATGCTGCAAACCCACATGGTCGACAACCAGCTGCAACACCAGCTCGCCCTGGCCGCCGCCGAATCCGCCGCCACATCCGCCAGCATCTGGCTGTCCCACCAGACACAAAGACCCCTTGCCGCAGCCGGCAATACCCAAGGCCTTTGGACCAGCACAACGCTTGCCGCTCTCGCGCCGGGGCAACCCTGGTGGCAAAACGTCGATGCCGCCTGGTGGCAAGCCAATGCCCACACGCTGACCGGCGCCCCTGAGGCCGCACAACCGCCCCGCTACGTCATCGAAGAACGCCTGGTCCAATTACTGGAACCGCCAACGCCAACCACCACGCCAGTCACTGTAGTGGTATACCGAATCACCGCACACGGCAACGGCACCACGCCACGCAGCGAAGCCCAGGTGCAGCGCTACTACACCAAAACCTACGAATGAACCGGAACGCCCCTCAGCAGCGCAGCGGATCACCGTTGGCATCCTCCACCTGACCATCGCCATCAGCATCCACCGCCACCCGCACCCGCCCGCCAGCACTGACAATCAATTGCCGCGCCAAAGGCGCGGGATCACTTGCCACGCACAAGGTGAAATTGCCACTTTGCCCGCGCGTAAAGCCAAGCGGCGTAAATTGCAGAAAAGGCCGATTGCCGAACGAACGCCACGCCACCCGCACCTGCTCAGCACCCGCCGCTACCCGCAGCACACGTTCATCACCGCTATGCTGACCGTCGCCATCAAGATCGAGAAAGATCAACACTCCCGCAGACCACTCCCCATCACACACTCCGGAAACACGGCTGCCACACACACTCACCGGCACCCCAAAACTCAACGCCGAATTACGCGCATACTGCAACAACCCCAACAACCGCGCCTGCGCCTGATCCGCCTGGCTACGCTGCACCCATCCCTGCAAGCCCGGCGCGCCACTGACGAGCAACACCCCCACCAGCACCAGGCAAACCAACAGTTCCAATAAAGTGAAAGCGCTCTGCTTAAAGAGCGGGAATCGGTAGAAAGGGGTCCAAGAACAGGAATGTTTTGAAGAGAAAGATCGACAAAACCGCACAAACAACATGGCAGCAGCTCCCTACGGCAGCATCCTCACTACCTGTAGTTAAGCCGTTATCACGACCCCTTGCTCAAAAAATTAGAATTGAACTTTCACGCGGAACACTAGTGGCTGACGCAAAGCCGCTGTCGTCCCTCACCGCCGTAATTCCCGCGGCATCGAAAACACCATGCTTTCCTCCACGCCAAGCATCTCCCCCGGCACCCGCCCCCCCAACTCCATCAACCGCTCGATCACCTCCTGCACCAACACCTCCGGCGCCGAAGCCCCCGCCGTCACCCCCACGCTGCTCTGCCCCTGCAACCACTGCGGCTGAATTTCCTCCGCCCGATCGATCAGGTAGGCCGCGCAATTACTGCGTTCGGCCAACTCCCGCAGCCGGTTCGAATTGGAACTGTTGGGCGAACCCACCACCAGCACCAGCGTATTTTCCAACGCCAGTTGCTTCACCGCATCCTGCCGGTTCTGGGTGGCATAGCAGATGTCCTTCTTGCGCGGCCCGCGGATCAGCGGAAAACGCACCGCCAGCGCATCGATGATGCGCGATGTATCGTCCATCGACAGCGTGGTCTGCGTCACGTAGGCCAGGCGCGTCGGATTGCGCACTTCGAGATTGGCGACGTCCTCTTCGCTTTCCACCAGATAGATACGCCCACCGTGGCGAGTGTCGTACTGCCCCATGGTGCCCTCGACTTCCGGGTGGAAGGCATGGCCGATCAGCACGCATTCATGACCGGTCAGGCTGTAATGCCGTACTTCCATGTGCACCTTGGTGACCAGCGGACAGGTGGCATCGAACACCTTGAGACCCAACGCGTCGGCCTCTTCCTTGACCTCGCGCGAAACGCCGTGCGCGCTGAACACCACGATCGGCATCGGATGCACGCCGTCGTCGCGCGGCACGTCCGCCAGTTCGTCGACGAACACCGCGCCGCGCCGGCGCAGGTTTTCCACCACGCATTTGTTGTGCACCACTTCATGGCGCACGTAGATCGGCGCGCCATAGAGATCAATGGCACGATTGACGATGTCGATGGCGCGATCCACCCCGGCGCAGAAGCCGCGTGGATTGGCCAGGTTGATGGCAAAGCCGTCCTGAACGGCGGAAACTGCCGACAGCATACGCTTACCTCTCATTCCACGGCATGAAGCCTTACCCGAAAACGCAAGGCGCGACCCGCCAGCGGATGATTGAAATCGACCGTTACGTAGCGGGCGTCGAAATCCCGCACCACACCGGTCTGCGAATAATCGCCCTTGCCGTCGAAGCTCAGCATGAGCCCCTTGCTCAGCTCCATATCCGGCGGAAAGCGGTACAGCGGGAAACGCTGCACGTTGTCTTCGTTCGGCATGCCGAACGCCTGTTCCGGCGCCAGCACCACGTCGAGGCCCTCGCCCGCGCACATGCCGTGCATGGCCGCTTCGAAACCGGGCAGCAGGCTGCCGTCGCCGATCACGCAATTCAGCGGCGCGTCCTGCAGGTTGTTTTCGATATCCTCGCCGCTTTCCAGGCTGAGCGCAAAATTCAGGCTCACGCGGCGCCCCGGCCCCACGCGCGAGGTGTCGGGCGCGATCGCGGCTTGCGTGGCATCGCGCACTACGGATTCCTGCGCAGGATTCAGTTGTTTCAGCGGAATGCGCTGCTCATTCATGTTGCGACTGCCCTTGCTGATTGCAGAACACGTCCAGCGCCAACAGCACCGCGCCCACGCTGATCGCGGCGTCGGCAAGGTTGAAGGTGGCAAAACGCCAGTCGTGCGCGTAAATACTGATGAAGTCGATGACGTGGCCAAGCACCACACGGTCGACCAGATTGCCCACGGCACCGCCAAGCACCAGCGCCACCGCCAGCCGCAGAAAACTCTGGCGCGACGGCAACCGGTGCAGCCACACCAGCAGGAACGCGCTTACCCCCAACGAAATCCCCGACAGTATCCAGCGCTGCCAGCCATCGGCCGTGTGGAGAAAGCTGAACGCGGCACCGCGATTATACGCCAGCAACAGGTCGAAACCCGGCAGCACGGCGTGCGGTTCGGCGTAGGTCAGGTAGGTATCCGCCAACCATTTGCTGGCCTGATCGCCAATCACCAGCAACGCCGCCAGGAACAGCAGGACCCGGGTGCTCAGCGGCCGTACGTAACGGTCGAGGCGTCCGCCGTCCGCGTTCATGCCCGCTCCCCTTTCGCAGGGAACTCGCCATTCGGTGCGGGCTCATTTTTCGATGCAGAGCTATCCTGCAAAGTATGTGCGCCCGTCAAGGAATGCGCCGCAAAATAGGCACGCGTGTCGCAAAGATCGTTTGCCATCGCGCGCTGCAAATCGTCCAGGGTCTCGAATTTGGCTTCGTCGCGCAGTTTGTGCAGGAAATTCACCCGCAGGCGTTTGCCGTAGATGTCCGCGCCGAAATCCAGCAGATGCACTTCCAGCACCGGCATCTGGTCATTGCTCACCGTGGGCCTGATGCCAAGACTGGCAACGCCGGGCCGCAAACCTTCGCCCCAATCCGCACTCACCACGAAAATACCGCCAAGCGGCAGGGCGGTATCGGCCGCCAGCGCGATATTGGCGGTAGGCATGCCGAGTTTGCGTCCCAATTGACGACCAGCGACCACCTCGCCGCTCATGCTGAACGGCCGGCCCAGCAGCGCCGCGGCGCGTGCGCAATCGCCGCGCCGCAGATAATCGCGCACCAGGGTGCTGCTCACCCGTTCCTCGCCAAGCAATAGCCCGGCAACGGATTCCACTTCATAGCCTTGTTCCGCGCCCGTGCGCCGCAAGAGTTGAATATCACCAAGGCGCTGGCGGCCGAAATGAAAATCGTCGCCCACCACCAGCGCGCGCAGCCCAAGACGGTGGCCCAGGTAATCGCCGGCAAAATTCTCCGCGCTCAACTGGCTCAGCGTCTGGTTGAACGCCATGCGCAGCACCGCATCGATGCCGTAGCCGGCCAGGAATTCCACCTTGTCCTCGAACGGACAAAGCCGCGGCGGCGCGCCCGCCGGATTGAAGAACTCTTCCGGCTGCGGTTCGCTCAACAGCACCACGGTGGGCAGTTGTGCCGCGCGGCCAAGCGCAAGCACCCGGTCCAGAATGCGCTGGTGCCCAAGATGCATGCCATCGTACTTGCCTATGGTCGCCACGCTGGCGCCCAACGCGGAGCGGCACTGATCCGGGTCATGGAATATCTGCATCGACTGTCTAACCCCGAAAATCCCGGATTCGCAATCCGGTTGCCAACAATATGCCCCCGTACACCAGGGCGCCACCGGCGCAGATCGCCAGTAGCCAGAACACGCGCAGACCGCTGTTCCAGGCCATCCATTGCTCGGGCGCGGGTGATACCGCCACCAGCAGCGCCACCATCATCGCAGTGGCAAGTGTCAGCTTGAGCAGATAGGCCCACCAGTCGGGGCGCCAGGCGATCACGCCCAGCTTGACCAGGCCGTGCAGCAGCAATCCGGCATTGAGCAGCGCCGCCAGACTGGTGGCAAACGCCAGCCCCACGTGCGCCAGCGGCAGGATCAGCGCCAGGTTCAGCACCATGTTCACCACCATAGCGATCACGCCATAACGCACCGGAGTGCGGGTGTCCTGGCGCGAAAAATAGGCCGAGGCCAATACCTTGATCGCCATGAAGCCCACCAGGCCGATGGCGTAGGCCTGCAGGCTGTTGCTGGTGGGCAGCACCGAGGCCGCGCCGAATTCACCATGCTGATACAGCGTGATCACCAGCGGCTGCGCCAATACCAGGAGTGCCAGACAGGCCGGCACGCCCACCACCAGCACACAGCGCAACCCCCATTGCAGGGTATCGGAAAATCCCACGGGGTCGTTGTTGCTGTGGATGCGCGACAGCGTGGGCAGAATCACGGTGGCGATGGCGATGCCGAACACGCCAAGCGGCAGTTCCATCAAACGATCCGAATAATACAGCCAGCTGACGCTGCCATCGCCCTGTATCGAGGTGGCCAGCACGGTATCGAGCAAGAGGTTGATCTGCCCCACCGATACGCTGAACATCACCGGCAGCATCAGCGTAAGCACGCGCCCCACTCCGCTATGCCGCCACACCAGCCGCGGCAGCGACAACAAGCGCAGGCGCCGCAGAAACGGCAGCTGAAAACTCAACTGCAGTATGCCCGCCACCAGCACTCCCCAGGCCAGCGCTATGGCGGGCTCGCTCAACAGCGGGCTGATGGCGAGCGCGCAGGCGATCAGCACCACGTTGAGGATCACCGGCGTGAGCGCGGGCACCGCAAAATTGCCGTAACTGTTGAGTATGCCGCCGGCCAGCCCGCTGAGCGAAATCAGCAGAATGTAGGGAAAGGTGATGCGCAGCATGTCCACCAGCAGGTCGAACTTGGCGGCATCATTGAGATAGCCGGGCGCGAACAGCGCCGCCAGCCAGGGCGAGGCAAGCACGCCCACCAGGGTGATCAGCACCAGTACCGCGCCGAGCGCGCCGGCGATATGGCGCACGAAGTCGCGGATTTCCTCATGCGTACCGCGGCTGCGGTATTCCGCCAGCACCGGCACGAAGGCCTGCGAAAACGCGCCTTCGGCAAACAGGCGGCGCAGGAAGTTGGGAATGCGGAAGGCCACGAAAAAGGCGTCCGCCGCGGCGCCGTCGCCGAACAGGGCGGCAAACACGGTTTCGCGCACCACGCCAAGCAGGCGCGACAGCAGGGTGGAGGCGGAGGTAACCACTGAGGAGCGCAACAGACCGCCGTTTGGCGGGGCAGCGGTGGCTTCTATGGGCGGCGGCGTGGAGGCGGCGGGCATTCGGTCGGGGGTCTGGGAAAGCTGCGGATGTTACCGGGAGTGCAGGCAGCTTGCCAGCAAGGTGCCACCGGACTTGACTTTTCGGACCCAAAAATGCATATTGCTCGCCTTTTTTCGGACCGGCCAAGCCGGGCCGAATCAGACCCTTTTTCCCTTGTTTCGATCAGTTTCAGGAGTTTCTCTTGGCCAATACAGCTCAGGCTCGCAAGCGCGCCAAACAGGCGGAGAATCGCCGCCGCCACAATGCCAGTTTTCGTTCCATGGTGCGCACTTACATCAAGAAAGTGGTCGCCGCCATCGGTACCAAGGATTACGCCGCCGCCACCGCCGCCTACAACGAAGCGGTGCCGGTCATCGACCGCATGGCCGACAAGGGCTTCATCCACAAGAACAAGGCTGCTCGCCACAAGAGCCGTCTGAATGCGGCGATTCTGGCCCTGAAAGGCTGAAAGCGCGTTCCACGTTCATAAAAAAACCGGCTTTTGCCGGTTTTTTTATGCCTGGGTAGGGTTGGAGTGGGCGGCATCGAGTCTGTACTTTCATCCCACGCTTAAGGCAGCACAGTCAGGCGATCCACTTCAAATTCGCTTTTGCGCAGGCCCTTGTCGAATTCTCCCAGCAGTTCCACCTGCTGCTCGGCCGTTATGGTTTGGCCGGCGGGAAAATCCTCGTCGTCGATTTCGATGGTGATCCGGCCGGTGGCATCTTCGAAGGTGTAGCGTTCGCCGCCGTCGTGGGAAACGATGCGGCCCTGCAGCAGGGCATGCTGGTCGTCGCTGCCGGTGTCCAGCAATTGCTGAACCGTCATCAGGGGCACGCTGCTGGGGCCGGCATAGGAACCCGCCGTGGGCTGGGCAGCGCTGCTGGGGCCGGTGTAGCCGGTGGATTGGGCGATTGCCGCGGTGGTGGTGCCCAGGATCAGCAGGGCGGCGGCGAAGGTGGGGACGGTATGGCGCATGGTTCATCTCCTTATCGGTAAAAGAAATTCTTATCGGTGAAAGAAATTCCGCCAATCGCGGAATGGAGATATTGGGCGCCCTGAACCTGAAGGCAATCTGATGTCAGGTCAGTTTTGAGGAAAATCCAGCAGGACGCTCAGCCCGCGGCCGTCCAGACCGTCTTCGAAACGCAGCGAAGCGCCGTGCAGCGCGGCGATGCGCGCCACGATGGACAGGCCCAGGCCATTGCCGGTCTGGCCCGTGCCGAGCACCCGGAAGAAGCGTTCGCCGAGGCGTGCGCGCTGTTCCGGGGGTACGCCCATGCCGTCGTCGCGCACGGCCAGGCGCGTGCCGCCTTGCGGCAGCGGCAGGGATTCGATGCGCACGCGGCCGCCATCACAGCCATAGCGCAGGGCATTGTCGATCAGGTTGCGCAGGGCGCTGGCCAGGAGCGTGGGCGCGGCGCGCAGTTGCGGCACCGCCAGGGCGCGTTCGAGGTGTACGTTCCAGGCTTGCGCGTCCAGCACGAGACTGTCCAGCAGCGCGCCAAGATCCACGGTTTCGCGTGCCAGTGGCTCGGCCTGCGGCTCCAGCCGGGCAAGCGCCAGCAGGCTTTCCACCAGCGCCGTGCAGCGGTCGAGATCCAAGCGCAGTTGGCGCAGGTGCGCGTCCGGCAGCTGCAGTTCGCGTTCGATGAGCTGCACGCGCATGCGCAGCGCGGCAAGCGGCGTGCGCAGCTCGTGCGCGGCATCGGCGGTAAAGCGCCGCTCGCTGTCCAGCGCGGTGCCCAGGCGCGCCAGCAGCGCATTGAGCGCGTCCAGGATCGGCTGCAGCTCACGCGGCGGATTGTGCGCCTGCACGGGCGCGAGATCGTGCGGTGACTTGGCGTCGATGCGCATGGCGGTGTCCTCCAGAGGCCGCAGCAGGCGCCGGATCGAGAACCACACTAGCAGACCGAGCAGCACCAGCAATCCCGGCACCGGCCAGGCCAGGTTTTCGGCCATTTCCTCCAACAGTTCCAGGCGATCTTCCATTGGCTGCGCCACCTGGGCGGTGATGCCGTCCGGACCGGGACGGACGTGCACGCGCCAGAATTCGTCGTCGACCCACACCGTGGCCTTTTCCTCGCGCCGCGCATCCGGCACGAACGCCGTGGCGGGAGTATCGTCGCCGCGCAGCAGCACGCGGCCGTCGGGTGCCACGAGCTGGTAGTACATACGCAGTTTCAGCGCTTCCTCACGTGCCGCGCGCACACCGCGGTTCGCCTCGGCGGCATTCTGCGCCTGGGGCGCAAGCTGCAGCACCAGGCGCGAGCCTTCTTCCAGCGCATCGTCGAACACTTCACTGGTGGCGTACCAGGCCACGGTTACCACGATGGCGAGACTGACCAGCCACAGGCCGATGCTGGTGCCAAGCACCACCAGCAAGAGGCGACGGCGCAAGGACCAGCCGTCGTGCCGCGACACGGCCGCAGCGCCGGGCACGCGTTCACGTCGCCATTTTTCCGAGGGAAACCTGGAAGTGAGCCATTGCGGGATGCGCGCCAACCCTTGTGGAATTTTCATGCCGGCGCCAGCCTGTAGCCGAGGTTGCGCACTGTCAGAATGAAGCGGTTGCCCAGCTTCTTGCGCAGGTTGTAAATGTGTACCTCGATGGTGTTGCTCTCCACTTCCTCGCCCCAGCCGTACAGGGCTTCCTCCAACTGGGCGCGGCTGAGGATGTGGGTGGGATGACGCATCAGCGCCTGCAGGACGGCGAATTCACGCGCAGTGAGCGCGAGCGATGTGCCCTCGCGCGTCACGCGCTTGGCGGCGGGATCGAGCACCACTGTGCCATGGCGCAGCTCGGGGGTTTGCTGCGCCGCGCCACGGCGCAAGGCCGCGCGCACGCGCGCCGAGAGTTCCTCGAGATCGAAAGGTTTGACCAGATAATCGTCCGCGCCCAGGTCCAGCCCCTGCACGCGGTCGGCCAGCGTATCGCGCGCGGTAATCACGATCACCGGCAATTGCGTCTGGGCGCCGTTGGCGCGCAGGGCACGCAGCACGCCGTCGCCATCGAGGCCGGGCAGGCCGCGATCCAGCAACACGCATTGATAGGCATGGGTGGCAAGCGCGGCGGCGGCCTGGTCGCCACGCTGCAGCCAGTCCACCGCGTAGCCGTCCAGTTGCAGCCAGGCTTGCAGCGAGCTGCCCAGGGAGGGGTCGTCTTCGATCAGGAGGATGCGCATGCGGGCAGCCTACGACGGCAAGATGAAGCGAAACTGATTGCCCGGCGCGGACGCTACAGCAGCGCCAGATTGTCCCGATGTACCATCTCGGGCTCGCCATCGTACCCCAGCAGGGCCAGTATCTGCTCGCTGGAATGGCCGATGATGCGTTGCGCCTCGTCGGCGTCGTAGTTCACCAGGCCATGCGCCACGCGGTTGCCCTGCTCGTCGATGCACAGCACCAGGTCGCCGCGCTTGAAGTTGCCGGACACGGCCTTGATCCCCACCGGCAACAGGCTTTTGCCCTGGGTAAGCAACACGCGCACCGCGCCCGGATCGAGCGTGAGGTGGCCGCGCACCTGCAGATGATTGGCCAACCACTGCTTGCGTGCCGCCACCGGCTGCTTGTCCGGCACCAGCAGCGTGCCGAGCGGTTCGCCGCGATGCAGTGCCAACAGCACGTCGGGACTGCTGCCGTGCACGATGCAGGTGGCGGTGCCGGAACGCGCCGCCAGACGCGCGGCGCGGATCTTGGTCAGCATGCCGCCCTTGCCGAGCGCGCCGCTGCCGCCGGCCACGGCCATGAGCATGTCGTCGCTGCTGGCGGCTTCGCTGATCAGGTGGGCTCCAGCGTTGTGGCGGGGGTCGGCGTCGAACACGCCTTGCTGATCGGTCAAAATCACCAGCACGTCGGCGTGGATCAGGTTGGCCACCAGGGCGCCCAGGGTGTCGTTGTCGCCGAAACAGATTTCGTCGGTGACCACCGTATCGTTTTCATTGATCACCGGGATCACCCGCAGGTCCAACAAGGCGCGCAGGGTGCTGCGCGCATTGAGATAGCGCTTGCGGTTGGACAGGTCGTCATGAGTAAGCAGCACCTGGGCGGTGTGCTTGCCGCATTTCTGGAACTGCGATTCGTAGGCCTGCACCAATCCCATCTGGCCCACGGCGGCGGCGGCCTGCTGTTCGTGCACGGCAGTGGGACGCCCGGGCAGGCCCAGCCGCCGCACGCCTTCCGCCACGGCGCCGGAAGACACCAGCACCACGTCCAGGCCCTCGTCCTGCAACGCGCAAATCTGGTTGGCCCAGCGCGCGATGCTTTCGCGGTTGAGTCCCTTGCCGTTGTCGGTCAGCAGCGAGCTGCCGATCTTGATGACCCAGGTTCTGGCCTGGGTAAGGAGTTCCCGTTTGCTCATGAACAGCGCTCAGTCCCGCACGTATTCCACATCCATATCGTCATCGTCGTCATCCTCTCCCCCGCCCTGGCGGCGTTCGCGCCAGAGGGTGCGGGCATGGGCGATGCTCTCGCGGATTTCATGTTCCATCTCGCGCTGGCGCTGCTGCTCGGCCTCGCGCAGGTCCGGATTCTCGTCCAGTTCGCGGTGGTGCTGCGAGATCAGTTCCATCAGCGCCTCGCACAATTCGCGCGTGCCCTGCCGCGAAGCGGCGGAAATGGTGAACAGGCGCCCTTCCCAGCCCAGTTCCTCGCGGATGCGCGTTTGCAGTTCCGCCAGCGCCTCGGGCGCCAGCAAATCGATCTTGTTCAGCACCAGCCAGCGTTCGCGCTGCCCCAGTACGCCGGAAAACTGCTCCAGTTCGTCGATGATCACCCCGATCGCCGCGATGGGATCGCTGCCGTCGGGCGGCGCCACGTCCACCAGATGCAGCAGCACCGTGGTACGCGCCAGGTGCTTGAGAAAACGAATACCCAGCCCGGCGCCTTCCGAGGCGCCTTCGATCAACCCGGGAATGTCGGCCATGACAAAGCTGCTTTCGTCACCCACCCGCACCACGCCGAGGTTGGGGACGAGCGTGGTAAAGGGATAATCGGCCACCTTGGGGCGCGCGGAGGAAACGGCGGCGATCAGCGAGGATTTGCCGGCATTCGGCAGGCCGAGCAGGCCGACGTCCGCCACCACCTTGAGCTGCAGTTGCAACCGGCGCACTTCGCCGGGCTTGCCGTTGGTGGTCTTGCGCGGGCTGCGGTTGACGCTGGATTTGAATACGGCATTACCGAGGCCGTGGCGGCCGCCCTGGGCCACCAGGAGGGTTTGGCCTTTGTGGATGAGGTCGCCCATGAGTTCCTGGGTGTCGGCTTCGTAGACGCTGGTACCCACGGGGACCTTGACGTAAAGATCGGAACCGGAGGCGCCGGTGCTGTTGCCTTTACGTCCGCTTTCGCCGGGTTGGGCGCGGTAGCGGGGCTGGAAGCGGAAGTCGACGAGGGTGTTGAGTCCGACGTCCGCCACCAGGTAGATGCTGCCGCCATCACCGCCGTTGCCGCCGTCGGGGCCGCCGCGGTCGATGAATTTTTCACGATGGAAACTGAGGCAGCCGTTGCCGCCCTTGCCGGCTTCCACAATGATTTCTGCTTCATCCACGAATTTCATCGGGGGTTCCTGAGGGGGTACTCGTTTGTGGCTTGGGGTTTCTTAGGTCCGTGGTCCGCATCTAGATCGCTGGCCGCCGGCACCGCGTACAGGGCCCCAGGGGACGCTACAAGCACATCCCTGTGCGCTCGGTGATGGCCATCCATGGCCATCAACGCCCCTGGGGCCCTGTACGCGGCACCGGCGGCCTACATGAAGCTTCAGTGTTACGCATTGGCATCAGTGTTACGCATTGGCATCGCAAGCTTAATGCTTTCTCGATACGGACCACCACAGCTCCCACCAACGCAGCCCACTACACTTCTTGGCAGGGCAACAGCCAAAAAAAAGCCCCGTCGAAACAGGGCTCCTTTTTACTTCATCCTTTCAGGACTTTCAGGCGTTCACCGTCTCGATGCTGACGAAGGTACGATTCTTCGGACCTTTCACCTGGAACTTCACCACGCCTTCTGCTTTTGCGAACAGCGTGTGGTCCTTGCCCAGGCCCACGTTCTCGCCTGGGTGGAACCGGGTGCCGCGCTGGCGCACGATGATGTTGCCTGCCAGCACGTGCTGGCCGCCGTAGCGCTTCACGCCGAGGCGTTTGGCAATCGAATCGCGGCCGTTACTGGTACTGCCGCCTGCTTTTTTATGAGCCATGCTTTCCTCCCGTCACCTCAACCGCAAGGGTTCAGGCGCTGATACCCGTGATCTTGACTTCAGTGAACCACTGTCTGTGGCCCTGCTGCTTGCGATGGTGCTTGCGGCGCTTGAACTTGATGATCGTCACCTTGTCGGCGCGACCATGGCCAAGCACCTCGGCGGTTACCTTGCCGCTGGCCACGTAGGGAGCGCCGATCTGCACGTCGGCACCCTGGCCAACCAGCAGCACCTTGTCGAAATCGATGCTCTCGCCGGCGCCGGCTTCGATTTTCTCGAGCCGCAGCACTTCGCCTTCGGTGACACGATGCTGTTTACCACCACTTACAATAACCGCGTACATAACGTTCTCCAGGGGCCCAGGCTTGCAACGAGCGTGGCTGCTCGCAAATAGCCTGCCTCTAAAACAAAATCTTCAATTCGATCAGACAGTTACCCGCCGTACTGCCAGGGACGGGGGTCGAAGGGCGGCAATTGTACGGAAAGCCTGTGTTTGGCGCAACCACCGCGAAGGGGGCCATCGGAGGCGCGAGGCATGGCAGGACGCGGACAAAGTAAGTCAATCGAATCCGCCAAGGCTTCGGCACGCTCAGGGCTGGATTCATTTGCGCCATCGCATTGAATTGCCACAAGGCAGGCAGTAGCATTCGGGGCCGTTTGCCGGACCCCGGCAGTTTCCGACCATTATCCCGATCCGGCCCATGGTAAGTCACATCCATCAGATCGTCGCCGACGACTTTGCCCTGCTCAACCAAAAAGTGGTGAGCGAACTGTATTCGCGCGTCTCCCTGGTGGAAAGCATCGGCCATTACATCGTGGAAGCCGGCGGCAAGCGCATGCGGCCGGTGCTGGTACTGCTGTGCGCCCGCGCACTTGGCTACGCGGGCGAGCGCCACGTGGACCTGGCCACGGTGATCGAATTCATCCATACCGCCACCCTGCTGCACGACGACGTGGTGGACATGTCCGAGATGCGCCGCGGTCGCCCCACCGCCAATGTGCGCTGGGACAATCCCTCCAGCGTGCTGGTGGGCGATTTCATCTATTCCCGCGCCTTCCAACTGCTGGTGGGCATCGGCGACATGCGCATCATGGACGTGATGGCTTCCACCACCAACCAGATTTCCGAAGGCGAGGTATTGCAGCTGGTGCACCAGCGCAATCCCGACACCACGGAAGAAGCGTACATGGAGGTGATCCGCAACAAGACCGCCATCCTGTTCGCCGCCGCCTGCCGCACCGCGGCGATCCTGGCCGGCGCGCCCGAGGCGCTGCAACAGGCGCTGCATACCTACGGCATGGAAGTGGGCATTGCTTTTCAGTTGATCGACGACGTGCTCGACTACACCGGCAGCCTGGAAGCGCTTGGCAAGAACGTGGGCGACGACCTGGCCGAAGGCAAACCCACCCTGCCCCTGATCCACACGCTGGCGCACGGCGACGACGACGCCACCCGCGTTCTGATCCGCAACGCCATCGTGGCAGGCGGCCTGGAACATCTGAATCCGATAATCGCCGCCGTACAGCGTTCGGGCGCGCTGGACTACACCCGCCAGCTCGCCGAACAGCGTATCGCCATCGCGCTGCAACAGCTCGACGCGATACCCGATTCGCCGTTCCGCCACGGGCTGGAACTGGTGGCGCAGGCCGCGCTCCGGCGCGCAGGGTAAGGCCGCCGCGCTATACCCCGTTGGGTAAAACAGGTACCCTCGTGCCATCCGCCCAACGCACCTTCCCATGCCGGATTTCCCCATGCCAATGCGTTTGACCAAACTCATCTTCGCCGCCTGCGTGGTGCTGCTGCTCGGCGCCGTCGCTGCTTATTTCTACCTGAACCAGCAAACCCGCCGCGTGGTGGACGAGCGACTCGATGCGCTGGTGCAGAGCGGACGCTACGAGGAACTGTCGTATGCCGACCTGCAGCTGACCCCAGGCGGCGACCTGCATTTCACGGACCTGCGCATGGTGCAGAACGGCAATACCGCGGTGATCGGCAGTCTGCGCGTCAGCGATTTCGACTTTCAGCACGACACGCCCTGGCACATGGACATCCAGATCGACGATCTGCGCTTTCCCGACGGCCTGCCCGCCACGCTCACCGACAGCATGACGCCCGCCACAAGCACGCTGGTCACCGATCTGATGCAGGACGACACGCTGCCGTTGTCGCTGCACTACCGCTACCGGTACACCCCGGAAGACCGCGACCACCTCGAATCCGAGTTCGACGCCGCGCTGCCGCAAGCCTTCACTTTCAGCCTAGACACCACCACCCGCGGCATTCCGCTCGACGTGTTCGGCGATTCCGACCTCGCCAGCGCCGACCCCATGGCGTCCATGAGCCGGCTCAGCAACATCATGGCGCAGGGCGAACTGCCGAACACCCGGCTCACGCTCACCGACCAGGGCTTATTGGACCGAGTGGTCGAAAGCGCCGGCCGGGACAACAACGTCAGCGGCGAAGACTTCCGCACCTACCTCATCACCCAGGCGCGCAACTTCTACCTGTTCGCGCCCGACGGCGTGCAGGACGATGCCCGCAACATCGGCGAGCAGCTGGCAAGTTTCTTTGAAGGGGGCAAGACCTTGCGGGTGCAACTGCAACCCGAATTCGACGGCAGCCTCGCCCGGTTGCAGCCCCAGATCATGGGGGCGGTGCTGTCGGGCGATTTCAAGCAGGCCTTGGATTTGGTGAATCTGACGGTGGAAACCGTGACGGAAGGGCCGCTTTAAGGGCTGGACTCAAACCCCATCCAACGCCCGCTGACCACGCTTGCGCAGCAGCTCCGCCACCCAGTGCCACGCCCTGCCCAGGTCGTACTTCAGGCGACGCAGCCCAAAGTACAACCCCAACAGGCTGGACAGGAAGCCGCCGGTCAGAAGCGTCAGCACCCCGATATCCCACAGCGGACGCTTGTGATACCAGAACGCGAAATCCAGGCTGTGCAGCCCGTTGTAGAGCCAGCGCTCCACGCGGCTGTTCTTGTGGATCAGGCTCAACAGTTCGGCGCGGTGCGGGTCCACGTAGATCCAGCTGCGCATCGGATCGTCGAACTTCACCCGCAGTACCGGCAACGGCAGTTCGCCCTGGCGTGAATAGTAGTAGTCGTCGTAGTCGTCAAGCAGCGCCACGTCGGTCACCTGGCCTTCGCTCACACTGCCCGCCAGTTGCGATACCAACAACTCCTGATCGAAATTCTCGCGCACCTGCAGCGTGGTGGCATCCAGCAGCACGGTGGCCGCCTGCGACTGGCCGTTGATGTTGTAGGGCTGGTGCAGGCGGTCGCGCTTGGCGTCCACCTCGTGCGGTACCGCATGGCTGGCGAGCAGATGCGGCCGCCCCTGCTTCCACACGAAATCGAGCCGCTTGGTGTCCGCGGGCAACAGCGCCGCCACCGCTGGCGTATCCAGCGCGGGGAAAGCCGCCAGATCCAGTTCGCCGCCATCGAACAGCTGCGGATCCACGCCCACGCCGCGCGTATTGGTCCAGGCAAACGGTTCCATCGACACCAGGCCGCTGAACACCCAGGTCAGCGTGGTCACGCCGAACACCAGGCCAAGGATATAGTGCCAGCGCATGCCGCCATGATAAGGAATGGCGCGGCTCAATTTGAACGGCCGTACTTTTTTGCGGAACTGCACCACGCCGAGCACCAGGCCGAGCAGCGCCAGTGCCGTGCCAATGCCGGCCGCCCACACCATGATCTGGTACCACAGCGGTTGATTCAGCCGCAGCTCGGCGTAATACAGCCAGTGCGGAATGGTGCCGAGCCAGGACAACAGGCGCGTGCGGTCCGTGGTGGCCACCACCACCCGCGCCTCGCCGGGCGATACGTAGATTTCGGTGGCGGCCGCATCGTCCAGGCTGTACTTGTACATGGGCATCGAGCGGCTTTCAGTGAGTGTCCACTGATCCGGGCTGAGCACTTCGCCTTCGAGGTTCAGCGCGTCCTGCGGCTGGCCGAGGAACTCGCTGGCCAGACGGCGCGACTGCGCCTCGCTCAGCGTGTCGATGGCTTCGCCGGTGTCGGCGTAATAGCGTTCCAGCGGAAAGCCCGGCGTGCGCAGCTCGTAGACCGGCCGTCCCAATACCGTGCGCAATGAGGCCTGCGACGGGCTGTACCCGGTTTGTTCCACCAGCGCGTCGGGGCCGAGCCGCACCTGCTGCAGTTGCAGCGGTTCGGCGGCGTCGATCTGCATGGCGGGGGTCAGCTTGGGCATGCCGCCGGCATAGATCATCACGTAGGCGGAAAAGAACCACAGCACGAACATGAAGCTCAGCGGGATGCCGACGTAGCGGTGGCTGAGGATCAACAGTTGTTTGATGGCACGCATTGCATCCCCCGTACAGGGCTGGTTTGAAGGGCAGTTTACTGCGGCGGCAGCCGGCGCACTACCCGCTTGTACCACACGATGAAACCGGTGATGTACAGCACCGCCGGGATCAGGCCCAGGAATATCCACAGCACGTTGGCCCACAACAGGCCACGGAAACGCCCGAAATGCAGGTCGATCAGGAAACGCAGCCAGCCGTCGGGGCGGTCGAAATCGTTGATGTCGGCATCGAAGCTGTCGATCAGCCAGTCGAAGGGCGCCGGCCAGGCGAAGTACATCGCCGTGATACCCCAGGCCAGCATCAGCGGCAAGGCCCATAGCCCCAAAAAGCTGTGCAGCTGCCAATTGAAGCTGCGCGGGCTTCGGCGACGGATCACCAGGCCCTCCTTCCAGCGCCGGCTGCCCTGCCACCACAGCACCAGCCCGGTGACGATCATCCCCATGAACAGCACCCCGCCCCAGCCGTTCAGGCGGCGGCCCTTGCGGTCCATCAAGAGATCATCGTGCAGATCCACCAGCCATTCCGTGGCGGCCACCTGCCAGGGAAAGCTGCTGCCCAGGTCCACACCGCGGTACTGGTCGAAAAAGCGGGAGGATTCGGTGCCGTCCTTGTCCAGCACCACATAGGTGGCGCGCGCCTCGTTGGTGGAGGCCACCACCATCTTGACCGCATAGTCGGCATAGATTTCCGCCACCCTGGCTTCCAGCGCGGCATCCTTGAGCGCGGTTGGCCCCGGCACCACTTCGCTGGGCACGAACCAGCGGCTCATCTGCGGGCGCAGCACGATGGCGCTGCCGCTGACGCTGATCATCAGCACGTACAGGCCAAGCCCGATGCCCAGCCACAGATGCACCTGGAACAGCGCGCGCCGAAACCACAGCGTGGCCGGCGCCTTGAGCCAGCGTTGCCAATTGCCCATCATTCCCCCTCGCAAGCCACAGTGGTTCCCTTCCCTGGTGGACCGGACGTGATGCCCCTTCCGGGTTACGACACCTGAAAGCCGCGCCGCCAGGAACGCAGCACGATGAACACCACCGGCCACAGCAAGGCGCTGCTCAGCGCGGGAATCATGAAGCTCAGGTCATTCGCGGTATTGTGATTGGTGGCGGTGAGCCCCCAGAACAGCAGCAGCTGCTGGATACCCACCAGCATCAGCACCGTCAAACTCTGCTGCAACGGCGTGAACATGCGCATGCGCTGATAGAGGCTCAGCGCGCCGTAGGCCACCAGCGTGAGCGTGAGCGCATTGAGCCCAAGCAGCGAGCCTTGCAGGACGTCCACGAAAAAGCCGATGCACCAGGCGGTGAGCAGCCCCATGCGATGCGGCAGCGCGATCACCCAGTAGATCACCACCAGCGCCATCCACTGCGGCCGCCAGTCCTCCAGCCAATCCGGCAGGGGCACGATGGCCAGCATGCCGGCCAGCAGCACGGAGAGGATGATGACCCAGGTGCCATGCGTGCGCTCACTCGCCATCGCCTGCCTCCTCGGCCGCTTCCGGCGCGGACGTCTCCTGCGCCGGCAAATCCTGCGTGGCCTGTTCGTCTTCTTCGGGTAGCGGCTGCGCCTGTTCCTGCAGCGATTGCGCCGATGAAGCGGATTCCGGAGCGGCCTGATCCTGGGACGATTGTTCCAGCAACGAGGCAGCCGGTGCCGGCGTCTCTTGCGGCGATACCTCCTGCGGCGTTTCCTCCTGCGGGAACAGGTCCTGCACCGGCTGATACGGCGAGGACACGCCTTCCGGATCCTCGAACACCAGCAGCAGGTCGCGGCTGCGGGTGATCTGCGCGGTGGGCGTTACCAGCACGTCCGCGAACGGTTTGCCGGGATCGTGGTGCACCTCGCTCACCACGCCCACCGGATAGCCGGCGGGAAAGCGGCCGCCGAGGCCGGACGTGACCAGCACGTCGCCCTCGCGCACGTCTTCGGTGTTGGGAATGTTGTCGAGCGTGAGCTGGTGCAGGCCGTTGCGCGTGCCCGAGGCGATGGCGCGCATGCCGTTGCGGTTGATCTGCACCGGCGTGGAATGCTGCGGGTCGGTGATCAGCAGCACCCAGCTGCTGAAGGGCTCCACTTCCACCACCTGCCCCATCAGGCCGGACGCATCGAGCACCGGCTGGCCGACGAACACGCCGTCGCGGCTGCCCTTGTTGATGAGGATGCGCTTGATGTAGGGATCGGGAGATTCGCCCGTCAGCTGCGCCCGTACCACCACGTCGTCCACCACCGCCGAGGATTTGAGCAGATCGGTGAGCCGTTCGTTTTCGGCGATCAGGTGTTCGAGTTTCTGCAGCTGGTAGCGCTGCATGAACAACTCTTCACGCAGGCGCTGGTTTTCTTCCTGCAGGTCGGTACGGCTGCGCATGGTCTCGCTCAGCGCCAGGCTGGCGCGCGACGGCAGGTTGGCAACGAACTGGATGGGGGTAACGACCATGGCTGCGTAGTAGCGCGCCTGCGACAGATAATCGAAGCGGCTGTCGGCAAACATCAGGCCGAGCGACAGCAGGGCCAGACCAGCGAGTTTGTAGCCCTGAGCCGTGTTCTGGACGAATAGGGACTTGATGGCCGTCTACCTGTATCCGCGTGAAGCGCCGGGCGCCGGTATCCCGGCGCCCTGGAAAGTTCAATCCACCGTCAAAAGGTCGAGTGCGTGGGTGTCCATGAACTCCATGGCCTTGCCGCCGCCGCGTGCGACGCAGGTCAAAGGATCATCCGCCACGATTACCGGCAATCCGGTTTCCTCGCTCAGCAGCTTGTCCAGATCGCGCAGCAGCGCGCCGCCGCCGGTCAGCACCAGGCCGCTTTCGGCGATATCGGATGCCAGCTCGGGGGGCGACTGCTCCAGCGCGCTTTTCACCGCCTGCACGATGGCCGACAGCGGTTCCTGCAACGCCTCGAGGATTTCATCGCTGTTGAGCGTGAAGCTGCGCGGCACGCCCTCGGCCAGGTTGCGGCCACGCACGTCGATCTCGCGGATTTCCTTGCTGGCATAGGCGCAGCCGATTTCCTTCTTGATGCGCTCGGCGGTGGCATCGCCGATCAGGCTGCCGTAGTTGCGGCGCACGTGGGTGATGATGGCTTCGTCCAGCCGGTCGCCGCCCACTCGCACGGATTCGGAATACACCACGCCGTTGAGCGAGATCAGCGCGATCTCGGTGGTGCCGCCGCCGATGTCCACCACCATGGAACCGCTGGCCTGGTCCACCGGCAGTCCGGCGCCGATCGCGGCCGCCATCGGTTCCTCGATCAGACGCACTTCACGCGCGCCGGCACCCATCACCGATTCGCGGATGGCGCGCCGCTCCACCTGGGTGGATTTGCAGGGCACGCACACCAGCACGCGCGGGCTGGGACGGATGAAGCTGTTTTCATGCACCTTGTGGATGAAGTGCTGCAGCATCTTTTCGGTAACCTGGAAGTCGGCGATCACGCCGTCCTTGAGTGGCCGGATGGCGGTGATATTGCCCGGCGTGCGGCCCAGCATGCGCTTGGCGTCGGCACCCACGGCAGTCACTGTCTTCTGGCCGTTGTGCAATCTGATCGACACCACGGAGGGTTCGTTGAGTACGATGCCCTTGTCGCGCACGTAGATGAGGGTGTTGGCCGTTCCGAGGTCGATCGAGAGATCGTTGGAGAACATGCCGCGAAGATTCTTCAACATTGACTTTGTGGTACCTCTACCTATAAATCCGATGAGTCCGGGTTCGCCGGGCCCTCACGTGCAGATCCCATGCGAATCGACCGGCCCTGGATGGAGGCGTGGCACTGAGATGCACGAAGGCGAGAACCGAACGTCGAGGTGCGCTCTCGCATAGCGCCGTGAGGAGGCTTGAACCGCCGATTGCCACCCACCATCGCCACGCCGTGCATCACCCTTTGTGGTGACACTGCGGTGGCGCGGTTGGCGGCGCTGCCCCAGAGTGATTCGAGGCGCCAAAACCGGCAAAGTTCCAGTATAATTCCTGTTTTTTTACGAGCGCTAACTCTAGCAACCGCAACCCGGACAGAGCAAGCGCTAAATCGAATCGCGCGCACGCGCTTGGCCCGTTTATTCCGGGCTCGAGGACATCATGGCCCTAGCTTCCAAGGACATCGAAATCATCGCCCACCTGGCCCGCCTGCACCTGGGCGAAGCGGCGCAGCAGGAGGCGCTCGGCAGCATCACCGATATCCTGGGTCTGATCGACCAGATGCAGGCGGTGGACACCACCGGCGTGGAGCCGCTGGCGCACCCTTTGGACGTGCCGCAGCGCCTGCGCGAGGACGTGGTGACCGAAACCGACCAGCGCGAGCAGTTGCTGAAGCTGGCGCCAAGCGCCGAAAACGGCCTGTTCCTGGTGCCGAAGGTGATCGAATAATCCGGGGCATCGCCTCACTACACGCCCATTCACCAGTGGATACGCATTACCCCTCATGTCAAACCAAGTGTTGAACCAAGGCATTGCCGAAACAGCCCGCGCCTTGCGCAGCGGCGCCCATTCCAGCGTCGAGCTTACCCAGGCCTACCTGGAGCGCATCGCAGCGCATAACCCTGCGCTCAATGCCTTCATCACCGTGACCGCCGAGCAGGCGCTGGCGCAGGCCGCCGCCGCCGATGCCGCCCTGGCCAAGGGCGAGGCCGGTCCGCTCACCGGCGTGCCGCTGGCGCACAAGGACCTGTTCTGCACCAACGGGGTGCGCACTTCCTGCGCCTCGCGCATGCTGGACAACTTCATCGCGCCGTACGACGCCACCGTGGTGCAGCGCCTGCAGGACGCCGGCATGGTGATGCTCGGCAAAACCAACATGGACGAGTTCGCCATGGGGTCTTCCAACGAAAACAGCTGGTACGGCCCGGTGCGCAACCCCTGGAACCCGGCGCTCGTGCCCGGCGGTTCCTCCGGCGGTTCCGCGGCCGCGGTGGCCGCGCGCCTGTGCCCGGCCGCCACCGCCACCGATACCGGCGGCTCGATCCGCCAGCCGGCCTCCTTCTGCGGACTCACCGGTTTGAAACCCACCTACGGCCGCGTATCGCGCTGGGGCATGGTTGCCTACGCGTCCAGCCTGGACCAGGCCGGCACGCTCACCCGCAGCGCCGAGGACGCCGCCCTGCTGCTGCAGGCCATGGCGGGCTTCGATCCCAGGGATTCCACCAGCGCCCAGGTGGCGGTGCCCAACTACCTGGCCACGCTCGACAAGCCGCTTGCGGGCCTGCGCATCGGCCTGCCCAAGCAACATTTCGCCAATGGCCTGAACGCGGCAATCGAAGCGCCGATCCGTGCCGCCCTGGCCGTGTTCGAAAGCCTTGGCGCCACGCTGCACGAGATCAGCCTGGACAACAACCATCTGTCCATCTCGGCCTATTACGTGATCGCGCCGGCCGAGGCCTCGGCCAACCTGTCGCGCTACGACGGCGTGCGCTACGGCTACCGCTGCGAAGCACCAAAGGATCTGGAAGACCTGTACAAGCGCACCCGCTCGGAAGGCTTCGGCAACGAGGTCAAACGCCGCATCATGGTGGGCACCTACGCGCTTTGCGCCGGCTACTACGACGCCTACTACATCAAGGCGCAGCAGATCCGCCGCCTGATCCGTGACGACTTTACCCGCGCTTTCGAGGAGGTGGACGTGATCATGGGCCCCACCACGCCGAGCACCGCCTTTGCGCTGGGCAGCAAGACCAAGGATCCAGTGACCATGTACCTGGAAGACATCTACACCATCGGCGTGAACCTGGCGGGGCTGCCCGGCATGTCGATTCCCGCCGGCCTGGTGCAGGGTCTGCCCGTGGGCCTGCAGCTCGTGGGCCGCGACTTCGACGAGGCGCACCTGTTGAACATCGCCCACCAGTTCCAGTTGGCCACCGACTGGCATACCCGCGCACCCGCCGATCTGGGAGAACTTTGACCATGGCCTGGGAAACCGTCATCGGGCTGGAAGTGCACGTACAGCTCGCCACCGCCTCCAAACTGTTCTCCGGCTCCAGCACCCGCTTCGGCGCCGCTCCCAACACGCAGGCCAACGTCTACGACCTGGCGCTGCCCGGCACCCTGCCGGTGCTCAACGCCGAAGCGCTGCGCATGGCGGTGCGTTTCGGCCTGGCCATCGGTGCGGAGATCGGCCGCAAGTCGGTGTTCGACCGCAAGAACTATTTCTATCCCGACCTGCCCAAGGGCTTCCAGACCAGCCAGCTGGCCTTCCCCACCGTGGGCCGCGGCACGCTGACCATCGCCCTGGAGGATGGCACCACCCGGACCATCAACATCACCCGCGCCCACATGGAAGAGGACGCCGGCAAGTCGCTGCATGAGGAATTCGCGCATGCCACCGGCATCGACCTCAACCGCGCCGGCACGCCGTTGCTGGAAATCGTGTCCGAACCGGAGCTGCGCAGCGCCAAAGAAGCGGTGGCGTACCTGAAAAAACTGCATTCGCTCATCACCTATCTCGGCATTTCCGACGGCGACATGTCGCAGGGCTCGATGCGCTGTGACGCCAACGTATCGGTGCGCCAGGTGGGCGCCACCGAGTTCGGCACCCGTGCGGAAATCAAGAACATCAACTCGTTCCGCTTCGTGGAAAAAGCCATCCTGGTGGAAGCGCAGCGCCAGATCGACCTGATCGAGGACGGCGGCACGGTGAAGCAGGAAACCCGCCTGTACGACTCTGAGCGCAACGAAACCCGCTCCATGCGCAGCAAGGAAGTGGCGAACGACTATCGCTATTTCCCCGAACCGGACCTATTGCCGGTGGTGATCAGTGATGCCTACATAGAGGCCGTGCGCGCCACCCTGCCCGAACTGCCGGACGTGAAGGCCGCGCGCTTCCAGCAGCAGTACGGCCTTTCCGCCTACGATGCCAACGTGCTGGCGGGCGACCGCGACACCGCCGCCTACTTCGAGGCGGTGGCGAGCGCGAACGGCGATGCCAAACTGTCGGCCAACTGGGTGATGGTGGACCTGCAGGCGGTGCTCAACAAACAGGAACTGTCGATCGCGCAGAGCCCGGTGAGCGCGGCGGCACTGAGCGCGCTGCTGCTGCGTATCAAGGACAACACCATCTCCTCCAAAATCGCGCGCACGGTGTTCGAGGCCATGGTGGCCGGCGAAGGCGAAGCGGATGCCATCATCGCAGCGCGTGGCCTCAAGCAGGTTACCGACACCGGCGCCATCGAGAAGATCATCGACACGGTGCTGGCCAACAATCCGGCGCAGGTCGAACAGTACCGCGCCGGTCAGGACAAGGTGTTCACCTATTTCGTCGGGCAGGTGATGAAGGAATCACGCGGCAAGGCCAACCCCGCGCAGGTGAACGACATACTCAAGGCCAAGCTGGCGGGCGGCTGACGCCCTCTCCGCGCAAGCCGCCACACGGCTGTTTGATCGCCCATTCCAGGAACGTTTGCTGGAAGCCGGCCAAGCCAGGATACGAAGGAACTTAGGATGAAGACCGAAAAGAAAAGCGGCGCGGCCCGCACCCAGCTCGCCGTTACCGATGAACAGTGGAGCGACGAGCGCGTCCGTTCCTTTCTCGACATGCAGACCCGCGAGGGCGAGCATCCCGATTTCCACGCTTTGCTGCGCGCCTATCGCGGCATGGTGCCCGAAACCTTCGAGCGCTTCGTGGGCTTTTTCGTCGCCGCCGGACGCAACCTCGACCAGGCCGGCCCCGATGGTCGCACCCTCGCCCAGCTCATCGCCACCCATCGCCATGGCACCGAGTATCTGGCCATTTTGAAAGACGCCGGCGCCCGCTGAGAGCAGGAGCAAACAGGCTAGTGGGGGCAGTGTAGGCAGCCGGTGCGCGGCCCCCAGAAACTTAGCGGCGCCGGCCGCGATCGCCCCCGCGGCTGCCGCCGCCGCGCCGATTGCCGCCACTCTTGCCGTGGCTTTCGCCTTCGTTCTTGAAGTGGGACGCGCGGGTGAAGGCCGGCGGTTCACGCAGGCTTTCCTCCGCCGGGTATTCGCAGGGCAGCTTCATGCCGATCTTGGCTTCGATGCCGGGCAGCAGGAACGAATCGTCCTCGCAGGCAAAACTGATCGACGTCCCGCTAGCGCCGGCGCGGCCGGTGCGGCCGATGCGGTGGACGTAGTCCTCGGCTTCCTCGGGCAACGTGAAGTTGACCACGTGGGTGATATCGTCGATGTGCAGGCCACGGCCCGCCACGTCGGTGGCCACCAGCACCTGGATGTCGGAGTTGCGGAATTCCTCCAGCGTCCTGACCCGCTTCGGTTGGGAAATCTCGCCCGACAACAACCCCACGCTGACGCCATTGCGCCACAGATGGTCGGCCAGGCGGCGCGCCTGGTCGCGGCGATTGGTGAATACGATCACGCGCTCGCCTTCGCCGCTCTGGATCAGGTTGTAGAGCAGCGGATATTTCTGGTCGGTGGTCACCAGGTACACCAGCTGTTTGACGTTGTCGGTGGTCTGGTGCAGCGAGGCTACTTCCACCCGGACCGGATCCATGGCCCAGCGCTCGGCCAGGGTGAGGATGTCGTCGGTGAAAGTGGCGCTGAACAGCATGGTCTGGCGGCATTCCTTGCGCGGCGTCTGCGCGATGATCTGGCGCACCTGGGGGATGAAGCCCATGTCCAGCATGCGATCGGCCTCGTCGATCACCAGCAGTTCCACCATGCCCAGCCACACCTGGCGGTTGCCGACGAAATCGAGCAGGCGCCCCGGCGTGGCCACCACGATGTCCACCACGTCACGTTCCAATGCCTGCAGCTGCTTCTGGTAGTCGATGCCGCCTACCAGCGTCACAATGCGCAGCCCCGTATATTTCGCCATGGCGAGGGCGTCCTTGGCGATCTGCATCACCAGCTCGCGCGTTGGCGCAATGATCAGCGCGCGCGGTTCACCGGTGTAACGTTCCTCATCCAGGGGATGCTTCAGCAGGTCGGTGATGATGGTGGTGAGAAAGGCGGCGGTCTTGCCGGTGCCGGTCTGGGCCTTGCCGGTGATGTCGTGGCCCTGCAGCGTGATGCGCAGGCTTTGCGCCTGGATCGGCGTGCAGAACTCGAAACCCAACTCGTCGGTGGCCCTGAGCAGTTCGGGCGGCAGGTCGAAATCGTGAAAGCGCACGTTGGTGCGCAATTCCGAATGAGGAGCGTTGTCGGTAGTTTCCGACGTTTCTTCTTCTGGCATTTGCGAAACTTCCATGGTGGTGGCGGCCCTCAACGACGGCACTGGTAGATGGCGTAGGTCTGCTCGCCGTTGGCGATGCCGGTGGTGGCCACGATGGTATCGCCGCGGTCGGCGGCGCGGTTGCGCGCAAGCGTGCGCAATTCCTGCGCCACGGTTTCGGGATCGCGATTGACCACCACCTTGTTGACCACCGCCACGCTTACCGAGCCGTTGGGCGTGCAATTGGTCACCTGCGATGCCTGCATGACTGCTACGTTGTCGCCTGCAGGCGTGATCTTGACGAAGTTACAGGCGCTGAGCGTCAGCGTAAACAGAACGGGGAGCACTAAACGAATAGAAAGGACCAAACGCATGGACTTGCCTCTGTGAACCGATGGTTCAATTTTTATTGAATTTGACGTTGACCTCGACTTCCACCGTATCCGCCGCCATGTTGCGGTATTGATCCAGTCCGAAATCGAGGCGGTTGATGGTGCCCTTGCCCAAAATGCCGACGCTGCTGCCGCCCAGCTCGCCGCTGGCGCCGGGATAGAACGTCACGTGCAGATCCCAGGGCAGCGTCTTGCCCACGAAGCTGAGTTCGCCGTGAAAGATCACTTCGTCTTCGCCCACCACTTCCGTGGTGGTGCTGGTGAACGTCGCTTCCGCGTAGAGGCTGGCGTTGAACCAGACGCTGCTGTTCACCAGCGTTTCCACCACGTCCTTGTCCGCCAGGCTCAGGCTGGTCATGTCGACGCTGGCGCTGAGCGTGGAATTGGCGAGATCCGCCGTATCCAGGTGCAGCGTGCCGCTATAGTTGTCGAAACGCCCGACCAAATGCAGATACTCCTGCTGCATCACGCGAAACAGCACGCTGCCGTATTGGCGCGTCGAGGCGTAGTCGCCACCGGCTTCGGCGGCCCGCGCGCTCAAGCTGCCAAGCAAGAGGCTGCTGGCACCCAACAGCAGCGCCGCACCCGGGTAAATCGCGTATCTCATGATCGTTTCCTGCAGGAGAGGGGAAAACAACGCGTAATTTTTGCAGCGGGGCCTGTCCAGGTCAATCACGGCACACCGGGCACGCGGGGTTTGGACGTAACTTCAGCTCCCGGAACTGCAGCCGCAAGGCATCGAACAGCAGCAGTTTTCCCACCAGCGTCTCACCCATGCCGGCGAGCAGCTTGAGGCATTCGAGCGCCTGCAGGCTACCCATCACGCCCACCAGCGGTGCCATGACGCCATTGGTGGCACAGCTGAGGTCGAGTTCGGCTTCCTCGCTGTACAGACAGCGATAACAGGGCGAATCCTCGCGGCGCGGGTCGAATACGCTCAGTTGTCCTTCCAGCCGGATGGCGGCGGCCGACACCAGGGGGACGCCCGCGGCGAAGGCGGCGCGATTGAGCGCGAAGCGGGTGGCGAAGTTGTCGCAGCAGTCCAGTACCACGTCTGCGCTGGCCACCAGCGCCTCCAGTTCCTCGCCCGCCAGGCGCCGCGGCACCAATTCCAGACTCACCGCCGGATTGAGCTCGCGCAGCAGTTGCGCCACCGACTCCACCTTCAGCTGTCCGATCCTGGCTTCGGTATGGGCGATCTGCCGGTGCAGGTTGCTCAGTTCCACCACATCACTGTCCGCCAGCACCAGTTCGCCCACGCCGGCGGCGGCCAGGTAGAGCGCGGCGGGACAGCCAAGCCCACCCAACCCAAGCACCAGCACACGCGCGGCAAGCAGCTTTTCCTGCCCCGCCACGTCGAACTGCGGCAGCATGATCTGGCGGCTGTAGCGCAGCAATTCTTCATCCGTCATCGGTGTTTCATTCATCGGGGCGCCGTTCATCATTACGTACTCGTCAACCGCATTCCCGGCAACCCAGCGTTACGCGGTCCCTGCCGGCGGTATCGACCCGGGTTTGCACCTGCGTCAGACCGGCGGCAGTCAATGCTTCGCGCACCGCCGCGCCCTGTTGCCAGCCGTGTTCGAGCAGCAGCCAGCCGCCGGGACGTAAATAGTCGGGCGCATGCTGCGCCAGATGGCGCAGATCCGCCAGCCCGGCTTCTGCCGCCACCAGCGCGCTTGCCGGCTCGAAGCGCAGGTCACCCTGTTGCAGATGCGGATCATCGGCGGCCAGGTAAGGCGGATTCGCCACCAGCAGCGCGCAATCACGTTCGTTCAATGGGGCATACCACGAACCGGCACGCAGACTGAGATTACGCAGCGCGGCCTGCTGGAAATTACGCGCCGCCAGCTCCCGCGCCGCGGCTTCGCGTTCGATGGCGATCACCGTCCAATCGGGACGCGCCGCCGCCAGGGCCAGCGCAATGGCGCCCGAGCCGGTGCCGAGATCCACCACCGGCCCGTTCAAATCCTGCCCAAGCGCCAGCGCCAGTTCCACCAGCAGTTCGGTTTCCGGCCGGGGGATCAGCACGCCCGGCGCCACCGCAAGCGTTTGGTTCCAGAATTCGCGCCGGCCGAGAATGTAGGCGATGGGTTCGCCGCCCGCGCGGCGCACGCAGAGCGCTTCGAAGCGCGCCAATTCCGCGGCGTTCAACAACCGCTCGGGATATGCGTACAAATGGCTGCGCGATACGGCAAGCGCTTCGCACAACAGCAGCTGCGCCTCCAGCACTGCTGTGTCCTGCTCGGGCAGGGCGGCACTGGCGTGGCCCAAAGCTTCCTGAAGCGCCGTCGGCCCGTGGCAAATCATCAGCCGGCGGCCAGTTCCGCCAGCTGGTCGGCCTGGTATTCGGCGAGCAGCGGCTGGATCAGGTCTTCCATATCGCCGTTCATGATGTCGGCGAGCTTGTACAGCGTCAGCTTGATGCGGTGATCGGTGATGCGCCCGTCGGGGTAGTTGTAGGTGCGGATTTTTTCGGAACGATCGCCCGAGCCCACCAGCAGGCGGCGGGTGTCGGATTCCTGCTGCATGCGCTCGCTGTCGGCGGCCGCCTGTAGCTTGGCCAGCAGCAGCGACATGGCGCGGGCACGGTTCTTGTGCTGTGAACGTTCGTCCTGGCATTCCACCACGATGCCGGTGGGCAGGTGCGTGAGGCGGATCGCCGAATCGGTCTTGTTGACGTGCTGGCCACCGGCGCCGCTGGCGCGAAAGGTGTCGATGCGCAGGTCGTTCTTGTTGATTTCGATCGCGGCCGTTTCTTCCGGCTCCGGCATCACCGCCACCGTGCAGGCGGAGGTGTGCACGCGCCCCTGGGCTTCGGTTTCCGGCACGCGTTGCACCCGGTGCGCACCCGATTCGAACTTGAGCTTGCCGTAGACGCCGTTGCCTTCGAAACGCGTGATCAGTTCCTTGTAGCCGCCGTGTTCGCCGCGGCGCTCGCTGAGGATTTCCACGCGCCAGCCCTGGCTTTCGGCGTAGCGGCTGTACATCTTGAACAGGTCGCCGGAAAACAGCGCGGCTTCGTCGCCGCCGGTGCCGGCGCGGATTTCCAGGAATACGTTGCAATCGTCGTGCGGGTCTTTGGGCAACAGCAGCACCTGCAGTTCATCCTGCAGGCTTTCCAGCTGCGCGCTGCAGGCGGCGCTTTCCTCTTCGGCCATGGCGCGCAGTTCCGCATCGCCTTCCTTCTGCAGTTGCTCCGCCGCCTCCAGGTCACGCCGCAGCATGAGTGTCTGGCGGAAACACTGCACCACCGGCTCCAGCTCGGCGTATTCCTTGGAATAGGCGCGAAACTTTTCCTGCACCGCGATCACGTCCGCCTCGCTGAGCAGGCGTTCCAGTTCCTCGTAGCGTTCGAGCAACGATTCCAGTTTGGCGTTGAGGCTGGCGTTCATGACTGCTGGTGCTGCGATTGGGGGGCGGGAGGAGGTTGAACCTGTGGGGTTTCGTTGCTGGCTTCGAGTTCGAACAATTGTTCGGCCAACTGGATCAGTTCGGCATGGCCGTCGGCACTGGCTTTTTTCATCTGCACGCTTGGCGCGTGGAGCAGCTTGTTGGTGAGCAAGCGCGCCAATTCGCGCACCACGCTGGCCGGATCCTGGCCTTTTTCCAGCGCCTTGAGCGCCTTGTCCACTTCCGCATCGCGGATGTGTTCGGATTTTTCGCGGAAGTTGCGCAGCGTGGACACGATGCCGAGGCCACGCTGCTTGCGCACGAAACCGGCCACGCCGCTGTCGATGATGCCCTCGGCTTCGCGCGCGGCTTCCTGGCGGTTGCGCAGGCTGCTGTCGATCACTTCCCGCAGGTCGTCGACAGTATAGAGGTAGACGTCGTCGAGCTCCGCCACTTCCGGTTCGATGTCGCGGGGCACGGCCAGGTCCACCATGAAGATCGGCCGGCGGCGGCGCGACTTGAGCGCCCGTTCCACCGCACCCTTGCCCAGGATCGGCAGTTGACTGGCGGTGGACGACACCACGATGTCGGCTTCGCTCAATACGTCGGGAATGTCGGACAGCAGGATTTCGCGCACGCCATAGCGGCGCTTGAGTTCCTGGGCGTTGGTCAGGGTGCGGTTGGCCACCACGATGTCGGTCAGCCCCGCCTGCAGCAAATGCTGCACCACCAGTTCAATGGTGCGCCCGGCGCCGATCATCAGCGCGCGCGCTTCCTGGATGTCGGTGAATATCTGCTGCGCCAGCGTCACCGCGGCAAATGCCACCGACACCGGGCTTTCGCCGATGGCGGTATCGGTGCGCACCTGCTTGGCCACCGTGAACACGTCCTCGAATACCCGGTGCAGCTGACTGCCGAGCGTGGCCGCCTGGCGCGCCACCTCGTAGGCCGATTTCATCTGCCCCAGTATCTGCGGTTCGCCGAGCACCATCGAATCGAGGCCGCTGGCCACCCGCATCAGGTGCCGCACGGCTTCCACGTCGTCATGGGTATAGGTCACCTGTTCCAGTTCCCGCTGATCCAGGCCGTGGTAACGGCTCAGCCACGCCAGCACGCGCGCGCGCGCCTCTGCCGGGACAAGCTCGGTACGCTCGGATTCGCAATACAGTTCGGTGCGGTTGCAGGTGGACAGGATCACTGCTTCGGCCATGCCGGCTTCGCTGCAGACTTCCTGCAGGGCTTGTTGCACCAATTCCGGCGCAAAGGCGACTTTCTCGCGCACCTCGACCGACGCCGTGTTGTGATTGATGCCTAGCACCAACAAGGACATTGGCAGGTAGTTCCGTTGAAAAAGGCCACTATTTTACCGGCATCGGCGGTGATAAAGCCATGTTGGCGCCATTACCGCGCCGATTGAGGTTTCGCGCGCGATCTGGCTATACTGCGGAGCCAGCCCAAGCCGTGGCGCGCCTCCATCCGGCACGCCTGTGCACGATCAGTTCGGGAGACGCTCTTGCTGTCGACGCCTTTCGCCTTTGCAGTATCCCTCCGCCGCCCCCCGGCCTTCCTCCGGTATGGCGCCGCTTTGCTTGCCGCTGCGTGCCTGCATTGGCCGCTGGCGGCCATCGCGCAGGACGACCGCCTTGAGCCCACCATCGACAGCCTTGAGCCCGCCGTGGACGGTATCGAGCTCGACACCGGCACCACCGACGACGACACGCCCACCGTCTACGGGCAGATTCCCGAAGACGTCCTGGCGCGCAGCATCGAAGCGGAACTGGCCGCCCAGCGGGGAGAATTCGAACAATCGCTGGACCTTTACGTAGCCCTGGCCCGCGAAACCGACAACGTCAGCATCCTGCAGCGCACCATGCGCATCGCCGCCAGCCTGCGCAACCTGCCGATCATCATGGAAATGGGCGAGCGCTGGCTGGCGCGCGACCCCAGTTCGGTGGAAGCGCGCCAGAGCATGGCGCTCAGCCTGGTGCTCACCGGCCGCTACGCCGAGTCCCTGCAGATGCTCACCAGCCTGCTGGCCGACGACAAGCAGGTGGATTTTCGCCTGATCTCTTCCACGCTGGCCCGCGACGGCAATGCCAGCCTGTATCTGGATGCGCTCACGGCGGACTTCGAGGGGCTGCTGGAACGCTATCCCGACAACCAATCGCTGCAACTGGCGCTTGCCCATCTGTACCAGCTTGGCGGGCAGACCCGCGCCGCCCTGAACGTGGTGGAGCGGCTGGCCAACGAAATGGACGATGCCCCCGACGTGGTGCTGCTGGAAGTGGAAATGCTGGAACGGCTGGACGAGGACCGGCGGGCGCAGCGGCGCCTGTCGCAGGCGCTGCGCTCGCATCCCGACAGCAAGGAACTGCGCCTGCGCTACGCCCGCAAGCTGCTGCAGCAGCAACGCTACAAGGACGCCAAGGAACAGTTCTCGCGCATCATCGAGCTCGATCCGCGCGACTTCGACACGCTGTATTCCCTTGCGTTGCTGAGCCTCGAGGAAAACCTGCACACCGAAGCCAAGGGCTACCTGCAGCAACTGGTGCTCAACGGCCAGCGGCTGGACGACGCCCACTATTACCTGGGCTTCATCGAAGGCCAGGAAAACCATCCCGACCAGGCCATCGAGCACTACCTGATGGTGCGCGCCGGCAGCAACTTCATGGCCGCCCAGCGCAACCTGACCGAGCTGATGGTGCGCGCCGGCCGCTATCCGGAAGCCAAGGCGCACCTGCAGAACCTGCGCTTCCGCCATGCCGATCTCAACATCGCGCTCTTGACCATGGAAGCCAACGTGCTGCTGGACGCCAAGCAGTACGAACAGGCGTCCACGATGCTCAACGGCGCCGTCGGCGCCTTTCCCGACAACGTGCAGTTGCTGTTCCTGCGCTCGGTGCTGAGCCAGGACACCAACGACCTGCCGCTGATGGAAGAGGATCTGCGGCGCATCATCGCGCTCAATCCTTCCAACCCGATTGCCTACAACAGCCTCGGCTACACCCTGGCCGACCGCACCATGCGCTACCAGGAAGCCTACGACCTGATCCGCAAGGCCGTCGACCTGGCGCCTGACGATCCGGCCATCATCGACAGCCTGGGCTGGGTACAGTACCGCCTGGGCAACCTGGATGAAGCCAGAACCAACCTCGACCGCGCCTACAAGCTCTATCCCGACGCCGAAGTGGCCGCCCATCTCGGCGAGGTCATGTGGGTGCAGGGCGATCGCAACGCCGCCCATCGCCTGTGGCGCAAGGCGCTTGAAACCCAGCCCGACAGCGTGCACATTCGCGAAACCGCCAAACGCCTCGGCGCCGAGCTCTGAGGGAAACGGCTCCGCGCAACACGCGTTGCATCGCCGCGGAATTTATTCAGCGTTTCCTCGACAAGCCCGGCCAAACAAACGCCATGACCCAACGTTCCACCCTGCCGCGCTTCGCCGTTCTATGCGCCATGCTGCTGCTTGGCGCCTGTGCCACCACGCCGCCCACGCTGCTGCGGGATGCCCCCGCGCAATGGCAGACGCACCAGCAACAGCTGGCGTTGATCGACGCCTGGAGCCTGCGCGGCCGCCTCAATGTCCGCCAGGCAAGCGCCAATGACACCGTGTCGCTCAACTGGGACCAGCGGCAGCACAGTTTCGACATCCGCTTCAGCGGCACGCTCGGCCTCGGCGCGGTGGCGGTACACGGCGACGACGGCGGCGTGGTGGTGGAAAAGGCCGGCGAAGAACCGCAATACCTGACCGACCTGGGCGAACTCAGCCAGGTGTACCTGAACTTCGACTTCCCCGCCGCCCACCTGCTGTACTGGGTGCGCGGCCTACCCGTGCCCGAACTGCCGGCCCGCGCCGCCTGGAACGAAAACGCCCTGCTCGCCACCCTGGAACAGACCGATCGCGAAGGACGACTCTGGCAACTCAGCTTCGACCGCTATGCGCTGGATCTGCAGCCTCCCCTGCCGGGCCGCATCCGTCTGCAGCAGGGCGACATCCGCCTGACGTTTCTCATCAACGATTGGCAATTGCAGCCCCCGCGACTGGCCGGCCCATGACCGTTACCCTGCCGGCCCCGGCCAAGCTCAACCTGTTCCTGCATGTGACCGGGCGCCGCGTGGATGGCTACCACACGCTGGAAACCGCGTTTCAACTGCTCGATTACGGCGACCTGCTGGATTTCCGCTGGGAAAACGGCGAGGGTTTCTCCCTTGCCTGCGACCTACCCGGGTTGAATACCGACGACAACCTGATCACGCGCGCGGCAGCCCTGCTGGCGCCCCACCGGCGCCTTGCGCGCAAGGTCCACGTCACGCTGCACAAGCGCCTGCCGCTTGGCGGCGGCGTGGGGGGCGGCAGCTCGGATGCCGCCACCACCCTGCTGGCGCTCAATGCGCTGTGGGGTTGCGGTTTCACTTCCCCGCAGCTGGCCCGCCTCGGTTTGGCCCTGGGCGCCGACGTGCCGGTGTTCGTAGCGGGCTACAGCGCCTTCGCCCGCGGCGTGGGAGAGGAATTGGAACCGCTGGTCCTGCCCACGCGCTGGTACCTGGTGCTCACCCCCCCTTGCCACAGTGAGACCCGCACAATCTTCGGTCACCCCGAATTGACAAGGCAGAGTGCCCCCCTCAAAATACGCGGCTTTCCGTTTTCAGGTACCCGTAACGACTGCGAGCCGGTCGCGTGCCGGCTTTACCCGGCCATTGGTGAGGCGCTTGCGTGGCTCGGCCACCATGCCCCGGCGCGGATGACCGGCACCGGCGCCAGCGTGTTCGCCGCCTTTGCCAGCAAGCCCGAGGCCCAGGCCGTGCAGGCGCAGTTGCCGCCCTCCTGGCGCAGCTTCGTGGCACAGGGGGTGAACCAGTCCGCGGTACCGGCCCTGGCGGCGGCGCTGCCGACGTAAACGCGAAATACGGGTGACGAGAATCATTGGGGTGTAGCCAAGCGGTAAGGCACCAGGTTTTGATCCTGGCATGCGTTGGTTCGAATCCAGCCACCCCAGCCAGTTTTTTTGACTTTTTTGACACGACACAAGCAGGTTCACGCATGCCAATGCGCGCCACGCCTGCGCAGGCCCGCACTACGCTCCTATGAAGAAAGGTTACTTCATGCCGAACAATCTGATGGTCTTCAGTGGCAACGCCAATCCCGAACTTGCCCATAGGGTCGCCAAGTGGCTCGGCATCCCGCTGGGACGCGCCGACGTCAAGAAGTTCAGCGACGGCGAAGTGTACGTGGAGCTGAACGAAAACGTGCGCGGCCAGGACGTGTTCATCATCCAGCCCACCTGTTCGCCCACCAACGACAACCTGATGGAACTGCTGTTGATGGCCGACGCGCTGCACCGCTCCTCGGCCAACCGCATCACCGCGGTGGTGCCCTACTTCGGCTATGCCCGCCAGGATCGCCGCGTGCGCAGTGCCCGCGTGCCGATCAGCGCCAAGGTGGTGGCCGACATGATCATCGCCGCCGGCGTGGATCGCCTGTTGACCATCGACCTGCACGCCGAACAGATCCAGGGTTTTTTCAGCATTCCGGTGGACAACGTCTACGGCTCGGTGGTGCTGGTGGACGATGTACGCAACCAGCATTACGACAACCTGATCACGGTATCGCCGGACATCGGCGGTGTGCTGCGCGCCCGCGCCTTCGCCAAGCAGCTCGGCACGGATCTCGCCATCATCGACAAGCGCCGCCCCAAGGCCAACGAAACCGAAGTGATGCACCTGATCGGTGAAGTGAAAGGCCGCACCTGCCTGATCGTGGACGACATGGTCGATACCGCAGGCACGCTGTGCAAGGCCGCCGACGCCCTCAAGGAACAGGGCGCGCAGAAAGTGGTGGCGTACTGTACGCACCCGGTGCTGTCCGGCAACGCCATCGACAACATCTGCGGCTCCTCGCTCGATTCGCTGGTGGTCACCGACACCATTCCGCTCTCGGCGCAGGCAAAAGGCTGCGACAAGATCCGGCAGCTGCCGCTGGCGCGCTTCCTTGGCGAAGCGATCCGCCGCGTCAGCAACGAAGAATCCGTCAGCGCCATGTTCGAACCCGCCTGAGCGGGAAACTGGCCTGGGGTAAGTTCCGCGCGGCTGGTCGCAAGCCGCGCGGAGTATAAGCAACGGGGCAAATTCGACGCCCCCAATTTGCGGACCGCTTGCGGCCGCAGAGGTAATCAGCATGACCAGACATGAAATCGTGCTCGAGGCACAGGCCCGGGACAACGTGGGGAAAGGTGCGAGCCGCCGCCTGCGTCTGCAACAGGATGCCGTACCCGCCATCGTTTACGGCGGCGAAGCGGCGCCCGCCAACATCGCGCTGTCGCACAACAAACTGCTGCAGGCCGTGGACAACGAAGCGTTCTTCTCCTCGATCATCACCCTGAAGATCGACGGCAACGCCCAGAGCGTGGTCATCAAGGATCTGCAGCGCCATCCGTCCAAGCCGCGCATCATGCACGCCGACTTCCTGCGCGTGCAGGCCGACCACGTGCTGCACGTCAAAGTGCCGCTGCGCTTCCTCAACGAAGCCACCGCGGTGGGCGTCAAGCAGGGCGGCGGCCTGGTAATGCGCCTGGTCACCGAGATCGAGGTGAGCTGTCTGCCCAAGGACCTGCCCGAGTTCATCGAAGTGGACCTGGTCAACCTGGCCGTGGGCCAGTCGCTGCACATCTCCGACCTCAAACTGCCGCAGGGCGTCAGCTCCATCGCGCTGAGCCACGGTGCTGAAGGCGACCTGGGCGTGGTGACCATTACCGCGCCGCAGAAGTCCGCGGAGCCGGAAGCCGACGCTGCCGCCGCCGACAAGGCCGAGAAGAAGTAAGCTCATCTTCGCGCCATGAGCGACGGCATCGCCCTGATCGCTGGCCTGGGCAACCCAGGCCAGCAGTATCAGCACAACCGGCACAATGCCGGCGCCCTGTTTCTCGAAGCGCTGAGCCGCGAGACGGGCGTGCAGCTCAAGCCCGAGAGCAAATTTTTCGGGCTTACCGCGCGCTGCACGATCGCCGGGCAGGACGTGCGCCTGCTGTTTCCTTCCACCTACATGAACAAAAGCGGCCAGGCGCTTGCCGCCCTGGCGCAGTATTACCGGATCGCTCCGCAACAGATCCTGGTGGCCTACGACGAACTCGACCTGCCGCTTGGCACCACGCGCCTGAAAACCGGCGGTGGCCACGGCGGCCACAACGGCGTACGCGACATCATCCAGGCGCTCGGCAGCGCCGATTTCCACCGGCTGCGCCTGGGCATCGGCCATCCTGGTGACGCCGGCCAGGTGCTGGGCCACGTGCTCGGCGATTTCAGCCGCAGCGAGCGTGACACCATGGACACGCAAATAGACAACGCCATCAAGCTGATGCCGCTTCTGGTCGAAGGCAAGCTCCAGACCGCGATGCATCAGCTGCACACCAAGCAGTGAGGTAGTCTCAATGGGCATCAAATGTGGCATCGTGGGCTTGCCCAACGTGGGTAAATCCACGCTTTTCAACGCGCTCACCCAGGCCGGCATCGCCGCCGAGAACTTTCCGTTCTGCACCATCGAGCCGAACTCCGGCATCGTGCCCGTGCCGGACGCGCGCCTCGATGCGCTCACCGCCATCGTCAAGCCGGAACGCACCGTGCCCACCAGCGTGGAATTCGTGGACATCGCGGGCCTCGTGGCCGGCGCCTCCAAGGGCGAAGGGCTTGGCAACAAATTCCTGGCCAACATCCGTGAAACCGATGCCATCGCCCACGTGGTGCGCTGCTTTCGCGACGACAACGTGATCCACGTGGCCAACACCATCGACCCACAGAACGACATCGAAGTGATCAACACCGAACTCGCCCTGGCCGATCTCGAAAGCGTGGAAAAAGCGCTGGATCGCGCCACCAAGATGTCCAAGGGCGGCGACAAGGAACAACTGCGCCTGAAGGAACTGTTGACCCGCGTGCGCACCCATCTCGACATCGGCAAGCCGGTGCGCAGCCTGAAGCTGGACAAGGACGAGGCGGCACTGCTGCAGCCGCTGCATCTGTTGACCGTCAAGCCCACCATGTACATCGCCAACGTCGATGAAAACGGCTTCGAGAACAATCCGTTCCTCGACACCGTGCACGCCATCGCCCTGGAGGAAGGCGCCGCGGTGGTACCCGTGTGCAACAAGCTGGAAGCCGAGATTGCCGAACTCGCCCCCGAGGAAAAAGGCGAATTCCTCAAGGACCTCGGCATGATTGAGCCCGGCCTGGACCGCGTGATCCGCGCCGGCTACGAACTATTGGGCCTGCAGACCTATTTCACCGCCGGCGTGAAGGAAGTACGCGCCTGGACCGTCAAGATCGGCGCCACCGCCCCCAAAGCCGCCGCCGTGATCCACACCGACTTCGAAAAAGGCTTCATCCGCGCCGAAGTGGTCGCCTACGCTGATTTCGTCCAGTACAAGGGCGAACAAGGCGCCAAGGATGCGGGGAAATGGCGGTTGGAAGGCAAGGAGTACATTGTGCAGGATGGGGATGTGATGCATTTTAGGTTTAACGTGTAGTGGCCCAAATGCCGACGGTCTTCCTTTATTGATATCTCAAAAACGACATCACTAATCCGCAGGGATAACGCTGGAGTGCCGCACATCGTGCCGCCACTCCCCATTCTCCTTACGAAAGATATCGGTGAAGCGGCGGCGAATACGCTGGCCTGCATTGCGGGAGCCAGCACCCGGGACCACAATCTCCTCGCCCATGAGCACGACGACGTCCGGACCATGCGAGCCCGCATAGTCGAGCTTCATCTCCACGTCGGCGTAGCTCACGTTGCCACTCGCGAATGCCGCTTGCATCTGCTCGCCATTCACCACGCCGCCACCGGGTGAGTTGGCGACGAACGTCGACGAATAGCGTTCGCTTTCCGGTGTCGGGCCGGTCGTGGTCAAGGCGACGATTGCCTGCCGGCGAATTGCCAGGACTTCCTGCACAGCGGGATCATCATCCCAAGAGGCGGCCTTCACCATGTCAGAGGCCATGCCCCACCCACTCAAGAACAGCGAAATCCCAACGGCCCGCCACAAGCCAGTCCAGAAATGTCTTCGACTCACGTACATTTTTCTATGTCTCCACTACTCGATGGGCGCCTCACGGCTGTTCACGAAACAGCACGAAAGCGCCTGTGTCGGGGTCGCGCAGCAGGATTTCCCGGGCACCGTCGCGCAACGTGACGATATCTTTCGATACCTGACTGGCTCCAAGTGCAAGTGCGCGCTCGACAAAGGATTCCAGGTCCGGCACCTGGAACCCGTAGTAGTTCACGCCAATATCGGTTATGGCAAAAGCGTCGATCGGTTGCTTGCGATTTTGAAAATCGATGAGCTCGAAGTTCAGGGTCGACGCCGGTGCGGCGGCTTCCGGGAAGGTGAGGAAGAACAGGCGCACCACGCCGCCATGGCCACCGACCACGGCATCATAGAAATCACCTTGCAGCCACTGCGGTTCCTCTGGCGGGAGCTTGCCGCCGAGCAGGCCCACATAGAATTCGCGCGCCTTGTCCATGTCGGTAACGACTATGCCGAAGTGGCTGATCCCGGGTTCGGTATTTGCCCCCTGATCGATGACCTCGACATCGAGTCCATCCGGATCGGCGATATAGGCCAGCTGACCGCTCGTCCGTTCCGCCGGCTGCAGTTCGTCGCTCCAGGAGTGCGGCCGCAGGATTCCGGCCTTGCGCAGAGCTTCCCAGGTTCCTTTTACGTTGTTGATGACGAGGCCGATGTGTGTCGCGGTGGGCTTCCACATGCTCCGCACCGACAGATTACGGCGTTCAATGCCGCGCACTTCCCGCAGATACACGGCGAAAAGCTGTCCAGAGGCATTACTGCCCATCTGCATTTTGGCGACGCGGGTCTCGAAGCCATTCACACCGAATAGCGTTTCGATAGTTTCATCCCTACCCCAATCTCGCGACTCCGCCTCATCCTTGGTGAAGCCAAGCGCCTGGTAGAACTCGACCGACTGATCCAAATTCGCGACGAGACGCCCGACCAGCGCCAAGCTGGCAGAGCCGTCCTGCGCAGTTGCGGGTGCTACAGCCAGCGCAACACTGACCAGCACTGCACCGAACGCGGCCCGCGCGGCGCCACCCAGTCCTGTATAGAAAGCATGAAGCACATTGTTCTCCTTATCGATCGAACACGACCGGCCCTCACGGAAAATTCTCAGAATCAAAGACGCCGAAGGACAAGCCTCCTCGCGGCGAAGGACGTATCGATGTCAGGCATCGCGCAGGTGCTTCGGCCAAATGCCATAGCGGCCGGCGGACAGGATGCCGTTGGGATCGACGGCGTCCTTGAGCGTCTGCTGGAACTTGAGAAGCGCGTGGTCATTGAATGAGTAGACGGCGGCACAAGTGTCCATGAAGGCCGTGTGGGTACGATACTCGCCCCAGCCGTGTTCGGCGGCGATCGCCACCAGTCGCCTGAACACGTCACGGGTACGGCGGTTGATCGCCGGGTCGCGTACGATGTTGAACAGCACCAGGATGACGAACGTGCGCGCATGGTAAGACTGCGGGAAGACGGTGGATGCAACCGTGGTGCCCAGTTCCTCGGCATACTCCTGCAGGACGGTCTCGACGACGCGCATGGATTCGATGACCGCTTCACCCGTCATCGGAATCGCGGGCGAGAAGCCGAGATGGCCTCGGTTGCCGGGTCCGAAGTTCGAGCGCGTACCGATCGAGAAAATCGATAGTGACGGTATGCCAAGTTCGCGTTCGGAGTGCACCTGTGGGAGCTGCTCGTCGGTCAACGGGAAGTTGTAGGTGGCGCCATCCTCGAAGCGAATGCCGGGGATCGAACTCATACGCTGTTTAGCGTAATCCCACTGGGCACGTATTACCGTCTCGGGCCCGTAGAAGCGGAGCGAAACCGAATAGAACGGCACGTTGCGCTCCGTGGCGATGGCATTCATGCGGTCTATGGAGGCGGCATCGTCTTTCGTGAGGAGTTTACGCAGGTCAGGATCTCTACTGAGTTCGCCGCGCACCGGCGAAGACAGGTTGGTGGTGCCGCAGTTCATCAGGCTCGTGTTCATGAAGTACTTCATGTGTTCGACGAGCGGAATGATGTCGTCGTGCCTGGCGACCTGCACCTGCCCTTCCAGGAAAGCTTCGGGCTCAGGCATGAGCCAGATCCCCATCTTCGTGACGATGCCGAAATTCGATTGTGAAAAAATGCCATCGATGAGCGGACCATATCCGTATTTGAAATGCTGCCAACTTTTCGCGTTGGGAAGGGCACCCATGCCGGTGCGGATAAGTTCACCGGAGGCCGTCACCACCTCGAGGCCGCAGTGCGCGTCCCAGTGGTCACGGTAGGGATTCATCGTATACCCGATGCCATGATCGAGGGCGTTGCCGGTTACGCTGCCCCAGCCTGGATCCGGGCAATCGATCCACAGCTTCAGTTTGTTGTCACGGATGTAGCGAAACAGATCGAAGTAGCTCACGCCGGGTTCGACGAGCGCGAATGCGCTTTTTTCGTCGATCTCGAGAATCCGGTTCATGCGTTTCAGGTCGAGCACGACGCTCCCTGAAAGCACAGGTGCCGAGCCGCCGTACGCCAGGTTGCGGCCCGTGGAGACCGTATAAAGCGGGATATGAAACTCGTTGGCAATCTTTACGATTTCCTGGACCTGCTCGGCTGAATCAGGCGCAATGGCCGCGGAGGTGAGTTTCTCTTCCGCTTCACCCCAAAGCGGCGAGTAGGCGTCCTTGTAAAGCGCGATATCTTCGTCACTCGTGAAGACCCATTCGTTGCCGACTATTGCCCTGAAACGATCGAGCGCGCGTGCAAAATCGCTTTCGCTCACACCGGGTGGAACCGCCATTTGAATCTCCTTCTAGCTCTCGTGGGAGCCCTTGTTATTGTCGTGCTTGGATTTGTATGTGGCTCCAGGGCCTCAGTGCAGACAGGCGCCCACCCCTGGCTCCGCCCCGAACGTCGGTGCCGGCGGAAACAGCCTGGACGACGAGAATTCCGCAAGCGACTGGACGTTGATGAGCGTCGAGGCATTCTCTGTCTCGGCAGCGCGGTAGCTGCGCTTGAGGGCCTCGCGCAATTGCTCCGGCGTGCGCACGTATTCGCCTCTCGCACCCAGCCCTTCGGCCATCCTGTCGTAGCGCAGATTTTCCTGGAACAAGTACATGTGCATCGCGCGCGGCGCATTCTCTGCCGCAGGCCACATGCCCCAGCAGTTGTTGTTGAATACCACGCAGATGATCGGCACCTTGTACTTGATTGCGGTATCGAGCTCGAAAAGGCTGTAGCCGATCCCCGCATCGCTCGTGACACACAGGGCCGGGGCGCCCTGGTAGGCGGCTTGCGGTCCCACTCCACGCTGCACGGCAAGCGCCGAGCCAATCACCATCGCCAGATCCGGCCCCATGGCGCCAAACTGATACTGGCAAACGATCTCCTGCGCCGGACGGTTGGCGCGTAGCCAACGTGCCGCCGCGTGACCGCAGGTGGCACCGCCCCAACCGGTCAACGTCAGCTTGGGATCGATATCGCCTTCGTATAGGAAGTCATGTATTTCCTTCGCCATCACCTGCGGGTGAATGGTATTGGTGTCCTGGCTATACTTGAGCCCGGTTCGGTAATAATCGAGAGAGGTGTCGATGTACTTCTGCTTCGCGGCGGCAAGCTCGGCAACCCAGGTGGCGCGCTCCCTGGCCGGCAACCGGTTTGCCAACTGTTCCAGAAAAGCTTTCTCGTCACTGACGATACCGAGATCGAGCGGCCAGTTGTGGCCCAATTCTTCCGGTACCGGGTGCACCCGGATAGCCTTGGCGTCCGGGTTGAAGCGGTATTCACCGAGTTTTGGCATGCAATACTGCCCGATGAACACCACGAGATCGGCGCTGAACATGGCGTCGTGCGACATGCTCGCATTCAAGCGATGATCGTCCGGCACGTGGCCACGCATCGGGCCGGAACCGACGATGGCGAGTTCATGACGCGCGGCCGCCGCCAGCAGCGGCTCCCATGCCTGGCGCTGAAATACCCCCTGCCCTGCAACGATGATGGGGCGCTCCGCCTTGACGATCATGTCGATTGCCATCTGCATATCCGCAGCAGACGGTTCGCAACGGGATTCGCTCCGGTACCTGTCCTTCTCGTAGTAGCACGCCAGTTTCCCTGGGTCGGCGAAGCGCTCACGCGTGACCTCGCCCGGAAAATCGAGATGCACCACGCCCGGCACGCCCGACCTCAATTGCCGGAACGCGTATTGGCCATACTCCCATACGCGATTCGGCACGATGATGCGTTTGCCGTACTTGCGCACCGTCTCCGTCATCGGCTGCTGGTAGATATTCTGCAGCGCTTCGTTGTCTTCCCCGGAGATGCTTGCATTGCTCGCCAATACGAGCAGAGGCGTTCTGGCTGCGCTGGCAGCGGCAATGTTCATGATCATGTGGGCGAATCCCGGCCCTTCGGTGCCGGAAGCCGCCACCACTTCGCCGGTGGCCCGGGAGAAGCCGTCCGCCATGGCGCACATGCCGCCTTCGGTGCGCCCGCCGAAAGCTGGAATACCGACCTCCGCGATCGCATTGATGACCGTATAGTTGCCAGGTGCACAGAACAGCGCGGCAAGCTGCTCTTCCTTGCATAACTTGGCGAATACCTGTGCGCCATCGAGACCCGGCCCCTCGAAAGCGAGTTCCTTCACGGGGCTATCGAGCGAGTTGGTGATGGCAACGGGAATGCGCACGGACGGGACTTCGCCGAGCGGATCGATCGCGTTGACGCCTCCCGGCAGGCCCGCGACCTGCGCGTGCGCGCTACGCGAGCCCAGCAACGATGCAGCGCCGGCCGCGGTACCGGTAAGGGCTACCGCCGACGCCAGTACCTGGCGCCGCGTCCGCGGACAGGAGAGAACCTCCCCTGCTGGCTGTTCGCCACTTTCGTCTACGGATGCCTGCTGCGATTCGATTTCTTTACTCATCGTTCCTCCGCAAAATCTCTTTTTCTTGATTGTTATTGTTGGTTCATTTATTGGTTTTCTGCCGCCAGCGCATCGGACGGCCAGAGGCTGCGGATGAAATTGACCAGGTGCCAGATTTTTTCATTGTCGATTTCCCTGGCGAACGACGGCATGCCTGAAACGCCATCGCGAATGCTGCGAAACACTTCGCCCTCGCTGGTGCCGTTGATCCACACTTCAGGATTGGTGAGATCCGTCACCGGCCCTGCGAACACCGTCAGTGCGCGCCCGTCCTCGCCATGGCAGGTGCCACAAGCGTATTGGAGGTAGGAGGTGCGTCCCTTCGCGATCGAATCGCCCGCTGGTAGGATCAGGTTTTTCAGGGAACGAGCCTCTTCCACCGTCAGAGGTCGATCGAGGTTTTCGAGCGAATCGTCGGCCCCGCTTGCACCGCTTAGTCCAGACAGCGCTACAACGAAACCGACACCAATAGTGAATCGACGCATCACGCTCATAACGACCCTCCCGTCTCCGGATTCATATCCATGTGCGCCACCATGTATTCGACGTATTGAGCGTCACGCAGAAAATCGAGGAATATCTCGTTTACCAAGTGCACGAGCCGGCGTGTCGCGTATTCGTAGTCGCCATCGAGCACGGTGACGCATAATGAGAGGCTGTCGTTCCTCAGGTAACATGCCACGTGCAACTTTTCAGGATCGATGCGCCGATGCACAGGACGCGCCGACGATGCGCAATGACGCAGGAAGGTGCCAAGCTCAGCCCGTACGTTGGGGGCTGCCGATGCCTGTGGGATCAAGTTCAGCAATGTCAGCGTCGATTTCGCTGCATCCAGCCGGATGGAAAGGATTTGACGGAAGTGCCACTGCACCGCGAATTCCACCTTCTGCGCCTGCCGCTTGACCTGCCGGAAGCCCGCAAAGACCCCCCGACAGGCGTAGCCTTCGAGAATGGCGCCCACCAAAGACACCGGCTGTTCATGAGCACTGGCACGCACGTCACCCTGCGACACGACACTCTCTGATACGGAGGCGTCGCTCCGGTCCGTCGCCATGTGATCATCCGTGCTCAACGCGTCCACCCTCATGGCTTGGGCGCCAGATACGCGGCAAGCGCATCGAGGTCGACATCGCCAATCTCGGTTTTGCGAAACGGCGGCATCATCGACACCCCCGTTCGCACAAAGGTACGCGTCAACTCCGGCAGCAGGTCGGTACGTTCCTCGAGCGGAGCCGGCTTGATACCTTGGTAGAGAATCTCAAGCGCGGCCGTGCCGGGGTGCCGCGGCCCGGGGGCATGGCAAGGTGCGCACCAGTGCTGAAAAACCTGGTTGCCACGCGCAATGACTTCATCAGTGGGTTGCGCAAACAGCGGCGTTGCGGCCGTAGTAGCTACGACAGTGACGACAAGCAAACAGCATCTCATGTTCAACTCCGGGCTACGGGCGCGATGACCCAGGAAAACAACATTTCGTCTTCGGGTACCTGCACCGCCGGCCGCGCCGTATGCACCTGCACACGGGTTTTCGCTCCACCCGTGTGAGAGTAATGACCGATGGCATCACTCAAGCCAGCCGCCCAGCCATCTTCCGCTGCGACATGCCGGGCCACATCCATCAGCACCCCCGCCCCTTCGATTTCGTGCAATATCGAGCCGTCACGCGCCGAGGCATGTTGCGCGCGAAACACGACCCGCATGCCGTGATCCCACGCAAGCTGCTCGAGGCAGAACAGCGGGCCGCGCGTGGTCAACCCGGCGATTGCCACAGGGCCTTCCCGCCAGCGGAAATGCAGATTGTTGTACCAGAGGGCCGTCATATCGCCGTCGGCCAGCGCGGCAGTTGTAACGCCCTGCGCCGCCATGCGCTCGCCGAAAACCCGGCTGGCGGCGAAGCGCGCGTCATAGAGCGCCGTGTATAGCGGCGCCGCCGGTGCATCGCGACCAGTACCCCCCGATGGCGCTGCCCATGCGGTGGCGGCGTCAAGCGACGCTAGCGTCACAGCCATGCTCATCTGCAATACCTCTCTGCGATTGGTCATCAGGCTTCTCCGTAAAAACAGTTCGCTTCATCACACCAACGACGAGCGCAGGGGGAAATTGTTATCGGTCAGTCCATATCGGTGCCGCTCAACCATTGGGCAGCAAAGGTCCAAGACCCCCTTGATATCCTGCAAAGCTGGACAGTCTCGATCAGGGCTCGTCGCCTGGCGACACGAACGTCCGCGATTTGATGCGCCACTCGCCGTTGGCAGTCTTCTCATAGATATCGGTGTTGTAACCGCCACCCTTCACGTAGGCACGGCCCATCACCACGCCGTCCTCCGTCGTGCTGATAGCCACACCGGAGACTCTCAGCCGGGAGATGCCATTCTGATCGGGCGAATAGAAATCTGTGAACTCAGGCGCCGCAAGCTGCCGAATTGCCTTCATATCCTGCGCACTGAGCCCAGCAGCGATATCGGCGCGTTTGAGCGCCGTGCGCGAGGCAAACCGCCATCCCTTGGGGGTTTTCACGTATTCGTCGTGATATTCACCGGCTTCGCCGAGGTCCGTCAGGCCGCGCGCACCGGAGGCCGTGGCCTCGAGCGCAATTTCAACACCGTTACTACCACTCGGCCGGCCACGCTCGGCCGGATCGGTTGACGCGAGACAACGGCGCTCACTCTCCACCATTCCAACCAGGTGCTCGTGTCCCATCATCCTGCCGCGGTACCGGCTGGCGAAATAGCCTACTTCCGGGGCAAAAAGAGCCGCGTAGCCTTCCGGATCGCAGTTACCCAAGGTTTCGAGGTAATGTGCCGATAGCGCCCTAATTTCCTGTATATCGTTGTCGGTCAGTTCAACCCCAGGCTGCGCGAAGGCAGCTGCCGCAATCAGCATACCGCCGGCAAGCAAAAGAACTTTATTCTTGTTATGGGCTCGATATGAGGCTTGAGAAACTGATAATTTTGAATCTTTCATATTTTTATCCGCTCTTACTCTACGTTCGTCTTGACGACATATTTTTACAGTCGATTTTCGCGTTCAATTTGAATACAGCTCGAAATTCACCCAGCCGAACTGCCGTAACCCAGGTGGCTAGCGGCTGTGGCCAGCAAACTCTTGCAATAGATTCTGTACCTCCTCATTGGCATCACCACGCCCCTTCCCTTCCGCAAGATCGAATACGGTAAGTCCGCTCGCCAGTTCCAGGGCAGGATCCGCACCGGCTTCGAGCAACACGCGCATGGATTCCAGATCTCCTGCTTTGGCTGCTTTCATCAGGGTCGTTGCCCCCTCGGCAAGTTCGGGGTCTCCACGCTCATGATGGCGGTCAATGACGCGGCTCAGCAGGCGGGCATTGGGATTCGCGCCATGGGTCAAGACAAGCCGCACGATGTCGATGGCGTTCAATTCGTCGAACAGGGGCCGCGGTGGACGTCCGACATCCCCACGGCGAGACACCATATCCACGGCAACGTACAAAGCACTCGCGCCCGCATGATCGGCCACGTTGGGATCTGCGCCTGCCTCGAGCAGGGCTGCTGCCAGATCGTAGTGTTCATTCATGATTGCCAGGCTCAATGCCGTGGTGCCGTTTTCATCCTGCTCATCCAGGCTCGACCCCAGCGCTATCAAAGCCTCCATCGCTTCAGCCGAGTTTTGCCGAGCTGCATACATGGCTGCGGTCCATCCCCCGACAGGTAATACACTGGTCAATGTCATGGCCGGCGATTCCCATTTCATCGGAGCCAGATTCAGCGCCCGCGAATGCCTGTCGAGATCGGCGCCTCCCGCCACCAGCGCCCGGATTGCGTCGGGATGATCCTCCGCTGCCGCCCACATCAACGCCGTTTCGCCGTGCAAGGATTCGCTGGCGTTGGGATCCGCGCCTGCCGCGAGAAGTAGGTCAATCGATTCCGGGTCGCCGGCCCGAGCCGCAACCATGAGGGGTGTTTCGCCATGTGGCAGCGAGGCGGCTGCACTGGCTCCGCGCTGAATCAGGAGTTCTATCATCTCCGGGCTGCGGTTCAGCGCTGCCAGCCAAAGCGGCGTGATGTGGTAGCGGTTACCAAAATTGGGATCCGCTCCGGCTTCGAGCAGGGATTTGACCATCGGCAAGTCGTTCGCCTGTGCAGCCCAAAGCAAGGCGGTCATGCCGTCGCGCGAGGGTTCGTTCACCGGTATGTCGCCGCTCTTCAACAAGGAACCCACCGCGGCACGATTCCCCTGCTCGGCAAACTTCACAAGCTCCGACGAGGAAGGAAACGTGACATTCGCGCCAAACAGCAGAGCGCTCACGGCTGCGGGCGCAATAAGCGCCTTTACGGATCGAATCGTCATTTGCCGGCTACCCGTTCACCAAGTCGATGGAGCCGGTGCTGATGCCCAGCGCATCCATTTCCAGACCGTAGTATTGGCATAGCGACAACATGAAGTTGGCTACCGGTGTCTCCGTCTCCGCCTGGATATGACGGCCGCCACGCGTCCCGAAACCACCGACCAGCAGCGTCGGAAGATCGTGTCTGTCGTGGTTCTGGCTTTCGCTCATGCCACTGCCGAACAGGATCATGGAGTTATCCAGCAGCGAACCATCGCCGTCAGGCGTATTCTTCAGTCTGGAGACAAACTTTTCGAACAACGTCATGTGGTAGACGTTCAGCTTCACCAGGTCCTGCTGTTTTTTGGCGTCGCCCATGTGATGCGAAAGTGCATGGTGCGGTTCGGTGATGTCGATTTCCGGATATACCCGTTGGGTAACGTCGCGGCTCATCATGAACGTGAACACTCGTGTCAGATCCGTAGCGTATGCCAGAGTCAGCAGATCGAATTGCAGGCCGACGTGTTCAGCGAACGAATCCGGGATGCCCACCGGGGCATTGGGCACCTTGATCTCGGCGCCCATTTCACGTTCGGCCCGTTCTATCCGCTGTTCCGTTTCACGCACACTGGCCAGGTAGTCATCCAGGCGGGTGCGATCGGGCGATCCCAGGCCCCGAGAGAAATCCGTCAGTTCGGATTGGATGGAATCCAGAATGCTGAGTCCCATCAGCATGCGCTGTGCGCGCTGCTCCGCGGTGCCAGGGCGTCCGAACATGCGTTCGAACAACGCACGCGGATTGATCTCCATCGGCAGCGGCGTGGTGGCGGAAGACCACGACAGCGTATTCATGTAGGCGCAGGCGTAGGCCGGATCGCACCCCCCGATGAAGCCCGTGAAGTCCTCGGTGGCCACCTCCAGCGATCTGAACACCGTATCCTGGCCGATGCGGCTGGCAATCAACTGATCGATCGTCGTGCCCGCCTCGACGTCTTCAGCAACAGTTTTCTTGGGGATGCTCCCGGAAAGCCAGGACGCCACGCTCACGCCATGGCCGGAGACGGGATTGGAAAGCTGCGAAACCACGGTCAAGTAGTCTTTGTGCGACGCCAGCGGCTCCATGATCGCGTTCAGCTCGATGTCCTTGCCGACCTGTTTGGGCGACCAGTAGCCGGGCCTTTCCCCGTGCGGCACGAACACGACACCGAAGCGCTTCGGCTGGGGAAGAGCGGCAGTTGCCGCGGGGATCATGGCATCGAGAAACGGGAGCGCCACTCCAGCCCCTATGCCTCTGAGTACGTGCCGGCGCGAGATGCTTCTTCTGCTTAAAAAATTCATGATTATTTCCCCTTCTCTACGTTGTCTACTCTAGGGTGGTACGGCGACCTATTCATTGCCGCGCGCCGCCAGCGCGTCGACAGCCGACGAGCTCACTCGCATCTGGAACGGAACGCTGTGAACGATGCCGGCGATCAGCGAGGAGAACCGATAATCCTTTTCACGGCTGTCTCTGATGATTCGCCGGATTGCCGGCATATCGGCCGGCACCATGCCGCGGCCCAGCGCATAGACCATCAACTTCTCGGTGGCCGTGGTGACGAAGATTTCCGGCTGCCTCATCAGGGCTTTCCGCAATTGGGCAGGCCCTTCCACGAAGGTGCCGTCCAGCAGTCGGCCAGTGGCATCTATGAGTGGGCTTTCGATGCCATGTTCACGTTCCCGCCAGGCGCCGATTGCGTCGAAGTACTCCATCGAATAGCCAATGGGTTCCATCATTTCATGACAGGAGGAACAGGCAGGATTGTTCCGGTGCATCTCCATTCGCTGGCGCAAGGTCTGCACCAAGCCCTCCGCGTCACTCGGCTCCGGCAACGGCGGAATGTTCGGCGGCGGCGCCGGCGCTGGTGCACCGAGAATATTGGTCAGCACCCATTGCCCACGTACGATGGGCGAGGTGCGGTCGGTGTGCGACGAAATCATCAGTACGCTGCCTTTGCCGAGCAGGCCCCAACGAGATTCGTCTTCAAGCGAAACGCGTCTGAAATGATTGCCGTACACGCCCTTGATGCCGTAATGACGCGCCAACCTTTCATTCAAATAGGTGTAATCGGCGTTCATCAGATCGACTATGCTGCGATCCTCACGCACGACACTCTCGAAGAAGAGCTCAGTTTCCGTTCTCATTGCCTGGCGCAGGTTGTCGTCGAAATCCGGAAACCCGGAGGAGTTCGGCACTATGCTGTCCAGATTGCGCAAATAGAGCCACTGGCCGGCAAAGTTATCCACCAACGCACGGGCCTTTGGATCAACCAGCATTCTTTTCACCTGCTGATCCAGGATGCCTGGGTCGCTGAGGCGCCCACTATCGGCCAACTGCAACAGCGTCTCGTCAGGGATGCTGCTCCACAGGAAGAACGACAGACGCGAGGCAAGCTCGTGATCGCTGACCGGGTGAACGGTGCCGGGAGGCGCATTGGCCGGATCCCGTTCGGCACGGAATACGAACTTGGGACTGGCAAGCAAACGTTCGATGGCCGACTGTATGCCGAACTCGAAGCCGTTATGGTCCCGTCCCAACGCGAAGAACTGCATCAGGACATCCACGTCATTGGGCGTATCGGTACCGCGATAGGCTTGCCGTGCCAGAGCCGAGATGATCTCGCGTGCGCATTCGAGCTCGCCTGAACCCAGCTCAGCCCTTTGCTCTTGTGGCAGACACGAGAAGATACGGCGACGCGAAGGCGTATCGCCGGACCCACTGACGTTGTAGGGCCCGGTGACGGTAAGCGACTCCAGATGCGGGTGCCCAGTCACATCCAGAAGATCCTGCGAACTGCGCAGGAAGGCCTGCAGTCGTTGGCTGTTCTGGATGGCCCCCTCATAGACAAAACCAACACTGATATCGTGTGGGCCCGCGGGGAGAGCCAACACGATCGAACTGCGTGCCTCGATGGCTTCGGCCGCCTCCGTGATGTTGTGCATCAAGGCCTTGAAATCGTCTTCGCCGCCGATGGTGACGAGGTGAACACGCTCGCCGTCTACCGCTATCTCCAGTTGATGCGGCAGTTCCAACCCCTTCATCACCCCGAGATTGGACTTATAGAGCTTGACGTCCAATTGGTATTCACCATCGAGCGGCATCACGGTGTGCAGGGTACCGCCACCGACGGTGCCCACAGGCATCCCCAGAACCGGAATGTTCTGGGAAGCATCCTGCCGAATACGAAAGGTTTGTGCAGAAGGCCCCGTTTCCAGATCGCCAACGGCAAGTGCCGCGATCTTGCCGGCCGCACTGAGGTATTGCTCGATCAGCACCGGCGATACGCCAAGCGCCTGAGCATTGTTGTCGAAGCCGTATGCCGAGTCGTCCGGCGGCAGCAGAGAGGCCGCATCCACATCGAGATCAAGCAGGTCGCGAATCGCATTCTGATACTCGGCGCGGTTCAGCCTGCGGATCAGGGCCGGCCCTGGATCCGGTGCATCCCGCACGATGTCGTCAAGCTTCTCTTCCAGCGAGCTGATGACGGCCTGCCGCTCGTCCATGGGCAATTGCTCCTGGGCAATCGCGGGGGGCATCATCCCGACCCGCAGTTTCAGGAGCACCTTCTCCCACAAATCGCGGTTCGAATGCACATCCGACAAAGGAAGCAGGTCGAAGGCAACACCCGCGGCCCAATCCTCGGAGTTATGGCACTCCATGCAGTAGGTGTCTGTAAACTCCTCCATGGACACATCCGGTTGCGCCAGGCAGGCAGAAGCCGGCGGGAGCAAGGCCGCAAGAAAAACAACCCGGCGGGACGTTCGCCGGAATAATGCGTCTTTTGTAATAAACATCCTCTACCACTCCTCGCGTCTTCTTCTCAAAAGGCCGGAGCCCAACCTCCGGCCTGCTGTTTCCTGCTGACTGCCGATCAGAATTCCACTCTCAAACCGACGTAATACCTACGGCCGAGCACGTCGTAGTAGCCCGGGGAGGTCGAAGCACTGTTACGGTCATCCGCTCTGGCACCGACGATCACCGGATCCCGGTCGAAGAGGTTGTCGATACCACCGCGAAGCTGATAGCGGTCGAACAGCGTCATGGAGCCGAACAGGTCGTAGGTGGTGTAGGAACCTGGTGGCAGGATCGTCGTGTTAGGCGTTACCGCGGCGGTCGCATCGCGAACACCGGGCAGATGGCGCAAACGCAGCCCCACCCTTGCGTCAGCAGATGGGAAGTCATAGCCAACGGTTGCATTCAGACGGTATTTGAACTGGCCGCTGTTCCCCAATGTGTCCCTATACTCGATCTCCTGCGAGGTCGGCGTAGTCTGCGTGACGAACTCGTGCAGGAAGCTCACCGAGCTGTTGACGGACACCCTGCCGCCAAACGGAACATCGGTCGTGTAATTTGCGCCCACATCCGTACCCGACGTCTTGATGACGCCCGTGTTCAGATAGAGAGCGCTTACCGTGCCGACGCCGCCGGTTTCAGCGCGCTGGATCAAGCTACAGAACCCACCCGGATCGTTCATGGACAAGGTTGGGTTCGAGGCGCCATCTGCATTGAAGCAGTTCTGATAAACCTCATAACCCGAGAAGGTCGCGATCGCATCGGTGATTTCAATGTTGTAGTAGTCGACCGAAGCCGTCAGACCCTCGATCCCCAGCGGTTCCTGGAGCACCAGGCCCAGGGTCCAGGTTTCGGCCTGTTCGGAGTCGAGGTCCGGGTTACCCACGGTGACGACGTTGATCCCGGTAAAAGTCGTATTGCCTTGACCGAAGCTGTTGGCCTCGTCACTGCCCGGCACACCGAACTCCGTCCCGTCGCTGCCTATCAGGGCGTAGCACAACTCCTGCACCTTCAAGCGGTTGGGGTTGTCTGGTGTATTCCCCCAACCCTGGGCGAAGGTATTGACCTGACAAGGGTCACCGCTGGCAAACGTCGACTGATAGAGCGTGGTTTCCGACTGATACAGCTCCGCGGTGTTGGGGGCTCGGTTCGCCACCTGGAAGCCGCCGCGTACCCGCATCCAGTCGGTGGCGTCCCAACTGACCAGTGCCTTCCAGGTGCCCACCTTGCCTGCCTTGGTATCGTAATCGGACAAGCGGTAGCCAAGTTCCAGTTCGACATCTTCGAGAACCGGGATGAGCAGTTCGCCGTAGATTTCGGAAACTTCCGTTTTACCCTCGGTCGGGTTCGATACCCACAATCCCATCGGGGTATCCAGAATGGCTGCAGCCGGGTTGCTGGGCTCGTATTTGAAGCCGTTCTGCCGATTGGACACGCCGACGGCAAAGCGTGCCTGCCCTGCGGGCAGGTTCAGCAGCCCACCCTGAAGGTTGGCTTCGAAAATATCCTGCGTGAGGTGAGTCAATGACTTCCAGCGCCCTTTGATGGCATCCAGGCAGTTCTGCGAGGTGGTTGCCGTCGTTCCGTAGAAAATTGGCAAACCGCTGTCGCAGGTTATCCGGTAGTCGCCGGATCCCAGGATTTCCTGTCCAGCGCCAAATTCGGGAGAAGCAACGAGCAGCTTCCAGCGCTCGATGGAAGGCATGCTCGTGTAGAAATTCGTGGCATTGGTCTCGCCGGTCGAATAGAACGCTTCCCAGGTCCAGTCCAGAGTATCGAAACGGCCTTCGAAACCCGCCATGATCTGGTAGACGTCACTGCTGTTGGTGGGACCGAAGTGACCCAGGAAGTCCAGGCCCCTGTTGAGCTGCCAGTTGTCATCGGCATCCGGACGGGAGTCGAGCAAGGTCTGCAACCCTGCCGGGATGGACTGACGACCGTCATTAGGGATGCTGCCACCTCGGGTGCCGCCCACGGCAGGCGGAGGCCCCGCCGAGAAAGTTTCGACTTCGGTGCGGCTGAAGTTGACCTGGGCAAATGCGGATACGTTATCGTTGATATCGAAGTGTGCTTTACCAAAGCCGGAACGACGCTGCAGCGGCGACTGCATCGCGCCATCCATATATTGTTGCCCTATCGTTCCATTTTGGTTACGTATCAGGCTATAGAAACCATCTCCAGTATCAGGAAGATTGAGCTGGGATTCGTCGAAGCCGGGAGCTCCCGTGGCGGTACGTACGAAAGCCGTACCATCTTTGTTGAAGTAGAAGGTGTTGGCTGGCGAAATCGTGCCTGGTGGATACTGCGGAAACAGGGAGTCAACCGCAGCCTGCGAAGGCCGGTTAGTGGATGACGGGGCATAGGCCGGCATGGAGGGAAAGCTGGTGTCGATACGGTTGAGGGGGTCGTACCACCCGTCCTTATAAAAATCATGATCTTTCTGATAAGCCGCATCACGTTCGTACCACTCGACGCCCAACATGACGTTGCCGCGTCCGTCACCAGAGTTCATCCCGACCAGGCTCGAGAACCGGGTCTCCTGCGCGTCTCCGACTTCGGTAATGCCACTCTGAAGGTCAAACGACGCGCCTTCGAAGTTGTCCTTCAACACGAAGTTGACTACCCCTGCCAGGGCGTCTGCACCGTATACCGACGAGGCGCCGCCGGTAATCGTTTCAACGCGCTGAATCGCTGCTGAAGGAATGGTGTTGAGGTCCACGACCAGGGAGGCATTGGCCGGCTGTGCACGGCGCCCATCGATGAGCACGAGAGAACGGTTGGAGTTGACACCACGCAAGTTGACACTGCCGATGCCCACCGATGTGGAAGGCGAGGTCTGGATTTCGCCCTGAGCGCTGAACTGGGTCTGCCCGGGCGTGAACTGCGGCATCTGGTTGAGGATGGCTTCCACGCTGAGGTTGCTCGATTGCTCGAGACGCGCGGCGTCCACGGTCATGATCGGACTGGAGGCGTCGAGATCGCGACGCACGATGCGGGAGCCGGTAACCACGACCTCTTCCAGTACACCCTGCCCCGGCGACTGGTCCTGTGCAACGGCATTGGCGGCTCCGCCGGCGAACAGTGCCGCTATCGCGGTGGCCAGCAGGCTGCGTCTGCCCTGGGGCTCCCTGGTCTCTGTTTTTTCCTCCGCAACCTGCTTTTTATTGTTATCGCTCATGTCATTAAAGCTCACTATTATTTGTTTGGTGTCATCGACAATGAACACGTCGATATTTGTTCGCGCCAGCAGAATGTCCAAAGCTTCCTTCAAGTCATACCTACCCTCCAGATGATTCGATTTGATGTCCGCGAACAGTCCCTGCGGAAATAGAATGGAGACTCCTGCCTGCTGGGCAATTTGCAACAACGCCATGCTTACCGGCTGTTCTTCAACATCGAAAAACTGCTTTTCTTCGTCCGCGTGCACGGGGCGTGCCGTTACCAACATCGCCATCGAGCACAACACCAATCCGCCGTATGTCTTCATGAATTGCCGGAACAAAACCAGGCTTCCTAATTAGCCGCCTTCAGCACAATGTGATCCTCGCTCGGCCGTTCCACCTGGAGATTGAAGGTAATGCTCAGCGACAACAGCATCCCCTCGATATCACCAGTGCGGAAATTGCCAAGCACCGAGATGTTGCGCACTTTCTCATCCACGTCGATCTGGATATCGGTATAGCGGCTCACCTCGCGAATTGCCGTTTCCAGGGAATCCCCATGGAACAGCAGCATGCCGTCCCGCCACGCAAGCCTGGTTTCCAGCTCGGCTGCCGCCACGTTCGCCTTGACCACGTTGCCGTCGTTTTCGTTGATCTGCAGCGACTCCCCCGCCATCAGCGGAATCGGCGCCGTCATGGTGCTTGCAATGGCTGCGACAACATCGGCCGTTGACGGCTGCGCCGGAGGGCTCTGTTCAGGTTCCGGAGAAGATGTACTTGGCGTGGCAACGACAGGCTCGGGCGGCATGGTGCGCATGACATTCACCTCGCCTTCCAGCACGGTAACTTCCAGGACTTTCTGCTCCAGCTGCTGCACCGTGAAAGCCGTGCCGACTGCCTCCACGATGCCGTTGTTCGTATGCACCCGGAAAGGCCTGCTCTTGTTCTTGGCCACCGTAAAGTGGCCTTCGCCCTGGTGCAGGACGATGTCGCGATACTTGGGAGAAAAGGAAATGTCGATCTTGGTATTGGTGTTCAGCACCACCACCGATCCATCCGGAAGCACGACAGTGGACTGCTGGCCCACCCGGGTTTCGTAGCTCAGCTGCAGCGCATCCGAGGCAGCGTCTCCGCCTACTCCCTGCAACCAGACCAGAACGGGAACGCACAAACCCACCACCAGCAAAAAAGTGGCGAAAACAGAGTACATCACACGACTTGCCCTCACGGGATGCGGCTTGAGGTATTCCTGCAACGGAAAAACGTCGGATAGCTCGGAAAGCACCGAAACCTCGTCCCACATGCGGGCGGCGTCCATCAGCGCCCGTACATGGTCGGGATGCTCGTCGAGCCACGCGTGCACTTTCTGGAAATCATCTTCCGAGGTGCCTGCGCTGATCCTCACGATCCATAGAGAAGCCTCATCGCGCATCGCCTGCTGGCGTTTCGCATCGAGACGCAAACGGATGACATTACTACTCACCGTTATTCTCCTTGCTGATTTTTTGCTTGGAAGGAGCTTGTGCGTGATCGGTCTTCAGCATATGCGCGGTGACTATCGACAGGCCCTTGGCCACATGTTTTTCCACGGTGCTGGTACTGATGCCAAGATAGTCACTCACTTCTTCAAGACTCAGGCCGTAGACCTTCTTCAGAATGAATACGCGCCGGCAGATGAGGGGTAGCGCGGACACTGCGCGACAGAATTCAAGAAAGCGTTCCTGTGACTGGCAATGCAGCTCGGTATCCAGGTCGGAAACCATGTCGATTTCATTCACGTCCTCGAGGGAACAGCTCAGCCGGCGCTCCGCCCTGCCGACGTGCTTGAGCGCTATGTTGTGCGCCACCCGCATCATGAAGGCCTGAGGATTGCGAATATTCTGGCTACGCGACGCCGCATACGACAGCACGAAGGTTTCCTGCACGATGTCCTCGATCTCGTCCGGCCGTACGATACGTCCCACCAGCCTGGCCAAGCGCCGACGGCTGGCCAGAAAGCTTTCCAGTAAAGTATTCATGCGTTCGACGCTCCGCTTCCGCAGAGCCCCATTTCCCCTTTGGCAAGTGCAACGTTGCGGACATATTTGTCCCGCGCTTTTCTGCGTCTGCTCTAATAGATCCCGGTGAAGGAAAAATCCTCTACTCCGCCCTCCAGGTTTTTCAGCGCCTCATTGCGGGTATATCGCCCGTTTTTTTCTCGCTTGGTCTAATAGACCTCCAAGGCAAAAAAATCCGCTAGTCGCAAAGTCACAATTCGCAAGGACAGGCCCTATGCTCTACGCAGTACGCTATCCTCATCCGCCAAATACGGTGGCTATAATCCCGGCACCCAGGCGCGGCCTAGCTACATTGGTACCTATGCAGGAGAAGGAACGGAGATGAGCAAAGTATCGAGGGCAGTGGAACGTGCGCTTGAATTAGATGTCGTGGGACGTCATGACGATGCGATCGATCAGCTCGCCAAGGCATCCCAGGAAGGTGATGCCGAAGCGATGACGCAGCTCGCCAAGCGCATCATCGTGGGAGACAGGGCGCCTCGCCTGGTGCAGCAAGGCATTGCGATACTCAATGACGCCGTGCAACTGGGTAGTGCCGAAGCTGCGGAGCGGCTGGCGGTCATATTCGCCAGCGGCATTGCCGGCACCCCGGACTGGCAGGCTGTGCTTCGGTTGCTCGTGCTTGCGGCAGAGCGTGGATGGACGCCAGCCTATCAACAGCTAAGCGTACTTGCGTCCATGACTTCGATGGAGCAGGACAGGCCGCAACAGGAAACAGCGGTGGATTCCGCGCCGCGTTCGCCGGCATCCTATCTTCGTGATATCGACCTCCGGACCCTGCTGCTCCCCCCAGAGGGATCCGTTGTGAACAGCGATCCTCTGATACGGCATTTTCCTGCGTTTTTGAACAAACGTGTCTGCGAATGGCTGATCGACTGGGCACGCAGCAGGCTTACCCGTGCACTCGTGTATGACGTGGCAAGCCAGTCTGCGGTTACCGACGGCTCTCGTACGAACTCCTATGCGGTTTTCAACAACATGGAGACCGACCTGGTCCATCTGATGGTGCAGACCCGAATATCGCTGGCCTGTGGCCATCCGATCAGCCATATGGAGACATCAACCGTCTTGCACTATGCCGTCGGCGAAGAATTCGGGAACCACTATGACTTCGTGGATCCCGAGAAACCGGGATATGCCGAGGAAGTCCGCCGATCAGGCCATCGCATCATTACCTTCCTGATCTACCTGAACGCCGATTACCAGGGTGGCGAAACCGTGTTTCCGAAACTGGGTTTGAGTCTGCGCGGACAAGCGGGGGACGGGATGTATTTCGTCAACGCACTCGAGAATATGCAGGCGGATGTGCGCACGCTGCACAACGGCCAGGCGCCGACTTCTGGGGAGAAGTGGGTCTTCTCGCAGTTCATTCGAGATCGACGTCCGGCCCTTTCCTGCTGAAGGCTAGCGGAATACCTCATCGAGCACCGTTGCGCAGCGTTCCTGGCCGTGGCTTCCCGTGCAGCGCCATCTCGCGGGTGCGGGCGCGCCAATAGTTTTCATCATCCCTGGTCTGCGCCACCCTCCCCCTCGCACCAGCAATGTGTATAATGAGAATCATTTTCATTAATACACGCTGCGCTTCCCTTGAATCCCCCCTCCGGTAATTCCAGCATCGAAACGCTTTATGAAGAGCACCAGCCCTGGCTTTTGGGCTGGCTGCGGCGCCGTTTGGGCTGTGGCGAAACGGCTGCCGACCTGGCGCAGGATACCTTCGTGCGCCTGCTGGCGCGGCCGCGTGAACTCGATGGCGCGCGCAACGTGCGCAGTTATCTCGGCACCATCGCCAAGGGACTCTGCATCGATCATTGGCGCCGGCGCCGCCTGGAGCAGGTGTGGCTGGAAACCCTCGCCGCGCAGCCCGAGGCGGTGGCGCTGTCACCCGAACATCACGCGCTGGTGCTGGAAACCCTGGCCGAGGTGGAAGCCATGTTGCGGCAACTGCCGCCGAAGGTGGCCGACGCCTTCCTGATGGCGCAACTGCAGGGCATGCGCTACGCCGCCATTGCCACCGCACTTGACGTATCGGAACGCATGGTAAAGAAATACATGGCCCGCGCGCTGCTGCATTGCGCCCTGTTCGAAGCCAGCCTGGAAGAAAGTACGAGGCGATCTTCATGAAAACCCCCAATGCCGCCACCGGCTGCCCGCCAGGCTTCGACAGCCTGCAACAGGCAGCGGAATGGTTCGCGCTGTTGCGCTCGGACACGGTAAGCGATGAGGATCATCGCGCCTGGCAACATTGGCTCGGCAGCTCTGCCGAACATCGCGAAGCCTGGCAGCGCATGGAAACCATCGGCCGCCGTTTCTCCTCGCTGGCCAATGTCGACGGCGAAGGCGCCGCCAGCACCCTGCGTACGCTTCGCCGCGAGCGCGCCAGCCGCCGCAGAGTGCTCAATACCCTGGTGCTGGCGGGCGGCGGCACCTTGCTGGGCTGGAACCTCTGGCGCCAGCAGGAGTGGCCCCAGGCGCTGATTACCGGCCTGCGCGCCGATTTCAGCACTGGCGTGGGAGAAATCCGCGAACTGACATTGGACGATGGCACCCGGCTATGGCTCAACACCGCCAGCGCCGTGGACGTGGCACTTGGCAGCGACAGCCGCCAGCTATGGCTGCACCAGGGAGAACTGTTGATCGATACTGCGGCCGACCCGCGCCCATTCGTGGTACACACCCGCCACGGCAGCCTGCGGCCCCTCGGCACGCGTTTTGCCGTCCGGCAGGAGCGCGATGCATCGTGGCTCGCCGTCTATGAAGGACGGGTGTCCATCAGCGCGGGAACGCAGGAACGTATTCTGCCGGCGGGCAGCAAAACCCGCTTTTCTACCACCACCATCGCCACGCCACGTGCGACGGACGAGAACGGTGTCGACTGGTCACGCGGCGTACTGCGTGCCGACAACATGCGGCTCGACGCCCTGCTACTGCAGCTGGGCCGCTATCGCCACGGCCATCTCGGCGTGGCGCCGGAGGTGGCGTCGCTGCGGGTGATGGGGAGTTTTCCTCTGCAGGATACCGACCTGGCGCTGGACATGCTGGAAAGCGCGCTGCCGGTGCGTGTGCGGCGCACCCTGCCATGGTGGGTGAGCATCATGGCACGGGAACCGGAATAAGCGCGAACCGTGGCACGCCATTCGCGGCTGCCACCGTTTTCGAGAACACCGCCGAAAGCCGCGCCGGAAAATTTTTTCAGCCGCGGTTCCCTTTTTACGGCTCCCGTTCGGATAAGCGGTTACATGACCCATGATCCCGGAGCCGTTCGCATGCGCTGTCCTCGCCTTCTTCATCTTTCCCCACGCTTCCTGGCCGCGGCATTGACGCTTGCCGCCGCCGGAGCGCTGCCGCCACCGGTCATCGCCGCGCAGGCCGCCGAGGCGCTGCAGCACTACGACATTCCGCCGGGACCGCTGGCCGCCACGCTCAATCGCTTCGCCGCACAGGCGGGCATCTTCATCAGCGGCGACGCCACGCTGACGGCAGGCAGGCAAAGCGGCGGCCTGCAGGGCGACTACTCGGTAAACGATGGGCTGAACCGGCTTCTGGCCGACACCGGGCTCGTGGCCAGCTTCGGCGCCAACGGCACTGTCACCCTGCAGGCGGCACCCGCAAACGCCGGCGCGCTGTTGCTCTCCCCGCTCCGGGTGGGGGGAGAAGGCGAAACCGCCACTGGCCCCATCGCCGGCTTCGCCGCCACCCGCAGCAGCACCGCCACCAAAACCGATACGCCATTGGTGGAAACCCCACAGGCGATTTCCGTGGTGGGCGGCAGGCAAATACAGGCACAGGGCGCACAACGCATCGAGCAGGTGCTGGCCTATACGCCGGGGGTGGTGGTGGGTAGCTACGGCGCGAATCCCGAACAGGATTACGTGTTTGCCCGCGGCTTCGTCAGTTCGTACTACGTGGACGGCATCCGCCAATATCGCGACTACATCACCGGCGCGCAGATTGCGCTCGAACCCTATGCCTTCGAACGGGTGGAACAATTGCGGGGACCTTCGTCAGGGCTTTACGGGCAGAGCGCGCCCGGTGGACTCACCAACTTCGTTTCCAAGCGCCCGCTTCCCGACGGCGTGCGCGAGCTGAGCCTGCAGGGCGGCAGTTTCGGACGAGCGCAGATCGCGGCGGACCTCGGCGGCGCGCTGAACGAAACGCTGGCCTGGCGCGTGACCACCCTGCTGCGCGATGCCGATGCCCAGATGGACTACCAGGGAGACGACCGCCTGTACGTGGCTCCCGCCGTCACCTGGCTGGCGGGCGAGCATACCTGGCTGACGCTGTACGCCCACGCCCTGCGCGACCGCAACGCCCTGCGCCCGGTGTCGCTGCCCGCGGAAGGCACGCTGCTGCCCAATCCCAACGGCACCCTCCCCACGGACCGTTTTCTCGGTGATCCGGACTTCGACCGCTTCGAACGCGAGCAATACCAGGGCGGCTACGATCTCGAACACCGCCTGACCGACAAGACTCTGTTCCGGCAAAAACTACAGTTCACCAGTGTGGATCAGCACGAGAACTTTACACTCACCGGCTACGACTGGTCCTTCCTCGACGACCAGCGCACCGTGGACCGCTACCCCTGGGACGACCGCAACGGCCTCGACGTATTCGGCCTGGACAACCAGGTGCTGCTGGATTTCGGCAACGAGATGAATCCGCATCAGCTGCTGCTGGGCCTCGACTATCGCCGCGTGCAGAGCGATTGGCTGTTCCTCACCGCCACCATGGCGCCGATCGACGCCTACGCGCCGGTGTACGGCAACGCCATACTCGACGAATTCGTCGAATACATCGACCAGCGCCAGGACGAGAACCAGATCGGCCTGTATCTGCAGGATCAACTGAGCATCGGCGCCTGGCGGATCACGACCGGCCTGCGCTACGACTTCGCCGGCGGCGACACCCGCGAGCGCTACGCCGCCACCGATCTCCGCCAGGACGATGAAGCGCTGAGCGGGCGCGCGGCGCTCAGTTACGTCATGCCCTCGGGCATCGTGCCTTACCTCAGCTATGCCACGTCGTTCGAACCGGAGTACGGCCTCGACTCGAATGGGCTCCCCTTCGAACCCACCAAAGGGAAACAGTGGGAGGCCGGCCTCAAGTATCAGCCGGAGTCCGATGCCGACCTGTTCCTTGCCGCCGCGGTGTTCGACCTCACCCGCCGCAATGTGCTGACACCCGACCCCAATCCACCGGCCAGCAATCCCTGGGGACAGATACAGGCCGGTGAAGTGCGGATCCGTGGCGTGGAACTGGAGGCAAAGGGTGCGTTGGCGCCAGGGCTCGAATTCACCGCCGCCTACACCTGGTTCGATTCCGAGATCACGCGCAGCAACGACGCAACGCTGGGAAAACCCCTGTTCTTCACCCCGAAACAGCAAGCGTCATTCTGGTTGCAGTATGCCTTCGCCGGCATCGAAGGGCTTTCCCTGGGTGCCGGCGCGCGTTACCGCGACAGCGTATGGGGCCTGGGTTACGAAATCGAGGTGCCCGGCTACACGCTCTTCGACGCCATGCTCAGCTATCGCCTGCCGGCCACGCTGGTGCGTAGCGGGCAGGCCGAACTTGCGCTCAATCTGCGCAACGCCACCGACAAGCGCTACGTTGCCAACTGCTCGTTCTACGAAGGCTGCTATTACGGCGAACGCGGCACGCTCAACGCCAGTCTGCGCTACAGCTGGTAGCAGGCAGCGCAGTGGCTGGCTTCAGACCGCTGGCGGTATTGCTGCACCGTTACGTGGGATTGGCAATGGCGGCGTTCCTGATCGTGGCCGGCCTGACGGGAACCGTCATTGCTTTCGAGCCCGAACTCGACGCCTGGCTGAACCCGCGGCTGTTCCACCGCCCTTCACTGCAGCCGGCACTACCGCTCGATCGTCTGGTGCACGAGGCCCAGACGCGGCACGACGTGCAGGTCAGCTTCGTCGGGTTGCCGCAGCAGCCACGGGACAGCCTGCTCCTGTACGTGCAGCCGGCGCACGCGGGCGGGCCGGCACCGGGCTTCAACCAGGTGTTCGTGGATCCTGGCACAGGCGCCACCCTGGGGTTGCGGCAGGCCGGCGCCTGCTGCTTTGCCCGCGACCGCCTGCTGCCCTTCCTGCACGAGCTGCACTACACCCTGGCGCTGCCGGGGCTGTGGGGCGTGTGGCTGATGGGCGGCGTGGCGTTGGCCTGGACGGTGGATTGTTTCGTCGCGTTCTGGCTTACCCTGCCCAGGCGCGGCGCCGGGATCGCCAAGTGGAAGATCGCCTGGCAGATCAAGCGGCGCAGCGGCACCACGCGCCTCAACCTCGACCTGCATCGCGCCACCGGGCTGTGGCTTTGGGGCGTGTGGCTGATGCTGGCGGTGAGCAGTGTGGCCTTGAACCTGCACGAGGAAGTGTTCGAGCCGGCGGTGGCGATGTTCGCGGATATTTCACCGACCGTTTACGAATCCAGAACGGCGGGCGAAGGCGCGGCGCCGCTCGGCTACCAACGCATCCTGGCGCTGGCCGAAGCGGAGGCCGCCGCGCGCGGCTGGGACGCCCCCGCCCATTCATTGTTCTTCGATGGCACCCTGGATTTCTACGGCATCAACTTCGGCGATTTTCGCGCACCTGGGCTTGGCACGCGGACGCTCTACCTGGACGGCACCAGCGGCGCCCTGCTCGACGCCAGCGTGCCCGGCAGCGGCACGCTCGGCGATCTGATCCTGCAACTGCAATATCCGCTGCATTCAGGGTACATCGCCGGCCTGCCCGGGCGGCTGTTGATCGCCGCATCGGGGCTGCTGGTTACGTTGCTATCGCTCACCGGGATGGTGATCTGGTGGAAGAAACGCCGGGCACGGCGCGGGGCCATCCCGGCATGATCCACAAACGAGGCAAGCCCTAAAATCCGGGCGCCTTTGGCAACCGCTCCTGCCGCGCAACATTTCAGTCGCGCGGATCCACCCGACGCAAATTCCACGACCACGTGGTCTTGTGCATCTCGTTTCTCGAACTTGTGCCATCGCTGCTGGAATACGGCCCGTCGATCACGGTTTCCTGGCCACTGATGGTCTCCGGATACAATTCGTCGAGCATCACGACATGGCTGAAGCGGCCACGCGTGGTGCCCACGCTCGTGGTTTTGTTCTCGCTGCCCGAACGGTTCCAGCCGTCGCGGGAGGAGAATTCGCAGCCCGCCTGTCCGGTGTCGGTATAGGATTCGGTATAGGGAATGGTCACGGAGGCCCCGTCGAAAACGAGGCGAAGCGAAAAATTCCCTTCGCGCCTCGCATCACCGCTCTGCTCGAGCCGCATCGAATATGTGCCGGATGCGGAATTGCCGCCCGCCCCCCGATCTTTCCGCGCTTCCTGTCGCTGGCGCAGCAGAACCCCGGCACATGAAACAAGAGCGTCCTTCGTGGACTGATACCGGAAGGAACCCGAGATCGAGCTGTCGCCCGCCATTTCCCAAATGTCCGTACCTTCGTTTTTCACGTAGGGGATCATGCGCGTTGTCCGGACGTCGGCGTTCAAGGTGCCCTGCCCCTGCCTGGCCACGTCATAATTCGCGTAATCGTCGTTGCGGCGGTTTCTCTCCTTGCGTTCATTGAGGAAGCTGAATTCCGCCTTTATCGTGCCTTCGTAGGTGTATTGGGGAATGCTTTCCTGATGGTACGCCACCGCTATCTTGTAGAACGCTTCGGGATCCCAGATACGCCGCGCCCAGCCGGTTGCCACTTCGGTGCCGGTAGTGCCGAGCGCGCCGAGCACGGTGCCAACAAGCCCCGCCGCGCCGGCGAGTTCACCATCCATCAAGGTTTTCCAGGCGGCTTCAAGGGAAGCCGCCACCTCCGACCCCGGCAGCGTGCCATCGGTGCGCAGGATGGCCTGTCCGGTGACGATAGCACTGAGGATGTCGCCTTCCTCAAGGGTCTCGCGCGCGATGTCCACGATGAAATCCGCTCCAACGTGGGTGGCATCGATGGGAGCCAGCTTTTCACGTGAGTGGTTGGGGCCTTCGAACCCGTTTTTCTCCCGGCTCCAGGAAGCATGGCCGGACTGGAACATGGTCCATATGCCGTTGCCGCCATCCAGGCGCCATTCGACTTCCCAATCCTTCATCTCCTTGACGATATCCGCCATATCCGAGGGGGCGGGCAACCCCAGGGAGGCCAGACACTCCTTCAAGGCCTTGCCGTTCTCCGAGGAATTCATCTTTTGCACGAATTCACGGTACTTCTCCTCATCGAGGCCCACGGTGACGTTGAAGAGCACCTCCTTGTCTGCTTCACCCGGATGCGGTTTGTGTATGAAATTCTGGTCGACGGTCAGCCGCATGTCGAGCGAGCTGTACAGCAGGGCCAGCTTCTGCATCTTGAATGCGTAATTGATGGCTTCCAAGGCCTTGGCAACCGCCTTCCCCACCGTTCCCGCCTGATCGGCCGCGTTTCCGATGGCGCCAAGGACACCCTCCATGGTTTTGTTGTTCTGCTCGAAATCGAGCTTTTTCCCCATCGCATCGTAGTACTCCGCCAACGGTGAGCAGGCCGTGCTGGGACCGTCCGCCGCGTAGGCGGCGGGAATGGCCGCATCCAGCAGGCGTCCAAAGGACCCCGTGACCAGATTGGCGGTGGGAATAGTGATCGGCACGGCACCGGCCACCTGCTGCGACACGCCGGGAGCACCATCGGCAAAGCCCGCGAAAAAGGCGAACAGTTCCAGGTGCGTGAGCGTGAGCTGTTCCGCCGTCCAGTTGGACGATGCCAGGTCGATCGGCGGCGTTTGCCGCGCGGCCATCGCCTGGAGAAAGCGCGCGGACGACGCCCCGGACAGCCCTGGATCCTCGAGCGATTGTTGCACCCATTCCCGCACGCCATCTGCCAGGATTGCGGAGGCCACCTGGTCCTCCGGGAAAGGAAAGCCGAAATCCTGCAGCATGAACGCCAGTTCAGCCAGCGTGAGACGCGAGACGGTGGCCTTGCGGGCACCATCCATGGCCAGCATCACCAGCTCCGGCGAGGTGACGAACAATCCGTCGCCGTCCGGAATCAGCACGCCATCCGGCACCAGTTTCGCACCCACCGCTTCGAGCACGCCGCGCGTGGCATTTTTCTGCGCGTCCCAATCATCGGACAGCAACTGGTCGACCCAGCGCGCTTCGCGCTGCGGCACCTGGATCGGCGCCGAGGCATCGAAGGCAAAAACCTCGGGAGCATCGTTGTCCACGCGGCGAAGCAAGGCGATGCCGACGACGGCAGCGACCACCACGGCCGTCACGATATGGCGATGAGGGAGCTTCAGGTACAGCCGCCGCAGCACGGGATAGGCGGTGCCGCGCAGCCAGCGCCAAGTGGCAGGGAGGGTCCGCGTGATGAAGAACCGCAGACCTTTGCCGATGGCGCGCACGAAACCCGCGAGCAGGAGTTTCCAGTTCGTGTTCATGACAGGGCTCTTGTTATTTTTGAACCGGGTCTTTTAGCAAAACCCCATGACACCAACAAGCCAGCCATGCCCGCTTTGCCCGCCAGTTCCGGTATCCGCCCCTCCCATCGCCCCGGCTTGACAAAAACGCCCCAAATCGCCAGAATCTGCGCCCTTTCGGGAACCCGTCACGGCGGATTTCCCGGGTCTCACGGCAATGTAGCTCAGTTGGTTAGAGCACAGCATTCATAATGCTGGTGTCGGTGGTTCGAGCCCACCCATTGCTACCAGTTTTTCAATGACTTGCGTCATCCCCCGGGCAATCCTGCCGCCCCCGGGTAGCACATGGGTTGCCCCGGGGCATGAAATGGGTGCGCCCCTTCCCCGAACCTTACCCGGCCAGACACAAAAAACCCGGCCAAAGCCGGGTTCGTGGTGACCTACCCCTTGCTCCGGGATCATCCACAGCCGTCAGGGTCGTGATCGGTACCGTGGACCTCGACCGCTGCAGGAGCTCCCTCCCCATACAGCTCCGCCACCTCGCCGAGCGTGCTGTCATAAGCGACAACCCTCCCCATGGTCTCGACCGCGATGGCGAGCCCACACAGAAGGTTGTCTCTGTCGTCGGTTTCAATTTCGATCTCTTGATGTGCAACCTGCTTGATAAAATGGCCAATCTGCATCAGCCCATAGCCGATGCTGCTGATCGTGTACAGATCGCGTTCGATGATGTGTCTGGGTGTGACGAAGCGTGCGGACGCGGGGGCGTCCAGGGTGTGGATTGCCGTATTCATGACTTTGCACCCCTCACTGCTGCCTGCCAGTTCCAGCGGATCCGAGCTGCTGCCTGCCGGAACTCCCTGACTCCGGCCGGGATGGGTAACGTCGGTTTCTTGGTGCATTGCTTCTGGTTTTTCATAGTGACCTCTGATTTGATTGTTGGAGCGGATTAAGCGTATTACAATAAATAACCTCAGTGCAAGGAATTTATGTATGACAAATAATAAACGATCTGCCCGTGGTCGCCCCGCCCTGCCCGATGAAGAAAAGCGCGACCAGCTCATCCAGTTCCGATGCTCTGCCGGCGAGAAGGCAGGGATCGAAGATGCAGCGGCGAAGTCAGGCAAGCACCTGAGCGACTGGCTGCGGGATCTGGCAATAAGAGCGGCTCGACGCCTGAAATAGAAGACGGGATTATCAGGCACAAAAAAGCCCGCACAGTGGCGGGCTTTGGGGCTGTCGGCGCTCTACTCTTGGAGAGCCAAGCGGACAAGTTCATCCTCAGATATTTCTTCGGCATCCGGATCGAATACATCCGGACCACGCTTGATCCAGTAGTCGGCCTTCTCTTTCATGCGGATAACGCCCTCGTCGCCACCTGGAAGCTCGTTGAGGCTTTCCCTGAATTCTATCCAGACAGACGTAGGGGCATCCGTAGCTGGGGAGCGGATCAAGATGCTTGCTTTTGCCATGACTATAACCTCTTCGCCAGGTTGGCGGATTTGCTTTCAAAAAGGCCGGAGACCTTGGAATAGCTGTCCGAATTTATGGAGAAATTATACTCGGTAGCCCTCGCCTTCTGTGAACAGTTCCCGATGGGGGGTAATGCCGAAGAAAAGTGAGGTGGCGGGGCAGTCCGGGCGAAACCCCACGGAATTACCCGGTGCTGGCCTTGCGGTAACAGCGCCCCGCCGTAACTCGTCATGCCGCCAGGTGGTCCTCTCGCCGGTGCTCAGGCCCTTGGCCAACTGCTTCGGCGAATCGGACAATCTTGTGAATGTCCTGTCCGTAGCCATTCGTCGGGTGATGCGTGTAGCCGCGGGCCGCGATGTACTGCCGGACCAGGCCCATGTCGGCAGTTGGCGCCATCGACTCCATGCCCGTCACGGCGCGGATATGCATCCGCAGTTCGTGACCTTTCGCTACCAGTTGCTCCGTGGCCGCCCGAGCAGTCTCCAGAGCCTTCGTGGCTGCCTCCTCGCGTGCCACGGCCTCGGCAAGCTCGGCGTGTAGGGCAGGAAGGTCGCGGATTGCTTCATCGGCTCGTACCTGCGTGATGCGCCCCTGCAGCCTGGCATCCAGGGTGGCAATTACATCGGCCTCCGCCTTCAGTGCGACCTCCTCCTGGCTCATTTCCGCCAGCGCTTCCATGTCGCCGGCTTCGGCCATCTTGCGCCGCTCAGGGCCGGCGGGTATCCCGTTGGGCGCGTTGCTGGATATGGCCTCGGTGCGCGCGTTCACTTCAGCACGACGCAGGGCCAGTGCCTTGCGGGCACTCGCCAGGTCAGCCGATGTGGCCGACTCGTTGACCAGTGCGGCCTTTGCTTGCTCGATGATGTCGGCGCTCATGCTGCACCTGCCTGCAATCGTGCGCAGTAGTCGGCATAGGCGCTGCTCACGGCGTACATGGTGCGGCCACAAGGGTTTGCAGCGCGCTGGTGGTCGAAGGCATCCTGATAGCCTTGCGCTCGATCTGCGCGCTTCTCGGCATCCGTCAGCACGCGTGCTGCGGAAGACGCGGTAATTGCGTGCTGCGCGCTGTCCATCAGCAATTGCGGGACTATCATTCTGGCTCCCTGTGGCCACTTGCCCGCCGGCCAAGGGCATTCGTCGAAAATCTGTTTCGTGACGGGATCGTAATACTGTGGTTTCTTCATGCGGTGTTACCTCTTGGTGTCATGCCCATCAGGGGCGGTTAAGAATTTGCGAATGTCTGCCAGGGTATACTCCTCTTGCATGGCGGCAATTTCCTCCGGGGAGCACGTTTCATGAACGTGCGCGGCGAGTTTATTCATTCTGCGGACGAACTCGGCGGCATCGCGCTCGATAGTGCTGCATCCGCTCCCGGCGCTGGCTTCCAGCTTGCGGACTCTGCGATTCAGGCTCATGGCTTGGTCCCCGCGCGCAGGCGCTCGGCCAGCAGCGCCTTCAACGTGGCCGCAGGCAGGCGCTTCAGATAGGCGCCGTAGGCCTCATCCTTCATCGGTTCCGGTGCTTCAAGCCCGCGAGCCTGTGCCAACAGAAACGTACGCGCGGCACTGCCGGCGTCGACGCCCAAAAGTTCCACCCCGGCAGCCTGCTCCAGGGTGGTTACTCGACCATCAAGACTTCTTGCCATTGTGCTTCTCCTCCAGCGCCGTGATGCGCGCTTCCAGTTCGGCTGTCTCCAGCACCTTGGCCAGCGAGCCCAGGGCGCTCAGAATGGCGCTCATTGATTCCGGCGACGTGTTCCCACTTGCACCCGCCTCCATGACCGCACGGGCAATGTCGGCCATGGTCGCGTCTTCAGCCAGGTTCAGCACCAAGGGCGGCGATTGCGGCTTGAGTGCGGGCAATATCCTGTCCAGTACGATTCTGGCCGCTACCATGTCTCCACCTTTGGCAGCCTTGACTACTTGGTCGGCAATGGCTACCCCATGTTTCGCAAGGCTCTGCCGCAGCTCTGTCGATGCGCTGGACGGTCGGCCTTTCGGGTTGCCGGAGCGCCCGGGTTTGAATCGCCCGGCCTTGTCTCGTTTCTCAGTCATCGCCTGTTCTTCTCCTGCTGAACAGGGGCACGCGCATCTGGCTGCCCCGGTTGCGATGGTTTGTGGTTGCGGTAGGGAGTGGTAACAGTAGGTATGGTGCACTGGGTACACCACAAGCCCGCTGGAAAGTGCCGTTTGCGTTGCACTGGGTACACCACAAACTGCCAGCGCTGAAATTTGCGTTGCACTGGGTACACCACAAATCAGTTTTGCGTTGCACTGAGTACACCGGGAGGCCCAATTTTCTCCCAGTCATTCGACGGCGGCTTATCCAGGAAAGGAAGCCAGCACAGTCGCCATGCACGCGCCTTGCTCCCCTGCCCCGAGAAGGTGTCGAAGTGCGAATCACGCGCAACGGCAATAAACCCTCTTTCCTGCAGCTCATTGAACGCCGCCATGGCAGTACGTGGGTTGCAGGACAGTAGCCTGGCGGCTTCGCGTATGCTGAAGTCGACCGGCTTGTCATTGCGCCACTGGCATTGAAGCAGCGGGAGCAGGCAGCGTGCGGCAAGGGAAAGGTCCAGGTATGCAGGCGATTCAAGCAGCCGTCGCTGTATGACAATGGACCCGCCGCGCTTGTCGAAGGGCAGCGAGTGCTTTCGTTTCGCCATGTCATCGCTGCCCCCCTACCAACTTGCGCAGCGTATTGCGATCCTGTGCAGTCAGGCTGTAGCGACCAAACCAGCTCGGCGCGCCGTCAACGGCCGTGAACTTGATATGCTCGCATGGGATGGCCAAACCGCAGCGGGCGCGCAGGGTCGCAATGTACTGCGGCGCGTTGTTCGCCGGTATGCAGTCCTGCAGCTCGCGAGTGGAGTGTGGCCGGCGTAGCAGCGCGCATGCCAGGCGATGAAGCCGAGGCGTGAGTGGTATGGTCGTTCTGGATCGGGTAGACTTTGCCGCGCCAACAGCAGTTCTACCACGCCCCCTCGATGTCGTGATCGCAGGGGCGTTTTTCATTGGGTGGCCCCTGCAAGCTGGCTGGTCGAAGTGACGGGGTGGCTTGTCTTCTGCGTAATCCATTCGTCCATCCAATCCGGACGACTGAGGACACGCCTTCCGCCAATCTTGACGAATTTTGGTCCCCCGCCAATGCAGCGGAGTTTTGCCAAGGTGCGTACGGAAGTCTTGTAGCCCCAAGCGCTGAACAGATACTCGACCTGCTCAGGTGGGGTCATATAGGGCATTGGCGGCTTGGCGCCAACGGACGAAAGTTGATTCATGTTCTGCTCCCAAGGTTGATTCAAGTAACCTTGGGTGCAGTGTGATCTCGTGCTATTTCGATTTGCCCCCAGACAAATGGGGCATTTGTTTGGGGGCATTTCCCCTTGGTCGCGGTTCGCCTAGCAATGGAGGCGTGAATGCCAGCGACAGAAGCCACTCACGTAACTCTTTCTTCCCTTGTGGCAGCTTTGCGGCTACCGGCTTTGCTATTTCTTGATGAAACCACCAATCGCTAATGATTCGGCGCCTTGCCACGGCATATCCGCCGCTGCTCTCCCAAACGCTGCTCAGGACGGTCTTTCGGCTCACGTGGCTTCCGGGGGCGGTGAAGATCGCTGCCACTTTATCAGCGACGTTCCCAGGCTTTTCGCTTTGGATCTTGTGTTTTTTGTGCGCCAGGTAAACCAGAAAGTTCCAAATTTTTCGGTCACGCTCGCGCCCTGCTTTTGCTGTCTCGAGCGATTTCCCTCGCTTACGATGCTCGCCCATCAACACGCCTTCAAGGATGGCTCTGCGGTCTTCTTTGGACAGGCGACACTTGCTCGAACCTCGCTCCAGAATTTCAGGCATGCCGAGCCTGATTGCCGCAGACAGCCGCGTCTGGTCATCGTAATTCCAAGCGTCCAGAAGAGCCGTCTCCGCGAAAGTTTCAGCCGGCCCCTCTTCGACAATGCCATCAAACTCATAACGCACCCAACCGGAGCGCTTTTCCGCGGGCACGCCATCTGCTCCGGCTTGCAGCCGTTCCACGTATCGCAGAGTGGGCATATTGGGCTTGGAGCGCTTCACGCACTTGCCCGTATCGGCCTCACCTTCGCGCGGAACTGGCGCTTGGCCTGCCACATGTCGTAGTTGGCCTGCATCGTGTACCAGCTCCCCGGCGTGGTATCCAGGGCCTTGGACAAGCGCAGGTCCATTTCGGGGCTCACAGCGGCTACACCATTCAAGACACGCGATAGCGCAACACGAGTCACGCCAAGGCGGGCGGCGGCATCAGTCACGGTGACGCCTTCCAGCCATTCGCGCAACACTTCGCCGGGGTGGGGGGGGTTATGCATCATGTTCATGTTCACCTCAGTGATAGTCCTGGTAGTCCACAAGTACTGCGTCCGTGCCCTCGAACGCGAAGGTCAGGCGCCAGTTGCCGCTGACCCATACCGCCCAATGCCCAGCCAAGTCGTGCTTGAGCGGATGCAGCTTCCAGCCCGGCGCGTTCATGTCCTTGGGACTGCTGGCGACATTCAACTGGGCCAGTTGTAGCCGTAGTCGCTTGGCGTGCTTGGCCTGGATACCGGCCGTGCTGCCCGTGCGGAAATAGGCCTCGATGCCCTTGTGTCGGAAGCTGCGAATCATGGCTTGATTGTATAGTTAGGCTATACGGATGGCAATCAGGGTTTCCGCCGCTCAGTGAGCGGGACCACCTGACCGGCCTCGTCACCCTTCAGGGCGGCCGCTATACCAGCCCCGAACCGTTCCACTACTTCCCGGCGGGCATCATCCACAGTTTTCAGGTATCGCCCCGTGGTGCTCAATTGCGCGTGCCCAAGCGCCCCCATCAGCTGGGCCGCGCTGGCGCCTTGCGTGGCCAGCTGCGTGGCGAATGAATGCCGCAACCCGTGCAGGGTCAGGGTCTCCGGTAAGCCGGCTTCTGTGCGTGTCAGTTGCCACGGGCGAGTAAGTGACAGCGGGCCATTGCCGCCGGCTGGCTGGAATATGAAGTCTGCGGGCTTACCCTCTGGCTGTCTGGCAACAATGGCCAAAGCAGCAGCAGGCAAAGCAATGGTCTTGCTGCCTGTGTGTTTGCCGGTCTTGTGCGCGCTCGCTGGCAGCGTGAGCGTGCCGCGCTTGGTATCCAGCCATTCCCAGCGGGCAGCGGCGATTTCATTTCTGCGGGCTCCTGTGAGCGCCAGGACGCGGATGCAGTCGGCTACCGGTGCCCGAATGGTTCGTTGGTGCTGCAGTCGATCCAAGGCGCGGAACAGTGCCGTATAGCCCTCGGCGTCTTCGATGATGGTGGACCGGACGCCATCGGCACCCAACTGCACCCCGGTGGCCGGGTTACTTTCGGCCAGACCCTCGCGCATGGCCCAAGAGAGGATTGCGCGCAGCACGCGGATTGCCATCCGTGCCGCACCTTCGCCACCGGTAACGATTGCTCGGCCACGGGATCCCGTCTTGATGTTGGCGGCCGTCTTGCCGTCACGGATCGCGGCGAATGCCCGGCGGATATCCTCGGGCTTCAGTGTCTCGACGATGCGAGTGCCCAGCAGTGGGCGCAAGTGTCGGTCGATGCGCCCCTTGTCGACAGCTCGCGTGGTGTCCGCCTTGCTCGCGAACGCGCCGGACTTCAGATACTCGTCCAGCACGTCGTTTACCAACAAGGCGCTGCGGTCGCGCTGTTTTGCAGCGGCAGGGTCTCCGCCGGCCGCCACCTCTGCCGCTGCCTGCTTGGCCAGGACCCGGGCCTGGTCGATGGTCAGCTTCCCATACCTCCCGAGCGTCAGACGCCTGAACTTCCCGTAGCGGTTGCGGTACATGAAAACGAACGTCCTGCTACCCGAACCGGCCCTTACCCGGAGACCGAAACCGGGCACCGAACCGGTTCCGCTGTCCCAGAGGGAAATATCGGTATTTGCAGGCTTTACAGCATCAGCGGCGCGCTTCGTGAGTCTCATGGCTGGGCATCACCTGGGTTGCAGTCGGATGGAGTCTTGCTACCCAGAACTGAAAACTTCTGAAACCATGGGAAAACGCAAGATGAGACAATTATGCTGTAATTTTCGGGGAAAAGTAAAATTTAGTAATGAGAATAAAACCTGAGGAAAGCACTTGTTACAGCATTCATAATGCTGGTGTCGGTGGTTCGAGCCCACCCATTGCTACCAGATTCAAAAGGGCCAGCCGCAAGCTGGCCCTTTTTTTTTATTGGCTAAAGGCTTTTTACTGGCTAAAGGTTTTTTACTGGCTAAGGGCTTTTTTATGGCCTCCCCCTCCTCAACCTCCTCCGCTGAACTGCCGTAAATAAGGCTACAGCCACCGCGGGGAGGCACCGCCATGGAACAAGCCAGTGATGCGCAGGATGCCGGCGTGTTTGCCGAATACGCCAGCGTGGGGCAATACACCAGTGTCGAGATCCTGAACGGCAACCGGGACCGCTTCAAAAGCGCCCTGCTTGGCTTCAAGCCGCCGCTGTTCCTGATCCTGGAACTGCCGGGCCTGCTGCAGTACGGCAACCTGCGCGATGAACTGCTGCCGGGGCAGGGCCTGATCGTGCGCACCATCTGCGAAAAGACCACCGGCGCCTGCATGGGTTTCCATGCCCGGGTGGAAGCGGTGCTGAAATCGCCCTGCCCGGTATTCTTCGTGTCCTATCCCAACCACATCGAAACGCGCGAGCTACGCCAGGAAAAACGCCAGCCCGCGAACATCAGCGCGCACATGTTCAAGCATGAGGACGAAGGCGTGATCGCCGGCACCATCGTGGATATTTCGCCGCACGGCTGCTGTTTCGAGATGCCCGTGGGCGAACTGGACAGCGCGCCGCAGGCGGAAGTGCTGCAGTTGCGCTATCTCGATCCCCTCACGGAGCGCTGCGTGACGCGCACCGCCCGCGTCTGCTCGCAACGCCGCGAAGGCCAGCGTCTTGCCCTTGGTTTTGCCCTGGAAGGCGAGGCGCAGTAACGCGGCGCTACCAGGTTTCCGGAATGCTTTCCTCGGTGGCCACTTCGAGCAGCAGCTGGCCGAAGTGCTCCATGGCGATGGCCTTGATCTCGAAGGACAGCTTCTGGAACTGATGGCGCGCGGAAGCGCTCTTGCGCCAGGCGGCAATGTGCGTGCGGTAGATGTCCTCGTCTTCCAGCTCGCGCACCGCGATGTCGTCCTGCCTGGCGATCTGGGCATCGATGAACAGCGCGGGCAACAGCGCCAGGCCCATGTCCAGCATCACCATCAAGCGCAGCGAAGACAATGTGTTGCCTTCGTACTGCCGCAGCATGCGCGCGCCGTAGCGGTCGCAGATCACCTGGATCTGGCGATACAGATGATGCTGTTCGTCGATGCCCAGCACGTCCTGCTGGTGCAGGTCGCGCCCCCGCAGCCTGGTCTTGGCGGCAAGCGGATGCCGCTGGTGCATCACCAGCTTGATCGGTTCCATGAACAAGGGCCGCACCCGGTTCTTGCCCGTGTGCATGGGCAGCACGGTGAGGATGATGTCGTAGGTGCCGGCGTCGAGGCCGTGTTCGAGATTGCGAGGCAGATCCTCGCGAATGTGCAGCCGCAGGTTGGGGTAGCGTTCGCGCAGCACGCCGAGCACCGGCGGCAGCAGGTTGGGACCGATGGTGGGCGATACGCCCATGCGAAAGGTACCGGCCAGCTCGCCGGTGGGATTGTCGTGGGTGAATTCGTCGAGCAACTGGAACTGTTCCAGTATGTCGCGCGCCAGTGGCAACAGTTCCCGGCCGGCGGGCGCCAGCAGGGTACCACCGCGCGAACGATCGAACAGTTGCACGCCAAGCTGTTCTTCGAGCGAGGCAATCTGCATCGTCAGCGCCGGTTGGCTCAAGCCCAGCCTTGAGGCCGCCCCGCGAAAGCTGGACGCGCGCGCCACGGCCACGAAAGCCTCGAGTTGACGGATGGTGGGGCGTTGCTTGCTCATGGGGGACGTTGGGCTAGAATGCCTGCAAGTCGAATGGTGGAGGTATTAAAGCATGGAACAAGATTCCGGCTCCAAACCGGAGCGCGAATACGACAGGACCGGCCTTTATCCGCCAGGAGGCAAGGCATTCCGGGTGTGGGCGCTGCTTGCCTGGCTGGTGGGCGTGATCGCGGCGCTGGCCCTGGTGTCGGTGCTGATCAACCAGCTCGTGATCGGCTGAGCCGCCCAAGGCGCAAACAGCCGGCAAGCACCTCAATCACGGCGGTGGCGGCGGCTCGTCGCTCTCGTCCACCTGCGGTGCGGCGGCTTCCGCTGCGCGCTTGGCGGCGGCGCGCTCGCGGGATTCGGCGATCATCCGCGCGCGGTGCAGATTCGGCGTGTAGGAGGTCCGGCGCGGCTTGAGCAGGGAACGGAACAGCCGCCAGGCGCTGAAGGCGATCACCACCAGCATCGCCAGTATCAGGGCCACCACCATCCATTGCTGATTGGTCATGCCGTCCGGATTGGACAGCGCTGTGATCAATTGATCCATTCAAACCTCCCGCTGGCGCATTGCCTTCATGATGTGTGTTGGCCTTCGTCGGCGTTATTTGTGCATGGCACTGATGTAGAGTTCAATCTGCTCCAGTCTGGCAATAGGGTCAATCAGTTCGAGCAAGGCCTGCTTTTCACGATTGCCGATCGGTAGCAGTTCGCTCAGGCGCCACGCCACTTCGCGCAGATTGTCGAAGCTGACGTGCAGGCGCAGCTCCTCGATCGCCGGATGCTGCGACAACCCGCGCAGCAGCTCCACGTATTCGGCAAAGGTTTCGCCCACCTCCACGCCGTCCGCTCCCACCGCGTCCTGCGGGCGGAACGCCACCTCCGCCTTGCACAGCTGATTCGCTTCACGCCAGGTTTCAAGCACGCGAAAGGTGCTCAGCCCCTCCACGGTGATGCCCAGCAAACCATTCGGCAACTGGTTCCAGTCCACCACCTTGCAGAAGGTGCCGGTGCGGTGCACGTCGAGCTTCTGCCCCGGCCGCGCCACTTCGCTGCCCGACTCGATCAGCACGATGCCGAAGCCGCTGTCGTCACGCAGGCATTCGCGCACCAGGTCGACATAGCGCGATTCGAATATCTGCAGCGAGATGCGCCCCTTGGGGAACACCACGGCATTGAGCGGAAACAGCGAGATGGTGGCCATCAGCTTGTCCGTTCGTGTTGCGTCTGTTCGCGTTGGTTCAGGCTGCCCAGTATGCGCTGATGCAAGCCGTCGAAGCCACCGTTGCTCATCACCACCACCTGATCGCCGGCGCGCACTTCCCGCAGCAGCCAGGCAAGCATCTCGTCGGTGCTGTCCATGGCATGGAAGGGACAGGGCGCCGCGGCGGCGATGGCATCCAGATCGAGCTGGGCGGCAGCGCTACGATACCAGAGCACGGCATCGGCCGCGCCAAGCGATGCCGCCAGCGTGTGCTGGTGGTAGCCCATCTTCATGGTATTGGAACGCGCTTCGATCACCGCGATCAGGCGTCCCGGCCTGCCTTCCTGCGTCATGCGCGCGCGCAGGCCCGCCAGCGTGGTGGCGATGGCGGTGGGATGGTGCGCGAAATCGTCGTACAGCCGTACGCCCGCGGGTTCACCCAAGAGTTCCAGGCGGCGTTTGACGCCTTCGAAGCGGCTCAACGCCTCGGCGCTGCGCGCAAGCGGCACGCCCACGTGATGCGCGGCGGCGGCCGCGGCGATGGCGTTGAGCGCATTGTGCTCGCCAAGCAACGCCCACCGCAGCTCGGCGCTTTCTTCCCCGAAGCGCAACCGCAGCGCCGAGCCGTCCTCGCTGAGCAATTCCACGCGCCAGGGCGCGGTGGTGTCGCCGCCCAAGCCGAAATGCTGCAGTTCGCTCCACACGCCGCGGGCGAACACCGCGTCCAGATTGTCATGTCCGGCCGGCGCCAAGATGCGGCCACTGGCGGGAATGGTCTTGGTCAGGTGGTGGAACTGCAGCTGGATGTCCTCGAGCGAGCGGAAAATGTCGGCATGGTCGAACTCCAGATTGCCCATGATCGCGGTGCGCGGCAGGTAATGGATGAACTTGGAACGTTTGTCGAAAAACGCGCTGTCGTATTCGTCGGCCTCGATCACGAAAAAGTCGGAGCCGCCGAGCCGCGCGGAAACCTCGAAATTGCGCGGCACACCGCCGATCAGATAACCCGGCTCGTAGCCGGCCTGGTCGAGAATCCAGGCCAGCATGCTGGACGTGGTGGTCTTGCCGTGCGTGCCCGCCACCGCCAGCACCCAACGCTTGCGCAACACGTGTTCGGCCAGCCAGGCCGGACCGCTGGTGAAGGGCAGGCCGCGCTCCAGCACGTATTCCACGGACGGATTGCCGCGCGAGCAGGTGTTGCCGATCACCACCAGGTCGGGTTTGGCGGCATCGATGTGCGCGGGGTCGTAGCCCTGGCTCAATTCGATGCCCTGCGTCTGCAGTTGGGTGCTCATGGGCGGATAGACGTTCTGGTCGGAACCGCTGACGACGTACCCCAACTGCTTGGCCAAAACCGCCAGACTGCCCATGAATGTGCCGCAAATGCCGAGGATGTGAATACGCATGCCGGTGCCGCCGAACCTGTGTTGCAGAAAGAAACCGCCGGGATTGTCGCAAAAGCCCGCAACGCTTGTCATTGCTCCCGGTCACACCGCGAAAAGCGGCGCTCACGGGGAAATTTGCGGTGGCATCCAGTAGAATGCGGCATCCCTGCCAGGAGTCACCGCATGTCCGCTCGTCCGCGCAACGTGTTCTATGCCCAATCCGGCGGCGTTACCGCCGTCATCAACGCTTCCGCCTGCGGCGTCATCGAAACCGCGCGCCGGCACGCCGAGTTCGGCACGGTATATGCGGGGCGCAATGGCATCCTGGGCGCGCTGCGCGAAGAGCTGATCGACACCAGCGTGGAAAGCGACGCCGCCATCGCCATGCTGCGCCACACCCCCGCCGGCGCCTTCGGCTCCTGCCGCTACAAGCTCAAGGGCGTCGAGCAGAACCGCGCCGAATATGAACGCCTGATGGCGGTATTCAAGGCGCACGACATCGGCTACTTCTTCTACAACGGCGGCGGCGATTCGCAGGACACCGCCAACAAGGTGGCGCAGTTCAGCCAGCAGGCGGGCTTTCCCATCACCTGCATCGGCATTCCCAAAACCGTCGACAACGACCTGCCGCTCACCGACACCTGCCCCGGCTTCGGTTCGGTGGCCAAGTACGTGGCGGTGTCCATCCGCGAAGCCGGGCTGGACGTGGCCTCCATGTGCGAAAGCTCCACCAAGGTGTTCGTCATGGAAGTGATGGGACGCCACGCCGGCTGGATCGCCGGCGCCGCCGGTCTTGCCGCCACCGAGGAAGGCGACGCGCCGCACATCATCGTGTTCCCCGAAATCGCTTTCGACCAGGCCGCGTTCCTGGCCAAGGTGAAGCGGAGCGTGGAGCGCTTCGGCTACTGCGCCATCGTGGTCAGCGAAGGCGCGCATTATGCCGACGGTACGTTTTTGGCGGATGCCGGCGGCAAGGATGCCTTCGGCCACACCCAGCTCGGCGGCGTGGCGCCCATGCTCGCCGCCCTCATCAAGCAGGCGCTTGGCTACAAATACCACTGGGCGGTGTCCGACTACCTGCAGCGCGCCGCGCGCCACATCGCATCACTCACCGACGTGGAGCAGGCCTACGCCATGGGCAAGGCGGCGGTGGAATTCGCGCGCGCCGGCAAGAACGCCGTCATGCCCACCATCGTGCGCGAAAGCGCCCAGCCCTACCGCTGGTCGGTGGGCGAAGCCAAACTCAGCGACGTCGCCAACGTGGAAAAGAAAATGCCGCGTGATTTCATCAGCGACGACGGCTTCGGCATCACCGCGAAAGCACGGGAATACTTCGCGCCGCTGATCCAGGGGGAGGACTACCCGCCCTACGTCGACGGCCTGCCGCGCTACGTGCGCATGCAGCAGGTGCTGGCCCCAAAACGACTGCCCGCCTGGCAATAATTTTTTTCATTCCATCCTACTCAACGAGGCTTTCCATGACAGCTTTGCAGCACGATATCGACCCCGGTGGTCTGCGCGAATTCTCCGTCGTCTTCACCGACCGCTCGCTCAACCACATGTCCCAGCGCTTCCAGGGCGTGATGCGCGACATCTCCGCCACGCTGCGCCAGGTCTACGGCGCCAGCGGCCTGGCCATCGTGCCCGGCGGCGGCACCTTCGGCATGGAAGCGGTGGCGCGCCAGTTTGCGCAAGCGCAGGACTGCCTGGTGATCCGCAACGGCTTCTTCAGCTACCGCTGGAGCCAGATCTTCAGCGCCGGCCACATCCCCGCCACCGAAACCGTGCTCAAGGCCGGTCCCGCGGAAGCCGGCAGCAACCCCGGCTACGCCCCCGCGCCGATCGAAAAAGTGGTAGCCACCATTAACGAGACCAAACCCGCCCTGGTGTTCGCCCCGCACGTGGAAACCGCCTCCGGCATCATCCTCCCCGACGACTACCTCAAGGCGGTGGCCGATGCCACGCACGCCGTGGGTGGCCTGTTCGTACTCGACTGCATCGCTTCGGGCACCGTCTGGGTAGACATGCAGGCGCTCGGCATCGACATCCTCATCAGCGCCCCACAGAAAGGCTGGACCTCCACCCCCTGCGCCGCCCTGGTATTGTTCTCCCCCGCCGCCGAAGCCCGCCTGGAACAAACCACCAGCACCAGCTTCGCCGCCGACCTCAAACGCTGGCGCCAGATCGTGCAAGCCTACGACAACGGCGGCCACGCCTACCACGCCACCATGCCCACCGACGCCCTGGTGCAATTCCATGCCAGCATGCGTGAAGCCGAAGCCATCGGCTTCGACAAACTCAAGCAGGCCCAACTCGAACTCGGCCGCCGCGCCCGCGCCCTGCTCGCCGCCAAAGGCTTCAAAAGCCTCGCCGCGGAAGGCTTCGGCGCCCCCGGCGTCATCGTCAGCTACACCAGCGACGCCGGTATCCACAACAGCAGCAAGTTCGCCCAACACGGTTTCCAAACCGCCTCCGGCGTCCCGCTGATGTGCGACGAACCCGCCGACTTCCGCACCTTCCGCATCGGCCTCTTCGGCCTCGACAAACTGCTCAACATCGACGCCACCCTGACCGCCCTCGAACAGGCACTGGACAAAGTCTCAAGCTGAGCGCAACAGGAATCCACACGGGACACAAAGCAAAATCTCGTGCGGAACACTGAAGCTTGAAGCAAGCCTCTGTCGTCGCTTTTGACCAGACAGGGGCGTCGTAGGGCCAGGGATGGCCCGAAGCCGAGCGCCACATGGAGGTGCTTGCAGCGTACCCTGGCTGGTCAAAAGCGACGACAGAGGCTCCCGAACTCGATGCGGGCCGCTATCAAAATCACCCCAACCAAATTACTCAGGCAACCCAGCCACAGACAGCCGAAACTCCTCCCTCACCCTCCCCAACTCCTCCACCAATTCCCCCCGAACCCTCTCCCGATTCCTCATCTCATCCACCTCCACCAACGCCTTATCGATCACCAACGCCGTCGCCACCCCCCCGACCACCGCCCCCACCGCAGTCCCAATACCCGGCAACACCACCGTCCCCGCGCCCGCCCCACCCAACATCCCTCCCATCATCCGCGTCCCAAAGAACCGCGCCGCCGCCCTGAACCCCGCCTTGCCCGCCACGCGCGCCGCCACCCGACCGCCCACCACCGCCCCCCCGAACCCACCCGCGCCCCTGGTGTTCCAACGCGTCCCGGAATCCTCCAGCCCCTGAAACGCCACGGGGTCCAGCACCGCGTCCAACTCCCGTACCGGCACCGACTCCACCCGATACTCCCCCGGATCGATATGGTTGCTGGCCAGAATCTGCGCCTTCTCCGCCTCGAAGCGCCGGCTTGCCCGCGCCTGGGCCGCAAGCGCCGCCTCATACAGCGCCTGCACCCGGGCGAAATCGTCGCCCTCCTGCAGCGTACGCAACAGCCGCTCCCGCGTGCCTTGCTCCAGATTGCCCGTGAGCAGCATGGCCATGCGCGCGTATTCGCCGCCCAGGCTGTAGTGCCAGTCGAGATAGTCGTCGACCTTTTGCTCCATCGCCCCGAACGCCAGATCCACCTGCCGATCCAGTTCCCGCAATACCGGCTCGCCAAGCGCCAATGCCTCCTGCCGCGCCGAAAGCAGCCTGGCCGCCGTACCTGGCAGATACCACTCCTGTTCGATACGTTCGAGCCGCAACACCACGCGCTCCGGCAACGCCACCAGTTCCTGCTGCGCCCGCACCCACAGTTCGGCGCGAAACAGCAGCGGCTCCACCAGGAAGCACAGGATAGCCGCCCCGAGGCCGATACTGCGCAGCCACTGCGCCTGGTATGGCTGTGGCGCTTCAGCGAGTTCGGTGAACGGCACGATCAGGCGCCGCCATTCGCGCAAGGGCAGCAAAAAGAAACCCAGTCCCACGCACAGGAAATAGAGCAGCAGCCAATATTCCGCGGCCGCCAATACCACCTGCAGGCCGGGTTCGCGCAAGAGCGCCACCAGATAGCCCTGCCCGCCCTGTTTGAGCACCAGATAATCGGCCATCAGACGCAGCGCCTTGCTGCCTTCGAGATCGGCCAGCGCCTGGCTCGCCTGCGCCACGGAAGACGACAGCGAAGCCGCGGCGCTGTCCTGTTCCGCCTGGAAATACCCCAGGAACAGCAGCAGCGCCGTCAAAAGTGTCGGTGTGAGCAGGCGCGCCAAAGAAAGGCTGCGGCTCCAGACGAGAAAGGCCTTGAATTCACGGCGCAGCCAGCGGGCTGCTCCCCACTGCACCAACAGCAACAGCGGCAGCGCCGCGAAGAGGCCGTGCCAGAACTTCTCCTCCAGCACATGCAGCCACAGCAACAGAAACACGGCGCCACCGCCGCCGCCCGCAAGCGCCAGCACGATGCCAAGCACGCGGCTCGACAGCAGACGAAACAGCCAGCCGCCGTGCTCGAAGCGCTGCAGCTTCAGGGTGCGGTCCACCACGAACTTGTAAAGGAAGGCCAGCACCAGCGGCGCCGCCGCCAGATGCAGCGCCACCAGCGCCTGCCAGGGCGCGCCGCCGAGAAAGGCGCCGCCGAGGAACTTCAGCAACAACAGCCAGCACAGCGCCAGCAACGCGCCAGGCAAGATGGCGAATCCGGTACCAGGATTATGTTGCGTCACCGACTGCATGCTGCCTCCCGGCTCACGGCCATGGCCCTGCCGCTATGCCCTCAGCGTCACGACGCTCAGGGCGACAAACGATGAATGCTCCAGTCGGCGTCCGCTTCCAACCGATAGACGAAACGATCGTGCAAGCGATGCGCGCCGCCCTGCCAGAATTCGATGGCATGCGGCACCACTCGAAAACCGCCCCAGTAATCCGGCAGCGGCACGTCTTCGGTGCCGAAGCGCTCGCGCATCAATTCCAGTTGCTGGATCAGATAATCGCGGCTGCGGATCTCGCTGCTCTGATGCGAAGCCCAGGCGGCAAGCTGCGAATCGCGCGGACGACTGGCGAAGTAATGGCTCGACTCTTCCTGCGACACTTTGAGTGCGCGCCCGCTCACCTTGACCTGTCGTTCCAGAGAATGCCAGGGAAACAGCAGGCTGATCCGATCGTTGTCGCGCAGTTCATTGCCCTTGCGGCTGTCGTAGTTGGTATAGAACACGAAGCCTTCCTCATCCTGATGCTTGAGCAACACGATGCGCTGCGACGGCTGGCCGTCCGCATTCACAGTGGCCACCACCATGGCGGTGGGATCGGGCAGCGCGGCGGCAATCGCCTGCTCCAGCCAGCGCTCGAACAGCACATGGGGCGAAGCCGGAAGATCCTTGTGACGCAGGCCGCCCTGCAGGTATTCGCGGCGCAGTTGTTCGAGATTCATGAGCAGTGATCGCCTGTATGAACGTAAAGACCCGCGCATTCTACCAGTGTGGCGCCGCACCGCCGAACCCTCGCTGCAAGGGAAGCAAAGCTACGGAATCCGCTCGCGTTTCCGCACGCGGTTTTGGCAGAGCTGCTTTTGGCAGGACTCTTTTTGGCAGAAGTGGGCCGCTCGTTATATAGTCCGTGCCTTTCATGGAGTCCTCGACAAGCCGGCCCTGCCGCCTGGCACAGCGCAAAGCGCGATAAATACCGAGCTCCACCCGTGGCCGCCCCCCCTTGCGGGGACGCCGCCATACGGTGGCCTGAAAAATTTCTCCATACAGTTTCTTACCTACAGGACAACAACAATGAGCAGCAAAGTCGCCTTCATCGGCCTTGGTGTCATGGGCTTTCCGATGGCGGGCCACCTGGCCCGCGCCGGCCATGAGGTCACCGTCTACAACCGCACCGCCGCCAAGGCAGCGCAATGGCAGCAAACCTATGGCGGCGCCACCGCGCCCACCCCCGATCTCGCGGCGCGCGAAGCGGAATTCGTATTTCTGTGCGTCGGCAACGACGACGATCTGCGCCATGTCTGCCTGGGTCCCGATGGCGTGTTCACCACCGCCGGCCCCGACACCGTGGTCGTGGATCACACCACCACCTCCGCCGAGGTGGCACGTGAATTGGCGGCCAAGGCCAGCGAAATCGGTTTCCACTTCATCGACGCGCCGGTTTCCGGCGGCCAGGCCGGCGCGGAAAACGGCAAGCTCACGGTCATGGCCGGTGGCAATGCCAAAGCCTATGCCCGCGCCGAACCCATCATCCGCAGTTACGCCGCCAGCGTGCGGCTGCTTGGCCCCTCCGGCTACGGCCAGCTCACCAAGATGGTCAACCAGATCTGCATCGCGGGACTGGTGCAGGGATTGTCCGAAGGCATTCATTTCGCCAAGCGCGCCGGACTCGACATAGCCGCGGTGATCGACGTGATCAGCAAGGGCGCCGCCTCCTCCTGGCAGATGCAGAACCGCTGGGAAACCATGCAGAACAATCAGTTCGATTTCGGTTTTGCCGTGGACTGGATGCGCAAGGATCTCGGCATCGCGCTCAGCGAAGCCGAAAGCAACGGCGCGCAGTTGCCGATCACCCGCATCGTCGACGGCTACTACGCCGAAATCCAGAACATGGGCGGCAACCGTTGGGATACCTCGTCGCTCATCGCCCGCCTCGAAAAACTCTGACCTATCGACCCCGACCCACCCCGCGCGCGCCGGTTGCATGAACGCAACCGGCGCGCACGATTAAGCGTTGATTAATTCGCGCACGATGCGGCGCGCAGCAGGTACACCTGATTGACGCATGCGCCAACGCCGAGTAGAGTGGCCCGGTTCACTGGTTGGCCAGGTAGTTGCATGCGCGGTGGTTGCATGTCGTTACATGTCGATGCATAAGGTCGAGAGGTCATGCATTACGAAGATCAACAGTACGCCGAAAGGCAGGACGAGCACGCGCACATCCTTCGGCTCAATCTGGCAGGCCATCCCATCGAGTGGCTGACCTGGCAGGAAGCCACTACGCTCTACGCCCGAGAGCTCGTCACCTGGACCCTTGGCGACGCCATCCGCATCGTCTGGGGCGGCACTTCCCGCTCCGGTGAACGCAGCCGCATTCAACTCCACAGCATCATCGCCTGCGCCGGCCAGCTGTACAGCGGCCGCCCGCGCAAAGCCTCACTGAACAACCGCATCCTGTTCCGCCGCGACCAGAACCTGTGCATGTATTGCGGCAAGGAATTCGCCGACCGCGACCTGAGCTGCGACCACATCATTCCCACCTCACGCGGCGGCGGCAACACCTGGGTCAACGTGGTGGCCGCCTGCAAACGCTGCAACCACTACAAGCAGGACCGCACCCCCGAAGAAGCCGGCATGGAACTGCTCGCCCTCCCTTACGAACCCAACTCCGCCGAATACCTCGCCCTGGTCAACGGCAAACGCATACGCGCCGACCAGATGGATTTCCTCAAGGCCCAGTTCTCCAAGAACAGCCGGCTGTTGCATCTGCAATAACAAATCCCGCCAGCTGAAACACCGCTCAAATTCGCCACAAGCCTCTGCTGCTGCCTGTCCCATCCAGGGGCGTCGTAGGGCCATGGATGGCCCGAAGCCGAGCGCCACATGGATGTGCTTGCAGCGTACCCTGGATGGGACAGGCAGCAGCAGAGGCGCTCCAGATCGAAGTCACGTTCAAACCAACAAAAAATCCCGCAGCAACTGCTGCACCTCGGCAGGCTTTTCACTGTGCACCCAATGACCCGCCCCCTTCACCGTCACAATTTCAGCCCGAGGAAACTGCGCCCGCGTAGCCGCCTCATCCCGCGCCAACAGATAATTCGACTGCTCCCCCCGAATGAACAAAGCGGGCCCCTCGTAAACGCCACTATCGTCCGGCCACCCCGCCACCTCCGGAA
>Ga0182745_1000069_pt1 | contig 149629 bp, 113 predicted proteins | sample eDN3rd30CKraftBY_FD_128523 | JGI IMG/M metagenome (GOLD analysis project Ga0182745, IMG submission 128523) | Enriched backyard soil microbial communities from Emeryville, California, USA - eDNA 3rd pass 30_C Kraft BY (version 2) (version 2) | ecosystem: Environmental > Terrestrial > Soil >...
GCCCGGCAGTGGCCGCGCCAGCGGCACCGATGAAAGCGATCTTGCCATCACGCACGCCGATGTCCGCGACGAAGCCCGCCTGGCCGGTGCCGTCGATGATCGTTCCATGACGCACCAGCAGATCGTAATCCGCGGCGCTCGCTGTCATGACTGTGGACAACAGCACGAAACACCAGAAGCTTCTCGACATGAACGACTCCTGTAGCAACGATTCGACCCAGGCCAGATCCATTCAAGCCAGACACGACGCAACGCAGGCATCGAATTCCGCGCCGCCGCGAATCGGATCGCCGGCCGGCAAACCGAGTTCGGCAGCAGTGGCCCGCAGCAACTGCCGTGCCTCCATCTCATCCAGTCTGCTGGTATTCAGGCACACGGCGGCGCAACGCACCTCTGGATTGGTGCGCCGGGCAAGCCTCAGCGTGAGATCGATGGTCTCCTGCAATGAAGGCAGTGAATAGTGCTCCAATCCGCCGATATGCGTCCGACCCGCCTCGTGGCACACCACGATGACATCCGGTTGCGTACCGTGCAGCAAGCCAAGGGAGACCCCGGAATACGCGGGATGGAACAGCGAACCCTGGCCTTCGACGATGTCCCAATGATCGGGCGCCGCGCCGGGGCTGAGCAGCTCGGCGGCACCGGCGATGAAATCGGCAACCACCGAATCGATGGGAATGCCGGAACCCGTGATCATGATGCCCGTCTGCCCGGTCGCCCTGAAATCCGCGTCCACACCCCGTGCGCGAAAAGCGCGAGTGAGCGCGAGTGCAGTGTATTTCTTCCCCAGAGCACAATCGGTGCCGACGGTCAGCAGGCGCTTGCCGCTGCGCTTGCGACCGTTGGCGATGGGAATATTCGCCGGTGGCCTGCGCACGTCGATGAGCTGCCGCCCCAGGCGTCGCGCGGCGCTGTCCAGCACCTCCACCTCGGCCAACCGGCCATGCATGCCGCTGACCAGATCGAGTCCGGCCTCCAGCGCTGCGAGCAATGCAGGGATCCAACGATCATCGATCCTGCCACCGATGGCGGCGACGGCAATCACCGCGCTGCGGGCGCCTCGTTCATGAGCTTGCGCTGGCGTAAGCTGCGGCAGGCCGGTATCGGCCGCGCCCGGCAATCCGAACTGTCCCAGGCACAGTTCGGGTGCCCAATCGCGCAAACCGAACGCCGTCTTGGCGAATCTCGCATCGGCCGCGCCACCGACGAACAACAAGTAGGGTGTGGGCAGGCGAGGCGCGGACCAGCCCGCCAGTGGCACATCAGAATCCAAAGCGTACTCCGAGGGAAAAACTACGGCCGACCACGTCATAGAGGCCGACATTGGTGGCAGCCGGCTGGGCAAATTCATAGGGAGCGACCGGTGGGTCCTTGTCCAGCAGATTGCTGATCACGCCGTATATCTCCATCCGTCGGCCGGGCTCGTCATAAAGGGTGTAGCGCGCCGAGGTGTTCACGTAGATCACGCTCGGAATGCTGTTGTCGTCGATGTCGAGGGGTCCGTACGTGTTGTTGAACTTGCCGGCACTGATGTAACGGCCTTCCAGGTACCAGGAGAACGGTCCGTAGCTGTAGGTGGAGCTTGCCGTCATCATCCAGTCAGGCACTCCGCCATCGGGCAGCGAACCGTTCTGGCCCGCCAGGTCGACCGCCGTCTGGCCGTCATCGAAAGTCTTCCTGGTCACGTGCGTGGCCAGCATCCGCAACGAGAGCCGGCCCTTGGGCAGCGAGAAATCGTAGCTGGCCTCGAGATCGAATCCGCGGGTGCTGAGCGAACTCAGGTTGATACTGGTGACGGTGACGCTGGTGATGTCATTGGTGGTCGGCGAGCGCTGGATCAGCGAGCACAGGTCGGTAGCCCCGCCGGCGCAGCGATTGATGATATCCAGCGTCCCCAGGGTGCCGATGGCATCGTCGATCTTGATATCGAAATAGTCGATCGAAGCGCGCAGGCCGGGCAACCAGGCTGGCTGGAAAATCACGCCGAAGGAGGTCGTGTCGGCCTTTTCCGGTTCCAGGTTCAGGTTGCCGCGCGTGATGACCTGGGTAAGGTATTGCGCGTTGTTGATGGGGTCGACCACCGTGTCGAAGTTCAGCTGCGCGCTGGTGTACAACTCGGGCAGACTCGGTGCGCGAATGTCGCGAGAACGCGTGCCGCGCAAACGCAGTTGATCGTTCACGGACCAGCTCAAACCCGCTTTCCACGTAGTCACATTGCCGCTGGTGCTGTAGTCAGTGAGACGGCCGGCAACGTTGAGGTCCAATGCCTGCGCCAAGGGCTTGTTGGCGAGCAATGGTACGACGCTCTCGACGAACAGTTCTTTCACGTCATAGCTGCCCGCGAGCGGCTGCGGATTACCGATGATGAACGCGTTGGCGGCCGAGTACTCGTCGACGCTGCGGCGTATCTCCTCCTTGCGGTACTCCACACCGGTGGCGACCGACACCGGTCCCGCCCAATTCGTGAAGGCCGTACCCTGCAAACTCGCGGCGGCAACGTTCTGCGTACGCGTCGAAATCGATCGCTGCGTGCGCGTCACATAGTCGAACGCCTCACGGGTGGTCGAACCTTGACCAAATACATTGAAAGGCACGCAGCCATCGGTCGGATCGGTCAGGGTCGAGCGGCATACGATGCTGTCGGTGGCGGGATCGACTACCGCATCCACGGCCTGGAAGAACAGCGACTGCACGCGGTTGTAGTAAAGCGGCACATTGATCCGCGCTTCGCCCCTTTGATAGTAGGCATCCCAGGTCCAATCGCCGGCCAGCGAGCCACGCAGACCCGCCACCGCCCGCCAGGTCTCGCTTTTCATACCGGTGACCATGGGGCCGAAGTCATCATTGATACGCCCCATGACGAACGCTGGAATGTCGTTGGCGATCATGATGTCGCGCACGGCGGCCGGCAGGTACGCGTTATCCGGCGTGATCGGGATGGCGGCGATATCGGGCCATTGCACCAGTCCGGAAGTCGATTCGGATGTCGCGAAAGAAGCCTCGGCGTACGCGGTCACATGATCGGTGAGATCGAACGACAGTGTGCCGAACACGTTCTTGCGCTCCACCGGCACCTTGAGAGCAAGCGCGTCGCCGAACGAGCCGCCGTCGCCACCCACCTGGTACAGGCCGGTGTTGAGCGTGCCGTAGTCGAAGTTGAATACCGAACCGTTGGGCCCGAAGGCGAGCCCGGCGAGCGGTGGCGGCCCGACGATGACGCCTCCGGCCGACGCCAGTCCGATGGTGACGCCGGGACGGATCAGACGAGCCGGTTGACCGTTGCCCGGCGCATAGTCGGGATTGGAGATGACGGCCCAACGCTTGCGGCCCCAACTGCGATCGACCTGGTCCTCGACCCCTTGGTTGTCGGAATATTCCGCGGCAAGAGCCAAGTGCCCGCGATCGTTGGCAAAACTGCTGCCGAACGCGAGCGAGGCGCGGAAATCCTCGTTGTCACCACGCTGGGAACTGCCGTACTGCGCGTCGCCGGACCAGCCCTCCAAGTCGTTTTTCATGATGATGTTGACCACGCCGGCCACGGCGTCCGAGCCCCAGGCGGCGGATGCGCCGCCGGTGACCACGTCGATGCGATCCACCAGTGACATGGGAATGGCGTTGAGATCGACCTCGTTGCCGGCCGTGGTCGGCACGTGGCGCCGGCCATTGACCAGCACCAGGGTGCGGTTGGTGCCCAGGCCGCGCAGGTTGACGAAGTTGGCACCCGCTTCGGTCGAGGAAGTGTTCGAGGAGGAAGGCGTCACCGAGCCGGCAAACGATGGCAACTCGTTGAGCAGGTCGGCGACGTTGCTGACACCGCGTTGCTGCAATTGCTCGGCGCCGACGATGGTGGTCGGAGTGGGTGCCGTGAAACCTGAACGTTGCACGCGCGACGCGGTAACCGACACCTCTTCGAGTACCTGGGGAGCGGCGGCATCGTTCTGCGCCAAGGCGCAAGTGCTCACCAGCGTCGCCAGCGGCAACAGTCCGCCGGCCAGGGCACGCCGGTAGCGACCATGGCGATCATTGCCCCCATCGTACTCAAGACCCTTCAACACTACGTGTCTTGTCATCGTGAGCCCCCTAATGAGCGCCGCGCTTATTGCGATCGACTGCTTCGTGAAAATTATTCTCTGAGTGACAGGGTTTCAGCTAATTAATTTCCTGTCAAGAGAATTTTTTCCCGTATTGCAGTGCGGGGAATTTATTGTTTTGAGCGCCGTGGGATTTTTTTTGGGAGAAAAATTCTCCAAAATTGCGGCCTGTTCAAACCTAGGAATCGCAGCCCGCAGGAGTTTCATGAGCGACCCAGCAGCCACGAGCGGACCCGGAGAGGCGTTACGCGCCGTCCGCCGCAACAACAACTGGACCCTGGCCGACATTGCGGAACGTGCCGGCATTCCGCTGTCCACGCTGTCGAAGATCGAAAACGGACAAATCTCGCCCACCTACGATCAGCTCATGCGCTTGAGCGACAGCCTGCGTATCGATATTTCGGAGCTATTCGCCCGGCGGCCGCGTGAGGTGATCAACAGCGGCAGCAGACGTCGCAGCATCAATCGGCTCGGCCACGGCGAGCGCATCGAAACCGACAACCGGGTACAGCACTATCTGAGCACCGATCTGCTCAACAAGCACCTGACCCCCATCGTGAGCGAAGCGAAAGCCCGCAGCTTGGAAGAGTTCGGCGAGTTCATGCGCCACCCCGGGGAAGAATTCGTGTATGTCGTCGAGGGCTTGCTGGCGCTGCACACGGATTGTTATGCGCCGGTGATCCTGCAGGCCGGGGAGTCCATCTACTTCGACAGCAGCATGGGGCACGCGTATCTGGCCCAGGGAGAAGCACGGTGCCGCTTCCTGTCCATCTGCACGGTTGAGGGCTACGTCGCTACTGGAGCCCTGCCCGCCATGACCAAGCCCGAAACGTCCACGCCGACTCCCGCGCCGCCTGTGACACGCACCGCCGCCGCGCGAGGAAAATATTGACTCAAACCGACAGATAATATCGGGCACAGGGACTGTGCCCCGCCGCCGCAGGTGGCGTTTGCATCCGGTAAAAACCACGTTTTTTACCGGATGCGCGAGGGTCGTGGCATGGATGCCCGATCCCTCGCAAAAATCAGTCCTCCGCCAGCTGGCGGAAATCCACGCCGAGCGAGCGGAGCTTGCGATACAGGTGCGTGCGCTCCATGCCCACGCGCTTGGCGAGCTGCCCCACCTTGCCGTTGCACAGGATGAGCTGCTGCTGCAGATAAGCGCGCTCGAAATGTTCGCGTGCCTCGCGCAACGGCAACGCCAACAGGTCCTGCTTCACCAGCGGCTCGGTGCTGGGTGCGCGCGAGGCCAGCTCACGCTCGATTTCATCGAGCCGGATCTCCTCTTCGCCGCCCAGGATCAGCAGGCGCTGCACCAGGTTCTTCAATTCGCGAATGTTGCCGGGCCAGGGATAGTTGCGCAGCCGGTTCTGCGCCGCCACGCCGAAACGGCGGAACGGCAGGCGTTCCTCGTCCACCAGCCGATCCACGTAGTAGCGCAGCAGATCGGGAACGTCCTGCGCATAGTCGCGCAGCGGCGGCACGTTCAGCGTGATCACGTTCAGCCGTGACAGCAATTCCATTCGCACGTTGGAACCCGCATCCGTGGCCAGCAAACGTGGCGTTGCCGAGGCAATTACGCGCAGGTTGAGTTTCACGGGCGCCGCGCCGCCGACGCGGCTGATAGATTGCGTCTCCAACGCCGCGACCAGCAAGCCTTGGGCACGCTGCGGCAAATCTTCCAGGCCGTTGACGAACAGCACGCCGCCAGCGGCTTGTTCGAGCAAGCCGGCATGGATCCCGGCAGCGTCCTCGGTGCCGTGCAAAGCCGCTGCCGCACCGTCCTCGGTCACGCCGGTGGCGACCAGCTGCACGAACGGACCGGACGAGCGGCCGCTGATGGAATGGATGTAGCGGGCGAAGGACTCACGGCCGGTGCCCGGTTCGCCGACGATCAGGATCGGGGTGTCGTGCGGCGCGACCTGCTGCACCTGCTCCCTCAGGGCGAGCATGATTCGGCTCTTGCCCACCGGGGCGATCAGGGCCGGCACCAGCGTGCGGCCCGATTGGCGTTTGTTGCGGCCGGAATCCAGGGCCCGCTCCACCGTTCGCAACAGTTTCGCCAAGGACAAGGGCTTTTCGACGAAGTCGAAAGCCCCCAGCCGGGTCGCCTCCACGGCGGTCTCGACCGTCCCGTGCCCGGACATCATGACCACCGGGCAGCTGGTGCCATTGCCCTGCGCCCATTCACGCAGCAGGGTGATACCGTCGGTATCCGGCATCCAGATATCGAGCAGCACCAGGTCCGGGTCGTGCTGGCTGCGGCGCAGCCGTGCCTCGGCGGCGTCGGCCGCCACATCGACCTCATAGCCTTCGTCCGCCAGGATTTCTTTGAGTAATCCGCGGATTTCAGATTCGTCGTCAACTACCAGAATGCGTGCTGCGCTCATGCACGTTCCCTCCTCGGCCCGGAGCGTCGTTCCCGGATCGGACCACCGGTCCGGGTTGCGGCCACCAGCGGCAATGCGATCCGGATGCGCGCGCCGCCGGTCCGACCATTGTCCGCCTCGATGATGCCCCCATGTTCTTCGACGATTTTCTTCACGATTGCAAGTCCCAGTCCGGTGCCCTTCGGCTTGGTGGTGACATAAGGGTCGAAAACCTGACCGATCACATCGGTCCGGAACCCGGGGCCATTATCCTCGACCAGGATTTCAGCGCCATGCACTCCTTCCAGTTCGATTCGGCGCGTGGCGATCCGAATGGCCGGATCGGGAGTTCCCTCCAGCGCCTCGATGGCGTTGGCGATCAGATTGTGAACGATCTGGCGCAAACGGCCACGGTCGGCTTCGATTTCGCCCAGTGCCGGGTCGAGCTGCAGTCGCAGCCGCCGCTGCGAGTCCTGGGCCCGGTACAATTCGGCCACTTCGGTGATGAACGGGTTCAGCTCGAAGCGCGACACCTGCATCTCCGGCGCCCGCGCGTACTCACTGAAGGCATTGACCATGCCTTTCATGGCCTCGACCTGCTGCACGATGGTGTGGGTGGCCCGGTCCAGTATCTGTGCCTGGGATTCGTCCAGCGAGCCCAGCAACTTGCGCCGCAGCCGCTCGGCCGAGAGCTGGATCGGTGTCAGCGGATTCTTGATCTCATGCGCCAGGCGGCGCGCCACCTCGCCCCAGGCGGCATCGCGCTGCGCCTGCAGCAGCGTAGTGATGTCATCGAAAACGATGACGAAACCGCCCGGGCTGCGGTCCTCGCCTGACAACGTGGTGCAGGCGCACATCAGCACTCGGCGGCTGGTGTCGCCCTGCAGAACCAGCTGTTCGCGCCATTCGGCCTGCCCGGCGTCCAGATGGGCACCGCAGGCGACGGCAAACTGCTCGAACAGGGAGCTGCCCACGCCGGCGTTGGCCAGCGGCTTGCCGGTGGCGGTTTCGGTATCCACCCCCAGGATGGCGACCGCGGCCTCGTTCACGGTACGCAGCGTCCGGTCCGGTTCCAGGGAAATCACTCCGGTGGACAAGCGGGCCAGGATCACCGCCAGGTTGGTACGCTCAGCCTCTACCGCCTGCTGGCTGCGGCGCGCCTCTTGACGAGTATGCGCCAGGCGCTTGGTCATGTCGTTGAAGGAATGCACCAGGATGCCCATTTCGTCGTGAGAGGTGAGGGGCAGGCGCAGGTCGAAATCGCCCTTTGCTACCGCCCGGGTACCCGCTACCAGGTCCTGGATCGGACGCACCAGGCGGCGCGCCGACCAGAAAGCCCCGTACAGGGCCGCGAACAACGACAGCAGCAGCACCAGCGTCAGGGTGAGCGTGAAACTGTCCTTCAACGGTTCGCGCAGGCGGGCCTTCTCGTTGTAGCGCTGATAGGCGGATTCCACGGTGTCGGCGAGTTCGCCCAACCGGCGATCGACACCATACGTCGCCAGCAGGATGCGCCCTTCCTCACCGGGCCAGATCCACGGCACCTGGATCGCCGTGTGCACCACGTAGCCGCCACCGGCCAACGGATCGAGCGTGACGTATTGGCGGCCCTGCCGCACCTGCATCGTCACTTCGTCACTCGGGGCAGCCGGCACGATCTCGCCAATTTTCTCCGAGCTGGTGGCGATAATGCGGCTATTGGCGCCGATCAAGGTCACTTCCTGCGCCTGACTCGACTGGCGCAACTCGTCCAGGGCGCGGATGGGATCGCCCACCCGGCGCGACAGATCGTGCGCCATGGTCTTGGTACGTTCCAGGTACTCGCGCATGCGCAGGTCCAGAGCGGCGCGGGACAACGTCAGGGCATCCTCCAGACCGGCGCGAATCTCGACATGGAACCAGCTGTCGATGCCGCGATTGAGGAACACCACCGAAAAATAGAACACCAGCAGCAACGGCAGCATGGCCAGGGTGGCCGACATCCACACCATGCGCGCTTCGAGGCGCGAGCCCACCACCCGCTTGCGCCAGTCGCGCATCAATTGCACCAGCCGGCCGCCGATCAGGATCAGCAACACCAGCAGGCCAGCCACGTTGACGCCGAGAATGAAGGGATGCAGGTCGCTGAAGTTGGCCGACTGCTGCACCGTCTGGGCCATGATCAGCAGCGCAGCCACCCACAGTCCCGAGCCGATCAGTACCAGCGCCGAGACGAAGGTGCGCTTCAGATCTGCGGAGACCATGTGTACCACTCGGTGCTCTGGCGCCAGTCGTCGGCCCAGAACACGATGAACCGCAGCGACGATGGCATGGTGCGAACATCCAGGCGCGCGCGCAAGCTGATTTCGTGGCGCGCGCCCTTCATGACGAGGGATTGATCGAGAATCGGCAGATTGCTGATCACGCGCAGTGAATCGAGCGCCGCATCGAGGGTGGCGAACGAAGATTGCTCGCCGCTGTTCAGGTTACGCACCAGGTAGCGCTCGCTGAGCTCGTGACGATTCAGCTCGTAGTGCTGTTCGAGCGTGGCCACGGTTTCATCGAACCAGAACGAGCGGGCGCGCCGCAGCACGATCTCCAGATCAAGGGTCAGCGGTGCCCCCTCGCGGATCGCCGCCCGCGCCCCTTCCGGCAACTCCATCACCAGGGTGGCGTTGAGCTGGTACACCCCCGAGGCGGGCTCTATGTAGGCGGAGCGGATTTCGAAACGCTGTTGCACCGCCCAGGCGGTCGCCGTGGCGGCCAGCGCCAGCAACAGCACGATCCAGGACAGCACGGCACCCCGGATCGCGCCATGAACGCGTCCGGTGCCGGCGCTGACGGGATTCCCGCACGCGTGCTGCAACTGTGGCCGATTCGCTCGCAACTAGACGTTATCCTTCATTTTTTTCCAGGCCAGCATAATAGAAGCCATCCAGCCCCCCGGCGGTCACGTCCGCCAACTCGCCGTCGTCGACAGTCGAGGCCCTCCTTATAGACCCCGTTCCGGGTGCAATGGGTTGCCCTGTAAGACTCCTGGAGACCGAACTATCGACCGCGTCGCCCGGGACGCCCTCCGTGAACGACCACCCCAGCGCCTTCAGGTCCGTGGCAGTAGTATCCCGCGCCTCCGGGTTGGCACGCAGGAACGCCGCGACCACTTCGGTGGTTTCGGCCCGCAGTACGGAACAGCTGGCATACACCAGCCGTCCCCCGGGCTTCAGCATAGACCAGGCGCGCTGCAACAGCCGCCGCTGGCGTTCGGCCAGGGCAGTGATGTCCTGGGCCCGGCGCAACAACTTGATATCCGGGTGGCGGCGAATCACGCCGGTGGCCGAACAAGGCACGTCCAGCAGAATCCGGTCGAAGGCGCGACCGTCCCACCAGCCGGCCGGCTCGGCGGCGTCGCCGGCAACCACCGTGGCCGCGAGTCCGAGGCGCTGCAAGTTGTCGCATACTCGCGTCAGACGTTCCTTGGACACGTCGACCGCCACGAGTTCCTCGACCCGGGGCTGCAGCTCCAGCAAATGACAGGTTTTGCCGCCCGGGGCCGCGCAGGCGTCCAGAATCCGGTCGCCGGGAGCGGGGGCCAGCAGGGGAGCCGCCAACTGCGCCGCGGCGTCCTGCACCGAAACCCATCCGTCGCGAAACCCGGGCAGTTCGTTGACGTCCACGGCCCGTGCGAGCAACAGGGTGTGGCCTTGGTCACGACTGTCGATCACTTCGAGGCCGGCGGCGCGCAACCGTTCGCCATAGTCCGCGGCGCTGACACGCAAGCGGTTGACCCGTAGCCAGAAAGGCGGACGCTGATTATTGGCCACCAGGATGCTGGCGACATCGGGTTGCACTGGCAATTGTACCGGGGGGTGCCCTGGAGCTGATCCGGAGACGCTCGGCCAGTCCCGCGCCAGCATGTCGACCAGCCAGCGGGGATGAGCGGTACGGGTGGCCGGGTCGGCGTCGAGAGCAACTGCAATCTTGGCGCCTTCGCGCTGGCAGCGCCGCAGGATGGCGTTGATCAAGCCCGCGGCGCGTGGCTGGCGTAGCACGCGCGTGGCATTCACCGTTTCAGCCACGGCGGCGTGCGGTGGTACGTCGCTGTACAACAGTTGGCACAAACCGACGATGGCCAGCGCGTGCAACTCGGGGTCGAGCGTCTGGCCGGGACGGGCCAGCAAGCGCTGCAGCAAAGCGTCGAGCCGTACGTACCAGCGAATGCTGTCGTAACACAGAGTGCGCAACAGCCCCCGCTCCTGCGCGGAACCGCTGGTCTCGCCGGCAAACAGGGCATCGAGCGATTGGCCGTGAATCGCCACTTGCGCCACTATGCGTGCGGCGCGGGCACGAACGGCGGCCGAGTTACTCACCGGTGCGCTCATCAGGTCATGAACCCTGGCTTGCCGGCTGGGCGGCTCCCGTCAGTTGCGCGCCTTCGATGCGGTGCGCATTCAGAAACTCGGCGGCACTGACCGGCTTACGCCCCGCGAGCTGCACTCGCGTCAGGTTGAGAAGTCCCCCTCCGGTGGCCACCCGAATGCCATCGGCATCGGCCGCCACCACCGCGCCAGGCACCGCGGCCGTGGCTGCATCAACCGAGACCGCCTCCCAGACCCGCAGTTGCTGGCCGTTCCAGCGGGTTTCGGCCACCGGCCAGGGATTGAACGCACGGACCTGGCGATCGAGCCGCGGCGCGGGCAGCGACCAATCCAACTGCGCCTCCTCCTTGCGCAGCTTCGCGGCATAGGTAACGCCCGCTTCGGGTTGCGGGCGTTCGACCAGCGAGCCATCGATGATTCCATCGAGCACGCGCAGCAAAGCTTCGGCTCCCATGACGGCGAGGCGATCGTGCAGCGTAGCCGCGGTGTCGGTGGCCAAAATGGGGGTCACCTGGTCCAGCAACATGGGGCCCGTGTCCAATCCGGCGTTCATGCGCATGAGGGTGACGCCGGTCTGGGCGTCGCCTTCCAGCAGCGCGCGATGGATAGGAGCGGCGCCACGCCAGCGCGGCAGCAGCGATGCGTGAATGTTGAGACAACCCAATGGCGGAATGGCCAGCACCGGCGGCGGCAGGATCAACCCATAGGCCACCACCACCATCACGTCCGCCCGCCAGCCCGCCAATCGCTCCACGGCCGCGGGATCACGCAGCGTCACGGGCTGCTCGACGGGCAGGCCATGGCGCAGCGCGCTCTGTTTGACGGCGCCGATGGCCAATTTCTGGCCGCGGCCGGCCGGCCGGTCCGGCTGCGTGTAAACGGCCAGGACGCGGTGACGGGAAGCGACCAACGCTTCCAGCGCCGGCACCGAAAACTCCGGCGTGCCGGCAAAGACGACTGCGAGCGATTTCAAGCAAATGGCCTGTACGGAAAATCAGGAGACGGCGAGTGGACGGCCATGCCCTCGCCTTGCAAGTCAGGCACAGGGATGTGCCCGCCGCCAACGGTGGCGAACTCGGGGGAAAAGTCACGCCTTTTCCCCCGAGCCTCAGCGCGAGTGGCAGGATGCCCGAGTCGCTGTTTCAAATTATATCGCTGGCGCCTTGAGCCGGGCGCGTGGACTCGAGCCGGCCGCATCCTTGCGCTCCTTCTCGAGCTTCTTGCGGATGCGGGTGCGCTTGAGGTCCGACAGGTAGTCGACGAACAGCTTGCCTTCCAGATGATCCATTTCGTGCTGGATGCACACCGCCAGCAGCCCGTCAGCAGGGAATTCGATGGTTTTACCGTCACGATCCAGCGCCCGCACCAGGATTTCCCCGGCGCGCGTCACCTTGTCATACACGCCGGGGACCGACAGGCAGCCTTCCTCGCTTTCCTCGACCCCGTCGCGGGCCAGGATTTCCGGATTGATCAGCGCCAGCGGCTCCTTGCGCGACTCGCTCACGTCGACCACCAGCAGGCGCTGGTGGACATTGACCTGGGTAGCCGCCAGACCGATGCCCGGGGCGGCGTACATGGTCTCGAACATGTCGTCGATCAGCTTTCGGATGCGGTCGTCGACCTGCGCCACCGGCTGGGCCTTGGTCCGCAGCCGCGGGTCGGGAAATTCGAGAATCGGAAGTAACGCCATGACTACACCTATCCAAAACGTTTTGAGAACCACGTCTCGGGGCCAAAGCCCATTTGTGCCATCCTTGCAGAGTTGCTGCTAAAGTTCGGCGCACATTGAACTTCTCCGTGGAACTTCTCCGGGGCCGCAGACGAATTATACGGCCCTCCGCCGCGGACTGGAGCCAGGGGATGTCGATAGTTTCGAACAGTGGGAGCTCGTTCGGCGCATGAAAACCGCGACTTGGCAAATTCGACCGGCGCTCGTGCTGTGCCTGGCGGCCGGCCTGTCGCTGACGGCCGGCTCATCCCCGGAGGCTGCCCCCGGCACGTCCGGGCAAGCCACCCGGACCATCGCCACCGGCAGCCAGATTCCCATCAGCCCCAATGCACCCGACCAATATGTCGTCAAGCGGGGTGACACGCTTTGGGATATCTCCAAGATATTCCTGCGCGATCCCTGGTATTGGCCGGAAATCTGGTACCTGAACCCCCAGGTGCACAACCCGCACCTGATCTACCCCGGCGACGTGCTGAAGTTGATCTACGTGGACGGCCAGCCGCGGCTGACCGTGGCCGACCGCGGCTCGGACGGTACCAAGCGCTTGTCGCCGCAGGTGCGAGCCGAACCCCTGAGCCACGCCATCACCGCCATCCCCTATGAGGTGATCGCCGGCTTCGCGGGCCGCCCCACCCTGCTGGACAAGGACCAGGTCAAAAAGGCGCCCTACGTGGTGGCGTTGCGCGACGACCACATCATTGGCGCCGTGGGTAACGAGGTGTACGCACGCGGCCTGGAAGGCGCGGTCGCCGAAACCGTCTATAGCGTAGTGCACGTGGACAGCCAGCTGCGCGACCCCGACAACAACGACCTCTTGGGCTACACGGGCATTTACGTGGGTTCGGGCCCGCTGGCCACCACCGGCGACCCGGCCAAGCTGATCATGACCCATAGCGCGCGCGAGGTCCTGCAGGGAGACAAGCTGTTCCCCGAGGCGGTGGACGTGGGCGCCGATTTCGTGCCGCATGCTCCCGGCGAGCCGGTCAAGGCCACCGTGATCGCGGTCAAAGAAGCGACGGTCATGGGGCAATACCAGATCGTCGCCCTGAATCGCGGCTCACAGGCCGGCCTGGAGCCCGGGCACGTGCTGGCCATCGACCAGCGTGGCGGCTCGGTACGGGACAAGTACAGCAAGGGCGGCCTGGGCGGCCGGCATTTCGGCACCCTGGGCGGCGGTTCCAAGGTCGCGCTGCCGGATGAACAGATCGGCATGCTCATGATCTTCAACACCACACCGCGCATGAGCTATGCGCTGGTGATGGAATCGTCGCACGAGATCCGCCAGGGCGATTTCGCCAGGAACCCCTGACGGAAACCTCACGCAGCCCCACATCGAGGCAATCCGCTCATGGACGAGCTCACCGCATGGCTGATCCTGCTGCGCGCACCGGGACTGAGCGTTCGAACGCTGGCGCCGTTGCTGCAAACGTTTGCCAGCGTAAACGCACTCGCCACGGCCTCGCAGCCTGAACTGCAGGCCGCCGGAGCCAGCCCCAAGCTGCGGGCCTGGCTGCAATCGCCGCCGCGGCTCGAGACCCTGGAATGCGAACGGCGCTGGCTGGGGCGGGACACTCACCATCTGGTCACCTGGGGCTCCGAGCACTATCCCGAGCGACTCGCCGACCTGTCCGATGCCCCTGTCGCGCTGTTCGTGCGGGGCAACCCGGCACTGTTGCGGCGCCCCCAGCTGGCAATGGTCGGTTCGCGTAATCCCTCTCCGGCGGGGGTCGAAATCGCCCGCGGCTTTGCCGCTGAACTGGCCGGCCATGGATTCAGCATTACCAGCGGCCTGGCCGAGGGCATCGACGCCGCGAGCCATCAGGGCGCCCTGGATGCGGGCGGGACCACCGTGGCGATATGCGGTACCGGCCTGGCGCGCTGCTATCCGGCCGCGCATCGCCCGCTGGCGGACCAAATCAGCTCGAATGGCGCCCTGATCAGCGAATTTCCGCTCGATTCACGTCCCATCAGGGCTAATTTCGTGCGCCGCAACCGGCTCATCGCGACCTTGAGTTCCGGCACACTGGTGGTCGAGGCCGCGCTCCACAGTGGCTCACTCATCACCGCCCGGCTGGCGGCCCGCCACGGCCGGCGCCTGTTCGCCATTCCCGGCTCCCTGTACAACCCACTGGCCCGGGGTTGTCACGAACTGATTCGTGAGGGCGCGCTGTTGACCCAAACCGCCGAGGACGTGCTGGAGGGACTGAGTTCGGCGGCGCAGATCTCGACCGCTCCCCACGTCGCCCCGCGGCGTGGCGTGCGCCGACGGCCCCCGGGACATGCCTCACTGTCCCTGCCCCTCGAAGCGCGCATGGAAGCGCCGCCGAAGCGGTCCCTGGACACCCCCTTGAATCCGCCCGGGACCGCCCCGACTCAGGCCCCAACGGCAGCGCCGACGCCAGCTGCCGCCGCGACCCCAAAGCCGCCGGCATCTACGAGAACCCCTGAAATATCAGGAACTTCCCGCAACCCGTTGGACAAAGGGTACGAAATCCTGTTAGATGCGCTCGGCTTCGAGCCGGCCGGCGTGGACCTCCTGGTCGTGCGTACCGGGCTCAGAGCCGACGAGGTGGCTTCGATGCTCCTGATGCTGGAACTAGCGGGTCGCGTCGCTTCCCACCCTGGCGGTCTCTATGTCCGGGCACGTCCCAAGGCAGTGAAATGAAGGAAAGTGTTCTCGATATTCTCATTTATCTGTTCGAGAATTACTTCGACGCCGACATCGAGTCCGCTCCCGAGCCCGACCGCGATACTCTCAAGGACGAATTGGAACGAGCTGGATTCTCGGAGCGGGAAGTGGACCGGGCGCTGGAGTGGCTGGAGCAGTTGTCCGCCGATCCGCAGCGGGTGGGAACCACTCCCACGTCGCGCGCGATCCGTGTCTTCGATCCGCGGGAACAGGCCCGTCTGGATACCGATTGTCGCGGCTACATTCTGTATCTGGAGAACATCGGAATTTTGAACGCGGCGCAGCGCGAGCTGGTGATCGACCGGCTGCTGGCGCTGGATACCCGCCAGATCGACATCGAGCAGGTCAAGTGGGTGGTGCTGATGGTGCTGTTCAGCCAGCCAGGCCAGGAAAGCGCTTATCTGCGGATGGAAGATCTGGTGTTCGACAACCGGCTGGACATCGTGCACTGACGCGCAGGCAGTAACAGTAGGCATGCGGCGCCGCGGATCTCCGCGGTTTCTTTTTTTATGGACCAGAAGAATCTTGTCATAGTCGAATCGCCCGCCAAGGCGAAGACCATCAAGAAGTACCTCGGCAATAATTTCGAGGTGCTGGCTTCGTACGGGCATGTGCGCGATCTGGTGCCGAAGGAAGGCGCGGTCGATCCGAAGCACAGCTTCGCGATGCGCTACCAGATCCTGGAGAAGAACGAAAAGCACGTGCAGGCCATTGCACGCGCCTTGAAGAAATCCGGCGCCCTGTACCTGGCGACCGACCCCGACCGCGAAGGCGAAGCCATTTCGTGGCATCTGACCGAGCTGCTCAAGGACCTGAACGCCCTCGATGGCAAAGACGTGCATCGCGTGGTGTTCTATGAAATCACCCGCAACGCGATCCGCGAGGCGATCCAGCAGCCGCGCGAGGTCTCGACGGATCTGGTCAACGCGCAGCAGGCGCGCCGTGCGCTCGACTACCTGGTCGGCTTCAACCTGTCACCGCTGTTGTGGAAGAAGGCCGGCCTGCCCGGCGCTTCCGCTGGCCGCGTGCAAAGTCCGGCGCTGCGCATGATCTGCGAGCGCGAGGATGAAATCGCCAAATTCATCCCGCGCGAATACTGGACCATCGATGCCGACGCCGAGAAGGCCGGGCAAGTCGTGCCGTCGCGCCTGATCGAGTACGGCGGCACAAAGGTCGAACAATTCACGGTCACCACCGAAGCCAAGGCCAACGAAGTGCGCCAGGCGATCGAGGGTGCCGCGCAGGCGACACTGACCGTCGCCGGCATCGAGCGTAAACAGCGCAAGCGCAATCCGGCGCCGCCGTTCACCACCTCGACACTGCAGCAGGAAGCCGCCCGCAAGCTGGGCTTCGGCGCCCAGCGCACCATGCGCCTCGCGCAGCAACTGTATGAGGGCGTCGATTTCGGCGAGGGCGCGGTCGGTCTCATTACTTATATGCGTACCGATTCGGTGAATCTGGCCAACGAAGCGCTGACCGAGATCCGCCAGGTGATCGAGCGCACCTATGGCAAGGATTCGCTCCCGGATGCGCCGCGTCTGTACAAGACCAAGTCGAAGAACGCCCAGGAGGCGCACGAAGCCATTCGTCCGACCTCGGCGTCGCTGTCACCGGAGCGCCTGGAAGGCAAGATCGACGCCGACCAGCTCAAGCTGTACAGCCTGGTCTGGAAACGGGCGGTGGCCAGCCAGATGGAACCGGCGCTGTACGACACGGTCGCGGTCGACCTGGTGCCGGGCAAGGACGCCACACGGAACGGGGCAGTGGCGGTGTTGCGCGCCAATGGCTCGACCTTGGTGAAACCCGGTTATATCGCCGTCTACAAGGAAGGTCTCGACGACGCCAGCGACGACGATAATGATCGCATCCTGCCGCCGCTGCAGGTCGGCGACCATTTGGAGCTGCTGGCCGTGCGGCCCGAACAGCATTTCACCGAACCGCCGCCGCGCTACTCCGAAGCCAGCCTGGTCAAGGCGCTGGAGGAGTACGGCATCGGCCGGCCTTCGACCTACGCCAGCATCATTCAGACCCTGACCGGCAAGAAATACACCGAGCTGGTCAACAAGCGGTTCTTCCCCACCGACCTGGGCAAAATCGTCAACCGTTTCCTGACGCGTAACTTCCAGCACTACGTCGACTACGGCTTCACCGCCAAGATGGAAGACGACCTGGACGAGATCGCCGACGGCAAGGAACAGTGGGTACCGGTGCTGGACCGGTTCTGGAAGGACTTCAAGAACCAGGTCGACGTGGTCGACAAGTCGGTGACCCGCGAGGACGTGTCGGAAGCGCGTGAGCTCGGCAAGGACCCGGTGACGGGCAAGCCGGTATCGGTGCGCTACGGCAAGTACGGCCCCTTCGTGCAGCTCGGCACCAAGGACGACGAGGAAAAGCCCAAGTTCGCCAGCCTGCGCCCGCACCAGCGCATGGATTCCCTGGTACTGGCCGATGCGCTCGAATTGTTCAAGCTGCCGCGCACGCTGGGCAACATGCCCGACGGCAAACCCATCAGGGTGGCCATCGGTCGCTTCGGCCCGTACGTGCAGTATGGCGACAAGAAGTTCGTGTCCATCAAGGACGACGATCCGTACACGGTGGAATTGCCGCGCGCGCTGGAGTTGATCCGCGCCAAGGAAGAGTTCGACGCCAATCGCACCATCCTCGACTTCCCCGACGCCGGCATCCAGGTGCTGAACGGCCGTTTCGGTCCGTACATCACCGACCGGGTCAAGAACGCGAAGATCCCCAAGGAACGCGATCCAAAGACGCTGACCCTGGACGAGTGCAAGGAACTGCTCGCCGCGGCCCCAGTCCGGCGCGGACGGTTCGGCGCCAAGAAAGCCGCGCCCGCCAAGAAGGCCGGCAAGACTGCCACCGCCGAAGTGAAAGACAAGCCGGCGAAGCGCGCTGCCGCCAAGAAATCGGCGACGGTCAAGGCCGCGATCCAGGATGCGGGAGCCAAAGCCACGACCAAAACCGCGGCGCGCACCAAGGCCCGGAGCAAGACAGCACGCGCCAAGTCGACGTCAGCCGCCAAAAGCAAGGCCACCGACCAGTAACGCGCAGAGCCCGGAACGGTGATGACTGCAGCCACCCCCAACGCCGACGCGGTACTTGCCTATCTAAAGGACCTGCAGGATGGTATTTGCACGGCGCTCGAAGCCGTGGACGGTGGGACGCAGTTTCGCCGCGACGCCTGGCAACGCCCCGAAGGCGGTGGCGGTGAAAGTCGGGTATTGCGCGGCGGCCGCATCTTCGAACAGGCCGGAGTCAATTTCTCGCATGTCATGGGAACCAGGCTGCCGCCATCGGCCACCGCGCAGCGTCCCGAACTGGCCGGCACCGGCTGGGTCGCCATGGGCGTGTCCCTGGTACTGCATCCCGTCAATCCCTACGTCCCCACGACTCACGCCAATGTGCGCTTCTTCAGCACCTTGAGCGCGCCGCAGACCACCTGGTGGTTCGGCGGCGGTTTCGATCTCACGCCGTTCTATCCTTTCGACGAGGACGTGCTGCACTGGCATCGCACCGCGCAACGTACCTGCGCTCCGTTCGGTCCCGAGGTCTACGCCAGGCACAAGCAATGGTGCGATGAATACTTCTTCCTCAAACATCGCAACGAGACTCGCGGCATCGGCGGCCTGTTCTTCGATGACCTGAACGAATGGGGCTTCGAACGCTGCTTCGCGTATCAGCGCGCCGTGGGTGACGCCTTCCTCGATGCCTATCTGCCCATCGTGGCACGCCACAAGGACCTGTCCTGGGGCGAACGCGAACGCCAGTTCCAACTGTACCGGCGCGGACGCTATGTGGAATTCAACCTAGTCTACGACCGCGGCACGTCCTTCGGCTTGCAGTCGGGCGGACGCACCGAGTCCATCCTGATGTCGCTGCCGCCGCTGGCCCGGTGGGAGTACGACTGGCAGCCGCCGCCGGGCTCACCCGAAGCGCGGCTGTATGCGGATTATTTGCGGCCCCGGGACTGGCTGCAGGAACTGGGCTGACCGCCACCATTGAAGTAGCAACCCCCATTGACGCATTGACGCGACGACCGCGGCGCCTGACGCGTAGTTGAATTACCAGTAGTTGAACTACCTAGTCAGTTTGCGCAATTGAATTCGTGGTAGCGCTGGGGTAGCGTCCGGCGACGTCAAGATGCGCGGAATTTCGATGCGGGGCCAGACAGCTGCGCTCGAGCAGTCGTCCATCCATCCCCGAGCGATGCACCGCGCCTCGCGCAATAACAACTTCGGGGATACTTCCAATGGACCCACGTGTATTCAGAGCACGATCGCCGATCGTGACGCTGCTGGTAACCGCGGCCTTGGTGACCGCGCCAACCATAGCGACCAGTGCCGACCATAGTCGGCAGCGCAGCAAGGACCTGACTCGTTCGCTCCAGCTGCACGGCTCCAAGGTGAGCAGCGACCAGGACCAGGTCCAGGTGTTCGTCCGGCTCGACGAGCCCGCGGTGGCAGAACTCAACGCCACCGCCATCGCGACCACCGGCAAATTCGCCGCGGCAGCCGACCAGCGAGCGCAAGCGGCACGCGTCTCACAACAGCAGGCGCGCATGGCGCCGATGCTGAACGGCCAGGGCGCGCACATCCTGTCCGCGCAGCGGGTGGGCGCCAACGGCTTCAGAGTCAAGGTACGCGCGTCGCAGGTCGCCGCGCTCAAGTCGCTGCCCGGCGTACGCTCGGTCGGGCGGGTGGAAATCCACAAGCCCGACAACATCGACAGCGTCCCCTGGATCGGCGCGCCAGCCGCCTGGGCCTCGGTCGGGCGCGGCGAAGGCGTCAAGATCGCCGTCATCGACACCGGCATCGACTATACCCATGCCGATTTCGGCGGCAGCGGCGATCCCGCGGTGTACGCCAGCACGGACAAGAACGTGGTGGCCCCCGGCACCTTCCCGACCGCCAAAGTGGTGGGAGGCTGGGATTTCGCCGGCGCCACTTACGACGCCACCGACCCGGACTCGGTCCCCGCACCCGATGCCAACCCGATCGATGGCAATGGCCACGGCACACATGTCGCCGGGACCGCTGCCGGCATCGGCGTGCCTGGCAGCGTCGGTCCGGGCGTCGCGCCCGGCGCATCGCTGTACGCACTGAAAGTCTTCGGCGACGCGGGCGGCAGCACCGATCTGACCTCGCTGGCCATCGAATGGGCCATGGATCCCAACGGCGACGGTGACATGAGCGATCACGTCGACGTGATCAACATGAGCCTCGGTTCGCCATTCGGCCGGCCGGACGATCCTTCGGCCATCTCGGCCAACAACGCCGCGGCCGTAGGCATCATCGTCGCGACCTCGGCCGGCAACGAGGGCAACATGCCCTATGTCACCGGCGCCCCGGGAATCGCCGCGTCGGCCATTTCCACGGCAGCCAGCTATCCCGGCGGCCGGCTGTACAGCCTGTTCACGGTCGACGCGCCGGCCTCCATCGCCGGTCCGTATGGCTCGCTGGAAGGCGATGGGCCGGTGAAGCTGGCGCAAGCGGGGCCGATCTCGGGAACGCTGGTCCCGGCCACGCCAGCCGACGGTTGCGCGCCGCTGACCAATGCCGCGCAGATCAATGGCAACCTGGCCTTCATCATTCGTGGCACTTGTGGCTTCATCGATAAATACCTCAATGCCCAAGCCGCCGGCGCCAAGGCCATCGTGGTCTACAACGACGGCGCCGACCCGACCCGCATCGAACCCCTGGTGATGGGTGGCCTGGATGCCCGCGTCACCATTGCGGGTCTGATGATCTCCTACACCAGCGGCAAGGCCATTCTGGCCGCCACCGGCCCGGTCACCGCCACCTTGTCGGTGGCGCCGGATCCGACTCGGGACGACCAGATCGCGGACTTCTCATCGCGCGGCCCGGGCGGCGGCGGCACGACCTTCAAGCCCGACCTCACGGCACCCGGTGTGGCGATCGTCTCGGCCGGTGTCAGCCTCGGCACCGGCTCGGCGACATTGCAAGGCACGTCGATGGCGTCGCCACACACTGCTGGCGCGGCTGCGCTGCTGCGTGAGAAATATCCGAATCTGAATCAATCGGCCATCAAGGCCCTGCTGCAAAACTCGACCGTCGACGCCAACGCTTCGGGTGATACCGACCTGGCACGCCAGGGGGTGGGCGCGCTGCGAGTCGATCGCGCGGTGGCATTGACCAGCTACGCCACTCCCGGTGGTGTTTCCTTCGGACGCCTCAATCCGCTCACGCCCATGTATAGGCAGGCGGACTTCACGGTCCGGGACATCGGCGGCAAGCGCCGCAATTACAGCGTCACCCACGTGCCCCATCAAACCTACCCGGGCGTCGAGGTCAGCTGTCCGTCCCGCGTCAGCCTGAACGGCAAGGGCGAAGCCAAGGTGAAGATTTCGCTGCGCTTCGATCCCAGGGCCGCGTGGCGGGCCGATGTCTACGACAACGCCATCACCAGCCAGTCGGAGGTCGACGGATGGTGCGTCCTCAACGATGGCAAGGACACGCTACGCGTAGGCTATCTCGCGGCGGTGGACGCGGCCTCGGCGGTGGTGGTGTTGCCTGACAACGGCCTGCGCAGCGTCAAGGTGCGCAACTTCGGTCCGGCGCTCGGCTGGGCGGAAGCTTTCACCCTGGCCAAGCTGGGCGGCGAACAACAAAACGGCACCTATGGTTCGATCGCGGCCACCGGCTTCCGCAGCGGCGATCCCGCTCTGTACGCCGGGTTCCATGTCGTGGAGTTCGGCTTCGCCCTGGAGCGCTCGTTCGAGCACCTGTCGAACCTGCGCTTCACCCTGGAGATCGATACCACCGGGGATGGCGTGCCCGATGCCACCTTGATCGGTACCGACCTGTCGGACTTCATCGAGGATCAGGACCCGGGAACGTTCGCCACGCTGCAATTCGCCGCGGACGGCGGCGGCTTCATCGACTGGGCGCCGGTCACTAGTTGGGATTTCAACGATCGCACGCTGATCCTGCCGTTCACGCGGGAGGTCGACGGCGGCTTGCTGCCCGACAAGTTCGACTACGTGCTGACGGTGAGAGCCAGCGACGGCGAGGAGGACGTGCAGCGCGGCCACGTGGACCTGGCGAAGGAAATCACCCCCGACCTGAACTCGTTCGGTGTCGAACCGAACGGCCAGGTCAAGGTGAACTTCAGCGGTCCGACCGGCACCTCGCTGAGGCTGTTACAGAACAACATCCCGCTGGCACAACCGGCCCTGTCGATCCACATCGACACCCGGAAGAAGAAATAGCGGGACCCGCCCGAACAGGGCTGCCGCTGGCAGCCCTGTTTCTTTTCAGCCCGTGGATCCGGCCTATTCGGTCTCGATGGCGGGACAGGCCCGCACGTCGGTCAGGTCGCTGTGGTAGGTGTAGACCCGCCCCCGGTACTTCAGGGCGATGCGATAGCCGTTGACCGGCCGGGTCACCACGGATTCGCCCGAGCGGGGACAGGCAAGGCCGGTGTCGGCCCAGCGTTGAGGCTGGCTCGAGAACAGATGAATGTCGGCCGGGTCGGCACCGATCTTGCCCGCCAGGTCCTGGCGCGCCCGTTCGATCATGAGATCCAGGCCGCGGGCGTGGCTGGGGCGCCGCAATTTGTTGTGGTCCAACAGAGGCTGGGTACAAATCACCGCGTTATCGCCTGAAACATGCACGCGGTAGCGAGTTGATCCGGCCCGCAGCGCGACGGCGTACCCCTCGGTGATGACTTGCAGCGCCATCGAACCAGGCTTGCCACATCCCATGCTGGCATCATTCCAGGTGTGCGCGGCGATCCGTTCCAGCACGATGCCTTCCGGCGCCAGCCGCAGCTGGCCAGCCAGCTTCTGACGCGCCACCTGTACCGCCTGCGTCTCTTCGGGGGACGTGGCGACCGGCTTGCCGGCGGCATCAGTGATGGGTTTCATGTCTTCCAGCGCGTGAGCGGCGTTCATCGCCAATAACGCCATGGCAACTGTTCGCAACATGTTCCATCATCTCCCGCAAAGGTCGACAACAATTGGGCAGCACAAGGCCGGTTCCGGTCGCATCGTTCACATGAATTATCGTCATGCATTTCACGCCGGCAACTTCGCCGATGTCCATAAGCACGTGGTACTGCTCGCGTTGCTGGACTATCTGCAGCGCAAGCCCACTCCGCTGTTCTATCTCGACACCCACGCCGGGCGTGGCCGGTATGACCTGCGTTCGGCGGATGCCAGCCGCGGCAACGAATGGCGCGACGGGATCGGCCGGCTCACGGATCAACCTCCCGGCTCCGAAGAGGTTCGGCGCTACTTGCAGGCGGTAAGTTCCCAGGATCCGGCATTCTATCCAGGCTCCCCGGTCCTGGCCGCCGCACAGTTGCGTGACGGGGACCGTGCGGTGTTGGTCGAGTATCAGCCGGAAGAGGCGCGGGCGCTGGAACGCTCCCTGCCACGACGCAAAGGCATAACGGTCATCCGCGGCGATGGCTACGCCGCGCTGAAAAGCCATCTCCCCCCCAGGGAAAATCGGGGCCTGGTGCTGATCGATCCTCCCTACGAGGCCGAGGGAGAATTCGCCGCCGTCGCTCAGGCGCTGCAGTTCGGGCTGACGCGCTGGCCCAACGGCATGTTCGCGGCCTGGTATCCGGTCAAGATGGGCGAGCAGACACGGCGCTTCCACGCCTCGCTGCAACAATCCGGCCTGCGCAAACTGTTGCTGCTGGAACTGAATCTGCGACCCACCGATTCGCCGCTGGGGCTGAATGGCTCCGGACTGGTGATCGCCAATCCACCCTGGCAGCTGGATGCGGCCATGCGGACCGCGCTGAACGAGGTGTTGCGCCTGCTGTCGCCCGAGCGAACCGGCAATGTGCGCGTCGAGTGGCTGGTGGGCGAGTGAACGGCAGCGCCGCACGGTGATTTTACGTCTGCCGGTCAACGCCACGACGCCTCGCACGTTATTACCTGAGTCGGCCCGCTGTGGCATACGGTCGGGCTGACAGGGGAGGATGCGGTTCTGATCGAGGCCCATGATCTGGAGCGTTTTCTGGCGAGTGTGGAGCAACGTGCATTCCGTATCGCACGCATGGTACTGCGTGACGATGAGGATGCGCTCGACAGCGTCCAGGACGCCATGCTGCAGCTCGTCCGGCGTTATGCGCACCGGCCGGCCGATGAGTGGCGCGCCTTGTTCTACCGTATTCTGCAAAATCGGATCCGCGACTATCAGCGTCGGCGCCAGGTGCGTAACCGATTGTTCGCCTGGTGGCCCACGTTCGCTGCCAGCCAGGAGACAGCGGTCGAGACTGACGCCGTCGCCGATGCCGCGCCGGCTGTCGAGGACCAGGTCATGGCGGATCAAGCGCTGAACCAGCTCGAACGCAGCCTGGTCGAGCTGCCGCCGCGTCAGCAGGAAGCCTTCATGCTACGGAACTTCGAGGGCCTCGATGTGGCACAGACGGCGAGCGTCATGGGCTGTTCGGAAGGCAGCGTCAAAACCCACTATTCGCGCGCGGTTCACGCGCTGCGGCAACGACTCGGAGAGACTTGGTGAGTGCAGACAATGACCACCGTTCCCGCGACACCATCGAACAACGCTCCAAGGCATTGTTCGATGCCAGCGTCACCAGCCTGAGCGCGAGCCTCCGTTCGAAATTGACGCAGGCGCGGCACGCTGCGGTCGACAGCGTGAAACAGCCGCGGCCTTCCGCATTACGCAAATGGCTACCTGCTGCCACGGCCGCCGCAGTTACCTTGATTGTGACGGCCGTTCTATTCACTGGCGCAACACTGCGAAGCCCTGCAAGCGAAACCAAGCTGACCAGCGACGACCTGGCGCTGCTGCTGGAGGATGACAACCTGGATCTCGTCGAGGAGCTCGAGTTTTACAGCTGGTTGGACGACCAGATGCGGAGCGGCCAGTCTTGAGGAAAGTTGCCGTCATGTGCGCGGTAGGAGGATGCTGGCTGGTTCCACTCAGTCATGCCACGGAATCGGCGTCGCCGAATGAGGACTTCCTGGAGTACCTGGCCGAATTCGACACCAGCGGCGATAACTGGACCTGGTTTGCGGCGCTGGAAGACAGCGACGGCAAACACGATGAGCAACGTGCAACGCCGCCACCGACGCAACAGCCGGAGAGAGCCAAGCCATGAATGCAACGTTTCGACTGGTACTGATAGCGGCGTGTGCGTTCCTGACCGTATCCGTCCACGCGCAGCAGGCGAAGCAGACCGCGCCGGATCCCGTACAGTGGTCGCAACTCACATCGCAACAGCAGCAAGTGCTGAGAGCACTGAAGTCACGCTGGAGCGAATTGCCGCCGCAGAAGCAGCGGCGCCTCATGCAGGGCGCCGATCGCTGGAGCTCGATGGACCCCGCTGAACGGGCGAAGGCTCAGGAGCGCTTCAAGGACTGGCGAAAGCTGCCGGAAGAACGTCGCGCCCGCATTCGCGAGCGCTACCGGGAGTTTCGTGCACTGTCCCCCGAGCGGCAGCAGCAACTCCGTGAAAATTATCAGCGGTTCCAGAAATTGTCGCCCGAGCGCCGCGAACGGCTGCGCGAGCGCTGGCAGAACGCAACGCCCGAGCAACGGGAACGGATCAAGGAGCGGTTGCGCAACCCCCGGCCGAAACCAACCTGAGAATCCGCGATCTCCCGGCCGCCCAGAGCATCAACCCACCCCGTGTCAACCCGCCCCGCACACGCGCGTTGTTACATTCGAAGGCTGGACATTCGCCCATGCCGCCGGAGGAGAATCGATGCAAACGACTCGAAAAAACAAGATGCCGGGAATCAAGACGCTGGCGGTTGCGACCGGCCTGGCGCTGGCGCTCGGTTCACTGGCGGCGCAAGCCGATCCAGGTATCCACAGCCCCAGAGTCAATGCCCGCCAGCAGCATCAGGCGCACCGCATCGGCCAAGGCGTGAAGTCCGGCGAGCTGACCCGACGCGAGGCCCGCAGCCTGGCCGGGGAGCAGCGTGACATAAGGCAGCTCAAGCGCGCCTACAAGTCGGACGGCAGCCTCACAGCCGCGGAGCGGCGAGACCTGCGGCACGAACAGAATCAGGCCAGCCGCGACATCCGCCGTCAGAAACACGACGCGCAGGAACGCAACTGAAGAATATGGGTGGCGGTGCCGGTGGCTACACGGCCAGCGGCATCGCAGCCCGTCCCTGCTGGCAGTCCGGACGATTGGCAGCGTGCTGGCTGCGCGCGAACGACGCGGCAATCCTCTAACGTCGGGCGCGCGCTTGCCGGGCAGCCCCGGCTTCAGACCGCCGCGCCAGCAGCTTGACTTCCTGGTGCCTGAAGCAACCCGTCAGATGATCGTTCACCATGCCGGTCGCCTGCATGTGCGCATACAGGATGGTGCTGCCGACGAAACGGAAGCCTCGCCGTTTCAAATCCTTGCTGAGCGCGTCCGACTCGGGACTGGTGGCGGGCACCCGTTCGTGCAGGCGAATGTCGTGCTGCAGCGGCTGGCCGCCGACGAAGCTCCACAAGTGGCGCGCGAATCCTCCTTGCGACTCCTGGAACTCCAGGTAGGCCCGCGCGTTGCCGATCGCCGCTTCGATTTTGAGGCGGTTGCGCACGATGCCGGGATTGTTCATGAGTTTGGTGATTTCGCGCTTGCCATAGCGGGCCATGCGCTCCGGGTCGAACCCCTGGAATGCCTCGCGGTAACCCTCACGCTTGTTCAGGATCGTGGCCCAGGACAAGCCTGCCTGCGCTCCCTCCAGGATCAGGAACTCGAACTGGGTCGCATCGTCCCAGGCTGGCACCCCCCATTCGGTGTCGTGATATTCGAGATATAGATCGCTGCCATTGAGCGTCCAGCGGCAGCGCGCCGGCGCGGTGGCCGGCGTAGCTTTACGGGTGGTCATCGCGTTATCTTTCCCCCTTCCGCGGTGCGGCTCAAGCCCCCCAACCGAGATGCCCGAGAGAGACATGTCCGAATTCCCCCGTACCCGCCTGCGACGGATGCGCTACAGCGATTTTTCGCGCCGCCTGATGCGTGAGAACACGCTGAGCCCGGACAACCTCATTTATCCCATGTTCGTCATCGAGGGTCGCGGCAAGCGTGAAGCCGTGGCCAGCATGCCGGGGATCGAACGGGTCAGCATCGATGAACTGGTGCGCGAGGCCGAGGAGCTGATGCGACTCGGCATTCCGGCACTGGCGCTGTTTCCGGTCACGCCGGCCGAGGCCAAGAGCCTGGATGCCCAGGAGGCCTGGAACCCGGAAGGGTTGGCGCAACGCGCCGTGCGCGCGCTGAAGCAGGCCGTGCCGGAGCTGGGCGTGATCACCGACGTGGCGCTCGATCCATTCACCACGCACGGCCAGGACGGCATCATCGATGCCAGCGGTTATGTGCAGAACGACATCACGGTGACCGCGCTGGTGAAACAGGCTCTGTCACATGCCGCCGCCGGCGCGGACGTGGTGGCGCCCAGTGACATGATGGACGGCCGCATTGGCGCGATCCGCGAAGCGCTCGAACTCGAAGGCCACACCAATACCCGCATCCTGGCCTACTCGGCCAAGTACGCCTCCAGCTTCTACGGCCCGTTCCGCGACGCGGTGGGCTCGGCCGGCAATCTCGGCAAGGGCAACAAGTACAGCTACCAGATGGACCCGGCCAATTCCGACGAGGCGCTGCGCGAAGTGGCGCTTGATCTGCAGGAAGGCGCGGACATGGTCATGGTGAAGCCCGCCATGCCCTATCTGGACATCGTGCGCCGGGTAAAGGAAACCTATGGCGTGCCGACCTACGCCTACCAGGTCAGTGGCGAGTACGCCATGCTGATGGCCGCGATTCGCAATGGCTGGCTGGACGAGCGCGGTGTGATCATGGAATCGCTGCTGGCCATCCGGCGAGCCGGCGCCGACGGCATCCTCACCTACTTCGCCAAGCAGGTGGCGGCCTGGCTCAAGGGCTGACGCCATGAGTTCCGCCGCTCCCGCCGACCGTTATGCCGTCATCGGCTACCCGATCAGCCACAGCTGGTCGCCGTTCATTCATGGCATGTTCGCCAAGCAGCTCGGCCACACGCTGAGCTACACCCGCATGGAAGTCGCGCCAGAACGGCTGCGCGACGACGTCACGGCATTCTTCGCCACGGGTGGCAAGGGACTCAACGTCACCCTGCCCCACAAACAGGAAGCCTGCCTGCTGACCCGCTATCGGACCCCGCGCGCCGAAATCGCCGGAGCCGTCAATACGATCGCGATCACGGATGACGGGCTGCTGGGCGACAACACCGATGGCGCCGGCCTGGTCACCGATCTGACGCACAACCTCGCTCTGCCTCTGGAAAACACGCGCATTCTGCTGCTGGGTGCCGGGGGGGCCGCTCGCGGCGTGCTCGGACCGTTGCTCAGCGCGGGTCCAGACTATCTGGAGATCGCCAATCGCAACGTCGAGCGGGCCACGCAGCTGGCAAAGGAATTCGCGCCGCTCGGCGCCGTGGCAGGCTGCGGCTTCGATGGCATCAGCCCGGGACAAACCTTCGACCTGATCCTGAACGCCACTTCGGCCAGTTTGCAGGACGCGCTGCCGCCGATTCCCGCCAGCGCCGTCGGTCCCGTCACGCTGTGTTACGACATGGCCTATGGCAAGGGCGATACTCCCTTCACGCGCTGGGCCAGGAACGCCGGTGCCGGCCGCGCCGAGACCGGCTGGGGCATGCTGGTGGAACAAGCCGCCGAGGCGTTCCTGCTCTGGCGTGGCATCAAACCCGACACCCGGCCGGTACTCGAAGCCGTCAAGCAAATGTAACGGCCACTGCTACCCGGCGTCGGGTCCCGCGTCGGGGGTGAGTTGCCAGGGGACATTGTCTTCGCTGATCGCCAGTTCGCCCCGCTCGTACTCGGCAATCAGGACCTCGGCGGCCACCCGATCCGCCTCGTCGACCATGAGGGACAGGTGCCCCAGCGCCGGAATTTCTCCGATGGCGCCTTGCAACAACGCGCCTTGCAGGAAAACGTCGATACCACGCTCCCGCAACAATCCCGCCAGCAGTTGGGCCTGGACATAGTCGCCGCAGCGAAAGACTGAAATCATGGCGTCCCTCGAGTCAGGTGCAAACTATTGCGCACCCAGGTAGTCATTCTTCATCTTCACGTAGTGCGCGGCCGAGTAGGCCAGGAAATCGATTTCCCGTTGATTCAGGGGACGCACGCGGCGCGCAGGGCTGCCGACATACAGGCTACGCGACTCCAGCCGTTTGCCTGGAGGAACCAGGCTGCCGGCGCCGATCATCACCAGGTCCTCGGCCACCACGTCATCGAGGAGCAGCGCTCCCATGCCCACCAGGCAGCTGTTGCCGATAGTGCAGGCGTGTAACACGGCGCGATGGCCGACTGTCACGTCGGAGCCGATCACCAGGCCACGACCGCCGGGAGAAAACGGGCCGTCGTGCGTGACGTGCAGTACGCAGCCGTCCTGAATGCTGGTGCGGGCGCCGATGACGATGTCCTGGACGTCGCCGCGAATCACCGCGGTGGGCCACACCGACGAATCCTCACCAAGGGTTACCCGGCCGATCACCACCGCGGACGGATCCACATAAGCCCGCGGACCGAGTGTGGGATGGCTATTGCGATAGCTGGAAATAGGCATGGGAGTGATGCAGAGATCGTCCAAAAGTCGTGATCACAGCTTGCCGCCGCAAGACGTAAAGCGCAATGACGCGCCTCCCATCGTGCGCCGACACCGCTAGAATAAAGCCATGATCAATCCGTTATTGCAATCCAACGAACTGCCACCCTTCGGCACCCTCAAGCCCGAGCACGTCGAACCGGCGGTCCGGCAGGTGCTCGACGAGCATCGGGCACGCCTGGCTGCGCTGCTGAACGCGGGAGCCAACACCTGGGACACGCTGGTGGTGCCGCTGGAGGAAATGCAACATCGCCTGGCCCGCCTCTGGTCGCCGGTGGGGCATCTGAACGCCGTACTGAACAGCGACGAATTGCGCGCCGCCTACAACGCCTGCCTGCCATTGCTGACCGCGTGGCACACCGATCTGGCGCAGAACCAGCAACTGCACGATGGCTATCAAGCCATCCTGGCCCGTGAAGGAGAACGGCTCGGCAGCGGCCAGCGCAAACTGCTGGAGAATGCGCTACGGGATTTCCGCCTCGCCGGAGTTGCCCTGCCCGTCGAACAGAAGCAGCAGTTCAAGGCATCGATGGAGCAACTGGCCACGCTGCAGTCCAAGTTCGACGAGCACGTACTCGACGCCACCAACGCCTGGTCACGATCGGTCACCGATGCGGCCGAATTGCAAGGGCTGCCGGAGTCCATCATCGAACGCGCCAAGGCGGCGGCGCAGGCCGTGGGTCAGGAAAGTTGGCTGTTCTCGCTCGACGCTCCCAACTATCTGGCTGTCATGATGCACGGCGAGAGCGAGGCGCTGCGACGGGAGTTCTATCAGGCTTGGGTGACTCGCGCCTCCGATCAAGGCCTGTCGCCGGAACGCTGGGACAACACTGCGTTGATGGCGCAGATCCTGGCAACACGGGCCGAGCTGGCGGCACTGGTGGGCTTCGGCAACTACGCCGAATATTCGCTCGCCAGCAAGATGGCCAGTTCGGTGCAGGAGGTCAGCGGCTTCCTGCATCAGCTTGCCGCCAGAGCCAAGCCGGTGGCGCAACGCGAATATGATGAATTGCAGCAGTTCGCCGGCCAGGCCCTGCAGCCGTGGGACGTGAGCTTTTTCAGCGAGCAGCTCAAACGACAGCGCTTTTCGCTGTCCGAAGAGGCCCTGCGTCCGTATTTCCCGTTGCCCCGTGTGCTGTCCGGACTGTTCGCGGTGGCGGAAAAACTGTACGACGTACGCATCACGGAACGCCAGGAAGTCGAGCTGTACCACCCGGATGTGCGGTTCTACGACATTCTCAACGCGGACGGCTCACGGCGCGGCAGCTTCTTCATCGACTTGTACGCCCGCGCCAGGAAACGCGGCGGCGCATGGATGGATGAATGCGTGGGCCGCAAGCATCTCGACACCGCCACCACCGCGCCGGTGGCCTACCTGGTGTGCAATTTCATGCCGCCGGTGGGCACGCAACCAGCCTTGCTCACGCATTCGGAAGTCGTGACCTTGTTCCACGAGTTCGGCCATGGCCTGCATCACATGCTCACCCGTGTGGATTACCCGAGCATCGCCGGCATCAATGGCGTGGCCTGGGATGCTGTCGAGCTGCCCAGCCAGTTCATGGAAAACTTCGCCTGGCAGCCCGAAGTGCTGCCATTGATCTCCGCGCACGTCACCACCGGCGAACCTTTGCCACAACAGGACCTGGAACGGCTGCTGGGGTCGCGCACCTATCAGGCCGGCATGCAGACGGTACGGCAGCTCGAATTCGCGCTGTTCGATCTGCGCATCCATAGCGAATTGGGGAAACTGGGCGAATTGGGCGCCGGGCCGGAGGCGGGCGGCGGCGACATCATGCGTATCCTCGATGAGGTGCGTGCCGAGGTGGCTGTGATACAGCCACCGGCATTCAACCGGTTCGCGCACAGCTTCCAGCACATCTTCTCGGGTGGCTACGCCGCCGGCTATTACAGCTACAAATGGGCCGAGGTGCTGGCCGCCGACGCGTTCAGCGCTTTCGAGGAAGCTGGCATTTTCGATTCAGGGGTGGCGCGGCGCTTTCTGTCGGCGATCCTGGAACAAGGCGGCAGCCGCGACGCCATGGACGCCTTCGTGGAATTCCGTGGCCGCAAACCTCAGATCGAGCCGCTGCTGAAACAGCTCGGGCTCGCCGCCTGAGCCGGCTGCACAGCCCAAGGGCCGGGCGTTGCGCCCGGCCCCCAGCATCGCCATCCACGAACCCTCAACCGAGATCGAACAACAGGATCTCGCCTGCCGGCGCTCCAACGATCTCGATCGACGGCTGATCGGTGATCGCGGCACCATCGCCGGCGTGCAGTGTCTGGCCATTGACGGTCACCGTCCCGGTCGCGACGTGCAGCCAGGCATGCCGGCCGGCCGCCAAGGCGTGCTCCACCCGCTGCCCGGCGGACTCCAGGATGGACACATACATGCGCACGTCCTGGTGGATACGGATCAGGCCCTCCCGCGCTTCGTTTGCTCCCACCAGCAACAGTTTGCCGACTTTGTCGGCACGCGGAAAATTCACCTGGCTGTAGCCGGGCGTCAGTCCACCCCGCTCGGGGATGATCCAGATCTGCAGGAAATGCACCGGCTCGGTCTGCGAAGCATTGAACTCGCTGTGACGAATTCCGGTGCCCGCACTCATTTTCTGCACCTCGCCAGGCCGGATCACCGATCCGGTACCCAGGCTGTCGGCATGCTGCAAAGCGCCGTCCAGCACGTAGGTGACGATCTCCATGTCGCGGTGCCCGTGCGTGCCGAAGCCGCCGCCCGGCGCCACCGTGTCGTCATTGATCACACGCAGCGCGCGAAAACCCATATGACGCGGGTCGTGGTACTCGGAGAAGCTGAAGGTGTGGCGGCTGTCCAGCCAGTCGATACGGCTGATGCCGCGCTCCTCGGCCTTGCGAACGGTCAACATGATTGCCTCCTGAAGTCGATGACTATGGGCAATAGGGTAAGCCGCGCGCCGCGCCGGATCTGCCGGGCCGGGGGCATGGAATTCATTCGCGGGACGAAGGATTCGGCGCTGGAATGAAAACGGGGCGCAGGCCATGCCTGGCGCCCCGTGAGACATCGAACTGCGCAGGCGCGCTATGCGCCTTGCGCCATTACCGCGTGATCAGGATTTTTTTGACCCAGCCGCCGCCGCTGCCGGTTTCGACCTTGATGAAACCGTCCTTCTCCTCGCCCATGACGATCATTTCCTCGCCCTTCTCGAGCGTGGCGACCGCCTTGGACGACGCGTTGGCCTGCGAATACACTTTCAGGTTGCCGATCTTGGGCACCACGGTATCGCCTTCGTTGAACACCGCGCCGGACTTGGTCTTCTTACCGGCCTCGGCGGCCAGCGTGCCCACGTCGCGATGCAAGCTTTCCTGGCCACGCACCGAACGCACCACGTTGTTGTAGTTGTCCATCAGGCTGGCAATGATCACCTTGCCTTCGTTGGTGTTGGTGTAGCCACCGGCACTGCCCGCGGCGCTGCCGCCGAACAAGGCGGCGCCAAGACGCAGATCGGCCTTCTTGGCGCTGCCTTCGGCAGCCGCAACCTGCAGGCCGGAGCGAGCATCGGCCACCAGCATGCTGGTCTGCGCTTCCTTGAATTTCAGACCGCCGGCAATGGCGCCGAGCGCGCGACCGCCGGAACCACCGATCAAGCCGCCCAGCGCACCACCGATGCCGCCGGAATCACCCTCGGAAAACACCACGGCGGGAGTGAGAATGAAGTCGGCGCTGATCATCTGGCCGCCACCCATGTTGGACCCCTGGCGCAGTTCGCCGGATTCAGAGAGCGCGCGCTCCTGCATCATGTTCTGCATGCCGATGCCGCGCTCGACCACCAGGAAGCAGTTGGACTGCTGGATCATCATGCGGATCAAGCCGGTCGGCGACGGCAGGTTGTAGCGGGACAGCGACTGCGACACATAGTCCTGCGGTTCGAGCACTGCCATGGCGCCCATGGGCTTGTCACATTTTTCCAGGCCGTTGTCGCCCTGTGAACCACCGGGGCCGGCCGAGCCCTGGACCTCGGAGCCGCCCGCCCCTTTCTTCATGGACACCGGATTGTCGGCGTGCGCTGCGGACAGGCACAGCAACGACGCGACGACACCTGCATGCACTGCGGTGAAGGTCTTCATATCAATCTCCCTGTTCTGGAAACGAAGGCTCGAATTGCGCGCGATCTGAGCACGCGTCTTTGAGCCGGTCAAGGGCATGAGCGTCACTCCAGAATAAGGTTTCGGCGGGAGTCCGCCATCGTCCAAAGGCACTAATTCGGCCGCCGGTGAACGTCACGGGAAATTACCGACATCGGCGCTGTCAAAAATCGCTCCTGGCGATTTTGTGCATGAATCGTTCGCCATGGGGCTGGCCCTAGCAATACATAGTCTGGCCTGGGCGCGGTGGGCGCATGGATTTTGCAGCGCATTGACGTCGCGGGGGAGCTGCGTAATATGCGTCGTAATCCGTCTGGTTGTATTCAACGAGCCGTTTGCGCCGCAATCTTCGATTGACCGTGCGCACTGCCCTGCTGCGCGAAACAACCTAATTGAATTAATGACTTACGAGCATTTTGCTTAGCTTGCACCAAGCTGGTGCAAAACTCGAGGGTCAGGGGTCGGGGCACGGTTTTGCATGCAATTTCCGCCGCCGGGTCACACACCCGGACTGGCCCAGGCTGGCCGCCGCCCGCAACGCATTCGTCATTGACTTAGGCGGTAACCGCAATGAGCCAGCACTCGCACCAGGGACCTCCTCGCCAGCGCACCAGCCGGCCCGGCAAGCAAGGACTGTACGATCCGGCCTTCGAGCACGACGCCTGTGGCGTGGGCTTCGTGGTCGATATCAAGGGACGCAAGTCGCACGCCATGCTGCAGCAGGGCCTGCAGGTCCTGACCAATCTGGATCATCGCGGCGCCTGCGGGGCGGAAATCGACACCGGCGATGGCGCCGGCGTGCTGATCCAGATGCCGCATCGCTTCCTGGTGGAGGCCGCCAGGAAAGCCCGCATCGAGCTGCCCGAGCCGGGCGCCTACGGCTGCGGCATCATTTTCCTGCCGCGCAATCCGACCTTGCGGCGCCGGATCGAGGAGCGCTTCGAACAGATAGTGCAGTCCGAAGGCCAGAGCGTGCTCGGCTGGCGCACGGTGCCGTGCAACAACTCCATGCTCGGCGATACCGCCAAGTCCTGCGAGCCCTTCATGCGCATGGTGTTCGTCGCGCGTAATCCCGGCATTGCCGACGAACTCACCTTCGAACGCAAGCTGTACATCATCCGTAAACGGGCCTACAGCGAGATCCGTGCTTCGACCATGGAAGGCGCGGCCTCCTGGTACGTGGCCAGCCTGTCGCACAAGACGCTGGTCTACAAGGGAATGCTGTTGACCGCGCAGCTCGGCCCGTACTTCCCTGACCTGACCGACCCGCTGATGGAAACGGCACTGGCGCTGGTGCACTCGCGCTTCAGCACCAACACGTTCCCGAGCTGGGACCGCGCCCACCCGTATCGCTATGTGGCGCACAACGGCGAGATCAACACCGTGCGCGGCAATGCCAACTGGATGCACGCCCGCGAGGCGCTGTTCCAGGCCGAGGTGTTCGGCGAGGAGATGGAGAAGATCCTGCCCATCATCAACCCGAACGGCTCGGATTCGGCCATGTTCGACAACACGCTCGAACTGCTGGTGCTGTCGGGCCGCTCGCTGCCGCATGCCCTGATGATGATGATTCCCGAACCCTGGTCTAACCACCAGAACATGGACGACGCCAAGCGCGCCTTCTATCAGTATCACTCCTGCTTGATGGAACCATGGGACGGCCCCGCTTCGATCGCCTTCACCGACGGCAGGCAGATCGGTGCCCTGCTCGATCGCAACGGCCTGCGTCCGTCGCGCTACTACGTGACCAAGGACGGCCTGGTGGTGATGGCCTCCGAAGCCGGCGTGCTGGACATCCCCACGGCCGACATCGTGCAGAAGGGCCGGTTGCAACCGGGACGCATGTTCCTGGTCGACACCGAACAAGGCCGCATCGTCAGCGACGACGAGATCAAACAGGCCATCACCCACGAGCGCCCCTATCGGCAGTGGCTGCAGGAGCATCAGGTGCACCTGAACGATCTGCCGCCGGCGCCCGAGGTACCGCAACCGGATCACGAAACGCTGCTGCAGCGCCAGATCGCTTTCGGCTATACCTTCGAGGACGAGCGCCTGATCCTGCGGCCGATGGCGCAAAATGGCGTCGAGGCGGTGGGTTCGATGGGCAACGACACGCCGCTGGCGGTGCTGTCCAGCCGGCCCCGGCTGCTGTACGACTATTTCAAGCAACTGTTCGCGCAGGTCACCAACCCGCCCATCGATTGCATCCGCGAGGAGATCATCACTTCGGCCGAGACACGCCTGGGCTCGGAAGGCAACCTGCTCAATCCGCAGCCGGCCGATTGCCGCCGGCTCGAAATCCAATGGCCCATCCTCACCAACGAGGAATTCGCCAAGGTGCGGCGCATGGATCTGCCGGGCTTGCGGGTGGGCGTGCTGCCCAGCCTGTTCCGCGTCACACGGGGCGAGAAGGGTCTGGTCAAATCGATGGAAGAGATCCGCTTGATGGCGCGGCGCATGATCGAGGAAGAGGAAGTGAACGTCCTCATTCTCAGCGACCGCGGCGTCAATCGCGAGTTCGCGCCCATTCCCGCGCTGCTGGCGGTGGCCGGCTTGCATCACTACCTGATCCGTGAAGGCCTGCGCACCCGCGTCAGCCTGGTGCTCGAAACCGGCGAAGCACGCGAGGTGCACCACTTCGCGCTGCTGATCGGCTATGGCGTCAGCGCCATCAACCCTTACGTGGCATTCGAAACCGTCGACAGCCTGATCCGCGACCAGCGCCTGAGCGGCATCGATCACAAGACCGCCTGCAAGAACGTGGTCAAGGCCGCGACCAAGGGCGTCATCAAGGTGATGGCCAAGATGGGTATTTCGGCCATCCAGAGTTATCGCGGCGCCCAGGTGTTCGAGGCGGTGGGCCTGCGCCAGGATGTGATCGACGAGTACTTCACCTGGACCCCGTCACGCATCGGCGGCATCAGCATGGATGTGATCGCGCAGGAGGTCCTGGTGCGGCACCGCGCTGCATTCCCTGAGCGCCGCATCGACGGCAATGCGCTGCCCGCGGGCGGCCAGTATCAGTGGCGCGCCGACGGTGAATTCCATCTGTTCAACCCCGAGTCGATCCATCGCCTGCAAAAGAGCGTGCGCACCGGCAAGTTCGCCACGTTCCAGGAGTATTCGCGGCTCATCAACGATCAGGCCACGCAGCTATGCACCTTGCGCGGCCTGCTGGACCTGAAAACCGGCGAAGCGGTGCCGCTCGAGGAAGTGGAATCGATCGAGAGCATCATGCAGCGCTTCAAGACCGGCGCCATGTCGTATGGCTCGATCAGCAAGGAGGCGCACGAAACGCTGGCCATCGCCATGAACCGGATCGGCGGCAAGAGCAACACCGGCGAAGGCGGCGAGGATCCCGAGCGCTATCGGCCGCTGGCCAACGGCGATTCGAAGAACTCGGCCATCAAGCAGGTGGCGTCGGGACGCTTCGGCGTCACCAGCGAGTACCTGGTCAGCGCCAGGGAAATCCAGATCAAGATGGCGCAGGGCGCTAAACCCGGCGAAGGCGGTCAGCTGCCGGGCGGCAAGGTATATCCACCCATCGCCAAGACCCGGCATACCACCGCCGGTGTGGGCTTGATCTCGCCTCCGCCGCATCACGACATTTATTCCATCGAAGATCTGGCCGAATTGATCCACGATTTGAAGAACGCCAATCGGCAGGCGCGCATCAGCGTCAAGCTGGTGGCCGAAGTCGGCGTGGGGACAGTGGCCGCCGGCGTCGCCAAAGCCCATGCCGACGTGGTGCTGGTCAGCGGCTACGACGGCGGCACCGGCGCGTCGCCGCAGACTTCGATCACCCATGCCGGCCTGCCGTGGGAGCTGGGCCTGGCGGAGACGCATCAGACCCTGGTGATGAACGATCTGCGCAGCCGGATCACGGTCGAGACGGACGGGCAGCTCAAGACGGGTCGCGACGTGGTCGTGGCCGCCTTGCTCGGTGCTGAAGAGTTCGGCTTCGCCACCGCACCGCTGGTGGCCACGGGCTGCATCATGATGCGGGTGTGTCATTTGAACACCTGCCCGGCAGGCGTAGCCACGCAGGACCCGAAGCTGCGCGAAAAATTCGCGGGCAAGCCCGAGCATGTGGTCAATTTCATGCGCTTCATCGCCATGGAAATGCGTGAACTGATGGCGCAGCTTGGGTTCCGCAGCGTGCAGGAGATGGTCGGCCGGGTGGATCGCCTGGAAGCGCGGAAGGCCATTGCGCACTGGAAAGCCAGGGGGCTGGATTTCAGCAACCTGCTCTACCAGCCGGATGCCGGGTCGGAGGTCGGCCGTTACTGCCAGATGCCGCAGGACCACGGTCTCGACAAGTCGCTGGATGTCACGCAACTGCTGGACATCTGCCAACCCGCCATCGAACGTGGCGAACCGGTCCGGGCGCGGCTGAGCATCCGCAACATCAACCGCGTGTTCGGCACCATCACCGGCAGCGAGGTGACCCGCAAGTACGGTGCGGCGGGCCTGCCGGAGGACACCATACAGATCGATCTGCAAGGCTCGGCGGGACAGAGCTTCGGCGCGTTCGTACCGCGCGGCATGACGTTCCGCCTGGAAGGCGATGCCAACGACTACGTCGGCAAGGGTCTGTCGGGTGGCCGGCTGATCCTGTATCCGCCGGCCGATGCCCGCTTTGCATCCTGGGAGAACATCATCGTCGGCAACGTCGCCCTGTACGGCGCGACCAGCGGTGAGGCCTACATCAGCGGCATGGCCGGTGAGCGCTTCTGTGTACGCAACAGCGGCGTGCACGCCGTCGTCGAAGCGGTCGGCGATCATGGCTGCGAGTACATGACCGGTGGCCGTGTGCTGGTGCTCGGTCCAGTGGGCCGCAACTTCGCAGCCGGCATGTCGGGGGGCGTGGCCTACATCCTGGATGAGCACGGCGACGCCAATGCCAACATCAACCAGGACATGGTGGAAGTGGGCGGCCTGGACGAGCCGGAGGAAACCGCGGCCGTGAAGGCTATGATCGAGCGCCATCTGCACCATACCGGCAGCGCGCGCGCCAGACAGGTGCTCGATGGCTGGGACAAGCTGGTGCCACGCTTCTTGCGTGTCATGCCGCGAGACTACAAACGCATGCTGGCGTGCATTGCACGCGCGCATGAGCAAGGTCTCACGGGCGACGACGCGATCATGGAGGCGTTCGAGGAGAACGCCCGCGATCTCGCGCGCGTCGGCGGCAATTAGATCGACTTAGTGGAAGCAAGCCATGGGCAAGCCAACCGGATTCATCGAGTATCTGCGGGAACTTCCCGTCGACCGCACCCCTCAGGAACGCGTGCGCGACTGGAAGGAGTTCCATCATCACATGGAGGACAAGCGGCTGCGCAACCAGGCCGCGCGCTGCATGGATTGCGGGGTGCCGTTCTGTCATACCGGCAAGATCATCAGCGGCGCGGCCTCGGGCTGCCCGGTCAACAACGTGATCCCGGAATGGAACGACCTGATCTATCGCGGGCTGTGGCGCGAAGCGCTCGATCGCCTGCATATGACCAACAACTTTCCCGAATTCACCGGCCGGGTCTGTCCCGCACCCTGCGAAGGCTCGTGCGTGCTGGGCATCAACAACCCACCGGTGACCATCAAGACCATCGAGAGCGCCATCATCGACCAGGGCTGGGAGGAAGGCTGGGTGCTGCCCGAGACGCCCAGGAACCGCACCGGCAAGAAAGTCGCCGTGATCGGCTCGGGGCCGGCGGGCCTGGCGGCGGCCGCGCAGCTGAATCGGGCTGGTCACAGCGTCACCGTGCTGGAACGCGCCGACCGCCCCGGCGGCTTGCTGATGTACGGCATCCCCAACATGAAGCTGGACAAGCGCGCCGTGGTCGAGCGGCGCCTGAAATTGCTGGAACGTGAAGGCGTCAAATTCCTGTGCAATGCCAACGTGGGAGAGAACGTCGAACCGCAATTGCTGCGCAAGGACTTCGATGCCATCGTGATCTGCACCGGCGCCACGCAGCCCCGCGATTTGCCGGTCGAGGGCCGCGACCTGCAGGGCGTTCACTTCGCCATGGACTACCTGACCGCCAGCACCAAGGCGCTGCTGAACGGCGGACCGGATAGCACTGCCATCCATGCGCGGGGCAAGGATGTGATCGTGATCGGCGGTGGCGACACTGGCACCGATTGCGTAGGCACGGCGATGCGTCATGGCTGCAAGAGCGTGGTGCAGATCGAGATCATGGCCAGGCCGCCGCTGGAGCGCGCCGAGGACAATCCGTGGCCGGAATGGCCCAAGGTCTACAAGATGGATTACGGCCAGGAGGAAGCTGCTGCCAGGTTTGGCGCCGATCCGCGCACCTACCTGACCACCGTGCAACGCTTCAATGCCGCTGCCGACGGCAGCGTCAAGGAGCTGGTCACGGTGCAGATCCAATGGCGCAAGAACGACCAGGGCCAGTTCGTGGCGGAGCAAGTGCCCGGCTCGGAGAAAACTTATCCGGCGCAGCTGGTGCTGCTGGCCATGGGGTTCGTCGGTCCGGAGCAGATGCTGATCAAGGACCTGAGCCTCGAAACCGACGTGCGCAGCAACATCAAGGCCGAGCACGGCAATTTCGCCACCAGCCTGCAGGGCGTGTTCGCGGCCGGCGATTGCCGGCGCGGCCAGAGCCTGGTGGTGTGGGCCATCAACGAGGGTCGCGGCGCGGCACGTGAGTGCGATCGCTACTTGATGGGTGCCACCGAACTGCCGTAGCACGGCTCACTATCATGCGGGAGTGTCACCACCGAGTGACGTCACTCCCGGGTGCCGACGCCGCGCTGCAGCAGCCAGACGCAGGCGGCGTAGAGCACGATGGCGGCGCCGATCATGATGGCGTAGGCCAGTCCCACGTTGACATCGGAGGCGCCGAGGAAGCCGAAACGGAAGGCGTTGACCATGTACAGAATGGGGTTGGCGTGCGAAACGTGCTGGGCCCAATCGGGCAGCAGCGTGATGGTATAGAAAACGCCGCCGAGGTAGGTCAGCGGCGTCAGCACGAAGGTGGGGATGAACGTGATCTGGTCGAAGTTCTTGGCGAAAATGGCATTGATCATGCCGGCCAGCGCGAATACCACCGAGCTGAGCAATACCGCCGACAGCACCACCAGCACGTTGTGAATGTGCAGCCGGGTGAATACCAGCGTAATGACGGTCACCACGCCGCCGACGATCAAGCCGCGCGCCACACCCCCGACGGTATAGCCTGCCACGATCAGCCAGTTCGGCAACGGCGACACCAGCAATTCCTCGATGTGCTTGCCAAACTTGGCGCCGAAGAACGAGGACACTACATTGCCGTATGAATTGGTGATCACCGACATCATGATCAAACCGGGGGCGATGTACTGGATGTAGCTGTAACCGCCCATGTCGCCGATGCGGCCGCCGATCAGGCTGCCGAAGATCACGAAGTACAGCGTAGCGGTGATCGCCGGCGGCACGATGGTCTGGGCCCAGATGCGAATGATGCGATTGAACTCGCGAATGACGATGGTGTTGACGCCGACGAGGTTGGTCTTGACGAACATGGTGCGTACGATCTGGCGAGGGCTGGTTTTGAGTTGAGTTCGAGCGGTCGGTCGAGGCGGAGGCGACGCGGATTACCGGTCTGTCAGGCACCCACGGCCTTCGACCTGGCGTCCTGGTTCACCAGGCGCATGAACAATTCCTCCAGGCGGTTGCTCTTGTTGCGCATCGACAGGACCTCCAGCCCCTGCGCGCTCAGGCGCGAGAAAATATCGTTCAGGTTCTGATCCTTGGACACCTCGACTTCCAGAGTGTGATCGTCGGACAGGGTCACCTGGTAACCCGGCAGGTCCGGTGCGGACGCCACCGGATTGCGCAGGTTGAACACGAACACTTCGGTCTGCAGCTTGCGCAGCACCCGGCTCATGCGATCGTTCTCGATGATGCGACCCTGGTCGATGATGGCCACGTTACGGCACAGACTCTCGGCTTCCTCGAGATAATGAGTGGTGAGAATGATGGTGGTGCCGGCCGTGTTGATGTCCTTCATGAACGTCCACATGGAGCGGCGCACCTCGATGTCCACCCCGGCGGTGGGCTCGTCCAGGATCAGCAGCCGCGGCTCGTGCATCAGCGCGCGCGCGATCATGAGCCGGCGCTTCATGCCGCCGGACAAGGTCCGCGACACGGCATTGCGCTTGTCCCACAACTGCAGCGCGTTCAGGTACTTGTCCAGCCGCTCATGAGCCTGGCGACGCGGGATGCCGTAGAAGCCGGCTTGATTGACCAGGATGGTGCTGACGGTCTCGAACTGGTTGAAATTGATTTCCTGGGGCACCACGCCGATGCAGGTCTTGGCGGCCGCCAGCTCGGTATCCAGGTCATGGCCGAACACCTCGACTTTGCCGCCGGTCTTGTTGACCAGCGAGGTCACGATACCGATGGACGTGGTCTTGCCGGCGCCATTCGGCCCCAGCAAGGCGAAGAAATCGCCCTCCGCCACCTCCAGATCGATGCCCTTGAGGGCCTGTACGCCGTTCTTGTAGGTCTTGGTGAGCTGGCGGAAGGTCAATGCCTGCATGAGGATGGCGTACCTTGGGTAAAGGCGGGCGGACGGGGCTTGGAACGGGGCCCGGAACGGCGCGCCGTCAGGGTCGCCATCGGCCCACCTGCGACGCCCTGTGAGTCCGCGCCTGGTGAAATCGAGCCCGGAAGCCTAACGATCCGCATCGGCAGCGGCAAGGCGCCAGGCGGCATGAGCGACGTTCGGACCAGATCCGGTCCGGTCCCGGGCTTGGGCAAGAACCAAGGAGCGCTTTTCCGGTCGAATCTTGGCATTATGGGCGACTCAAGGTCGGCGCCCCCCATGTATACGAGCTTTTTTGGCCTAAGCGAAAAGCCCTTCGCCATTACCCCCGATCCGCGCTACCTGTTCATGAGCGAACGGCACGCGGAGGCGCTCGCGCACCTGTTGTATGGCATCACCGAGGCCGGTGGCTTCATCCAGCTCACCGGTGAAGTAGGCACGGGCAAGACCACCATCGTGCGCTCGCTGCTGGAACGCATGCCCGGCCATGCGGACGTGGCGGTGATCCTGAATCCCCAGCTGACGCCTTTGCAGTTCGTTCTCACCATCTGCGAGGAACTGGGCATTTTCGTGCGCGATGCCGATGCCGGCAGCATCAAGGACCTGGTGGACATCCTGAACAAGCGCCTGCTGGATGCCCATGCCAAGGGCCGGCGCGTGGTGGTCATCGTCGATGAAGCGCAGAACCTGTCGCCCGAAACCCTGGAACAGGTGCGGCTGCTGACCAACCTCGAAACCGCCTCGCAGAAGCTGCTGCAGATCATCCTGATCGGGCAGCCGGAACTGCGCGAAGTGCTGGACCGGATGGAACTGCGCCAATTGGCGCAGCGCATCACCGGGCGCTACCACCTGCATCCGCTGACCAAGACCGAAACCGGTTCCTACGTGAACCACCGGCTGAAAGTGGCGGGTGGCCTGGGTGAAATTTTCAGCGACAGCGCCTTGCGCGAAGTGCACCGCGTCAGTGGCGGTATTCCACGCATCATCAATGTAATCTGCGATCGCGCCTTGCTGGGCGCCTTCACCCAGGAGACACACCGCGTCGGACCCGCACTGGTGCGCCACGCCGCCGGTGAAGTGTATGGACGAACCTTCTCGCCACCGTGGAGTCGAGCCATCGCGGGCATTGCGATCGCGGCGGCGACCGCCGTGCTGTGCTTCGGCATCTGGCTGTTGGTGCGCGGTGAAACCTCACAGCCAGCCCCTCGGAGCCAGGTGGCTGCCGCGACAGCACAGTCGGCACCCGCCCCGACACCGGCCACCACCCCGGCATCGAGCCACCGGCTGGCGGCATCGCTGACGCCCGCCGCGGCGGCGCCGTCACCCGCCCCTTCGCCCACTGATACCACACCGGCGCCCGCCAGCCTGGACATGGAGCAGGTGCTGCGGGAACACGCCAACGAAACCAATACCGAAAGCGCCTTCACGCAACTGTTCGGCTTGTGGGGCGGCAGTTTCGATCCCGCCAAGGGTCGGCCCTGCGCGCAAGCGCTGCAACAAGGGTTGGAGTGCGTGTATCAGCAAGGCTCGTGGGGCCAGTTACGCACCTTGAACCGGCCGGCCATCCTGACGCTCGTAGACGACGCCGGCAATGCGCACCAGGTCACTCTCGCCGCATTGAACGATGGCAATGCCAGCATCAGCCTGCGTAACGCGCAGTACCAAGTCTCGGTCGCCTCGCTGTCGCGTTTCTGGTATGGCGACTATCTGGTCCTGTGGCGTCCGCAGGCAGCTTCGCCACGCGCGTTGTCGGCCGGCATGCAAGGTGACGGGGTGCGCTGGCTGCGCCGCAGCCTCAACTCGGTGCAAGGCCGCAAGGAAGTCTCGACCAGTGACGTTTACGACGCCGAACTGGTGAAAATGGTGGAAGACTTCCAGCGCCAGCACCGGCTGAACGTCGATGGGGTCGCGGGCATCCAGACCCAGATCGTGCTCGACACCCTGAACAACGTCTCGGGCGCGCCCTTGCTGCTGGCGCGCAATTCGGGCTGACGACATGAGCTTCATCCTCGACGCCCTGAAAAAATCCGAGAACGAACGCCAGCGCACCATGGGTCCGTCGCTGGCGGACGCTCCGGTGCACCGTCAGCAGAACGAACGTCCGTGGTGGGTCATCGCCGTGGCGGCCTTGCTGATGGTCAACCTGGTGGTGCTGGTCGTGGTCTTGGCGCGCCGCGATGACCAGCCGGTCAATGTGCCGGCGGCCCCAGCCACGCAGGCACCGGTCGTGATACCGCCTCCCGCCACATCCGCTTCCCAGATGGCGGTACCTGCGGCACCGGCATCGACCACGCAACGCAATCCAGCTTTCGCACCGACCAACCCCGAGGTGCGTTCACTGGCCGAGGAAGCGGATGGCTACTACGACGAGGATGCCCCCCTGTTCGAACACTCGGGCCCGGCCGCGGCAGCCAATGTACCGGCGGGCCGCCCGATGGTGCAGCAGCTGGACGGCCCGACGGTCGCACCGCTGCCGGCTGGTGCAACTGCGGCGCCCCCAGTCGATCCGCCGGCCAACGCTGGCGACGCGGAGTCCGTGCCGACGATCAGCAGCGTCATCGCCAGCGGTGTTTCAATCCCTGACCTGCACCTGGACATCCACGTGTATTCGGCTCAGCCCGCCGAGCGCTTCATCTTCGTGAACATGCGCAAGTACCACGAAGGCCAGACCCTCAACGAGGGTCCGGTCATCGAGCGCATCACGCCGGAGGGCGCGATCCTGAGCTATCAGGGCCGGCGCTTCCTGTTGCCCCGACAATAACACTACGACGGATTCTGCCCGCCAGGAGTGGCGAAACGCGGCGGCGTGCGAACCGGCTCGTAGCCGGGCGCGGCGCGCACTTGCTCGACCACCCAGCGCACCGAGTCGATCACCACGTCCGGACGATCGAACTGGATGTAGTGAGTGGCGTCGGCCACTGTTTCATGACGGCTGTTCGACGACCAGCTGGCCTCGTCGTTGTGCAGCTTGAGCCAGGCTGCCTGCTGCTCATTGGCCTGTTCACGCGTCATGCTCATCGTCTTCAACAACGAATCCGGATAGGGCTTGGTGGCCGTCAACACCACCAGCGGCCGACTACCCAGCTGGCGCAATTGACCCGCCTCGGCGAAGATCTTCGGCAACGCCGCCATTTCCTTGCCGGCTTCCTCGATCGAGGATGGACCGTAGGCGAGCGACTTCTTGCGCACCTCAAGCTCGATCGGCGTGGGCGGCTGCTCCGAACCCGCATCGTTCATCCTGGCGATCGCCAGCCGGGGCAGCCCCGTCCAGGCCAGGGTGTGCGCCAGTTGCAGCATGCGTCGCAGCGACTGTTCCGCCTTGGCCGAGTCGGCGGACGAGAATTTCTTGAAGGCCTCGAGCTGGTCGGGATGCGAAGCATCGACGAACACCAGGCCGGCCACCTGGTCGCCATGCACCCGGGTGTAATTCATGATGAACGGGCCACCCAGCGAATGGCCGACCAGCACGAACGGCGGCTTCTCGCCCGCCGCCGCCAGCGTAGCGTGCAAATCCGCGGTGACGCTGTCGGCATCGGTCGGTCCGTCATGCGGCTCACTCCACATGGCCCCGCTGCGGCTGTACGCACAGGCCCGGGTGACTTGCGCCACCTGATCGTGCACCGCCGCCCAGGCCAGCGAGCCATTCATGTCCAGCCCCGCTTCGAACACCACCGTGGGCGAACCGGTGCCGCGGCAATCGATCTGCATCTTGCGCCCGCCGATGTCCACCAGCTTGCCGGGCGCCGGGTACAGGCGGGCCGCTTCGCGGCGACTCATGAACTCATACGTGGAGCCCACCGCCAGCAACAGCACCACCAATCCCACGAGGCCGAGCACCAGCCACTTGAGCCAGCGCAGCCAGCGACGCCGTGGCTTCGGATTCAGGGACAGACTGCTGGACATGAACGCTTCCCCTTTGGATGTTAAGTTTCCGCCATGGCGGGTACGATTTATCCTGAGTAGGATATATTGATCTCAAATAGAAAACAGCCAACCTTGCCCCGGAGGCTCGAGAAATGGAACCGATAACGCTCACCCGACGCGACCTGCTGGCACTGGCCGCATCCACCACCGCCGTGGCCGGCGTGCTCGGCGGCGGCACCGCACTTGCCGCTCCCGCCAGCAGCAAGGCCCTGCCAGCCGGCGAACTCGACCGTTTCGTGCGTGCCTACATGGCGGCGATGAATTCCCCCGCGCTGACACTGGGCCTCGCCAGCGCCGAAGGTCCGATTCGCGCCAGTACCTACGGCTACACCGACCTGGGCACCAAGCAGCCCGCGACCCCGCAGCATCTGTTCGAGATCGGCTCCATCTCCAAGTCGTTCGTCGGCGTCATGGTGCTGCAGCTGCACCAGGAAGGCAAAGTCGACCTGCACAAGTCCATCCTGCACTACCTGCCGTGGCTGGCCATGGAGAACGACTACGGCGAGGTCACGGTGCATCATTTGTTGACCCACTCTTCAGGCATGCCGGGCGATGCGCCGGTGTTCCCGCTCGCCGCGGGTCAGCGGCCGAAACAGGGATTCAAGCCCGGCGCCCACTTCCATTACTCGAACTGGGGCTACGACGTGCTCGGCCGGCTGATCGAGACGCTGGACCAGCGCTCCTGGAATGCCGCGCTCTCGCAAAGAATCCTGGCGCCGCTGGGCATGACGTCGACCACCACCATCATCGACAGCGCCATGCGCACGCGGCTGGCGCAAAGCTATGTGCCGCTGCACGGCGATCGCCCTTACCCACGGCACGGTGCGCTCGCGGTCGCAGGGCCATTGACCGTCACCACGGCCGCCGGTTGCATCGCGTCCACGCCCGAAGACATGGCGCGCTACATGCAGATGTTCCTGAACCGTGGCGCCGGCCCGAACTCCCGCATCCTGTCCGAGGAAAGCTTCAAGCTGTTCTCGACGCCGCACATACCGGCCGATGAATTCGGCCCTGGCGCCAGCTATGGCTATGGCCTGGCGGTCGACAAACTGGATGGCCGTACCCGCCTGCGCCATACCGGCGGCATGGTTTCGTTCATGTCGGCGTTGCAAATCGATCTGGACGCGGGCTTTGGCGCGTTCGCCTCGGTCAATGCCCAGCTTGGTTACCGGCCCAATCCGGTAGTCGAGTACGCGCTGCGCTTGCTGCACGCCCGTAAAGAGGGCAAAGCCCTGCCCCCGGCGCCACCGGCCGACGACTCGCTCAGCGTGGCGCAGCCGCAAGACTATGCTGGCGTCTACACCGCGGCGGACGGTAGGAAAGTCGAAGTCCGCGCAGCCGCGGACCGGTTGGTCATGAACGTGAACGGCAAGGACAGCCCACTGCAGCAAGCGGGCGGCGGCGCATTCATCGCCGACCATGCTTCGTTCGCCCTGTACCCACTGGTATTCAGCCGCGCGCAGCAGGGCGAAGGCCAAGCTGCGGAGAACCCGGCCACGTCTCCGGTCACCGAGCTGATCTACGGTCCGGACGCTTACACGCGCTCGGGCCACACCGCTCCCGCGCCAGTTGCCGCCACGCCGGAACTGGAGGTCTACGCCGGACAGTACTACACGGAAAATCCCTGGGGCGGGGGTACGCGCGTGGTCCTGCGACGCGGCCGGTTGTGGTTGGAAGGCGTGTCGCCATTGACTCCCGTCGGCGATGGGCTGTTCCGCGTCGGCGAAGATTGGAGCCCGGAGGTCATCGAGTTCTCCAATCCGGTCGCAGGCGGGATGCAGTTGCTGACCTTCAGTGGCATGCAGATGAAGCGCATACCGGAATAGCGCTGCTGGTCACAAAAAATCGCCGGGAGCGATTTTTGACATCGCTTCAGCGGTGGCCCCGCAGGGGTGACCGCCAGGGACGGTGGTCACAAAAAGTGGTTCCGAAATTCCACGCGGCGGCATTCTAGCTGGACAAGCTCACTTCGAGCCTCTTGGTGATGGGGAGTAAAACTCGATGCTGAATGGAACACGAGAAATCCAGGCGCGGCGGGCCGCGATCTACTGCAACGCGCTGCTGGCATTGTTCGCAATCCTGGCAGCCAGCCCAGGCCCCGTCCGGGCGCTGGATATGCCCGCCGCGGCCGCGGCAATCGACCAGGCCGCGCGGTCCGCCATAGCGAACCAGGAAACCCCCGGCCTGCAGGTCGCGGTCTACAAGGATGGCGCACCGCTGCTGGTGAAAAGCTATGGCTTGGCCAACCTGGAGTTGAATGTCCCGGTCAGCAACGACAGTGCGTTTCGCATCGGGTCGGTGACCAAACAGTTCACCGCGGTGGCACTACTGCAGCTTCAAGAGGAAGGCAAGCTGACGGTCAGTGACAAACTCTCCAAGTACTATCCCGACTATCCGCGAGCGGCCGACATCACCTTGGCGCAGCTGCTGCATCACACATCGGGACTGCACAATTACACCGAGGATGAAATCTTCGGCAAACGTGACCAGGCGATGACCATGTCCACCGACCAATGGGTGGAGCATTTTGCCAGGATGCCCAAGACCCAGGATTTCGAGCCCGGCACCAGCTGGCACTACAGCAACACCGGCTATTTCCTGCTCGGCGGCGTGGTCGAGAAGGTTGCTGCGAAGCCGCTGGCGGCGGTGTTCAGGGATCGCTTCTTTACACGCCTCGGCATGACCCATACCGCGCTGGATGACGAGAAGGAAATCGTCCCCGGTCGGGTTGCCGGGTACGAGGGTGATGCGCAGGGTGCTTTCAAGAACGCCCAGTTCATCTCCATGACCGCTCCCGGCGCCGCGGGCGCCATGCGTTCGACGGCCAGCGATCTGGTGCGATGGAGTAGCGCCTTGTTTGGCGGCAAACTGCTGCAGCCAGCGTCCTTTCAAGCGATGATCACTCCCGGCAAGCTCAACGACGGCCGCCTGAGCAGCAGCGCGATCCCGGGGGACCACCTCGAAGGAGGCGAGTACGGTTACGGACTGGTGATCGGAAAACTTCAGGGGCATGCCTCGATCGGGCATGGCGGCGGCATCGACGGGTTCAGTTCGCTGCTGACACAGTTTCCCGAAGATGGGATCACGCTGGCGGTGATCGCCAACAGCATCGGCGCAGACAAGGGCGCGGGCAAAGTCGCCAAGCGGATCCGCCTGATCGCTATCGGGGAGAAAGAGCCGCAGTAGGTGGCGAAGCGGCTCACGGCGCGACGCAGGGACCGACCGTCACGCAGGCTGCATTCCGCAACTCGAGTGAACGGCCTGGTCGACCGTTCATCGAGTCTCGCCGCTCAGGCTGAAACCCTGAGCTTAACCGGCCCCAGCAGTCCCGAGCGCAACAACTGCCGCGGCTTGCCGGTCGCGGCCACATCGGTGCACTCCGGGCACAGGATCATGTCGGCGGGCACAGGGGTGTCATAGGTTCGCACATTGGTCTTGGTGCGTCGTTGGTCCTTCGGCAACTGCCCATCGCCGATCAGCCGGTTCGGCCACAGGTTCACGACTTCGATCTCCAGCTGATTGCCGGCCTGCTTGAGCCCTGCGCCCAGCGGGACGCGCCAGGGAGCCGTCCAGACTATGCCGAGATCCTTGCCGTTCAGGCGCACCTGGGCGAGATTCTTGACCTCTCCGAGGTCCAGGTACACCTCACGATGATTGCCGGCGGGCAGATCAAACGTCTTGCGATAAGTCGCCGTGCCGCTGTAGTGCTTGATTCCGTCTTCCGGCCGCTGCGACCAGTCGTCGAGATTCTGGAAGACGACCTTCGCAGGCGCGCCCCACGATTCGTCGAATGCAACCTCCCAGGGGCCCGACAGGGTCGCGAGATCCACCAGCGCGGGGAAATTCTTGGTGGCCGGGCGAGTAGCGCCGCCCGCCGGCTTGCGGAACACCACGAACCAACTCTGCTTCGGCGCAAAGTGAAGCGGCAGCGCGGTGCGTTCATCTTCGGAGCGAAACTCGGCCAGCTCGCGGATTGCTCCTGTCACTGGATCCCACAATTCCGGTACTTTGCCCGCGACACGGAACACTGCTTCGGCATGCATGTCGGTTTCACCAAGATTCGCAACGAAGTACAGATCCACGTCAGCTGCGTGCCGGTGGATCCAATCGACCTTGACGTCGGCCGATAGCCCGCGCAGTTCCACGTCCGGGTGCAATTTATCGGCCTTGATCACGTCCTCCAGTTGCCTGCCCGCGATTACTCGGCCGCGGCCCACGCGACGCACTCCTGAAGAGCTTCCCGATGCCCCCCACAGCGCCGTTGCGATCTTTTGCACTTCATCATCCGAGCGAGGGTGGTTCACCAGCCCAAGCGCCTGTTTCGGGCGTTCCCCCACGAGGGTTGCACCGGCTTCGACCAGCTCCTGGATCTTGCGCAACGTCACTGGCGTGATCTGCTCCGCGATTCCCTCTGGGAACACCAGATATCGATAACTGATCCCGTCCGGCAGAACGATCCTGCCATCGCGCACCTGCGCACGTGCCAGCAACGCTTGAGCATTGATGACGTCGAAATCGAAGCCCGCGATGGGTTTGCGATGCAGAGTGGCGAAATTCGGAATATCCTCGCCGGCAAAATAAAGCACGTCGGCCGCGAAGGTTCCCTGGCGCAACAGATACTGGCACCGCGCCAGGTAGGTCAGCCAGGCATGGCTCTTGGACCACCAGGTGAGATTCCGGTCGAAATGCATCCCGACGTGTTCCCACTGATAGCCAGGCAGGTCCGTCAGTGTCGATTGATGAACGTAGAAGCATATGACATTGCGCGTCAGGCCCAGGCAGAAGGCCCGGTCGCCGAAGGACTTCAGATAATAGGGGTCCTCGTTCCAATCGGGGTTGTAGTTGGTGTAGGCCTCCGCCTGAACCACCGGCTTGCCATACACGTGCGCGGCGTTGACCGCCTGGCGCAGGTTTCCGTTGGACGGCACAGCCCAAAGACGCGGGCCCGGATGCAGGAAGGTTTCGTGGGCGAGGTTGGGATCGTCCTGCGGCGCTCCCGGCGTTGGCGGGAGTTCCCCCAGTGCTTCCACGCCCGGCAATTCTTTCGGTTCGCTGGCCATGGCCCAGAACTCACCCATCGGAATGGCGTTGAGGCCCTCCGTTTCCATGCTGTCGATGTAATGGGTGTCGTACGGCCCGCCGGATTCGGGATGGGTCAGCAAGCCATGCTGATGGGAGAGCGCGGCCAACCGCCCGTAGTAGTTCCCGGCAATGAGATCCGCGATGGTCCGCCGATAGTCCCATTTGAAGCGCTCGGTGATTTCCTTGCTATCCACGATTTTCTGGCACAGCACAGGCAGATAGCGCGCGGGGTCATAGTTGCGACGCTGCTTGAACTCCTCGATGAGTTTCGGAGTCCAGGTAGGGTTACCCAACTCCCAACTATCGATGTGGGTATATTTGAAGGTCCGGCCCGCATGCGGACCCACATCCTCGATCAATTTGGCGGCGGTGTGCGCAAAGTGCAGGTCCATGGCCTCAGCGCTCATCGGATCGATCTCCCAGGAGGGAAACGGCCACGATGGCAACTTGGTGCAGTGCCATCCCTCGACCACCCCACGGTCGATCGCGCTGACCATGTAGCCCATCCGCAAAATGGCCCAGCGTCCCGCGGGGGCCTGCCAGCGCAGCCGTCCGTCATGCATCGAGCTCGTCAGGTCTTGCATTTCCGACTGTTGCCAAACGTCCTTGCTGCGCTCCCGACAGGCAAGCACGGCAATGTCGCGATAGTAGTCGGTCCCAACACACACCTGGTACGGCTCCAAGGGGGACGCATGCGGATCGGGCTCGATGTGTCGCGGCAGGTCGATATCGATGGGGCCCGGCCCCTCGATCACGGTTTCCTTCCACACGAAGTTCTTGACGGCATCGTCCCGCGTGACCCAGGGACCTCCGGCATTCCATCCGCTGCAGAGATTCGCGCTGACTTCCATACCGAGCCGCGCCGCCTCCTGTACGGTGTGCCGAAAGTTTTCTCGCCATTCGTCACTCATGAACAGCGGGCCCTTCGGGGCACCCGGCCCCCGAATGCCGCAATCGAAGACGATGACCCCGGAAATGCCTTGCTGCTTCATGGCCTCGAGGTCGGCAGTGATACCGGCAATACTCGCCGCGCCTCCCAGCCACCACCAATATACCCACGCCTTGGTGGTGTCCGGCGGCACCCGAAAGCCTTGCTCCAGCGGGTCCGAGCCCTCCGCGGCGGCGGCATCGGCAGCCCCTGCCTGACCGTGCCCTCTCAGCGGGTCGAGGCCGAACATCAACCCCGCGGCGCCCACTCCCATGAGGAAAGTGCGGCGCCCCAACCGACTCTCGAGCAGAGCACTCGCTATCGCCACCTGCTTGGAGTCGCGTATTTTCATTCGAAGTCACCTTGTTGGGAAAGGCTGTTCATCATCAGCAGTTCCGCGGGGCCATCGATGCTCACATAGGCATGCGGCTGATCCGCATCGAACAGAATGCTGTCACCGGCTTTCAGCACGATCGGGTCATAGTATTGGCTTTGCAACTGCAGGCTGCCGGAGAGCACGTAGAGGAATTCTTGTCCGGGATGCTGGTGCCAGCCGCCGTTCTCCTCGAAGGACTTCGCGGTGACCTTCACCTTCCAGAACAACTGGTGCTTCTCTTTGAACTCCGCGCACAGCACTTCCTGGCTCATGCCGGGAGTGGCGTGCTTGATACCCTGACTCCTGCGCGTCACCGAGCGCCGCGCTACGGGCCTTTGAGGCGGCTCGCTCAGGAAAACCGCGGCCGGCACTTGCAGGACGCCAGCGATCTTCAAAGCGGTATCGACCGTGAGCCGCGCCTTTCCGGATTCGATCTTGGAAAGCTGCGAGGCCGAAATACCGCAGTGCTGAGCCAGCTCGCGCAGGCTCATCTTCTTCAGATTTCGGTAATGGCGGATTTGAGCTGCAGCGTGTGACACGTCGGCCTTCAGGGTTGATTGATGTCTATCAGGTGGCACTGCGCGCCGCACCGGAGCCGAAACGCTCATAGCGCACCGGGTGCCGACGTTTCAGGAGGATTGCGACACCGACGCCGACCGCGAAAAAGATCAGGGTCAGCAAGGGCAACAGAATGTTGATCGGTCCGGTTCTGCCGGTGATCAAGCCGATGTTGGCGATCGCGAAGTAAAGGATGACGATCATGCCCGCGGCGCCGAGCAACGGAGCAAACAGCGTGCGCCAACGAGTCAATCCCCGGCGGTCCTTGGCAAAGAAGGCCACGACGGCGAAGGCGGTGAGGATCTGCAGAATCAGGATCCCATAGATGCCGGGAGTGGTGACCGGCACATAAAAGTCGTTGAACGGATCGGCGCCGCTCATCCAGAACGGGACGATCAGCAGCAGCGCAAGCAAGGACTGCGACAAGGAAGCGACCCAGGGAGAGCGGTGCACGGGGTGGGTTTGGGAGAAAACCGGCGGCAGTATACCTTCACGCGCCAGCGAGTACTGATAGCGCGCCACCGCATTGTGGAACGCCAGCAGCACGGCGAAGAGACTGGTCATCATGAAAATCTCGATCAGTGCCTTCGCCCACGGCCCAACGAAGGTGGCGGCGGCGAGAAAGTACATTCCCGTCGGATCTTGCTTGGCAACGGTGACCGCGCCCTCGATACCGAATCCGACGACGATCGCCCAGACCACGAAAGCATAAAACAGGGCGAGGAAGGCGATGGCGATATAGGTCGCGCGCGGAATGGTCTTCTCGGGCGTTACGGCCTCTTCACTGAAGATCGCGGTAGCCTCGAAGCCGATGAACGACAGGAAGGCGAACGCGAACATCGCCCCCATACCCGGTGTCAGCAGATTGGATGGCGAGAGCGGAGCTAGCGTCAGTCCGTCCGCCCCTCCACCATTCAATACGACCGCGCCGGCAACGATAGCGAGAATGGCGCATTCGGCCGCCAGCGCGACGCCAAGGACATTCGCGCTCAAGGTGATGCTGCGATAGCCCAGTGCAGTCACCGTCGCGATGGCGGCGAGCACCAGCATCGGCCACGGCACGACGATTCCAGCAAAATCCTTGAGTACGGTTTGCATGAAGACCGCGAAGGCGCCGTACAGCGAGATCTGAATCGAGTTGTACGACAGCACCGCGAGAAATGCCGCGCCCAGTCCGATCGGACGACCAAGCCCCCGGGTGATGTAGGTGTAGAAGGCACCGGCATCCTTGATGAACAGGCTCATGGCGGTAAAGCCCGCGGCGAACAATGCCAGTACCAGCCCTATGACCAGGAAAGCCGCCGCCGCGCCCGGGCCGCCAAAGGCGATCGCGATCGGACTATTGGTACCGAGCGCCGTCAGGGGGGCCGCGGCCGCCACGACGAAATAGACCAGGTGCGGTGTGTTGATCGCTCCGCGCGCCAGCTCGCGAGTGGGTTCGTTCACGTCAGCTGCGCTCCGGGTGAGTTCGTCCATCAGGTGCGCTCGAACAGCCGTCGTCGCTCCCACTCGGTCACTTGCGCTTCATACTGTGAAAGCTCCCATCTTGCGGCGTGTACATAGTGGTCCACCACTTCGTCTCCCAGCGCCTCGCGCGCCATGCGGGAACCGTCGAGCAGGGAGACCGCTTCGGACATGGTCTTGGGAACTTCGGCTAGAGAGGAGTTCGCATAAGCGTTGCCTTGCGCCTCCTGAGGCAAGGACAGTTTCTGTTCGATACCCTTGAGACCCGCCGCGATCATTGCAGCGTAAGCGAGATAAGGATTGGCATCCGCGCCTGGTACACGCAACTCAATGCGAGTGCTGTCGCCTTCCCCGACCAAGCGGCAGCCGCCGGTGCGATTGTCCCGTCCCCAACCGATACGCGTGGGGGCGAAGGAGCCGGTCTGGAAGCGTTTATAGGAGTTGACCGTGGGGGCGAAGAGCAGCGTGCATTCACGGGCATGGGCCAGAATGCCGGCGATGAAGTGCCTGAAGTCCGCGGTGAGGCCATCGGCGGCACTGGGATCGGCGGACCGGCAGTTCACGCCATCCGCGGACCAAAGCGACGCATGAATGTGGCAACTGGAGCCAGCCACCTCGGCAAACGGCTTGGCCATGAAAGTGACGGAGCGTCCATGCTGTGCCGCAATCTCTTTCATCGCGTGCTTGTAGAGTACGTGCTGATCCGCATTGGCGAGCGGATCGGCATAGCGCAGGCTGATCTCATGCTGACCGGCGCCCCACTCCCCTTTGGTGGATTCGACCGCGATGCCCATGACCGCCAATGCTTCACGCAGCTCTTGCAGGAGCGGTTCCGCACGGGTCGTTCTCAGTAAGTTGTAATCCTGGCTGTAGGGTGAGGATGGTCGCAGGTTCTGAAAGCCCTTGGCGAGACATTCATCGAAGCTGTCCTCGAACAGATAGAACTCCAGCTCCGAGGCAAACTTGAAAGCATAGCCGCGCTTGCGCGCCGCTTCGATCTGGGATCGCAGCACCGCGCGCGGCGCGATGCTGACCAAGTGGCGTTCATGATCCAGGCAATCGCCGATCACTATGGCCGAGCTCAACAGCCAGGGAGCCTGTTTCCAGGTCGAGAAATCGGGCCTTAGCACGTAGTCTCCATAGCCCTTGTCCCAGGATGCCGCGGCAAACCCAGGAATGGGATTGCCTTCCATGTCCACGGTGAACAGATAGTCGCAGACGTGCGTACCGGATTGCAGCGTGCTCAGGAAAAACTCTGCGCTTTCACGCTTGCCAACCAGGCGTCCCTGCATGTCGGGCATGCAGACGATGATGGTATCGAGGTTCTCGGCCGCGATACGTTGCTGGAGCGCTTCGAAGTCCATCCAGGCACCGCCTCAATACTTGAGCAGGATGCCGCCATCGACCACCAGGTCGATGCCGGTAATGTAGGACGCACCGTCCGAAAGCAGGAACAATGCCGCTCGAGCCAGCTCCTGGGGCGTACCGACCCGGCCCATGGGCACATACTTGCCCACTGCCGCAATTTTCTCCGGACTGTCCCAGCGCTGTTGCATGGGTGTCAAGGTCAAGCCCGGAAAAATGGTGTTGGAGCGAATTCCTTCAGACGCCAGTTGCATGGCCAGGGACTTCGAGATCGCGCCCACTCCCGCCTTGGAAGCGGAATAAGCGTCCTGGGGAGCGGAGTCCCCACGCAGGCACTGCACCGTGGAGAAGTGCACCATGGCTCCGCCGCCGGCAGCTCTCATGTGCGGCACGACCGCGCGTGCGGTGTTCACCATGGACTTCAGATTGATGTCAAAGACTTGGTCCCAGACGTCCAGATCCATGTTCAGGAGCGACTGGTCGCGACCGAACCAGAGAACGCCGGCCACGTTGGCGAGATAGTCAATTCGGCCAAAGCGCCGCGCGGCCTCCTCCACGGTTCGCCGGACGAACTGCTCGTCGGTCAGATCCCCTTGGGCATAGAGACAGCGCTCGGCCCCGGCGAGATCTGCCGGCGCGTCCTTCACATCGATCATGACCACGGCGCCGCCGGCCGCAAGGATTTGCCTGGATATTTCCAGGCCCATGCCACCGGCCGCCCCGGTAACCAGCGCCACGCGGCCGCGAAAGTCGAAGCTCAGCATCGGCATCCCCCACAAGAGCTGGCCAAGAGATATCACGCCATTACGAAACAATCAATATAAAATGGAAACGTTGTATCCAAAATGGAAACATACTATGCTGCCTTCCGCTTTCACGGCAGATGGCAGAACACTCTTAATTTGCTCATCCGTATGGCATCCAGTTCGACATTTCGGATCCTCTCGCCGGTCGATGGCAGCGTCTATGCCACCCTCCCCTATGCGCACGGCGTCGAGATCGCCAAGGCGCTGGAGAATGGCGAGCGTGCATTTGCGAGCTGGCGGAAATCGCCGCTCCGGGAGCGCTCGCAACTGGTGATCGCGCTTGCCGAGGCCTTGGCTTCCCGCAAGGAACAACTGGCGCAGGCGGTTGCCTGGCAAATCGGTCGCCCGCTCGCGCAGGCCGACGAGACCGAGCGTTTCAGACTGGTGACCGAGAAGCATGTCGAGGCCGCTGCGGCACTCGGCGAGCAAGCCTACCCAGCCGAGGACGGCATTCAGCGCTTCGTGCGCCGGAACGGCCAGGGTGTACACCTGTCCATCGCGCCCTGGAACTATCCGGTCGGACTGTTGCCGTGGCTGGTGACCGCTCCGCTGCTCGGCGGCAATACGGTCATCCTCAAGCACGCCGATCAGACCGCTGTGATTGGCGAACTCCTCAAGGAAGCTTACGACTCCATCGGCGCTCCGCCCGGCGTGCTTCAAGTACTGCCCATGACGCATGCCGATGCGGAATCCCTGATCGGGACCGGAAGACTCAGGGGTGTGAATTTCATCGGCTCGGTTCGCGGAGGATTGCAAGTACACCGTGCGGCGGCCGGCACTCTCACCCAGGTTCACCTGGAACTCGGCGGCAAGGACCCGGCTTATGTGCGACCCGATGCGGATCTCGCCTCGGCCATACCGAATCTCGCGGACGGATGCTTTTCGAATGCCGGACAGTCGTGCTGCTCGGTCGAGCGGATCTACGTGCATGGCTCGATCTACGATGAGTTTCTGGAGCGCTTCGCGGTCGAAATGGAGCAATGGACTCTCGGCAATCCGATTACCGACATTCCGATGATCGGCCCCGTGGTACGGCAATCCGCCGCGGACTACATCCGCCGCCAGGTCGCGGATGCAGTCGCGTCCGGTGCCCGTTATCGCGCCAATGAACAAGGCATCGGCCTTGAAAAAGCGAGTAACTGTTACGTCGCGCCCGCCCTGCTGACGAATATCAATCACGCCATGAGCATCATGCGCGAAGAGCTCTTTGGACCGATCGCATGCGTCCAGCGGGTTGACAGCGATCAAGAAGCGCTGCGGCTGGTGAACGACAGTGAATTTGCGCTCACCGCAAGCATATGGACCCGCGATATTGCGAGGGGTGTGCAGCTTGCCGATGAGATCGAAGCCGGCACCGTGTTCGTGAATCGCTGCGACCACGCGGACTTGTACTTGCCGTGGGGTGGGCAGAAGAACTCGGGTCTGGGGCGCTGCAACGGCCGCGAGGGACTGTTGCAGGTGACAGACATCAAATCGTTCCACGTCAAAACGGGATGAAACAAACTCATCGCCCTCTCTCGGAGCAGGATACGGATGCGTTGGCAGCGCAGGCCGTCACGGTCGCTGCGGGCTCGCGCCACCCGGATATCGTGCTGCTCTGCGAGCATGGCGGATGCTCCGTACCCTCGCCCTGGCAGAACCTCGGGCTCCCGCAGGTGTTTTTCGAGACGCATTTCGGCTGCGATCTTGGAGCTGCCGGACTGACGAGCGCGGTCGGAGCGAAAATCGGCGCTACGAGCATCATTGCGCACTATTCCCGGCTCTTCCTCGACTACAACCGCAAGCGCTCCGACCCGGACTGCCGACGCATCGAAATCGGCGGCATCCCGATACCCGGCAATATCGACCTTACCGAGGAGGAAGTCGGGTTGCGGGAGACCATCGCGCGAACTCCAGTCGAAGCCGCGATAGCGCAATGGACCGAGCACCGCCGCGCCAGGGCGGTAATCTCCATTCACTCGTTCTCGCCCTATTGGAACAATGCCAGGCGGGAATGCGAGATCGGAGTGATGTGGAGACAGGATGAGCGCCTCGCCCCACGGCTGATCGAGGCGCTCGCGGGCAATGGCGAATACATCGTGCGATCCAATGAGCCGTACGATTTCCGCACCAATGACTGGTTCACGCTGCAGCGGCACGGATTTGAGATCGGCGTGCCATGCGCCTACATCGAGGTTCGCAACGATCTCATCGATGCCAGCGGCTCAATGGCCAGCCATCTCGCCGAGGCCATCGCGGATGCCCTGCGTATCCCCGATTCCGCCGCTGCGCAATCGGACCGGCTTGCTTGACCGGCGCGCCGCAACCGATGTGGGTCGAACATCCGCAAGTGTGAGGTCCTCAGGTGCTCCAGGCTGCGAAAAACATGATTGCCGCCGCGGATTTCCGGACCGAGCTCAATGCCCGTTATCACGGCCCGCTGACCGCCTATTTCGCGAAACGGATCAGGCATCATTCCGATGCCGAGGACCTGACGCAGGAGACCCTGGTGCGGATCCTGGGCTCACCGACCGTGGCTCAGCTGCACCACGCCGACGCCTACGTGTTCACCATCGCGTCCAATCTATTGAAGGAGTATCGACGCAAGTCCAGAAGATTCAACCCGGCGATCTGCGTCCCCATCGAAGAGGCGCTGCCCAGTGAACTGGAGGCGGAACTGGTGGAGGATCTGACCCCGGAGCGGGTTCTGCTGCACCGAGACTCGTTGAACGAGGCATTCCAGCTGCTGGAGGAGCTGGGCGAGCGCAGCCGCGACATCTTCGTACTGTTCCGGCTGCAAAACGTGAAACAGAAGGACATCGCCACGGCCTTCGGCATCAGCCAGAGCACGGTGGAGAAGCACGTCATGCGGGTCGTGCAGCACCTCGCAGCCCGCAGGCATAGCGCAAGCGCACCGGCCCGAGCAAGCCGGAGGTCAGCAGCGGATCTTCCTTCCGCCACATCCGCTGGCTCATGAAAGTACGTCGGCCGGCGGGACTGTGTTTACCAGCCAACAGCCAGTCCGGCCATGCCTCGGCTGTTCCCGATTCCTTGTAGCGGGTGTCCTCAGGCAGATGCGCATCGCCGATCAGCCGATTGACCCATCGATTGGTCACCCGAATCTCCAGCTCGTTGACTGCCTGCAGATGCGAGGTCACATCGAACCGGTAGGGTGCGGTCCACAGCACGCCAAGCTCGCGCCCGTTGAGAATCACTGCGGCGAGATCCGCAACCCGTCCTAGATCGAGATAGACGCGCACATCATGTGCCGGACGCTGCTCATGGGCGAATTGCTTGCTATAGCGAGCGGTGCCGGAGTAGTACCTGATGCCTGATTCATGGTGCGAGGACCAGTCGCTGAGCCGCTCGAACTGGACCTCGCCCGGGCCTCCCCGTTCGCGATCGAACTCGACGCTCCAGGGTCCATCGATGGCGACCGGCTCCGGTAGTCGTACCTCGACGTCTCGCTTGCGACCGGTAGCGGTCGTCAGGCGATAGATCCCAGGCTCCCACGCGAGGCCTTGCAGGAAATCCACCGCATGGCTCCGCGCGGCTTTCGGACCGCGGATACCGGCTGCCGCGAGCATGTCCTCGAACTGCTGCAGCGCCGCCACCTCAACCGCAAACGGTCGTCGGTCTTCCCAACCACTGTTGCCCGGCAACGGTGCGAGCGCGCGCGACCCCCTCTTCACGAGCACGCCGTTGACGAACAATCCGGGCACTTGTCTTTCGTACAGGACACCCACGTGGATCGGCCCGCCGATCGGCATCTCGTGGACCAGCAATGGCTCGAGCCGGCCGTCGCCCGCATAACGAAATACGACGATGCCGTTGGCTCCCACCACGAACCCGGCTCGGCCTTGCCCCGGGGAAGTGAACGTGCTGGCACTCGGTCCGGGCAGATCGAGCGGAGCCTGGTAAACGAGGCGGCCATCCTGCTCGGACGGGAGTTCGATGAACGGCGCAATGTACTGAACCCAAGCCGCCATGATGAAGCTGTCGTCCCGTGGGTCGACCCTCGCGGCGGCAAACTCCTTACATGGCCAAACTGGCTCCCCATCGCGGCTGACCGCGACCACCGGATCCGCGGCAGCCACGCTCCTGAGCACTACGAATACCGACTCATTGGCCTCGAGCGACACAGGAAGATCGGTGACGCCGTCCCTCTCGGAGAAGCAGGCCAGCCGTTCGCTGTCGCCGGTCAGCGGCCACAGGATCTGCGGCTCCTTGCCTTGCACGCGCACCGAGACCGTTCCCTCCAGCGCCGCGTCGCTCTTGTTGACGACGAAGTAGACGTCGGTCCCGTCAATGCGCCGGCGGTGTATGTAGTTGAGCATTCCTTCGAGATTGGGCGAACACGCGAAGTCGCGTGGGATACCCAACTCCGACAACACCTCATCGGGTGTGCGCCCCCAATACACCCGGCCCTTGCCGAACCGGCTCTCGCCAATGCCCTGGCCTCCGGTACCCACACCCCACAATGTGTCGGCCAGCCGCGCCACTTCCCTGTCGCATTCCGGGAAGCCGGCCAGGCTCGGTGATTTGACCGGACGCCAGCCGAGCACCGTGGCTCCGCGCTCGACCAGCGCCTGCACGCTCTTCAACAGCGCCGGCGTCATGGTCCTGACTTTCGGCAGCGGCAGCGGCTTGTACGCATAGTCGGTGCCGTCGGCCAGGCGAATCACCAGCTCGTCCTGTGCATCGTAGGTCGGCAGAACGAGCAATCGATAACGCATGCCCGATGGCAGCACCAGTTCCCCGTTCTCGACGCTCATCTGCTCGATGACCAGCTCCGCCGGGCAGCCATCGAAGTTGTAGCCAGGCCGACAGGGCACGACCCCACGTACGCTCGCGGGAATCGGCGGGGTAAATCGATGCGGCGCGCCTTCAGGCGCCACGAAACAAATATCGGCGATGAACTGCCCTTCCCTGAGTATCTGCTGGCATCGCCCGAGGTACTCGTGCCATCCCTGGGACTGCGGCCACCACGTCAAGGTCCGGCCGAACAGCGTGCCGAAGTCGCCGAGCGTAATTCCCGGGGCGGCGTTCATCCAGGGTTGAAACACCCATTCCGACAGGTCGAAGCGGTTGATGCCGACGCATAGTGCCCAATCAGCCAGCGGCTTGAGCGTCGCCGGGTGATCGAGAAAGTCGCTGCGTAGTGCGGTGAACGCTTCCGCACCGACGATGGGCTTACCATATACATGGGCTGCCGAGGCCGCTGTCTCACACGTATCGTGCAAGGCAAGCCCGCTGTAGCAGCTGCGCCAGAATTCTCCCATCGGTTCATCCGCAACGCCTGCATAACGCAGATCATCGCAAGTTCCGTCGTAGCCCTCGATCGAGAGACGCAGCCCATGATTACGGGCCAATTCGCGCATGTATCCGGCGTAGTTCTGCAGTAGAAGCTCAGCCACTGTCTCGCGAAAATCCCACAGGAAGCGCTCGGAGTGCTCGAGTGACCCGACGACGAAGCCCGCGAGCGTCGCCATGTAGGGCAGCAGGTCATAGCCGCGGCGGTGGCGAAACTCTTCACGAAATCCGGCTGTCCAGTTACCCGAGCCCCCCTCCCAACTATCGATGTGAGTGGCAACGATGACGCGACCGCCGTGCGCTCCCCCCAACTCCGTGAGCTTGGTCAGATAACGGGCGATGTGCCGTTCCAGGACTGCGCGGTTCAACTTGTCGCATTCCAGACCAGTCGCCTCGGGCTGCGCCGAACGCCCTGCTCCGTTCCCCACCGTGTGACCGAATCGCAGTACCAGCCACTTGCCGGATGGAACGGCCCATCGCAATTTGCCCTGTTGCATGCGGGAACTGAGATCCTGCAGCGTAGCCTCGGCCAGGACCTCTTCGGCGGCGAGCATCGGCCAATTCGGGTTCGTGGGAATGAACCTCGGCCAAGGCACTACGCCCTCGAAATCCGCGCCCCCCGCGAAGCTTTTCGAAGATTCGAAATGCTCGATTCGATGGCTCGGCACGTCACCCGGCAACCGGTACGCCAGAACGGCGATGTCGCGATAGTAGTCGTGCCGAATACCGGCGGGCGTCGGCACGACATCATCGAATTGCGCGGGCCCCTCGACGACCAACTCGCTGTGCACGACAACCTGTGAGGCATCCTCGGGAGTGATCCAGGGTCCCGAACTTCCCGACCATCCCGGGCCGTTGTTGATGCCGATGCTCAGACCCAGTCTCGTAGCTTCCGCCACCAGATGCTCGAATTGCTCCAGCCAAGAATCGGACATGAAGCGATGCGGTCCGCTCGGGATACCGAGCGATCCGTCCATGAACAGAAATCCGCCCAGTCCCGCGGATTTCATAGCCTGTAAATCCGCGGTGATTCCCTCCTTGGTTATGTTGCCATCGACCCAGAAGCCATACGCCCAAGGGCGCGCCTCATCCTCGACGAGTCGTGTGCCTATTGCATCCGCTGCGCCGTATTCCTTCGCGAGTGCGTTTGAGTACACCATACCCAAGCGCGCCGCGGCCATCAGAGATGCTACGCTCTGCAGCAACTCGCGACGATTCATCGGCATCGCGCCCGGCGCCATGAATACCTAGGAATGCCTGTGCGGGGCCTGACCAAGGTCCAGGTCCCAGGTCCGCTGTTCCCAATCCGCCAACAGCGCTTGATGCTGTTTCAACGTACTCTGGTATGCGGCCTGCTGCGCCAGATTGTTCATCTCGCCAGGGTCGGCGGCCAAATCCACCAGTTGCTCCGCGTTGGCACCGGTCGTGTAGCGGGAATATTTGAACCGCTCGGTGCGGATCATGCGATCTCCCCAGCTATCCACGACGACATACTTGCGCCAATCCTTTACGGCACCGCCCTCCGCGAGCGGGCGTGCGCTTTGGCCGTCAAGAGCAACCGGCGGCAGCTCGATACCGGCGTAGTCGCACAGAGTCGGCAGCAGATCGAGTCCGGTGGAAATCAGATGTGTTCTGTCGACCTGACCTTCAGGGATCACGCCCTTGTAACTCAAGATGAATGGAACCCGCGTGGCTTCTTCGTAGAGCACCTCCTTCGCCTCCAACCGATGAGCGCCATCCATTTCACCGTGATCGCTGGTGAGCACCACCAGAGTATTGCGTTCGAGACCCGCCTCTTGCAGTGCCGTGAGGATGGTGTTGACGGTGCGGTCCGCCTGCTCGGTCAAACGATGATAGATCCAGCTATGGATGCGCCAGTCCTGCTCCGTCCAATGCTTGCGGACCCAGGCCCGGAAAGACCCGTAATAGGGCATCGCCCTGAGAACTTTCTCATCGATCGCCGCCGGTTCCAGCGGCGGAATGGCATGGTTGGCAGGCAGCGGCGGGCAATCTTTCTCGAAGAACGCTGGGCGGTTCTTGAGGCTCTGCGCCTGCTTCATCAGCTCTCCGGCGGTGTCGACCCCGTCGAATATCGGAGCTTGTCCAAGCGAGGCTCGATACGCATTGACGGCGACGAAGCAGATATCGTGCGGATCAATCAGGCTGGCAGTCAAAAAGAAGGGCTTTTCGTGACGGCCTTTCAGAAAGGCGGCACACGACTGCGCCAGACGACCACGCTGGTCTTCCTCGAAGTATCGATAGGACAGACCGGCGAATTGATCACGAAATGCACGCGGCAGGTCGATCTTGCCACCGTAAGCCGCGTCATATCCCGCGGCGTGGAATAACGGACCCAGCCCGGTCTCCACGATGGAAGCCGGCACCGCACTATCCAACACATCCCAGTTGTCATCGATGTTCACGGCACGCGGCATGCGGCCGGTTTCCAGGCTGAACCGTGCCGGTCCACAAACCGGATTGGTGGCATAAGCCAGCTCGAAACGGATCCCGGAAGCGGCGAGCGCATCCATCGCCGGCGTTTTCAGCCAGCGATTGCCGGCGCAGCTCATCATCCTCCAGGACTGCTGGTCGGTGATCAGCAGCAGAATGTTAGGATGGGAATCTCCAGCCACGGCACGCGAGACAGCGGCTCCTGCCTTCAAGGCAGCCGCCCCCGCCGCGGCGTATTTCATGAAGAATCGACGGTTCATGAACGGTCACCCATGGACGATAACCCAGGGATGGCGTAGTGCCATGCGCGCTGCGCCACGCCGATCCCCAATTTCATCAGGCTAAAACTGATAGGACACGCTCAACGAAATCGTCCTGGGACGATTGATCACGTAGCGGGGTCGACCCGGGATTACAAAGGTGATTATCGCATTCGGATCCAACGACTGGCGAAAGGCCTTGTTGAGCAGGTTCTGCCCCGCGACTGCGAACTCCCAGTTGCCATGACGCAGTCCGGCTCGCAAATTCCACAGGCGCACCGCATCGAGTTCGGCAGCGGGATCCCGCGCACCATCGCCCAAACGGCTGTAGTTGGCAAAGGAGGAACCCGTGTACTGGTAGTCCAGGCGCACGAAACCATCGTTGTCCTCCAGCAGAGGCAACGTCGTCTCCATGTAGAGCGAGTACTGCCATTTGGGCACGTACAGGATCTGATCGCCCTCGAACGCGCCCAGTGTCGGCAGGTCTTGCTGCAGCTCGGCCTCGATATATGTGCCCGTAAGCCCCGCGTTCAAACGTTCGGTAAGCCTGCCACTGATTTCGAACTCGGCGCCGTTGATCTGGGCGGCACCGAAGTTCGTGATCAGATTGAAACCGCACTGCAGGGTGATGCCTTGCTGAATATCCGACCAATCGGTGCGGTACGCCGTGGCATTGACGGTGAGCCGGCGATCGAGCCAGCCCGTCTTGACTCCCAACTCATAGTTCTTGATCGAATCAGGCTGCACCTGCAGCTGGCTGTCGGCTTCGCAGACCGGCGGCAGCGGCCGATTGCCGAACCCCCGCCTGAATCCTTCGGAATACTGCGCGTACAACAGATGATCAGGGGTGAGCTGGTACGAGACATTCCCCTTGTAGACAAACCCTCGCGACTCGCTCGACGTCAATGCCTGGTCGACGATCCCCGGCTCATTGCCGCCGATGAACCAGCCGCTGGTAAAGAGATTCTCGTCTCTCGACACGTCATAGTGCCGCACCCCACCTGTCACGCTCAAGGAATCGGTTACGTGATAGGTCACTTCACCGAACCCGGCGATCTGACGTTCCATTTCTCCCGGGCCCCAGGCCGTCAGGATGTTGTTGTCGGGTGCATACAATACACTCGACGGATCATTGCCGGCGACGACGTCGTTGTATTCAGGCGGTGACCAATCGAACGTGTTGCGCTGACGCATTTTGGAATAGTAGGCGCCGACAATGAAGTCGAATCCAGCCACGCTCTCCGTCGTGGCAAGCCGCAGCTCCTGAGTGAACGCATGGGTTCGCAGGCCGACCTTCGCGCGAGTCGGGAAGGCCACTTCAAGGGGAGGCTCGCCGTAGAAGGTGGGGAACAACTGGATCGCCGACATGCCTTCCGAGGTATAATCAAATTTCTGATCGCTGTAGCTGGTCGAGGACACGAGTTCGACTGCGCCAGTACGGTACTTCACCGTGGCATTGAACAGCTTGAATACATTGCTCTGAGGCTCGGATACGTTCGCAAGAAAATTCTGCACCGGCTGGTCGTCTGGATTGTCCGCCCCGCCGGTTATGTCCGCGATGCCATTGAAGCGTTGATTCTGCATGTAGGCCATTGCGGAGATCTCCAGGTCCTCGCTTGGCTTGAACAACCCGGTGGTGCGAAATCCCCAGGTGCGCTCGTCCGGGACGTTCTCCTCTTTCCCGCCCGGATAGGTTCGATCAATGTACCCGCCGACGTTGCGCCCCCAGAAGGCACCGCGCACCGCGGCGAGTCCCTCGACAATCGGCAGGTTGAGCACCAGTTCAGCATCGCCCCCCAGCGAGGATCCGCCCGCCCCGTCCGTGACCAGGGCGGTCGTCTGGACAGAACCACTCACGTGCGACAGGTCCGGTGCATTGGGGATCAGCTTGATGGTGCCACCGATCGAACTCGAACCGTAGAGAGTGCCTTGTGGACCGCGCAGCACTTCGATACGGGCGACATCCGTCAGCCGGGGATTCACCACGAAAGACAAGTTCGCCGGCATCGGTGTTTCATCGATGTAGTAGGCGACTGCCGGCGCGCCCGCGCTAGGGTTGATTCCTCGGATGGTAGGTATCTGTCGCCCCGCACCCGCGTCCTGGAAGGTGAGACCGGGAATCGACCGCGCATAGTCCGTGAAAGATTGTGCCCCCATGTCCGCAAGCATCGCGCCGGTGACGGCGGAGATCGCCGCAGGCACGTCCTGAAGTCGCTGCTCGCGCTTTTGGGCTGTGACAATGACTTCTTCGACAATACTGCCACTGGCTGCTTCCGCCCCGCTGGCGGAGTCAGTTAACGCGAGAGTGCAAACCAGCGCCGGGATGAGCAAACCGGCTACAGATCCCTTCTCGAAACCACTTGGACACGTCTGCATGATTCTGTTTCTTTTTGTCGACGCTGCCGCCTTGGACTGAATGCGCACTGCTTCTTCCCCTCTCGATATGCGGCTCCGAGCGTTTGCGAAGCCCTATGAAGAGTAGGAGTACATCTCCCGCGAAATCCTCCAGGCTCACTCACGTCTCGATGAATTTTCCGGATGAACTTTCTCCCGGTGACGTAAGCGCTTGAACCGCCTCGCGCCTTGTTGCGCCCACCCCAAAAAAAGCCAACTGAGCGCGACTCTCTGGAGGATTTCCGGTGGTGCGGACTCTTAACTCATAGAGATCCTTTGGCCTGAGGCACCCATGTCGGCTGCAGCAGTTTTCGGCGTCGTTCCCATGCTCCCGACCCCGTTCGATGCGGCCGGACGGATCGTGTGGGCGGACTTTGCGCCGATCATTTCCTATCAGCTCGAGAACGGTGCCCATGGGATCTCCGCTCTCGGGCTGGGTGGCGAAGCTTCGCGCCTTTCGATCGAAGAGCGGCTCGAGGTGGCGGACACGGTGCTAAATAAAGTGCCGCGTGGCATCCCTGTAGTTATCGGCGTCAGTGCGGAAGACACAGCGAGCGCATGCAGCCTTGCTGGTCACGCCGCAAAACAAGGCGCCGCAGCAATCATGGTGGCGCCGCCCAGAGCCCCCAACATGAGCGTAGCAGCGCTGCGGGATCACTACCTCGCGGTATGCGATGCAGCAGCGTCGATCGAGGTGATGGTGCAAGATGCACCCGCGTTCATTGACGTCTCGTTGGGCGCGGCGTTCGTCGCAGAGCTTGCCGCCGCCCGAACCAATGTTCGCTACGCCAAGTCGGAAGCCTTCCCGGCAGCGGAACGCACTGCGGAACTTGCAGCCTTGCTTGGCGAACGGGTGCGCGTTTTCGGCGGCGCATCAGGACTTCATTATCTGGACATACTCGATGCCGGAGCGGTTGGCATGATTCCCGGCTGCGAGGCACCGGCCGCGTTCGTGGGCATCTACGATGCCTACATGGCTGGTCGCAGCAGAGAAGCCGCGCAACGCTTCGCACGGTTACAGCCCCTCCTGGTCTTCGAGACACAAACCCTCGACATATTCATAGCATCCAGCAAGGCGATCCTGAAGGTGCGCGGAGTCATCAGTAGCGATGCGCTGCGCGCACCAAATCCGCTCGGCGCCCAGAGTCGCGAACTCCTCATGAAGCACGCCGGACACGCGCTCACGACCGAGACAGTATAGGGGAAAATGCGCTAAAAAAACGGTTCCTGTTTTGCCTTGGAGCGCATTTTATAGTCGGGGGATTCAATCCGCGCTCAACCAGTGGGGAACTCACAATGAACAGGTCAAATACCAAACCGACGGCAGTAACATTTCGGCAGGCGAGGGTGTGCGTGCGCATGGCACCCGCGGTTTTAGTGGCAGCGGGAAGTTTCAGCACCGCGACGGCCCTGGCGGACTCTGAGGAAGCAACTCAGGCGGTGCTGGCCGAAGTCATCGTCACCGCCCAGAAGCGTGCCGAACGAACCATCGATATCCCCATGAGCATATCGGCATTGTCCGCCGAAAATCTGGCGGTTGCCGGGGTGGACAACGCTTTGGATCTGTCATTCGCGGCGCCTGGCCTGGCGGTACTGGAGTTTGGTCCAGGAATGCAGATCCTTTCGATCCGCGGCATCTCCAGTGAGCGCGGCAGCTCGGCGCTGATCGGCGCTTATGTCGATGAGATGCCGGTGACCGCCATGCAGGCTACCGCAAACACGCCGGATATTCGTGCTCTGGATCTCGAACGCGTCGAAGTCCTCAAAGGTCCGCAAGGAACGCTGTTCGGGGAAGGCGCGGCAGGTGGCGTCGTCAGGTTCATCACCCGTGACCCCGATCTCGGCGGCTTCGGCGGAAAACTGGCCACCGAATTCTCCACCACCGCGGGCGGCGGCTGGAGCAAGGAGGTCACGGGTATCGCCAACATTCCAATCGTAACGGACAAGTTTGGAATTCGTATCGCCGCCAAGTACGAGGATAACGCCGGCTGGATCGACCAGCCAACCGCCGGCCGCAAAGATATCAATGACTCCGAGGTCAAACATGCGCGCATCAAAGCCATGCTGCAAGCAACTGACAAGCTGCAGATGAAGCTGCTGGCTGAAATTCATCGCAATGACGTCGGCGCGCAGAACAACGTAAACGATCCTTCCACGGGCCGGAGCAACTTCATTCAGGCCTACGATCGGTTTGCGCCAACCGACTATTACAACGATTACGAGATGTACAACCTGACGGTGACGTACGACCTTGGGTTTGCCCAGCTGTTGAGTTCGACGTCCCGGGGTGAGTTCAACAGCTCGATATCACTGACCCAATTCACGCGCGAGCGTCCCGTTGCATACCTGGAGATATTGCAGAGGGGCCTCAACACCTACGACACGACAATTACCGCCCAGGAATTGCGGCTGACTTCATCTGCTGCAGGCCCGTTGAAATGGGTGGTGGGCGCCAATTATAAAGATGCCGACGCGACCAGCTTTTCAGGCGAAGGACTCGATGTCGTGCTGTTCGGCGGCACCCCAAACCAACTACTGGTACCGGGCCTGGGCTTCGGCGCGACAACCACCAACACCTCCAAGAGCTGGGCAGGGTTCGCCGACCTGTCGTACGACGTCACGGAGCGATGGCAGTTGGGCGCCGGCATCAGGTACTTCTACGATGAGCGCGAGACGTTCGATCCGAGAGATCCGGCATCATACGTCAGCGGCGATTTCGATCAGGTGACGTACCGTGCCTTTGCGCGCTACCAGATCGCGCCGAACGTCAACGCATATGCCAGCGTCGGGACGGGTTTCCGCAGCGGCGGATTCAACGGCCCGGTGAACATTGCCAGAGGTGCTCCATCTTCCTATGGCCCGGAGAAAACCACTTTCTACGAGCTTGGCCTCAAGGCAGCGCTGTTGGGCGGCAGCCTGCGACTGGATGGCGCGCTGTTCTTCGGCCAATACGATGGATTGCTCGAGGACATCAATGTTTCGAGCCCGGTCGACGGCGGCATATTGCAGTACACCAGCAACAGCCAGGACGCGGAGGTCCGGGGTGCCGAATTGACCGTGGATTGGCTTGCGACCGATCAGTTGACCCTGGGCATTTCCGGGACTTTGACCGATACGGAGATCTCCTGGATATCGCCTGAGGCAGCGGATCCGGCGTACTTCATTGGCGACCCGATCAATTCGGTGCCGAAATACCAGCTCTCGGCCAATGCCAATTATAAATTCGACTGGGCGGCGGGCGTGCCGGGCTATTGGAACGTTACTTTCAATCGCCGGGGCAAGAGCTACGACACCAATCGCACCCGCTATGGCGGTATCACCCTGGACGATCAGAATATTTCCACGGACGTGAACTTCCTCAATGCACGGCTGGGTCTTGACTGGAATGGCTGGGAATGGAGTTTGTCCGGCCAGAACCTGCTCAACGAGGATCGGCCGGTCAACGCGGGCGTCACCGGCATTCTGATCCAGTATCGGCCCAGGACATTCGGAATCGGCGTCAGCAAGTCATTCTGAGGATATGGAGTATCGGGGGTGAGCGCCTTGCTGGCGCTCATCCCGCTCCACCAAGACGGGCTCAGGGCATGAGCTGACCGCCATTCACGTGCAGCATCTGCCCCGTGACATATTGCGAAGCTGAGCTAGCGAGGAAAGCGCAGCAAAGAGCGATCTCTTCCGGACTGCCCATGCGATTCATCGGGATCATCTGTACGAAGCTCGCAATCGCATCCTGCTGCATGCCTCGCTGCATCATCGGAGTATCGATGGCGCCGGGCGCCACACCGTTGACTCTGACGTTGCGGCCGGCGTATTCACGAGCGAGCGATTTGACGAGCGCATTCACCGCGGCCTTGGTCATCGAGTAGACCGTCGAGCTGGCGTAGCCACCGGTATACGCCCCCTGGCTCGAGAACAGGACGATGGAACCGCCTCCGGACCGCGCCATGTACTGTGCCGCTGCCCTGGCGATGAAGAACGATCCCCACATGTTCACGCTGGTCATGGTCTGCAGCGTTTGCAACGAAACTTCATCGAGCGGCAGCCGGTCGAGACGAGCGCCGGCGTGGATCACTATGTCGAGACCGCCCATGCGCTGCGCCGCGCTGGTTATTGCACTCTCGCAGGCCGAGCCGTCACCGAGATCGAAACACAGGGTTGAATGGCGACGGGTGGGCTCTGCCATGCCCTGCAGCACCCGCTCCAGCGCGCTCTGATCGATATCACAGAGCGTGACGTGGCAACCAAGCCGAGCCAAGGCCTCGGACGTCGCCTTGCCGATACCCCCGCCCGCACCGGTCACCAGCGCGCACTTGCCCTGCAAACCGAAATCGAGCGGATTCATCGCGAACTACCCATACGATACGCCGACGGCGCCGCGCTTCTCGGCGGGCGCGTCACGGACACTAGAAAGATGTCACCCTGCATCATGCAGACCGATGCTACTCCTCGCCGGCTCAGATTCGAAACACCCGTTCCGCATTGCCGGCGAACATTGCCTTGCGGTCGGCCAGCGCGAATCCCGCAATCAGCGTGTCGTAGGCGTTGATCAGGTCGGGGTACGAACTGGCGAGCCGATCCAGCGGCCAATTGGTTCCGAACATGACTCGTGCGGGACTGAAGGCCTCGATGCATTCCAGCACCCAAGGCCGGAAGCTTTCGACCGTCCATGCGCGGTCGAACATGCCGAGGCCGGAAATCTTCACGTACAGGTTCTGCGACTTGCCGAGTTCCCGCAGCGCGCGACTCCAGGCGGTGAAGTATTCCTTCGAGCGCTCCATCGGAAACGCGCAATGCTCGATACAGACCGGATGATCCGTAACCAGTGCGGCCAGGTGACTGACCTTGGACAGATGCTCATAGGTCGTCGAGACACATGGCACCAGCTTGAACTTGGGGAGCAGCTTGAAGCCGCGGATCCAGTCCGGGTCCGCCAAGGTCTCGGGCCCGACCAATTCACGAATGCCACGCACGTTCGGATACTCGACATGGCTCTCCAGCACCGCCTCGGCATCCGGCTGCGCCAGATGGCACTCGGCCACGATGCCATGCGGGAAGCCGAATCGGTCGGCGAAGGCCTGCAGCCAGCGGGTCTCCTCGACCAGATCGGTGCTGCCCAGTGCCGCCTGCACGTGAATCGCCTTGGTCACATTGGAGAAGCGCGTTTCCGCGATGTAGTCCTGAATCCAATAGTGCTGAGCCTTGATCGCATCGATGTCGCCCAGCGACGGATGCACCGCATCAGGTTCGAGCCACGACCACCGCAGCCTCGGATGCTTCATGTCGTGCAGATGGAAGTGCGTATCGATGAATGGGAGCGCTGGCATGATGGGAACACCTCACCCATGGGACGGCCACTGTATTGCGATTGCGCCTACTGGAAACGTTTCTATCAGTGCACCAAGCCGGTTGTCAACGGTTCGCGGACGCCGGGCTTTTTGCTGCGCGGTACGCTCAGCTCTTGGTATCGCGGGGTGGTCCGCAGCTCTGCCCCGGGTCGAACCTGACCGGCAGCGCGACACGCCTGGGAGCGGCGCCCTGGAGCACTTCGATGAAGAGCTGCGCCGAGCGGCGCCCAAGCTCCCGGGTATCGCGCTCGATCGTGGCCAGCGGCGGCTCCAGGAACTCACTCAGCGGCGTGCGATCGCAGGTGATCAGAGAAATGTCGTCGGGAATACGCAGACGTCGGCGCCGAATCGTTCGGAGCACGCCCGCGAGAATCTGGTTGCCGCCAGCAATCAAGGCGGTGGGGGGGTCTCGCTGGGAGAGAAACGTCTCCGCCGTCGCTTCGCCGTGCTCGGCGCTATACGTGCCGTACTCCACGAAGGCTCGGACACCACGATAGGCGGCACAGGCTGCGAGCAATGCGTCGGCGCGCGCATAAGTAGGCAGAACGGTACGCCCACCCGCAATCAGGCCGATGCGCCGATGCCCCAGTCCGATGAGATGCTCCGTTGCGGCACGCATGCCAGGACCATGATCCGAGAGCACGGCCGCGGAAGGTATGGCTTGCAGCTCTCGATCGATGAGTACGAAGGGTTTTCCCGCGCTCTTGAGCTGATTGATCGTCTCCGGATGGGTCTCATCGGAAAGCGACAGCAGGAAGCCGTCGACACGACGTTGACCCAACAGGCGCAGCTGCGCCGCATCGTCCGTCGCCGCCCCTAACGAGTTGACGATCAGCATCGCGTGGCGCGCCTCGTGCAACGCCAGCTCCGCACCCAAAGCGATTTCCGCAAACAGCGGATTCGAGATATCTCCGATCAAGAAACCGACCGTCCGTGTCGACCCGCTGCGCAAACTTTGCGCAAGGATGTCGGGCTCGTAGCCAAGGGCCTTGACCGCCGCCTGCACGCGCTCGCGCATCTTGGGGCTGACGTCGGGGTGACCGGAAATGACTCGCGAGACGGACGAGATCGCGACACGGGCTTTCTTGGCGACCTGCCTGATGTCGGGACGACCGGCGCTGCGGATCGCCATAAATCTCCTTGGTAATGATTGCCAGCAAAAGGCTGCGGCAAAGTACTTGGCGACTGTTCAGGCTGTCAAGGAATGCGCGCCGGCCGTGCGTACCGAGGTCCAACGCCTACCGGCGTCAGCTTGACAAACCGCCCGGCGGCTACCCATACTGGGAGCCTACTGGAAACGTTACCAGAAATACCCTGCGAGCGGCAAGCGCACCAGATGGCACCATGACGAGAATTCCCGCATGAACGTCGAAGCCGCTTCGATCGATGCTCCGGCGGCATCCTTGAGCGCCGATTTGAAGATCGAGCGCATCGAGTTCATTCCGCTCATCATGCCCCTGCCGAAAACGTACCGGGGTAGCTTCTATTACATGACGCATCGCTGCACGATCATCACGCGCGTGTACACCGCGTGCGGCATCGTGGGCGAGTGCTACAACGGCGATGAGTACGAGACGCAGCCGGAAGTCCTGCGAATACTTCGCACCGAGGTTGCACCGAGGTTGATCGGACTCAGCGCGGCCTCGCCGGAACTCTGTTGGGAGGCGGCGTTGTTCCCCACCTACAACATCTTGCGGGACCGAAAGGTTGCCCTCTCGGCGCAAGCTTGCGTCGATAGCGCGGTGTGGGACGCATTCGGCAAGGCTGTGGGACAGCCGCTATATCGCTTGTGGGGTGGCGCCAAGGAACGATTGCGAGTCATCGCCATTGCGGGATACTACGAAGAAGGCAAGTCGCTGGCGGACTTCGGCGATGAGATGCAACAATTGCAGTCGATGGGTCTGGGAGGCTGCAAGTTCAAAGTCGGCGGGCGCACCCCTGCCGAGGATGCGGAACGCGTGCGGGTGGCTCGCGGCGCGGTGGGGCCGGAGTTCAAGATCTGTGTCGATGCGAATCAGGGCTGGGAGCTGCGCGATGCCGTCGATTTCGCGCGCCGCATCGAAGATCTGGACATCATGTGGTTCGAGGAACCCTGCCGCTGGTACAACGACCGCAAGGCCATGGCGGATGTACGGCGCATGAGTCGTATTCCGATCACCGCGGGCCAAAGCGAATCCTCACGCGCCGGGTGTCGCGACCTGATGCTGGAAGGTGCCATCGATTTCTGCAATTTCGACGCCAGCTGGGGCGGCGGCCCTTCCGAATGGCGCCGCGTCGCCGGAATGGCGTCGGCGTTCGGCGTGACCATGGCTCACCATGAGGAACCGCAAATCTCGGCTCATCTGCTGGCTTCGATTCCACACAGCGCCTGTCTGGAAGTCTTTCATCCCGATCGGGACCCGCTCTTCTATGTCCTGGTCGCCAATCGGGCCAGGTTCGAGCAAGGCTTCTACACGGTCCCTTCAGGACCTGGCTGGGGCCTCGAACTGGATGAGGACGTCATCAGGAAGGCACGGGCGGAATGACTGCGACGCCATCAAGTCCCTCCGCGGAGCAGCATGTCGAACCCGAACGGCTGCTACGCTTCTATCAGAAAATGCTGCTGATTCGCGCCTTCGAAGACAAGGTGCACGATGCGTTTCAGAGCAATCTGGTGTTTGGCACGACTCACCTGTGTCAGGGTCAGGAGGCGGTCTCGGTCGGCGCCATCGAATGCCTGGGCGCGGGCGACAGTCTTACCTATACCTATCGCGGCCACGGCCAAGTCATCGCGCGCGGCATGGACCCGCAAGCCGCATTCGCGGAAATATTCGGCAGGGAGACTGGCTGCAGCCGGGGCCTCGGCGGTTCCATGCATCTTGCCGACCTTTCGCTCGGGCTGCTGGGCTCATTCGCGATCGTCGGCGCCGGCTTGCCGGTCGCGTTGGGAGCGGCGATTTCCGCGCAGTTGAACGGCCGGGGGCAAATCGCCATGACATTCTTCGGCGATGGCGCCACCAACATCGGCAGCTTTCACGAGTCGATGAACCTGGCGGTGGTGTGGCGGCTTCCTATCCTGTTCATCTGCGAAAACAATCTTTACGGCGAGTACTCCCCTATTCTTCTGACGACGCCTTTCGAAGACCTGACACGTCGGGCGGAGGCGTACGCAATGCCAACGGAGAGCGTGGATGGCAATGACGTGGTCGCCGTCCATGCGGCCGCATTACGCGCGACCGAGCGCGCTCGCCGTGGAGACGGACCGACCTTCATCGAGTGCAAGACTTACCGTCAGCGTGGCCACTCACGCAGCGATCCAGCGAAGTACCGGCCCGCGGGCGAACTGGAAGCCTGGTTGAAGCGCGATCCGATCGTTCAATGCGAGGCCCGTTTGAGGGCATCGGCGAACTTGCAGCAGGCAGACCTCGATGCGCTGCGCCTGGAGACTGAGAGCAAGATCAATACCGCGTACGAGGCGGCAGCGGCGGCTCCTTGGCCCGAAGTTCGTGATCTTGGCCCCGAGACACTCAGTTCGAGTCGTGCATGAACAGCGTGGAGATGACTTATCGGGAGGCGATCATTGCCGCGCAACGAGCGGAGCTGTCGGCCGACGACCGCGTCTTGCTCATCGGAGAAGACATCGGCGCGGCAGGCGGCTCGTTCAAGCTGACTGAAGGACTGCAAGCACAGTTCGGTGCATCGAGGGTACGTGATACGCCGATCTCCGAACAGGCGTTCGTGGGCGCAGCGATGGGTCTGGCCTTGACCGGATATCGTCCCATCGTCGAGCTGATGTTCGCCGATTTCATGGGCGTCTGTTTCGACCAGATCGTCAACGGGATCGCCAAGCATCGCTTCATGCAGGGCGGCACCCTCGAGCTGCCGCTGGTGATCCGGACCGTGGGCGGCGCGGGTGCCAGATTCGGAGCACAGCACTCGCAGACCGGCGAGAGCTGGCTGCTGCCGGCACCGGGCCTGAAAGTCTTCGCAGCAGGCTCGCCGAACGAAGCCTATCATCTGATTCGCGCCGCCGTTCGCGATCCGAACCCGGTCGTGGTGCTGGAGCACAAGTTTCTATTCACACGCCGCGGCCCCGTGCAACTGTTCGATCAGGCCATTCCACCAGTCGAAGGGCCGAAGCGTCTGCGCCCCGGCGACGACATCACGATCGTGGCCTCGCTCGCCATGGTGGAGCGAATTCAGTCCGCTGCACGGGAACTGGAGCGGGTTGGCATCTCCGCCGAGCTGTTCGACCTGCGAGTCATCAGGCCTTTGCATGCGGCTTCGATCATCGACAGCGTCACCAGAACCAATCGCTTGCTCGTGGTCGAGGAGAATCACAGCCTCGGGGGCTGGGGCGGCGAACTGATCGCGAGCGTCGTGACCGAGGCGTTCGACTATCTCGATGCGCCGCCTGAACGGCTCACCCTCCCGGATTGGCCCATGCCTTACAGTCCCAGGCTCGAGGATGCGGCGCTCCCGAGTGTCGAAGCGATAGTCACCAAGGCTCGCGCCATGGTTGAAGGCCGCGGGCGCTGATTCGAGACGCCTGCTCATGCCGACAGTGATTCATCTACCTGCGCTGTCCCCGGGAATGACCGAGGGCAAGCTCGTCAGATGGCTCAAGCAGGAAGGCGACTGGGTCGATCGAGGCGAAGCGATCGCCGAGATCGAGACGGATAAGTCCGTATTGGACCTGGAAGCGATCGAAGCCGGGCATCTCGCCAGGATTCTCGTTGCGGAGAGCCAGGAACTCATCGCAATCGACACGCCGCTCGCGCTGCTTGCGAAGGCGGGAGAAGATGCCAGCGCCTCCGAGATCCTTGCAGCGATTCCATCGCCGACACCGGCCGCGGCAAGGCCAGGAGCTCACCAAGAATCGCGTTTGCCCGCTCCGCGTTCGGAGCGTATTGCCGTGAGCCCTCTAGCCAGGCGCATGGCAGCCGAGGCCGGCATCGATCTCGAAGATGTTACCGGTTCCGGACCGCGCGGGCGAATCATCAAGAGGGATATCCACAGCGCTCTCGATGCCGGGCACACGGCTTCGTACACGACAATCGCCAACTCCGGTGCCCGCAGGATAACAGCGCGACGCCTCACTGAAGCTGCATCGTCCATTCCACACTTTTACCTGACGATTGATTGCCAGGTCGATGAGCTCCTGGCGCTACGTGGGCGACTGAATGACTCGGGGGAAACCGGCGAGAAGCTCTCGATCAACGATTTCGTCATTCGCGCGTGCGCGCTGGCATTAAGAGAAGTACCACGCGTGAACTCATCCTGGAACGAGCAAGCGATTCGCCTGCATCGCGACGTGGACATCGCGGTAGCGGTCGCCGCGCCAGACGGCCTCATGACGCCCATCGTTCGCAAGGCGGATACCAAGAATCTATCGGCAATCGCTACCGAAATGAGACAGCTCGCGGCACGCGCTCGAACTCGCAAGCTGCGACCCGAGGAATTCCAAGGCGGCGGCTTTTCGATTTCCAATCTAGGCATGCACGGAGTCCGGCAATTCACCTCCATCATCAACCCACCGCAGGTGGCAATTCTGGCTGTCGGCGCAGCCGAAGCACGGCCAGTGGTGGACCGTGGCAAGCTCGCCATAGCCACGGTAATGACATGCACCTTGTCGTGCGACCACCGCGTTCTCGACGGCTCCGTCGGTGCCGAGTTTTTGAATTGTTTCCGAGCGCTGCTTGCCAGACCAGACCAGCTGACCTAGACATCCCTTTCGAGAGAGATCATGTCCAACTCCGACCCTCTGGCCGCCACCACCGAGCTGCTCGGCCCAACCGCCTTGGATCATCTCTGGATGGGAGGGACCAGTGCCGCCGTTGCCAAAGCCCAGGGAGGACCTCTCGTCCTGGTCAAAGGTAACGGTGTTTACGTCGAAGACGAACAAGGGCGTCGCTATATCGATGCAATCGCTTCCTTGGAAGCTTCCGCGATCGGGCATGGTCGCCCGGAGATTGCTCGCGCGGTAGCACGACAATACGAGCAACTCGAATTCCTGGACACATTGCGCTACACGAGCAGGCCAGCGGTACGGCTCGCCGAACGGCTGGCGGCACTGGCGCCAGAGAATCTGGATTTCGTGCATTTCGCCACGAGCGGATCGGAAGCCGTCGAAGCAGCGATGAAGATCGCACGCCAATATCACCAGTTGCGAGGCGCTCACGCCAAGTACAAGGTGATCGCACGCTACCGTGGATACCATGGTTGCACCTATGGCGCCATGTCACTGGATGGCAATTATCATCGTACCCGTAAGCATCTGTTCGAACCGCTGCCGCCCATCGGACGATTCGTGTCTCCGAACGCGACTCCGGCCGAGTTCGAAGAGCTGATTCTGGCGGAACGCGCGGAAACCGTAGCGGCCGTGGTGATCGATCCGGTCGCCACCTCTTCCGGTCTCTTTCCTCAGCCGGATTCCTTCTGGACGCAGCTGCGGGCAATCTGCGACCGCCATGACGTATTGCTGATCGCCGATGAAGTCATCACGGCCTTCGGGCGCACTGGGCGATGGTTCGCCAGCGCTCGTGCCGGAGTCGCGCCCGATCTCATCACGGTCTCGAAAGGTCTTTCGAGTGGTTATTTCCCCATTTCGGCCGTCATCGCCAGCCGCCACGTGGCGAGAGAGTTCGATGGACCGGGGCGCGTGCTGATTCACGGCCATACCTATGGAGCACACCCTGTAGCTTGCGCCGCGGCACTGGAAAATCTGCGTATCCTCGAAGAGGAACGTCTGATAGACCGTGCGCAAGCCATGGAAGCCGTGGTACGCAAGGCTCTCGAGCCGCTCCTGTCTCACCCCCTGATCGGCAGCATTCGCGGCGAGGGCCTGATCTTCGGTATCGAGCTGGTGGATCGAACGCGCCCCACAGAAGCCCCGTTCGAGCTTGGAACGCGCGTATTGGCGGCGCTACGTGACCGCGGAGTGCTCACATTCGTACTGAGCCCGGGCAGCCTGTTGTTCCTGTGCCCGGCACTGGTAATCAAGGAAAGCGAGCTGCAGGAACTGATTGCCCGCACTAGATCCGCGCTCGATACCGTGGCCTCGGAACGCGGCCTGGCGCTTTGAAAAGCGCCAACGCCGTCGATCACCCGGCTTGGCTGATGACCAGGATTGCCGCGACCAGCACTATGACGCCCGCGATGTTGTAACCGATAGCTGCCGGGCGGGCCTGCCGCCACTCTCCAGTCACGAATCCCCAAATGTTGCTCGTGACGATCACAGTAGCCATGAACAAGGGCCAGCCGATGATCGCGCCCAAGTCGCCCAGTGAGGAAGCGCCGGCACCGTAGACGACAATCCCAAGCATCCATAGAACGCCCATCGCCACCGACACGAGCCAGTTCCTGTTGCTCCCGGAGGTACGATAGGCGCGCCAGCCATCGTCTCGGAACAGCAGAAATAGTGTGTACCCGATATTGACCAGCGACCCGGTGCCTACGGCGAGCGCCCATACCGCATTCTGAGCGCCAGCCACGCTCGCCCCAGTCTTGACCGCACTCTCCGCGATGGGAGCACCGAACGCCAGGGCGAGATTCAACATCGATGACAGGACACCGGCGGCAACGCAGATCAGCAGGCCCGTACGGTAGTTCGACGCTTTTGATTCTCCTGCGCTCGCAGTGGCGCCGTCATCCTGACCGCTTGTCTCGGCATTCTTCAGACCGCCCGCCCGAGCGCACAGAATGATCCCGACCAGCACCACCGCCAGGCCTGTCAGGATCCGGGTTCCCTGTGGCGTACCCAGATGCTGCGGCGTGAGCACGAGGAGCGGAATCAGTGCGCCGAGAGCGGCGGTAAGCCCGAGTATGATCGCAAAGCCCAGCGCGATACCCAGTCGGCTGATCCCGAGGCCGAACAGTGTCGAGCCGATGCCCCAGCCGAATCCGAACAGCACGGTCAGCGCCAGCGCCTGCGTGCTCGAGGCCCGATATGCCGCAAACAGATCCGGGACCGAGAAGACCGCCAGGCCGACCGGAATGAGCAGCAAGCCGACGACGGAATAGACCAGCCAGGTATTTGCCCACGACCAGTTGGTCGTGAACTTCATCGGAACCGAGAAACTGCCATTCATGACACCGCCGGCTACGGCCAGCAGCACTCCCGAGGCAAGTGATTCGACCATGACTTCTCCAGATGTCCGACAGGAGCATACTTTAGACTTCAGGCAAATACAGACCACTACCACGGGGTACACGGACGTACCCCCGCCGCCGAAGGTGGCGAGCGATCGGCAAAAATCACATTTTTTGCCGATCGCCTTCCGGGGCGGGCAGGAGCCCGCTCCCGGACCCCTTGCGAACTAGCGCGCTTTCAGTCACTGCGTCGCCAGGCCACGACCCGCTGTTGTTGCTCGCCGAGTTTTTCGATACCCAGGCGCATCGTGTCGCCCGCCTTGAGGAAGCAGGGGTACGGCTTCTGTCCCATGCCAACTCCCGGCGGGGTGCCAGTGGTGATGATGTCGCCAGGCTCGAGCGTCAGGAATCTGCTCAAGTAACTGACGATAGCCGCCACGCCGAAAATCATGGTGCGCGTGTTGCCGGTTTGCATGCGCTTGCCGTTCACGTCCAGCCACATTGCCAGATTCGAGACGTCGGGTACTTCATCGCGCGTGACCAGCCAGGGGCCGACCGGACCGAAGGTGTCGCACCCCTTGCCCTTGTCCCAGGTTCCACCGCGTTCCAGCTGATACTCGCGCTCGGAAATGTCGTTGATCAGAACGTAGCCGGCCACGCAGCTCAGTGCATCCGCTTCTTCCACATAGCGCGCGGTCGAGCCGATGACCACTCCAAGTTCGACTTCCCAATCGGCCTTGTTCGAGCCTTGCGGCAACATGACATCGTCATGTGGCCCCTGCAGACAGCTCACCGCCTTGGTGAACATGACCGGCTCGGTGGGAATCGGCAGCTTGGACTCCAGCGCATGGTCGGCAAAGTTCAGCCCAATGGCGAGGAATTTGCGCGTACCGGCGATGGGCACCCCAAGCCGCGGTGTCCCGCCAACCTCGGGCAGGCTCGTTGGATCGATGGCGGCAATGGCTTGCAGTGAGGCCGGCGCAAGCTCGGCAGGCCCCCAATCGCGGATCCGGTCCGATAGCGAGCGAATCTGCCCTCGGTCATCGAGTATTCCGGGTCGTTCCTGCCCTGCGGGCCCGTAGCGCACCAATCTCATATTGGACTCACCTGTTTCATGGTCGTGCGTGCCACAGTCAATGAGTGTAGGGCCTGGTGAGCGCAACAGCCGAATTCAGCTCGACACCGAAGCCCGGTTGATCGAGTGCCGTGACTGGCATGCGGCCATTCACCGGCACCGGCTCGCCAAGCAACTGCGGATGGAACATGGGCACGACCTCGTTCGCGGCGGGATGCATCATCAGGAATTCCGCGAACGGACTGTTGTGGCGCGTGATGACGAAATGGTAGCTGTAGACACTGGAGCCGTGCGGAATCAGCAACGCCCCGTAGGAATCCGCGAGCGCCGCGATCTTGATCAATTCCGTAATACCCCCGCACCAACCCACATCCGGTTGGATGATGTCGCAGCAGCCCATCTCCAACAGCATGCGGAAGCCCCAGCGCGTCGCTTCGTGTTCACCCGTAGTTACCAGGAGCCCTGCGGGGACCGCTCGTTTGAGCGCGGCGGATCCCCAATAGTCGTCAGGGCTCAACGCCTCTTCGATCCATTTCAACCCGTATTCCCAGGCCCCATGCGCCAGGCGCGTCGCATAATCCAGGTCGAGGCTCATCCAGCAGTCGAGCATGAGCCAGAAATCGTCTCCGGTCTTGGCGCGCATCTCGGCCAGCAGCGCAAGATTCTTTTTCAGGCCCGCCTCGCCTTCGGCCGGCCCATGATGCAGCGGCATCTTGCCACCGATGAAACCCAAGGCTTTGGCCGCGTCCGGGCGTGTGCCAGTGGCGTAGAACTGAAGTTCGTTGCGAACCGCGCCACCCAACAATTGATACACCGGCTCCTCGCGTAGCTTCCCGAGAAGATCCCATAGGGCCAGATCCACGCCGGAGATCGCGTTCACCACCAACCCTTTGCGGCCGTAAAACTGGGTGGCGAAATACATCTGGTCCCAGATTCGCTCCACCTCCGCAGGGTCGCGTCCTTCCAGAAAGCGCGCCAGGTGCTTCTCCACAATGAAAGCCGCCGGCTCGCCCCCGGTGGTGACGGCAAAGCCGGTCACACCGTTCTCTGCTTCGATCTCGACCACCAAGGTACCGAGCACGTTGGTACCGAATGCCTGACGGCTCTGCCGATACTCCGGGTAGCGCGCCATTGGGCTGGCGATGTGGTCGTCGATCCAATGTTTGCCCGCCTGGTCGTGGTAGTCCGCGCCACCTCCCCTGGTGACGAAGGCACGCACCTGTTTGATCTTGGAAAGCTTCATCGGACTGCCTCGGCCTGCTCGCTGTCTGGTTTCAAAAGGTGGTTCGCCCACCGGAGGTGTCAAAAGTGGCCCCCGTGGTAAAACTGCACTCCTCGCTCGCCATGAAGCAGATCATGGCGGCATTTTCCGCCACCTCTCCCAGCCGTCCCATTGGGATCTTGGCGCGCATGTAGTCCACTTGGCTTTGCGGCAATTGCGCGAGAATCGGGCTCTCGAAAGTCGCGGGCGTAATCGCATTGACGATAACTCCGCGCTGAGCAAGCTCCTTGCCCAGGGATTTGGTCAGTCCGATGACGGCCGCCTTCGAGGCCGAATAGGCCGAGGCGTTCGGGTTGCCTTCCTTGCCGGCCACCGAAGCTACGTTCACGATTCGACCGTAGCCATTCGCCAGCATATACGGGACGATTTCGCGGCAGACGAAAAACACTCCGTTCACATTGATGGCCAACGTCTTCAGCCAGCTATCGATCGGGAACTCGTGCACGGGCACTGTCGCACCGGTAATGCCCGCCGAGGCCACCAGGATGTCGATGCGGCCTAACGCCTGGTGAGTTTCCTTCGCTGCGCGTGCGACGGCGGCATGATCGGAAACATCGACCTCGGCGACATGCGCGCCTGGGACGTCGGCACGTGCCGCATCGAGCGCGGCACGACTTACATCCCATAACGATACCGTGCCGCCCTCCTGAACGATTCGCTGCGCAACGGCTTTTCCCAATCCCGACGCGCCGCCCGTGATCACGGCGCTGCGACCGGAGAAGCGGCCCGGAAAGGTGTTCATTCGACTGCCTCCTCGATAGCCACTGGCGCACGCGTGGCTGCCGATCGATAGGCAGCCTCGAGAAATTCGACCGTGGCCACTGCGGTATCGGCATCAGCGAGGTTCTGGCCGGTACCGCGAATCAGATTTACGAAACTTTCGGACACTGCGCCGGCGGGATAGATTTCCTCGCCGGTCAGATCGGGCAGCGACTCCACGCTGCCATCGTTACCGTGGAAGGTAAGCTTGCCTTGAATGAGCTCTTGCAGGATGTAACCTTTGGTTCCGTAGTAGCGGAATTCCTGTTGCTGCGGTTGTCCGGCCTGCACACTCCCGGTGGAACCCATGGTGCCGATCGCGCCGTTGTCGAGCCGATAGGAGACGGCATCCACGAGATCCACCGCCAGATCGCGCGAGTGCATGTAGGCATGAACTTCGGCGGCACGTCGCCCCGTGACCCACAGGACCATGTTCATGGCATGGGTGATCTGGGTCTGCGCCTGCCCGCCACCGGAGAGCTTGGGATCGGAGTAGGTGCGTGAATCCGGCCCCGTGACCGGAAAATTGAAGACTGTCGCATAGTCCGCCGGCCTGCCACGGTAGTAAGCCTCCACCATCGAGGCGAACAGTCCTGAGACGAACAGCAGCTCGCCGATTTTCCCTTGTCGAATCATGTCCCGCGCCAGTTGCGCGTGACGGGTGAATTGATACGTGTAGCCGATCATCAAGTGCCGGGAACGTTCTTGCGCGAGGCGCAACAGCTCATGGCCCTGCTTCGACTCGAGCACGAACGGCTTCTCGCACAACACATGCAGATCATGCTGGAGCGCGGCTTTGACCAGGCCGTAGTGGGTAGCATGGGGAGTCGCGACGACGACGGCGTCGACGAGATCGCTTGCGAACAGCTGGTTCGCATCGGTAAAGGAGTTCTGGATGCCGAAGTGCTGGGCGGCCTTCTGCAACCGCTGCGGCACCGGATCGGCCAGCGCGGTCACCTCGGCTGACGGATTCTTCAACAATGCAGGCAGATGAAACTGCGTCGCCCACCAGCCTGTACCCACCATACCTATACGAACGCGATCGCTCATTTCGTATCTCCACTGACGGTCCGTCCAGCATCGAACGGCCCATGCGCGCTACCGAGCGGCTGGTCGGATGACGGCTTGGTCATGCCGATTCGGCGATAAACATGTTCCGGGATGGCGCGCGGATCCTTGTAGATGGTGTAGCGGCACTTCGCGTTGGCGGCATGCGGATAGCTCGGTGGGTCGATGACGCGCACCGGATAACCAAAGGATCGCGCCGGCATGAGTTCCGTCAGCACACAACAGTGCGCGCAATAGGTGCAGATGCCAGGCTTGTTCCAGGTGAAGTCGTAAGCGCCCTGCACCGGCTTGAACCCGTAGGGAGCCAGCATCCGGGAACCCGTGCCATCCAGCGGCTCGCCCCGGTACGCCCGGCCTCCGCTGCCGCAAGGGTCGAACTCGAGTTCGACCCGGTCATCGAACTCCCGGTATTCGACGTCCCCTTCACGTTGCGGACCGCATAGATGCCCATGCATGGCCTCGAAGCTCAGAAAAACCAGCAGCCGGAAGCTTTCCTTCCAGTCGGCGCGTGACACATCGAAGCGTGCATAACGCTTATCGAACCAGTCCCGCACCAGATACTGTTCCCACATCTCACCGATCGCCGCTTCGCCAAGTTCGTCGATGACCGTATCGAACAAGCCAAGCAGCGCATCGACGTCCAGGTCATGGACGAGTCGCCATGCTTCCTTCATCGTTCCGAGCGCATCCAGCAGCGAGGCTGCGGCAGCGCCGCTGTCATTCAGCCCGGCTTGCAACCCAGCCTTCAGGTCGAGATATCGTTGCCAGCCCGCGACTCTGTCCCACTCAGGTTGGCCGGCGGGCGCAATGACACGCAGGATGCGTTGGTACGCAGCATCGACGGTCCGTTCTGCAACGCCTTTGTGCAGCAGGTACTTGTGTGCGTCCACCAGCCACTGATCGTAGAGCCGGCGGCACACCAGTGCTTCATCGTGGAAGTACTCGATGTAGTCGCGGGCCAAGCCGTGATGTCCGCCCAGAATCGCTGCGCGGACACGTTGGTAGGTGCTGACTCCGAGGTCCTGGAAGGACTCGTGGCGCGTCATGCGCCCCAGGACCGGGTCATGCGCCAATGTCATACAAGAGCCTTTCGAGCACGCTCGGTCACCGCCGTAAACCGCCTGGCCATTAACTGGAAACGTTTCTGGTAGGCTTTTTTACAACTCATCTCCGACACTGTCAAGCTGCGGACGGCCGTGCCAGCCACGGCCGTTGCGGTCGATTGGACTAGGCGTGTGCCTGGCGTGACGCCAACAGGATTTCCCGCGCCCGCTCCGCCACCACCTGCTCCTCGCCGTCATTCAGGGAGTCGACGAATAGCGCCGGGCCATTCACGTCCGCGATGAAGTACGGTGTCGGACCCGTGGCCATTCTCACGACGATGGGTTGCTTGCTCTCGCGCATCTGTTTCATGAACTCATCGTAGCTGAGCCGCAGTTGCGCCTCGTCCCACATCAATATCAGGCCCGGCCCGAAGAAGGCATCATCGAAGCCATACCTCAATCCCGGGATATCCCGCAACACCGTGCGCATGAGGTCCACTCGTTTGAGATTGCGACGGTGCAACGCCTCATGATCACGAGCCATGAACTGCTCCAGGGCCACCAGGAGTCCGATGATTTCCTCCTTGTCGACCTTGAAGCCGCGGCCGAAGCCGAACGGGTTCGGTGACATCTGTGCCCGCGCGCCAGCGATGAGATCGGCGCGACCCGCCAATATGCCGGTGGACTGTGGCGCATGTAGCCCTTTACCGCCGCTGATACCGACCAGGTCGGCACCCATTTCCGTATAGCGCCAGAGACTTGGAATGTTGGGAATCTGATTCAACGAGAATGAAGCGTCCAGGTAGACGGGTACATCGCTGCGCTTGCCGATGGCTATCAGGCGCTCGATTGGGATGGTTCCGGGCTGCTTGAGCTGTTCGACATTGGTCCATCCCGCGATCATGGCCGTCTTCTCGCCGATGGCGGCGAGCAGCTCCTCTTCGGTCTTTACATAGACAATCGTCATCCCGGCGTTACGGTAGGCGCGATCATATGGCGTGGCATGCGCGCGTTGGATCAATGCCTCCCGGCGCGGCCAGCTCACATGTGGCACTGCATCGAGCTTCGCCGGGTCCCCTTTGGCCAGGCATGCCACCGCTCCCATCGTCATCGCGGCGAACGCCCCCGAGGTGACGATGGCGGCCTGTGCCTTGGTGATCTTGGCCAGGCGCGCCCCAGCCACCGAGTACAGCTCCTCGAGGTCGACATAGTGGCGACCGGCCTCCGCCATGGCAGCGGTGACTTCCCGCGAAAGCAACGTCCCACCCAATGCCGTCACCGGACCGGAGGCATTGATGAGCGGACGCACACCCAACATCCGCTCGTAAACGGTGGCCTGAGAGGACGAACCGGCTATTGCTCCTGTGCCCGCTGACACAGACTCTGCCGAAGCCGTAGCCGCGGACACTCCCGGCAGGAATGCCGCGGTACCGGCCAAGCCCGCCAGTCTGAGCAGCCCGCGTCGATCGAGGCCGGGGTTAGCTGAATCTTGCATGGTCAGTCTCTCCTCAACGACGTACTGGCTGTCCGGGGTAGACGCCTTTCTGATACTTGCCTTTCGCGACGATCATGGTGCCGTTGACCAGCACGTAGTCGATGCCCGTCGAGGGCAGGGTTGGCTCCGCAAAGGTTGCGCGGTCGATGATGGTAGCGGGGTCGAACACGACGATATCGGCGTCCGCGCCGACCTTGATACGTCCTTTGGCTTTCATCTGCGGAACCGAGTCTTGCAGACGCCTGGCAGGCAGGTAGCTGACCTTGGCCAGCGCGTCCATGAGGCTCAGGACTTTCCACTCCCTCACGTAACGTCCGAGCACCCGGGCGTAGGTACCGGCTCCCCGTGGGTGCCCCTTGCCGTTGGCCAGCTTCTCGCCATCACTACCGATAATGACGCCAGGATGCGCTATCGCCATGGACACGTTCTCCTCCTTCATCGCATGGCCGATGACCATGCGCTCGGGGGTGTCACGGCGAATCTGCTCGAAACTCTCCTTGGTCAGACGTTCACCTGTTTCCGGCAACTCGATATCGCTGTATTGAATGCCCTGGTCCTTGGTGAAATCGCCGTCGAAGATCGCGGAACCCATGAAGGTCGAATAGGCGGTATAGGGATACACCTCCGTCGTCACATCCACGCCATGGAGCCTGGCCTGGTCGATCATCTCGAGCAGCAGCGGCGCCTTGGCGCCGCCGCTGCTGCCGATATGCACGATATGCAGCGCCGCGCCGGTAATCGCCGCATCGGCAATCAGCTCCTGGATGGCATCGATGCTCCCGCCCAGCTCTTTCTGGTTCATGAACCGGGAATGGACGAAGTTGATCACCCCATTCTGCTTCGCGACACGAAACATCCTGTAAATCTCTTCGCGTGTGGCGCCGGCGGTGTAATTGATGCCGTAACCGACACCCAGCCCGCCATCGTCGAGGCCCCGTTGAAGGCGCTGCTCCATGAGAGCCATGTTCTCGGCGGTGGCCGGGGCGTCCACCCAATTGCGCTGCTTGAGCAGTTGCTGCCCGACTTCCGGATTCATTTCCTGCTCCGTCAGACCGGAAAAGGTCATCTGCCGGATCGGCAGATGGCCCACGGTCGCACCATAGTTGATGGGGGCCTTGCCCTGCCGTGACTGGTACCAGGGACCCACCGGGTAGACGCCGATTTCCAACTCCAGTTGTGTCGTCACACCGTCCTGGGCCTGCAACCCGGCTTCGAATTCACGCTGGCCATGCGCGTGCGGATCGATGAACCCCGGTGCCACCACTCGTCCTGAGACATCGACTTTGCGCCGGCCCGACAGTTTCTCCTTGGAGATGGCCACGATCTTGCCCTGGCTGATGCCGATGTCGCGAACCTCGTTCAGGCCGGATTCCGGGTCCATGACCCGGCCGTTCGTCAGCACCAGTTCGTATTCCTCTGCTGCTGCGTCAGTACAGGCCAAACTCGCGCAGATCAGGCTGGTGCAGACAAGACTCGCACTGACCCAGGACAGGATCGATCTAGATTTTTTCATTGCTCATTGCTCTCGAAACACATATTCATGCTGGGCGTCGCGGAAATTAAGCACGCGCTTGCCGTCCTTCTCGCCCATCACGAAATCGAGCCCGGAGAAGCCAGGCACGATGGTGACGAAGGACGTGGTGCCATCCGGGTTGTTGCGAGAAGCAACCTCGGAGCGCCATTCGCCGAAATCGAAAACGACGCCCTTGCCGGTCCTGCTGACGGCAATATCGCCAAGCGCGGGGTTCGAGTATCTGTCGCCGAGCTTCGCGAGGGCACTGCGATCCGGAGGCACGGTGAGCAGCTTGCGTCCGGCTGCAATCCGTTCCTGCGTGGCCTTTGCCGCCAGTTTGACTTCATCTTCGGCTTGCGATTTCCCGTCGAACATCAGCTCGAACAGTTTGCGTTCCACCGCGGAAGTGACCGTCCAGCCCTCATCCGAGTTGGTGAGCATCACCACTCCCACGCCATGCTCCGGCATCCAGAACATTTGCGACCGATAACCGAACATGCTCCCGGCATGACCCACGATGCGCACGCCCTGCTTGGTATAGGCCATCAGGCCCATGCCGTAGTCATTGTCCTTGCCAACCGGCACATTGGGTTTTCTTCGATCATTCAGCACTTGCGCCGAGATGTAACGGCTGCCGTCCGCCAGCTTGCCGTTCGCAATCTCCATCGACACATACTTCAGCAGATCATTGATGCTGCTCCAGGCGCCGCCCGCCGGACGCATTGGCACGATTGCATAGTTCACATCGAAAACCGCGCGACTCGATTTTCCATCGATGTCGAGTGCATGCGCGGACGCGTGATTGGCGGCCAGCACTCGCTTGAAATCGAACGTAGTGGCATTCATTCCCAGGGGATCGAACACCAATGACTGCATTGCCTGGTCGTACGCCGCACCCAGCTCCTTGTCCGGGAACAGCACGTGCCCGCCGACGAAGCCCGCGGCGGCGGCCAGGGGATTGGAGTACTGAAATATTTCGCCGAATCCGCTGGTCGGTTGCATCGTACCCAGCATCGCGAGAGCCGAGGCGGGCGTTGCGTCCTTGAACTCCATGAGCCACTCGTAGTCCTGGCGCGGCAGGCCGGTGCACGCGCAGATCAGGTGCTTGATCTGCACTTTGCGCGTGGTACTCGCGTCACCCAACTTGAACGACGGCAGTACCTGTGTGACCGGCGTATCCCAGGTCAGCCGCTTCGCATCCACCAGCTTGGCGAGCATCAAGGTGGTCAGCGGCTTGGTGGTGGATGCGATGAGGTAAAGGGTGTTTGCGTCCGGTCGCGCGCTCCCACCGAGTTCCTTGAGTCCGAAGCCCCCGGCAAACACGGTCTTGCCGTCCTGGACGATACCGACCGATAGCCCCGTTACGTCAGCCTCCCGTCGTGCCCGCTCGACGAAATCACTCAGTTCCTGGATGCGCCGCGCATCGAGCGCTCTTGCCTTGCGCCCGGCGAACGATTCGGGCGCATAGCCTTTGGGCTGCAGACTGTCGAACACCAGCGAAATCGCGGCCAGACGTTTCTCGCGTACCGCGTTGTCAATGTCGGAGATCCAGGCGAGCCACCGATCTCCATGCCGCATTACACCCGCCGTTACGCTGCGATGCTCCCCCGGAGACGTCTGATACGAATAGGTGCGCTGCTCGGTCCATCCGTCCTTGTCAGGACTGGAAGCCGTCGCCACAAGCGGCCGTTGGCTCGCTGGGCGATACGCGGCCCAGGCTTCGGCGATTGCCGCGGCGTGGTCCTTCGCCTTGACATCGACCAGGGCAATCCAGGAATTCGCCTCCGGTGCCTCGAGCACCGAGGCATTCCCTCTTACTGTCACGGACCATCCGGCCGGGGCAGTGAACGTGTTGCCGGTAACGGTCCTGCTGGGTACATCCGCTGTCATTCGCGACCCTGGCTCTTGCCGGGTCGCCGCGACGTCTCCAGCTGCGCGAGCGACATTCGCTCCCTGGGCACCAGCGGGTGATATAGCAATGGCTATGCCCAAGGCAGCGCCCATTGCCGAGCCAGCCATCAAGCGGTTGCTGAGGAGCGACGGTCCGATCGAAAGCATGAAATCCCCCAACTTCAGAAATTGGCCCTAGAAATTGGCCCTGACCCCAAGGGTGAAGTAACGCCCCACCAGGTCGTAATAGGGCGAGAGCAACGTACCGACCGGCGGCTGCCGATCCAGAAGGTTCTGGACATTGGCGTAGATGGCCAGCCGGTTGGCGTCGCCAAACGGCACATAGGCACGCAGGCCCAGATCGAAATAGAAACGGGCGGCAACATCGTTTGCGCCTACGTTCGACAACACCCCTGGCGGAACGTATTGGCTCTGGTTGATGTAACGGACGCGAAAATCGCCACCGATGCGTTCGCTCTCATAGATCGTAGTCAGAGAGCCGCGCCATTTCGGAACCAGGTAAGGCGCCTGGCTGCCGATATAACCCGCGCCATCGACCGTTGAAACACCGTTGAAGAGCGTCATCTTGTCGGTGTAGTTGGCAATGGCACGCATGGAGAGGCTGCCAGGCATGCCGAGTGCCTCGAGCGCGATGCGGTACGACGCTTCGATATCAAAACCTTTGGTCTGGAACCGGGCGATATTGATCCAAGTGACGTCGATGTCGGTGATCTCGCCGCCGGCATTGCGCGTGATCTGATCGCAGGCGCTCTGGATGCCGTCGTTGTAGCAACTGTTCACCACCTGCTGCACCGACAACTGACTGATCACGTCATTGATTTCGATATCGTAGTAGTCCACCGCGAAGTTGAAGCCGGGTAGAGCGCTCGGCGACAGCAGGATGCCGGCGGTGAACGTATCCGCAAGCTCGGGCTGAAGGCGCGGATTGCCACCGCCGTGGGCGGTGACATCCGTAATTGGCGTGCCCTCTTGCCCAACGTCGCTGACCTGTGTCAACAGTACCCCCGCCGCGGTATAGAGTTCGGTCAGGTTGGGCGCGCGAATGTCCCGGGAACGGGTCAGACGGAAGCGAACATCACGGCTTACGTCCCAGGTGCCACCCAGCTTCCAGGACCAGATCGATCCCGACGTACTGTAGTCGGAATTGCGTGCGGCACCATTGAAGGTCAGCTTCTTCGCGAACGGCACGCCAACCAGCAGCGGCACGGCGACTTCGACAAATGCCTCTTTCACATCGATGCCGGTCTTGGCTATATCGACGCCTTGAATGAGCAGAAATCTGCCAGCAAGCGAATCTTTGTCCCAGTGGGAGGCAAAATCGTTCTTGCGGTATTCGCCGCCGAACGCGAGCGAGACAGGCTCGCCCCACAGGCGAAAGGGTTCGCCACTGATATTGACACCGACGTTCTGCAACCAAACGTCTTCCCGATCGAGCTGATTTCCGGTGACATAGTTCATGGCCGCCTGACTGGCATTGCCGCTGCCAAAGAGATTCAGCGGCGCACAACCGGTCGTCGGGTCGATGAGCGCGACCCGGCAGACGATGTCCCCGCCGACCGGATCCACGACCGCGTCAATGGCGTTGAAAAATTCGGCGCCCCGCACCAGGTTATTGATCCTTTGGTTGCGGACCTTGTGGCCGTAGCTGTAAAAGGCCTCGTAGCGCCATCGGTCATCGGCAAAGGAACCCTCGACGCCCACCGAGAGCTGGCGGGTGGTGTCGTCATAGTCGTAGCGGTTGAACGCCACGTCCGTGAGGACCCTTCCTAGAGTCAGACTCGTTTCGCCAGCACTTGCCAGCATGTCGCGAATACTCTGGCTCAGAAAGGGATTGTCGGCCGGAAAGTCGAGCGTGAAGATCGTGAGTTCGGGGAAGAAGGGGCGCTCGTCCGCGGTACGATTGTAAACGCCCTCGGCCCAGACCCTCAGAGTGTCCGAGATTTGATAGGTCGCCCGGGCAAGTGCGTTGGTACGCTCGATAGGGGCGGAAAGAGAGGCGTAGTTATCGATGTAATAGCCTTCGCCGCCGACCATGTAGACAGGCGAAATGGGACTGCGGAAACCATATTCGAACGGGCGCAGGGAGCCGTCTGGGTTGAAGGTCTGCCCGGCCAGAACACCGCTGTCGATGAGTCCGCCCTCAGTGCGCAATGCTTCATGCAGGTTCATGGCCTGGTAGAGGCGCCCGTCCTCCCCAGGGTAGAAAGTGGCTCCGCCAATGCGCGGGCGGCGAATGCCTGGAGTAACGCCCAGGTCCTTGAGATAGTCGACGCCGATCATGGCGTGACCCCGTCCGTCCGCGAAAGAAACGCCTCCCGACCCTTCAAAAAGATATTTATCGCCGTCGCCGTGCGTGGACCGACCTCCCTGCACACCGAGTTCGACACCTTCCTTCTTGTCGTCGAGGATGATATTGACGACGCCCGCGACCGCGTCTGAACCATACGCCGCGGAGACGCCGCCTGTTACGACGTCAACACGTTCCACGAGTGAGTAGGGAACTGCCTGAAGGTCGCCGGCCGAAACATAGCGACGATTATTGACGAGCACCAGCGTGCGCGCTGCGCCGAGGCCACGCAAATCGGCAGGTGTTATTCCCGATTCGGTGAAGACGTTGGTGGAGGTTGCACTTTGGGTGAGCCTGAACTGCGGGAGATCCGCCAGCGCTGCGCCGATGTCGGTACGGCCGGCAAGGCGAAGCTCGGCCGCCCCGACCACGGTCGTCGGCGTTGGCGCGTCGAAGCCGGCGGTTTTGATCCGCGATCCCGTGACCACAACCGTGTCAACCGTATTCTTGGAACCGCCCTCTTCATTGGGGCCGGCTCCAGTCTGACCGGGGGTCTTATCTTTACCCTGGATCGCTCCCTGCTCCTGCGTGTCATCGAGACTCGCAAGCCTGAGCATGCCGTTCGAATCCCGATCGCGATTCCCGATCCAACCGCTCGGTTGCGGCAGCTGAGAGCTCGGTTTGTCGGCTGCCTCGCGAATCACCATCAGCCCGTCGGCGGTCACCTGACACTCCAGTCCAGTTCCCACCAACAATTTCCCGACAGCTTCCTCGGCCGCATATTCTCCCTTCAACGCCGGACTCTTCCTGCCATCCACCAGCTTCGACGAGTACAGCAGCTTGTGCTGGGAAGCGAGCGCCACCTCTTGTAGCGCATCATTGAGTTTTTGCGCCGGAATATCGAAACGATACGTCGCGGTGCCCGAATCGGCGGCCAGCGCCGTATTGAGACTTCCCACGGTCACCAAAGCCGCCAGCGCGCCGCCGGCGCCCAAGCCCGCACTCCGGAACGCTACCGTCATTGGTATCGTCTTTGGCATACGCACCGTTATCCCCCGGATCATCTAGCTCGAATCGGCACCGCCCGCTTAGTCAAACATGCGCTTCCCGACAAAACTGGAACCGTTTTTTTAGCTAGACTACGTGATTTTCAGTGCCACGGGAACAGCAAATCATGGAACTTGCCGCCGGCGTGCGGGGATGACCGGCGGTATACAAAACCGCCGCTGCTCCGCAGCCCCCTCAAGGTCGCTGCAGCGTCCGATTGGAACGCAAAGACAAACGTACCGTATTCGAATCCTGATAATTTGCCGCGACCGGCAACGCCAACTGCACGCCAGCTATGAATCCTTGGGTATCGCCAGCTTCAAAGACGCCACTGACCGTCTCGTTCGCGAGTGCCGGATCGTCGATTTCGAGTTGCAGGCGCGAATAACGATTCATACGCTGGACCGCGTCCGCCAGGCGCTCGGTCCTGAAGACCACCTTGCCCTTGCGCCAGGCCGTGGCTGCCTCCAAATCCGCGTCGACCACCACCGTCGAATGGCCATCGCGGTCGATCTTGAGTTCTTCGCCAGCGATGAGCTCAACCGTCTTTGGGTCACTTACCTTGAAGGGCCGCGCCGCGACGGGAGCGGCATCGGCGCTCGAATCCACGACGGCAACCCGGCCATGCACCATGGCTATGTGAAATTTGTCATCGGTGAGCTCCACCGTGAACACGGTGCCCAATGCCACGATGGTATGTCCGCCAGCCTCAACCCGGAACGGACGTGCCGGATCTTTAGCCACCGAAAATTGCGCCTGGCCTTCGATCAGCTCGATGGTTCGGCTCTCATCCGTATAGTGAATGGCCACACGCGTCTTGGCATCCAGCGCCACGCGCGAATGATCCTCCAACTCGAGGATGCGTTGTTCGCCGATGCCAGTGTGATATTGGCCTCGCTGATAACCCCACGGCGAAAGTTGCCACGCGATCACCAGGGCCGCGAAGCCGGCCGCGGCCCCCGTGAGCCACCGCCATCGTGAAGCGCGTGGCCCGAGCCATCGACGAGCACCGGAGCGGCGTGCATGCGCGAACGCCAGCTCCCTGAATCGCATCATTTCAGGTACATCCGCGGCTGCGCGTAACGCGGCAGCCGACGTTTCCGCCAGCCGGTACTGCTCCGCAAACGCCGCGTCGCCGCCCAGTCGGCGCTCCAGATCGGCCTGGTCCGCCGCTGTCCATTCGTCATGGCATCGCTGCACGAATATCCTGGAAGCCAGCTCCCCCGGATTCTCGGACGCTTCTGGCGAACTCACCGCATCCACTCCTGTCGTTTGCGCCGCCGGCTGAGGATCTCGATGCCTTTCGCCAAATGCTTGCTCACCGCCCGGACCGAAATGCCCAGCATCTCCGCCACCGCCGCGATTTTCATCTGTTCCACGTTCACCAATACCAGTACCGTCCTGGTGCGCTCGTTCATCTGCTCGAGGGCTTCCAGGATCTGCTCCAGCTCCTCCCTACCGACCAATATGCGCTCGGGTGGACTTTCGGAACCTGAGAATTCTTCGACGTCCTGCGCCCAGTCCACGGTTCGCACCTGGCTCTGTCGTTTCCGGTAGCGCTCCCGCCAGCGGTTGACAGCACAGCGAAACAGGTAGCCTCTTGCTTGCTCGAGGGATTCCCAATGGGCATGGGTGAGCGACCGGACCAGCACGTCCTGAGTCAAGTCCTCAGCCTCGGCCGTACTGCCCGTCTTGCGCAGGAAGTAGCGGAACAGGGCCGGACGCATTTGCACCAACAGCAGAACGCTGTCGCTGTCAGGGGAGCCGTCGGTGGAATGCGGATTGGCAGTCATGCGCGGTTAGCATGCTCATGCGGATCACAGGATTCAAGCGCCGCACCAGGCACCGCAAATAAAGTGGTTCCTGAATTCCAGGCAGCAGCATTCTAGTCAGTGGGCGAAACCGTCTTCGAAGGCGGACGGGTGTCTTGCCCCTTACAAACTCGAGATCGTGGCACTCGATGGCAAGGAGTACCGTGAGCGGCACGGTCAGTCCAACTGGCAGCCCTGCTCCCACTTCGGCTCGGGACCGAGAGTCTCGGCGAGGAAGTCGATGAAGGCCCGCGCCTTGGGAGTGAGGTTGCGGCGCTCCGGATACACGGCGTACACGGCAATGTCGACCGGCCGGTACTTGCACAGCACCGGCACCAACTCGCCGGAGCGCAGCTGATCGCCGACATAGAAGGTAGGCAGCATGATGATACCGGTACCGGACAACGCCGCGGCCCGATTCACCAGTCCATTGTTGGTCTGCAGCGTCCCTTTCAACGGCACTACGTGAGTCTTGCCCCGTTCGTCGACCAGGCGCCATTCACGGGCATGTGACAAAAAGGAATACAGCACGCAGTTGTGCCCCAGCAGATCCTCGGGCCGCTCGGGCGCCCCATGCTTCTCGAGGTAGGCCGGCGATGCGCACAGCACCTGCCGGCACGGCACGATCTTGCGCGCCACCAGGCTGGAATCCTGCAGATTGCCGATGCGAATGGTCACATCGAAACCTTCCTCCACCACGTCGACGCGCCGATCATCCAGGCTCAGCTCCATGCTGACCCCGGGATAACGGGCCAGGAAAGTCTGCAGCTTGTCGCCGAGTTGCAGGATAGCGAACGACATGGGCGCCGATACCCGCAAGGTGCCACGCGGCTCAGTTTGGAAGCGGGCCACTTCCAGCTCGGCGTCCTCGATTTCTTCCAGGGCTTTGACGGTGCGGCGGTACAGCTCGGAACCGGCCTCGGTCAGGCTCAAGCGCCGGGTGGTGCGGTTCAGCAGCCGCGCTCCCAGCTTTTCTTCCAGCCGGGTGACCGCTTTGCTGACCACGGGCTGCGACATTTCCAGCGCTTCTGCTGCCGCGGTGAAACTGGACAGCTCGACCACTTTGACGAACACGGCAATGTCGGTGAGAGAGTGCAAAACGCTGGACTTCCGTCGCGGTAAGTCGAGGCTCACGCCTCCGGTTCGAGACGCTCGCCCTCGGGAGGCGGGAATTGATTGCACACTTCCCGCAGCCAGTCGCGGAAGCGAATCACCTTGGGCAGTTCGAAATGATGCGGGGGCGCCACGAAGTAGTACGAATTGTGCTGCCGCACGCTTTGTGCCGAAGGCCGCACCAGCCGCCCCGCGGCGAGATCGCCGGCGACCAGAGACCAGCGCGCCAACGCCAACCCCCTGCCCTGCTCGGCTTCGGCCAGCACCGAGCCTGCGTCGTCGAGTACCGGGCCATGCTCGACCCGCGTGGTGTCGCCGCCGACACGCCGCAACCAATCCATCCAGGGCTCGCTCGCGCTGTGCAACAAAGGATATTTATAGAGATCGCCCAGAGTCTTGACCGGACCCAGTCGTTCCAACAGCGCCGGGCTGGCCACCGGGAATACCCAGTCGTCGAGCATTTTCTCCGCACGCAGCTGATCCCAATGGCCGGCGCCATAGCGCACGGCGGCATGGAAGTCGGTATGCATGAAATCGATCAGCTCGCGGCTGGCATTGAAACGCAGGTCGACTTCCGGATACTTCTGGTAGAAATCGCCGAGGCGGGGCAGCAGCCACTTCTGCAGGAACGAGCCCAGCAGACTGATGTTGAGCAGACCGCTGGTACGATCCTGGCGCAACTGTTCTACCGCCCGCGTCAGCTCTCCCAGTCCGCGCTGCACTCCCGGCAACAGCCGGGCGCCTTGCGGCGTCAGGCGAACGGAACGGCTGTGACGGACGAACAAGGGTGTCTCGAGAAACTCCTCGAGGGCCTTGATGTGGGAGCTGACGGCCGCGGTGGTAACGTGCAGCGTGCGAGCGGCATCGGTAAAACTCAGGTGAGCCGCCACCGCTTCAAAGGCGCGCAGCGCATTGAGAGGTAGTTTCGAGTGCTCGGTCATTGTTCAGATTATCTTGAAACCATCTGTAGCAGACCGTACCTTCTGACTTAAAATATATCGAATCATTTAACGATGCAAGACTGTGGGGGCCGCCCCCTGTGAGCGCAAGGATATGAACCATCTGCGGATCGACCCGGCCAGTGCGGCCGATGCAGCCACCATTTTCGGCCTGATCAAGGAATTGGCCGAGTTCGAACACCTGTCGCACGAGGTGGTGGCCACCGAGGAATCGTTGCGGGAACAGCTGTTTGGCGAGCAGCCAGGTGCCGAAGTGATCATTGGGCGGGTCGGGGGCGAGGTGGTGGGATTCGCGCTCTATTTCCCCAATTTTTCCACCTTCCTGGGTCGCCGGGGCCTGTACCTGGAGGACCTGTACGTGCGACCCCAATTCCGCGGGCAAGGCCACGGCGAGCAATTGCTGCGCCACCTGGCACACCTGTGCGTCGAACGGGGTTACGGCCGGCTCGAATGGTCGGTGCTGGACTGGAACCAGCGGGCCATCGATTTCTACCAAAGCATGGGAGCCAAGCCCATGAACGAGTGGACCGTGTTCCGGGTTACCGGCGACGCCCTGGCCAAGCTGGGTGGCGCCTGAGGAATACTCCGGACGCTGACCGCAAATAGAGGCGCAGCTAACCCGTCAGCGCCTGGTCCAGATCCGCGATCAGATCGTCGGCGTGTTCCAAGCCGACGGATACGCGCAGTAAATTCTGTGGTGTCACGCTATGTGGTCCCTCGATCGAGGCACGGTGCTCGATCAACGATTCGACACCGCCGAGACTCGTCGCACGCGCGAAATGATGCAGCTTGCCGGCAACGGCGAACGCCTCGTCGCGACCGCCTCGCACGCAGAATGAGAGCATGGCACCGAACCCGCCATTCATTTGCTTGCGGGCCAGAGCATGCCCCGGGTGCGACTCCAATCCTGGGTAGAGCACGCGCTCGATCTGCTTGTGCCGGCTGAGGAATTCGGCGATGCGCACGGCGTTCTCGGTCTGGGCGCGGACTCTGCAGGACAGCGTAGTCAGGCTGCGGCGAATCAGCCAACAATCGAATGGCGACGGCACACCACCGGCGGTCTCCTGGTAATCACGCAACTGGCCCGCTAGTTCGCCCTTCTCCCGCGCGATTACTGCACCGCCCATCACATCGCTATGGCCGCCGAAATACTTGGTGCTCGAATGCATCACCAGGTCGGCACCCAGCTCGAATGGCCGCTGCCATATCGGAGTGGCGAAGGTATTGTCACAGCATACGATGGCGCCGCGCTCATGCGCCAACGCGGTCAATGCGGCGATGTCACTGATGTTCAGCAAAGGGTTCGAAGGAGTCTCGATCCATACCAGACGGGTCCGCTCGGTGAGCGCCGCGCGTAGCGCATCGACCTTGGTCAGATCCACGAAGCTGACCTGCACCCCCATGGGCGCCAGCAGGGTGCGCAGCTGCTTGGCGGTGCCGTGATACGACTCTATCGGAGCGACGACGTGCTCGCCTGGACGTAACAAGCTGAACACGGCGAGCGACGCCGCGGAGCCGGACGCATACGCGATCGCCTCGGCGCCACCCTCCAGGGCCGCCATGCATTGCTCCAACGAGCGCCGTCCGGGATTACCCGCCCTGGTGTAGACATAGCCGCGTGAAAACTGTCCGTCGACGTCGCGCTCGAACGTGGTGCTCATATGAATGGCCGGCGACACATCGCCCGCCACAGGCTCCACTTCGCGTCCGATCCGCACAGAAAGCGTCTCTAATTTCATGGCCTGTCTTGTCTTACAACCATTGGACAGGCTTAGTGTAACGGGTTGGCAGCAGCGCCATATTGTCGTCGAGCAGGCACTCCAGCCAAACCCGTTAAATATATCTCATTGATTTATATATAATTATAGACTTGTTAAGCAACCACTTATTAAGTGATCGCTTAATAAGTCCTGGCTTAACAAGTTCACGCGCACTATCTCGTCCGAAAGACCCTTCATTTTTCGACAGAGCTTTTGAAGTTTAGCGCCCGCTCGCGGACACCGGGTAAAAAACAGCCCATTTTTTAACAAATGGGCCTATTATTACCCACCATGAAAACCCGGGACCTCGACACCGCACTTCAAACCTTCCGCAAGAAGGGGGGGACGCTGCGCACGCGCGATCTGATCGCACTCGGGGTCCATACCGACGCGCTCTATGCCCTGCGTGAGAGTGGCCAGATCATCGAACTCGGTCGCGGGCTATACCGCCTCGCTGAAGCTGACGAAGCTGAGCACCCCGACCTCGCCGTCGTGGCTGTGCGGGCACCGAACGCGGCTGTATGTCTGATCAGCGCACTCTCGTATCACAACATCACGACTCAGATCCCTTCCTCTGTACATCTGGCCGTGCCACGAGACAGCTATCGCGGCATTAAGCTGTCGATTCCCGTCACGGTCTATCGCTTCGATCCGAAGACCTTTGACGAAGGACTCGAAACGCATCGCATCGACGGCATGCCGCTGAAGATTTACAGCGCGGCGCGGACGGTAGCCGATTGCTTCAAATTCAGAAACAAGATTGGGATGGACGTTGCTCTCGAAGCGCTGCGCCTGGCGCGGCAACGAAAGCGCGTGCAAAACCGAGAGCTGCTGCGCTATGCACGGCTGCTTCGCGTCGAGAAACCGATATCACCGTATCTACAAGCAATCGAATAATGGGAAAGGAAACCAAGAATGTTGCCGCCTCCGTGCTCGCACGTCTGCGCAACAACTCGAGGTCGAGCGGCGCGCCGTTTCAACAGGTGCTCCAGCAATATGCAATCGAGCGATTCCTGTATCGCGTGTCGAAATCAAAGCATGCGCAGGGTGTCACCCTGAAAGGCGCACTACTGCTGAAAACAATCGGCATCCCCAGCGCACGGCCCACGATGGACATCGACATGCTGCGCAAGGGCAAGGCCGACCAAGCAAGCTTGATCGCACTCGTAAAGGACTGCGCCACTCTCAACGTGGAGGCAGACGGCCTCAACTTCCTGACCGACAGCATCGTCGCCGAGGAAATCACCAAAGATTCCGAGTACAAGGGAACGCGAATCCTGCTCGATGCGCGCATGGACAACGTGCGTCTCAGAATTCAGATCGACTTCGGCGTTGGCGACGTCATGGTGCCCGGCCCGCGGATGATTGAATATCCGACATTCCTGCCCAGCGACACGATTCAGCTACTCGCCTACCCGATCGAATCTGCGCTAGCGGAGAAGCTTCAGGCGATGGTCGCGCTTGGCAACGCCAACAGCCGCGTGAAGGACTTCTACGATGTGTGGATCTGCTCGAAGAACCTCGACTTCGACGGAGTAACTTTCTGCAAGGCCATCGAAGCAACGTTCCAGAATCGGGAAACACCCTTGCCAGCAGACGAATTCGAGGCACTCTCGACAGCGTTCATCGAAGGGCATCGAGTTCAATGGAACGTCTTCGTGAAAAAGATCGGCGAAAGCGAACTCGCAGATACGCTCGACAAAATCGTCGAAGACCTCCGGATCTTCACAATGCCGCCGCTCCGCTCGTTGGCTAGCGGCGAGAAGTTTACGCAGCAATGGAAAGCCGGGACGGGATGGCTAGCGCGCTCACGACAGTGAAGGATGACCTTGGCGGATTCCTGATTCTTCCGCGAACTCACGCGGAAGCCTTCACACCCTGACTTTGATCTATCGAACGCGATGGAGCCGCCGCAAAATCGGGCAATTTGGCAGGCGGCGTGGCGCGTGGAATGAGGCCGGGATCGGTGCTACCCGAAGAAGCACGAATACTTGTCTCAGCTCCCCACCACCTCGAACTGAACCGACAACGGCGCGACGGAACTGCCACCGGCGAAGACGGTGAAAGTGCCTGGCTCCACCACCGGCTGCAGGTCGGACCCGTAGAACGAAAGATCCGCCGGCCCAAGTTTGAAAACCAGCGTGCGCCGTTCATCGGGATCGAGGTGAACGCGCTGGAAACCGCGCAACTGCCTGACGGGCCGCGTAATGCTGGCGACATCGTCGCGCACGTACAATTGAACCACTTCGTCGCCGGCCCTGGTCCCGGTGTTGACGAGCGTCACCCGCACTTCCACAGTGTCGGCGGGGTGGATTTTCTGCGCGCTGACGTTCAGATCCAGATACTCGAAGCTCGTGTAGCTCAGACCGTGACCGAACGGGTACAGCGGCGTCCAGGAAACATCGAGGTACTTGGAGGTGTGCTCCACCGCGGCATCGGGCGGTCTGCCGGTACGCTTGTGGTTGTAGTAGATCGGTACCTGCCCCACAGCGCGAGGAAAGGTCACTGGCAAACGCCCCGCCGGGCTGTGATCTCCGAAAATCACGTCGGCGATCGCATGTCCGGCCTCGGTTCCCGGATACCAGGCCAGCAGGATGGACGACACGTGCTGCGCCAGCCAGCCGATGGTCAACGGTCGCCCGGTGAACAGCACCACCGCCAAGGGCTTGCCGATGGCCTGCAAGGCTCGAACCAGGGCTTGCTGCGCTTCGGGAAGATCCAGCGAACTGCGGCTCCTGGCCTCGCCGCTCATGTCGTAGTCCTCACCGACGAATACGAGCACAGCATCGGCTTCGCGCGTCACTCGCTCGGCTTCCGCAAGCGCGACGGGATCGGCTGCTTTGAGTGAAGCCCCTTTGGCATGCAACACGCGGGTGCCTGCACCGACCGCCGAGCGAATTGCGTCAAGCGGCGTCACGACGTCTTCGACACGCCCGATGGCGGCCCAACTGCCCATCATGTTGCGCCGCTCGTCCGCGAACGGTCCGACCACTGCCAATGTCGCCAGACGCCTCGAAAGCGGCAGCACACCGCCCTCGTTCTTCAGCAGCACGAAAGATTTCCGGGCGACTTCCCGAGCCGCCTGACGATGCAGGGGAGTCAGCGTGCGAACACGTTCACGCGATTCGCTGCAATAGCGATACGGGTCGTCGAACAGCCCCAGGCGATGCTTCGCCCGCAGTACCCGCCTGACCGCCTGGTCCAACACTTCGGTCGCCAGGCGCCCGTCGCGGACAGCCGCCGGCAGCTGCCGTAAATAGGTCTCGCTGGTCATCTCGACATCGACGCCGGCCCGCAACGCCAGCAAGCCTGCTTCCTGCGGTCCCGCGGCGACCCCATGATCGATCAGCTCATGGACCGCGTGAAAATCACTGACCACCACGCCATCGAATCCCATCTGTCCACGCAGCACCGTCGTGAGCAACTCATGATTGGCATGCATGGGCACACCACCGATCTCGTTGAAGGCGGCCATGACAGACTGAACTCCCGCTTCCACCGCGGCGCGAAACGGCGGCAGATAGGTCTCGTAGAGAGTACGTTGCGATATGTCGACCGTGTTGTAATCACGCCCGCCCTCGGCGGCGCCGTACGCGACGAAATGCTTTGCCGTGGCCATCATCGTGTCATTGGCTGCGAGATCCTTGCCTTGCAAACCACGCACGCGCGCCGCAGCCATCGCAGATCCCAGGTAGACATCCTCACCAGAACCTTCGACTATGCGCCCCCAACGAGGATCCCTGGCAATATCCACCATGGGAGCGTAGGTCCAATGCAGACCGTACGCGGTTGCCTCCACGGCTGCGATGCGAGCCGCTCGTTCGACCGCATCCACATCGAAGCTCGCAGCTTCGCCCAACGGGACTGGGAACAGGGTCCTGAAGCCATGCACCACATCGTCCGCGAACAGCACGGGTATACCCAACCTGGATTGCTCGACTGCAATGCGCTGGGCACGCCGGGTCAAACTGGCTCCGGACAGACCCAGAAAGGAGCCGACGCGACCCAGGCGCAATTTTTCATCATAGATTTTCGGTTCGCTCGCATCGTTCATGCTGGCACGCGCATCGAACTGTTCGAGCTGGCCCAGCTTCTCTTCCACCGTCATGCGGGCAATGAGCTTTTCGATCCGTTGGTGCTCGTGGTGGGATGGCTGCCGCAGCCCGCCAGCCGTTGTCGCGCCATCGGCCCTCGTTGAAAACCAACCCGCGGTAACCAACGAGACCGCTGTCGCGGCGGAGCCATACAGGAATCGACGGCGAGCCACACCGGGATACGGTTGGAAATCGAAATCCGCTCCTGGTCGTCGCACTGCCATCGGGAGTTTGGCTGGGCCATGTGCCGAGAAGTTCCGGACAGCCGGCCTGCGGCGGCTTACAATCCATGCTCACAGCGGCTCCTTCAAGTTGCCCGACGAAGAATCGATCAAGATGCCATCCAAATCCCACAGTGCCTGGACCAGGGGCGCATGGTCACTGGTCGGACTGTTGGCCGCACTGGCCGTCACGCAGTATGTCTTCCCGGATTGGCTCGATGGATTACGCAGCGCGGAAGCGGCGCCCAGGCCGGTGGCCGCTCGGGGCCAGCTCACCGCCGAAGAGCAGAGCAACATCGAAATCTTCGAGACCACCAAATCCTCGGTGGTCTTCATCGCGACGCACGAACGCGTGGTCGATTTCTGGACGCGTAACGAGATGAGCGTGCCGCGCGGCACCGGATCCGGTTTCGTGTGGGATGAACAAGGCCATGTGGTGACCAATTTCCACGTCATTGCCGGCGCCGCCGACGCCAACGTGCGCCTCGCCGACGGCCGTGATTACGAAGCCGAACTGGTGGGTGTCAGCCAGGACCACGACATCGCTGTGCTGCGCATTCGTGTTCCCGCCAAGACACCCCAGCCCATCGCGATCGGTACCAGCCATGATCTGCGGGTCGGCCAGAAAGTATTCGCCATCGGCAATCCCTTCGGCCTGGACTGGAGCCTGACCACCGGCATCGTCTCGGCGCTCGACCGGTCGCTCACCGGCGAAGATGGCGGTGTCATAAGGCACCTGATTCAAACCGATGCCGCCATCAATCCAGGCAATTCCGGCGGGCCATTGCTGGACAGCGCCGGACGACTGATCGGCATGAACACCGCCATCTACAGCCCGTCCGGTGCCAGTGCCGGCATCGGCTTCGCCGTACCCGTCGACACGGTGAATCGAGTGGTACCCGAGCTGATCGCCCACGGTCACTACTCACCTCCCAGCCTGGGCATCGAAACGGACGACACCTTGAGCCGCGCGATCGCCCGGGAACTCGGCGTCACCGGAGCAGCCGTACTACGTGTGCCGGCCAGATCCGCGGCGGCGCGCGCAGGCCTGCGCGGTGCGCGAATCGGACCGCGCAACACCATCATTCCCGGCGACGTCGTGGTCGCGGTCAACGGTAAACGCATCGAGAGCGATGCCGAGCTTCGATCCAGGCTGGATGACTTCAAGGTGGGTGACGAAGTGTCACTGACCTTGTGGCGCGAGAACAAGGAGGTCACGGTTCGCGTCACGTTGCAAAGCGAAAAGAACTGACACTGGAGACCGACCATGTCCAAGCTGCGCGTTCATTGCTTCTCTGTATCGTTGGATGGCTATGCGGCCGGCCCGGACCAGGACCTGGACAACCCGCTCGGCAAAGGCGGCATGCAGTTGCATGAATGGTTCTTTCCGACGCGCACCTTCCAGCAAATGGTCGGCCAGGAAACCGGCACCACCGGGATCGACGACGAGTTTGCGGCGCGCGGCTTCGACAATATCGGCGCCTGGATTCTCGGCCGGAACATGTTCGGCCCGATACGCGGCCCCTGGCCGGATGACTCCTGGCGAGGATGGTGGGGTGAAACACCGCCTTATCATGTCCCGGTATTTGTCCTCACTCATCATGCGCGCGCGCCGCTGACGATGGATGGCGGCACGACCTTCCACTTCGTGACCGACGGCATCGAGACTGCGCTGGCCCAGGCCAGGAACGCGGCCGGTGATCGTGACATCCGCGTGGGCGGAGGAGCGGCAACCCTGCGTCAGTATCTGACGGCAGGACTCATCGACTACATGCACCTCGCCATTTCCCCGGTCCTGCTCGGCGATGGCGAACCGTTACTGACCGGCCTGAATTTGCCTGCGCTCGGTTATGAAGTCAGCGAGCAGGTCTGGTCGGATCCGGTGACGCATGTAGTCATCTCCAAAAAGACCTGAACAGCGGACCCGGTGCCGCTCGATGCCGAGGATTTGCTGGTGGCCAGACCCAGGTGCCAGCCTGATCCGTGCAACTGCCGTTCTGGCATTTCCCCCTGCCATTTTGCCAGGCCAGCACCCCGTTACGCGCGTAATGCCGGGTTCTGGCTGACCTGCAAGGTCCATAGAATTCTTGCTGTGGCGGCGCTCATTCACGAGCGCTCCGTAACAGGAAGCAGGACATGATCGACTACGTGGGTGTAACGGATATTCAGAAGCTAATCGAGGAGGTTGGCGTCGGCGCCTTCATCGAGCGCCTGGCGCAACAGATCGAAGCCGATTATCAGCGCTGGGACGAATTCGAAAAATCGGCTCGCCTGGCCAGTCACTCCCCGAGCGGCGTGATCGAGCTCATGCCTACCAGCGATGGCCAGCTGTACTCGTTCAAATATGTGAACGGGCACCCGAAAAATACAGCGGAAGGCCTGCTCACCGTCACCGCCTTCGGCGTCCTGGCCGATGTCGACACCGGCTACCCGGTGCTGCTGTCCGAACTCACCGTGACCACGGCACTGCGCACTGCGGCGATGTCGGCGCTGGCGGCGAAATGGCTGGCACGACCGGAGAGCAAGGTAATGGCTCTGATCGGCAACGGAGCACAGAGCGAGTTTCAGGCAATCGCCTTTCACCGAATGCTCGGCATTCGCGAACTGCGGCTGTACGACGTCGACCCGCGCGCCACCGCCAAGCTCGAACAGAATCTACGCGCCATCCCCGAACTGTCGGACCTGGTGCTGGTGCGAACCAGTTCCAGTGCCGAAGCAGCCCGGGGCGCGGACATCGTCACGACGGTGACGGCCGATAAACGCAACGCTGTGATTCTCACGCCACCGATGATCGGCGCCGGCGTTCATATCAATGCCGTCGGAGGCGACTGCCCCGGCAAAACCGAACTGCATGGCGACATCCTGCGCCGCCCGGACGTTCGCGTGATCGTCGAGTATGAGCCCCAATCACGCATCGAAGGAGAAATCCAGCAGATGCCGGCCGACTTCCCTGTCACGGAGTTCGCGCAGGTGGTGCAGGGCACCCAACCAGGGCGCAGCTCACCCAGCGAGATCACGCTGTTCGATTCCGTGGGCTTCGCATTGGAAGACTACTCGGCGCTGCGTTTCCTGCATGCCCTGGTTCGCGAGCGCCCGGAACGCTGCCGGCAAATCGACCTGCTGCCGGTGCTCGAAGATCCCAAGAACCTGTTTGGCGGAACGCTCGGCGCGGGCAAGCTGCGTTCCCGCCCACGGCGGGTGGCGTAACCCGCCGAACTGCAGTGCAACCGGAGCGCCGCGCTCCGGAGTTACATTTCTGGTCAACGGACGCACATGGATGTGTGTCCATGGACCCGTCGCTGCGTGACTATCCCAGCCGGAAGGTATGCAGGTGGATGCTGGTTTCCGTGGAGCCGATCCCCTTGATCCGGCGTACCCGCTCCAGCACTTCGGACAGCTCCGCGATGGTCGCCGCCCGCACCTCGGCGAGTAAATCCCAGCGGCCATTGGTGTCGTGCAGACTGGTGATCGCCGGCTCGCCCAGCAGGGTGCGGATGACTTCGCGGGTCCGGTCGCCCTCCACGGCGATGCTCATCCAGGCATTGATTTCGTCCGGCTGGGCTTCCGGGCGCACCTGTACCGCGTAGCCGACGATGATCCCCGCCTTTTCCATGCGGGCGATACGGTTGCTGATCGTGCCGCGTGACACGCCCAGCTTCTTGGCCAGCGTGGCGGTGGTGGTCCTGGCATTGCCGCGCAACAGCGCCAGCAATTGTTGATCGAGCGGGTCCATGTAGGCCTGAATAGCGCGTTAAAGCGCGATCCTACCCGTGGGACTCGGTGCAAGGCCAGTTTTGGCTCATCCAGCCAGCCGGCGGCACTCCCCGCTATACAGGTCCCGCAACCTGGCGCACGCCACCGGCACCGGTATCAATACACGTCCCGGCGGTAGCGTCCCTCCTCCAGCAAGGCGGTCAGCGACGGCTCACCGAGAATCGCCTGCAAAGCCTCATCCACGCCGGAGGCCATTCCTTCCAGGCTGCCGCAGACATAGACCGAGGCGCCCGCGTCGATCCAGTTGCGTACTTCATCGGCGCGTTCGCGCAGCAGATCTTGCACATAGCGCTTGTGCTCCTGGTCCCGGGAAAACGCCCCATCGAAGCGAGTCAGGCTGCCGCTGGACGTCCAGGACTCGATCTCCGCGCGAAACAGAAAGTCATGGCGTTCATTGCGCTCGCCGTACAACAGCCAGTTGCGGTAATGGCCGCCGGCGATTCGCGCCTTGATGATGCTGCGCAATCCCGCGATTCCGGTCCCGTTGCCGATCAGCAGCACCGGCCGCCCATCTTCCGGCGCATGGAATGTGGAATTTCGACGAACCTTTGCATGTACGACACCGCGCAATGGGACCTGCCGCAGCAGCCAACCGGACCCCAAGCCCGGGGAGCCATCAGGCCGCGTCGTCTGGCGTATGACCAGATCCAGGGTTCCATCGCCTGGCAGCGAGGCAATCGAATATTCGCGGATGGCATCACGAGCCGGCTCGCCGTGCTGGCCCGCATCGTCACCCGGCCAGACCTCCAGGATGTCTCCGGCCTGCCAGGTGACGCCTTGTTCGGGAACCAGCGAAACCAGGTAGACGGCGCCGCCCTGGCTGCCGGGATTCAACAGCTCGCGCCGCTCCAGCCGCCAGCGATCGAACGCGCGGGCTTCGTTGACAGGTTGAACACCCGTCAGCGCGGCCAATTGTTCCTGCCAGCGACGCAACTCGCCCGGGTCCGCGTTATTGACTTCCACAGGAGCAAACAGCGCCTGCGCGCCGCCGTTGTGCAGCCAGGAATTGACTCGCCGGGCAAAGCCGCAGAACTGTTGGTACTGCCGGTCCCCCAGCGCCAACAGCCCATAGCGCAGCGAACCCAGATCGGGGGTCGAGGACAGGATCTTACGCTCGAAAGCCCGCGCACTGTCTGGCGGCTGGCCATCACCGAAGGTGCTCACCACGAACAGCGCCTGGTCCGATTGCTTCAGGCGCGCCTCGTCGAGCCGCGAAAACGACTCCACCGCAACAGCGTGACCGGCGGCTTGCAGTTGTCCCGCCGCCTGCCACGCCAGTTGTTCGGCAAAGCCACTTTGGCTGGCAAAACCGATCAACCATTGAGTTGCTCCACTCGATGCGGTCACCGCGGAGCGCGACTCGCGAATCAGACGCTTCTTGCGGCGCCGGTCGAGATACAACAACCAGCCCGTCACCAGGAACAGCGGCATGGCCAGGCTGGCGATCGTGAGGACGACGCGCCCGGGCAAGCCGAAGAACTCGCCCACATGCAACGAATAAAAGCTGTCCAGCAGCTTCTCACCGGGTGCCTTCTCTGCATACTTTTCATGCTGCAGCAGCGCGCCGCTGCCGGGTTCGAGCCTGAGCCCATTGAAAATGCCCATGCGCGCACCCGCCGGCGCATAGCTGACGGTAACCGGATTGCCGAGTTCGCCAGGAAAGCGGATATACAATCGCTCCACATCCGAATCCACAGCGGAACGAATGCCGCGCCAGACCTGTTCATAGTCCACTTCCAACGAGTCGCTGCGCGGTACCGCTGCCGTACTCGCAGGCTTCTGGCTGCCGAATACAGACTCGAGCATCTGCCCATACCAGTCGTAGGACCACCACAGGCCCGTCAAGGCGAACAGCAAATAGAACACCAGGCACCAAGTGCCGGCCACCGCGTGCAAATCCCAGTTGAAGCTTCGCCCTTTGCGTAGCCAGTCCAGCGCCAGCCAGGCACGCCACTTGCCAGCATCGCGCGGCCAACGCAAGTACAAACCGGACAGGCAAAAGAATACCAGGCCTAAGGTACAAGCGCCGCTGATCGCCTTACCTGTATCCCCCGTCGCAAGGTAGCGATGCACATCGAGCATGAAGGCGAAAAACTTTTCGCCACGGACCTCTCCCAGCAGCGTGCCGGTGTAGGGATCGTAGTATTGCTTCGGCGGCGTTCCCTCAGTGGCGGCTGAACGCAGCGTGACTTGTCCAGCCAGGTTGCCGCGCAAAGGCACGTCGATGCGCGCTATTTGCCGGCTCCCGTCGTCGCCAATGCGCCGAACCAGCTCCGGCAGCGACAGTCGCTCGCCGGAACGCGCCGGAACATATGCCCGCTCCGAATTGATAGCGCGCAAGATTTCCGCTTGAAACGAATACACCGCGCCGGTGAGCCCCATCACCGCAAGAATCACTCCCGCGGTAATCCCCAGGAACCAATGCGCTTGGAACACCACCTGCTTGGTCGTCATGCCGCGTCTCTTTTGAATTCTACGAACGGCGCTCGGGAGCTTTGCTGCCCATCAAATCGGCGCCGCGCGGCAGAATAACAGGGGACAGCTTGATACAGCGGCGCCGGCGCGATAATCAAGTGTAATTACTTGTAACGGCCGCAAACCCGTGGCCGCGCTGGAAAAAAATGCATGCAATCCAGCCAGTAACAATCCCGGACAGGCCACACCCACGCACGCGTCGGCTGCCATGATCAAGTCCGGGGATCCCGTCCGAACTTCCTGCGCAACTCGCCCTCGCCCGGGTGCGTGAAATGGCAGCTGCAACAGAACTCACAGCGACCGGGTCGGGAGAAGGTATTCTCCGATCTTGGTTCGATAGGATTCAGGAATTGCTGTAGCACGGCGGTGTCGATTGTCGAATTGCACCAGCACGGCCTCGAAGCTCGTTGCCCGTGCCCAAGATTCGCCGGTCTGCAACTCGTGCAGCAATGTGATGGATTTTTCCCCCATCCGCAGCACGCTGGTAACGATGCGCACTGCCGCATCGACTGGCACCTCGCGCTCATACTGAATCACATTCTTGACATCGACCCAGCCCAACTCGGCATCACGTCGCCATCGATAGCCAAACCTGTTCATCATGTTCCAGGTCGCGGCATCGAACATTGCTGCTGAGCGCGCCGTGTTCAGGTGCCCCATGAGATCGCAGTCGACGCCATGCACGATCGCGGTGTACGTGATCGTGCCACCGGCTAGATCGCCTTCATTCACTGAGCCAGTCATTGCCTGCCCTCCCCGGCACCCGCAGTCAATCAGGTCGCATCCTTGTGACCTTTTACTCGTGTCAAGACGCGCCCCGCCAGTGCCAAGGTGCGCTCGCCATCGTCCACAGCGAACTGGCCGTTGATCAGCACGTAGTCCACCCCCGAGGGATACACGCTTGGCTCTAGATACGTCGTGCGGTCACGCAGAGCTGTCATGTTGAGAACCACGAGATCGGCCTTGACACCAGCGGCGAGCCGACCGCGGTCATCGAGACCGAGAATCTGTGCGGGCAGAGATGTTGCCGCGCGCACCGCATGCTCCAGCGTGTCCACCTTACGTTCAACACTATAGTGCGCCAGCCGGCGGGGATAGGATCCGAAGACTCTGCGGTGCGTATCGGCATATTTGTCCGCTCCGATTGCCTCCTCCGGCAGGACTATCCAGCCGTCGGTGGACATGGCGCACCAATCGAGTTTATAAAATGCCTCGATGTCCTCCTCAGCCATGCTCAGAGAACGCATCCGCGCACCACCCGGGTATAGCGGATCGCCTTCGTGTTGGAGTGCGATCGCTAGACCCAGCTCGCCCAGTCCTCGCATCTTCATGAGTTGCGCATATGTCTGGCCGATGTATGTCGGATCTGTATAGTCCAGGACCTGAATATTCCCCGCCCCGCCCTTCAAGCCGATCTGATGGCGAACATCCGCGACCAGGTCCTGCATCTGACGAGGACTTGCAGCCGCAAGCAGACTGTCGAGCGCCTTCCTGTAATCGAGCGACCCCTCGACGTCTTCCAGATCTTTGCCGGGGACGCCGAAAGCCCAAGGCGGCAGTGCCACGAAATGGCCATCCGAACTGCTGCTGCTGTACGGGTAGACGTCCATGTACACGCGCGCTCCGCGGTCCCGAGCAGCCTGTAACCTGGCAATCAGCCTTGAAGCCTCGCCCCGATATCCAGGCCCCCATGCCTTGAAGTGGGTGAAGACGACTTTGACGCCGGTCGTCTCTGCCACCTGCAAAGTCTCGGCTATCGACCCATCGAGCGTCGGTGGACTGATTCCCTTGCTCTGGCCGGGCCGATACCACATCGGGGCGGATCCCTGGCTGCGCAGGTGCGGGATGAAGATTGCGTCGAATTCCCGCAGCACGCGTGCCAGCGCCAACTGCTCTTCCAGAGAGGAATCCCGTGCGCGCTCGTACTCCAGGCCGAGCGACAGGCCGAATGAATGCTTCTGCTGCAGGTCGTGACGAAGAATGGCCTGCATGCGCTTGATTTCAGCCCGCGAGGCGCGACGGTGAACGTCGCCCTTCATCACACGCTCACGCAACCCACTATGACCGTTCATGGGTACTACATTCACGCCGAAGCCCTTGGCAGTGAGCTTTCTCATGAGCTCCTCTAGCGGTTCAGCCTGACTTCCATCCGGGTTGATCACGGCCGTGGTCACGCCCTGCGCGACGAAATTTTGCGCGGCCCGCCGCCTCACGTCGCTCGAAAGCAGGCCTTGTTCGCCATTGTCACCGTCGGCAATGTGCGCATGCATATCGATGAAACCTGGTGCAACGATCCTGTCGCTAGCATCGACGATGCGAGCAGCGGTCGCCCCGCCCAGATCGCCGACGGCGACGATCCGGTCCGCGTCGATCGCCACATCGGCTCGATACCGTTGCTTGCCAGTCCCGTCGACGATCATCCCATTACGTATGAGCACATCGAAGTGGGCTGCCGCGGCCGGGGTGTGCATCCCGGCTCCGAACACAATGGCGAGGGCCGACGCCGCAGCTGCATTGATCCTGCGCCGCGGCACATGGCCGAGCAGTTTCACTGCCACTGGGTGGCGCTGTGGCGCAAGCAACCGCGTGTGGTTTCGAAGAAAACCCCGCACGCCGCGCCTCGCCTTAGTTTCGTTGGTCACGCGCGGTAACACCGCCGAGGACCGGGAGTACCAATCGAGATCGCTGTCCGTCATCATGATGCACCTTGTTGACCGCAATCTTCCAGGTGGAGAGATTCGCATTCACGCCACCCAGGTTCAGATTGCGGTCGAACCGCGGAAAGTTGCTGCTTGCGACTTCCAGTCGAATCCGATGCCCCGCCTTGAACACGTTGCTGGTCGCACCCAGCGGAATCGTGACCTCATAGACCTGCCCGGGCTCCATCCATACTTCTTTGTCCTGCCCCTGCCGGTAGCGTGCACGGATGATCGACTCGAGCACGTTGAAAGCGCGCCCATCGGGATAGACGTCGACGAGTTTCACCGTGAAATCCGTGTCGACCGCGTCCGAAGAGACGTATAGCACGGCCCGTGGATCTCCCGTCACGTCGAGGTCTCCGGCAAGCACCTCGGAGGTATATACGAGCACGTCGGCCCTGGCTTCGACAGGACGTTGATCGAGCGCTCCGGAGCGGGCGTCCGGCGTACCGGTGCAACACATGGAGCCGCCGCGCGAAGGAGTCGGATTGGCCGGATCATAGGTGTACGAATCGAAAGCCGAAGCATCGGCGGCCGGCGGTTCGCCCAGAAGCACACCATCGCCGTACAGACTGTTCGCTCGTCCGCCGCTTTCGAGGTAGTACATTTTCTCCACCACTCCCGGCGCCGGCCAGCCTGATGTCTCGCGCCAGCGATTCTCACCCATGGCGTAGTACCTGACCTTCGGCCAGCCGCCGATGGCCTGTTGCGCGGACTTGCTGCCTTTGAGCCAGGCATCGAACCATGTCAGGTAGGTGGTACGATAGTCGTATCGTGTGTCGCCAACCTCGCGATCGCCCGCCAGCGCTTCCTGCGCGGCGTCGAGTTCGGAACCGCAGTGAGTATGCGGACTGATGATGGCGAACTGATTCTCACGCGCGAGCTTCGAAACCGAGTGCTCCCGGAAGTGATTGAACTGCAGCAGCGTCATGTCGGCGCCGAAGTCATACCAGGAATTGATGAACAGCGCCGGCACGTCGGACCTGTAACTCTCCGTCATGTAAGGCAGCGCATCCCAGTAGGAACTGGTGGGTGCACTCGCGACATTGTCCTCGAAGTCAGTGAAGATCAGCCCCTGCGCCGCCAGGGCATCCTTCATCGGCAAATGCCACGCTGCTTTCCAGAAATCCACGGTTGGCGCCTGGCGCTCGTTGGGCCAGTGGGCTGCGGTCGCGTTGTACTTGTCGCGCGGCAGATCCGCAGGCAAGCGCGCGAAATACTTACCACCGTTCTTAGCGAACCAGCCGATGCTCTGTGCCCACTCCACCGCCCCGCCATTGCGGCTGCCGAAGTAGCGATAGTTTCCGCCGAGAGAACCCACGGAACTGCCCGAAGCTTGAGGAATCAGCGCTTTCAGGGCCGGGTGCTTTGTTTGCGCCATAAATATCTGCACATCGCCCTGGTACGAACATCCATACGCGCCCACGTTACCGTTCGACCAGGGCTGCGCGGCGAGCCAGTCGACGGTGTCGTATCCATCGTTCGCATCGCCTCCGGAAGTTACATAGCGCCCTTCGGAAGCGAACCTGCCGCGCTTGTCCTGGGCGACGACAACGTAGCCGTGGCGCGTGAAGAATCGCAAGATCGATTGCGGATCCGCATGTTGCTTCGCGTATCGTTCCTTGTTGTATGGCGTGCGCATGAGAATAGTCGGTGCCCGCGCCCCCGCGAACGAATCTGGAAAATACACGTCGGTCGCCAGACGCGCCCCGTCGCGCATTTCGATGAACACGTTCTTCTCGACGCGGCCTCCAGCAGAGGGCACGTCGGATGCCCACAGTGACGAGCAACTGCACAGACTGAGGATCACGAGCACGATCGATCGTTTTTTCATGATGATGCCTCCACGGTACAATGCTTTCGCAGATTGAAAAAAACGTACCCAAGCGCCGCCCAGACCAATATGAGCGTCCATTCCAGCGGGACGATGGCTTGGGCACGAGTAAGCGGCTCGCATAGTGCGATCAGCGACATGCAGGCCGATCCGATGATTCCGATAACCAGCGCCGCCTTCCCGCCCGGCGCGCGAAATTCAGCGCAGCGATTGGCACTGAATCGCTCGCGCATGCGCAGCCGCATCAATCCAGCGCATGCGAGCACGAAGGTGAATGCCAGACAGATCGAAGCCATGTTGACCAGCGGAAGAACAGCGCCTTTACCGAGAAGCATTCCAGCCAGGCTGCACACACCCACGAACAGCACAGCCGCGCCAGGCGTGGCATGAACCTCGTGGACGCGTGCAAACCGCGGAGGCGCGAGTCCCGCTCTGGCTTGCGCCATGATCATCCGCGCCGCCATCATGGCCATGGCGTTCCAGGTCTTGAGCAGCGACAACGCCGCCGCCAGCAGGATCACCTTGGCGAGAGCCCCACCGGGAAGCACGTCGCGCATCGCGACGGCCGTGGCTAGCTCGCTGCCGACCAGATCGGTCCAAGGGCCGGTCATGGATGCACACACGATCACGGCGATGTAGAACATCGCCGCGAAGAGAACCGAACGCACCATCATTCGAGCAAGTACGCGCACGCCGACGCCCGCCGCGCGCTCTTCAACCATCTGTGGGATGGCTTGAAAGCCGTTCAGGAAGAATGCCGTATTGGCGAAGATCCACATCGCGCCAAGCCACCACGGCGCCTCGCCCAAATCGCTGAGCAGGGGCACAAGGTTCGCCGCATCGCCACGCCAGAACGCCGCCGCCAGCGCGATCAGCGTTACCGCAAGAAAGCCATAAGTAACCACGCTGTGCACTCGGACGGCGATGCGTACGTCGCGGTAGTTGATCCAGGTGATCAGCACGACTCCGAGTGCTCCGGCTAAGAGCGCGCCCGCCGTGATGTCCTGACCGAACAGGCTGTAGAGGACCGGTCCTGTGAGAGCGGGGAGCAGCGCCTGGAGCATCCATGGCAAAGCGATCGCTTCGAAGGCGGTCACTGCGATCAGATACAGAGTGACGAACCATCCAACTAGGAAGCCCACCCGGGGCCCGAACAACTTGTGAGCGAATATGAACTCGCAGCCGGCTTCTGGCATGCGCACCGAGAGCTCGGCGTAAACGGCCGCGATGAAACCCATGAATACGGCACCGGCGAGAAACGCAAGGGCTGCACCGCCTGGCCCGGCGATACGCAGCCAATCGCCCAGTACGACGACCCAAGCCGAGCCGATGATCGCGCCGAACGCGAGTGCAAAGTATTGAAACCGACCGATCGCACGACGCAATGTGGCCGGCTGCAGCGCTGCCGCAGCCACCGTCTCGCCTGACCAGTCGGCACGGGTGTTCACGCCGCGGCCTGTCGCTTCAGTCCCAGCATGTCACGGGCTTCATCCGGCGAAGCGACCTCACATCCTAAATCGCGAATGATCCGCACCGCGCGCTCGACCAGCTGTCCATTGGTAGCAAACACACCGCGCTCGAGATAGAGATTGTCCTCGAGGCCCACCCGCGCGTGCCCGCCCAGCAAGACGGATTGCGCCACCATCGGCATCTGCATGGCGCCGATGCCGAATGCGGCCCACAGCGCGCCCGGAGGCAGCAGCCGCTTGAGGTACAGAATGGTTTCCACGTCCGAGGGCAACCCCCAGCGCGAGCCGAGCACCATCTGATAAAACGGCGGCAGCTCGAACAGGCTCTCGGCGACCATCTGGTTCGCGAACAACACGTCACCAGGCGCGAACACTTCGATTTCGGGTTTGACGCCGAGTTCTTTGAAGGTGCGCGCCATGCGGCGCAAGGTGCCCTGGCTGTGCAGATAAACGTATTCCTCGTCCCCGTCCTTCTGGTTCTGCGTGGTCACATCCAGCGAGCATACTTCCGGACGGTTCTCGCGAATATGACGCGTACGGTTCTCTACCGTGCCCACATCCGTTCCGGGGCCGCTGACCGCGTCGTTGTCATCGCTCGGGATGTACTTGGCGCCGCCGCCGCAGGTGAGATTGAGAATGCAGCGCAGTCCGAGAGCGCGCACTCTTTGAGTCAGATCTTTGAACAACAGCGGATCACGCGATCCATTGCCATTGTTCGGGTCCCGCACGTGCAGATGCACCGCGGTAGCCCCTGCCTCCTGCGCTTCCATCGCAGCTGCGGCGATTTGTTCCGGTGTCACCGGGAAAGCCGGATGCTTACGGTTGTATCGATTCTCGCCGGTGACGGCGCAGGTCAGAATTACTTTTCGCTTCATGAGACGCTCCGCAGGGTGCCGCATTTGCAGGCACATGCCAGCGCCTGCTCGTGTTTCATTATTATAATAATCATTATATTATTTAAACAAGACTTCCAGAGCGGCAATGAGAGAGTTCACCGGGTCGCCGCGCAGCAGAACGTGCGCGGGCTAGCGTGCACGTGCTGTGCGAAAAACCTCTGGCCCTTTCGATCGAGGAATGTGTGGGCATGATTTCGGCGTGCCGCGAGAGTGGGGTCCAGCTCTGCTATGGCGCGTCTTATCGCTATCTTCCCGCACTCATCGCGGCACGCGAGATCATCCTCAGCGGCCAGCTCGGAGAGATTCTTCTGCTGCGGGAAAGCTGCATCGGCGGCAGCGGATCGCAGAACCGGCAGACTCTCGGTCCGCACCACTTCCCGCCCGGCGGTCCTGGTGGCTCGTCCATGGGCCTGATCGATCATGGCATCCACCTGATCGACACATTCTCCTGGTTGATGGATGCTCCGTGCGCAGGGCGTTCGGACGCGGCAACATTTCCGCGGCACCACAAAGTCCCGAATTCATGGTCATGGAATTCGACAACGGCGCAATCGGACACCTGCTGTACGAGGACGGAACGTACGCGACCGAGCTTCCGATCGAAGGCGCGTTCTCGTGGGGCGGTGGATGGGACGCCCATGGAATCACTCCACCTGGAAAATGGCAGGCGTTTCCGGGATCCATCCATGTACATGGCTCCACAGGAGCTTTGCGGATTCAACATTACGCGAATCACCTGTACTGGATAGACCAGACAGGCGTGCGACAGGTCGAACTCGCCGGCGCGCCGATGCCGGGAAACTTCCGTCTGCAGATGGAAACATTCGCGGCAGCGGTGCTGCGCGGACAGCCTTCGCCCGTGCCCGGCGAGGCCGGCCTGGCGGCCTGCCGCGCTCTGCTCGATGTCTACTCCAATCCCTGGACAAAGCCGTGAGAAGCTCTTGTACCATGGGGCCACCGAAGCTGCAGAGGTAGGTTGATGTCGAACGGGCGCAAAAAGGGCGATCACGGCGCACGTCGCCTGCAGATCGCGGAAGCTACGTGCAACGTGATACTCAAAGCCGGCGTCGAGCGCGCCGGCATTGCGGACATCGCCCGTGAGATGGGATGCTCGACAGGCGTTCTGATGCACTATTTCGAATCCAAGGCGCAGATGCTGCTGTATGCGAAGAATCTGCTTTTCGATCACGTCTACGCGGCCGTGCAGGCCGCTGGTGCGGAGCATTCCGGTCTGGAGATGCTGCACGCGATGGCCATGGAACTGGTTCCCGTCGATCCCGCCGCGATCGACCGCTGGCGAGTTCTGACGGCGTTCAACGGCATGGCGATCGGCAGTCCCGAGCTGCAGAAGGCGCAGGCGAGCCGCAACGCCCGATTCGCAAAACTGTTTTCTTCTGCAATCAGGCGCCTGCAGCGCGCGCAGATCCTTCCAAGCCGCCTCGACCCATTCGTGGAAGGCGCGGGCATCGTGGCGTTGGTGGATGGCATTGCCGGCCAGATCGTCATGGATCCGCGCGTATGGCCGGTGAAGCGCACCGGTGAATTGATACAACGGCATTTGCACACCCTGCTCCACGCACCCAGATAACGACTGGTTCATGGCGGCCAGGACTCAATACGCCGTATTCATCTGGATCGGCCGGGCAATACAGACCGGTGGGCGCTCTCGGGTACCACGGCCGGTACGGCGGGCTGATTCAACGAGCGCTCCAGAAAATCGCTCAGATCGCTTCGCAACTCGTTGCGTGACGCTTCGTGCACGTAGAAGCTATGCCCGGCCTCGTAGTACGTGAAGTGCACGTTGCGTCGGACTGGTTCGGGCAGTAGCAGGGCTCTGATCGTCGACTCCGCGGCGAAGAACGGCGTGGCGAAATCGTAGTACCCGCAGGCGACCCACACTTTCAGATAGGGATTGCGGATCATCGCCTTGCGCAAATCTTCGGCCGCGTTGATGAAGCCGTCGAACCCGTCACCAAAATTCCAGGCGACGCCCCGCGTTGCGCCGTATCGCTGGTAGATCCGCTCCGATTCGAAACCAAGCTCGGCGCGAATGTAGTGATTGAACGCTGCCGAGACCGGCCCGAAGACGCCCTCATTGGTCGGATCGTAATCCCAGGTGTGCATGCCCGGCGTGTACGGCAGACCCACGTAGCGCGCGTCGAAGCGCCCGGCGATCCGCTCCTGTTTCTCGAGCAACTTTGTGAGAAAAGCGGTTGATGGTACCCGCAGCTGACGCTGCTCGAAAAATTCGGCGGGCAGACTGGTCAGCCGGCTGAGTTCCCGCGCCACGTTGCGTTGGTCGGCACTCGGTAATTCCGAACCCTGTCGCAACGCAAATGCATAGTCGCGCCAGGCATAAGTTCGCGCTTCGGCGACTACATCTTCGAGATTTCGGCTCTGGAACTCCGCAGAGAGTTTCCCATGGCGCCATGCCGCCGCCGTATACGTCGGCAGGATGTTTATATAGGGCTCGTCGTTCTGAGGCGTGAATGAGGTCATCGCCAGATTCAAAGCCGGCGACACGAGAATCACCCCGTTGAGGTAGATGCCGTAGCGGTCCTGCAAGTGCTCGGCGAGACCCGCAGCACGAGCTGCTCCGTAGCTTTCGCCGAGGATGAACTTAGGTGAAAGCCAGCGTCGTTCACGCGTCAGGTAGCGCTGGATGAACTCTCCCGTGCTGCGAACGTCCGCGTGATACCCGTAAAAGCGCTGTGCATCCCCCTCATCGACCACGCGGCTGTAACCGGTCGAGACAGGATCTACGAACACCAGGTCGGTACGCGAAAGCCAGCTTGCTTCGTTGTCCACCAGACCATAGGGCGGCGACAGCGCCTCGCCCTGCGGCGAAAGCAAAGCTCGACGCGGCCCGAGCCCGCCCAGATGCAACCATATCGCCGAAGACCCTGGTCCGCCATTGAAGATGAACGTCACCGGCCGCTGCTCCCCAGCCGCACTCATGGTGTAGGCCACATAAAACATCCGCGCCGTGGTTTTTAGCCCTTCAGCCACGGGGCGAGCCTCGCTGCTGGCTACCTTCAGATCGATATAGCCAGCCGTGGCGCGATAGGCGGCCGTTCGCCCCTCGATCACTAGCTCGTGACTCGTCACCGCCTGCTCTGCAGAGCTGCCTGCGAACGCCAGCCCGGACCAGCAGCACGCGACCATCCACGCAAAAGAACTCGCCGCTTTCATAGCTTCCGCTCGAAAAAATCCGTTGTCGCCGCCAACGCTTTGAGCCAGCTTCCATAGAGCAGGAAAGAGTGAGCCTCGTTCGGCAGGACGAGTTGCTCGAGCTCGACGCCAGCGCGCCGCAGCTCCTCGACGGCTCGAACCATGTTGAAAAATGGCACGCTGCGATCGTCATCACCATGAATCATCAGTATGGGCGAGCGCCAGCGACTCACCGCCGCAAGGGGACTTGACTGATACGCGAGACGATTGGAGTGGAAAGCTTCCTGGTCCGGGTCATATGCACGCATTAGTATGGACAAGGGATGATGCGAGCGGCGCTGATCGCGCATGTCATACACGCCGTGGATGCTGACGCCCGCGCGGAACAGATCCGAAGCGCGTGCCAGGCCCAGCGCGGTCATCATTCCACCGTACGACCCACCCATCAGTCCGATGCGCTCGGGGTCCACATCGCTTCGAGCGCGAAGATACTGCCCGGCACCGATGATGTCATTGAGGTCCGAAGCACCATATTGACCGTAATCCGCGGTCTCACGGAACGCCAACCCATAACCGGTGCCACCGCGGAAGTTCACTGAAAGAACCACGTAACCATGGGTCGCGAGGTGTTGCAGCAGCGAGTACATGTAAGAGTAGTAGTGTTCGAAATGGAAGCCGAGCAGCATCTGATTCTTCGGCCCGCCGTGGACGAACACCACCGCCGGCCGCTTCTCGCCAGTCTTCGTGGGCGGTTTGCTGAGCACGTAGCCTGACGCCGCGCGCCCGTCCGCCGCGGGGAACTCGACCGCGGTGGGTTGCAGCAATTGCTCGCGAGGATCGAATGAAAACGGCTCGGGCCCCAATGCCTTGGTAGCACCGCTCGCCTGCCGCACGAACGCTCGCACCGGGTGATGAGCGTCCGAACCCAAATAGGCGAACGCTCCGGTATTTGACAGTGGCACCGGACTGGACTGTATCCCCCCAGCGGAAGTAAGAGCCGTGGCTGATCTTGCCGGTTGCGTATCCACTCGCCAGATGCGGCGCCTTCCCAGATCGCCGTGATTCGAGGAGTAGAGGATCCTCTTACCATCAGGTGTCGCAGCAACGTACTCCACCTCACCTTCGCCCGGCGTGAGCAGCCGCGGTTCGCCACCGTTCACGGATATCGCATACAACTGCAACCATCCGCTCCTTTCCCACGGAAAGATCAGCGATCCCGCAGTGTCCCAGATAAGCTGATCGCGAGCGGCGACCGGCATGAAGCGGCTACCATCGCCGCGATGGGCTCGCCAGAGCTCCCGGGTATCCTTGCTACGCACGTCAACAATGCGGATGGAGAACGGCTCCGCCGAGCGCCTCGGTGTATCGAAGTCGCCGTTGTCCGCCGGGATTCGCACAAACGCCAGATGCCCGCCCTCCGGCGACCACACCGGATGCACGTCCGTATCGGTGCTTGGATCCAGATACGTAAGCCTGTTGGCTGCCAACTCGTACACGGCGACAAAGGAATGCGTGCCACGCTGACTGACGAACGCAATCATGCTGCCGTCGGGCGACCAGCGCGGCGCTGCCACCACTCCGTTGTCCTCGACAACTTTAGCTTCGTCACCACCGCCCTCGTCCATGAGGTAGAGATCGCCATCGCGGAGAAATGCCGTTCGCCCGCCGCGTGGCGCAACGATGGGATATCGGCCCCTCGTGAGCGGCCGCGCAGACCGCCCTGCAACCTCGACGCGCCAGATCTGTTGCAGAAGCGGTATGGGATCGAGCGCAGCGTTGGTCGGAACAGCGCCGTTGCGTTGCAGATCTCCTCCGCGCGTGAAGAGCAACCCTTCGGCATCCGAGGTCCAGGTCAGGTCCGCCAGCCCCAGCCCATCATCCTCGAATTCGGCTGTCGCGCGCTCACGCCACCCCGGCGCCTCGGCGACGTAAATCGTACGCCGACCTGCTGTCGAGACGACCCACGCAATCTTGTCGCCGCTGCCATCGACGACTGGCATCGAGGCAAGCGGCGCCCCCATCAGCTCACCCAAGTCTGGCGCTACCGCCGCTGCAACCCCCACCCCCAACACCAGCGTGGCAAGCACCGATACGGGGACCAGGAACCGCCTGATTCCAAATGAACGTACCACCCCGATACATCGCATGCTTCGCTGCAACGGCGCGGCAATGCCGCGACCGATCAGTATCGCCATGCAAGGCTCAATCGAACGCGACGCGGATTACCCGGCAACACCCGATACTCATTGTTCGACCCTGGGAAATATTCCTCATCGAGCAGGTTGTTGATATTGAGCTGCAGGCGAAAGCGGTCCCACTCATAATCGACAGCCGCATTGACCAGCGTGTAGGACGGCAATTCGAAAGACCGGATCTCTCCCGGACCGACGAATTGTGGAGCCAGCACAGTCTTGCCGAGCTGCGAGCTGTAATAGCTGCCTCCGATGCTGAACGACAGTCCCTGCAGCGGACCGGAGGCGACTGCATACTTCGACCACAAGCTGAACGTCGTCTTCGGCACGCCCTGGAATGCCGACCCCATCTGCAACCGAGTGTCATTCACTACTTCCGTATCCGTGTACGCGTACGTGGCAATGACCTCCCAGTTGGGACGTACCTGCATGTGGCTGTCTATCTCGAAGCCCCTGCTGCGCTGCTCGCCCGTCAACGTGACGAATCCAGGATTCAACAGGTCGGGCTGACGCACGTTCTCTCTGCGCAGTTCATACAGTGAGATGGTGCTATTGATGCGATTATCGAACAGTCCCGTCTTGATACCCGCCTCGTACTGCACGCCCTGCTCCGGATCCGCACTGTCACCGCCAGCCACCAGCGCATCGAACTGGCCGCGAAAGGCCTCGCTGTAGCTGGCGAATGCAACGACGTCGGGAATGATCTCGAAGGTCAGACCCGCGTTGGGCGCAAAGGCACTGCCGCTGCTCATACGGACTTGACCGACATCCGTTGTATCGAAGGCCCAACCGCCTTTCTCGTGCTGATAGCGGCCACCAATCATGACGCTGAGCCGATCCGTCAGCTCCATGCGGTCCTGGACATAGAAGCCCAATGGCTCCGCCCGACGCGCGCTGCGCAGAACGTACAGGTCGGGCATTGGCGCCTCGCCAAGATCGGTCCGATCGAACAGGTCGATCGGCATCATGCCCGGAATCAGATCACTTTCCCTCTCGGTCGTGTAAGCGCGCGCGTGCTCGAAGTCTGCACCCACCGTCAGGTAATGCGATACGCCGCCGGTAGAAAATTCGAAATCCAGTCCCGCGTCGATCGCAAACCGTCTGTCTGCGGCGTGGTCGATGTAATAGGGGAAGCGATAGAACGTACGCATGTCCGCATCGAGCGTCCACCCATAGAGGAGTGCGTCCCAAGAGGTGTCACGATGTGCGAAACGCGCATTCTGACGGAATGAAACTACATCATTGAACCGATGCATGAACTGATATCCCACCGTCCAGGTGCTATCGCGCACGACACCAGGATCATTGCCGTTGCCGATGAAGCGGTCGATCGGAATCCTGCCATTGGGGTTCGGCAACACGGTGCCCTGCGCCGGGATAGGAAAAGCGACCTCACTTCGATTGTGCTGGTAGCTGGTAAGCAAGGTCACGCGGGTATCGTCCGATATCTCCCAGGTGAGGGAAGGGGCGGCATAGAAGCGTTCCAGCCCGTCGCTGTGCTCGACGAATGTCCCCTCCTCGCGATATACCACTGGCAATCTCGCGTACACGGTCTGGTCGGAGTTGAGGGAGCCACCAAAATCCACGGCGCCCTCCTTGAAATCGTGCTGTCCGCCCGTCACCGAGGCGTCAAAGAAAAATTTCTGTCGCGGTTGCTTGGTGACGATATTGACCATACCGCTGAGCAGGCCTCCGCCATACAGCGTCCCTGAAGGTCCCTTGAGCACCTCGACGCGATCCACGCCGAACAGCTCTACGTTGAGATTCACCGCTCCCGCGTCCGCGGTGCGCAGGCCATCAACGTAGGTGGTACTGGAGAATCCTCTCACGCGAAAGAAATCCCAGCCGGTGATGTGGCCACCGACCTGGACGCCACCCACGTGGCGCAGAGCGTCCTCCAGGAGGTCCGCACCGATATCGTCCAGCAATTGTGCCGATAGAACTTGAATGTTTTGCGGGATCTTGAGGATCGGTGTATCCATTTTTGTCGCTGCGCGCGTGCGCGCTCCGCGCACGATGACTTGGCCGAGCACTTCCCCATCCGCATCCTCACTGGGCGAATCCGCCGCCGCACCCGAGGCTGGAGCCAGATGCTGTGCGGTGCCGGGTGAAGTCGCCGCTTCGGTCATGGCCAGTCGTGTGAAAGCGACCGGAGAAACCGCGGCACTCGTTTCGCTCTTCTTCACCAGGATGGCGCCGGATGCGGTCGTAGAAAACGTCAGGCCGGTCCCCTCCAGCACGCTGCGTAGCGCCTCCAGCGCCGAATACGCCCCACGCACGCCGCTGGTGCGTTTCTCGTCGACGATATCAGGCGTAAACAGGATCTCACGGCGGCTCTGTCTGGCGAACTCGCTCAGCGCACTCGCCAGACTTTGCTCCTGTATGGAGAACTCGCGCTTGCGCGCGTCCTCAGCTTTGGCAGGCGTGACAGTGCCCATCAATAGGACCGAACAAGCGCCCGCGGCTACGCTTCTCAGCGGCATGCTCAGAAATACCATCTCTCCCCCTCGACTGTTCTCACCGCAAACTGCAGTGCATGGGGTAAGACGTGCGAGTAGCGAAAACCCGAACGACACGCTCAACTCTCTGCATCGCCCGTTCCCGTCCGTACGGGGGTGCGTTGCGAACCGCTTGCCGTACCGAGCAGAATCGTGGCCTCGTCCCGATATACGATCCGTATGTCGAAATAGGCGGTGAGCGCGTCCACGAAAGTAGCGGGATCACCGGTCGAAAATGCTCCGCTGATCAGCAGGTCGCCCAATGCCGGTGTCACGAGCTTCACTTGCTGCGGCGAATAGCGATTGACCTCAGCGACCGCATCGGCCAGACGCGAACTCTCGAATATCAGCTGACCATCGCGCCAACTGACCAGTCGTTGCGGATCCGCCAAGCGCACTCTGTCAAATCGGCCTGCGCCCAGGGTCAACTGCTCACCAGCGCTCAGCGTCGCGACCGGATGCGAAGTGTCCTCCGCCTGTTCCACTCGAACCACACCCTCGAGCATGGTCACCTTGACGTTCTGATCGTACAGGCGAACCTCGAATGCAGTGCCTACGGCGACGAGTCGACGACCCTGCGACTCCACCACGAACGGTCTTGCATCGCCTTTCGCCACTTCGAACAGGGCCTGTCCGCGCGTCAACACGACCCGTCGCTCTTTGGCATCGTAGAGCGAAATTAGCTCACTGCCAGTGTTCAGAGTGATTGTGGAACCGTCATCGAGAGCAATCTCACGCCGTTCGCCGACTCGTGTAACGAAACGCGTCTCGCCAGACTCGAACACCGCTTCCTGGCCGATCGGGGCAAGGTGAACCAGCGCCAGCAGCGCCGCGACTACGAGGACAGTCACGCCCAACATAGCTCGCAGCCGTATGCCACGGGGAGGGCCCAGCGCCGCACGCCGAACAGCCTCGTGGCGCAACTCCAGAATGCCGGGATCGTGCGACAACGTCCGCACCTGACGCCAAGCAAGGGCGACCGCTTCATAGGCCGTAAGATGTTGCGGCGACTCCTCGATCCAGCGGACAAACGCGGCGCGTGTCTCTCGCGTCACATTTTCACGGGTCATCTGATCGTACCAAGCCGCAGCGGTCTCGCGCAGCCCTCGGCTCTTGGTGTCGGGTATGCTCATAGGGCTACCCTCCTTGAAGCTCGAGCGTCGCGCTCACATGCGCGAGCGCCTTCGCAACGTGCTTCTCCACCGTTCGCACGGAAACGCCGTTGATGCGCGCAATGTCTGCGTGCTTCATGCCTTCAAAGCAACGCAAGACGAAAATGTCACGAGTTCGCTCCGGAAGCTCCCAGAGCGCAGCCACGACCCGAGTCATGGCTTCGACGCCAAGGATCACTCTCTCGGTGGAAACACTAACGACATTATGCATCTCACCGTTCGATTCGGCTGGTTCCTCGACCATGAATCGCTGCACCATCTCGAGCTTTCGGCAGTGATCCCTGAGCACGTTCGCAGCGCTCCGAAACACGTAAGCATCCGGGTTTTCTATCGTCTCGGTATGCCGCGACAGCTGCAGGAACACCTGCTGCACGAGGTCCTGTACATCGGCGGAGTTGCGCGTTCGCCTGCGGAAGAAGCTCAGCAGGGGGCTATAGTAGCGCTGCACCAGCTGATCCAATGTGCCGCGACGAGGGCTGGGAAGTTGCGGAGTCATTACCGTTTCACCTGCCTCGCAAGATGAGCCAGATGCTGCGATAGTGCAAGGATAGACGCTGGATTCGGGTGTTTGAGCTGCCGCCGGCAATGAGCAGGTTCGGATCTTGCGATCTCGTGCGTCTTACTCAGGTTCACCGGGTGGTGAAGCGCCCACCAGAAATCTCCCGGGAGCGATCGCGCCGGATACACAGCCGCCGCTCGGGGTCGGCACCGACTCGGCGAGTTTGGCGCCGGGCCCGGTGCCCGCGCATTAGCAGGCCCGCTAGTCAGACTGGTTCGAGCGGTCGATTGCAGCGAAGCAGCCGGGATTACCATAAATCCAGCCACTATCCGCACTCCGCATCGCCATCTGCCGCGGAACCTGCTATTTAGCGATAACAGCAACAACCATGGCGTCGAACAAGATGAACGCTACGCCAAGCGGCGAACAGCGCCACGCGCTGACGGTGCGCATCACACACTGGCTCAATGCAATCAGCTTCTGCACCTTGGTGTTCAGCGGCTACATCATCCTCTCGGCACATCCACGGCTGTACTGGGGTGACACCGGCCATTTCGGCGCGCCCTCGCTGTTCGATCTGCCACTGGCATTGAATCTGGATGATTCCGGCTGGGGCCGCAGCCTGCATTTCCTGGCGGCGTGGGCCCTGGTCATCAACGGCATCGTGTACTTGCTATGGAGTGTGTTCACAGGTCATCTGCGTCGCCGACTGCTGCCCACCGCCGAGCAACTGCAGCCCCGGCATCTGGCGGATGACATCCTGCGTCATCTTCGCTTCGAGCATGCTCCAGACGCGGCGGCACGCTACAACGTGCTGCAGAAGATCGCCTACCTGTTGGTGATCTACTTGTTGTTCCCGCTCGTGCTGCTGACCGGGCTCACCATGTCGCCGGCGGTCACGGCGGCTCACCCCTGGCTGTTCGACCTGTTCGGCGGCCGGCAATCCGCACGAACGATTCATTTCTTTACGGCATGCACCCTGATTCTTTTCCTGGTCGTTCACCTCGGTCAGGTCATCCTGATCGGCTTTCGCAGTGAAGTTCTCGCCATGATCACGGGCAAGTCCACGCCGAGGAGCACGCCATGAAGCGCCAGCTCTCGCGCCGCTCTTTCATTGCCGGCGCAACAGCCACCAGTGGCTTGCTGCTGACCGGATGTACGGACCCCATCCTGCCGCCGACGTATGGCAGCCTGCTCGGGCTCGGCGAGGCCCTGACATTCGCTTCGCATCGGTTGCTGCTGCGCAATCAGCCGCTGGCGAGGGAATTCGACCGGGGGTCCATTTCGAAAGGCTTTCCCGCGATCAACACGACCTTTCCCGAGGACGAGCTGTATCGCCGCCTGCTGCGCGGCCAGTTCGCCGATTGGCGTCTGCCGGTCGGCGGCAAAGTCGCGCGACCCATGTCCCTGTCGTTGCAGGACCTCAAGCGTTTTCCGGCCCGCACGCAGATCACCCAGCACAACTGCGAGCAAGGCTGGTCAGCCATCGCCGAATGGACGGGCGTCCAGCTCCGGCGAGTCCTCCAACACGTCCAGGCGGCGCCCGATGCTCGCTACGTGGTGTTTCGCTGCGTCGATGGCTGGTGGGACAGCATCGACATGTTCGACGCCCTGCACCCGCAAACCCTGCTGACCTATGGCATGAATGGCCAGGAACTGCCGGTGCAGCATGGCGCGCCGATACGGCTGCGCGTCGAACGGCAGCTTGGCTACAAGAGCCTCAAGTATGTGTCGAGCATCGAGGTCGTCGATCGGCTCGACCACATCGAAGATGGCAGCGGTGCCATGGTCGTCTCCTATGGCTATTCTTGGTATGCAGGCATATGACCACCAGACGCAGTTTTCTTGGACAGACAGGTTTGCTGGGCGCGGCGCTCGGCGCAGGCACGGCAAGCGCGGCAGCCGCGGCGGCCCCAGCCAATTCCAAGGAAGCGGACCTGCAGCACGCCATTGAACAGATGCCCGTGGATGACAGCCACTGTCATCCCATCTCGAAAAAGGACGCGCATACCAGCGCCGATGATTTCCTCGAGCGCCTGGCACTCTCGGCCTTCCCGGCCCCGGCCTATTTTCCGGCGGGCGTTTACGACCAGTGGCACAAGGGCGATGCCGCTACCCGGGCCCGCCTCGATAGCCAGTACGACATTGCCAAGACCCATCGCGCCATGATCTGGCATTTCTCCCAGAGCGTGTTCGTCAAGGCCATGGTCAAGGAGATGGCCTCGTTCCTGGGTTGCAAGCCGCAGCTCGATGCCGTGATCGAGGCCCGCAATGCGCGGGGGAGCGACTATTACCGCTACATGAACGAGCTGTTCCGCGATGCGCGCATCGAGAACGTCATGATCGACACGGGTTACGCCGACGGCCTGGACGCTGACGGCATGCATGCATTCGAAGCAGCGGTCGCCCCTACCAAGGCACGCTACCTGGCGCGGGTCGAAACCATTACCGATGAGTTGTTCGAGCTGGACCTCGGCTACGAGGATCTGCGGGACAAGTTCGTGGCGCGGGTGCGCGATGCACTGGATGGCACCGGCAATTTCGGCCGTCGCAGCTGGGGCATGAAATCGTACCTGCTGCCTGATATCGGCGTGATCCGCCCCACCTACGATGACACCGCGGCGGCCAGTTCGTGGCAAGCTTTCCGTGCGACGCGCGGCAAGCAATATCAGGACAGGAATGAGGCGACGCAGCGTGGCAAGGTGCTGCGCGAACGATTGCTGACCCTAGCTCTGGAGGAATGCCTGGAGCGCGACATGCCGATGCAGTTCCATACGGGCGACGGTGAAGCGCCCTCGGTCACTTTGCGTAACCAGCACGCGTACTACCTGGAGGAAGTGGCGCGTTTCGACAAGGATGGCCTGCTGCGACAGCCAAAGATCATACCCATCCACGCCGGCTATCCTCTGGTGGATGAGGCGGCCTGGCTCAGCCATCTGTATGTGAACGTGTACTTCGAGATATCGCTGATGAACCCGTTCATCCACCAGGGTCTGCTGGCGCGCTTCCTGCAGATCATGGAGGCGGTGCCATTGTCGAAAATCCTGTTCGGCAGCGATTCCTACCATGTGCCGGAGATGTACTGGCTGGCGGCGCGCTGGGGCAAGCGCTACCTGGCACGAGCGCTGACGGTTTATGTGCGCGACGGCCTGCTGAGCACCGACGAAGCGCTGGAAGCGGCCAGAATGGTCCTGCACCTGAACAATCGACGCCTGTATCGCCTCGACTCGGCCTGAGCCGCTCAAAAGTACCAGAGGCCACCGCGCGGCCCCGACGACAGTCCGGGCTCTTTATTCCGGCGCCGCCTGGACAAATTGTCCAACGGCGCTTTTCATGACGCCGTCCGGCCGCTATAAGTCTCCACCCCCGGCTGGTACTCGCCCTGACGACCGACCTCATATGACTTCGCGCCTGACTCTGTTTCGCCGCCTAGCGCTGGCGGGTGTCATTCTCGCCTTCGGGGTGGTGGTGCTCGGTGCGTGGGTGCGGCTGAGCGCCGCCGGCCTCGGCTGCCCGGACTGGCCGGGTTGCTATGGTCATCTGTCCGCCGGCCAGGCATCCCAGAACCTGGACACCATCAGCCAGGCCTTTCCGGAGCGCCCGTTCGAATACCACAAGGCGGTCAAGGAGATGGTGCACCGGTACTTCGCCTCCGGCCTGGGCCTGCTGATCCTGACGCTGGCGGGGCTCGCAATCGCCAACCGACGCGATCCCAACCAGCCGGTGGCACTGCCCATCGCCCTGGTGGGGCTGGTCATTTTCCAGGGGCTGCTCGGCATGTGGACGGTGACCCTGCTGCTCAAACCGCTGATCGTGGTCCTGCATCTGCTGGGCGGCCTGACCACCTTGTCATTGCTGGCCTGGCTGGCCATCGATCCCGAGCGGCGCGCCCGCCCGAGGGAGGAAGTGGGACTGCGCCGGCTGGCCCTGGTGGGCCTGGCCATGCTGGTGCTGCAGATCGCGCTGGGCGGCTGGACCAGCAGCAACTATGCCGCGCTGGCCTGCCCCGACTTTCCCACCTGCCAGAACGTCGCCTGGCCCACCATGGACCTGAAAGACGCCTTCGTGCTGTGGCGCGGCCTGGGGATAGATTATGAAGGGGGGGTGCTGGACCATCCGGCCCGGGTGGCCATCCATTTCGTGCACCGTCTGGGCGCCGTGGTCACGGCGCTGCTGCTGATCGTGCTGAGCCTGCAAGTCTGGCGCAAGGCCCGCAATACCTCCCTGCGCCTGGCGGGCACGGCCGTCGGGGCCATCCTGGTGTTGCAACTGATCGTCGGACCGGTCATGGTGGTCAAGGCCTTGCCGCTGTGGCTGGCCACCGCTCACAATGGCATCGCCGCCCTGCTGCTGCTCAGCATGGTGCGTCTGAACCGGATGCTGCGGCCCCTTCCTCCCCGACTTTGAGCACCGCAGCGCGCGACTATCGTGTCTTCCGTGGAAACCACCTCTTCCGTGCAACACGCCACCTGGCGCGACTTTTACGAGTTGGGCAAGCCCAGGGTGGTCATCCTGATCGTCTTCACGGCGGTGGTCGGCATGTTCCTGGCCGCGCCGGGGCTGCCGCCACTCAACGCCCTGCTGATCGGCACGCTGGGCATCGCACTGGCCGCCTCGTCGGCGGCAGCCGTCAACCATGTCCTGGACCGCCGCTTCGACGAACAAATGGCGCGGACCCGCAACCGGCCGTTGCCTACCGGCCATGTCACCAGCCGGCAGGCCTTGAGCTACGCCACCGTGCTGGCGGTGCTGTCGATGGCGTTGCTGTGGATCTGGGTGAACCCGCTCACCGCCCTGCTGACGTTCTGTTCGCTGATCGGCTACGCCGTCATCTATACGGTCTGGTTGAAACATGCCACGCCGCAAAACATCGTGATCGGCGGGGCGGCCGGCGCGGCGCCACCGGTGCTCGGCTGGACCGCGGTCACCGGCAATCCCGACCCGCATTCGCTGCTGCTGTTCCTGATCATTTTCGCGTGGACACCGCCGCATTTCTGGGCGCTGGCGATCGCACGCCGCGATGAGTACGCCAAGGCCGGCATTCCCATGCTGCCGGTGGCCTATGGCACCGATTTCACGCGCCTGCACATCCTGCTGTACACCATCCTGCTGGTTATCGTGACCCTGCTGCCCTATCTCACCGGCATGAGCGGCCTGATCTACCTGGCCGCGGCGCTGGTCCTGGGGGGGATCTTCTTGTATTACGTGCTGCGGCTCAACCAGCTGCGCAGCGACACCAGCCTGCCGATGCGCACCTTCGGCTACTCGATCTCGTACCTGGCCATTCTGTTCATCGCCCTGCTGGTGGACCACTATCTGAAGATCCAGCTGTAACCCGCACCTCGAACGGCAAACCCATTGCCCGGATGCGAGGCGGTAAACTAGCGCGATCGTGGCTGCTCCCCGTTCCCATAGCCTGATTCCCTGGCTGCTGCTGCTGGTCGCGGCGCTGATCGTCTATGGCTCGCTGTATCCGTTCAATTTCAAACCCGACGCCATCGGCGGCGGCGTGCTCGAAGCGGTGCGTGAACTGTCGTGGGCGCGGGCCGGACGCGGCGACCGCATTTCCAACGTGCTGCTGTATCTGCCGCTCGGCTTCTGCCTGTATCTGTGGCTGTCGGACCGCTGGCAGGCTGGTGGCGCGGTGCTGGTCGCCACCCTGGCGGGTTCGATGCTGTCGCTCACCATGGAAGTGGCACAGGTCTACATTTCCATCCGGGTCCCCAGTCTCACCGACCTGGCCCTGAACTGCGCCGGCACGTTCATCGGCGCCGACCTGGGCATGGCCTGGAGCCTGATCGGCGGCCTGATGCGGCTGCCCACCCGGGCTGAAAAGCCAACCCGCGATCCGGCCGCGCTGCTGCTCATCGGGCTGTGGCTGGCCTGGCGCTGGGCGCCCTTCGTGCCCCATTTCGACCTGGCCAAGCTGAAATCGGCGCTGCGCCCGCTGTTCAATCCGGAGCTGCAACTCGCCAGCGTGCTGGTGTTCCTGACCTGCTGGCTGGTGGTCACGCAGGCTTTGGCGGTGCTGGTGAGTCGACCCCGCATGCTCGAGTCGTTACTGGCACTGATTGCCGCCGTGCTGGTGGGCCGGCTGGTGGTCGCCAACCAGGCCTTCGTGCCCGCCGAGTTGCTGGCTCTGCTGGCGGTACTGCCCATGCTGGTGCTGATGTACTGGATGCGGCCCGCTCCCAAGCGATGGTTGTTATTGGCCGCGATGCTCATGGTGTTCGTGCATGAACGCCTCGCGCCCTTCAACTTTGCCGACACCGCCACGGACTTCGATCTGTGGCCGTTCCTGCACGACTTCAGGCAAGGCTGGGGGATGGGCTGGCTGGCCATCGACTGGGTGGCGCTGTTCGGCAGCCTGTTTCTGTCCGCTGCCTTGCTGTGGACCTTGCTGAATTGCGGCGTGCCCCTGGCCTGGGCCGCCGGCGTGATGCTGGTCCTGGTGCTGGGCACGGAAATCCTGCAGCTCTGGCTGCCGGAGCGCACCGGCTCGATCACCGACCCGGCCCTCGCCGGGCTGGTGGCGGTGCTATTCCATTACACCCAACGCCGGCAGCGTCGCCTGTTCACTGGGCAGCCAATGTCCCGACGCGCGCGCAACCTTTGAAGGGCTTGCCGTCGAGCGCGCCGCGCGCGGCGAAAGCGAACAATTCGCCCGACATGGAATCGCTGCAGGACTGCGCATCTATATAGAGTTCCAGTCGATGATTCGCCGACGAGGCGCGGTAGCTCACCGTGCCTTCGGCATCCTGGGACTCCAGATCGCCAAGCTTGAGTTCCTGGGGCTCCTGCGGCTGACGCCAGATCGCGGCGTCCTGAGTCACCTGCACCGACCAGAAAGGCTCGTTGCCGCGCGCTGACACTACATAGTCGGGCTCGGGCCGCTCGCAGCCCCCGGTTTCACCGACGATACCCGCATACAGCAGCTGTTCCAGAATGAACACACCCGCCTGATCGCGGGCCGCGGGGAGATCCTCGGGCACGGGAGCCCGTTCTCCATAGACTTCGACGTAGGCCGAGGTCGCCGCTTCCGTGAGCAGTCGAGTCAGGGCACCATCGCTTTCGTCGATCAGCCACAGCGATGTCTTGTCGCCACAAGCAGTGAATGAAGCGTGATCGCCATGCGCGGTGACTACACCGCGCTTGATGCTCAGGCTGGATTCTCCAGGCTTGGTCTTGCCGGGCTTGGTCTTGCCGGGCTTGGTTTCGCCTGAAGTCGCAGCACCAGCACTGGCCGGTGACCGCGACGAGGCCGGCGTTACGGCCTCCTGTTCGTGACGCGAACAGGCCATGAGCGTAAGCAGGACCACGCCCAGGACGGGCGCCCTCCAGCGGCGAACCATGTAAGTCTCCAGCGACACACCCAACCCCAGATGCAAGACCAGACGCAAAACAGGATGCACGGCACAGGACGCACAGAATAGCGTGAAACCTGCCTGCTCAAGTATCGAAAGTGATCGTGGAACAACGGTTTGCGGGCGCGGTGCACGCCGCGGACCGGCACCGGCCGGCCGGGCGAGTTACAATGACCCATGGATGTTTCCCCGATACTCGATGGCCTCAACGAGGCACAGCGCGCGGCGGTCACCGCGCCGCTGGGACCAACGCTGGTGCTGGCTGGCGCCGGCAGCGGCAAGACGCGCGTACTGACGCATCGCATTGCCTGGCTGGTTCAGGTCGAGGGCGCTTCGCCGCACGGTATTCTGGCGGTGACCTTCACCAACAAGGCGGCTGGCGAAATGCGAGGCCGTATCGAGAACATGCTCGGCGTGCCGAGCGCGCCGTTGTGGGTCGGCACTTTCCACGGCATCGCGCACCGACTGCTGCGGCTGCATTGGCGTGAAGCCAATCTGCCGCAGGCGTTCCAGATCATCGATTCCGAGGACCAGCTGCGCCTGATCCGCAAGGTCATCAAGTCCATGGAGCTGGACGAGGCCCGCTGGGTGCCCAAGGAAGCCATGTGGTTCATCAATGCCCGCAAGGACGAAGGCCTGCGGCCACGCCAGCTCAAGGATGAAGGCGACCCGACGCGACGCCAGTTCATCAAGATCTACGAGAACTACCAGGAACAGTGCGAGCGTGCTGGCAGCATCGACTTCGCCGAGCTGTTGCTGCGGGCCTACGAATTGCTGCGCGATCGGCCCGACGTGCTGTCGCACTACCGTGCGCGCTTCCATCACGTGCTGATCGACGAGTTCCAGGACACCAACACCATCCAGTACGACTGGTTGAAGCTGCTGGTCGGCCCGCAAGGATTGCCGTTCGCGGTGGGCGACGACGATCAGTCCATCTATCGCTGGCGTGGCGCCAAGGTGGAGAACCTGCAGCAATACCGCCGCGATTATCCGGGCGTGCAAATGTTCCGCCTGGAACAGAACTACCGCTCCACCGGCAACATCCTGGCGGCCGCCAACGCGCTGATCGAGCACAACACCGGCCGGCTGGGCAAGAACCTGTGGACCAGCGGCGAGGCGGGCGAACCGGTCAAGCTGTATGCCGCCTTCAACGAGCGCGACGAAGCCGATTTCGTGGTCAACCGCATCCGCGATTGGAACTTGAAAGGCGGCCAGCGCCGCGACTGCGCCATCCTTTATCGCTCGAACGCGCAATCACGCACGTTCGAAGAAGCGCTGCTGGCGGCGAGGATTCCTTATCGCGTGTACGGCGGCCTGCGATTCTTCGAGCGGGCGGAAATCAAGGATGCGCTGGCGTACCTGCGGCTGGTCTTCAACCGCAATGACGATGCCTCGTTCGAGCGCATCGTAAATCTGCCGGCACGTGGCATCGGCAACAAGACACTGGACACGGTCCGCAACTATGCGCGCGCCAACGCCTGTTCCATGTGGCAGGCCGCCGGGGCCTGCGTGGGCGAACTGGGCAACCGCCTGGGCCAGAACCTGCACGGCTTCATGGCCTTGATCGAGCAGATGGACCAGCAGACGCGCACCCTCGAGCTGCACGAACAGGTCGATCACCTCATCAATGCCAGCGGCCTGGTGGCCTACTATCGTCAGGACAAGGGTGACCGCGGCGAAGCACGGGTCGAGAACCTGGCTGAATTGGTGACCGCCGCGCGTGGCTACGAACCGGACGAGACGACGCAGACCACCGCGCTCGCCAACTTCCTGTCGCACGCCGTGCTGGAGTCCGGCGAGGAGCAGGCCGACGAGTGGGAAGACAGCGTGCAGATGATGACGCTGCACTCGGCCAAGGGACTCGAATTCCCGGTGGTGTTCCTGTGCGGCATGGAAGATGGCTTGTTCCCTCATCAACGCTCGGTGACCGATCCGGCGGGACTCGAGGAGGAGCGCCGGCTGTGCTATGTCGGCACGACGCGCGCCATGCGGCAGCTGTATCTGTCCTACGCCGAGCAGCGACGCCTGCATGGCATGGACAGCTACGGCACGCCATCACGCTTCATCAAGGAACTGCCGCCCGAACTGCTGGAGGAAATCCGGCCACGCATCCAGATTTCGCGCCCGGTGTACACGCCGCGCGCCGGCCGAATCGAGGAGGAGCCCCCCGTCAGCGGCATCCGCCTGGGCCAGCGGGTGCGCCATGGCAAATTCGGCGACGGCGTGATCCTCGACCTGGAGGGCCAGGGCAGCCATGCCCGGGTGCAGGTGAATTTCGAGCGCCAGGGCACCAAATGGCTGGTGCTGGCCTACGCCAACCTGGAACCGGTATGAGGCCGGCGCCCGGCCGGCCGATTCGGCTAAACTAGCCAGCACGACCCCTCACTGCCCCCGCAAGCAGGCGCCCGCAGCGTGAAAATCATCATCCTTGGCGCCGGCCAGGTCGGCAAGGCCGCCGCCGCCCACCTGGCTCGCGAAGAAGCCAACGAAGTCACGGTGGTGGACACCAATGACGAGTTGTTGCGCGACCTGCAGGATCGCCTGGATATCCGCACCTTGTCGGGTAACGGCGCCTTTCCCACCACGCTCGATGCCGCGGGCGCCAAGTACGCCGATATTTTCGTCGCGCTCACCAACAGCGACGAGGTGAACATGGTGGCATGCCAGGTGGTGCGGACCTTGTTCAACAAGGACTCGACGCGCATCGCGCGCATCCGCTCCCCCGACTATACCCGCCATACCCAATTGTTCGTCGACGAGGATCGCGCCTTCGCGGTCGATGTCACGATCAGCCCGGAGCAGCTGGTCACGGACCATGTGGCGCGACTGATCAAGTATCCCGGCGCGCTGCAGGTGCTGGACTTCGCCGACGGCCGGGTGCGGCTGGTCTGTGTCAAGGCGCTGCGCGGCGGCGCGCTGGTGGGTCAGCAACTCAAACAGCTGCAGACTCACATCAAGGGACGCGATGCCCGGGTCGCCGCCATCTATCGCGGCGGCCAGAGCATCAAACCGCAAGGCGAGACGGTCATCGAGCACGGCGACGAAGTGTTCTTCCTCGCGGCGCGCGACGACATTCGCCTGGTCATGAATGAAATGCAGAAGCTCGAAGATCCGGTACGCCGGGTGGTGATCGCCGGCGGCGGCAACATCGGCTTGCAGCTGGCGCAGCGCCTGGAATCCGAGCATCAGGTCAAGCTGATCGAGCGCGACGCCCGCCGGGCACGGCGCATCTCCGAACAACTGGGCAACACCATCGTACTCAACGGCGACGCCGCCGACGAGGACCTGCTGCTGGAAGAGAACATCGACAATGCCGATGTGTTCGTGGCCGTGACCAACGCCGAGGAGGCGAACATCCTGTCGGCTATGCTGGCCAAGCGGCTGGGCTGCAACAAAGTGATGGCGCTGATCAATCGCCCGGCCTATGCCGAGCTGATGGAAAGCGGCTCGATCGACGTGGCACTGTCGCCGCAGCAGGTAACCATCGGATCGCTGCTGGCGCACGTACGCCGCGGCGATGTGGTGCGAGTGCACTCGTTGCGGCGTGGCGCAGCCGAAGCGATCGAGGCTGTGGCACACGGCACTCTGGGCGAAGGCAGGGTGATCGGCCGCAAGGTGGAAGACATTCCGTTGCCGGAGGGCGCCACCATCGGCGCGGTGGTACGTGGCGACGAAGTGCTGATTGCGCACCATGACACCGTGGTGCAGCAGGACGACCACGTCATCATGTTCCTCACCGACCGGCGGCACATCGAGGCGGTCGAGCGGCTGTTCGACGTGCCGTCGCGCAAGGGGAGATGACGCACCGGTAGGCCATCGCCGACCACGCCGCGCAGCTATGAATTTTTCCACCGTGCAACGCATCCTCGGGCTGCTGCTGATGCTGTTCAGCCTGACCATGCTGCCGCCGATCTTCGTCTCGGTGCATTTCGAGGATGGCAACTCCTTGCCGTTCCTGCATTCGTTCATCGCCTTGTTGATCGTGGGCGCCCTGGTCTGGTGGCCGGTGCGCGATCGCGTGCGCGAACTGCGGCTGCGCGATGGCTTCCTGGTGGTGGCCTTGTTCTGGATCGTGCTGGGCGGCGCGGGCGCCATTCCGCTGTTGCTGTCGGACGAACTGAACCTGTCGGCCACCGACGCCATCTTCGAAGCCGTCTCCGGCTTCACCACCACGGGCGCGACCATCTTTGCGTCGCTGGAGCCGTTGCCGAAATCGGTGCTGTACTACCGCACCCAGGTGGAATGGCTGGGCGGTATCGGTATCGTCGTGCTGGCCGTGGCGCTGCTGCCCATGCTGGGCGTCGGCGGCATGCAGCTGCTGCGCGCCGAGACGCCCGGACCGGTGAAGGATTCCAAGCTCACACCACGCATCACCCAGACCGCCAAGGCGCTGTGGATCATTTATCTGGCCATGACCGCAACCTGCGCCCTGGCCTACTGGGGTGCGGGCATGACTCCGTTCGACGCGGTCGCGCACGCCTTTTCGACCGTCGCCACCGGCGGCAATTCCACCCACGACACCAGCATCGCCTGGTTCGACAATGCGGTGATCGAAGTCATCGCGGTGGTGTTCATGTTCCTGGGCGGTGTCAACTTCTCGCTGCATTTCCTGGCCTGGCGCCATCAGCGCGTGTCGGCCTATCTGCGCGACCCGGAGTTGCGCATGTTCGCCATCCTGCTGGCCGGCAGCATCCTGCTGTATACGCTGGTGCTGTGGTGGACCCGTTACGATCACGATCCGGGGCAGGCGTTCCGGCTGGCACTGTTCCAGGCCGTGTCCATGCAGACCACGTCCGGCTTCGTCACCGACGATTTCACCCACTGGCCCGGCGCCTTGCCGGTGATCCTGGTGCTGTCCGCCTTCATCGGCGGCTGCGCCGGCTCGACCTCGGGCGGCATGAAAGTGGTGCGCTGGTTGCTGATCTGGAAACAGGGGCAGCGCGAGGTCAACCAGCTGGTGCACCCCAGCGCGGAACTCCCGGTCAAATTGGGCACCAAACCCATGGACACCCGCGTGGTGGACGCCGTCTGGGGGTTTTTCGCGGTCTATGTGATCGCCTTCGGCATGCTCATGATCACGCTGCTGGCCACCGGCGTGGACCAGGTGACGGCGTTTTCGGCCATCGCCGCCTGCATGACCAATACCGGCACCGGCCTGGGGGCGGTAGCGGCCAATTTCACGGTCCTGGGTGATGTCGGCAAATGGATTTGCGTGCTGGCCATGCTGCTGGGACGACTGGAAGTGTTCCCACTGCTGGTGCTGATCTCACCGGCGTTCTGGAAACGGTAATACATGGCAAAAGCTAGCAAGCAGTCGGGCGCCACGCCCGGCTTGTTCAGAAAATTCCGCAAGCAAATCCTGATCGGCGCGGCACTGGTGGTCGGCGTCGGGTTGATCGCCGGCCTCGCCTGGATGCTGTATCTGGATCGGATCGTGACCGCCCAGTTCGAAGGCCGGCGCTGGACCTTGCCGGCGCAGGTCTATGCCGAACCCACCGAGCTGTACGTGGGCCAGAACTTCAGCGCCGACGGTATGGAACGGGAGTTGCGCCGGCTGGGCTATCACCGCGTCGATGACCCCAAGGATCCCGGCAGTTATCGCCGCAAGGGGGCACGCATCGACTTCGTGAGCCGGCGCTTCGCGTTCTGGGACGGCGCGCAGGAGTCGCAGCATCTCACCGTCACGGCCCGCGGCGATGCCATCGATTCGCTCGCCAGCCAGGGCGCCGACGTGCCCATCTTCCGGCTCGATCCGCTGCTGATCGGCAGCATCTTCCCGATGCACGGCGAGGACCGCGTGGTCATCACGCCGGACCAGGTGCCGCCCATGCTGACCGCGGCGCTCAAAGTGGCCGAGGACCGCAAGTTCGACACGCATCACGGCGTCAACCTCGCCGCCATCCTGCGGGCCGCCTGGGTCAACCTGCGTGCCGGCCAGATCGAGCAAGGCGGCTCGACCCTGACGCAGCAGCTGGTGAAAAGCTATTTCCTCGACAACCGCCGCACCCTGGGCCGCAAGATCGAGGAAGCCTGCATGGCCATCCTGCTGGAAATTCATTTCGACAAGCAGGATCTGCTGAACGCCTACATGAACGAGATCTACCTGGGCCAGGACGGGCGGCGCGCCATTCACGGCTTCGGGCTGGCCAGCCAGTTCTATTTCGGCAAACCGTTGTCGGAGCTGCAGCTGCACGAGGTGGCGTTGCTGGTGGCGGTGGTGCGGGGGCCGTCCTATTACGATCCGCGGCGCCATCCTGAACGGGCGCGGGCGCGGCGGGACCTGGTGCTGAAACTCATGGTCGAGCAACAGGTCATCGACGCGGCCACGGCGCAGCAGGCCATGGCGCGGCCGCTTGGAACCGCCGGCGCCGGGAAGGCGGCCGGTGGCTACTATCCCGCTTTCCTGGACCTGGTGCGCCGCACGCTGCGGCGCGATTACCGGGAGGAAGACCTGACCGAAGCCGGCCTGAAAATTTTCTCGACCCTGAACCCGGCGGTGCAGCAACGCGCCGAGACGGTCCTGTCACAGGAGCTGGACCGGATCGAGAAGGCACGCAAGAAAAAGAAGCCGCAGCCGTTGGAAGGGGTGGTAGTGGTCACCGCGCCGCAGAATGGAGAAGTGATCGCGCTGGTGGGGGGACGCGAGGCGTCGTTCGACGGTTTCAACCGCGCGCTGGATGCCAAACGTTCCATCGGCTCGCTGGTGAAGCCGGTGATCTATCTGGCGGCCATGGAGTCGGGCCGGTTCACGCCGGCCTCCATGGTCGAAGACGGCCCGGTGGAAGTGAAGCTGGCCAATGGCAAGACCTGGCAGCCCAAAAATTATTCCCGGGAATTTTTCGGGCCGGTGCCGCTGGTCCGCGCATTGGCGCAGTCCCTGAACCTGGCAACGGTGCGACTAGGCCTGGACGTGGGATTGCCGGCGGTGACCAAGGAGTTCAAGACGCTGGGGCTGGATCATGAGCCGCCGCAGCTGCCGTCGGTGCTGCTGGGCGCGCTGGACGTGTCGCCGCTGGAGGTTGCCCAGCTGTACAACTCGTTCGCCAACGGAGGCTTCAATACTCCGCTGCGGGCCGTGCGGGCCGTAGTGGATGCCGAGGGCAAGCCGCTGAAGGCCTTCGGCCTGGAGGTTACGCCCGTCGCCACGCCGCAGGCGGTATATCAGGTCAATCGCATGATGGTGCAGGTGATGGAACGCGGCACCGGCGCCAGTGCGCGCGCCAACCTGCCCAGCGGCCTGGTCGTCGCGGGCAAGAGCGGCACTTCGTCGGATTATCGCGACAGCTGGTTCGCCGGCTTCTCCGGCAGCCACCTGGCGGTGGTCTGGATGGGCTACGACGACAACTCGCCCACCGGATTGACCGGCTCGACCGGTTCGTTGTCGGTCTGGTCCAAGCTGATGGGCTCGATCGGCACCACTTCGCTCAACGCGCCGGTGCCCGACGGCATGCAGGAGACCTGGGTGGAGTTCTACACCGGCCTGGCGGCCAAACCGGGCTGCGGTGACGATCTCGTGACCATCGCGGTGCCGCTGGGTACCCAGCTCCCGGTGAAGCCGGGCTGCGAAGCGGGCATGGGCACCACTCTCGGCGATCGTGCACGGGAGCTGTGGCAGAGTATTATTCAGCGGTGATGACTGCCGAGACCCTCCGCCGCCCCGCGGCGATGCCCAGACTCTCCCTGGCCCCCGCCGTGGCCGTGTGGGTTGCCGCCCTGGCGCTCAGTGCCTGTACGGTCCCGGAGCCCTATCGAGCACCGCAGCCTTCGACCCCGGTGCCGGTACCGAAGCAGCCGACCACCCAGACTCAACCCGCGCAGCCGCCTCCGGTGGTGGAGGAGCCCGAACCTTTGCCTGCTCCCGTGGTTCGGGAGCCCACGCTCGGCCCGGCCTCCCGGGCCCTGGTCGGCCAGGCGCAGGCCCAGCTGGCCTCGAAGAATTTTGCGGTGGCCGCCTCCTCGATCGAACGCGCGCTGCGCATCGAGCCCGGCAATCCCTTGTTATGGATCGAACTGGGCAAGGTGCGCCAGGCCGAAGGCAACTATGTGCAGGCCGAGAACATGGGACGCAAGGCCGTCGCCATGTCGGTCAACGCGCCTCGCACCCGTTCCGCGGCCTGGAGCTTGATTGCGGATTCATATCGGGCACGCGGCAAGAACGCCGAAGCCCAGGATGCGGCAGCACGCGCCGGCACAGCACGCTAGCTGTGTCGTTCGAGCGGCTGGCGCACGTGCCATGCGCGTGGCGCGGTCAACTCGGCAAACCCTTCCAAGGCATAAGACCTGCCGATCCCCGACTGTTTCACGCCGCCCCAGGGCAGATTGAGATCGGCATGGTCACAGCGATTGACGTAGAAGGTGCCGGACCGAACCTGCCGTCCAAGCGCAACCGCGCGCTCGATGTCGGCCGACCAGATCGAGGCGGTAAGACCATAATCGCTGTCGTTCATCAGCGCGATCGCCCGTTCGTCGCTCTCGACCTTCATGATCGAGGCCACCGGGCCGAAAATCTCATGCCGCATCAACGGCATGTCGTGATCGACATGGGTCAGAATACGGGGCTCGACATAAGCGCTGGCTGCTTCCGCGAGCTGCGAAGCGCCCACTGGCAGAATTTCACGCGCGCCTCGGGCAATCGCGTCGGAGACCGTCCCGCGAATACGAGCAGCCGCATCGCGGGAGACCACCGGGCCTATGTAGCCCGGTGATTCGACGGGATGACCGATGCTCACGACCTTGGCGGCCTCGCGCAGCGCTTCGACGAAGCGGTCGTGGATGTCCGAATGAACATAGAGGCGTTCGACTGAACAGCAGGACTGGCCTGCGTTGCCGAAGCAGCCCTCCACCAGGTCCCCTACGATGGCATCGACATCGACGTCGCTACGAATATAGGCCGGATCGCTGCCACCAAGCTCCAGTCCGACGCGTGCCATCGCCTTGCCCGCCGCCGTCGCCACGGCGCGCCCGCCGCGCGTCGACCCGATGAACTGCACGAGCGGAAAGCGACCCGAGGCAATCAGCGCCTCGCAATCGGCATGCGTCATGTCGAGTGCCGCCACGACACCTTCGGGCAGGCCGGCCTCCTTCGCCGCCTCGTTGACGAAATCGCCGATCAGCGCCGTCTGCGGAGCGTGCTTCAGCAAGACCACATTGCCCGCGAGCAGCGGATGGATGATCAGTGTCGCGAGCATCGCAACCGGATAGTTCCAAGCGCAAATCGACAAGCAGGGGCCGATCGCATCATGACTGACATGGCGGACAATGCCGTCACCCACATCGATCCGACGCGGCTCAAGCCATTCGGGGACTCGGCGAGTGGCAGCGTCGGTAACCGCGCGCAAGCGCCCCATCTCATCCGCCTGCGGGCGTGGGCGACCCATCTGCCATGAGACCGCATCGGCGATCGGATCGCGCCGAGCCTCCAGCCGACTCACGAAAGCATCGACCAGGCGACAGCGTTCCGCTATCGGCATGCCGCTCCACTGAGGGAATGCCCGTTCGGCACGCTGGGCGGCGGCATCGATCGTCGCTGGATCGGCATAACGCCGGCTCGCAATAACACGCCCGTTCACCGGGCTTACGATTTCAAACGCGTTCAACGGGCTCTCCTCGAGAAGCATCACCCAGGAATTTCATATTGCGAAATAATTGTATCCTATGAAAATCGATTGAGACGATAGGAGAAAACACCGTATGGGGGGGGATGCGGAGGACTATGCCTCGTCCTGCGCTGCGTCCTCCATGCCCAAGCCCTCGTAGTGCTCGGCAAAATCCTGTTCGACCGTGTTGGAGATCAGCAGCACGGGCGTCGCCTCGCTCACTGCGATATAGGCGTGCGGCGACATGCCGTCGAACTGGATGCTGTCCCCGGCGCGCAGCGTGAGCGGCTTGTAGGTTGCCGTATGGAGCAGAATCTCGCCGCTGAGGACCAGAATGAATTCCTCGCCGGGATGGGACGAGAACTCGCCATATTCCTCCAGCGAGCGGCTGTTGATCCGCGCCTTCCAGAAGATGTTGTGCCGGTGCGCAAGGTCATCGCAGAGGATTTCGAAGTCGACCCGGTGGGTGGCCTGCATGTAGCCTTGCCCATCACGCGTGATGGCGCGGCGCCCGTTCGGGTGCGATGTCTGGGCGCCCATGAAGCGATTCACCGGCACGTTGAGCGCGCGCGCGATCTCCACCAAGTGGCGGAAATTGAGGCTGATATGGCCTTTCTCGAACTTCGAGAGCGTCGGGACCGAGATACCGCTGTCCCGGCCGACATCGGCCAGGCGCAGCCCTTTCGCCAGCCGTTCCTGGCGGACGCGCTGACCCACCAAAGCGAGAATCGATCCGCCGCGTTGTCCCGCTCCACTGTGGCGTCCCGGCATGGCGGGGCTGCGCTTCGCGACCTTTCTTGCAGGCAATGTCGGGTTCCTTCGATCCAAGGGTTGGGAGGAAATGGGTTGACTGTTTTCAGCGCCAGGATATCAAAATAATTTACTTTCGTATTAAGAAAACTATTGTATCTAACGAAAATCTCTTATAGCTTTCTGCCGGTGAGGAGCCAAACCGGCCCATTCCGCTCGATCCACGTATGAATACGACACCGGCGACGGCGCAGGCAGAGCTTGCCCGCGGCAAGATCGGATGGGTGACGCTGACGGCACTGGGTGTGTCCTACGTCATTGCCGGCGACTACGCGGCATGGAACTACGGCTTCGCCACCTCGGGTTGGGGCGGTCTCATGGTCGCGCTGGCGCTGATGGCGGTGTTATACCTCTGCCTGCTGTCCTGCCTTGCCGAACTCGCTGCCGCAATACCGACGTCCGGCGGTGGCTATGCATTCGTGCGGCGCGCGTTCGGTCCGGTTCCCGGCTTCGCGGTCGGATTCTGCGTCGCCATCGAGTATGTCGCGCTGGCAGCGGTCATCGGGATTTTTCTCGCCAGCTATTTCGAGGCACTCACGGGTTTGAAGGGCGCCTGGATCCTGGCCGGCTTCTACGCAGTGTTCCTGGCGCTGCATTTGTGCGGCGTGAGTGAGGCGCTGCGCGTCCTGCTCGCTCTCGCGGGTATGGCAGTCGCAGGCATTCTGGTGTTCCTGGCGGCGGCACTTCCTCACCTCTCGTTCGACCGGCTGATCAGCGGCGGTGCGTCGATTCCACCCGGACCTTTTCCATTCGGCATCGGCGGCATCGTCGCGGGCCTGCCGTTCGGCATGGCGCTGTTCCTGGCCGTCGAGGGACTGCCTCTCGCAGCCGAAGAAGCACTCGACCCGGAACGAAACATTCCGATTGCCATGGTGCTCGCCTGGCTCATCCTCGGCGCGATGGCGGTGGCAATCCTGATCGTAGCGCCAGGCTCCGCCGGAGTAGCGCCGATACTCTCAACCGACAGCCCGCTGATCGCAGTGATGCAGTCCGTAGGGGTCAACGCCGTCGCGACGACTGTCGTCAATGTCGCCGGTCTGCTGGCGTTGGCGGCGAGCTTCTTTTCGGTGCTCTACGCATTCTCCCGCCAGCTTTTCGCGCTGGCGCGCGCGGGCTACCTGCCCAGCATTCTGGCACGCACCAACCGGCGCAAATCACCCTGGGTGGCACTGCTGATTCCCGGCACGGCTGCCTTCGCGCTCAGTGCTTACGGCGATGCGGAACCGCTGGTACTGGTCGCGGTCTTTTGCGCCACTTTCTCGTATCTGGTCATGCTGGGTGCCTTCCTGAAGCTGCGTGCGGCCGAGCCCGGCCTGAAACGGCCTTACCGGGCGCCGGGCGGCGCACTGACGGCGGTCATCGGCCTGGTCCTCTCGCTGGGTACCTTTGTTTCGAGCTTCAAGTCAGCGCCGCTCTGGTCGCTCATCGCGGCCGGGCTGATCGCGCTCGCACTGGTTTATTTCCACTGTTACGCACGCCATCGCCTCGTCGCTCATGCGCAGGGCGAGCAAGTCTGAAGCAAGGCAGGCAGCACCGCTCGGCGCGTCAAAGTGCTCAAATTGCAAGGGTCGATCAATGACGCAGAATGCTTTTGATTACGAGCTGGAAGCGAAGGCGCTGTCGAGCTGCGGCTATCGTTTCGCGCAATTGGAAATGCCCGATCTCAACGGATTGCTGCGCGGCAAAATCACCGGCCTCGGCAAGGGACTGTCACCATCGGGCACCAGCATGTCCACGCTCACCCTGTGCGGTCGCAGCGGCGACAAGCTGAGTTCCACGCCTTTCTCCAACGTCAACCTCGGCTTTCCCAAGATGGCCGCGAAACCGGACTACCGTACGCTGCGGCGCCTGCCCTGGACCGGCGACATGGTGTCCGTAATGTTCGATTTCTTCATGAACGACGGAACGCCTTGTCCCGTCGATACGCGCCATGTTCTGAGACGGCTGGTGCAGGAATGCGCGCAAATCGACATCCAGCCACTGGTGGCGCTCGAATTCGAAGTGTATGTCTATCACGCTGACGAAGCACTGGACGCCCAGCGCTGGCCGGACCTCAAACCTTTCGGCCGCACGCTCGATTTCTACTATCTGACGCGTTTTCCGAGCTATATCGATCTCGCCAAGGAGTTCCTGGGCAGAATGCGGGACATCGGCATCGAGATCGAGGCGTTCCACACCGAATATGGCCGGGGCATGTTCGAATACATGCTGTCACCGATGCCGCCCGTGGAAGCCGCGGATGCCGCCGCGCGCGCCAAACTGTATTTCAAGCAGCTATGCGCCGAACGCGGCCTCGCCGCCAGCTTCATGGCCGCGCCGCGCATTTCGGAAGGCGACTCCGCTTCGGGGCTGCATCACAATATCAGCCTATGGCGCAATGGAACCAATATCTGTTGGGACCCGGAACAACAAGGCCTGTCCTCGACCGCCCGGCACTTCGGCGCGGGCATGCTGGAGACCCTGCCCGACCTGCACGTGCTCTTCAGGCCTTGGGTCAACTCCTACCGGCGCATGGACCCGGACGCCTGGAGCCCGGTGTCCGCCTCCTGGGCCCTGGACAACCACACCGCCGCGATCCGCATAGTGCACGGCGCCGATCCAGCGAAACTTTCCCGTTTCGAGCATCGAGTGCCAGGGGCCGACATCAACCCGTACCTGACCATCGCCGCCATGCTCGCCGGCGGACTGCATGGAATCCGCAACGAGCTGGAGCCTCCTGCCTATGGAACGGGCAACGTCACCAAGGATGATCGCTTCACGAAGCTTGCCACCAACCTCGGAGCCGCGCTCGAACAGTTCGAGCAATCGGCGGTGGCGCGGCAGCTGTTCGGCAGCCTGCTCGTAGAGCATTTCGCGGCGACGCGTCGTGACGAATGGCGGGACTTCGTCACCTGGTGCTGCGCCAATGAGGTCGACGCGGCTGAGGACAAGGTCACTTCCTGGGAGTTTCTCCACTACTTCGAATGGGCCTGACCTGGGCGGATCACGGCGCCAGGCCAGGCATAGCTCGAGCAGTGTTCGAGGGTGATGCTTGGTTCAGTTGATGCGCGTGAACTTCACCCCGCCCTCCAGGCGGCCCATCGACAGGACGAAGCCGGTGATCTTGTCACCGGCGCCACGCTCCAGGCGCAGCGTGCCGGACTCGCCGCGCAGAACGTCCGCTGCCTGCAAACGAAAACGCCCCAAACGCTCCATTGGCTCGCCGATGGCGAAGCCGGAGAACACCCGCACCTGCAAAGCGTCGCCGTCCGGTTCGAACAGGTAGTCGGCATCGAGTTCTTCCGAACGATACAGCGCCGACTTCACACCGAGTGCGGTGGCGAGCGCAACCGGAACAGGCTGAGTCTCCTCCTTGGGCCGCTCGGGCCGCTCTTTGGATACGGCCGGGCCGGAAAAGGCCTTCGGGAACAGCTGCTCGGCAGTGCGCAGCGTGTAAATCGCAGGTGAATCGTCCGCACGGTTGCACAGGGCGACGACGCCGGAACGCAGCTTGGGTTGAATGGAATAATTGGTGGTGAACGCGGCGTGACCGCCACTGTGCTCCACCCACGGCTGCCCACGCAGCTTGCCGACGCGCAGGCCGGCAGCGTAGCTGAGCCCTTGCCCCGCATCGATGAGCTTGCCGTCGTTCAGCCGGCCCGGCGTCAGCATGATCTCGCGCACCCGGTCGGTCCAAACCTTGTGGCCGATATGGAAGTCGTAGTCGTACCTGGCGAAGTCATTGACAGTGCTCATCAAGCCACCGGAACCGCTGAACGCGGGATAGGTGTCGCGAACGCTGTAGGCACCGCTGGCCTTGTCACGCACGTAGCCATGAGCGACCTTGGCGCCCGCCGGGGCGGCGTCGGGACGGAAGTAGCTGTTGCTCATACCGGTGGGCTCGAGAATGTGCTTGCGCGCGTACTCGTGGAACGGCATGCCCGAGGCTCGCGCTACGACCTGTGCCAGCAGGAAGTAGCCGCCATTGGTGTAGCTGTACTGGGAGCCCGGCGTGAAATTCAATTCCTTCTGCCGCACCATCATGCGCAGTACCTGTGGGATGGTCAGCGTCTCATAGGCTTCCGTGCCGGACAGGGCGAACAGCCCCAACACTTCACGTGCGCCGCTGGTGTGATGCATCAGCATGGACACGGTGATGGGTGTGCCATAGTCGGGCAGTTCGGGGATCCAGCGACGGATGTCATCGTCCAGGCGCAGCTTGCCCGCCTCGACCAGCGTCGCGGCGGCCAGCGAGGTGAACTGTTTGCTGACCGAAGCCATGTAGAACACGGTGTCGCCGGTCAGTGGCGCGCGAGTCGCCACGTCCGCCACACCATAATTGCGTTGCACGACCGTCTTGCCGTCCTGGAACACGCCCACCGAGCAGCCCGGCGCCGAGTCGCTGTCGAACTTGGCGAATACCTGATCGACGATTTTGGCCTGTTTTGCCGCGGCGGCTCCTGATGCGGCGGCGGGCGCCGCTGCCAGCGGCAGAGCGGCAAGCGAACAGGCAACCGATACTAGAATGCGCTTCACTGACGTACCTCGCGAACTGAACGGGCTGGACCGCGCTGCCGGGGTGACGTCTTGCAAGCCCCCTGAAGACGTCACGTCACCAAGCCTGGATTGATTCGCGTGGACTCGGTGCGAGCCGCGCTATTGTGGTACGTCTGCGCGAACGATGGGTGTTAGGTTCTGAGGTGAACCATAACCCTGGGGTATGCCCGGCGTAATGGAGCCGATCCCAAGTTCCGGGCACAAGGATGTGCCCGCGCCGCCAAAGGTGGCGAGCTGCTGGCAAAAAACACGGCGGGTTCAATGGGTCGATGCAACACCATCCTGGTATGAGGTAGGAAGGGAGGTGGCATCGATGATCAACAAGGGCCAAAGCAGGCTATCGGACGCTGAGAGAGCAGAGTTGTGGCGGC
>Ga0182745_1000071_pt1 | contig 147522 bp, 142 predicted proteins | sample eDN3rd30CKraftBY_FD_128523 | JGI IMG/M metagenome (GOLD analysis project Ga0182745, IMG submission 128523) | Enriched backyard soil microbial communities from Emeryville, California, USA - eDNA 3rd pass 30_C Kraft BY (version 2) (version 2) | ecosystem: Environmental > Terrestrial > Soil >...
ACCACCGGCGCCCCGTCCGGCCCACCAACCACGAACAACCGGCCATCCCCAACCTCATCGGTCATCCACCAAGTTTTCCACGCCCCACCTGGCTACGAGCGGATTCTGACCCACGCTCCTAGCGGGGCTGACCGCTCGGTCGAGGAGAGCGCCCTCGACACTTCTCGCCGCATCGCCGGCGAAGTGTGGTGGCCGCAACGGCCGAAGGACTGCCACATAATGCCCCTCGATCTGCCCGTGGAGCGTCACCGATGTGCCGTTGGACGGCATAGCCGTGGATGGCCGGTGCGCTGTCGCTGAAAGCGGCAGAAGCCTGGAACGAACTCCGCCCGTGGTAACGCCGTGGTAACGCTGCTCGCCGAATCGGCCTGAACTTCGGCGAACGTTGGCGAACCGCCCCACCGCAAAAGCCCAGCTCAAGCCTGATTTTCACGAACCACCACGAACGGCGCCGAACCCCTCAGGGGCATTTCCGTACCAGATCGTGTACGTGCGTGTCGGTGACGACGTCCATGTGATCGCCGTCGCCTACGACGGTCGTAGGCCCGGCTACTGGAGCGATCGCATTCCCAAGTAGTGAGCGACGAGTCCACAAACGCGCTCAGGCGGCGCGTCTCCGCACCTGCCTCGGCGATCCACCTCGGCAGTGTCGCAGGAGGGCAACCGTGGTGCGATGCGGTAGGGATCGCCGCTCGGGTGAACACCTGGGTGCTCGGTGGGCACGTGTTGACGTGATGTCGGACCTGGAAGCGTCGGTGGCGCTGCCACCGAACGAGATCGTGGCTGGCTGGTTCGAACCCATCCAAGTTGTTAAGGTCACCTTACATCGACGCCATGATGGGCGGTCGTGGCGGCTGGAACGGCAAGGGAGCAGATGTGAAGAGGACGCTTGGCGCGGCGGTGATGTTGGTCGGCTTGCTCGGGGCATGTGGCGATGACGGTGACGGCGCAACCCCGCCGACGTCACCCGCGGTCGAAACGACCGCGGTGCCCGGCAGCGATTCGGCCGCATTCCCGGTCACGTTCACGAATGCCCTGGGGGTGGCCGAGCTGGCGGCGCCGCCCGAACGCGTGGTGGCCGTCGGTTCGGCTGAACTCGACGTACTCTTGGCGCTCGGTGTCGTGCCGACGACGTACGTGAGCTACGACGACGCGCTGCTCCCGTACCAACAGGCAGCGTTCGCTGGCGCACCGGCTCCGGAGCTGCTGTCGCTGATCGACGGCATGCCGATCGAACAGATCGCCGCCACCCACCCCGACCTGATCGTCAGCCTGAGCTGGACCGACGCCGACAACTATCCGCTGCTCAGCCAGATCGCCCCCGTCGTCGCCTATGTCGCCGACCCGTGGGGCGACGCGTGGCAGACCCAGGTGATCCAGATCGCCGGTGCGCTCGGGCGGGCCGACGACGGTGCCGCGCTGATCGCCGGCGTCGAGTCGCAGATCACCGCCGCGGCGACTGCCCACCCCGAGCTGAGCGGTGCCACCGCCACGTTCACGTCGGTCGACGACGGAGCGCTCTGCTCGGTCGACCTCCCGACCTCGCCGGTCTTGGTGTTCCTCCGGCAGTTGGGGTTGCAGCCGACCCTCGACGACGCATCCAGCCCGTACTGCGAAGAGATGTCCTATGAACTGCTCGACCGCATCGACACCGACGTCATGCTTCTCTTCGGCAATCGAGATGCGCTCGAAGCGAGCTCGATCTATCGGCAACTGCCCGGCGTCCTCGATGGCAACGCAGTCTGGCTCGACGACACCATGGCGAACGCCGTGAACTCGCCGACCCCATTGGCCATCCCGGCCTTCCTCGACGCAGTCGCACCGGAAATGGCTGCGGCAGCCGGGTGATGGCTCGGAGCGGTTGATTCCCCCGGACGGCCGTGGGATGGTGGGGCGATGACCACACTCGACGTGATCAAGCAGGCCGCCGCGGCGCTGTCACCTTGGGCGCACATCGCCACCGTGGGCACCGACGGGAAGCCCGATGTGGTGCCGGTCCACCCCGCCTGGGAGGGCGACACACTGTGGGTCATGACGTTCGGCGACAGCGTCAAGCGCCGCAACCTGGCGGCCAACCCGAACGTGGCGTTGCTCTGGCAGGTCACCGAGGCCGGCGACGGCGTCGAGCTGTGGGGTACCGCCGAGGTACACGACGATGTCGACACCAAGCGGCGCCTGTGGACCGGCGTGTTCGACTACGACCTCAGCGCGTTCGCTCCCGGCGGCCCCGACGATGCCCCGCAGGCGGTGTTCGTGGCGGTGCAACCCGAGCGGGCGGTGGCGGTCAAGGCGTACGGGATGGCCGGTATCGAGCGCTGGCAGGCCTGAGCGTCAGCCGACCAGGGCGATCGCCGCATCCAGGTCGGGGGCGTCGAAGTCGGGCCAGGCCGCGTCGGTGAAGTGGATTTTCGAGCCGGCCGACTGCCACAGCAGGAAGTTCGACACGCGCAGCTCGCCCGAGGTACGCACCAGCACGTCGACCGGGGGCAGTTCGGGCAGGTACAGGTGTTCGTCGATCGCCTCGGGGGTGACCGGTGCGCCGCTGCGGCGTGCGCTCCGTACGGCCTCCATCAACTCGGCGCGGCCGCCGTAGTCGAACGCGACCGTCAGCAACATGCCCGTGTTGCCGGCCGTGTCGGCGATCGCCTTGCGGATCGCCCGCTGTACGTACTTCGGCGTGCGTGCCGAGGCCGAGTCGAACGGGCGACCGATCCACTGGATCCGCACGTTCAGCTCGTTGAGCTCCTTCACACGTCCGAACAGCTTCTCGTGCAGGCCGAGGATGTGTCGCACCTCGGCTCGGGGCCGCACCCAGTTCTCGGTCGAGAACCCGAACACGGTGAGCCACCCCACGTTGCGCCTGACCGCCAAGCGCACTACTCGAGACAGGTTCTCTTCGCCCTCGGTGTGGCCGGCCGTTCGCGGCAATCCCCGCTGCCCGGCCCAGCGACCGTTGCCGTCCATGATGCAGGCCACATGGAGCGGCCGGTGCGGCGGGCGGGAGTTCACAGGGAGCCCACGCTACTCGCCACGTGCATGCGAGACTGGCCGGGTGACGCTCGCCGACACGGCCTCCTCGCTCCGCCATGTCATGGTGGTTGGCGGCACGTCGGGAGAGTGGGCCGGGTTGGGCGACGACGCGTGGTTGGCGTTGATCGACGAGCTCGGTGTGGTCTGCTCGCAGCACGGCGTGCCGTGGCTGACCCTGCGCCCGTTCGGGCCGGGCGACGCGGGGCCGGCCCACGCCGTGCCGCGCCGCGAGATGACGGTACATGGCTGCACCGTCATCGTCGACGGGTCGCCCGACGGGCGCGTGCGGTTCGCCGAGGCGATGAACCGGATCGATGCCGGCGACGAGGTCAACGAGGCGTCGGTCGCGGCCGTGCTGTACGAACCGGCCGACTCCGAACCCGACCTGGTGGTTGTGCTCGGCCACTCGACGCAACTTCCCCCGTCGTTGGTCTGGGAGTTGGCCTACGCCGAACTCGTGTTCCTGCCGGTCGCCTGGGCCGCACTCGACGCCGACGCGCTCGGTGCCGCGTTCGACGACTTCGCCCATCGCCGCCGGCGCTTCGGTGGCCTCGATGACGACCACGAGTGACGACTTCTTGAGAAGTCTGCGCTCATCGTGCGCAGACTTCTCACGAAGTCGACGGGCGGTGGAGCGGTGAGCCAGCCGTCGGTGGGAGAGGTCTATCGCGACACCGGAGTCGTGCTGCGTACCTACCGGCTCGGCGAGGCCGACAAGATCGTCGTGCTAATGACCGCCGAGCACGGCAAGGTGCGGGCGGTCGCCAAGGGTGTGCGCAAGACGCGCTCGAAGTTCGGGGCCCGGCTCGAACCGATGAGCCACGTGAGCGTGATGCTGTACCGGGGCCGCGACCTCGACATCGTCAACCAGGCCGACTCGGTCGAGCCCCTGGCTCCACTCCTGGCGTCGCTCGACCGCGCCAGCCAGGGCATGGCCGCGATCGAAGCGGTCGACCAGCTGTCAATCGATCGCGAGCCGAATCCGCGTCTGTACCAGCAGGCGGTCGGGGTGTTGCGCACGATCGCCGAGCGGCCGGCGGTGATGAACATCGCCGCGTTCTACTGGCGCCTGCTCGCGGCCGAGGGGCTCGAACCGTTCCTCGACGGCTGCGTCCGTTGCAGCGAGGGCGGCCCAGAGGTGCAGCTGGTCAGCTTCGACCTCAACGAGGGGGGCATGCTGTGCCGCAACTGCCGGTCGGGCACGAGCGTCAGCCCGGCCGCGCTCACGATCATGCGCGGCATCTTCAACGGTGGCCTGCGCAGCGTGCTCGCCCTGCCCGAGTCGCCGGCCACGCACGAGGTCGGGGCGCTCGCCACCCGGGCGCTGGAACACCACATCGAACGTCGCCTGCGGGCGGTGGCAATGTTCGAATCCCACTGACCCCAAGGTGGTTGAGCCTGTCGAAACCACCCTTGCCGAGCAGCACGGCTAGCTTCCGGGCCGTGACGACACTCGAACCCGACCCCACGCTGGCTGCCGACGTCGACGCTTGCTGCCGTCTCACCGGCACGTTCACGCTGAGGTCGGGCCAGGTCGCCAGCGAGTACTTCGACAAGTACCTGTTCGAGGCCGACCCGGCGTTGCTCGCGCGGATGGTGCGCCAGATGGTGCCGCTCGTCCCTGAAGGTACCGAACTGCTGGGCGGGCTCGAGTTGGGCGGCGTGCCGATCGCCACGGTTCTGAGTGCCCAGATCGGGCTACCGGCGCTGTTCGTGCGCAAGCAGGCTAAGCAGTACGGCACCTGCAAGCTTGCCGAAGGTCCCGACGTGGCGGGGCGGCGTGTCACGCTGATCGAGGACGTGATCACTACCGGTGGGGCGGTGCGCGACGCCACCAATGCGCTCCGCTCGGCCGGGGCGCTCGTCGAGGTTGTCGTGTGCGCGATCGACCGCAGCCCCGAAGGCCGGAACCCGCTCGCCGACGTCGACCTCGACGTCCGTGCCGTACTGACCAAGGCGGCTCTCGACGCGGCGCGTGCGTGACGAGTGGCAACGACGGGCTCAACCACCGGGGCTGCTGCCGCAGCTCTGCCGTAGGCTGGAGCGTCTATGCCTGCGACCGAGCTCGATCAAGTCGTCAACCTGTGTAAGCGCCGCGGGTTCGTCTTCCCCTCGGCCGAGATCTACGGCGGTTTCCGGTCCACCTACGACTACGGACCCCTCGGCGCGCTGCTGCTGCGCAACATCCGCAACGCGTGGATCCGGGCGATGGTGCAAGAGCGCGACGACGTCGTGTTGATCGACGCCGCGATCCTCGGCCCGCCGCAGGTGTTCGAGGCCTCGGGGCACCTGGCCAACTTCAGCGACCCGCTGGTCGACTGCACCAAGTGCAAGCAGCGCTGGCGGCTCGACAAACTCGACGACCCGAACACGTGCCCGAACTGCGGGGCGGTCGGCGCGTTCACCGAACCGCGCCAGTTCAACCTGATGTTCAAGACCCACGCCGGCCCGGTGGAAGACTCGGGAGCGGTGGCATACCTGCGACCCGAGACGGCCCAGGGCATGTTCGTGAACTTCTCGAACGTGCTCAACTCCACCCGTCGCAAGCCGCCGTTCGGTATCGCCCAGGTGGGCAAGAGCTTCCGTAACGAGATCACGCCCCAGAACTGGATCTTCCGCACCCGCGAGTTCGAACAGATGGAGATGGAGTACTTCGTGCCGCCGGCCGACTCGGCGACGTGGTACGAGTACTGGTGCCAGGAGCGCATGAACTGGTACCTCGACCTGGGCGTGCCGGCCGACCTGCTTCAGCTGCGCCCGCACGACGCGGACGAGCTGTCGCACTACTCGTCGGGCACGTCCGACATCGAGTTCAAGTTCCCGTGGGGGTTCGACGAACTCGAAGGCATCGCCCAGCGCAGCGACTACGACCTGCGCCAGCACGCCGAGCACTCGGGGGAGAAACTCGACTTCTTCGACCAGGCTGCCAACGAGCGCTACCAGCCATACGTGATCGAGCCGGCGGTGGGCGTGACGCGACTGTTTGCCATGTTCCTGCTGGCGGCCTACGACGAGGAAGATCTCGGGGAGGGCGACAGTCGCACGGTGCTGCGCCTGCACCCGCGCCTGGCCCCGTATCAGGTAGCCGTGCTACCGCTGTCGAAGAAGCCGGAACTGACGCCGCTCGCCCACGAGGTGCGCAAGTCGCTGGCCGGCAACTACTGGGTCGACTACGACGAGACGCAGAACATCGGCAAGCGCTACCGCCGCCAGGACGAGGTCGGCACGCCGCTGTGCGTCACGGTCGACTTCGACAGCCTGGAGGACAAGGCCGTCACCATCCGCGAGCGCGACTCGATGGAACAGATCCGCGTGCCGATCGCCGAACTCAAGTCGGCCATCCACGACAAACTTGGCTTCTGACGGTGACGAGCGTCGTCTCGATACAACGTGGTGGCGGCGCCTCCGCGAGTGCGCCACTCGACGACCTTGATCCAGAGTTGGTCGTGTGACGTGACGACGTACCTCGACAAGATCGTTGCCCGCCACCGCGACGTCGCCGCGGCCGACATGCGGTCGCTCGACGCATTGGTCGCCGAGGCCCGCGAGTTGACCCCGACGCGCGGGTTCCGCGCCGCGCTCGCCGCAGCGGACCAGCTGGCGGTGATCAGCGAGATCAAGCGCCGCTCGCCGTCGAAGGGCGACCTCAACGCCGGCCTCGACCCAGCCGAGCTGGCGGCGACGTACCAGCGCGGCGGGGCGACGTGCTTGTCGGTGCTCACCGACGAGGAGCACTTCGGCGGGTCGGCCGCCGACCTCCAGGTCGCCCGCTCGGCGTGCGACCTGCCGGTGCTGCGCAAGGACTTCACCGTGTCGGCCCACGACGTAGTGGATGCGCGGTTGATGGGCGCGGACTGCGTGCTGCTGATCGCGGCCGCGCTGTCACCCGGTGAGGTGAACGAGTATCACGCGCTGGCGACCGAGCTGGGGCTCGACGTGTTGGTCGAGATCCACGACGAACCGGAGATGGAAGTTGCCCTGGCCGCGGGGGCCACGCTGATCGGCGTCAACCAGCGCGACCTGGTGACGTTCCAGGTCGACCACGCCCGCGCCGTGCGGATGGGCTCGGCGTTCCCGGACACCGTCGTCAAGGTCGCCGAGTCGGGCGTGCGTGGCCGCGCCGACGCCGAGTCGCTGCGCGCCGCTGGCTACGACGCCGTCCTGGTCGGCGAAACCCTCGTCACCGCCCCCGACCCGGCGGCCGCGCTGTTCGACCTGATCGTCTGACGCCATCACGATCGTGTTCGCACGGTCAGCGGGTAGGTGGTGACGGTCGTCGAGTGGCGCACTCGCGGCGTAGCCGCCACCCCGTTGTATCGAGACGCTGGTGCGCGTACTGCGTCTCGATACGGGCGCTGCGCGCCCTACTCGACGACCGATCGCGTCAGGTGGTCAGGCCGAGTGCGGGGGCGAGGGCAGCGAGTTCGGCGAGGGGGTCATCGCTGAGGGGTTGGATGACGACGTGGTCGGCGCCGGCCGCGAGGTGGGCTGCGAGGGCGGCGGCGACCACCTGCGGGTTGCCTTGGGAGACGAGCGCGTCGATCAGGGCGTCGCTGCCGCCGTCGGCGAGGTCGGCGTCGGTCCACCCGAGCCGACGCAGGTTGTTCAGGTAGTTGACCAGCCCGAGGTACGGCTTGTCGACGCGCGGGCGGCCGATCGCCCGACTCGCCTCGGTCGGGCCAGGTGCGTTGGTAACCACCACCTTGTGCTCGGGCGCGAGCAGGACGCCGTCACCGAGCACAGCGCGAGCGTGGGCGGTGTGCTCGGGGGTCACCAGGTACGGGTGGGCGCCGCCGACCCGATCGGCCGACAGGCGCAGAACCTTGTCGCCGAGCGCGGCGAGCACCACCCGGTCGAGCGGTACCCCCAGTTCGCCGAGCCGATCGACGTACGAGACGAGCACGCCGTACGGGCTGCGATATTCGGTGGTGGCCTCGGGGTGACCGATGCCGATGCCGAGCAGGAACCGCCCGGGGTGGGAGGCCTCGATCCGGGTGAACGACGCGGCGACTGTGTCGGCGGGATCCTTCCAGACGTTGACGATGCCGGTCGCGACCTTCAGCGCCGACGTCGCTTCGAGCGCCTCGTCGACGATCGTCAACCCGCCGTCGGGCGACCCGCCGATCCACAACGTCGCGTAGCCGAGCCGCTCGACCTCGGCGGCAAACACCGCATCGGTCTGCCATGCGCCGCGCCACACCCCGTACGTACCGATGTCGATCGTCATGGACGATGTAACCCGACCAGGGTGGTCGGGATTCCCGGTCAGGTGGGTGGGTTCTGGCCGTCGATCCGCTCGACTTCGGCACGAGCCTGGGCGAGCGCGTCGAGTTCGGCCTGAATGGTCGCCATCGACGCGTCGAAGCCGGTGCCGAGCGGGTCGGGCGCTGCCGAGCGGGCGAACGTGGCGACGCTGTCCTCGAAACGCTGGACGAGCGGAGCCAGCTCCTCGATCGCCTGCTCGCGGTGGCCGGCCGGTAGTGCGGCCGCGCCGATCAGGCGCTGGTCGAGCATCACCGCCGCGTTGTCGAGCGCGGCGAGCCCGCTGACTGGTGTGTCGGGCTGGGCATGGGCGGCCGTCACCGCGTCGCAGAGGCGACGGTGCAGCTTGGCCTCGGGTGCATGGCTGCCGAACCAGTTGGCAGGTGCCTTGGGGCCCACGCCGGGGACCGCCTGGAGGTACTCGCGCTGCTGCTTGCGCGAGTCGGACAGCAGTCCGGTGCCGAGCGCGACCGCGCCGCCAATCACGACCACAGCGGCGATCACCAGAATTGTCCAGAGCATCTAGCCACCGCCTTTGGCAATCGAGACGAGTACGGCGATCAAGACGATCGCGGCGACGACGATCGCGATCGCGGTGATGATCTTCGCCTTGCTGTACGGGCGCGCACCTTGGACTTCGCCGGTGACGCCGTTGATGTACACCTGGTACGGCTTCTGGAGGTAGATCACCGTCAGCAGCCAGATCGGCATCAGCAGGTGCTTGTAGGTCATCGTGCGCCACTGGATGTCCATCGCGTGGATCTTCTGGCGGTCGCCGCCGATGTCGCTGCGCACCGTCGACCGGATCGTGCCGGTCATCACGTCGGTGGCGTCGCCGAGGCAGTCTTCGACGTCGCGGTCGTAGGTGCGGCACAGGTGCCCGGCCACGTACTGCGCCGAGTACGGCTTGGCCGAGGCGGTGGGCCACGGTTCGAGCTTGTCGACCCGTTTCCGATCCATTCCGGTGTTGGCGAACACGGTGACGTCGTCGAAGCTGTTCTGCACCTGCCCGCTGACGTGATGCCAGCGCGTGCGCGTCTCGGTGCGCTTGTTGTCACCCGAGCCGACGGTCACCTGGTAGTCGTCGCCACGCTCGCCCCGGTACCGCGTCGTGGTCTCGGCGTCGTACGTGAAATAGGCGCCGTACACGCTCTGGAACGACCCGGTGCGCCCGTACGACTTGAACTCGTTGGGGGCGAACCAGCGCTTGTTGATCCAGGTGCCGATCAGGTCCTTGGCCTTGCGCTGGTCGATCGCGAACGGCACCACCCCATCGACCGCAAGCCGGTTCGGTGCGTCATGGACGTCGTCACGCTGGATCGGCGTGAGGCAGTACGGGCAGCTGTTCGAGGTCAGCGAACCGGTGAACGTGGTGTGCCCGCCGCAGTTCTGGCACACCACCTCCTTCTCGCCGGCGAGCACCTGGTCGGTGCGGGCGAGGGCGCCCTTCTGGATCAACCGCAACGCCTCGCGCAGGTCGCGCTCGGTGACCGGGTCGCCGACCTCCTCGACGTCGAACGCCGCTCCGCAGTGCTCGCAGGCGAGCTTCTGGGTGGCCGGGTTGAACTTGAGGTCACCGCCGCAGGCGCTGCATGGGTACGTCTTGGTGTCCTCGGTGACGTGCATCATCGGCCGGACCGCCGGCTGCGCCGGTGGCACGTCAGCCACCGGTGGTGGTGCTGGTGGCGGCGGCGGTGGTGCTGGTGGCGGCGGTGTCGCGCCGGGCAGCGGCGGGGGAGGGGGTACGGCGTCGTCGCTCATGGCCGGGCCGACGAGCTCACTCGCCTGCCGGTGGGGCGGGAGGTGGTGGTGGCGTCGGCGGCACCGGTGGCGGCGTACCCGCGCCGGGAATCGGCGGCGGCGTGTTGAACAGCGCCGCCAGGGCAGGCACCTGACCGGCCTGTGTCCAGTGCGCCATGGTGCCCGTCCACACGAGCGACTGGGCCGTCACCTGGCCGGACGCCACGCCCTGCTGGAGCTGAGCAAAGGTGTACGGGCCGCCGGGCTGGCCGTTCTGGTCGACGTGGTACATCACCTGGGCAGGCAGCGGTGGAGGAGCGGCCTGCTGGCCGCCGCCGAACGCACCGGCCATCTGGCCGCCCATCTGGTTGGCCATCGCCACGCCCATACCCATCTGCATCATGTCGCCCATCGGCGAGCCGCCCGGGTTGCTGGCGGCGGCCAGGATCGCCTCGGCAGCGTTCGCCTGCTGGAGCTTGTTGAGATCGACGGTCTCGATGTAGTTGGCGGTCTCGCCGGCCTTGGCGGCGCCGCGGGTGAGGGCCTGAGTGACCTCCTCGGGCAGCGAGATGGTCAGTGTGATATCGGGGATGGACAGACCGAACTCGTCGTCGACCTTCTCCTGCACGTGGTCGCGCAACTTGCCGGCCAGTTCGAGCTGACGGGTCTGCAGGTCGATCGCGCCGAGCCCGGTGGTGAGCACCATCTCGGAGAACGCGGTGGCGATCACCTGGCGCAGCAGGATCGCGATCTCGTCGGCCTCGACCTGCGAGTCGGTGCCGATCACCTCACGCAAGAAGATGCCGGTGTCGACGATCTTGACGACGACCGTGCCGTTGGCACGCACCGGCACCATGCGGAAGTCGGGGTCGCGGATGGTGATCGGCTGGGGCGTACCCCACTTGATGTCGATCACCGGGCGGGTGTTGATGAAGTACACCTCGCTGCGGAACGGGCTGTCGAAGCCGTGCTTCCAACCCTGCAGCGTCGACAGGATCGGCAGGTTCTCCGACTTCAGCTGGTAGTGGCCCGGGTCGAACTGGTCGGCCAGCTGACCGCGGTAGACGAACACGGCCTTCTGGCCTTCGCGCACGATCAGCTGGGCGCCGTTCTTGATCTCGTTCTGATACCGGGGGAACCGCCACGCGAGCGTCGACCGCGAGTCGTCGATCCACTCGATGATGTCGACGAGTTCGCCCTTGAGCTTGTCCATCAATCCCATACCAGACGGACCATACACCGGGGCCCACCGATCTGGTGGCTCGTTCCTCGCCACCATCCCGGTGGGCCCCGGTGACGTGACGCTTTTGCGTTCAAGCGCCACGCAGGCTGGGCTCCACTGACCGCGGCTGAGAGTCTCGTGCTTCTGTGTATGGAGTTCCCTGGTGAGGTGGGCCGGGTTCCCTGGTGAGGTGGGGCGCGGGCGGTACGGTTCCGGCGGCATGTTCGTGAAGATCTGTGGCATCACCAACGAGGACGACGCGTTGTTCGCGGTCGCCATGGGCGCCGACGCGGTCGGGTTCGTGTTCGCCCCGTCACCGCGCCAGGTGGCCGCCCAGCAGGTGTACGACATCACCCGCCGGCTGCCGCCCGAGGTGCTGACCGTCGGCGTGTTCCGCGACGAGGCGCCCGAGCAGGTGGTCCAGCAGGCGATGCGAGCCGGCGTCAAGGCCATCCAGCTGCACGGACGCGAGACGCCCGAGCAGACGGCGTACGTGTCGCGCCACTTCCGGTGGGTCATCAAGGCGTTCACTGCCGGGTCGCCGCAGCTGGCCAAGGCCGACCAATGGGGTACCGACCTGATCCTCGTCGACGCCCCCAACCCCGGCGGCGGGAAGCTGTTCGACTGGACGCTGGCCGGCGAGGCCCCCGGCGACCTGCGGCTGATCCTCGCCGGAGGGTTGACACCCGACAACGTCGCCGATGCCGTGCGGGCGGTCGAACCGTGGGGCGTCGACGTGTCGAGCGGTGTCGAGGCCAAGCCCGGCCGCAAGGACGCCACGCTGGTGAGGAAGTTCATCGCCAACGCCCGTGCTGCTGCCCCGTCGCCATACCTCGGCGACGACGATCACTACCCCTACGACTGGCAAGATGATTATTGAACGGCGCCAAGCCGAGCCGTGAGTGAGGTGGTTTCGACGGGCTCAGCCACCGGACCCAAAGGTGGTTGAGCCTGTCGAAACCACCGGGAGCCGATGAATGATTCGTTCTGTTTGGTCGAGTAGGTGAGCGGCTACGGTCGGTTGGGCATGGATGGGCCGAGTTCGATTGATGATCCGTTCGACGCTGATTCGATCATGGGGCGCCCGTCGGAGACGGGGCGGTTCGGGGAATTCGGGGGGCGGTTCGTTCCCGAGACGCTGGTGCCGGCGTGCATGGAGTTGGAGGACGCGTTCACCGCAGCCTGGACCGACCCGGGGTTCCGCGGCGAACTGGCCACGATCCTGCGCGACTACGCCGGGCGTCCGTCGCTGTTGACCGAGTGCTTCCGCCTGTCGGAGGAACTCGGGGTGCGCGTGTTCATGAAGCGCGAAGACCTCAACCACACCGGGTCGCACAAGATCAACAACGTGCTCGGGCAGGCACTGCTGGCCAAGCGGATGGGCAAGACCCGGCTGGTTGCCGAAACCGGGGCCGGCCAGCACGGGGTGGCGTCGGCCACCGCGGCGGCGCTGCTGGGCCTGTCGTGCAAGGTCTACATGGGCGCGGTCGACGTCGAGCGCCAGGCCCTCAACGTGTTCCGCATGCGCCTGCTGGGGGCCGAGGTCGAGGCGGTGCACAGCGGCTCGCGCACGCTCAAGGATGCCGTCAACGAGGCGCTGCGCGACTGGGTGGCCACGGTCGGCGACACGCACTACTGCCTTGGCTCGGTGATGGGCCCGCACCCGTACCCGTGGATGGTGCGCCAATTCCATCGCGTGATCGGCGACGAGGCCCGCCAGCAGATCCTCGCCCTCACCGGCGCCGACCCCGACGTTGTCGTCGCCTGCGTGGGCGGCGGATCGAACGCGATCGGGTTGTTCTCCGGGTTCGTCGACACCCCGGCCCGGCTGGTCGGTGTCGAGCCGGCCGGGGGTGCGGCGGTGAAGCACGGGGTGCCTGGCGTGGTCCACGGCATGCGCAGCTACCTGATGCAGAACGAGTTCGGTCAGGTGGAGGAGGCGCTGTCGATTTCGGCCGGGCTCGACTACCCGGGCGTCGGCCCCGAGCACTCGTACCTGGCGTCGATCGGGCGGGCCGAGTACCCCAACGTCACCGACGCCGAGGTGATCGAGGCGTTCCAACTGCTGTCGCGCACCGAGGGCATCATCCCCGCCCTCGAATCGGCCCACGCGATCGCCTGGCTGGCCCGTGAGGCGCACACCATGGCCGGCCAGACGGTGATCGTCAACCTGTCGGGCCGCGGTGACAAGGACGTCGCCCAGATGATGGACATCCTCCAACCCAGCACCTCACCGGCGAGTGAGACGATTCACGACGGGGGTGCCGGCCGTGAATGAGACGATTCACGACGAGCCCGACATCCCAATGCCCACCGAGCCCGGAGTGTTGGAATCGGCGCTGCGCACGGCCCGGGCGAGCGGCCGCAAGGCACTCGTGCCGTACATCACCGGCGGCTACCCGGGCTGGCAGGACGCGATCCGGGCTTGCGCGGCCAACGGCGCCGACGCGGTCGAGATCGGCATCCCGTTCTCCGACCCGGTGATGGACGGCCCGGTCATCCAGCAGGCGTCGCAGGCGGCGCTCGATGCCGGTACCACACCGGCCGGGGTGCTCGCCGAGGTGCCGGCGCTCGACGTGGGCATACCGCTGGTCGTGATGACGTACTACAACCTGGTGCATCACGACGGCCACCGGCGATTCGCCAGCCGCCTGGCCGAAGCCGGTGTCGCCGGTTGCATCCTTCCCGACCTGCCGCTCGAAGAGTCCACCCCGTGGACCCGTGCTGCCGACTGGGCCGGTGTGGAGACCGTGATGCTCGCCGCACCGACAGCTCCCGACGACCGGCTGCCCCGGATCGCCGCCCGTACACGTGGGTTCGTCTACTCGATCGGCCTGCTCGGGGTGACGGGCGAGCGCGAGTCGCTGGCCGAGTCGGCCACAGCCCTGGCCGCGCGCCTCAAGCAGGTGACCGACAAGCCGGTGCTGGTGGGCGTGGGCGTGTCGAATGCCGAGCAGGCGTACCAGGCGACCCGCGTCGCGGATGGCGTCATCCAGGGGGCCTCGATGGTGCGTCGGTTGATGGACGGCGGCCCCGACGCGGTCGGTGCCTACGTCGCCGAGGTCCGGTCGGCAATCGACGCCTGATCCTGAATCCACCGATCTGGCGCCTCGTTCCTCGCCGCCATCACGGTGAATCCAGGCTCGTCAACGCTTTGCGTTCAAGCGCCACGCAGGCTGGGCTTCACTGGCCGTGTACCGGGGCGAACGTGGCTACCACCGCCGCGGGCTGGGGCCACGCCACCGTGCGGCCCCGGCGCTCATTGGATCCAGGTTGATCGCCTCCAACACCTAGTCTCGGACGATGCGCCCGGAAGACCTGCTGCCGCACCGACCGCCGTTCCTGTTCGTCGACGAGATCGTCGAACTCGTGCCCGGGGAGCGGGCTGTCGGGCGCTGGACGTTGACCGGCGACGAGTGGTTCTTCGCCGGACACTTCCCGGGGCGCCCGACGTTGCCGGGCGTGCTGATGTGCGAAGCGATCGCCCAGGTCGGCGCGCTCGCCGTCTTGTCCGACGAGCGCTACACCGGCAAGCTGCCGCTGTTCGGCGGCCTCGACGGCGCCCGCTTCCGCAAGCAGGTGGTGCCCGGCGACACGCTCACGCTCGAAGCCGAGATGACCCGCCTGTCGGCCCGCGCCGGCAAAGGCACCGGCAAAGCCCTCCTGAACGGCGAAACCGCGACCGAGTGCGACCTGATGTTCGTGATCGTCTAAGTGGTTTCGACAGGCTCAACCACCAGGATCTCGACAGGCTCAACCACCGGTGGTTGAGCCTGTCGAAACCACCGCGTCAGGTTACGGGGCTGAAGATCACGGAGCCGTTATGGCCGCCGAAGCCGAAGTTGTTGCTGATCGTCGGGCCGGGCTCCCAGTCGCGAGGGCCACCGATGACGACGTCGACGTCGATGCCGTCACCGAGCACCTTCGTGTTCGCGGTCGGCGGAATCTGGCGCTTGACGAACGACAGCACGACGGCCGCCGCCTCGAGCGCCCCAGCCGCACCGAGTGCGTGCCCGGTGACGCCCTTGATCGACGTCACCGGCGGGCGCCGGTCGCCGAACACCGCCTTGACTGCGGCCGACTCGGCCGCGTCGTTGAGCGGCGTCGACGTGCCGTGCGCGTTGACCTGACGGATGTCGTCGGGTGTCAGCCCCGACTCGTCGAGGGCCAACCGCATGCACGTGATCGCCCCGCTGCCGTCGGGGCGGGGAGCGGTGATGTGGTGGGCGTCGGCGTTGCTGCCGCCGCCGAGCACCTCGCCGAGGATCGTCGCTCCGCGGGCCTCGGCGAGCGACCACTCCTCGAGCACCAGCGCGGCCGCCCCTTCACCCATGATGAAGCCGTCACGGTCGGTGTCGAACGGGCGTGACGTGCCGCTCGACGAGAGCGCGGTCATGTTGCTGAAGCTGGCGATCGACGTGGGCGTGCCGGCGTGCTCGGAGCCGCCGGTGACGATCGCGTCGGCGAGCCCCCACTTGATCAGGCGTGCGGCGTACGTGATCGCGTGGGTGCCCGCCGCGCAGGCGGTCGTGATGGTCTCGTTCGGTCCTTGCAAGCCGAACCGCATCGAGATCGCCGCGCCGGGGGCATTGGGCATCATCATCGGCACGAGGAACGGCGACACGCGCCGCTCGCCGCGATCGAGGCGCACCTGGATCTGTTCTTCGAGCGCGTGGACACCCCCGACGCCGGTGGCGAAGATCGTGCCGGTGCGGTCGCGCGTCGCGCCGAGGTCGCCCGCCTGGGCGAGTGCCTCGGTGGCGGCGGCGATCGCGAACTGCTCGGAGAGGTCGGCTCGGCGGGCGTCCTTGGGCGAGTCGTAGTACGGCGTCGAGTCCCAGTCGTCGATGTAGATCGCCTGGCCGGCGTTCACCAGGCCAGGCCCGAGCAGGCCGTCCCAGAACGCGTCCTTGCCCAACCCGCACGGGGCGACGACGCCGAGCCCGGTGATCGCCACCCGCCGGGGAGCGGGGCCGGCCATGTCAGAGCTTGCCGGTGACCAGTTCGTACGCCTGGCCGACGGTTTCGATGCCTTCGAGTTCTTCCTCGGGCACCTCGATGCCGAACTCTTCCTCGAGTGCCATCACCAGCTCGACCAGGTCGAGGCTGTCGGCGTCGAGGTCGTCACCGAACTTGGCGGTGGGCACGACCTGGTCTTCGGAGACCGAGAGCACCTCGACGGCGCACTTCTGGAAGCGGGCGAACAGTTCGTCAGACACGGGATGTACTCCTTCTGGAATGGTGAGAACAATGTAGCCCTGATCCACCGATCTGGCGGCTCGTTCCTCGCCGTCATCACGGTGAATCCAGGCTTCGTAACACTTTGCGTTCAAGCGCCACGCAGGCTGGGCTTCACGGGCCGTGAGCCAGGGCCAACGGTGCCACAACCGCCGTGGGCTGGGGCAACGCCGTCGAGCGGCAGCGGCGATCGGCGGATCCAGGCGTAGTGAGCGGGGTGCGTCAATGGCCCATACCCAGGCCGCCGTCGACGGGGACGACGGCGCCGGTGATGTAGGCCGCGTCGGGGCCGGCAAGGAAGGTCACGACGCCGGCAACCTCGTCCGGCGTGGCCATCCGGGCAAGTGGCACGGCGTCGACGATCGAGGCCAACTGGGCTTCGGTGAGGGCGGCCGTCATGTCGGTCTCGACCGGGCCGGGAGCGACGACGTTGACGGTGATGCCGCGCGAGCCAAGTTCGCGGGCGAGGGACCGGGCCAGCCCGACGAGGCCGGCCTTCGACGCTGCATAGTTCGCCTGCCCGGCCTGGCCGAGCAAGCCCACCACCGACGACATCAGCACGATCCGGCCGGCCCGGGCCTTGAGCATGCCCCGTGCGGCGCGCTTGCAGACGCGGTAGGCAGCGGTGAGGTTGGCATCGACGACCGACGTGAAGTCGTCCTCGCTCATCCTGAGGATCAACCCGTCGCGGGTGACGCCGGCGTTCGACACGAGCACCGCCACGGGCCCGCCGAACTCGGCCTCGACGGCGTCGAACGCCTGCTCGACCGCGGCTTGGTCGGTGACGTCGCACTTCACGCCGAACAAGCCGTCGGGCGGTGGCGACGAGTGGTAGGTGACGGCGACCTGGTCGCCCAGGTCGGCGAACCGGCGGGCAACCGCCAAGCCGATGCCGCGCGACCCGCCGGTGACGAGAACGATGCGGCTCACGCGCCCCCGCCCCAGCGCAGCACCGCGCTGGCCGCGGTCATGCCGCCGCCGAACCCGACCAGCAACACGAGATCGCCGTCCTGCACGCGTCCGGCATCGAGCGCATCGGCGAGGGCCAGCGGGATCGACGCCGACGACGTGTTGCCGGTGCGGTCGATGACCGAGGCGGCCTTCTCCATCGGCACGCCCAGCCGTTCGCAGGCGGCCTGGATGATGCGGATGTTGGCCTGGTGAGGCACGATCAGGGCGAGGTCGTCGGCGGTGACGCCGGCGTGGGCGAGTGACTTCTCGGCCGAATCGACCATGATTCGCACCGCCCGCCGGAACACCTCCTTGCCCTCCATCTGGATGGTGCCGCCGACCTCGGCCTGGAGCAGCGCGGCCGCGCCACCGTCGGCGTCGAGGTCCCAGCCGAGCAGCGCCCCGACACCGTCGACCGATTCGAGCACGACCGCACCCGACCCGTCGGCGAACAGCGGGGCGGTGGCCCGGTCGTCCCAGTCGGTGATGCGGCTGAGCGTGTCGGTGCCGATCACGAGCACGCGGTCGGCGCCCATCGCGATCATCCCGTGGGCCTGCACGAGGCCGTACACGAACCCCGAGCAGGCAGCGTTGACTTCTAACGCCCCGCACCGCAGCCCGAGTTCGTGCTGCACGATCGCGGCAGTACCCCACTGGCGGTCGGGGGTGGTGGTGGCGAGCACCAGCGCGTCGATGCGATCGGGGGTGAGGCCGGCCATGTCGAGCGCCTGGCGACCCGACTCGACCGACAACCCGGCCGTCGTGCCACCGATGTGACGCTCGCGGATGCCGGTGCGCGTCACGATCCACTCGTCGCTGGTGTCCATCGTCGCGGCCAGTTCCTCGTTGGTGACCACCTTCGGCGGCAGGGCGGTACCCCACCCCGACACGACGGCCCCCTTCGCTCCCGGTCGGATAGCAGGCATGTTCGTTCTCCGTGTTGATTCCCGGCCGCCGGCCGGACTAGTCGGTGCGCAGCCAGGCGACCGGCTGGCGCGGGGTGAGCCGTTCGGTGTCGACGGCGATGAAGCTCTGGAGGATGCCGTGGAACGGCGAGCGCACCTCGTGCTCGCCGACCGTGCCCAGCAGGGCACCGACCTCGATCAGGTCGCCGGGGCCGAACCCGGCCGGCGTGAAGATGCCTGCCGCGGGCGCAACGATGAGGCGCTCGAACCCGAACAGGTGCTCACCCTCGACCGGCGCGGCCCCACTGGCGATGTCGCCCGCCATCCAGGCGATGAACTTGTCGAGGTCGTCGGGTGTGGCCACCGAGATCGTGCGGGCGCCGTCGACCGTGCGCTTGGCCATGCCGGTCAGCACGCCGCCGGGGCCGAGTTCGGCGAAGTCGGTGACGCCCAGGCCCGACAGCGTCAGCAGGCCGTGCTTCCAGCGCACGGGGCTGGCGAGTTGTGCCGACAACAGGCCGATCCACTGGTCGCCGCGATCGTGGGGGGCGGCGTCGACGTTGGAGATCACCGGGATCTCGGCGTCGCGGATGTCTGACACCTTGATGGCCTCGCGCAGGCGGTCGCGGGCGGCGGCCATGTAGTTGGTGTGGAACGCGCCCGACACCGGCAGCGGCATGACCTTCTTCGCCCCGAGTTCTTTGGCGTGTTTGCCGGCGGCTTCGACACCGTCGTGCGACCCGGCGATGACGACCTGGCCGGGTGCGTTGAAGTTGGCGACCCACACGTCGTCGGCGGCGAGGTTGCAGGCGACTTCGACCCGGTCGTCGTCGAGCCCGAGGACGGCTGCCATGGTGCCCGGGCGGGCGGTGCCCGCTTCGTGCATGGCGTTCGCACGCTCATTGACGAGGGCGACGCCTTCCTCGAACCCGAGCGCACCGGTGGCTGCCAGGGCGGTGTATTCGCCGAGGCTGTGGCCGGCACAGAAGCTGGCCTCGACACCGAGCCGCTCGACCGCGTCGAGCACCATCAGGCTCGACACGAACGTGGTCAGTTGGGCGTTGCGGGTGTCTTTCAGTTCGTCGGCGTCGGCGTCGAGCAGGAGGTAGGCGACGTCGCGGCCGGCAACCTCGCTGGCCTCGCCGACCAGCTCCCAGCTGTCGTGATCGACCCACGGGCGCCCCATGCCGGGGCGTTGCGACCCCTGGCCGGGAAACATGAACGCGAGCATTGCGCGCACCCTAATCGCGTACTCACCGGTAACCGTGCTGCACGCCGACGGTCAGGGGTCGAGGGCGGTGACGCCGATCGTGTGCAGGGTGCGGGCGAGGTTGCCCTTGTCGACCGCCCCGACCGTGTCGAGCCCGAGCCACCGGGCCAGATCACCCAGCTCGGCGGCGAGCTGCTCGGCGATCTCGGGCCGGTCGTGCGGGTTGTCGAGGTCGGCCTCGATGTAGGCGGCCTGGACGCGCAGCGTGCCGGCCTGACGATCGGCCTTGAGGTCGACCCGCCCGGCGAAGTGCCCCTTGTAGAGGAACGGGTACACGTAGTAGCCCCACACCCGCTTGGCGGCCGGGACGAAGATCTCGAGCGTGTAGTCGAACCTGAACACGCGGGAGATCCGCTCGCGGAACCACATCAGCGGGTCGAACGGGCCGACCAGCGCCCGCCCGCTGAACGACTTCGGTGCCCGTTCGGCGATGCCGGGGTGCAGGTAGCCCGGCCGCTTCCAGCCCTCGACGTCCACTTCGACGAGCCGACCCTCGTCGACCAGCTCGCGCAGCCACGGCCGTACCTTCGGGGCGTTCTGCCAGTGGAAGTAGGCGATCTCCTGATGGGTCGCCACGCCGAGTGCCCGGGCCGCCTGGTAGGCCAGTTCCTTGCGGGCCTCGGCTACCGGCGGGGTGGGAACCGCCAGCGCCGCGGCGGGGATGACCCGTTCGGGCAGGTCGAACAGCTTGCCGAAGTCGGGCCGCCGGGTGACCGCCACCTGGCCGGTGACGAACAGGTGCTCGAGCGCCTGCTTGGCATCGTCCCAGTCCCACCACTGGGCGTTCTTCTTCTTGACCCGGCCCTCGATGTCGCCGAGGTGCAGCGGCCCGCGGCGCTTGACCTGCGCCAGCACGCCGGCGACCACCTCGGGCTTGCGCACTCCGATGCTGCGCTGGCTGGGCTCGCCGCCGTACTGCGACTGGCGCCAGCGGTGCAGGTGCTGGTACTGGGTGGGGATGTACGACGTGCCGTGCGTGAAGTACTCGAACAGTTCGCCGTCGGCCACCGCTTGGTCGAGCCACCCGCGCGGGTGGGGGCCGAGCCGGCTGAACACGGTCATCTCGTGGGCCCGCACCGTCACGTTGACGGTGTCGATCTGCACCACACCGATGTCGTCGAACATCCGCGTGAGGTGCGTGCGAGTGGGCTTGCGCGGTCGCTTGCGGTCGAACCCCTGAGCGGTCAGCGCGATCCGCCGGGCCTCGTCGGCCGACAGCCGCAAACGTTCCGTCATCCGCCGCACCGTAGACCCCAACCGGTCACCCAGCGACCTGAATGGTGCCCCGAGTGGGATTCGAACCCACACTGTACGGAGTTTGAATCCGCTGCTTCTGCCGTTGAGCGACCGGGGCGCGATCGGGGCCTCAGAGTATCGGGGTGCGGCCACGTCACGACTTTTCGCCGACGAACTCGTCGAGCGCGGCGACGCTGCCACGCCTGCTGACGGCGACGTTGTAGGCGTTCATCTGACGCCACTCGATGCCGAGTCGGTCGAGGGCCGACGTGAACAGCGCCCGGATGTCTGCTGACACGTTGGTGAACTGATACCGGCTGTACTCGTAGTGCTTCCCGCTGGCGCCGCGAACCTTGTTCACCCCCCGCCAGCCGTCGCTGTGGATGAGCCCGCGAACGAACTGCTCGGGGTGCTCGACGAGAGCGATCTCTGCCTGCCACGTTTCGAGCACGATCGGACGCGCGTGCTTGTGGCCCGGCGTGGCCTGCGGGAACAGACACCGCCAATGCTTCGAGTACGCCTGGACCGCCGTGACGCCGGGCCTTGCGACTCGGCCAACCCGGTTCATCGGCATCACCGCCTCGATCGCCGCCTGAACCTCGTCGACGATGTCGGGGTAGATCGCCGAGCACGAGATCACCAGCCGGTACACGCCGCGGCGGCCGTTCAGGTCGATCCAACCATCGCCGAGGTACTGCCCGAGCAAATACGAGTAGGCGCGGCGGTCGACGACGTCTCGGACCGGGCACCGAGCAGATGTACACGGCGCAGCGCGGACCGCGTGGGTTCCGCCCCCGGCGAGCCACCCGCGCACGGTGCTCCGGCTGATACCGAGTTGCGTCGCGATGCGGAGTACGGGGACGCCGCGGGCGGCCAGTGCGAGGACCTCGTCGACGACGGCTTGCTCGTGACGCACGTACATGCGTCCAGCATCGTCAGGGGGTGTGACATCGACGCTTGGCCATGTAGGGGCAACCGGTGCAGATCATGGCCCAGAACAGGTGGATCGGTGGTTCCGGCGGTTTCGACAGGCTCAACCACCTGGGCTGGCGTATGGAGACAGTTGTGCGGCGGGCATGATGGGGGTGTGGGATCGTGGTTGACCGAGCGGCGGTTGGCGCAGAACGCGTCGCGGCTCAAGCAGTTGCGGGCCGAGCTGGCCCAGCTCAACGAGCAAGTCGACGTGTTTGCCGACGACGCCGCCGACTCCGAGCTGCGGGCGCTGATGTCGGAAACCCCGGGGGCCGCCCAGGAGGCCAACGAGGCGCGCAAACACGCGGGTGCGATCGAGCGTCACCGCCAGCACGTGCGCGAGCAGATCACCGAACTCGAAGCCCGCCAAGACGCCCTACTCGACAAGCTGTCCGGCGCGAAGTAGCGGGTCTCTCTGCCAGACTGCTCCACGATGAGTTTGCGAGTCGTGATCGCCGAGGACGAGGCCATCATCCGGATGGACCTGCGTGAAACCCTCGAAGAAGAGGGCTACACCGTGGTCGGCGAGACCGGCCGCGGCGACGAAGCGGTCGAGCTGGTCCGCAACCTGAGCCCCGATCTGGCGATCCTCGACGTCAAGATGCCCGGTATGGACGGCCTCCAGGCCGCCGGGGTGATCACCCGCGAAAAGCTCAGCGCGGTCCTCATCCTCACCGCCTTCAGCCAGCGCGAGATCGTCGAGCAGGCGCGCGACGCCGGGGCGCTGGCGTTCCTCGTCAAACCATTCCAGAAGAGCGACCTGGTGCCCGCGATCGAAGTCGCGATCGGCCGGTTCCGGGAGCTGCGCGACATGTCGGGCGAGATCAGCGCGCTCGGCGAACAACTCGAAGCGCGCAAGTCGATCGACCGGGCCAAAGGCCTCTTGATCGACGAGTGCGGCCTGCGCGAGTCGGACGCGTTCGCGTTCATCCAGCGCACGGCGATGAGCGAGCGGACGCGCATGCGCGACGTCGCCGAACGGATCCTCGCCGGCACGTTGCGGCCGCCCACGTGAGCGACGTCGTGACGCACGAGCGGGCCCGCAAGATCCTGCTGGTCGACGGCAACTCGTTGACGTACCGAGCGTTCTTCGCCCTGCCGCCCGACATGGCTACCGCCAGCGGGCAGGTCACCAACGCCGTGTTCGGGTTTACGTCGATGCTGATCTACGTCCTCAAGGACCAGCAGCCCGACGGCGTGATCGTCGCCTTCGACCGCCCCGAACCGACGTTCCGTCATGAGGCCGAACCCGAATACAAAGCCCAGCGCACCGCGGCGCCCGACATCTTGCGCCAGCAGATGGGCCTGGTGCGCGAGGTGCTCGAAGCGATCGGCATCCAACAGGTCGAGCTGGCCGGCTGGGAGGCCGACGACCTGATCGCCACGATCTCGACCGCGCTGGTCGACCAGGGCGACGAGGTGATCGTCGTCACCGGCGACCGCGACAGCTACCAACTCGTGCGCGACCCGCACGTGAAGGTGCTCTACAACAAGCGCGGCGTCAGCGACTACTCGCTGTACGACGAGGCCGGCATCGCCGAGAAGACCGGCGTCACGCCCGAGCTGTATCCGCAGTACGCGGCGCTGCGCGGCGACACCAGCGACAACCTGCCGGGCGTGCCGGGGGTGGGGGAGAAGACCGCCGCCAAGCTGATCAACCAGTACGGCGGGCTGGACGGGATCTTCGCCAACGTGTCGGCGCAGACGCCCAAGCTGGCGGCCAACCTGGCCGAGCACGAGGCCCGCGCCCGCGCCAACCACGCGCTGATGCTGCTTCGCCACGACGCCCCGCTCGAGACGCTCGACCCGCCGCTCGACCTCGACCACGTCGCCGTCACGCCCAAGCCCGACGAACTCCAGCGCCTGTTCGACTTCCTCGAGTTCCGCACGCTCGCCGATCGCCTCGCCGAGGCGCTCGGCCCGAACGCCGGCGTGCGTACCAGCGCACCCCGCGACGAGCTGGTCGCCGAAGTCACCGAGCTGGCCGACCCGGCCGCGGCATCCGCGGCGATCACCGCGGCCAGCCCGCTCGACCTGGCCGGCGCCTGGTCGGGCACCCCCGGGCGCAGCGACCTGCTCGGCATCGCCTTCGTCACCGACCCGGCGACCAACGCCGTCGCCTGGGTGCCCACCAGCGCGCTCACCGGCGGTGCCGCCGAAGCGTTGACAGCCCACCACGACGTGCGCGGGCACAACGTCAAAGAGCTGATGCGCTCGCTGCTCGGGCTCGGCTACGAGCTGCGCGGCCTGCAGCTCGACACGGCGATCGCGGCCTACCTCATCGACCCGGCCGAGGCGCGCTATGAGCTGGGCGACCTGATCGAGAAGCACACCCGCTTCGGTCGCCCGGTGGCCGGCGCGCCGAACGCGGCCGGCCAGCTCGGGCTCGACCTCGATGGCACGCTCGAGGCGAACACGGTGTCGCCCGGCCAGCAGGCCGCGCGCGATGCGCTCGCCGTGCACCACGTGGCCGGGCCGATCGTCGCCAGCCTCGAGGCCCAGGGCATGGCCGAGCTGTACCGCACGATCGAGAACCCGCTCGTGTGGGTGCTCGCCCGGATGGAGCACGTCGGCGTCGGCGTCGACTCGGTGGCACTGCGCGACATCAATGCCCGGCTCACCTCCGAGGCCGAGCAACTCGTTGGCGAGTTGCGCGCGGTTGCCGACAAGCCCGACCTCAACCTCAACTCGCCCACCCAACTGCGGGCGCTGTTGTTCGACGAGCGCGGCCTCAGCCCGATGGGTGTCAAGAAGACCAAGACCGGCTACTCCACCGACGCCCAGACGCTCGCCAAGCTGGTCGACCTGTGGCCCGAGTTCATCGTGCCGCTGCTGCGCCACCGCGAGGTCGAGAAGCTGCGCGGCACCTACGGCGACGGCCTGCTGACCGAGGTCGCGCCCGACGGGCGCATCCATGCCTCGTTCAACCAGACCGTCGCCCGGACCGGGCGGCTCAGCTCCGACCGACCGAACCTGCACAACATCCCGGTGCGCACCGACGAGGGGCGCGTGTTCCGCACCGCCTTCGTACCCCGCCCTGGCAACACGCTGCTGGTGGCCGACTACAACCAGATCGAGTTGCGCTGCATCGCCCACCTCGCCGCCGACCCAGGGCTGATCGAGGCGTTCACCAGCGGCCAAGACATCCACAACGCCACCGCCGCCCGGGTGTTCGGTGTCGAGCCGGCCGACGTCACCCTGGAGATGCGCTCGAAGGCGAAGATGGTGTCGTACGGGCTGGCCTACGGCATGGAGGCGTACGGCCTGGGGCAACGCCTCAACATCCCTACCGACGAGGCCGCCAAGATCCTCGACGCCTACTTCGTGGCTTTCCCGAACGTCAAGCAGTACATGGACGACACGGTCGTCGAAGCCCGCAAGAACGGCTACACCGAGACGCTGTTCGGGCGCCGCCGCCCGATTCCCGAGCTGCTCAACTCGAACTGGCGGATCCGCCAGGCCGGCGAGCGTCAGGCGATGAACGCCGGCATCCAGGGATTGGCAGCCGACATCTTCAAGGTCGCCCTGGTGCGCATCGACGCGGCCCTCACCGCCGGCGGCTACGCCAGCGAACTGGTGCTCCAGGTGCACGACGAGGTGATCCTCGAAGTGCCCGCCGACGAGCGCGACACCGTCGGCCCCGAGGTGGTGGCATTGATGCGCGGCGCCGCCGAACTCGACGTGCCGCTCGAGGTCAACGTGGCCTGGGGCACCACCTGGGCCGACACGAAGAGCTGAGCGTGGTTTCGACAAGCTCAACCACCGGTGGTTGAGCTTGTCGAAACCACCGCCGTAAGGTGCACCTTATGCCGCCGTTCGCGCAGACCATCACCACGTCCGAGGCGCTGTACGAGTTGTACCGCCGGCCGCACCCGGGGTTGCAGGCGAAGAAGCGTCCCGAGATCGACCCGCAGAGCGCGGCGTTCATCGCCACCAGCCCGTTCCTGCTGATCGCCACCACCGGTGCCGACGGGGGCGTCGACGTGTCGCCGCGGGGCGGCGACCCGGGGTTCGTGCAGACCGAGCGGATCGACGGCGCCGACTACGTCTTGATCCCCGACCTGAACGGCAACAACCTGCTCGACTCGCTCCAGGCGATCGCCGACAGCGGCCGGGCCGGCCTCTTGTTCGTCATCCCCGGCAAGGACGACACGTTACGCGTCAACGGTGAGGCGTGGGTCGTCACCGACGACGCGGTGCTCGACCGGTTCACCGAAATCCGCCGCCCCAAGGCCACGATCGCGGTTCGTGCCGACGAGGTGTTCGTGCACTGTGCCAAGGCGTTCCGGCGCGGCAAGGTGTGGGACCCGCAGGCCTGGGAGGCACTGGCCGCGGCCCCCGGCCTGGCCGAAATCGTGTGTGCCCAGGGCATCTTCGGCGAGGGTGTCGAGCCGGCTGCGGTCGCCGCCGATCTCGAACGTGGTTACGCGATCGACCTGGCGGGTGACCGCCCGGGCTGATACGGTTACCCACGGGTAACGCCCCGGCGGAGGGGCGACGGCGGAAATCCAGAGCGCTCCACCTGAGGGGGATCAGATGCGCACACGTTCAATGCTCGCCAACCGCGGGTTGGTCGTCACGGCGATCACGCTCGGCCTGGTCGCCACGGTGGCCGTGAGTGTCACCCTGCAAGCGGCCACCAATCCGAGCAACGAGGTCGCGATGGCCTGCCGGGCCGAACCGGTCGGCTCCGACCTGACGCAGAACTTGCCGTTCAGCGTGTCCGGCCCCGACACCGCCGAAGCCGGCGCAACGGTTGCACTGACGATGGACGCGGCGCAGGCCACGCTGCCGTCGCAGGCGTCGGGGGTGACGATCAACAACTTCTCGAACCTGCGTACCGCGGTCGAGGCCTACGGCGTCACGGTCACCGGCGCGAGCATCACCAAGGCCGGGTCGCATCCGGCCAGCGTCGACGTCGCCGGCAGCCGTGTCACGATGGTCATTCCCGGCCCGATTCCCGGTGGGCAGACCATCACCACACCCGAGGTCACCATCACTGCGACGGTCACCGCCGCGCCCGGCGGTTCGCTCGGTCTCCAAGCCGGTGCGTCGCCGTTCTACCAGACGAACGCGAACGTGCAGATCGTCGGCAACCAGACGGTGACGTGCAATCCGGGCGACGCCACTCAGGCGGCCAACACCAAGCTGACGATTCCCGTGCAGGCCGCCGCGCCACCCGACACGACCGGGCCGACGATCACGTTCGTCGACCCGAACGTGCAGTCGATCTACGGCTACCAGGAAGTGGTCGCGGCGAGCTACGCGTGCAGCGACCCGAGCGGTGTCGCCACGTGCGCCGGGCCGGTGCCCAACGGCGGGCTGCTCGACACCTCCACCGCCGGCTTGAAGGACTTCACCGTCAACGCCACCGACACCAAGGGCAACACCACCACCGAGACCGTGCAGTACCTCGTGCTCCCGGAAGGTGCGCCCCCGCCGGCCCGGGCCCGCTACACGCCGCTCAACCCCGGCCGTCTGCTCGACACGCGCACCGGTGCCGGCATCGACACCTTCGACGGTGAACACCTCGGCGAGGGCAAGCAAGGCGGCGGTGTCACGCTGGAAGTGGCCGTCGGCGACCGCTACGACATTCCCGTCAACGCCTCAGGCGTCGTGCTCAACATCACCGCCACCGAGGCCGACGGCCCAGGACACATCACGGTGTACCCGTGCGGCGACACCCGGCCCACCGCCAGCAACCTGAACTACGCCGTCGCCGGCGACACCCGGCCCAATGCGGTCGTCACCAAGCTCGGCGACGACGGCAACGTCTGCCTGTACGCGTTCGGCGCGGCGACCCACCTGGTGGTCGATGCGGCCGGGTACTTCCCGCCCGGGGCACGCTTCGTGGCGCTCAACCCCGGCCGCCTGCTCGACACCCGGGTGGGCAAGCCCACCGTCGACGATCAGGCGTCGGGCGACGGCCCGAGCACGGTCGGCACCGACGTCACCGTCCAGGTCGGTGGTCGCCACGGCGTTCCCGACAACGCCGTGGCGGCCGTGCTCAACGTCACCGCCGTCGCCCCCGACGGCCCGGGGCACCTCACCGTGTACCCCTGCGGCGAGACGCTGCCGACGTCGAGCAACCTCAACTACGCCCCCGGCGACGCGGCCGTTCCGAACCTGGTCGTCGCCAAACTCGGCAACGACGGCACGGTCTGCCTCGCGTCAGGCGTGTCCGGGTCCGACCTGATCGTCGATGTCGCCGGGTACTTCCCGGCCGGGGCCGACTACACCGCGCTGATACCGGGGCGCCTCCTCGACACGCGTGCGGGCCGGCCCACCATTGACGACGCCGGGGCCGGAGACGGCAAGCCGCAGGTCGGAACCCCGATCGAACTCCAGGTCGGCGGGCGCCACGACATTCCCGCCGATGCGCTCGGCGTCGTGCTCAACGTCACCGCCGCCGACACCGACGGGGCGGGCTACCTGAAGGTGTGGCCGTGCGGCGACCCAGAACCGCTGGCCAGCAACGTCAACTTCACCGCAGCCGGGCAAACCCGAGCCAACGCGGTGTTCGCCAAGCTCGGCACCGACGGCACCGTGTGCATCGTGGCCAAGCCGGCGAGTGCCCATGTCGTCGTCGACGTCGCCGGGTTCGTACCGGCGCCCACAGGCCCGGTCGCTCCGCCGCCGCCGACCACGACCACGACGGTGCCTGGCCAGCCGACGACCACGTCGACCACCACGACCACGACCACCGAACCGGGGGCGACCACCACGACCACGCTGCCGCCGACACCCGGCGACTGCCCCCAGCAGGCGGTCTACGACGAAGTGTTGGCGCAGTACGAGTCGCTGGCCGGGCTGGCCTTGCTGCTGCTCGGCCCGGTGCTCGAGATCACGCTCGGTCTGCTCGACCCCAACGGCGACGGCAACGCCTGCAACGGCTGACCCAGGTACAACGGTTGCAGCGGTGGTCGAGTGCCGGGCTCTGCCCGGTGTATCGAGGCCATGGTGCGCGCACCGTCGTCTCGATACACCGGGGGTGGCGGCTTCGCCGCGAGTGCGGCACTCGACGACCGGAGGTGGCGAGGACGCCTGGCGGTTGGCCGTCAGTTCGACGCGCGGCGAGTCCGCAGCGGGGTCACCGTCGACGCCTCGGGTCCGGCCGCGGGCGCCGTCGACAGATGGCGATAGTGCAGGGCGGGGAGCAACTCGGCGGCCGGTAGCGCCTTGCTGAACAGCCAGCCCTGGCCGACCGTGCACCCGGCATCGGCCAGGAACGTCAGCTGTTCGGGCTGCTCGATACCTTCGGCCACCACGCGCAGGCCCAGGTTGCGGCCGAGCTGGATGATCGAGCTGAGCAGCATCTCGCTGCGGCGGCCGGTGCCGACCGCCTGGACGAACGCCTTGTCGATCTTCAACTCGTCGGCCGGCATCCGGTCGAGCCGGAACAGCGACGAGGCGCCGGTGCCGAAGTCGTCGATGGCGACTTCGTAGCCGCCCGCCCGAAGCCGTTCCAGCTCACCCATCAGGTCGATCGGGGAGTGGGCGACGACGCCCTCGGCGAGATCGGTCTCGGTCACTTCGAGCACCAACCGGTGGTGCCCGAGTGCGTGCTGGCTGCGTAGGTCGAGCAGGGCGTCGGTGAACCCGGTGCTGAGCAGCGAACGCAGCTCGATGTTGACCGCGAAGCCGATCGCCTGGGTCGCAGTCTGAGCGGCCGCCGCCGCCAGCAGCGCTTGGCGCACGCCGTCGAGCGTGAACCGGTCGAACGAGGCCGAGAGCCGCACGGTCTCGAGGAAGTCGATCGGGGCCAGCAGGCCGCGCTCGGGGTGCTGCCAACGCACCAGCCCCTCGGCGCCGACCACCTCGCCGGTGTGCAGGTCGATCTGGGGCTGGAAGTGCAAGACGAACTCGCCACGGTCGAGCCCTTGCTCGACGGCGGCCGAGAGCACGAGGTTCTCGAGCGTAAAGCGCTGCATGTCGGCGTGGTACAGCTCGACCTGTGAGTTGGCCTGCTTGGCCGCGTTGAGCGCGACGTCGGCTTGGCGCAACGTCACCGACGGGGCGACGTTGGCGGCCGACAAGGCCACGCCGACCGATACCGGTGCGGCCAGCGCGACGCGGCCGACGTGGTGCGGGTGGCGGCATTCCTGGGTGACCTGGTGGGCGATCACCTGCGCCCGGTCGGCATCGTTGGTGCCGTCGACCACCAACGCGAACTGGTCGGAGCTGAGCCGGTAGACCGACCAGTGCGGCTCGGACAGCCCGCTCAGGCGCGACCCGGTCATCGACAGGATCAGGTCGCCGATGTGGTGCCCGAGCGTGTCGTTGATGGCCTTGAACTGGCGGATGTCGGCAACCAGCAGCACGAACGGCTGGGCGTGCACGGCGTGCAGGTCGAGGTCTTCTTCCAGCCGCTGCCGGTTGGGCAGGCCGGTGATCCGGTCGCGGCGGGCCTGTTCGTAGAGCTCGTCGGAGATCTTGTGGATCGCGGTGACGTCGGCGAGCATGCCGCGCAGCAGTTGGCGGCCCCGTTCGTCGGCTTCGAGCCGGCCGGTGTAGCGCAGCCAGCGCGGTTCTCCGTCGGGGTCGCGCGAGCTGGCGACGAAGTCGAACTCGGGCACATGTTCGAGCCGTTCGATGGCGGCCTCGAACAGTGCCAGGTCGTCGGCCGAGTACAGGTCGGCCGGGGCGAGTGCGAGCCATTCGTCGCGGCTCCAGCCGGTGACCTCGCGGACGTCGCCGGCGAGGTCGATCACCTCGCGGGTCTGAACGTCGATCGTCTGGATGATCGACCGGGCGGCGCTCATCGCGTCGGCGAGATGGGCTTCGGTGCGCTGGAGATTGCGACGGAACTCGACGCTGCCGCGGATCGCGACGGCGAGTACGGCACCGCCGACGAGCACGGTGGTGAGCCAACCGAACGCTTCCATCGAGGCACCGAGCACGAGCAGACCCTGGATGAGGAGGGCCACGATCAACAGGTGCAGTTCGGGGCGCACCGTGGCCGCCAGCAACGTCGACCCGGCGACGAGGAGCACCAGGGGCGTGTAGCCCAGTCGGGGCACGGTGAATGCGATCGCGACGACCACGGCGGTGTCGAAGGCAGCCTCGGCGAGGCGCGGCCAGACCCGTTTCGAGAGCGGGATCAACAGCGGCTGAAGGCCCGCCGCGACCAGGCAGATCCACGCCGCCGGCGCGCCACCGTCGACGAGCAGCAAGGCGACGACCGCGGCGCTGACGTAGAGCAGCGAGCGCAGTACCACTAGGGTCACGACCGAGTCGCGCGCCGCCGCGGCACGCGTGTCTCGTTGGGTCGTGGCGGGCATGCCGACACTGTTGGCCGACAGGGGTGTCGCCGCAACGATTAGGTCGTTCTGAACGAGCAGCCGTAAGCGTGGGGTAAGCGTTCTAACGATTGCCGAGTGGTCCCTGTCAGGGACGTAAGCATGCAGTAAGGTCGCGTCTGCGTGACGTACGACACGACAGGGGGCACGGGTTCGGAGGCGGCGCCGCCTCGCGCGGCCGTCGTGCAGTACGTCGACGCCCGCACGGTGGTGGTGCTGGCCGCCGCCGGCGAAACGGCGATCGTTCCCGGTACCCGGTTCGACGTCGACGAGCTCGGCGACATGACGCTGGTGCCGCTGGTCGGCGCGGGCCCGGACGGTTCGTCGCTGGCGCTGCTGGTGCTCGGCAGCGCGGAACGCCGCGACGAGCGCGGCAACGCCGCGCTCGTGATCGACGACGAACTCGCCAACCGCGACTACTACGCGGCCGCGTTCGGCCAGATCGGCTGGCGGGCTGAGGCGTCGCCCACCGGTACCGCCGGCATCATGGCGTTCGCGGCCACCGAGCCGGCGGTGTGCCTGGTCGACGTACGCCTCCCCGACATGAACGGTTACGACGTGTGCCGCCAGCTGCGCACCGTCGACCGGCGTCAATGCCTGGTGGTGCTGATGTCGGCCGACCCGACGATGGTCGAGCCCCAGCGTGCCGCCAACGCCGGTGCCGACCTGGCGCTGGTCGGCCCGATCGGTGTAGGCCAGCTGCGCACCATCACCGAACAGCGCCCGCCGCACCCGGTGCGGCCCCGGGTGGCGATGGTCGACCGGCCGGCGTCGTCGGCGGTGCGCCTGAAGCTGTTCGGCGACCCCGAGATCGTCCTCGCCGACCGCTGGTGCGCACTCCCGCCGGGGGCCGCGACCGACATCATCTCGGTGATGGCGATCCATCACCCGGCTGTGCTGTCGACGGCCGACCTCGGCGAACTGGCGTGGAACCCGCCGGCCACGTCGGCCAGCCCGGTGCACACCGCGCTCAGCCGGTTGCGCTCGGCGCTCCAGAAGCACGGTGTACCCGACCTGGTCGTCACCGCCCAGCAGGGGTACCGGCTCGACGTCATGGCCGCCAACATCGACACGGTGGCGTTCGAGAAGGCTGCCACCGACCTCGACCCGAACCGGTTCGACGACGCCGCCTACGTCGCCGAGGCCCAGCGCGTGCTGGCGAACGTGTCCGACAGCGCCTTCGGTGCCAGCAACGTGCCCGCCGTCGAGGCGGCCCGCGTGCGCATCTGGGAGGCTCGGGCGGTGCTGGAAGAGCGCGTGAGCGTGCGCCAGATCCTGCTCGGCGACACGGTCGAGGCGGTCGCCGGGGCGCGCCGCCTCACCGCCCGCGAGCTGTGGCGCGAGTCGGCGTGGACGATTCTGGTCGCCGCGCTGTACCACAGCGGCCGCCAGCGCGAGGCGCTCGAGACCTACCAGGTGGCCCGCAATCTGCTGATCAACTCGGTCGGTGTCGACCCCAGCCCGGCCCTGCGCGACATCGAGAGTCGCGTCCTCAACCAGGACCCGAGCCTGCACGAGCCGGGCTTCGTGCGCGGCCTCGCCCGGTGAGCCTGGCAGCGCTGTGGACGACGACACCGCAGCCCACCTGCGGCGACTGTCGCACGACCTACGAACGCCGCTCAACCTGATCGTCGGCGCGCTCGAGTTGATCGAGTTGCAAGCGCACAAGCCGGCCGAGGTGTCGCACTGGGCCGAGGTGGCCCGCGACGCCGCGCAGCGGCTCCGCACCATGCTCGACGACATCACGGCACCTGACGTTTCCTGACGCACAGCTCACCGACGCCGGGTCACATCGCATCGTCATGCTGGTACGATGGCGCCCCGCTGGGCGCGCCCGCAGCCCGGCACGCCAGTCCTGTCCATCTCGAAAGTAGCCCGTTCCTTGTCCGACACCTCCACCCTTCCCGACGCCGCCACCTCTGAGTCCGACTCGTCCGAGCCGGCCGTGGCCGCCCCCACCGCTGTGGCGGGTGGCAATCCGAATTTCGGAACGTTCGACGAGGAAGGCAACTACACCCCGCGCCAGGTCGTCGACAACGACCTCGGCATGAGCTTCGCCGACGCGATCGACGGCACCATCGTCGAGGTCGAGGACGGCCAGCTGGTGAACGGCACCGTCGTCAAGATCGACAAGGACGAGGTGCTGCTCGATATCGGCTACAAGTCCGAAGGCGTCATCCCCAGCCGCGAGCTGAGCATTCGCAACGACGTCAACCCGGCCGACATCGTCAAGCTCGGCGAGGCCGTCGAAGCCCTGGTCCTCACCAAGGAGGACAAGGAAGGTCGTCTGGTCCTGTCCAAGAAGCGCGCCCAGTACGAGCGCGCGTGGGGCACGATCGAGCAGAAGAAGGAAAACGACGAGGTCGTCGAGGGCCCGGTCATCGAGGTCGTCAAGGGCGGCCTGATCGTCGACATCGGGCTGCGCGGCTTCCTCCCCGCCTCGCTCGTCGAACTGCGCCGAGTGCGCGACCTGGCGCCGTACATCGGCACCACGGTGCAGGCCAAGATCATCGAGCTCGACAAGAACCGCAACAACGTCGTGCTGTCGCGCCGGGCCTACCTGGAAGAGACCCAGAAGGAAACCCGCGACCAGTTCCTCAACAACCTCAAGACTGGCGAGGTCCGCGAGGGCACGGTGTCGTCGGTGGTCAGCTTCGGTGCGTTCGTCGACCTCGGCGGCATGGACGGCCTCATCCACGTCAGCGAGCTGTCGTGGAAGCACGTCGACCACCCCGGCTCGGTCGTCACCGTCGGCGACAAGGTCAAGGTCCAGGTGCTCGACGTCGACATGTCGCGCGAGCGCATCTCGCTGTCGCTCAAGGCCACCCAGGCCGACCCGTGGCAGGAGTTCGCCGAGACCCACGAGGTCGGCCAGCTCGTCTACGGCCGGGTCACCAAGCTCGTCCAGTTCGGTGCGTTCGTCCAGGTCGGCGACGGCATCGAGGGGCTCGTCCACATCTCCGAGATGTCGGCCCACCACGTCGACTCGCCCGAGCAGGTCGTCACCCCGGGTGAAGAGCTGTGGGTCAAGATCATCGACCTCGACCTCGCCCGTCGCCGGATCAGCCTGTCGATCAAGCAGGCCGCCGAGGGCGGCGAGCTGGCGGCCGAGTACCGCGAGCACTTCGAGATCGACGCCGAGGGCAACTGGGCCACGTCGAGCGACGAGGTCGAGGCGGCGTGGGCCGAGTTCGAGTCCGCCGACTCGGCAGCCGAGCACACCGAGTCGCCGGCCGCCTCGGCTGACGACGCTACACCGGCCGATGCGGCTCCGGCTGCTGACGCCGCGCCGGCCGACGAGGCTGCGGCCGACGAAGCCTGAGTCGCTGACGTGCTCCTTGTCGGCTTGACCGGGGGTATCGGATCTGGAAAGTCGACGGTCGCCGCGCTCCTCCGGGGGCGCGGCGCTGTCGTTGTCGACGCCGACCAGATCGCCCGCGACCTCCAGGCACCGGGCATGCCGCTGGTGGCGGCGATGGCCGAACGTTTCGGGCCAGGCATCCTGCACGACGACGGCTCGCTCGACCGGGCCGCCGTCGCCGCGCTCGTGTTCGGCGACTCCGACTCGGCCAAGGCCAACCTGGCCGCCCTCAACGAGCTCACCCACCCGGCGATCTTCGCCGAGGTCGACGCGCGCGTCGCCGCCCACGCCGGGACGGACGCGATCGTGGTGCTCGATCAGCCGCTTCTCAAGCCGCGCCCTGATCTGGACGCGTTCGTGGTCGTCGACGTGCCGGTCGACGAGGCCGTTCGCCGACTGGTCGAGTACCGCGGCATGGCCGAAGCCGACGCCCGCAAACGAATCGCCAGTCAGGTCACCCGCGAGCAGCGGCTCGAGTGGGCGACCCACGTCGTCGACAACTCCGGCGACCGCGACTCGCTGGAACCCCAAGTCGACCAGCTCTGGGAACAACTCCGGGCTCTCAACCCCCAAGGTGGTTGAGCCTGTCGAAACCACCGGAGGCCGTGCGGCCGGGCGGTAACGACCGGCTCAACCACCTCGAGTCGTGAGGTCGAGGGCGGCTTCGATCTGGCCGTCTTCGACGTGGCCGGTGGGTACGAAGCCGAGCCGCTCGTAGAAGCGTTGCGGGTTGCCCGGTAGGTCGGGCACGAAGCTCACCAGCAACGTCGTCGCCCCAGCCGCGCTCCAGTGCTCGGCGACCGCCAGCACCGTGCGCCGGCCCAACCCTCGGAGTTGGTGGCGCCGGTCGATGGTGAGCCGCCACAAGTACGGATGGGGCACGCTCGGGTGCGGTTCGGCGACCATGACGAACCCGACCAGTTCGCCGTCGGCGCGAACGCCGCGGTACCACGGCACCACCACGTGGCCGTCCTCGGTGGGCGGCAGCAGCGCCTCGCCCAACGACACACCAATTGGTGACACCATCGTCCGCTGCGAGAACGCGGGCCCGAGGCGCAGGAGCGGGCGCACGTCGTCGTTCGTCAGCTCGCTCAGCTCGAACGTGTGCGGGCTTGTGGTGGGGCGGGCCAGCCAGGCCTCCCAGTCGGGCCGCAGCAGCCCGAAGCGGGCGTCGTCGGACCATTCACCGCGGACGAACGCGGCCGAGCGGGCGGTGCCCTCGTACGTGAACCCGCACGCTTCCAGCACTCGCGCCGAGGCGCCGTTGGCGGGGTCGAGCGTGGCGCTGATGCGGTGCACCGGCGGGCGGCGACGCGCTCCGGCGAACAGTGCCTCGACGAGCGCGGCAACCGCCTCGGTGGCGTAGCCGTGCCCCTGGAACTCGGGCGCCAGGGTGTAGCCGAGCATCGCCGTAGTGCCAGCATCGTCGAGCCAGACCGCCAGGTCGCCGACCAGTTGGCTGTCGACCCGACGCTCGACCGCGATCTGGAGCCACTCGCCGGGTGTCGGGCCGTCGAGCCGGTCCATCTCGTCGACCAGCGCGTGGGCGAGGTCGCGCGTGTACGGCAGCGTCCACTGCTGGAAGCGGGCGACCTCGGCGACGTTGCGGTAGCGCACGAACTCGGTGATGTCGCTGCGCGCCAAGATGCGCAGGCTGAGGCGATCCGTCTGCAGTTCGAAGCGACGCACTTCTGCCCATTCAACTCTGCCGCGCCTACGATCCGACACTCGTGGACGCAGTCGCGGTAGCCCTGCTCGTCGCCGCGGCCGCGGCCGGCTTCGTCAACTGGTGGGCGGTGAGTGGTCCCGGCTCGGTGCTTCAGCGGCGGGTGGAGTCGGTGGCCAAGCCGTTGACGATGACCTTGCTGGTCGGTGTTGCCGCTACCGCCGGTTCGCCCGGCGGGGGAGTACGGGTTGCACTCGTGGTCGGCGCGGTGCTCGGGCTGGTCGGCGATGTCGCTCTGCTGGGCGACAGCGAGCCACGGTTCATGGCCGGGCTCGGCGCGTTCGCGCTGGGCCATCTGGCGTACGCGGCCGCTGCGCTTCAGGTGGGCTGGTCGGCCTGGGCATTGGCCGGCGTCGCGTTCATGGCGGTGCTGTTGGCGGTGCGGTTCGTCACGCGCATCCTGCCGGGAGCCAAGCGTGAAGGTGGGTCGGTGCTGGCCGGGGCGGTGACGTTCTACGGCGCGGTGATCTCGGTGATGGTCATCACCGCCTGGGCCATCTTCGACACCGCCACGCCGGCGTGGCTGGCTGCGGTCGGGGCGATGTCGTTCGCTGTCAGCGATTGGGTGCTCGGCCACACCAAGTTCGCCGGCCCGTTACCCGGTGGCCGGCTGGCGGTGATGGTGCCGTATCACCTCGGTCAAGCGCTGCTGATCGTCGGCGTGGCCCTGGCGTAGCGACGTTCAGCGTTCGCCGAGGACCGTTCGGTAGGCGGCGACGTAGCGGTCGATCATCGTGGCGAGCCCGAACCGGGCCACCGTGGCCGCGCGGATGCGGCTGCGGCCGAGTGTTCCGGCGGCGTCAACCGCGCGTGCGGCCTGGGCGGGATCGCTCACCAGGTAGCCGGTCGCGCCGTCGTCGATCAGCTCGGGCATCGAGCCGCGGGGGTGGGCGATGACGGGGGTGCCGCAGGCCATCGCCTCGACGACGCTATAACCGAACGGCTCGTCGAAGTCGACGAGGTGCACGAGGGCGTGCGCGGCACCCAGCACGCGCGACCGTGCGGAGGCGGAGACCGGGCCGAGGTAACGGACCTGCCGGCCGTCGATGTACGGTTCGACCGCGTCGCGGAAGTACTGCTCGTCCTGGACGATGCCGGCGATGTCGAGCCGCCGACCGGTCGCGCGGGCGAGGTCGATCGCGGCCGCAGTGCCCTTGTCGGGGTGGATGCGCCCGAAGAACAGCAGGTGCTCGCCATGGTCGCGGTCGACGGTGAACGCACTTGTGTCGATGCCGTGGTGGATCGTGGCCGCATAGCGCAGGTTGGGGTGCCGGTCGGCGGCGCTGATCGCGACGTACGCGGTGGTGGCGTCGTAGCGCTCGTAGACCTGCACGATCTTGGGCGACGAGAACCCGTGGATCGTCGTGATCACCGGTGTGGCGACGAACTCGCTGTACGTGAGCGGGAGGAAGTCGAACCCGTTGTGGATGATGTCGAACTCGTCGGCGCGTTCGAACACCGAGGCGATGTGGAGGCACTCGGCGACCTTCGGGTCGATCGTGGGGTCGTCCGACCACCCGGCCCGAGCCGTGGCGTGCAGCGTGGCGGTCGTGACCGAGTCGGCGGTGGCGAACAGGGTGACGTGGTGACCTGCGGCGACCAAGCCGTCGGCGAGTAGGCCGGCGAACTGCTCCCACGGCCCGTAGTGGCGTGGGGGTGTCCGCCAGGCGATCGGGGCGAGTACCGCAACCCGGAGGGGGCCGGAGGCGGTGCCGTGACGGCGGACAGGAATGGTTGTCACCGTACCGACACAGAACCCAGAACGGCGCAGTACAGTGACCAGCACGTCCCTTGGACGAGTGCGCCCCGTTTGGGCCGGTCGGCGGTGTCACCGCCGTCGCCCTCCTCAGGCTTGTCGCCTCTGCTGAGCCGAACAAGGAGTCCTGTGGTGCACCCCGCCGTCTTGTCCCCCGCCCTTCTCACCAGGGCGGAGCGAGTGCGGTCGTACGGAATCCTCTCCACGTTCCCACCCACCTCGTGCGGAATCGCGACGTTCTCGGCGGCGCTGTCAGCCGGCTTGATCGCCGACGGTGCCTCCGTCGACGTCGTGCGATGTGGCGCCGGCCCGGAGATCGAGGATGCGCTCGTGGTCGCCACGCTCGCCGACGATCGGGCCAGCGGTGCGATCGCAGCCCTGAACGCGGTGGACGTGGCCATCGTCCAGCACGAGTACGGCCTGTACGGCGGGCTCGACGGCGACGCTGTGGTCACGCTGATGGAGGCGATCGACGTGCCGCTGGTGGCGGTCGCTCACACCGTGCTGCAAGCGCCGAGCGCCCATCAGCGGGTCGTGCTCGAGCGGGTGTGCGCGCTCGCCGACGTGGTGGTGGTGATGACCGAGACCGCGCGTGTCCGACTCGCCGCCGGGTTCGATGTCGACGGTTCGAAGATCGTCGTAATTGCCCACGGCGCGGCGACGCCGCCTGTTCCGTGCGCGCCCTCCCTCACGTCGGGCCGCCCGGTCGGGCATCCAGCGCGGCTGCTGACCTGGGGCTTGCTCGGCCCGGGTAAGGGCATCGAGTGGGCGATCGACGCGCTGGCCCTCTTGACCGACGTCGCCCCCCAGCCCCAGTACGTGATCGCCGGTGCGACCCATCCGAAGGTGCGTGAGCAGTCCGGCGAGGTATACCGCGAGATGCTCGTCGCCCGTTCCGAGACATCGGGCGCGGCCGGGAGCATCGCCTTCGACGACACGTACCGGGACCTTGCGTCGTTGAACGAGCTGATCACCTCGGCGGACGTCGTCGTGCTGCCGTACGACTCGAAGGATCAGGTGACGTCCGGAGTGCTCGTCGATGCTGTCGCGGCTGGAATCCCGGTGGTGGCGACCGCGTTCCCGCACGCCCGCGAGTTGCTTGCCAGCGGTGCCGGCATCGTGGTTCCCCAGCGCGACCCGGCCGCCCTGGCGGCGGCGATCCGCTCGATCGTCACCGACCCGGCCCGCGCCGAGGCGATGCGCGCCGAAGCCCGCCGGCTCGCTCCGAGCCTGTCGTGGGGAGCCGTCGCACGGCAGTACTCCCGGCTCGCCGACCGGCTGCTCCCCGTCTGTACGGCGGTGGCGTCGTGACCATTCCCGACCGGGTCGTGCCGGCCTTCGGTCACGTGCTGGCGATGAGCGACGAAATCGGGATGTTCGAACACGCCGACCACGCGACGCCGCGGCGCGAGCACGGCTACTGCACCGACGACATGGCACGCCTGCTGATCGTGGCTGTGCGCGAACCAGATCCGGGGCAGGCGATCGGCCGGCTCGGCCGGAACGCGTTCCGCTTCCTGAAGCAGTCGCAGAACGTCACCGGCAAGCACCGCAACCGGCGCTCGGCCAACGGCCGCTGGCAGGACCGCGCCGGGGTCGAGGACTGTTGGGGGCGGAGCGTCTGGGCGTTCGGCACCGCCGCCGCGCGGTCATCCGACACCTACATGCGCGCGAGCGCACGGTCGTACTTCGTCCACGCCGTGCAGCAACGCTCGCCGCACCGCCGGGCGATGGCGTTCGCGGCGCTCGGCGCGGCCGAGGTCGCGAGTATCGATCCGCGCCACTTCGAGGCGCGCGCGTTGCTCCGCTCGGCGATCGACACGATCGGAATACCGGCTGACGACCCCGTCTGGCCGTGGCCCGAGCCACGGTTGGCGTACGCCAACGCGGTGCTGCCGGACGCGCTGATCGCGGCCGGCAGCGTGCTCGGCCGGGACGACGTGACCAAGGCAGGGTTGACCGCGCTGCGCTGGCTGCTCGACCGTGAGCACGTCGACGGACGGCTGTCGCCCACCCCGGTCGACGGTGCCGGGCCGTCCGACGGCCCCGGTCGCTTCGATCAGCAACCGATCGAGGTCGCTGCGCTCGCCGATGCCTGCGCCCGCGCGCTGGCGGTCACCGGTGACAACGAGTGGGCACACGGCGTCGAACTCGCCGTCGCCTGGTTCGCCGGTGGCAACGACGTCGGCGCCGAGATGTGGGACCTCGCCACCGGCGGGGGGTACGACGGGCTCACGCCGAGCGGCCCGAACCTGAATCAAGGTGCCGAGTCGACGTTGGCGCTGATCGCGACGCTCCAGCACGGCCCCCGCCCCGCACGCAACCCGTTGCCCCGGATACCAGGCCCGATCTGGGCGACCCCGGGGGCTCGATGACCCGGGGGTGGTTTCGACAGGCTCAACCACCTTGCCGGTGGTTGAGCCTGTCGAAACCACTTCACTGCAACCGGTCGAGCAGGTCGGGGAGTGGGGTGGTGGCCAGGTGGGCGCCGACGTCGGCGAAGCCATACGGCACCACGAGTTGCCCGTCGTGGGTCATCGCCCCGCACGAGTACACGACGTTGGGCACGTAGCCCTCGCGTTCGTCGGGCGCCGCCGCGAGCAGGGGCTGTTTCAGGTGGCCGAGCACCCGGGTGGGGTCGTCGTGGTCGAGTAACACGGCACCGAGCGTGTACTGCCGCATCGGGCCGACTCCGTGGGTGATCACCAGCCAGCCGGCCTCGGTCTCGATCGGTGGCCCACAGTTGCCGAGTTGCATCAACTCCCACGGCAACTCCGGTTCCTGGATCACCGTGGCGCGGTGCCACTCGTGCACGTCGTCGGTCACCATGACGTAGTTGTTCACGTTGTCGTGCCGCCCGAGTGCCATGAACCGGCCGTCGATCCGCCGCGGGAACAAGGCGATGCCCTTGTTGCCGGCCGCGGCCCCGGCCAGCGTGGTGACACGGAAATCGACGAAGTCGTCGGTTTCGAGCAGCCGCGACCGGATCTGGCGGCCGTCGAACGCCGTGTAGGTCGCGTAGTACACGACGCGGCCATCGTCGTCGACGAAGCGCACGAACCGGGCATCCTCCATGCCGTGGCTCTCGGTCGGGTCGCTCGGGAACAGCACCCGCTCGGAGATGTCGACCGTGGCGGGGAACCGGACGTGGTAGTCCGGCGGTCGGGAGCCGGGCGTGTCGGCGGCAGGGGTCGTCGTCCCGGTCGTCGTATAGCGACCCGGAGGGTCGAGACGCATGGCTGCGTCCGGTCCGAGCACGCCCGAGCGGAACTCGACCGACGAGACGTGCCCTTCGCCGATCGCCCGCAGGCTGATGACCACCCGCACCTCGCGGTCACCCAACCCGGACTGGTCGGGGCCGGCAACGATCGACGGGTTGCCGAGCGCGGCCGCCTCGATCGAGTACTCGTGGGTGAAGTACGCCCCGATCAGGTTCCGGCGTTCGTCCGACATCGGCTGTCCGAGCAGATCGGCGTGGCCGAGCCGGTGGACGACCACGTCGAAGTTCCGAGCGAGCACCGCGTCGAGGTCGCGGTGGCGACCGTCGAACGCGGCGATCGTGGTGCCGAGCGTGTCGGCCACCGTGTGCTCGGGCATCGCCAGGATTCGTTCGAGCACGATCCGCATGCGCGACGACCCGTCGGGAAGGATCTCCTCGCGCGGCAGGAACGGCTTGGTGATGACGCGTCGAGGGTCGGGCAGCAGATGTACCGATTCGCACCGTGACATCCGGAGTGCGTCCATGGGAACCCCCGGTTCGTGGCGACCGGTGATCATCGTCCGTCGACGCCAGTCACCGCCACGGTACCGGGCGTCCGCGCGTGCCGCGGTGGTACGCTGCGATCCTTGGGATGAGTCGCCTCGTTTGGGCAGGACGGTCGAAGCGCTGTCGCCCCGTGCAGGCCTGACGTCTTGGCCCGAGCCTGATCAGGTTCGAGGAGCCGACATGACCGTCGATATCCCACCGCCCGCGCCGGACGCGGGTGGCCCAGCCGCCGACCAGTCCGTGGCACCGCTGCGTCAGTGCGGGCGGTGCCGGCTGTACTTCCCGGTCCCGCCCGGCACCGATCCCAGCGAAGTCGGCGATTGGTGGGTGTGCCCGAACTGCGCGCAAGCCCTCCTGCCGATCCGCGAACGGGCCGCGCAAGCGACCTGAGCACTCCCCACCCACCGCTCCATCAGGAGGACACGCCATGCCCGAGAAGTCACCCCAACGCCCAGCCGGCAAGAAGCCCGGCAAGTCGCTCAAAGAGAAGCGCGAGGCCAAGCGCGAAAAGCAGCAGACCAAGCGCTCGCTGACCGGCTGAGCGCCGGCGGCAAGCTGGTTTCGACAAGCTCAACCGGCTTGCCGGATCGGCCGAGGTGGTTGAGCCTGTCGAAACCACCGGCGACCAGGCCAACGTTGGTGGCTGCCGCGCTAGCTTGCGCCCGATGGGCGACGGCGCCGCGGGGCGGTGGATCTTCGGCTACGGGTCGCTCGTCTCGCCGGTGTCGTTCGGCGTCACGCTCGGCCGTTCGTTGACCGTTGGCGAGGACTTCCACAACACCGTGCTCGACGGCTATGGACGCCGCTGGAACTACGGGTCGCGGTATCGAACCGGCTGGTTAAACGGGGCCGAGTACTCGATCGTCGCGCTCGGCGTCGTCGCGGCCGTCGGCGAGACCGTCAATGGTGTGATCGGCTGGGTGACCGACGAGGAATTGGTGCGGCTCGACGCCCGCGAGGTGGACTACGACCGCGTCGACGTCACCGAGTTGATCGACAGCCCCGCGGCGCTCGACGCCCCGGTCGAGACGTATGTGCCGCGACCCGAGTCGATCGTCCGCTACGAGAGCGCTCGCGACGCGGGCACCGCGGCGATCGAGCAGCGCTACTGGGATCTCGTCGCCGGAGCGTTCGCCGGATTCGGCAGGGCCGCACGCCAGCGCTTTCTGGACACCACGCCGCCGCCGGACGTACCCGTACTCGAACTGACACGTCCCGATCCGTACACCTAGCCACGCCGATGGCAAGATCGCAACCAACCTGAGGAGGACCTCGTGAACCGACGCGACGTGGAGATCGCTACCGCCGATGGCGTGTTCGACGCCGGACTGCACACACCCGACGGCTCGGGCCCTTGGCCGGCCGTGATCATGTATCCCGATGCCGGCGGCAGACGCGACACGATGCACGCGATGGCCCAGCGGTTGGCCGACCTCGGCTACGCCGTGCTGGTGCCCAACTTCTACTACCGCCTGGGCGACTACGAACCGTTCGACCTGGCGACCGCGTTCAGCGACGCCGACGAGCGCCAGCGCATCTTCGCGATGATCCAAAGTGTCACCACCGAGAACATCACCGCCGACACGGCGGCGATGTTGGAGTTCCTCGCCGCCGCCCCCGAGGTCGCTGACGGCAAGGTCGGCACCACCGGCTACTGCATGGGCGGCCGGATCTCGTTCGCCATGGCCGGGCGGTTTCCCGACCGGGTCGGCGCGGCAGCCTCGTTTCACGGCGGTGGGCTGGCCACCGACGCCCCCGACAGCCCGCACCTGCTTGCGGCGGCGATCACCGCGAAGGTGTACGTCGCCGGGGCCGAGAACGACGGGTCGTTCGACGAGGCACAGTTCAGCAGGTTGTCGCAGGCCCTGACCGAGGCCGGCGTCGACCACACGCTGGTCACCTACCCGGCGCTGCACGGATTCGCCGTGCCCGACCTGCCGGTGTACGATGAACCGGCGGCGGAACGGCACTGGGAGGCAATGGAGGAGCTGTTCGGATCGGTGCTCCAATCAGGACAGGAATAGTCCGAGTTTCCGGGTTAGGTTGGCCGTCATGACCGATCTGGCCGACGATCTCGCGGTCGCCAACCCGGCGTCTGCACCCAACGGTCCGATCGATCTGCTGGCGGTCGACGAAGATCCCGATCGCCCGTTCCGGGTCGTCTCCGAGTTCACGCCGTCGGGCGACCAGCCCAAGGCGATCGCCCAGCTGGCCGACGGCATCAACCGCGGCGACCGGTTCCAGACGCTGCTGGGCATCACCGGTTCGGGCAAGTCGGCAACCATCGCCTGGACGATCGAGCAGGTGCAGAAGCCGACGCTGATCCTGGCCCCGAACAAGAGCCTGGCCGCCCAGCTTGCTCAGGAGATGCGCGAGTTCTTCCCCCACAACCGGGTGGAGTACTTCGTCAGCTACTACGACTACTACCAACCCGAGGCGTACATCGCCTCGAGTGACACGTTCATCGAGAAGGACTCGTCGATCAACGACGAGATCGACCGCCTGCGCCACTCGGCCACCGCCGCCCTGCTGACCCGCCGCGACGTGATCGTCGTCGCCTCGGTCAGCTGCATCTACGGCATGGGCAACCCCGAGGAGTACAAGGGCCAGTTGGTTGACCTGTCGGTCGGCGTCGACTACGACATGCGCTCGATCCTGCGGCGCCTGGTCGACATGCAGTACGACCGCAACGACGCCACGCTCGGCCGCGGCAAGTTCCGGGTGCGCGGCGACACCATCGAGATCCACCCGGCCTACGAGGAATCGGTGCTGCGGGTCGAGATGTTCGGCGACACGGTCGACCGGCTCACCCGCATCGACCCGCTCACCGGCGAGACGCTCGCCGACATGAACCGGGTGTGGATCATGCCCGCGACCCACTACGTCGCCGGCCACGAGCGGTTGGCCGTGGCGATGCAGAAGATCGAGGCCGAGCTCCAGGAGCGCCTGGCCCAGTTCGAGAAGGAAGGCAAGCTGCTCGAAGCGCAGCGTCTGCGCATGCGTACGCAGTACGACCTCGAGATGATCAGCGAGGTCGGCTACTGCAACGGCATCGAGAACTACTCGATGCACATCGACGGCCGCGACTACGGCGAGCCGCCGTTCACCCTGCTCGACTACTTCCCCGACGACTTCTTGATGGTGATCGACGAGAGCCACGTCGCCGTGCCCCAGCTGCACGGCCAGTTCGCCGGCGACCGCAGCCGCAAGGACATCCTCGTCGAGTACGGGTTCCGGCTCCCGTCGGCCCGCGACAACCGCCCGCTGACCTTCGAGGAGTGCCTCGAACGGATGAACCAGGGCGTGTTCCTGTCGGCCACCCCGGGCGACTACGAGCTGCGCACGTCGTCGCAGGTGGTCGAGCAGATCGTGCGTCCCACCGGGCTGGTCGACCCCGAGGTGATCGTCAAGCCCACCAAGGGCCAGATCGACGACCTGATCGAGTTGGTCAACGGACGCATCACCAACGGCGAGCGGGTGCTGGTCACCACGCTCACGAAGAAGATGGCCGAAGACCTCACCGACTACCTGCTCGAACAGGGGTTGCGGGTGCGGTACTTGCACTCGAACATCGACACCATCCAGCGCATCGAGATCCTGCGGGCGCTGCGGCTCGGCGAGTTCGACGTGCTGGTCGGCATCAACCTGCTGCGTGAGGGTCTCGACCTGCCCGAGGTGTCGTTGGTGTGCATCCTCGACGCCGACAAGGAGGGCTTCCTCCGGTCGGAGACGTCGCTGATCCAGATGATCGGCCGGGCGGCCCGCAACGTCGCCGGGCAGGTGGTGATGTACGCCGACCGGATGACCGACTCGATGACGAAGGCAATCGGCACCACCCAGCGTCGTCGCCAGGTGCAGCTCGCCTACAACGAGGAGCACGGCATCGACCCGCAGACCGTGCGCAAGGCGGTCGGCGACATCCTCTCGCTGCTGCGCGGCCCCGACGATACGGCGCCCGTGCCGGGCAAAGACCGGCGCCGCCAGCGCGAGCGCGACAAGGTCCAGCGCGAGCTCAAGTCACTGCCGCAGCAGGAGATCGCCCGCCTCATCCAGACGCTCACCGACGAGATGCACGAGGCGTCGGCCGAGCTGAAGTTCGAGTACGCCGCCCGCCTGCGCGACGAAATCAACGACCTCCGTCGCGAACTCCGCGACGCCCAATAGCGGGCAGGGCCGTCATGGCGCACGACGCGATCGAGGTCGAACCGGTCACCGTCGAGCGGTTGAGCGACCTCGCCGACCTGTTCACCACGAACGGCACGACCCGCGGCTGTTGGTGCATGTACCACATCTTGAGCAACCGCCAGTTCGGCGACGGCTACGGGCCGGGCAACCGGGCCGCGTTCGAGCGACTTGCCACCGAGTCCGAGCTACCGATGGGGGTGCTCGCCTACCACGACGGCACACCGGTCGGCTGGTGCGCGGTCGGGCCACGTGCGCGCTATCAGCGCGCGGTCGGCCCGCGGGCCCGCATCCTTGCCGACCGCGACCCGGCCGAGGACGACGACGTGTGGCTCGTGTCGTGCTTCTTCACACGCGTCGGCTTCCGAGGCCGCGGCCTGACCCACCGGCTGCTCGACGCGGCAGCAGCGCTGGCCCGCGTCTACGGGGCGCGGGCGGTCGAGGGCTTCCCCCGAGCCGCCGGACGGAGCGGCTCGCCCGACGACTACCTCGGGAGCGAGGAACTGTTCGCCGCTCACGACTTCGCCTGCGTCGCCCGCCCGTCACCTCAACGCGTCGTCGTCCGCAAGTCACTCGGAGCACGGCGACCCGACGTCGCCAAGTAGCTCGCATCCAGGTGGTCGAGTGCCGGCGCAGCCGGTGTATCGAGACCACTCGGAACGGTGCTCAGCGCCGCGGGCGGCGGCTGGAACGCTCCCAGCGGTAGGCGATCACGAGCGCGACCACGATGGCGATGACCGAGATGGCCCAACCGGCGGCGCTCATACTGCGCGCCTACCCGCGCCGCCCACCGGGCAAACGTCGTCGGTGACCCCGAACGCGACGAAGCCGCCGGTTGCCTCGATCGGCAACCGGCGGCGCGTCGCGCTGGCTCAGTTCCAGCGATCGGTCAGCGTCTTCAGGTCGACCGTGTCGGGCATCCCGCCGCGCTCGATCACCACGGCGACACCGAGCAGCGCGGCCCCGCCGACTGCCAACCACACCCACGTCGGGGTGCCCGACAGCGAGCTCCACGAAGCGACCAGCAGGGTCAGGCCGACGATCGTGGTGCCCCCCACCAGCGGGGCGCCGAGACGGAACCAGGCGCCCAGCCCGGCGGCGACGATGCCGACGGTCAGCGCCAGCGGGATCGCCCACCCGGGGTTGCGACCCGCCACCGTGAGCACCAGCCACAGCCCCGACATGGTGAGCGCCGGCGAGTAGGCCAACCAGCTCGACGGCGTGCCGACCCGGCGGGCGATCAGCCCGGTCGCCAGGGCGATCAGCGAGAAGACCGCGCACCACCGGTCGATGGCGGTGACGTCGTACCGATCGAGGAACCTGCCGAGCCAGTTGACGAAGTCGTACACCGAGTCGAGCCCGCTCCACGTCGGCGCACCGACCGCGGCCAGGTACAGGTTCTTGTTGGCGGTGCGATAGGCGACGGCCGCGAACACTGCGCCGGCTACCAGGCCGACGACCGGGCGTGACCAGTCGAGCCGATCTCCGATGACACCGGCCCGGGTGAGGGTGCCACGGCCCAGCCCGGCCGCACCGCACACCCACGCCAGCGGCGAGAGCACGGCGATGCCGGCGACGATCGTCGCCCGGCGGTGGGCGCCGAGCAGCTCGAACACCACCGCTGCCAGCACCACCAGCAAGGCTGCGGTCGCCGGGGTGAGCGCGCCGCCGCCGGTCGCCGCCAGGCACACCGCGACGACCTGGCCGGCCAGCATCGTGTCGGGTCGCCAACGACGGCTCTGGTACTCGGTGGCGGCGATCGCGGCGAGGCCACCCACGGCGAGGCACACCGGCCACTCGTAGCCGAGCAGCGAGCCACCGGCGATGCCCGCGGCGGCGACGAGGAACGCCCCGAGGTGGGCGTCGATCGCGGCGGTGACGGGCACCGACCGGCGGAACCGCTCGGCGATCGCGGTCGCGCCGGCCGCGCCGAGCGTCAGGGCGGCAGCCCGGATCAGCTTGCCGGAGCCGGGCCAGCCGTTGGTGAGTACGACTGCTGCGGCGGTGAGTACGAGCGCGGCACCGAGCAGCCCAACCCACGCCGCCGCCGACGCGGCGCTGCGGGCCCTGCGTTCGGCAGGGGTCTCGGGCGGGGTGGGTGCGGAGTGGGCGGCAGGAGGAGGAAGCTGGGCGGTGGGCGGGTTCCAGGACATGCCGCCCAGCCTGAAGAAGTTCGCCGGCGAGGGACATCCGGCGAATCCCCTAGGGGCGCCTGGGGGATTTAGTCGAGGCCGTGCTCGACGGCGTAGCGCACGAGGTCGCTCCGGCGTGTCAGGTGCAGCTTGGCGAGGATGTTGCGGACGTGGTTCTCGGCGGTCTTCGGCGAGATGCCGAGCTCGTCGCCGAGCTCGCGGTACGTGCGGCCGCGGGCGACGAGTTGCAGGACCTCGCGTTCGCGCTCGGTGAGTGGGTTGGTGTCGGCCGCTTTGGCCAACCGCCGGAACTCGCCGAGCACGAGCGCGGCCAGCGACGGCGAGAACACCGGCTCGCCGGCTGCGGCCGCTCGCAGTGCGCGGGTCAACTCGTCGACGGGCGTGGTCTTGACGAGGTACCCGGCGGCCCCGGCGGCGACCGCCTCGAGCAGGTCGCTCTCGGCCTCGCTCACGGTCAGGATCACGATCGGGCAGATCGTGGCGCATTTCTGCACCACCGTCAGGCCTCCACCCCGCGGCATGTGCAGGTCGCTGACGACCAGGTCGGGTCGCCGGGCGTTCACGACGTCGACCGCGCCCTCGGCGTCGTCGGCCTCGCCGACCACCTCGAAGTCGTCGGGCAGCTCGGCGCGCAGCCCGCGCCGCACCAACTCGTGATCGTCGGCCAGCACGACGCGGATGCGTCGATCGTCGGGCTCGCCTAGCGGCTCGTCGTCGTGGATGACCACAGCATCACCTCCGTACCTTGCCCGGGAGACGAACGGATCTCGACGCGCCCGCCGATCGACTCGATCCGGGCCACGATCGACTCGTTGATGCCGTGACCGTCGCGGGGCGCGCCGGGGTCGAACCCGATGCCGTCGTCGTGCACGCTGGCGAACGCCGACCCGTCGTCGCTCGCTTCGACGAACACCACGACGCGGCTCGCGCCGGCGTGCTCGAGCGCGTTGGCGACGGCCTCGGCGACGGCGCGCGCGAGCAGGTCTTGCCGGTGCGCTCCGAGTCGCAGGCCGTCGTCGAGCACGTTGATGCTGACGGGGGTTGCATGGCCGGCACGCACGCGCTCGATTTCACGGCGAACCCGGCTGTCGAGCGAGCCACGACCGGGCTCGCCGCCTCCGAACAGGTAGTTGCGCAGCTCGCGGTCGGCATCGCGGGCGGCGGTGGCGAGGTCGGGGTCGGATGCTCCGCTGCGGCGTTCGACGAGTGCGAGCGTCTGGAGCACCGTGTCGTGGATGACCCGGGCCACCTCGTCGCGCGCCCGCCGGTCGGCGATTTCGTGCTCGGCACGGCGCAGCAGCCCCGACCACCAGCCGACTACCGCTCCGATCGCCGCGTACATGATGCTGGTGCCGACCAACGAGACGATTTCGGGAGCACCGAAGTCGGGCACCTCGTTGAACACCGCCCCCGCCCACTCGGCCGGCCCGACGAGCGCGCCGAACGCGGCCGCAACCCACGGCCCGAGCGCGACGCCGACGGTGGCGGCGGCCAGCAGCGGCCACTGGGTGGCGATGCTCTGGCTGGTCCCCCAGACGTGGCCGGGCTCGAACACCAGCCCGTCGAGCACCGACAGGCCGAGCGCCAAGACCACCTCGCCGGCCACGAACGGCCAACCGATCATCCGGCCGGGGGAGTGGCGTACCAGGCCCGTGGCCAGCGCCGTGAACCCGCCGGCGACGGCGACGCACAGCCAACCCAGGCTGGGGTGTCGCTGGCCGTCGGCGAACACCATGATCGCCAGCATCCACGCCCAGCACAGCCAACGGGCCGCTACCAGCGCCCGCAGCGACGTCAGCCCGGTGGGCCAGAGTGGGCGCGACACGGGTGCAAGTCTTGCCGTTTCGTGCTCCGCTCCCACCCACTACGAACAAACGTTCGTCATTCGTGGTAGCTTGACGACGTGTCCAGACGTGTCCTGATTGGCCGGTAGCGTCGGCTCCCCATGGCTCCCCGCAAGTCGGCCTCCCCCCAGAGAGCCAAGACGAACCTGCTCGCCGGGCCCACCATCAACGTGCGTGGCGCCCGCGAGCACAACCTGAAGAACGTCAACGTCGACCTCCCGCGCGACAAGCTGGTGGTGTTCACCGGCCTGTCGGGTTCGGGCAAGTCGAGCCTCGCCTTCGACACGATCTACGCCGAGGGTCAGCGTCGCTACATGGAATCGCTGTCGTCGTACGCGCGGCAGTTCCTCGGGCAGATGGACAAGCCCGACGTCGACGTCATCGAGGGCCTCAGTCCGGCGATCTCGATCGACCAGAAGTCGGCGTCGAAGAACCCGCGGTCCACGGTCGGCACGATCACCGAGGTGTGGGACTACCTGCGCCTGCTGTACGCGCGCATCGGCGTACAGCACTGCCCCGAGGACGGCACGCGGCTCCAGCGGCAAACCCCACAACAGATCGTCGACCGCGTGATGCTGCTGCCCGAGGGCACCCGTTTCCAGGTGCTCGCCCCGGTCGTGCGCGGCCGCAAAGGCGAGTACGACACGCTGCTCAACGACCTGTCGGGCCAGGGCTACGTGCGCGCCCGTATCGATGGCGAGGTCGTCGTCATCGACGAGTTCCTGAAGCGCGACGAGAAGCTCGCCCGCTACGAGAACCACAAGATCGAAGTCGTCGTCGACCGGCTCGTGCTCAAGGAAGGTATCGAGCGGCGGCTCACCGAGTCGCTCGAATCGGCACTGGCGCTCGCCGACGGCGTCGCCGAGGTCGACCTGATCGGGAAGGACGGCGTCGACGACGAGACGCTCACGTTCAGCCAGCACCTGGCGTGCCCGGTGTGCGGGCGCAGCTACGACGAGCCGGCTCCCCGCAACTTCTCGTTCAACAGCCCGTACGGGGCGTGCGAGACGTGCGACGGGCTGGGTACCACGTTCGAGGTCGACCCCGAACTGATCATCCCCGACCCCGAGCAGACGCTGCGCGGCGGGGCGATCGCGCCCTGGCGCGGTGCCAACACGCAGTACTTCACGCGCATGCTCGAATCGGTGGCCGAGGTCGCCGGCATCGACATGGACACGCCGTGGGAGCAACTCACCCCCAAGCAGCACGACATCATTCTCCACGGCACCAAGGGCAAGCTCACCGTCAAGTACAAGAACCGGTACGGGCGCCAGCGGTCGTACTCCACCGAGTACGAGGGCGTGCTGCCGTGGCTCAAGCGCCGTCACGAAGGCGCCGACAGCGAGTGGACCCGCGAGCAGTTCGAGGGGTACATGCGCGAAGTGCCGTGCCGCGCCTGCAACGGTCACCGCCTCAAGCCGGTCACGCTGGCGGTCACCGTCAACGACAAGCACATCGCCGAGATCGCCGACATGTCGATCGGCGAGTCGTCGAAGTTCCTCGCCGGGCTCGAGTTGTCGCAGCGCGACGCGATGATCGCCGAGCGGGTCACCAAGGAGATCAACGCCCGGCTCGGGTTCCTGCTCGACGTCGGGCTCGACTACCTAACGCTCTCGCGCTCGGCGGCCACGCTGGCCGGCGGCGAGGCCCAGCGCATCCGCCTCGCCAGCCAGATCGGCTCGGGCCTGGTAGGCACGCTGTACGTACTCGACGAGCCGTCGATCGGCCTGCACCAGCGCGACAACCGGCGCCTGATCGACACGCTCACGCGCCTGCGCGATCTGGGGAACTCGGTGATCGTCGTCGAGCACGACGAAGACACCATCCGCGAGTCCGACTGGATCGTCGACATCGGCCCCGGGGCCGGCGAGCACGGCGGCGAGGTCGTCTACAGCGGCCCCGTCCCCGGCATCACCAAGGTCAAGGAATCGGTCACCGGGCGCTACCTGTCGGGACGCGAATCCATCCCGGTGCCACAACAGCGCCGCACCCCGAAGCTCGAGAAGGTCACGGTCCACGCGGCCCGCGAGCACAACCTGCGCGACCTCACCGTCGACATCCCGCTCGGGTGCTTCGTCGCCGTCACCGGCGTGTCCGGGTCGGGCAAGTCGACGCTCGTGCGCGACATCCTCCTGCCGGTGCTGATGCAGCGGATCTACAAGTCGAAGACGCCGGCCGGCAAGCACAAGAAGATCGACGGCATCGAGTTCCTCGACAAGGTCATCGACATGGACCAGTCGCCGATCGGGCGCACGCCGCGCTCGAACCCGGCCACCTACACGGGCGTGTTCGACGACGTGCGCAAACTCTTTTCGGCCACGAGCGAGGCCAAGGTGCGCGGCTACCAGCCGGGGCGCTTCAGCTTCAACGTCCAAGGTGGGCGCTGCGAGGCGTGCTCGGGCGACGGCACGATCAAGATCGAAATGCACTTCCTGCCCGACGTGTACGTGCCGTGCGAGGTGTGCAAGGGCGCCCGCTACAACCGCGACACGCTCGACATCGAGTTCAAGGGCAAGAACATCGCCGAGATCCTCGACATGCCGGTGGCCGAGGCGGTCGACTTCTTCGCCAACCAGCCGCGCATTCACCGCTTCATGAACACGCTGTCCGACGTCGGCCTGGGCTACGTGAGGCTCGGTCAGCCGGCGCCCACGCTGTCGGGTGGTGAGGCCCAGCGCGTCAAGCTCGCCACCGAACTGGCCAAGCGGTCGACCGGCCACACGATCTACCTGCTCGACGAGCCGACCACGGGCCTGCACTTCGCCGACGTCAAGCGCCTGCTCGTCGTGCTGTCGCGACTGGTCGACCAGGGCAACACGGTGTTGGTCATCGAGCACAACCTCGACGTCATCAAGACCGCCGACTGGCTGATCGACCTCGGCCCCGAGGGCGGCAGCGGCGGCGGCATGCTGGTCGCCGAGGGCCCGCCCGAACACGTCGCCACCGTCGAAGCCAGCCACACCGGCCGCTTCCTCCGCGACATACTGGCGTAGGGGGCGGCCCAAGCGGGTCGGCTGGCGGAGTGGCTCCAGAACCAGGCCCCGCCAGGCTGATCTGCTGACGTAAGTTCGCTGCGTGCAGATGGGCGGCAAGCGATCGACTCTCGACCAGATCGCACCGAATCCGTTTGCCGAGGAACAGCGCCACACCGTCCGCGCGCTGCGAGCGATCGTCGTGCCCGGGCAGGCGGCGGTGGCAGGCACGCTCGCCGTCAACACGCTGTGGGCGTCCGACCTGCTCGGATCGGACCGCCTGGCGGGCACGGCCGGTTCGGCGTTCACGCTCGGGTCGGCGGTGGTCGCCGTGCCGCTGGCTGCGCACCAGCGGCGGCACGGGCGGCGGAGCGGTCTCACGGCCGCGTTGGCGACGGGCGCGGTCGGTGCGCTGGTGGCCGCGGCGGGTGGCGAGGCGCGCTGGTTCTGGCTGTACGTGGCCGGCATGTTCGTGTTCGGGGCCGGGCAGGCGGCGACGCTCCAAAGCCGCTACGCGGCGGCCGACCTGGCTCGCGCCGACGAGCGCGCCCGGGCGATCGCCGCGGTGGTGTGGGTCGGCACGATCGGCGCCGGTGTGGGGCCAGTGTTGACGCCGCTCGAACGGCGCGTCGGTGAGCAGCTCGGGTTCGATACCTACTCGGGTCCGTTCCTGTTCGCGGCGCTGCTGATGGCGATCGGCGCGGTGGGGTGCTTCGCCCTGCTGCGGCCCGACCCGTTGGTGACCGCCGGCGGCGTCGATCCGTCGGCCGACCGGTCGCGCCCGTTACGCGACGTGCGCGCGTCGTTCGGGGTGATCCGCCGCTCGCCGGGGGCGTTGCTGGGGCTGGCCGCGCTGGCCGGTTCCCAGGCTGCGATGGTGGCGGTGATGACGATGACCCCGCCGCACATGAAAGACCACGGGCACGCCGACCTGTCGGCCTACGTGATCGCGGCGCACATCGTCGGCATGTTCGGCCTGGCCCCGCTGGTCGGGCGGCTCGTCGACCGGGTCGGTGCGCACCGGGCGATCGAGGCCGGGGCGGTGGTGCTCGGGCTGGGCACGGTGACGTCGGTGGTGGCCGGGTACGTGCCGGCGCTGATGTTCGTCGGCCTGTTCCTGCTGGGCGTGGGTTGGAACGTGGGGCTGATCGGTGGCACCACGTTGCTCACCGCGTCGGTTCCCGCCGCGGCCCGGGTGGAGGCCCAGGGCACCGGTGACCTGACGTTGAGCCTGTGCGGTGCAGTCGCCGCGCTGGCGTCGGGGTTCGTCAAGCAGTCGGCCGGTTTCCACGTGCTGGCCAACGCGGCCACGGTGCTGGCAGCAGCGCTGCTGGTGGCGGCGTGGACGACCCGCGCACGCGCTGTCGCCTGAGGCCGTGAGGCCTCGATACACCGCCTGGCGGCGGCACTCGACCACCTTTGACCAGGACGTCGAGTGGCCCAGACGACGGTCAGGTCTGGGACGGCGCGGCGGCGACGCGGAGGACGGCGAAGGTGTCGTTGCGGTAGGCCTGGGCGGCGGCGGTGTCGCGCTCGCGGCGGGTGAACCACAGGGCGACGGCAGCCATCCGCTCACCGACGTAGATGCCGCCGAGGTGGCAGGCCCGGATGCGGTCGCGCTTGGCAGCCAGGTTGATCACCGCGGGGAGCGACCCGACGTCGATCCGCTCGACCCATGGGCCGAGGTTGCGCCAGGCGCGGTGGTTGCCGGCAGTGGCAGCCACCCGTACCGCGGCCCGCAGCCCGATGTGGTCGTCATGGGCGATCACGGTCGCGTCGATCTGGTCGGGTCGCACCACCACCACGAGTGCGGTATGGCTCGACCGGTGAGCGACCAGCGAGGCCGCCGCGCGTTCGATCGGGAAGTGCGTGAGCGCCAAGCGCCCGCGTGGTTCGGCGTCGATGCCCACACCGACGCATCGGCCAGCGAGCGGCCGGTCTTGAACGGATCGTGACGTATCGCCCTGGTGGTCGAGTCTGTCGAAGTCTCAGTCGCGGAGCTGCTTGGAGAGTTCGTTGAGGCGTCGCTTCTCGGGTGCTGTCAACGAGTCGAGGCCCGATGCCGAGATCTTGTCGAGCAGCAGATCGAGCTCGGCTTGGGCCGCGCGGGCATCGGCGCTGGGGCGCGCAGGGGGCGGGGGAGCGGTCCACGGACCTTCGACGACCGACCCGGTGCCACGACCCGACGACCGAGGAGGAGCGGCTGGGCGACCCCCGGCCGCAGGGCGCCCGCGGCCGCCCGAACTGCGCTTCGGCCGGCCCGCTGACGCCCCGATCGGCAGGGCCGGGATGGGCCAGCCGGTGGCCTGCCCGAGCGTGCGCCCCACCACCAGCGCGGTGGCAACGGCGACAAGCACGAAGATCACCCGCCCGGTCATCCCCAGCCCGTTGTACTGGAGCAGGTCGAGCAGCGTGAACACGGCCGCCACGGCCCACAGCGGGACGATGTCGAACCAGCGGATCTTCGGATACGTGGCGGCCAGCACCCAGATGCCGCCGGTGAAGATGACGCTCAACCCGTAGTGCCCGTTGGTGCTGTCGATCTCGGTACTCACCGTTCCCAGCACGGTGACGACGATGGCCGGGGTGAGCGCCATCGCGAGCACCCACACCAGGAATCGGTTGCGCCCGAATATCGCTTCGAGGTGCTGGCCGAACACCCAGAAGAACACGATGCCGATCACGCCCCACACCTCGGGCCGGGTGGCGACCGGCCACGTGACCAGCCGCCACAGGTCGAGCCCATCACGGACCCAGATCGACTGGAACGGCAGCCGCCACCAGTCTTGCGCGCCAAAGATGCCGTAGACGAACATCGTGACCACCGCCAGGCCGCACAGGATGTCGGTGGTGGTGACGTCGAACCGGCCGGCCCGGAACCACCCTTCGTTGGGTCGCCGCCGGAACATCGACGAGAAGTACTCGGCCATCAATCAGGCACGATACTGACATCACCCCCTCCTAGCCTGAGCGCGATGGGTGTGCCCCTGGTAACGACCGGCTCAACCGCCGGGGTACGGCGATGGTGACCCGTCCGCCGGCCGGCACGATTCCGGAGGAGCCTGGGTCGTACCAGTTCAAAGACGTCCACGGCCGGGTGATCTACGTGGGCAAGGCCGCCAACCTGCGCCAACGCCTGTCGAACTACTTCGCGCCTCCGCACAGCCTGCACGTGCGCACCCGCCAGATGGTCGAGACCGCGGCGACGGTCGAGTGGACCATCGTGCGCAACGAGGTCGAGGCGCTGATGCTGGAATACCACCTGATCCAGCTCCACAAGCCGCGCTTCAACGTGCGCTTGCGCGACGACAAGTCGTACCCGTTCCTGGCCGTGACGGTCGACGAGCAGTGGCCACGGGCGCTGGTGATGCGCGGCCGCAAGCGCAAGGGCACCCGCTACTTCGGCCCCTACGGCCATGCCTACGCGATCCGCGAGACGCTCGACCTGCTGCTGCGCAGCTTCCCCATCCGCACCTGCAGCCCGTCGAAGTTCAACCAGCACGAGCGGCTCGGACGGCCATGCCTGCTGTATCACATCGAGAAGTGCTCGGGCCCGTGTGTCGGCGAGATCGAAGAGATGCCGTACCGCGAGCTGGTGCGCGAGCTGTGCGACTTCCTCGACGGCGACACCGACGAGATCGTCAAGCGCCTCGAAGCCGAGATGAAGGCCGCGGCGACGAGCCTCGAGTTCGAGCAGGCGGCACGGCTGCGCGACCGGCTGACAGCGGTGAACAAGGCGATCTCGAAACAGCAGATGGTGGCCGACCGCAACGAGGACGTCGACGTGATCGGCATCGCCGACGACGAGTTGGAAGCCTCGGTGCAGCTGTTCTTCGTGCGCAAGGGGCGTGTGGTGGGGCGCAAGGGGTTCGTGCTCGACAAGGTCGAAGAACTCTCGCCGGGCAAGCTGATCGACCGCATCCTCGAAGCGCTGTACGGCGACGAACCGCCCACCGGCGTGCCCAAGCAAGTGCTCGTGCCGTACGACGCCGACGACCTGGCCACCTACGAGGAATGGCTCACCCACCTGCGCGGCTCGCGGGTGCAGATCCGCGTGCCCCAACGCGGCGACAAGCGGGCGCTGCTGGAAACGGTCACCCGCAACGCGGGGGAGGAGTTCACGCGCCACCGCATGCGCCGGGCGTCCGACCACTCGTCGCGCTCGAAGGCGCTGCTGGAAATCCAGGATGCGTTGGAGCTGCCCGAGGCGCCGCTGCGGATCGAGTGCTACGACATGGCCCACCTCCAGGGCACCGACTACGTGGGGTCGATGGTGGTGATGGAGGACGGTCTGCCGAACAAGCGCGAGTACCGGCGCTTCAAGGTGCACGTGCCGCAGAACGACGACTATGCGGCGATGGAAGAGGTGCTCACCCGGCGCCTGCAGGCCTACCTCGATGAGCGTGACCGGCCGATCGGCGAGCGCGAGTCAGGGGCGCGCCCGGCCAAGTTCGCGTACCCGCCGCAACTGCTCGTGGTCGACGGTGGCAAGGGCCAGCTGGGCGTGGCCGAGCGGGTGGTCAAGCAACTTGGCCTGGCCGACGAGATCCCCATTGCCGCGCTCGCCAAGCGGTTCGAGGAGGTCTACGTGCCCGGCCGGTCGCAGCCGGTCGAGTTGCCGCGGGGGAGCGAGGGCTTGTTCATGCTCCAGCGTTTGCGCGACGAGGCGCACCGGTTCGCCAACACGTTCCATGGCGAGCGCCGCTCGAAGCGGATGGTGGCCAGCTCGCTCGACGGCATTCCCGGCCTCGGCGAGTCGCGCAAGGCCAAGCTGGTGAAGGCGATGGGCGGCGTCAACGCCGTGAAGAAGGCCTCACTCGAGGACCTGCAAGCCCTGAGCTTCCTCCCCGACGCCGTGGCCGAAGCCATCCATGCCAAGTTCCACCCCGTGACCGGTGGTCTCGATACACCGCCTGGCGGCGGCACTCGACCACCTTGACTAGATGGCGCTCCGGTGGTCGAGCACGAGGGAGCCCGGCACGTTACGTTACAGCTGGTCGAAGACTTCGGACTTGAGTTGGCGGATGTGGTCGAGGCGGGCGGCGAGCGTGTCGCCGAGGTTCCACGTGGGGAGGATGAACTCGTCGATGCCCAGTTCGACGTAGCGGCCGAGCTGGTCGACGATCTCGCTGGGCGAGCCGGCCAGCTCGGGCCGGCCGGGCGGCACCGGCGTACCGCCCAGGTCCACGAGTGCGTTCACCGATCTCCACATCGTGGCGACGTCGCGGTCCGCTGCCTCGCAGGCGGCGACCAGCCGGCCGTGGCGCTCGGCGACCATCTGCGGGTCGCCCCACGAGTTCCACTCGTCGGCCCACCGGACCGTGGCGCGCAGCATCCGCGGGCTCGACGAACCGACCAGGATGGGCAGCCGTGACTATACCGGCTTGGGGTCGCACGGTGCATCGGTCAACGTGTACACCGAGCCGGTGAACGTCGTGCGTTCTTCGGTGAGCAACGACCGGACGATCTCGATCGCCTCGACGAAGCGAGTGACCCGCGGGCCGGGTGGTTCGAGTTCGATGCCGTAGGCGGCGTGCTCGTTGATCTGCCATCCGGCACCGAGGCCGAGCACCATCCGTCCGCCGGACACGTGGTCGATCGTGGCTGCCCGGTTGGCGAGCAGCGCCGGGTGGTGCACCGACGTGGGCGACACGAGTGTGCCGACGCGGACGCGCGTCGTGACCGCGGCGATCGCCGGCAGCATGCCCCAGCATTCGTGGACGTCACCGGGGGCGAACGACTCGTCGCCCGTGTTGGGCATGTAGTGGTCGGCGTACCAGATACCGAACCACCCCTCGGCGTCGGCGATACGGGCGAGTTCGAGTACGTCGGCGGGGGACTCGGACAGGTTCGGCCACAGCGAGAACTTCACATCGCGACCGTAGCCTCGCGCCGGTGGATCCATCGCGGGAACTGTGGGAGACCCATGCCGAGTGGTGGATCGACGGGTTCACCGACGGGGCCGACCCGGAATACACCGAGCAGATCCTGCCGCTCGCGGCGGCCGAGCTCGACGGGTTTGGCCGGGTGCTCGACATCGGGTGCGGCGACGGCCAGATCGCCCGGATGCTCGCGGCGGGGGAGCGGGCCGACGTGGTCGGCATTGACCCGACGTGGAACCAGATCCGTGTCGCGGCCGGGCGCGGTGGGGGCGCGACGTACGCTCGGGCGACTGCGGACGGGTTGCCGTTCGCCGACGCCAGCTTCGATGCCGCGGTGGCCTGCCTGGTGTTCGAACACATCGACGCGGTCGACGCAGCGATCGCCGAGGTTGCCCGTGTGGTCCGGCCGGGCGGCCGGTTCGCGTTCTTCCTGAACCACCCGTTGCTGCAAACGCCCGGGTCGGGCTGGATCGACGACCACATGATCGACCCGCCCGAGCAGTACTGGCGCGTGGGGCCGTACCTGGTCGAGACCGAGACCGTCGAACAGGTCGAGCTCGGTGTGTACATCCGGTTCATTCACCGCCCGCTGTCGCGCTATCTCAACACGCTCGCCGAACATGGGCTGGCGCTGGAACGGATGCTGGAACCGGCTCCACCCCAGGCCTTCCTCGACCGGGCCCCCGAGTACCAGGACGCAGCAACGATCCCGCGGCTTCTGTACCTGCGGCTGAAACGCTCGTAGGCTGGCGGCGTGGCCGACGTCGTGTTGATCACAGGAATTTCGGGGGCCGGGCTCTCGGCGGGTGCCGCCGTGCTCGAAGACCTCGACTACTACGTGGTCGACAACCTGCCGGCGTCGCTGGTGCCCACCATCGTCGAGTTGGCCAGCCAGCCCGGGGGCGGCATCGAGCGGCTGGCGCTTGTGTCGGGCCGCAACCCGCCCGACCTCATCCGCGAGGTGGCCAAGCTGCGCGCCGACGGCCACCGGGTGCGCGTCCTGTTCCTCGACGCCGACACGCCCACGCTGGTGCAGCGCTACGACGCGACCCGCCGCAAACACCCTCGCGCCGACGAGACCGGTGGTGTGCTCGAAGCAATCGAGTACGAGCGTGGCCTGTTCGACCCGCTCAAGCAGCAGGCCGACCTGGTGATCGACACCAGCGACCTCAACGTGCACCAACTCAAGCAGCGCTTGGTGGGCGCGTTCGCGCCGAGCGACGACCAGCGCATGAACGTCACGGTCGAGAGCTTCGGGTTCAAGCACGGCCTGCCGCTCGACGCCGACGTGGTGATGGACGTGCGCTTCCTGCCGAACCCGCACTGGGAGGATGCGTTGCGCCCGCTGACCGGCCTCGACTCCGACGTGCGCGACTACGTGCTCGATCGGCCGGTCACCCAGCAGTTCCTCGGCCAGTTCGAGCAGATGATCGCCGACCTGCTGCCCGCCTACCAGGCCGAGGGGCGCAGCTATCTCACGATCGCGATCGGTTGTACCGGGGGGCGGCATCGGTCGGTGGCGTGCGCCGAAGAAATCGCCCGCCGGCTCAACGGGCGTGGGGTCGCGGCCACCACGTCGCATCGCGACACCCACGTGTGATCGTGTAGCCGGCAGTTGGGCCTGTCGAAACCGGCGGCCGCTAGTCTCCGATGCGGCATTCGTCGACGAAAGGACACCAGCACATGACCGTGCGCGTAGGCATCAACGGGTTCGGGCGGATCGGACGGAACTTCTTCCGTGTCGCCAAGCAACGCGGCGCCGATATCGACTTCGTCGCCGTCAACGACCTCGGGTCGCTCGACACGATGGCCCACCTGTTGAAGTACGACTCGGTGCTCGGCACGCTTCCGAACACGATCAAGGCCACCAAGGGCGGCATCAGCGTCGACGGCGACGAGCTCCAGGTGCTGTCCGAGCGCGACCCGGCCAACTTGCCGTGGGGCGAGTTGGGCGTCGATGTCGTCATCGAGAGCACCGGCTTCTTCACCAAGCGCGACGCGGCCGCCGCGCACCTCGCCGCCGGCGCCAAGCTCGTGATCGTGTCGGCCCCGTGCGACGCGGCCGACGCGACGTTCGTGTACGGCGTGAACCACAAGGAGTTCGACGCCAAGACCCAGCAGGTCATCTCGAACGCGAGCTGCACCACCAACTGCTTCGTGCCGGTGGTGAAGGTGCTCGACGACGCGTTCGGTGTCGAGAACGGTCTGATGCAGACCGTGCACGCCTACACCGGCGACCAGCAGTTGGTCGACGGCCCGCACAGCGACCTTCGCCGAGCCCGCGGTGCGGCGATCAACATCGTGCCCACCAGCACCGGCGCGGCTCGGGCCACCAGCCTGGTGCTCGAATCGATGAAGGGCAAGCTCGACGGCACGTCCCTGCGCGTGCCGGTGCCCACCGGCAGCATCGTCGACTTCACCGCCAACCTGAAGTCCGAGGCCACGGTCGCGCAGATCAACGCGGCGTTCAAGAAGGCCGCCGGCAGCGGGCCGCTCAAGGGCGTGCTGCGCTACACCGAAGACCCGATCGTGTCGAGCGACATCGTCGGCGACCCGCACAGCGCGATCTTCGACGCCGGCCTCACCGCTTCGATGGGCAAGCTCGTCAAGGTGCTCGCCTGGTACGACAACGAGTGGGGCTACAGCAACCGCCTGCTCGACACCACGTTGTACACCGCATCGAAGCTGCCCAAGAAGCGTAAGTGAGCACCATCCCCACGCTCGCCGACCTCGGTGACGTGGCGGGCAAGCGTGTGCTCGTCCGCACCGACTTCAACGTGCCGCTCGACCACGACGGAGACACGGCCACCATCACCGACGACTTCCGCATCCGCGCGGCGCTGCCCACGATCGAGTGGCTGACGTCGCGCGGTGCCCAGGTCGTCACGGCCAGCCACCTCGGCCGGCCGAAGGGCGAGCCCAACCCGAAGTACTCGATGGAGCCGGTGCGGGCGCGGTTGGCCGAGCTTGCCCCCGCTGTGGAGTTGCTCGAGAACCTGCGTTTCGGCTCCGGTGAGGAAGCCAACGATCCGGCCTTCACGGCCAAGCTGATCGACGGCATCGACCTGTACGTGAACGACGCCTTCGGGGCGTCGCACCGTGCCCACGCGTCGATCGTCGGCCCGCCGCAGTTCCTCCCGTCGGCGATGGGGTTGTTGCTGGAGAAGGAGGTCGACGTGTTGCTCGGCCTGCGCGACCGGCCGAAGCATCCGTTCGTCGCCGTACTCGGCGGGGCCAAGATCTCCGACAAACTCGGCGTGGTCGAGGCCCTGCTCGGCGTCGTCGACTCGCTCGTGATCGGTGGGGCGATGGCGTTCACGTTCTTCGCCGCCCAGGGCAAACCGATCGGCGACTCGCTGTTCGAGCCCGACTTCGTCGACACCGCGGCACGCCTGCTGGCGGGGCCGACCGGGTCGAAGATCCACCTGCCGTCCGACATCGCCGGCGTCGACGCGGCGGGCGCGTTCGCCACGTTCGGGACGCGCTTGCCCGACGGGGCGAAGGGGTTCGACATCGGGCCGGGCTCGGCGGCCGAGTTCAGCGACATCGTGCTCGACGCCCGGATGGTGTTCTGGAACGGGCCGATGGGCATGTTCGAAGACGACCGCTTCGCGGCAGGTACGCGCACGGTCGCCCAGGCGATGGCCGACACGAAGGCGTTCACCGTGGTGGGTGGCGGCGACTCGGCCGCCGCGCTGGCCCAGTTCGGGCTCGACGACGACGTCGACCACGTCTCCACCGGTGGTGGGGCCAGCCTGGAACTGCTCGAGCTGGGCGACCTGCCCGGCCTGGCCGCGCTGCGAGGTGCCCCGAATGCCAACTAGTCCCCGCAAGCCGCTGATCTCGGGCAACTGGAAGATGAACCTCAACCACTTCGAGGCGATCCAGACCGTCCAGAAGCTGCACTACTCGCTCGACAAGGACGTGTACGAACTCGTCGACGTGTCGGTGCACCCGCCGTTCACCGATATCCGCTCGGTGCAGACGGTGATCGAGGCCGACCAGCTGGCGTTGCTGCTCGGCGCGCAGCACTGCCACTTCGAGGAGAAGGGCGCGTTCACCGGCGAGATCAGCCCGGCGTTCCTCGCCAAACTCGACGTCAAGCTCGTCGTGTGCGGGCACAGCGAGCGCCGCGAACTGTTCGGCGAGACCGACGAGCTGGTCAACCGCAAGGTCAAGGCGATTCTCAAGCAGGCGATGACACCGATCATGTGCTGCGGTGAGTCGCTGGCCGAACGCGAGGCGGGCGAGACCGAGGCCAAGGTGCTCGGCCAGGTCGTCGCCGGCCTGTCGGGTCTGAGCCCCGAGCAGGTCGGTGGCCTGGTGATCGCCTACGAGCCGATCTGGGCGATCGGTACCGGGCGCACGGCGACCGCCGACGATGCCCAGGCTGTCTGTCACGCGATCCGCAACACGGTCGCGGCCCAGTTCGGGGCCGACGCCGCGGCCACGGTGCGCATCCAGTACGGCGGGTCGGTGAAGGCCGGCACCACCGAGGAACTGATGGCCCAGCCCGACGTCGACGGCGCGCTGGTGGGCGGGGCCTCGCTCGACCCCGACGAGTTCGCCCGCATCGTCCGTTTCGCGGCCACCTGACGGCGGCCAGCCGATCGGCTGGAACAGACGCACCGACTGTTCACACCGGTTCATCGACGGTGTTCCAGCAAGGTGCTATCGTCGCAGCCGCCCGGTCGATGGGGGAGAACGACCGGGTGGCATCGTCGGACGACGCGTACAGCACAGCCGCAGCGTGAATAGCGGTCGCAGCGCCGGTGGCGGGCACACCGAACAACTCCCCTCACTGCACCCTTTGAGGAGAACCACGTGAAGACACGCAGGAGCACCAAGCTGCTCGCCGCCGTCGCAGCCGCCTCGTTGGTCGTAGCCGCCTGCGGCGGAGACGACGACGCGACGGATACACCTACGCCCACCACGGAAGGTGGAACGGACGCCCCCGACCCCACCGATGGCGACGAGGAGAGCCCCGACCCCACCGACGGCGACGAGGAGAGCCCCGACCCCACCGACGGCGACGAGGAGAGCCCCGACCCCACCGACGGCGACGAGGAACCGGCCGGCGATGCGGCGATGGTGATCACCATCGACCTGAACCCGGACGCGGTCTGGGAGGACGGCTCACCAATCACGGTCGCCGACCTCGAATGTACGTACCGGGCCAATCTCAACACGCCCGGTTCGCTTCAGGTGTCGGGCTACGACCAGATTCTCTCGGTCGAGGCCGGCGACTCTGACAAGCAGGTCGTCGTCACCTTCGGCTCGGTCTACGCGCCGTTCCGTGGGTTGTTCAACCCGATCCTCAAGGCCGATCTGCACGACGACTGCAACGACGTGTCGCTCGACTTCGAGAACCAGACTCCGGCCTCAGGCCGCGCGGTCAAGTTCGACTCGTGGTCCGACACCCAGTCGGTGCTGGTGCCCAACGACAGCTACTGGGGTGACGCACCGCTCGCCGACCGAATCGTGATGGTGCCGCTCGAGGACCAAGACACCGAGAAGGCCGCGCTCGATGCCGGTGACGTCGACTTCATCTCGCCGCAGTTCGACCCGAGCTTCCAGGCCCTGGTCGACGGCAACGCCAACGTCTCGCTCGACATCGGCTCCGGCGGCGACTACGAGGGCCTCTACTTCCAGATGTCGGACGACCCGGCGTTAGCCGGCCCGTTCGCCGACCCGATCTATCGGGAGGCGTTCTACAAGTCGATCGACCGGGAAGCCCTGTTCGAGCAGATCTACCGTCCGATCGGCGGCGAGTCGGCCGAGCCGCTCACGTGCGGCCCGATCGTGCCCGGCCCCTACTGCCCCGATGGCGTCGGCCCGTTCCAGGACGAGTACGACCTCGAGGCTGCCGCGGCCCTGCTCGAGGAGAACGGCTGGACGCTCGGCGGCGACGGGTACTGGGTCAACCCCGACGGCGAGGTGCCCGTGGTGCGCTGGATCGTGAACACCGGCAACACACGCCGTGAGAACACGCAGGCCTACCTCATCCCGCTGCTGGCCGACGCCGGCTTCAACGTGGTGCCCGACAACTGCGACGCCGACTGCTACTTCCAGCAGCGGCTTCCCGGCATGGACTACGACATGGCGATGTACATCTCGACGGCTCCGCCGGACCCGGCATACCTCATCCCGTCGTTCACCTGCGCCAACATCCCCACCGAGGCGAACAACTACGTCGGCCAGAACTCGACCGGCTGGTGCTCGGAGGAAGCGTCGGCGATGCTGCACGAGTCCGACGTCACCGTCGACGCCGATGCCCGGGCCACCCTGATCAAGGACGCCCTGGCCCTGTTCGCCGAGGACTACGGCATGCTCCCGATGTTCCAGTTCCCGAAGGCCCACCTGGCCCGTACCGACAAGATCGGTCCGCCGGAAGCGGTCGCTCAGGACGTGACGAACTACATGGAGTTCGCCCGCACACTGCCGTTCTTCGAGGACGTCGACGGTGACGGCCAGATCGTCATCGGTGCCGAGCAGTGGCCGGGTTGCCTGAACCCGATCACCGAGTGCGCCAACTCGTCGTGGTACGTGTGGACGGTGTCGTTCGCGGTCATGCCCGGCGTGTGGGACACCACGTCCGATGGCGAGTACGTCATCACCGACCTGGTGACCGGAGAGCCGGTGGTCGAGGTCCTCTGACCTGACCGTCGACATCTGACGATGTGACAGGATCCGGGGGCCGGCCCATGGTCGGCCCCCGGACTTGTATCTACCCACATTCCTCCACCGCCACCAGGAGAGTCCGTGGCCCGATTCATTCTCAGACGACTGATCTGGACGATCCCGTCGCTGATCGTCGTGACGTTCCTCGTCTACATCGCGATCCGTATCGGTACCAACCCGGCCGAGTCGTACAAGCGCTCGAACCCACGGGCGAACGCCGCCAAGATCGAGGAGTACAAGCAACTCAACAACCTCACGGGCAACTACGTGAAGGGGTATGTGAAGTGGTCGCAGGGGTTCCTCAAAGGGCTCTTCGACGGGGGTGCGAGTTGGCAGCGCACCATCAAAGGCCGGCAGGAGGTGTGGCCGTTGCTCAAGGACGCGATGGCGAACACGCTCCGGCTCGGGCTGGCCGCCACCGTGATCGGCATCGGGTTCGGCATCTTGCTCGGCATCTACGTGGCGATGCGTCCGGGCAGCCTGCGTGACGCCACGGTCAACACCGGGGCCTTCGTCGCCTTCAGCATCCCGCCGTACGTGTCGGCGGTGCTGCTGCAACTGTTCCTCGCCGTGATGTGGAGTCGCTGGTTCGGCTCGTCGCTGCTGCCCACGTCGGGCGTCTACCCGCCCGGCCACCAGGGTTTCGACCTGTGGCTGATGGCGAAACACATGGTTCTGCCGGTCATGGTGGTGTCGATCCAGATCATCGCCGTGTACACCCGCTACATGAGGGCCTCGTTGCTGGAGGTGCTCAACAGCGACTACATGCGCACCGCCCGGGCGAAGGGCATCAGCGAGCGTCGGGTGCTCGTCAATCACGCCGTGCGCAACTCGCTCATCCCCGTCGTCACGGTTGCCGCGATCGACGTCGGGGGCATCCTCGGCGGCCTCATCATCACCGAGCGGATTTTCTCGTATCCGGGAATGGGCGACTACTTCCTCACCGCGTTCAGCAACGGCGACTTCCCGCAGCTGATGCCGTTCATGGTGGTGGTCGTGTTCGCCGTGCTGATGTTCAACCTGGTGGCCGACGTGTCGTACGCCTGGCTCGACCCGCGGATCCGTCTGGGGTGAACTGATGGCAGAGATCACCACCTCGGTCCCACCCGTCACCCCCGAGGCGATCGAGGCCGCCGGCACCGACTCGCTGGCTGCCTCCGGGCTGAGCACCAAGTCGTTGTCGCCGCGCCAGATGGCGGTGCGCCGCTACTTTCATCACAAGGGCGCGTTCGCGGCCACGATCGTGCTCGGCATCATGGTGCTGTTCGTGCTGCTCGCGCCGATCACGGCTCGCTACGGCGTCAACGAGGCCATCTTCCGGGCTCAGGCCGGTGTGCCCAACCAGAACCTGGCGCCGTTCTCGAAGGCCTGGTTCGGCACCGACGAGATCGGGCGCGACATCTACTCGCGGCTGATCTACGGCATCCGTGTGTCGTTGCTGGTCGGCATCGCGGCGGCGTTCTTCGCCACGCTCATCGGGGTGACGGTGGGCGCGTTCGCCGGGTTGCGCGGCGGACGCTTCGACGACCTGTTGATGCGGGTCACCGACGTGTTCTTGGCATTCCCGTTCCTGGTTGCGCTGCTGGTGGTACGCAACCTGCTTGGCGAGCTCGACTGGGTGACAAGCATCTTCGGCCCGCGCACGTCATTGCGGTTCATCATCATGTTGTTCACGCTGTTCGGGTGGATGGCGGTGGCCCGCATCGTGCGCGGCAACGTGCTCGCCTTGAAAGAGCGCGAGTTCATCGAGGCCGCCCGCGCGCTCGGCGCGTCGAACTGGCAGATCGTGAGCCGGCACCTGCTGCCGAACTCGATCGGGCCGGTGATGGTGGCGCTCACGAACACGGTCGTCGCGGCGATCATCGGCGAGTCGACGCTGTCGTTCTTCGGGTTCGGCTTCCAGGCCGGCGCGGGCGACACGTCGCTTGGCCTACTCGTTGCCGACGCCAAGGGGGGCGTGCTGTCGGGGTGGTGGTGGAAGGTCGTGTTCCCGTGCTCGGCCCTGAGCATCATCGCCCTCTGTATCAACTTCATCGGCGACGGTCTGCGCGATGCGACCGACCCCAAGCTGGTGCAGGGCTAGGGGGCCACGATGATCGACCGCAACGATCAACCGATCCTGTCGCTGCGCGACTTCCGGGTTTCGTTCCCCACCATCAACGGCACCGTGCAGGCGGTACGCGGCATCGACCTCGACATCCACCGCGGCGAGATGGTCGGCGTTGTCGGCGAGTCGGGCTCGGGCAAGTCGGTCACGTTCCTCGGGCTGATGGGCCTGCTGCCCCGCACGGCCGTGATCGAGGGCTCGGCCAAGATCGACGGCGAGGAGCTGGTGGGGCGCACGTCCAAGCAGATGCGCTCGGTCCGCGGCAAGCGGATCGCGATGATCTTCCAGGACCCGCTCTCGGCCCTCAACCCGGTGCACCGGATCGGCAAGCAGATCACCGAGATGCTCAACGCCCACCAGTCGTTGTCGAAGGTGGCGGCGCGTGAGCGGGCGATCGAGCTGCTCGACATGGTGGGCATCCCGCAACCCGACCAGCGCGCCCAGCAGTATCCGCACGAGTTCTCGGGCGGCATGCGCCAGCGCGTGATGATCGCGATGGCGATTGCCAACGACCCCGACGTGCTGATCGCCGACGAGCCCACCACCGCGCTCGACGTCACGGTGCAGGCGCAGATCCTCGATGTGATGCAGCGCATCCAGCGCGAACTCAACACGGCGATCGTGCTCATCACCCACGACCTCGGCGTGGTCGCCCGGGTCGTCGACCGGGTGCAGGTGATGTACGCCGGGCGGGCCGTCGAGCGGGCGTCGGTCGAGAACTTGTTCCGCCACGCCTCGCACCCGTACACGCGGGGGCTGATGGCATCGCTGCCCTCGCTCGACGCGCACCGTCTTGTGCCCATTCCGGGTGCCCCGCCGAACATGCTCGAGCCGCCGCCCGGTTGCGCGTTCGCTCCGCGCTGCTCGCATCGTCGCGACGAATGTGTCGTCGAGTTGCCGAGCCTGCGCCCGTTCGGGGCCGGCGAGACGTCGTGCGTCCGCGCCGAGGAACTGGTCGAGGTCCTCCAGTGACCTATGTCGATGTCGCCCCGCGATCCACGGCGCCACCCGGCGGCGAGCCGTTGCTCGTCGTCGAGGGTCTCTTCAAGCACTTCCACGTCGGTGGCACCGGTCTGCTCGGCCGCCATCGCGCCACGGTGCACGCGGTGTCGGGCGTGTCGTTCACGGTCGGGTCGGGCGAGACCGTCGGCCTGGTGGGCGAGTCGGGCTCGGGGAAGACCACCGCCGGCCGGTGCGTGCTGCGGCTGCTCGAGCCCACCGGGGGTTCGGTGCGCTTCGAGGGCCGCGAGCTGACCACGATGGACCGCAGGGCGTTGCGGACGATGCGCCGCGAGATGCAGATCGTGTTCCAGGATCCGTACGCGTCGCTCGACCCGAAGCGCACGGTAGGCGCTGCGATCGCCGAGCCGTTGCAGCTGCAGAACGTCAGCGGCGACCACGACGCCCGGGTTGCCGAACTGCTCGACCTGGTCGGCCTGGCCCCCGACCACGCCCGGCGTTTCCCGCACGAGTTCTCCGGTGGCCAGCGCCAGCGCGTCGGCATCGCCCGGGCGCTCGCGCTGAACCCCAAGTTCATCGTGCTCGACGAGCCGGTCTCGGCGCTCGACGTGTCGATCCAGGCCGGGGTCATCAACCTGTTGCAGGACCTCCAGGAACAATTTGGTCTCAGCTACCTGTTCATCGCTCACGACCTGTCGGTGGTGCGCCACATCTCCGACAAGATCGCCGTGATGTACCTCGGCAAGATCGTCGAGATCGGCCCTGCCGAGCAGGTGTACACCCAGGCGGCCCACCCGTACACGCAGGCGTTGCTGTCGGCCGTACCCGAGCCCGACCCCGACTTCGAGCGTTCGCGCAAGCGGGTCGTGCTGTCCGGCGAGGTGCCGTCACCGATCAGTCCGCCGTCGGGCTGCCGGTTCCGCACCCGCTGCCCGAAGGCTCAGGAGATCTGCGCGGTGGAGGAGCCGCAGCTGATCGAGCGCGGTACTGAACACCCGGTGGCCTGCCACTTCGCCGACCCGGCCCCCGTCACCGAGTGGATCGATGCCAGCTTCACCCGCCCCCCGCCCCCCGGTGGTTGAGCCGTTTCTGGTAGTCGGGCTTTGTCGAGACCACCACCCGTTCCTGGTGGTTGAGCCTGTCGAAACCACCTCGCGCAGATAGGCTGGACAATCGTGCGTGACGTCGTGATGTACCTGGTGCTTGTGATCAACGTCGCCTCCTTGGTGGCGATGGTCGGTGGCGTGCTGATGCACAGTGGCCGGGGCGGTGGCTTGTCCGACATGTTCGGTGGCGGCGGGGCGGCCGCCCTCGGCTCGTCGGCGGCCGAGCGCAACCTCACCCGCATCACCACCATCTTTGCCCTCGTCTGGGTGCTCACGGTGGTCGCACTCGGTTTCCTCCTGGTGAGGAACTGAGCTTCGGGCGCTAACCTGGAGCACCCAACAACACACCACGTCGAAGTGGCGGAATGGCAGACGCGCTAGCTTGAGGTGCTAGTGCCCGATTAGGGCGTGGGGGTTCAAGTCCCCCCTTCGACACTGGCCACCTTGCGTGGCTTGACCGCTGAGATAGCGTGTTGCGCATGGCCAAGCGAGCCGATGATCTGGCGAACGACCCGGTGGTCGTGCTTATCGAGGAGCCCGAGGGTGATGTCGATGAGTGGCTCCGGTCACTGCGGTGGGGCGAGGCACTTGATCTTGAGGTCACGGCTGCGGAGTTGCTCGCCGAGGCCCGGACCGAAGACGAGTGGTCCGACTCGTAGTCGACGCCTCAGCGGGCGTCGAGTTGCTGCTCGATACAAGCCGTGGGCGGAGGATCGAGCAACAGCTTCCGAGCGGCGCGGAGTGGTGGGTGCCCGAGCACTATTACGTCGAGGTTGCAAACACGCTGCGCCGAGCTGACTTGCGCGGCACGGTTCCGGCTGCTCGGATCGAGCAGGCGATACGACGACTCCACACTTCGACGATTCGCCGGGCGCAGGTTGCGCCGCTTGTTCCCGACGCCTGGGAACGGAGGAAGGCCCTCACGATCGCCGACGCGCTGTGACGTTCCCCCCGTTTGGCGGACGGGTGGGTTATGCGGCGATGCCGTCACCGCGACGGTAGTACATGTTCTCCCAGTCGATGGGGCTGTTGTAGTTGTTCGATGAGTGCAGCCGGCGGGCGTTGAACCAGCCCTCGATCCAGCGGATCAGATCTCGGCGGGCGTCGGCTCGGGTGGCCCACCGGCGGCGGTGGGCGAGTTCGCGTTTCATCGTGCCGAACCAGCTCTCGGCGACCGAGTTGTCCCAGCACACACCGGTCGCGCCCATCGACTGCACGACACCGTGAGAGCCGCACAGCTCGCCGAAGGTCTTGGACGTGTAGACCGACCCGCGGTCGCTGTGGAAGATCACACCGGCGGCGACGTGACCGCCGCGAGTCGCGACGGCCATGTCGAGCGCCTCGGCGACGAGCTCGACGCACATGTGATCGGCGGCGGCCCAGCCGATCACCCGACGCGAGTACAGGTCGATCACCGTGGCCAGGTAGAGCCAGCCTTCGCCGGTGTGCAGGTAGGTGATGTCGCCGCACCAGGCGACGTCGGGGGCGGGCGGATCGAAGTTCCGGCGCACGTGATCGCCGGCGGCGGTGGCGCCGCGGTCGACGATCGTCGTGCGGACCCGGCGTCGCCCGGACGCGCCCTCGATGCCCAGCTCACGCATGATCCGACGGACACGCTTGTGGTTGACCTCGAAGCCTTGCTTGACGAGCCACGCTGTCATGCGCGGCACACCGTAGGTCTCACCCGACGCGATCCAGATCGCCTCGATCTCACGGGCCAACACCCGGTCCTCAAGATCGCGCTGCGATGGGCCGCGAGCCTGCCAGTCGTAGAACCCCGACCGCGACACCTCCAACGCCCGGCACATCTCACAGATCGACCAGTCGCACGCAGGATCAGCCTGCTCCTCGGCGATGAACGTGTACACGATGGTCACACGCTCTTCGGGTGCGACGCCGAGAAGTAGGCGACTGCTTTTCCCAAGATGTCACGCTCACGGGTGACCCGCTCCAACTCGGCGCGCAGCTCGCGGATCTCGGCGCGTTCCGCCGACGTCGGTGTCGTGCCCGCCTTGGCGTCGCGAGCCTCGCGGACCCAGTTGCCGACCGACGAGTCATGCAGACGCATCTCGCGGGCGACCTGGGCGATCTTGCCGCCCGACGCCTCAACCATCGCCACGACCTCGGCCTTGAACTCAGGGGTGAACTTCCGGCGCGTCCGGCCGGAACCCTTACTCGTTGACATGAACACTCCAATCCGGGCACATCAGCCCTCAAGGTAGATGTCCGTCAAACGGGGAGAACCTCAACTGACGGCGCAGTTACCGTCGGCTTTTCGCTCGGTTGCTCTCGAACGACCAGATCGTGTGGTCGAGCGCACGGAGCGTGAGCTCCGGGTGATCAGCTTGGAGCACCTGCAACGTTTCGATCAGCACACCGCGCACAACCTCGGCTGATCGTGCCGGATCGGGCTCGAGTGCACGGTTGACGAACCGCATGATCATCCGGTCGGGCTTGACGTCCTGAACTCCGGCGAGGATCAGCAAGTAGTGCCAGCTGATCCCGCTACCTTGCCCTCGTATGTCGCACCATGCTGACCGCAGCGCCGGGTCGTCGGCGCGGCTCCGCAGTTCCTCGGTCGAGTCGACGCCCTCGCAGGCGACTGCGAGCGCGGCGGCGTGGACGGCTTCAGCCTTGAGGACGCCGTTCCTGGTGGAGGTCCGATGCATGGTGCCGATCTGCTGGGCGAAAGCGTGAGGCCCACCGACACGGTCGATGTCGCGAGCGAGGTCGCGGGCACCTCTTACGTCCGGATCGAGTCCAGTTGCGCGCACGTCGGCCCGCCACCGGTCAACGACCTTGCCCACCGTGGTGTATCTGATCCCGATTGACCAGATCGAGTCCAGGATGCAGAGCGCGAGGCTGTCCGGGTAGCCGTCCGGTACTCGGAAGGCGCCCTGCGCGCCGAGGTCGTAGCAGGCGGCGGCGAGGCGCTTTGCTGCCATGGGTTCGGTCATCGTCGCTCCATCCAGATTGCGATGTCGATGAATCGAAGCATCGAGAGCGGCACCCTAGCTTCGGCATCGTCGTCGACTGTTGAGGTTGCCATGGCGACCAGCAGTCGTTGCTCCGGTGTTCCGAGGTCGTCGCGGATCCGACGGATCACGAGTGGCCACGCCTCGTTGGCCCGGCGGGGGTCGCCCGGCCGGCGGTAGAAGTCGATGACGTGGCGATCCAGGAGCGGAACGAAGTCGGGTCGCTTGCGGTGGAGCACCTTGGTCAACAGGGTGATCGCGACGTCGGGCTCGAAGTCGGCCAGCGCATCGAGGTGAGCGAGGAGATCGTCGTCGGCGGCCCACAGGTGCTGCTCAGGCGGCACCGCCGCCAGCCAGCTCGTGAGGTCGGCGTCGCGTTCGACGAAAAAGGCGAGGTCACTCCTGCTGAGCCCTGGGTGCAGAGCGGCGGCACAGAGCACAGGAGTGTCATTCGTGTGGGAGCACGAGAATGTCCATCGCTCCGCCGACCGAGTCATCACGTTTCGCATCGCGTGTTTCGAGAGGGGATGTTCGGTCGGCCCGATGTGGATGGGCACGGAGGATGAGACGGGAGAGCGCGCGTCGCGGTCGGCCGGCGCGGCGGAGGGTTTGCAGATGGCGGCGGTGCTCGGCGTGGGCAATCGCCTCGCGGATGCGTTGGCGGTGCAGCATCAGGATGTGGTCGGGGTGCATCGGGGGATTTCCAAGTCGGTCGGTGGGTCGTGGCGCTCAGATGTACGACGAGACTGCGACTCGATCGGCCAGCGCAGTGCGGGCGGTGTCATTCGTGGTCGACGTGGGAGCATCGACGAAGCTCTCCTCGGTGACTTGGGCGGCGTAGAGGTCGGCGCCGATGGCGTCGAACAGCGGGGCCGTCTGCGTCGCCATCGCCCGGAGCGCCACCAGCTTGCGGTCGAGCGCGGACTCGTCGAGACGGAGATGGACGCTCAGCTGACCGGCGGGTACACCTGCTGGTCGGGCGTCGCTCATGTAGATGCCGAGCTCCTCGTGAAGGTGGCCGAAACGCGCAAGGTGCTCGGCTGTCCACGTGGCGTGGAGCAACCTGGCCGGCCAGCCGCGTTGTTCGCACGCGTCGCGAACCCAGCGATGGACGGCGATGTGGTCCGGATGAAAGGTGATCCCGTCGGGGCCGAAGGTGACGACGGTGTCGGGCCGCACCTGGTCGAGCAGCTGGCCGACCAGCGCGGTGCCCTCGTCGGCATGCTCTGCCAACTCGCCGTCGGGGAGACCAAGGACGTGGTGCTCGGTGACACCGAGCACCGCCATCGCCGCGGTTGCCTCCAACGATCGGACCCGTCCGAGCCGGGACGGCGGCCAGGTCTCGGGGTCGCCGGTGCCACGCTCGCCGGCGGTAGCTGTCACGCAGACGACGCGCTGGCCGCTGTCGACGGCGGCCGCCATCAGCCCGCCGGCCAGATACGTCTCGTCGTCGGGATGCGCCCAGACCGACAGGATGGTTCCGAGGTTGATGATCGTCGTGTCCATGCCGTTCACCCTCACCGGCACCGCTCGCATACCGCTCACACCCGATCCCAAGTCGCTGTGAGTCGATGAGAGCGTGGTACGAGCGGCCGGGCGCATCGTGACCGCCATGACCAACACCACCACCACCACCACCACCGACGCGCTCGAACGGTTCCCACTCGAACCGCTCGCAGCGCCCACCGCGAACGCCATTACGGAATTGACCACTTCGGCGCCGTGGCGGCCGGAACTGTCCGAGGCGACGCTCGAAGGCTTCCGCGCACGAGCCGGCGAGCTCGACCGTGCCAACGTCTACTTCGACGACGACCTGGGGGAGTTGCGCGACGTCGGCTACCTCGCCGCGGCCGTCCCGTCGGAACGGGGCGGGTGGGGCCTCGACCTCGCCCAACTGGCACGCAGCCAACGGCGCCTCGCCCGGTACGCGCCAGCTACCGCGCTGTCGATGAGCATGCATTCCTACTGGGTCGGCATCGCCAACGAGTTGGAGCGCCTCGGCGACGATTCGTTGCGCTGGATTCAGGAGGCCGCCGCCGCCGGCGAGGTGTTCGCGGCCGGTCACGCCGAAGCGGGCAACGACATCCCCGTGCTGCTGTCGACCTGCCGGGCCGAGCGGGTGCCCGGCGGCTACCGGCTGACCGGCCGCAAGCAGTTCGGCTCGAACGGCCCGGCCTGGTCGTGGCTCGGCGCGCACGCCATCGACACCGACGCCTCGGACGGCCCCCAGATCGTGCACGCCTTCGTGGAGCGCTCCAGCCCTGGCGTCACCGTGGTCGAGACCTGGGACACGCTCGGCATGCGGCCCACCCAGAGTCACGACACGGTGCTCGACGGCGTGTTCGTGCCCGACGCGCGGATCGGGCGCGTCGTGGCGGCCGGTGACGGCAGCGACCCGTTCCTGGTGGCGATGGCGATCTGGCCGCTGGCGCTGATCGCTGCCGCCTACCTCGGCATCGCCGAGCGGACCTTGGAGTTGGCCGTCGAGAGTGCCCGGAACAAAACGTCGATGGCGATCGAGCGCGGTGCCCTGGCGTACAACCCGATGGTGCAGCATCAAGTCGCCGAGATGTACCTGGAGCTCGACGCTGCCAACGCCACGTTCGAGCGATTCGTCGACGAGTGGGTGGCGGGCGTCGACCACGGCGAGGGTTGGGTGCCGCGCGTCTACGCCATGAAGTGGCGCAGTGTGGAGGCCGCCAAGCGGGTGGTCGACACCGCCCTCGACGTCGCCGGCGGCGCTGCGATGTTCCGCGGCAGCGAGCTGGAGCGGCTCTACCGCGACGCCCGCTGCGGTGGCTTCCACCCCGGCAACGATGCCCTGACGCACGAGCTGGTCGGCAAGTCCGTCCTCGGCATTCTCGCCGAGCAGCCCAGATGGTGAGCCGTTCGGGCGTGTGCTGAAGCGGCGACCCGTCAGAGAGCGCGCAGCGCGTGCTCGATGGCGGCGTCGCCGTCGAGGCTCGCGCCCTGGTCGAGTGCGGCCCGGTAGCCGTCGTCGCCCAGCACGACGCTCAGTCGGGCACCAAGCTCCCTGAGTGTCACCTCGTCGGCACCGAAGATCCGATGCCCCGACCCCGTCGCTCGCACGGCACCTTCGAGCACGGCGGCGTCCCGGTGTCGTCCGAGTCGCTCCAACAGTGGGGCGATCGAGCGGAGCGTCGTCCACTGGGTCGACCACATGCCGGCCCGCTGCCAGTGAGGGATCAACCACCGATAGTCGGCGGCGGCAACGGCGGGATCGCCGATGCGCGCCTCGATCGACGCCTTGGATGCCCCCGCGACCCCTCGCACGAATGAGGCGTTCGTCGCCTCGGCCAACTCGACGGCCCGGCCGAGCCACTCCTGTGCCCGCTCGACGTCGAAGCCCATGGCTGCCTCGCCTGTGCAGTACCACACGTACGCCGCGACAGGGGTCTCGGCCTCGCCGATCTCGAGCAGCAGCGAGTCGGCGAGCGCGGACGCCGCAGGTGCGCCGGCGTAGCCGAGTGCGAGCAGTTCGGCGCCCGCCGCGATCAGCCGCCGAGCCGAGTCGGCGCCGGCTGTCACGACACCTCGTCGATACCAGCTCGCGGCGGCGTCGAGCCGTCCCTCGAACAGGTCGTGGTTGCCGCGTATCGTCGCCACCACTTGCGACAAGCCGCCGGGCTCACGCTCGCAGATCGCGACCGCCCGAGCACTGCGGGCGCCCGACTCGGCGAGGTCGCCGGCCATCCACGCGTGGTACGCCGCTGCCGCCCAGACTTGTGACGCATTCGGGGCCTGTCCGTCGGAGTCGGCCGCGATCACCCGTTCGGCCCACGCGAGCACGTCGGGGCGCAGCCGGAGGAGCGCGTAGCTCGTCACGGCTGCCACCAGGCGGCCCGCCTGCTCGACGAGGTGGTGACCGATCAGCCAGCCCAACGCGAGCTGGAGCTCGGGGATTGCGTGGTCGATCTCGGTCAGCACTGATTGGCCCGGAACGTGCAGCCGTCGCTCGGCACGCTCGGCCCACTCGACGAACCAGCGCGCGTGCCGTTCGCCGACGAGGTCGTCGCGACCTGTCGTTGCGAGTTGCTCCGCGGCGAACGCCCGTAGCGTCTCGAGCAGCGCATATCGTCCGGCGGGCACGCGCACGACCAGCGAACGCTCGGCGAGCCCCGCCAGGTGGCCGGCGACGGTCTGGTCGTCCAGCGCGCAGACCGCGGCCGCGTCCACCACGGTGAACGACCCGACGAAGATCGACAGGTCGGCAAACGTCTGGCGCAGTCTCGGATCGAGCAACTCGAACGACCAGGCCACGGTCGCGTGCAACGACCCGTGGTGGGACGATCCGCGGTAGCCCGACGACAGCAACGCGAACCGCGAGTCGAGTCCGGCCGCGATCTCGGCCACCTCGTGGGTGTGCAGGCACGCCGCCGCCAACTCGATCGCCAACGGCAACCCGTCGAGCCGGAGGACGATCTCGACGACGCGCGCCAGCTCCGTCGGGCTCGGATCGAACGCCGGCTTCACGGCCCGAGCGCGCTCCACGAACAGCGATACCGCCGGAGAGTCGGCGCCGAGCACGAGCGGGGGCACCACCCGCACCTGCTCGCCAGGCACCCGCAACCGCTCGCGGCTCGTCGCCAACAGCGTCACGTTCGGACACCTCGCCAGCAGATGTCCTGCCAACTCTGCGATGGGGTCGAGGACGTGTTCGCAGTTGTCCAACATCACGACCACCTCGCTGTCCCCGAGGACCGAGGCCACACGCTCTGCCAAGGCCACTCCCGGCCGGGCGTCGATCGCCAGCGCGGCGGCGACCACATCGACCGCCGACCCCTCGACGGCCTTGGCCAGCTCGCACACCACGACCGAGCGATCGGCTCGCCCTTCACGAAGGAGCCGCCCGACCTCGACCGCCAACCGGGTCTTGCCGACCCCGCCTGGTCCGGCCAGCGTCACCAGCCGACAGCTGTCGAGGCTCGCCGCCACCTCGACCACCAGCGCGTCCCGGCCGATCAGTGACGTCACCGGAAGTGGTAGCCGGGTCTCCGGCTGCCACCCGGTGTCGGCCAGCCCGAGCAACCCGGCGTGCTGCGCGGCCAGCACGGGTGACGGCTCGATGCCCAGTTCGTCACCCAGTAGGCGCCGAAAGTCGTCGAACTCGCGCAGCGCCTCAACCCGCCGTCCTGTCGCCTCCAACGCCGACATCAGGAGCGCACGCGGCCGCTCACGCAAGGGCGCTTCCTCGGCCAGCGCGGTCAAGTCGGCCACCAGCCCGTCAGTGTCGCCGGCGATCAGCAGCTGCTCGGCCCGAAACTCTCGAGCCCGGAGTCGGTATTCGTCCAGCCGCGTCGACTCGGTTCGTCCGTCGTCGACGTCTGCCAACTCCGGGTACGCCGGGCCGTGCCATCGCTGCAACACCGACTCGATCTCGGCCATGACCACGTCCGTCGCCTCGTCGGTGCTCAACAGGCCCAGCAGGCGATCGGCGTCGAGTTCGATGTCCGAGGCGGTCAGCCGGTAGCCGTCGCCCACCGACTCGATCAGGCCGTCAGGCAGACCACGGCGGAGCCGGGACACGTGGTTCTGCAAGGCGGCAGCGGGCTCACGCGGCGGTCGTCCTGGCCACAACACGTCGATCGCGGCATCGGCAGAGACCACGTGACCACGACGAAGCACCAGCAACGCCAACAGCCGGCGCTGCAACGGTCCCTCGGGCGTGACATCGACACCTGCGTGATCGACGACACGAATCGGGCCGAGCACCTCTACACCCAACCGCGCGCTGGTACCCATCGCCTCCATTTCACCATCTCACGAAGCTCCCCGTGGCGACCGAGTCCGCCGCGATGCCCAACGCCGTACTCGCCGCTGCGGCGGGCACACCGAGACCCCCTTCGGGAATGCTGTAGGTCTTGGCGGGGGTTAACCCCATGGAGTCCGGTCTCGGCCGGATGGCAAGGTGCATGTCGTGTCGTTACTCCCCGAGCCCGACCGCCGCGACGGCGTGCGGCGATACGCCTGGCCGATCGATCTGACGGTGCAGGCGCTGCTCGTCGTCGGGGCCGCGTTGCTCTACTTCCGCGTGCGCGGCGTGACGGAGGGCAGCGTGACCGACGCCGTGCAGCACGGCTACGACGTGTTGCACGTCGAACGGTGGCTGGGGATCGACGTCGAAGAGTCGTTCCAGAACCTCGTGCTCGGCAGCCACGCGCTGACCACGTTCGCCAACTGGGTGTACATCTGGGGCCACTGGCCGGTGATCGCGGTCACGTTGATCTGGTTACACCGAACCCGCCGCGGCGAGTACCTGCTGTTGCGCAACGCGATCTTCGTCTCGGGGGCGATCGGCCTGGTGATCTTTGCGCTCTACCCGGTGGCGCCGCCACGCCATCTGCCCGACCGTTTCGTCGACACGGTCACCGAACTGTCGCGTTCGTATCGGGTGCTCCAGCCGCCACGGTTGATCAACGAGTACGCGGCGATGCCCAGCCTGCACATGGGTTGGAACCTGCTGGTAGGAATCGTCCTGTTCCGGTCCGGCCGTCATGTCGCGTTGCGCGCGTTCGGCGTGGCCGGGCCGCTCTTGATGGCGTTCGCGATCGTCGCCACCGGCAACCACTACATCCTCGATGCGGTCGTCGGGTCGGCGGTTGCGCTCGTCGGTTTGGCCGGCTCGCACCTGGTGTGGCGGTTCGTCTACGCCCGCCGCGCGCAACTCGGCGAGCAGCCCGACGTCGTCGGCGACGATGTCGGCGATGCGCCGTACCGTCAAGCCGGGGGCGGGTTCGCGGTCCGACCTGCTTCGTCCGAACAGCCACTCGCCGGCGAGCCGGCCGACGACGACTGGCGCGAGGAGGTGCTCGTCGACCACTGCGCCGGGTACCGATCTCGGTAGCGGCGCGGCCGGCCGGCACCGAGTTCTCAGCAGGGGCTTGTCGTGCCGGTGGCGTCGTGGACGACGACCGGGTTGTCGGCCACCACAGCGGTCGCCACGATGCACGCCATCATCGCGTCGTACGAATCGCCGAGGTACACGTGGATGGTCTCGCCGTCCATCTCGTAACGCTCGGCGTCGAGCGCCGAGACGAGTGCGCCGGCCACTACCTCCACGTCGACCAGATCGAGCGCGTCGCCGACGCCGAGCGCGTCGCGGATCCCTCCGTCGCCCGTATCGACATCGCCGATGTCGGTATCGGTGGTGTCGCTGCCCGTCCCTTCAGCATCGGGTACGTACGAGTAACTGAACGTGACGTCGGTGCCGCCGTCGTGGCTCACGCCGCCGACCGCCAGGGAACGCGTGCCCTGCTGGTAGACCACGTTGAGCGTCGGGCTGCCGTCGAGGTCGGACGTCGTGCGCAGCGCTTCCGACCAGCCGTCGAGTGCCTGCCGGTAGAACGCGTCGAACTCGTCGAGCGTCAGCGCGGCCGTGCCCGAGACGGCGATCATGTGCCCCGACGCGCCGCCATCGATCGAGCTCGAACTGGTGATCGCGAGGCCGTCGGGGAGCGCGACGTCGGCGGGCCAGTCGTCGGGCAGCCGCCCCGACGTGGAGAAGTCGACCGAGCCCTCGTCGGAGTCGAGGCGGAAGCTGCCCGAGTCGCCGTCGATGGTGATGTCGGCATCGCCGCCTGCGGCCCGCTCGATCATCCGCTCCACCGCGCCGGTGCCCTGGTCGTCGCCGCCGCCGCAACCGGTGAGGCTCGCCACCAGGGCGAGTGGGATCAGCGTTGACGATCTCGCGGCGATGCGCATGAGGTACTCCTTGTCCCGCCGGACGCCGTGTGCGTCCAAGTCATCGAGTTATCGCAAAGAACCTGCCCGAACTCCATGAGTAATTGCTGCTCACAGGTAGGCAGCAAAGTAATTTCGGTGGGGGATGAGGGCGGAATGGGCGTTCGCGGGACGCGACGACGAGTTGGCGCGGCTGCGTTCAGCGGACGCGACGGGGCCGGTCTTGTTGCGCGGGACGGCGGGCATCGGCAAGACCCGCCTGGCGCGTGAGGTGGCTGCCGCACATTCGGCGTCGATCTGGTTGGCTGCCAGCGCTCCGCTCTCGCGGGTGCGCTATGGCGCGCTCGCGCCGTTGCTCACCGAGCTGTCGATCGAGCCGGCCGCCGAGGCCGGCGACCTCCTGGCCGACGTCGACCGGGCGCTGGCGGCCCGCCCGCTGCCAACGTTGATCGTCATCGACGACATCGGTCGGGCCGACCCTGGCACGCTCGAAGTGGTCGCGCTGGTGGCCGAGCGCGACCACTCGCGGCTGGTGATGACGACCCGCGACACCGACCCGCTGCCCGAGTTCGTCAATCGGTGGTACGACTCGGGCGTTCTGGAGGTGATCGAACTCGAGCCGCTGGGCCGTTCCGTCGTCGAGGGGCTACTCGTCGCTGCGTTCGGCGCTCCGCTCGACCCCGCCGCCGTCGCGGCCTTCGCCGAACGCAGTGGCGGCAACCCGCTGCTGTTGCGCGAGCTGGTCCGCGGGGCCGGCGCGGCCGGGCACGGCGTGGTCGGCCCCGGCGGGTTGAGCATCGAGCCGGCATCCAGCCCGCGGCTGATCGAACTGCTCGGCGAGCGGTTCGCCGGCCTGTCGGCCGCCGGTCGTGAACTGATCGAGCTGTTGGCGCTCACTGGCCCGCTGCGTTTGCTCGACAGCGCCCACGAGGTACATCTCGACCAGGTCCAAGCCGACGGGCTGGTCGTGCTGGCGGCCGACGGCTCGGTGCAGCTTGGACATCCCCTGTACGCCGAGGTGCTGGTCGCCGGCATGCCTCCGATCCGGTATCGCCGCGCGTGCCGGGCGGCCGCCGACCTGTTGCGACGTGACGCCTTCGGTGATGCGCAACTGCGCGCCGCGCTGCTGACGCTCGACGCCGGCGACACCTTGAAAATCGGGCACCTCCGCGCGGCGGTCGAGCACGCGCTCGCGTGCGGCGACCATCGCTCGGTACTCCGCCTCACCGACGGTGACGTGGCCGATGGCCGCGGCACGGAACTGTTGCGGTGGCGTGGCCATGCGCTGTCGCATCTCGGCGAAGGCGGCGCGGCCGAGCAGGTGCTGGAGCAGGCGATCGGCGCCGCCGGCGACGACGAGCAGCGCGCGCGCCGCGCGGGCGTTGGCCGAGCACCTGGCCGTGCGCGAACGTCGGCCAGCCGTGGCAGTGACACGGCTCGACGCCGTGCTCGAGACGATCTCGCACGCCGAGTGGCGCAACTTCGTCGCCGCCGACCGAACCCGGTGGGCGATCCTCGTCGGCGAGCGGCCTGCCGAACGGCCGCCCGACGACGGCGCGGGCGACGACATCGCGCGCCTGAACGTGACCATGACCGACGCCCTGGTGGCCGTGATGGCCGGCCGTCTCGCAGCGGCTGCACGCCACATCGAGGCCGGGTTGCCGCTCGCCGAACGCCTGCGCGCCGAGGTGCCGAACGGGGCCGACCTGCTCCGGCTCACCGACTGGATTCGCCTGCTGTTCGCCGGCCAGCTCGATCGCTCGCGTGCGCTCGCTGCCACCGCCCTCGACGCGGCCGGGCCCGATGCCGAAGCGGCCGGCGTGTGGCAGTACGCGATCTCGCTGATCGACCTTCACGCCGGTAGGCCCGCCGCCGCGGCCGAGCGCAGCACGGACGCGATCCGTCTGCTCGAATGGCGCGACTTCACCGGGCTGGTTGCCACTGCCCATGCGGTGCGTGCCACCGCGTTGGCCCAGCTGGGCCGCATCGGTGAGAGCCGGGTGGTGCTCGACCGGCTCGACGGGTTCGACGAGCTCGACATCTGGGCCGCGTTGCAGCGGGCCCAGGCAGTGGCCTGGGTAGCTGCCGCCGAGCAGCGGCACCCCGACCTGTCCGAGGTGGTGGCTGTCAGCCGGCGCGGCGTCGCTGCCGGACAAGTGTGCCTGGCGGCGATCACCAGCCACGTAGCGGTGCGGCTGGGGCATGCCGAGCTGGTCGCCGACGACCTCCACGAGGCGGCGCTGCGGTGCGAGGGCACGCTGCTACCCGTCTTGTCGGCACACGCCGCAGCCGCGATCGCTCGGCGTCCGGCCGACTTGCTCGACGCCGCCGAACAGCTTGCCGTCCTGGGCCTCAACGGTGCCGCCGCGGATGCTGCGACGCACGCGGCACGGCTGCTCGACGCCGATGGACGGCGCGAAGCCGCACGCCACGCGTCGCAGCAGGCGGCGCGCTGGATGCGGCCGTCCGGATCGGCTCACGAGCTGACCCTCCGTGAACTTGACGTGGCCCGTCGGGCGGCCGAGCGATGGTCGAGCCGAGCAATCGCCGAGCAACTCGACGTGTCGCCGCGCACCGTCGACAACCATCTCAGCCGCGTGTATCGCAAGCTCGGCATCGCTGGTCGCCCCGAGTTGGCGCCAGCGCTCCAGGCACTCGGCCTCATCGACTGAAGCGCTCGGTTGGTGACCTTCGACCCTGATTGGGTGTGCCCCGGCCGGGGGATACTGAGGACATGAACGGAGTTGTGGTCGGAGTCGACGAGTCAACTACTGCGCAGGACGCGCTGCGGTGGGCTCACGCGTATGGGGGGCTGCGCCAACAGCCGGTGACCGCACTGATGGCCTGGGACTACATCGGGCAGCGCCACGCCGACGGCACGCCGTTCGACCCGAAGTATTCGCCCGAGGTCGCCGACCAGGAACTCGGCAAACTCGTCGAGCGCGCGCTCGGCCCCGATAGCGGCGTCGTTCGCGTCGCCACGCTCGACAAGCCCGAGGCGGCACTTCAGGAGGCGAGCACCACGGCCGACCTCGTGGTCGTCGGCGCGCGCGGACTGGGTGGCTTCCGCGGCCTGCTGCTGGGCTCGGTGAGCCGAAGTGTGTTGCACCACGCGGAGTGCCCGGTAGCGGTCGTCCGTGGCGAGGCCACCGACCTGGCCGGGCCGATCGTGGTGGGCATCAACGGGTCGGAGCACGCCGAGCGGGCGCTTCAGTGGGCCGCCGCGTTCGCGGCCGAATCGGGCCGCCGGCTGATCGTCGTGTGGGCCTGGCAAGTGCCGATCGTGGGCGGCCCGTTCTACCCGATCGCGCTCGACTACGAAGGCGTCGCCCAAGAAGCCGCGAGCGGTCTCCACCACGCGGTCGAGGCTGCGCAGATCACAGGAGTCGACGTCGACGAACGTCCGCTCGAAGGGCAGCCGGCCGCGCAGATTCTCAGCACCGCCGAGAACGAGGGTGCGTCATTGCTCGTGGTCGGGGCACGTGGGGCGACGAACCTGACGGCGCGGTTGCTCGGCTCGGTCAGCGACCAGGTCGTCCAGCACGCCACGGTCCCGGTCGTCGTCGTCCCCTGAGCCGGGTCACCAGCTGATTTCGACCTCGATCTCGGTCGACTCGCCGATCTCCACCTCGAACTTGAACTGGACCTCGTCGGGGACGCGGACCGAGTATCTGGTTCCGGCGCGGACGAACTCGACCTGATTGTGTCGCGAGAGCTGATCGGCAAGGTCGCGGAGCTTGGCCGCAGCATCCTCTCGCCGCAGCAGGCGCTCTTCTTCGAGTTCAAGTAGTTCGTCGTCCATCGAGTGGTCCTTCGCTCAGAGGGATTGGTCAACACGCGAGAAGGTCGTGCGCTCACATCTTGACGTGGCCGACCACCTGCGGGACGACCCGCAACATCTGCTCGGTGTCGAGGCCGTCGTACTCGGGCGAGTTGAGCAGCCCGGCGACGGCGTCGGCGGCGGCAGCCTTGAGCCGGTAGCCGGCCTCGCGGTGTCCGGCCGGGTCGATCATGCAGGTGACCCGCATCACATAGCGATCGAGGTGCTGCTCGACCACGCCGAGCACCTCGGGCTGCGACCGGAACGTGTCGTCGGTGGCATGCATGCAGGCAACCGACAGCACCTGGGCGGCCCGACCCGTCGGGATGGTCGCCGGTACGTCGATGTCGACGACCGCCCGCGACGCTCCCTTGGACACGTTGCGCAGCGTGCGGATGGTGGAGGCGGCGACGTAGACGACGTCGCCGTCCCACGTGATGAGCGTCACCGAACGTAAGCCGAAGCCGGCCAGCTGGCCGACGATCTCGCCGTTCAACTCGACCTCGTCACCGATCGCCGCGGTCCGTTCGAGCAGCAGCATCGCGGCCGTGAGGAAGTCGGAGATCGGTTCGCGGACGGCAAACGCGGTAGCCGTGATCAACCCGCCGAGGACGACGATCAGCGTCGACGTCTGGATCCCTGCCGACAGCAGCGCCTCGACGGCGATCGCGGCCAGGCCACAGATCATCAGGAACCAGCGGAGCAGTTGCAGAATGCCGGCGCTGCGGCGGGCACGGAGGGTGTTGCGGCGCCCGTTGATACGGGCCGCGGCAGTGAGGACCGCGGCAGTGAGGGCGGTGATCGCGGCGGTGACACCGATCAGCATCGGAGTAGACATGCCTCGTTCCTACCTGAACGGCCGCGCCGATGCAGGTCGGGACAGCGTGCCATCGGGCACGCAGCGGCACGTGGTGGCGGTCAGTGGGTATGCCCGGCGTGGTCGAGTTCGCCGGGTTGACCGCCCGGTTCGACCACGACGAACTGGCCCATCATCCCGGCGTCCTCGTGTTGCAGCACATGGCAATGGAACATGTACGCCACGTTGGGATCGGCCAGCTCGCCGAACCGGATCAGCAACCTGACGGTTGCGCCGTTCCCCACCTCGACGGTGTCCTTGCGGCCACGCAGATGGGTGGCGGGCAGTTCGCCGTTCACGTCGGCGACGTGGAACTGCACGTCGTGGACGTGGAAGTTGTGCGGCAAGCCAGACTGGTTGCGAACTTCCCACAACTCCACCGAACCAGCCTCCACGACGGCGTCGATTCGGCCCATGTCCATCTGCTTCCCGTTGATGTCGTTGCCGCCCAGCGTGAACCGGCGCTCGACCGTGACGTCGGAGAGCTCTGGGGGCGTGTCTGAGCTGGGGAGCTGATGCGGCACCGGTTCGCTCGGCGACAAGATCGCCGCGGCGCGCACCGCGAGTACGTCGAACTCGTCGTCGCCTCCGGTGAACCGGTCGAACATGAAGTTCGCCGCGCTATGAGGGAACGTCCGCAGCACGGCCTCGTCGCCGGCCTCGAACTCGACGACGATCTCGGCTCGCTCGCCCGGCGACAGCTGGACCCTGGTCAACTCGGCGGGTGCGTCCACGAAGCCTCCATCGGTCGCGACCAGACGGAAGCTTCGGCCGTCGGCGAAGCCGAACTCGAAGAACCGTGCGTTGCTCGCGTTCAGCAGCCGGAACCGCACCTGTTCGTGGCGCACGGTCACGTGCGGGTCGAAGGTGCCGTTGACGAGGATCTTGTCACCGAGCACTCCGGTCGATTCGAGAAACCCGGCGTTCATGTCGAACTGGTGGTCCCCGTCGAACTTTCGGTCCTGGACGATCAGCGGGATGTCGTCGACGCCGTACGTGGCGGGCAGCGACGTGCCATCGGAGGCGTCGTCGACGATCTGGAACATTCCGGCGACGCCGCGGTACACATGTTGTGCGGTGCGTCCGTGCGGGTGCGGGTGATACCACAACGTGGCGGCTGGCTGGTCGACCACCCAGGTCGGTACCCACGTGTCGCCCGGCTCGATCGGCTGGTGCGGTCCTCCGTCCATCACCGCCGGCAGGTGCATCCCGTGCCAGTGCATCGACGTCGCTTCGCCGATCCGGTTGTGGACCGCGACTTCGACTCGTTCTCCGGTCCGGGCGCGCAAGGTCGGCCCGAGGTATGCGCCGTTGACGCCCCACGTCGCTGTGGGCCGATCGTCGAGGAACACGGTTTCGCCCGCTTGCACCGTGAGGTCGAATCGACGCGTCCCGTCGCTACCGACGGTGCCCTCATCGAGCGGCGGGATGCGCAGAGCATTGCGGAACCCGAGCGAACCGACCGTCGACGTGTCAGCTCGCGCATACACGACGGCGACCGCAACCGCGAGCAGCACCGCAATCACCCCGGTCGCCGCACCACCGACCGCGACGAACCGTCGCCATCGTCGCCCGCCGCGCACACCGTCGTCTGCCATGGCTCCCACCATGACCGAAGGTCGCGCCGCGCACATTCGTGTTCGCTGGCGTCTTCATGGTCGGGCCACCCCCACCCACGACTCGCCCGCCGCAAGATCGCCTCAATTCGCGCGGTGTAGCCGTGATCGCGCTGTCTGTGGCGGGTGTGCGTTGTTGGGGGTCGGCGACAACGCCGGCACCGACCTCCTCGACGATCTCGGCGCCTGTCCGGAGGGCATGAACAATGGAGTACCTGCGACGGTGGTGGAGTCGCCCGGCGATGCTCGCCGCGGTTGTCGCTCTCGCCGTGCCCGGTCTGGTAGCGACCGCGAGCGCCGCGATGCCGTCGATCAGGCTTGTCGGAACCCGGGTGACCGTGGAGGTGGTGAGTCTCGAGCCGACGGTGCTGACGGATGCGGTCACGCTGGCGGTGTCGCTGGGTGGGTCGGCACAGTTCACCACGCACTCAGTCGTCACCGCTGAGATGCCCGAGGCCGTGCGTCCGGTCTACGAGAGCCTGCTTCCGGAAAGTCTCGTGCGGGATCCGTACCCAGTGGACATGCCCCCCGAATCCGGTCCGGCCGGTGGATCGGGCGCGTACGTATCTGGACTTGCCGCTCGGATCGGAGCCGACGAGTGGCACCGGTCGGGCTTTGACGGCATCGGTGTCACGATCGGCGTGATCGATTACCTGGACGTGCCGCTGTATTGGAACGAGACCGAACACGGCCCGCGGCCCGACGCTGACGACGTGCACTGCCGGTCGACGGGTACCGATTGCACCGCAATGTTCTTCGACGGTGTCGATCGCGGTGGCGAAGACCATGGGGCGGCAGTGGTTGAGATCTTGCGCGAGGTGGCCCCGGGAGCGCGGCTCGTGTTCGGCCGGGCGACCAGCCTGCAGGACTACCGCGACCTGGTGGACTGGTTCGCGACGCAAGACGTGTCGGTCATCAGCCGGTCGCTCGGCAGCCGCTACGACGACCCCGGCGACGGACGCGGCGACCTCAACGAGATCGCCGAGTATGCGGTGAGCCGGGGCATGCTGTGGGTGAACTCGGGTGGCAACAACGGAAACGGCAAGTACGTCCGGCAACCGGTCGAGCTGATCGGCCTGGGGTTCGTCTCGTTCGGCGGAAGTCGCTATCTGCCCTTCAGCGGCAAGGTGTCGCTCGGCGGGGTCCGCTGGGCCAACGACTGGGATGCCGGGTTGTTGAGCCGGACTGACTACGACATCGTTCTGTTGCGAGCGCCCAAGGGCCGGCCCGAACTTGGCCTGCCGATCGCCGTCTCGGCCGCTAAGCAGACGCTCGGCGCGCCGCCGATCGAGCTGATCGCCGGCACATTCACGCCGGGGCCGGGCGAGCAGTTGTACCTGACGGTGAAGTGGTTGCTTGGCGACATCACCGGCGACGTCATCGAGGTGCTCGACTACGGCGACGGCATGGCTACCGGTACGCAGGCCGCCTATTCGGCGGCCACGCCGATCGTCACGTCCCGATCAGCCGGCGTGATCTCGGTCGGTGCGGTCGATCCTCCTGGCAGTGCCGTTGTCGCCCGGTACAGCGCCCAAGGCCCCAGCAACGACGGGCGGGTGATCCCGTCGGTATCTGCGCCGTCGGGATACTTCACGTCGGTGCTCGGTGTCTTCAGCGGTACCAGTGGGGCAGCCCCCGTCGTCAGCGGGCTGGCCGCGGTGATGCAGAGCGCCGGCGGTCCGCGCAACCCCGAGCAGCTCGGCGCGACGATCAGGTCGAACGTGGTGGACCGCGGCCCGGCCGGGCCCGACTCGATGTTCGGGGCAGGAGAGGTACGGCTGCCACCGCTGCCGGGGGCGTCGCCCGGCGCTCCGCCGGCCACCCCGCCCGCTCCTGGTGCTCCGGTGCGCGACACCGCGGCCCGCTTCGTTCCGACACTGCCCACCCGCTTGCTCGACACGCGTACGGAGAGCGCGGTGGGTCCGGCCGCGATGATCGGCGAGTTCGGGCCGGGCGAGGTACGTCACCTCGCAGTCGCCGGGGTCGGGGGCGTCCCGTCGTCGAAGGTCGCTGCGGTTGCCCTGAACGTGACCATGGTGGCTGGCGAGCACCCGGGGTACGTCCAGCTTCTACCGACTGGACAGGGCGCGCTCGGGAGCTACTCGAACGTCAACGCCGACGCGGGTGGCCAGGTTCGGGCCAACTTCGCGATCGTCCCGGTAGGCCGCGATGGCAGGATCAGCATCCACCACCGCGGCGGCGGCCACGTGCTGCTCGACCTCGTCGGATACTTCGCCGACGTCGACGGTGCGATCGCCGGGGGCCGGCTCGAGCAGATCGCGCCGCAGCGCAGCCTCGACACCAGGGCCGGGCCGAAGCCAGCGCCACTCCAACCCAGCGCGCCCAGGGCAGTGCCGCTGCCGGCTGGCGTCGACTGGTCGCGGGCGTCGGCAGTGGTGGTCGGCATCACGGCCACGAATGTCACCGCCCCGGGCTTCGTGCAGGCGTTCCCGGCTGGGCGGAGTGACCTGATCGGCACGACTTCGACGGTCAATCTGGTGCCGGGTGCGACCGTGGCCAACACGGCAATCGTGCCGGTAGGTCCCGGTGCGACGACGATCCAAGTCGTGGCCGGCTTCGGCAAGGCACCACCCGCCGGCGCCCTCGCTGACGTGGTCGTCGATATCGTCGGCTACGTCACGTCCGAACGCGCGCCAGCGGCCACCGACGGCCGCTACGTCGCGATCGTGCCGACGCGCGTGCACGACAGCCGGGTCCGACCCGGTGCCGCCATGGACGACGCGGTACCCGTCGTCGTCAGTGCCGCGGGCGCTGTCGCCGGCCTCCCGTCCACCGCCACCGGCATCGTCTGGAACGTCGCCGTGGTCGACACCGACCGAGCCGGCTTCGCCCGGGCGTGGGCGGACGGTACGACACCTCCCAGCACGTCGATCGTGAACTGGGGCCCAGGAGAGACGCGCGGCGCGGCGGTCATCGCAGCGGCGACGCGGGGCCGTACGACCTTCCTGCTCGACGACGGCAGTGCCAATCGACCCGAGCCAGTCGCGCACCTTGTGGTCGACGTGTTCGGCTACTTCACCTGACGTCTCGGGCTGCGAAATGCGGCCACCGCCTACGCCGGAGCGGGCGATTCGGCTGGCGCGCCCGCCAACGTGGCGATCAGCTGCTTACAGAACGCCGGGAGGTCGTCGGGTTTACGGCTCGTGATCAGCAGGTTGGCGCCACCCTCGCAGGTGACGACCTCCTCGTCGAGCCACGCGCCGCCGGCATTGACGATGTCGGTTCGTAGGCTCGGCCAGCTCGTGAGACGTCGCCCGTCGAGCACATCAGCCTCAACCAGCGTCCAGGGCGCATGGCAGATCGCGGCGATCGGCTTGCCGGCCTCGACAAACGCCCTGACGAGCGCCGTTGCGGCAGGCTCGGTGCGGAGTTCGTCGGGGCTGGCGACGCCGCCCGGGAGGACGAGCATGTCGAACTGCTCGGCATCGGCGTCGCCGAGCGCCTGGTCGGCCTTGAAGGTGTCGCCTCGATCGAGGTGTTGGCGGCCCTGCACGGTGCCCTGTTCCGGCGCGATCAGACGGGCCTCGGCGCCGCGCGACGTGACCGCATCCCAGGGATCGGTGAGCTCGACCTGTTCCACGCCATCGTTGGCGACGAGGAACGCGACGCGTTTCCCGGTCAGGTCGGCGGTGTCGGTCTGAATGTCGGGACGGTCGGCCATGAGATTCTCCATGTTGCTGTCGGGTGTTGCTGCCGGGATTGGCGATTCGGGGGGTGGCCGACTGGTACCCGCTCATCGACCTCACGACACCTGCGTGCCGATGACGTCTCGCTGGAAGAACTGGGTACGGGTTCTCCATGAACGTTGCTTCACCGGTACCCAGCAGCGAGCGACCCGGGGAGGGCGAGGCGCGAGTCCACCCCCGCGTGGCACTCGCTGCTGCCTACGCTTGGCGGTTGGTCGCGATCGGCCTGTTCGTCGCCGTTGCACTGTGGTTCGCCGGGCAACTGCTGTTGGTCCTCGTCCCGCTCGCCGTGGCTGCACTCCTGACGCGCGCGCTCGCCCCGGTGTACGCACGGGTGCGCCAGCGCACGCCCCCGGCACTCGCTGCGGCGGCGACCGTACTTGCCTTCGTGATCGTGCTCGCCGGCTCGCTGGGGGCGGTCGGGTGGGCAGTCGCCGGCGAGCTCGACGACCTCCCCGCCACGCTCGATCGCGGGATCGACGACGTCATCGACTGGCTCGTTGAGGACAGCCCGTTCGACGTCACCCGCGCCGAGGCCGAACAATGGCGATCCGAGGCGGGTGACGCGCTGGCGGGGTTCGTGCGGTCGGTGGGCGGCGACCCGGCGCGGTCGGGGGCAGTGCTGGTCGGTGAACTCGTGGTCGGTGTCGTGCTGGCCCTGATCGTGACGTTCTTCCTGCTCAAGGACGGGCGCCGGTTCGTGCAGCGAGCAACACTGCTGCTGCCAGCGGGTCAGCGGCCGGTCACCAACCGGATGCTCGACCGCGCCTGGGAGGCGCTCGGTGGCTACCTGCGCGGGGCGGCGCTGCTCGGGCTGGTCGAGGCGTTGCTGATCGGCCTGGCGATGCTCATCGTCGGCGCGGAGCTGATACCTGCAGTGATGCTGATCACGTTCCTCGCCGCGTTCGTCCCGCTCGTGGGTGCGGTCGTGGCCGGCGTGATCGCGGTACTCGTCACGCTGGTCACGGCCGGAACGATCCCTGCACTCATCATCGCTCTCGTAGCGGTCGTGGTCCAGCAGGTCGACAACGACGTGTTGGCGCCCGTGATCTACGGCCGGACAGTCCGGCTGCACCCGTTGGTGGTGCTGCTCGGCATCGCGGCCGGTGGCGCGCTGTTCGGCTTCGTGGGGACGGTGTTTGCCGTGCCGGTCCTCGCGGTGGTGATCAATGCCGCCGACGAGCGTCGGGCGGACTACGGCGGCGGCTGACCTGGCTGGGCTAGGTGCGTCCGTCGCCCTGCTGGGCTTGGTCGAGTGCCCGGTCCTGGACGAACGCCCGGGCTTCCCACGTCGCCGCGAAGGTGGTGAAACCGGCGTCGCTGAGCGTCGCGAGCACCCGGGCATCGTCGTCGACGACGACGGCGATCCGGCGTTTCCGTGCCAGCTCGCGCACCACATGGAGCTTGACCTGGGCAGCGGGCCGGCGATCGCCGTCACCACGCATCATCAGGCGGTGACCGTCATCGATACCGTGGCGGCGGAGCCAGGCCCGGGTAGCCCTCCGCAGACGCTCGGGGGCGGCCGGTGACGTAGACGACCTCGTGGTCGGCTGCCAGCGTGTGCACGATGCGCAAGCCCTCGCCGTGGGGTGGGTCGGCGTGGGCCTCGGCGAAGAACGCATCCCAGTCCTTCGGTCGCCCGGTGATGTGGTGCAGCCGGTGGCGCACGTCGGCAACGACGCCGTCGATATCGACAATCGCGATCGCCCGCTCGGCGGGTAGGTTCTCGACGCTGACGTCCGGGCCCGACACGTCAGGTCGCCGCCTCGCTGAGGATGCGCACCACCTCGTCGTCGCCGACCTGGCCGAAGTCGACATAGAACTCGCCGACCGCCGAGAACCGTTGTGGGGTGTCGACGGCGACGTAGTGATCAGCAGCGGCACCCAGACGCTCCACCCAGTCGCGCGGAGCGACCGGCACGGCGAGCACCACGGTGGCCGCGCCCGCGGTCCGCGCGACCAGGCACGCCGCGTGGGCGGTCGCGCCGGTAGCGAGGCCGTCGTCGGCCACGATCACCGTTCGCCCGGCGATGGGCTCCCGCGGGCGAACGGCCCGGTAGGCCGTAGCCCGCCGTTCGAGCTCGGTGCGTTCGCGACGCTCGACCGTTTCGAGCTCGGCGGGCGCGACGCGTGTTGCGTGATCGTCGATCACGCGCACGCCGCGCTCACCGAGCGCCCCGATCGCCAGTTCGTGCTGGCCCGGCATACCGAGCTTGCGAACGAGGATGACGTCGAGTGGCGCGCCCAGTGCAGCGGCAGCTTCGGCTGCGACCGGAACGCCCCCACGGGGGAGCGCGGCGACGATCGGCTGGCTCCCACGCCAGGGAGTCAGCCGCCCGGCCAGTCGGCGGCCAGCGTCGGCACGATCGGCGAACATCCCGTCAGCGAGGGTACGGCTTTGCCCTGCCCCGGAGACGAGCATGAGGTGGCCCGGCCCCGACGAACGATGGTCTGGCCACGGGCTCACCCGTCCGGGCGGTCGACGGGTGGCACCGGCCCGGTTTCGAGCGTGCCTCGCTCGTCGACGCGCTGTGCCTCGGCATCGGGGCCGGCGGGTCGATCGGCGATGACCGACCTCCCTGGTGAGTTCTCGGGCGTCTTGCGCGTGGTGAGAAACCAGAGCACCACCGCCAACGCCGCGGCCGCCCCCAACACGACGACCAGCCAGCCGCCGGTACTCATCGCGCACGTCCCGTGGTGGCGTCCGGTGACCGGCCCTGGTGCTCGATGGTTCCGAGCGTCTCGTCCGCGGCTTGCTCGTCGCCCGCCTCGGCGGACGCCGCGTCGCAGCGGTGACGCTCGGCGACCTGCGGATCGGGCTCGGCGTCCCGCGAACGGTCGTCGCCGAGATCGGGATCCAGCTGGATCTCGCCGTGGGCGTCACGCAACGAACCGTCGAGCAAGTGCTCCGACGTTGCCGCGTCGACCGCCTCGCGCTGCTGGGCCGAGGAAGCGCGTCGAGCCTGGTCATCTGTCATGAGTGTGGCAGTACCCGCTGGTGCGCGACCTCACACACCCACGGGCCATCCGACACCGGTCTGGATGCATGACTCGCGGGCTCGGCGGGTATGGCGGGCTGACGCATCCCAAGCCGGGGAGGGCGCCGACAGCCGGCCACGACCGAAGGAGATGGATGATGAGTGATGAGTCGCAACACGACCCTGAGGGCGGCGCCGAGGCGATCGACGAGGAGGTTGTCGGGCCGCTCGCCGAGTTCCCACCCGAGCGGCCGCTCGGCGCCGAGGACGTCAACCTGTCCGAGCCGTTCGTGCCGGAGTCGCTCGCCGAGCGTGAACAGCGGATCGAACCGCTCGACGAACTCCGGGAGGAGACCGCGGACGCCGAGTGGGCCGAGGACGCAGCCCTGATCGACGTCGGACAACTGGTCGACTCGGACGACGGCCGCCCCGACGACGAGGAACGCATGCTCGGTGACATCGCCGGCGACGCTGAGGGAAGCGAGGAGCAAGCAATGTCGGTCGAGGGCGGCCCCGAGGTCCGGCTTCGCCCGGAGGAGCGTTAGCTACCCGCGACGGGTCGGCCGTTAGCGGCGCAGGCGCATCCGCCGACGCACGCCGGCGAGTGCGATCAATGACCGCGCTGCCGCGGTGGGGCGCAGCTTCGAGCCACCGACGTCGCTCCATTCGCGCAGCGGCATCTCGACGAGCTGGTCGGCGCCGACCGGCTCGACGCCCGGCGCCGGGCGCAGCAGCCGCGCCAGCAGTTCGACATCGAACGACCAGCGGTCGGGGAAGGCCGTGTCGAGCGCAGCGCGCAACGCCGGCGAGGTACGAAACAGCTTGGCGCCGCATTGCGTGTCGTACACGGGTACGCCGAGCACGAGGCTGGCCCCGGTCGCATACATCCGGCCGAGATAGTGGCGCGCGGCGCGGCGCTGCACCGAGTGGCCCAGCAGAGCGACCCGGCTGGCGAGCACGGCCTGGCAGTCGGGTCGCCCGTCGAGCAGTTCGGCCATTCGCACCAGTTCGCCGACCGGCGTCGCCAGGTCGGCGTCGAAGTAGCCGACGATGTCGTAGCGGTCGGCGACGTGTCGCAGGCCGGCGCGCACGGCTTCGGCCTTGCCGGTGTTGGCCGGCTGCTGGAGCACCTCGACGCGGTCCGGCCGGGTGGAGGCGAGTGCGGCCAGCACGGCTGGGGTTGCATCGGTCGACCCGTCGTCGACGAACACGACCAGGGCGACCGCGTCGGCCAGCTCGGTCAACCCGGCCGAGTCGAGCCGGGCCGCCTCATCGAAGCACGGGACGACGACGGCAACGCTCAACGCGTGTACCCGTAGGCCCAGTGCGACAGGCCGGTCAGGTGCCGGCGCAACGGGCCGAGTCGGCGAGTGACGGCGGAGTCGGCCGCCAGCGGCGCCCGCGCGACGCGAGTGAGCAGCGGCCCGCCCCGCCAGCCGCCAACGCCGTGCGCACCGGGTTCGTGCGGGCGCCGGCGGACACGTTCGGCGGCGACCGTGGTGGCCCGCAGCGGCACCAGGCTGGTGAACAACGGTCCGTGGTCGACGACGTCGATCCACGGTTCCAGCTGGGCCAGCAACTCGCCGGCCCGGTAGCGGCGGTGGTGGCCGAGCGCCCGGTCGTGGTTGCCGAACAACGCCGGGTGGCCCGGTACGGCGACGAGGGCCGGCGTGCCCGGGCCGCTCACCGGAGCGAGCGCGCTGGTGACGAAGCCGGCCGGGTCCTCGATGTGCTCGAGCACGTCGAGCACGAGCACCAGGTCGAACCCCGGCTCGGGCACCTCAACGGTACGCGTCACCCGCGGATCGTCAGTGGTGAGCTCGTACTCGGAGTAGTTGACGTCCCAGCAGACGAGTTGCTCGACGTGCGGCAGGTCGGTGATCAACGACTCGCCGAACCAGCCGTCGCCGGCTCCGACATCGAGGATTCGTCGAGCCGAGAGTGCTCCATGGTCGGCGAGCACCCGCCGGTAGGCCCGGAACCGTTCGACCTCCCACGGGTGGCGGGCAGCGCCGGCCCCGCGTTCGGAGAGATCCATGGCGGCGGAGGCTACAGTCTGGCCGCTCGGCCAGACCGGTGACCGAGCGGCCTGCCCCGATGACCGAACCCACCCTGGCGCCACACACCGACCCCCGGCTCAGCGTCGAGGGGCCGCCGGACGCGTGGCGTTGGCCGATCCGGCTGGTCGTCGCGCTGCCGATCGTCGTTGCCGTGGCGCGCGCGGTGGCCCGCGGGTGGTTCCCGATCGGCGACGACGCGCTGCTGACGCTGCGCGCGGCCGACGTGTTCACGCGTCACCACCCGCTGCTCGGCTCGTGGACGTCGGCGTCGCTGGCGCTCGGCACCGACGTCAACAACCCGGGCCCGCTGTACGACGACCTGCTGGCGCCGTTCATGTGGACGTTCGGTCGGGCCTTCGGTTACGGGCCCGGCGTCGCGATCGGTGTCGGCGCCATCAACGTCGCGGCCGCGCTGGCGACGGTGTGGGTGGGGGCCCGGCTTGGTGGCTGGCGGGCCGAGCGGTGGATGCTGCTGCTGGTTGCCGCACTCACCTGGTCGATGGGCAGCGAGCTGCTGTTCGACGTCTGGCAGCCGCACGCGTTGCTGCTGCCGTTCACGTTGCTGGTGGTGCTCACGATGGCGGTGGCCTCGGGCGACACGGCACTGGCCCCACTGTGGATCGCGGTCCTGTCGCTCGTGGTGCAGACCCACATCGGCTACGCCTACGTCGGTGCCGCGCTGGTGGGCGTGGTGGTGCTGGCGGCCGCGCGGCGGTGGCGGCTCCTCGGCACCGGGTGGCGTGCCGCTGTAACCGGTCGCGTCGTCCGCCTGACGGCGGCCGTGGCTGCGGTCGCGTGGGTGCAACCGGTGTGGGAGCAGTTGTTCGGCGAGGGCCAGGGCAACCTGTCACGGCTGGCGGCCAGCGCCGGCGGTGGCGACCTCACGATCGGGGTGCGCAACGCGATCCGGCTGCTCGGGGCGGTACTGGTCATGCCCCCAGGGTGGACCCGGTTCGGGTTCGAAGACGCCGTGCAGCCCGCACCGCTGACACCGACGGCCGACGGCCCCGTGTTCACGATTCCCGGCCTTCCCGGCTTGGTGGTCTCGCTGCTGGGCGTGGTGTTGGTCGTCGGTGCTCTTGCCGGGCTGGCGCGTGCACTGCGCGAACCCGCCCAGCGGGTCGTGCGTTGGGCGCTCGTGGTGGCGCTCGTGCTGGTGGTGGCGGCCGTGGCCACGCTGGCGGTGCAGGTGGTGGGTGTCACCGGGCTGGGCAGCCATCAGGTGCGCTGGCTGTTCGCGATGGCCGCCTACGTGCACGTCACGCTGTTGTGGGGGCTCGTCGAGTACCTAGCGCCGCAACCGCCAACGTTTTCCCGTCACGGCGGCCGGATGACGCCGCTGGCTGCGTTGCGGCTCCTCGTGGTTGGACAAGGCAGGCACTTCGTCGCCGCGCCTTGCCAGCGACGCCCCCGGCTCGCCGGAGCCGAGCAAACGTTGACGGTCACGGCACTAGCCTCGCGCTGGACGAGTCGACCGCGACGGGCCGATCTGGCGTTGCTCGGGTTGGTGGGCGTGCTGGTATTCGCCAATCTGGGGTTCAAGGCGCACGCGCTCGGGCCGGTGGGCGACCGCCGCGCGGCCGACACGCTGCGGCCGGTGTTCGCCGACCTGGAACGCTTCGACCCAGCCGGCCCGGTGGTGTACGACGTCGACAACTTCGTGGTGTTCGAGCCGTACAGCTCGGCCGTGATCATGCGGTTGAACGAGCTGGGCGTCGACGTGCGGCTCGACCACGAGGGCTACCTGCGCCAGTACGGCCCGGGCCGACGGGCCGACGGCACCGAGCAGGTGCGCGTGTTCCAGTACGAGCGTGACGAAGCGCTGTTCTACGCCGGGCCGGGGTGTGTGGTGAGCCGCCACAGCGCGGTCGGTGCTGACGAAGAGGCCGCTGTCGATGCGCTGATCGAGGCCGCCACGGTCGATCTCACCGGTCGCCAGGTCGACAGTTCGGGCCTGCCCGGCGACGTCGCCGGGCTTGCCGAGGCGGCAGGCGCCGGCGACCCCGAGGCGGCTTCTCGCGTGGTGGCCCGCGGGCTACTACCCGTGCTGGTGGGGGAGCAACGGCTGGTGACGACGCCCGCGCTCGACGCCGCGGCAGACGCCACCCCCCGCATCACCGACCGCGTCAACACCACGCTGGCCGTCGTCGCCGAGCCTGCCACCGCCTGCAACCCCGGCTAGCAGCCGGCCCACCGGACGTGGTCAGCGTTCTTGGCGGCCTCGGCGTTCGCCGAGGGCGGCGGCCCAGCGGCTGAGCGGCTGCAAGCCTTCCAGCGCGATCAGGGCGATGACGGTGGCCGTGACCGCTCCAACCCAGAACCCCAGCCCCGCCGCCACGCCGATCGCGGCCGCGGTCCACAGCGACGCGGCGGTCGTCAACCCGCGGATCCGCCCGTCCGACTTGAGGATCGCGCCACCACCGATGAACCCGACGCCGGGCGCGATGTAGGCGGCGATGCGGGTGATGTCGATCGTCACGTTCGTGCTCGCCTGGGTGGCGACGAATGCGTCGAAGCCGGCGACCGACACCACGGTGAACAGCGCCGCGCCGAGCGTCAGCAGCAAGTGCGTGCGCAGCCCGGCGAAGTTCCCGTCGAACTCGCGCTCGATGCCGAGCACCGCGCCGAGCAGGGCCGCCAAGCCGAGCCGCCCGACCACCTCGTACCACTCCAATGCAGCCATCGCCGTCTCGTACCCAGCCGGTGTCGCGGCTACACCTCGCGCGGCGGCCTGTTGGGTCAGCGCAGGTCGGGGAAGTCGAGGCAGGCGGTGCCTTGGCCCTGGTGGTCGCGATGCGGTCGTGTCCCGATCGGGCACGGCACGCCGGCGGGCACAACCCTGCGGACGGTGATGTCACCGTCACCGGTGCAGGTGGTTTCGCGGGCGTCGGCGTTCGGTTCGATCGTGACGCACGACCCCGGTTCCAAGATGCCGTCAGGTGCTGGCGGCGACGCCGGGCCGGTGAACAAGCTCGCCGCGGCGACCGCAATCGCGGCGACCGTGGTGGCGACGACAAGGCCGCGCCAAGGGAACCGCGACGGCTGCAGCGGAACAGCCGACGGCGCCGGGGAAGCGACCGGTTCGTCGAGCACCGGCTCGGGAGCTACCGCGCCGGCCAGCGAGCGGTCGTACATCACCCGGCGGCCGGGGTCGCCAAGCACCCGGTAGGCGTCGTTCAGGGCATGAATCTCGCCGACCGAGTGGGTGCCGGCGACGTCGGGGTGGTGCCGGCGGGCCAGTTGCCGGTACGCGGCCCGGATCGCTTCGGGTGAGGCGTCGGTGGCGACGCCGAGAACCTCGTAGTGCGAGCGGATTCACCCAGTGTACGAACGGCGCCTCGGGCCACGATGATGCTACGCGGGGATGGACCGGCGGAGCCGCGCGAGCGCGGCGAGCAGGTCGTCGCGGTGACGGGCTTCCTTCATCCATGTGGGCAAGCGGTTGAGCAACGTGTGGATCGTGCCGGGGGTGCGATCCTTGGTGCGTTGGGTCGCACCCACGTAGGACTCGAGCAGCGTGAGGTGGCGCAGGTTGTAGGCCCACAGCACGTGCCCGGCAGCGTCGGTGCGCAGCCATAGCGGTTCGCGGAACCACGGGTCGACGTCGGTGCCGGTCACGATTTGGCGCCGAGCCCCAGCCGCCGGCCAGTTGCGTACCAGTGCGCACGCCGGGCAGACCAACCGGCGGTCGGCCAGCCAGTGTGGGCGCGGCGAGCCGTCGACGTCGGGAGCCAGGGTGACCCGGGCGAACCCGGCGCAACGCGGGCAGCGCACGAGCACTTCGTCGAGGAACACTTCGAGGCGGTCGCCGGGGTCGTGGAAGCGGCCCGGCGGGCCACCCTCGCGGGCGCCCACGACTCAGGCCCGGTCGAGCGCCTGGGCGAGATCGGCCACCAGGTCGGCCGCGGCCTCGACGCCCACCGACAGGCGCACCAGGTTGGCGGGCACCTCCAGCGGTGAGCCGGCGGCCGAGGCGTGGGTCATCTGACCGGGGTGCTCGATCAGGCTCTCGACCGCCCCGAGCGACTCGGCCAGCGTGAACAGTTCCGTGCCGGCGGCCACCCGCAGCGCGGCCGCTTCGCCACCGCGCACGGTGAAGCTGACCATGCCACCGAAGTCACGCATCTGCTTGGCCGCCGCGGCATGGCCCGGGTGGTCGGGGAGTTGCGGGTAGAGCACGCGCTCGACGGCGGGGTGCCCGAGCAGCAGGTCGACGATCGCCCTGGCGTTGGAACAGTGCCGTTCCATCCGCAACGCCAGCGTCTTGACGCCGCGCAACACCAGGTAGCAGTCGAACGGGGCCGGTACCGCTCCGGCGGCGTTCTGGGTGTAGCGCAGGCGCTCGGCCAGCCCGTCGTCGTCGACCGCCAGGAACCCGCCGACGACGTCGCTGTGGCCGCCGAGGTACTTGGTGGCCGAGTGGACGACGATGTCGGCGCCGTGGGCCAGCGGATTCTGGAGGAACGGCGTGGCGAACGTGTTGTCGACCACCACGAGCGCCCCGCGGGCGTGGGCGACCTCGGCGATCGCCTCGATGTCGAGGCACGTCAGCAGCGGGTTGGTCGGCGTCTCCAGCCACACCAGCGCGGTGTCGTCGCTCCAACCTGCCGACAGCGCGTCGACGTCGGTGAGGTCGGCCGGCGACCACTCCAAACCGGCCGGGCCGTGCACCTTGGCGATCAACCGGTAGGTACCGCCGTAGGCGTCGTTGCCGAGCACGACCCGCTGGCCGCGACCGAGCAGGCGCAGCACGTTGTCTTCGGCGGCCAGCCCGCTGGCGAACGCCAAGCCGTGACGGGCACCTTCGAGTGCGGCCACGCAGGTCTCGAGCGCGGTGCGGGTCGGGTTGCCGCTGCGCGAGTACTCGTAGCCCCGGTGTCGACCCACACCGTCCTGGGCGAACGTGGTGGACAGCGAGATCGGTGCGACCACCGCGCCGGTGGTGGCGTCGGGGTCTTGCCCCGAATGGATCGCCCGGGTCTCGAACGCCCACCTCTCGGTGGTTGAGCCTGTCGAAACCTGCTCGGTGTCACCCATCAGCTACTCCTCTCGGCGGCGACCGCCTCGAAATACGTCAACAGGTCGGTGCGGCTGAGCACGCTCAGCGGCCGCCCGCCGGCCAGCACCAGCAGCGCCGGATGGCGGTCGAGCAGTTCGACGGCGCGGGTGATCTTCTGGCCGACACCGATGGTGGGCAGCTTGGGCCCCATCACCTGCTCGACCGGTACGTCGAGCACCGCCGGGTCGGCCGCGATCGCGTTCATCAACTCCAGTTCGTCGACCGCCCCGGCCACTTCGGCCGCCGCGAACGGCGGCGTGTTCTTGCACACCGGAAGCTGGCTGATGTCGTTGGCGCGCAAGATGTCGACCGCCTCACGCACCGACTGCTCGGGGTTCACGTACAACAACTGGGGCGTGTCGCCGCGGGTGTCGAGCACGGCGGCGACGCACTCGTCGCACTCCCGGAGGAAGCCGTAGTTGGCCATCCACTCGTCGTCGAACACCCGCGACAGGTAACCGCGGCCGGAGTCGGGGTTGAACACGACCACAATGTCGTTCGGGCCGGCACGCTTGGCGACCTGGATCGCGGCGGCGACGGCGAGCCCGCCCGAGCCACCGATGAGAATGCCCTCGGCCTGCGACACCCGCCGGGCGGTGAGGAAGCTCTCCTCGTCGCTGATCGCGATCACCTCGTCGTACAGCGACGGGTCCCACGCTGCCGGGAAGAAGTCTTCACCGACGCCCTCGACCAGGTACGGCCGCCCCGACCCGCCCGAGAACACCGAGCCTTCGGGGTCGGCAGCGATCACCCGCACGTTCGGGTTCTGTGCCTTGAGATACCGCGCGGTGCCGGTGATCGAGCCGCAGGTTCCGGCCCCGGCCACGAAGTGGGTGATTCGCCCACCGGTCTGCTGCCACAGTTCCGGGCCGGTGGTCTTCACGTGAGCGAGCGGGTTGTTCGGGTTGGCGTACTGGTTCGGCCGGAACGCGCCGAGCTCGCGGGTGAGCCGCTCGGCCACCGAGTAGTAGCTCTGTGGATCTTCGGGGGCGACCGCCACCGGGCACACCACCACCTCGGCGCCGTAGGCCCGCAGCAGCGACACCTTCTCGGGGGCGACCTTGTCGGTCATCACGAACACGCACCGGTACCCGCGCTGGGCGGCGACGATCGCCAGCCCGACGCCCGTGTTGCCGCTGGTGGGTTCGACGATGGTGCCGCCCGGCTGGAGCGACCCGTCACGCTCGGCGGCGAGGATCATCTCCAGCGCCGGGCGGTCTTTCGACGAGCCACCCGGGTTGGTGGTCTCCATCTTCATCGCCAGCACACACTCGATGCCCTCGGCCGCACTGATCTGCTTGAGCCGCACGAGCGGCGTGTTCCCGATCAGGTCGAGCACGCTGTCGGCCATCGCCGTATCGTGCAGCCGGGCGTCGGACGAGTCGTTTCCGAACGGCATGCCCAGCACGCTAGTGCCGTGACCGCCAACGTTTGCGCTGTTGCGCGCCGAGTCGAATGTGCCGCTGGCAAGGCGCGACGACGAAGTACCTGCCGTGCGCACCTACGAGGAGGAGCAACGCCGCCAGCGGTGCATTCGGCCGGCGAACAGTGCAAACGTTGGTGGTTGCGGCACTAGCTGTGATCGGCCACGGCTCGTAGCGAACCGGTCGGGCCTGACACGATCCTCGTATGCAGGCCACAGCAGCGGTGCTCCGCGAGCCCACCGGTTCGTTCCAGATCGAACAGATCGACGTCGGCGAACCCAGAGCCGATGAGGTGCTGGTGCGCATGGTGGCCACGGGCGTGTGCCACACCGACCTGCTCTCGCGCGAACTGCCACCCGAGCTGTTCATGGCGCCGATCGTGTTCGGCCACGAGGGCGCCGGGGTGGTCGAGGCGGTCGGCTCGGCGGTCACTCACGTCGCCCCGGGCGACCACGTCGTACTCAGTTACGACGCCTGCGGGCAGTGCCCGTCGTGTACGTCGGGCAAGCACTACGGCTGCTACCACTTCAACGCCCACAACCTGAAGAACGTCGGGTTCCCGCCGGGCCGGCTCGACGGCTCGAACGCGTTCGTGGGCGCCGACGGCGCGCCGCTCGGTTCGCACTTCTTCGGGCAGTCCTCGTTCGCCTCGCACTCGGTCGTGGCTGCGCACTCGGCGGTCAAGGTGCCCAGCGACCTGCACCTCGAGCAGCTCGGTCCACTCGGCTGTGGCGTGCAGACCGGCGCCGGGGCGATCCTCAATACGCTGGCGGTGCAGCCCGGGGGCAGCGTGGTCATCCTCGGAGCCGGGTCGCTCGGCTTGAGCGCGGTGATGGCCACCCGGGTCGCCGACGCCGGCACCGTGATCGCCGTCGACCGCCACGCCAGCCGGCTCGACCTGGCGCGAACGTACGGCGCGACGCACACGGTGTCGGGCACACCCGACGAGATCAACGCCGAGATCCTCGACATCACCGGCGGCGGCGCCGACTACGTGTTCGACACGACCGGCAACGCGGCCTTGGTCCGCGCCGCGTTCGAAGCGCTGACATTCGTCGGCAAGCTCGGCATGGCCGGCGTCGGCAGCCCGGAGATGACGTTCGGCTACACCAGCCTGATCACCGGGCGGGTGGTGACCGGCGTGGTCGAGGGCAGCAGCGCGACCCACGAGTTCATCCCGTACCTGGCGCAACTCAACGCCGAGGGCCGGTTCCCCTACGACGAGTTGATCACCTACTACCCGCTGGCCGACATCAACGCCGCCGCGGACGACAGCCTGTCCGGGAAGGTCATCAAGCCGGTCGTACGCTTCGACTGACAGGCTGACGAACCGTGCCAGGCACGGTTCGTCAGGGCCGGCAGTCGGCGCACACGCCGACCAGGTCGACGCGGTGTTCGGTGAGTTCGTAGCCGGCGGCCTCGGCGACCGTGTGGAACGCCCGGTCGAGCGTCTGCTCGGCACTGTGGGGGAGCGCGACGTCGACCACCGTGCGGCATTCGCGACACACCAGGTGGTGATGATGGTCGTCGGTGACGCGCTCGCTGAGTTCGAAGAACGCCCGGTCGTCGCCGACATCGACACGGGTGACCAGCCCAGCCTCCTGGAGCACTGCCAGGTTGCGGTACAGCGAACTCTGCTTGAGCATCGGTTCAGCGTCGAGAATCGCCGGAATGGTCGCAGGGACGCCGATCCGGGCGAGCGTCTCCATCACCGCGCGGCGACCTCGGGTGTACAGCTGGCCGTCGGCGTCGAGGGCCTCGCGGGCGAGACCGTGCACATCGGTCATATTTCCGCAGGATATCTAGGAATCTCTCTCAGCGAGTGGGGATGAGAACCGTTCTTGATAGCTTCGCCGGCATGCGAAGTGGTCGTGTCATCCCGTCGGTGTGTGCAGTCCTGCTGTCGGGGGCACTCGCAGCGTGTTCGGGCGGCGGCGGTGACGACGGCGCCGGAGTGGTCGCCGGGTTCTATCCGCTCCAGTTCGTGGCCGAGCGGGTGACCGGCGAGGCGGTGGCCAATCTGACGCCGGCTGGGGCCGAACCGCACGACCTCGAGCTGAGCGCCCGCGACACGACGACGCTCCACGACGCCGCGTTGGTGGTGTACCTGGCCGATTTCACGCCCGCGCTCGACGCCGTGGTGCGTGACCTGGCCGCCGACCGCGTCTTCGACGTCGCCACCGCCGCGCGCCTCACCGAGCACGACGACCATGACGATGATGAGCGCGGTCATGACGACGACGATCACGATGATGAGCACGGCCATGACGACGACGATCACGACGATGACCGCGACCATGCGCACGAGGGGGCCGACCCGCACTTCTGGCTCGACCCGCAGCGGCTGGCGGGCGTCGCCACGGCGCTCGCCGAGCGGCTCGCTGCCGACGACCCCGACGGTGCCGCGGCCTATCGCCAGCGGGCCGCTGCGCTGGCGGGCGAGTTGGACGCGCTCGACGCCGAGTTCGCGGCCGGCTTGGCCGACTGCGAGGTCACCAGCTTGGTCACCAGCCACACCGCGTTCGGCTATCTGGCCGCACGGTACGGCTTCACCCAAGTGGGCATTGCCGGGCTCTCGCCCGACATCGAGCCGGCCCCTGGCAAACTGGCAGAGGTGACCGACTTCGTAAACGACCACGGCGTGACGACGATCTACTACGAGACGCTCGTCGACCCAGGTGTCGCCGAGACCGTGGCCGCCGAGGCGGGGGTGTCGACGGCGGTGCTCGACCCGCTCGAAGGGCTCACCGCAGCATCGGACGGTGCCGACTACTTCAGCGTGATGCGCGCCAACCTGGAAACCCTGCGAGAAGGCCAACGATGCCGCTGACCGCCCCGGTGGTGCGCCTCGCCGACGTTGCCTACGGTTACGCCGGAGCGACCGCGGTGCGGGCCGCGCTGGCGATCGAGCCCGGCGAGGTGGTCGCCGTGCTGGGGCCGAACGGCTCGGGCAAGTCGACGCTGGTGAAGGGTATGCTCGGCCTGGTCGACTGCTACGGCGGCGCGACCGAATGGTTCGGGCGGCCCGACGGGTCGCTGCGCGAGCGCTGGCGGGTCGGGTACGTACCCCAGCGCCAACCGGGCCTGACTCCCGTGCCGGTGACGGTGACCGAGATGGTGCGCTCGGGGCGGGTCGCGCGGGTGGGCGTGTTCGGCCGTCACCGGGGCGCCGACCGGGCTGCGGTGGCCGCGGCGATCGACACCGTCGGTCTCTCCCACCGTCGCACCACGCCGGTCGGCGACCTGTCGGGTGGCCAGCAGCGACGGGTGCTCGTGGCCCGCGCGCTCGCGTCCGAGGCCGAGGTGCTCGTGCTCGACGAACCGTTTGCCGGGGTCGACGCCGAGAACCAGGATGCGCTGGCGACCACCTTCACCACCCTCGCCACCCGTGGCGTCACGCTGATCGTCGTGCTGCACGAGCTCGGCGCGCTGGCGCCGTTGATCACCCGCGAGGTGTGCCTGGTCGGCGGCACGGTCGACTACGACGGGCCACCCTCGGCACACCCAGCCGACCACGTCCACGACCATCACGACGACCCGCACTGCGACGACCTCGTCGACGTGCGGGCCGACGGCCCGTCGATCGGCTTGCTGGCGCAGTGAGCACCGCGTTCGTCGCCGCGTCGATGCTCGACTACGGCTTCATGCGGCGGGCACTGCTGGGCGCCGTGCTGGTCGGTGTGTCGGCGCCCGCTGCCGGCATCTTCCTTGTCCAACGCCGGCTGGCCCTGATCGGCGACGGGCTCGGCCACGTCGCCGTCACCGGGGTGGCGCTCGGTCTGCTGCTGGAGCAGGCACCCGTGTTCGTCGCTCTGCTCACGGCCGTGGCTGGGGCAGTGCTGATCGAACTGATCCGGGCCCGCGGTGAGGCGTTCGCCGAGATCGCACTCGCGATCCTGTTCTACGGGGGCATCGCCGGCGGCGTGGTGCTGGTGAGCCGCGCCCCGTCGGGCGGTCGCAGCCTCGACCAATACCTGTTCGGCAGCATTACGACCACGTCGGCGTCCGACCTGGTGACGTTCGCCGTGCTCGCCGCGGTCGTGCTCGCTCTCACCGCACGCCTGGGGCCCGCGCTGTTCGCCGTCAGCAACGACGAGCCGTTCGCGCGGGCCAGCGGGCTGCCGGTGCTGCCGCTCAACATCACGCTGGCCGTGCTCACGGCAATGACCGTGGTGGTGGCGATGCGGGTGGTCGGTGTGTTGCTGGTGAGCGCGCTGATGGTCGTGCCGGTGGCCACCGCCCAGTTGCTCGCCCGCAGCTTCCGGGCGACGTACCTGGTCGGCATCGCGATCGGTGCGGCCGTGTCGGTGACGGGAGTGGTCGCCGCCTACTACCTCGACACGCCGCCGGGGGGCACGATCGTGCTCTTCGCGATCGGGCTATTCCTCACGGTGCTGGCCGTCAACGCAATCCCCCGCGCCGCCCGCGGTTGACCCGAGCAGCTTGCTGGCGAACAGGGCGAGCACGTCGTCGAGTGCCTGCCGGGTGGGTTCGCCGGGCTCGTCGGCCAGGTCGCCCGTCAGCACCGAGTGACGCCAGCCCATCGGCCCGTCGGGATTGCCGTCGTCCTGTGCCAGCTCGACCGCGAGAAATCCGTCACCGAGCTGTTCGCGTAAGTAGTCGAAGCGCTCGCCGGGTACGAACTTGTCGCCCTTGAACCGGAGGCCGATCACCTGGAGCCCGTCGGTCGCGCAGCGTCCGGCAACTGTGGCGATGTCGGCCGGGTTGGTGTCGATCGAGCGCCGCCGCCGGGCACCCACCGGGAACGGCAGCGACGGTTGCGACAGCACGGGCGCGAGCACGTGCGCGTCGGTGGCCAGCGCCAGCGCGAACCCACCCGTGAAGCACATGCCGACCACGCCGATTCCCGGGCCGCCGCACACCCGGTGCTCGTGGGCACCGAGCTCGCGCAACCAGTCGATGACCGGCGACGAGGCACCGGCGGCGAGCACGGTGAACTCGCGGCGGATGCACGTGCGGGCGATCGCCAACATCGCCTTGAACTGACTGTCGACGCGGGCGCCGGCGGTTCCGAACAGGTCGGGAAGCACCGCCGTGCAGCCCAGTGCGACGACCCGGTCGGCGAAGCCGAGCACGGTCGGAGAGATGCCAGGCATCTCGGTGATGACGATCACAGCCGGCCCCGAGCCCTTGCGCCACACCCGATGGGTCGTCCTTCCAGCACTGAACTCGCTGGAGGTGTATGTGGCGAGGTTGCCGTCGGGCGCCTTGGTCGTTCGGCGCTGGCCGCCCGTGTCGCTCATGGCGGCACAGTACTGCGGGCCTCCGGCCGTGCGGGCGGGAGCAGCTCAGACGGGTGCAGCGACGCCTGGCAACTCCGGTTCCGCCACCGGTGAGTGGGCGGGGTCGCTGACCTCGACCGACACGACACCGGCCACGTCGAGCAGGGTCGCCCGCACCAGCGTGGCCCGTATCGACGGGTCGGTGTCGCCGAGCAGGTCGGTATCGACCGAGAGCGAGCGGATGCCGCTCACGCCGCGCAGGCGCGGGTCGGTGCTCACCTTCCACAGCGTGCGTACCAGCGTCATCAAGCGCTGCGGGTCGCGCGGGTGCCGGCGCAACTCGGCTGCCAACGAGCGGCCCCACAACGCGAGCGTCTGGCGGTGCGACCAGATCAACAGTGCGGCCAGTGCCCGGCCGGGCGGCCACACCAGCCAGCCGATCAGGCGACGCGGGGTACGCCGAATCATGCCGCGCTCCTGACCGGGCGAGTGTCGGCCGGTGTGGATGATTCGGCCGACTCGTCGGAATCCCCGGTGTTACGGAGCGCGAGGTAGGCAACTCCCACCAGGACCACCACGGTCGCCCCGGCCGCATACGGATGTTGCGCCAGCATGCGGCGCACTCGCACTGCCGGGCCGCGTGTGGCCAGCAAGGGCTCCGTGAGCGGCTCCAGCACCTGGGTGGCGCGGGCCACCGCGTCGTGGGCCCAATCGGTGGGAAGCGTCTTGTCGAGAATCTCCATGCGGCAGTAGTCCCCGTCCGACTGCGCGGCGAAACACACGCTGTTTGTGGAGGGTCGGTGATGGGTAGCGCCGAGACATGACCGACCATCCGACCGCCTCGCGTCCGGCGCGGCCCGACGAGGTGGAACCGAGCGACGAGATGCTCGAGGCCGACCGGGCCAACGGCGAGCCCGACGCGATCGTCGGCGACCCACTGATCGACGCGCCGCGCACGGACGATCCGTACGCGGACGACGATGCTGAGACCGCGCCGATCGACCCCGACGGCTTCCCGCCCGACGAGTGACGGGGGAGCGCCAGATGCAGTGGGGATACACCTGCTCGAGCGAGGAGCATCCGGTTCGCGACCTCGTGCGGTTCGCCACGCTCGCCGAAGACGTCGGGTTCGACTTCGTCACCGTCAGCGACCACTTCCATCCGTGGATCACCGAGCAAGGGCACAGTCCGTTCGCCTGGTCGACCGTCGCCGCGATCGCCACGTGGACCTCGCGGGTGCGGCTCGCCACAGGTGTCACCTGCCCCCTCATCCGAACCCACCCGGCGATCGTCGCCCAGGCCGCCGCCACGTCGTCGGAACTGAGCGGCGGGCGGTTCGTCCTGGGCGTGGGCAGTGGTGAGGCGCTCAACGAGCACATCACCGGCGCCGCATGGCCGCCGATCGAGACCCGTCACGCGATGCTGGCCGAAGCGCTCGAAGTGATCCGGCTGCTGTGGACCGGCACCACCGTCGACTACGACGGCGAGCACTATCAGGTCGACAACGCGTTGCTGTTCGATCCGCCGGCAGATCCGCCCGACATCGTGTGCGCGGCGGCGGGGCCGAACGCTGCCGAACTGGCGGCACGGATCGCCGACGGGCTGTGGGTGACCGCCCCGTCGACTGAGGTGATCGACGCGTTCCGCGATGCCGGTGGGGAAGGCCCCGTGTACGGGCAGTTGACCGTCTGCTACGACACCGACCGCGAGCGAGCCGTCGAGACCGCTCACCGCATCTGGCCGGTCGCTGCCGTGCCGGGACAGCTGATGCAAGACCTGCCGACGTGGACGCACTTCGAGCAGGCGGCTGAACTGGTGACACCCGAGATGGTCGCCGAACAGGTCGTCTGCGGCGACGACGTCGGGGCAGTCGTCGACGCGGTGCAGGCGTACGTCGACGCAGGCGTCACCGCGCTGCACCTCCATCAGATCGGCCCCGATCAGGAGGGGTTCTTCCGGTGGTGGAGATCCGAGTTGGGTGGCGCGCTGGGTGGGCTGGGCGCCAAGGTCGCCGCAGGCCCACCCCCGCCTGCGTGACATCGACGCGCACCGCCAGATCGGTGGATTCAGGATTGCTTTCTGTCTCAAGGTTGTGTCAACACATGCCGATGGGCGGACGTGTGGATTGTTGGGCCCGCCGTGGAGCGTGCTGTCGCGCCCTCCGTAGCAGCGGCCGAGCGACCGAGCGGTGGAGCGGTCTCGGTGCGCTCGGCTTGGAGCTGCCTTGCCCTGCTGCTGGCACTGATCGTCGTCCACGCCACCGGATCGGCAGACTGGGTTGCGTACCCGGCGGTGATCGCCGGCGCGATCGGCTGCTCCGTCATCGGTTTGCTGCGCAACCGGCCGCCGCTGCGGTGGCCGTGGCTGGCGTTCGTCGCTGCAGGCGTGCTGTGGGCGATCGGCAGCGTCGTCACCGACTTGTCCCAGGCCACCGGCGACTTCACCGCGAACCGCTCGCTGCTGCCCGACCTGTTCTCGCTGCCGGGCTACCTACTGTTCGGCACCGCGCTGTACGGCTTGTTGCGCTCGCGCCGTTCGCACCACGAGCGTGGCGCGCTGCTCGACGGGGTGATGCTCGGCGCGGGTGCGTTGTTGCTCGTCAACCGCCTGATCATCGCCCCGACGATGGACCTCGACGACTCGTGGGTGATGGCGCGGATCGTCGTGTCGCTGTATCCGGCGATCTCGATGTGCCTGCTGGTGCTGGCCGCCCGTCTGGCGTTCACCGTCGGCGAGCACTCGCCGTCGTTCCGGCTGCTGCTGGTGGGCACGTTGAGCCTGTTCGTCGGCGACGTCGTGTTCGCGCTCGGCGAACTCCATCTCGGCATTCCTCAGGTGGTGCTCGAGGTGCCGTATCTGCTCGTGCCGGCGACGATCGGCGTGGCGGTGCTGCACCCCGACGTGCGCCGGATCGCACTACCGACCAGCCGCCGTTCGGCGTCGGTGGGACGTGGGCGCCTGCTCGGTGTGGCTGGGGCGCTGCTCGCGCCGATTCTGGTGATCGCCACCGACGACTCGATCCGCACCGCTGTGCTACCCATCGCGCTCTGCTTGGTACTGGCGATCGCCGCGGTGCTCCGGCTCGGATCGGCGATGCGCGAACAGGCCGAGTTCCAGGCGCGCCTGAGCCACCAGGCCACGCACGACGAGCTGACCGGCCTTCCCGGCCGGGTGCTGATCGTGGAGCACATCGATGACATGTTGGCCCGCTCGGTGCAGACCAACGAGAGCGTCGTCGTGATGTTCATCGACCTCGACCAGTTCAAGCTGGTGAACGATTCGATGGGCCACGGGATGGGCGACCAGTTACTGACCGCGGCGGCCCACCGGATTGCCTCGTGCCTCGGCCCGAACGACCTGGTCGGGCGGATCTCGGGCGACGAGTTCATCGTTGTCGGCCCGCACGGGCAGACCGACGCATTCGTGCTCGGCGAGCGGATCCGGCGCGTGCTCGGCGACGGTTTCGACCTCGACGCCGGCGAGGTGTTCGTGTCGGTGTCGATCGGTATCACGGTTGCTCAGCCCACCGACGTGGCGGCCGCGGCGACGCTGATTCAGGAAGCCGACACGGCGATGTACCGCTCGAAGGAGGCCGGTCGCGATCGGGTGACGCTGTTCGACTCGTCGATGCGCGAGCGCGTCGCTCGCCGGGTCGACCTGGAACGCCGGCTGCGCCATGCGCTCGTCGAGGGCGACGTGTCGGCCCACTATCAGCCGGTCGTGCGGCTGCCGGCCGGGCGCGTCGTCGGGTTCGAGGCGCTCGCACGCTGGTCGGACCAGGGTCACATGGTGTCGCCCGCCGAGTTCATCCCTGTCGCCGAGGAGTCGGGCCTGATCGTGCAACTCGGTGCGTTCATGCTCGACGCGGCGTGCCGCCAGATCGCCGGCTGGCGGATGGGCCTGCCCGGCGGCGAGCGGTTGTACGTGTCGGTGAACCTGTCGGGCCGCCAGCTGCGCGAGAGCGACATCGTCGACACCGTCGCCGAGACGCTCGAACGCTACGGCCTGCCCGGCGATGCGCTGTCGCTGGAGATCACCGAGAGCGTGATGATGGAGGACTCGGTCGCCACCGCCGCGGTGATGACCGGCCTACGCGGCCTCGGGGTGCGGTTGGCCGTGGACGACTTCGGTACCGGCTTCTCGTCGCTGTCGTACCTCAAGCGCTTCCCGGTGTCGTGCGTGAAGATCGACAAGTCGTTCGTCGGTGGGCTCGGCCGCCACGAATCGGACTCGTCGCTGGTTGCGGCGATCATCGCGATGGGCCACGCGCTCGACCTCGACCCGATCGCCGAGGGCGTCGAGAGCGAGGAGCAGGCGGCCCGCCTGAACGACCTCGGCTGTCGCCACGCGCAGGGCTACCTGTTCGGCAAGGCCGTGCCGTCCGACGAGGTGCCCGCGGTGGTGCGCCGGCTCGGTACCAATGGCACGACCACCGCCCGCCCGGCCCGCCGCTGCCTCCCCACCCGTATGTAGAGCTGGACGCCTGCGAGGCGGTCAGCGGGGGCGTGCGGCAGGGCTGTTTGGGATTGGTTCGGGGAGTTCGGCGACGTACCATGTCTGACGGTCGAGCATCTCGAGGTTCGACCGGGGGAACAGCGACGCGATTCGTTGCGACAGCGAGTCGACGTCGAACGTCGTCCGGTTGAACTCGCACACGTCGAACACGAGGATGCCTGCGTCCTGGGCGGGTACCTGCCACAGCTCGGTGTACAGCCGGTTGAACACGGTGAGGCCGCGCAACTGCTTGCTGACCATCACGAGCATGCCGATGTAGATCGCATTGCGGGCCGCGTACTCGGGATACTTCGCCCGCAGGAACCGGGGCGAGATCTCGACGACGTCGTCGAGGCTGTTGGTGACCATCGCCAGGCCCACCGGCTGGTCGGCCTGCCAGGCAACGATCTTGACGATCCGCGGGTTGGCGAGCAGGCCGAGCACGTCGGCTTTCGAGTCGAGGTGCTTGAGCACGGCCAGCTCGGCCAGCGGCTCGAAGCTGTCGACGTATGCCCGGTAGAGCGCTTCGGCCGTCTCGCCGGTGACCACCCGCTCGTGCCGGATGGTGGTGGGCGGGGCGGCCGGGCGCGGCGGCGCCGCCGGTGGCAACTCGACCGATGCCGCGTCGACGTGGACGGGGACGGGGCGTTGCGGAACGACGGCGGGCGCGGGCCAGTTGTTGGACGGCCGGACCGCCGGTGGGCGTCGCTCGCGACGCCGTGAGTCAGGCGTAGGTACTTCTGCCGGCGCCCTCGCCGCCCCCGACGCCTCAGCGGTGACCGGCGCGCCCGTAGATCCGTCGTCTCCCACGGCCGCGAACGCTATTCCGTGCGCGCGCCAGCAACGGGGATAGGTGGGGTTGGGGATATCCCGCCGCCAGACGGGCTGCGATCGGGTAGTGCCCACACCCGGCTCGGGCCCAGGCGGGGCCGGTACGATTGAGAGCATGACGGAGCCAGCTGGCGTCACAGGTTCGTTCCCGGTCAAGCGTGGCCTGGCCGAGATGCTCAAGGGTGGCGTGATCATGGACGTCGTCACCCCCGACCAGGCCAAGATCGCCGAGGACGCGGGGGCCAGCGCGGTGATGGCGCTCGAGCGCGTGCCCGCCGACATCCGCAAGGACGGCGGCGTCGCCCGGATGAGCGACCCGGAGATGATCGAGGGCATCAAGGCCGCCGTGTCGATCCCAGTGATGGCCAAGGCCCGTATCGGCCACTTCGTCGAGGCCCAGATCCTTGCCGCGCTCGGCGTCGACTTCGTCGACGAGTCCGAAGTGCTCACCCCGGCCGACGAGGCCCATCACATCGACAAGTGGAAGTTCGCGGTCCCGTTCGTGTGCGGCGCCACCAACCTCGGCGAGGCCCTGCGCCGCATCAGCGAGGGCGCGGCGATGATCCGCTCGAAGGGCGAAGCCGGCACCGGCAACGTCGTCGAGGCGGTGCGCCACCTGCGCTCGATCCTCGGCGACCTACGCCGGATCGGCCAAGCCGACTCGGCCGAGTTGTTCGACTGGGCCAAGCAGCTCCAGGCACCGCTGCCGCTCGTGCAGGAGATCGCCGAGACCGGCAAGCTGCCGGTGCCGCTGTTCTGCGCCGGCGGTCTGGCCACCCCGGCCGACGCCGCGCTGGCCATGCAACTCGGCGCCGAGGCGGTGTTCGTCGGCTCGGGCATCTTCAAGAGCGACGAACCGGCGCGCCGGGCGGCGGCGATCGTCGAAGCGACCGCGCACTTCAACGACGCGCAGATCCTCGCCAAGGTCAGCCGTGGGCTGGGCGCCCCGATGACCGGCATCGGGATGGACGAGATCAACCAGCGGTACGCCGAGCGGGGCTGGTGACGTGACCGTCGCGTCGGGGGAGCCCCCAGGTGCTGGTCGGCGTTCTGGCGCTCCAGGGCGCGTTCGCCGCGCACGTTGAACGGCTGAACGAACTCGGCGCGTCGACGCGTCTCGTCACCACGCCCGAACACCTCGATGGCGTCGATGCGCTGGTGCTGCCGGGTGGCGAGTCCACCACGATGTCGAAGCTGCTCGAGTCGAGCGGTCTGTTCGACGTCGTCGCCGAGCGCTTGCGCGACGGCATGCCCGCGTTCGGCACGTGTGCGGGGATGATCCTGCTCGCCACCGACGTGCTCGACGGGCGGCCCGATCAGCGCAGCTTCGCGGCGATCGACATCGGGGTGCAGCGCAACGGCTACGGCCGCCAGGTCGACAGCTTCGAGACTGACCTCGACGTGTCGCGCGCGCTGCTTGGTGACGCCGACCCGTTCCACGCGGTGTTCATCCGCGCCCCCAAACTCGTGCGCTTGGGGGCCGGCGTCGACGTGCTCGCCGAACACGACGGTGTTCCCGTGCTGGTGCGCCAGGCGGGCATCATGGTCGCCGCGTTCCATCCAGAACTGGCGCCCGACCCGCGTCTGCATGCACAATTCCTCAGTCACATCCACCAACGGAGCAAGTGAGACATGTCCGGCCACTCCAAATGGGCAACCATCAAGCACAAGAAGGGCGCCCTCGACGCCAAGCGCGGCAAGCTGTTCGCCAAGCTCGCCCGCCAGATCGAGGTGGCAGCCCGCGGTGGTGGCGGCGACCCCGACATGAACCCCACGCTGCGCACCGCGGTGCAAAAGGCCAAGGCTGCGCAGATGACCAACGACGCGATCGACCGGGCGATCAAGCGCGGCACGGGTGACCACGGCGGCGCCAACTTCGAGTCGATCACCTACGAGGGGTACGCCCCTGGCGGTGTGGCACTGCTGATCGAGGTGCTCACCGACAACCGCAACCGCACCGCCGCCGACGTGCGTTCGACGCTCACCAAACTCGGCGGTTCGATGGCCGAACCGGGCGCGGTGGGCTGGCAGTTCAAGCGCCAGGGGCAGATCCTGCTGGAGAGTGTCGCCGATGGCGATGAGCTGATGCTCGCCGCGCTCGATGCCGGCGCCGACGACGTCGCCGACGACGGCGAGGGCAACTGGCGCGTCACGTCGGCACCGAGCGACACGTTCGAGCTCAAGGAACAGCTCGAAGCCGCCGGTTACAAGGTGGTGTCGGCCGACACGCCGCTGGTCAGCGAGAACCTCGTACCGGTCGGCTCGGTCGAGGACGCCAAGAAGCTGCTGCGCATCATCGAGACGCTCGAGGACTACGACGACGTCCAGGACGTGTTCTCGAACTTCGACATCGCCGACGACATCATGGAAGCCGCAGCCGGATGACGAACTGTGCCGGACACAACTCGTCGTCGGGGGGTGCGGCGTGAGTGTCGGCATCGGCGACGCGGCGCCGGAGTTCACGCTGCGCGGCACCGGTGGGGCCGAGTATTCGCTGTCCGATTTCGCCGGCCGGCCGGTGGTGCTCGTGTTCTATCCGGGCGACGACACGCCCGTGTGCACGCGCCAACTCAACGCCTACAACAACGACCTCGACCAGTTCGACGCGGTCGACGCCCAGGTGCTCGGCATTTCGGCCCAAGACGTCGACAGCCACAACGCGTTCTCGGGCAAGCATGGCTTCGACTTCCCGCTACTGGCCGACACCGACAAGGCGGTCGCCGGTGCGTACGGCACGCTCGGCCCGATCGGGTTTCCCCGTCGCAGCGTGTTCATCATCGACGGTGCGGGTGTCATCCGCTACGCCCACCGGGCGATCGCCGGGCTGACCTACCGCCCCGTCAGCGAACTGATCGACGAACTCAAGAAACTGTCCTGACCGACGTCACGATCCCGCGTCGGTGAACGTCGTACGGGTATGACGAACGAACTGAACGGTGCCTGTGACGTCGCGGTAGTCGGCGCGGGTCTGGCTGGGCTGACCGCGGCGGCCACTGCCGCCCGCAACGGGGCGTCGGTCACGCTGCTCGACGCGCGCTCGCCGGGCGGGCGCGCCCGGAGCGCGACCAAGCGCGGCTACGTGCTCAACGAGGGCGGTCACGCGCTGTACCGGCAGGGCGGCGGGCGAGCGGTGCTCGACGGGCTCGGCGTGCGGGTCGCCGGCCGGTCGCCGAACGTGGCGGCGTACCGCACGGTGTGGGACGGTGCGATCCGCAAGCTGCCCACCACCGCCCCGACGATCCTCGCCAGCCGCCTGCTCGGGCTGCGCTCGAAGCGGCTGCTCGGTTCGTGGTTCGGAGACATCCGTGGCGTCGCCGCAGCGGCCGGGAACGTCTCGCTCGACGAGTGGCTCGATGCGCAGCGAGCACGCCCCGACCTCCGCAAGTACGTGCTGACGCTCGGCCGGCTGACGACGTACAGTGCGACGCCCGAGACGCTCGCCGCCCAGTACGTCGTCAACCAGTTCGCCAACGGGGGCGTCGACTACCTCGACGGTGGCTGGCAGTCGATCGTCGACGAGTTGGCGCGCGTTGCCGACGAAGCGGGCGTGCGGATCGTGACCGGCGCGGCGGCGAGCGGTGTCGAACGTTCGCGCTCTGGCACCTGGCGGGTGGCCACCGCCGGGGGAGAGCTGGTGGCCGGAGCGGTGGTGCTGGCGGCTGGTGGCCCGGAGCTGGCGACCCGGCTGCTCGGCGACGACCCGGTCGGTTGGGTCGAGCGGGCAGGGCCTGCCGCACGCGCGGCCTGCCTCGACGTGGGAGGGCCACCCGGCGCCCACGAGTTCGTGCTGTCGGCCGACGAGCCGCTGTACTTGTCGTTGCACAGCGCCGCCGCGCGGCTGGCACCCCCCGGCCGGGCGCTCTACTCGCTGATGTGCTATCTGGCGCCCGGCGACCCTGCCGACGCGGCGGCTAACCGAGCGGCGCTCGAACGCCACGCCGCACTCGCGGGGCTGCCCGGTCCGGCCGATCGCGACATCGACCGGTTCCTCGCCGCGCCGGTGGTGACGTGGGGTACGCCACAGCCGCACACGGTGCGGCCGACCGGCCTCGAGCTCGCCGATCGCGGACTGCTGGTGGCCGGCGACTGGGTCGGTGAGCGGCTCCTGGCCGACGCCTCGCTGACGTCGGGCGCGGCTGCCGGACGAGCCGCCGCCGAGCACGCCCTGAAGGTGGCGAGGTAGTGCCGGTCACCTGCTGGTTGAGCCTGTCGAAACCAGCTCGCGGACAGATCGCTGGGGGTCGCACGGTGGTTTCGACAAGCTCAACCACCTTGGTGGGCCGCGAATGACTGACGCCGAGGTGTTCGAGGGGGCGCGGGCGCGGTTGACGGGTCGCGCCTACCGGATGCTCGGCACGCTTGCCGATGCCGACGACGTGGTGCAGGACGCGTGGTTGCGGTGGGAGCGCACCGACCGAGCAGCGATCGTCAATCCGGAGGCGTGGCTCAACACCACCGTCAGCCGGCTCGCGCTCGACCGCCTGCGCCAGCGCAAGCGCGAGGAACAGCGCTACGTCGGGCCGTGGTTGCCGGCCCCACTCGTCGAGCGGTCGAACGACCCTGAGCAGCTCGCCGAGTTGGCCGACTCGATGACCACCGCATTCTTGATGATGCTCGAACGGCTGACGCCCGACGAGCGCGCGGCGTTCCTGCTCGCCGATGTGTTCGGCGAGCGCTTCGACGACGTGGCGGCCACGCTCGACCGCTCGGCCGAGTCGTGCCGCCAGTTGGCCAGCCGGGCTCGGCGCAAGCTGCGCGACGCGCGCGAGCAACGTCACGACGACGCCCACGCGGCGGCCGACGTGGTGCGCCGGTTCCTCGTCGCGCTCGCCACCGGTGACGAGCAGTTGGCGATGGCCTGCCTGGCCCCTGATGCCGTCTACCTGGGTGACGGTGGCCCCGACCGGCACGCCGCCCGGCACCCGGTGCGCGGCCCCGGGACCGGATCGTGCGCCTGCTGCGCTCGCTGTGGCGCCGATACCCGGGGGAGTGGACGTTCGCGCCGGCACTGGTGGGAGGCCTGCCCGGCGTGGCGATCGACGTGGGCGGCACGCTCTATGCGGTCACCGGTGTGGAAGTGGTCGACGGTCGCGTCACACGGATCACCTCGCAGCTCAACCCCGCCAAACTACGAGGCGTCGACCGCCCCCGCGACACGCTCGAGTAGCCACCCGGAGGTCGAGTGCCTCGGCCCGGTGTACCGAGACCACATGCCCGGTTCGGGCTTGACTGCTGTTTGTTATAACATGTATGTTGCTCCGTCGTGGAGGGGCTCAACTCGGCGACGCTGGCCGATCAGGCGTACGAAGCGATCCGTACCGCGATCGCGTCCGGCGAACTCGCCGCCGGCGAACGGATTACCGAACGGGCCCTGGCCGCCAAGCTCTCGGTCAGCCTGACACCCGTCCGCGAGGCGATCCGGCGGCTCGAACAAGAGCACCTGATCGAACGGCGCGGGGCGCGCCACACGGTCGTGTTCGAGCCGACCCCGACGGCCGACGACGAGTTCGTCCAGATGGAGGCGTCGTTGCGGGCGCTCGCCGTCCGGTTCACCGCCACCAAGGCCACACCGGCGTTGATCGCCCGGCTCGAACAGCACCTCGCCACGGCCGACGAACTGCGCGACCAGATGGCCGACGCGGTCGCCGCCGGGCGGTATCCCGACGACGTCGCCGGCCTGCTGTTGATGCAGCTACGCGAGTTCCACACCGACCTCGAGCACGCCTGCGACAACGCCGTGCTGTTGCGAATGCTGTCGACCATCAACGCCTTCAGCTTCCGCCAGCGGGCCACCATCTTGCGGCGCGACGTCACCACGGGCCAGTTCCGTGAAGAGCGCTACTTCGAACACCACCAACTGCTCGACGCCGTCCGACGCGGTGACCCGGACGAGGCCGAGCGGCTGATGCTCGCCCACGGCCGGCGCGCGGCCGGCGCGCAGACCTGAACCACCGAGGGGAACCCATGAACACGACCCGCGCGCGGCGGACCGCCGCGCTCCTGACCGCCGCGGCCGTTCTCGCCGCGGCATGCGGCGGAGACGACGACACTGCCGAATCGCCGACGACGGTGGTAACGACCGGCTCAACCACCTTGGTAACTGCGGTCGAGTCGGTCGAGACCACCGTCGTCCCGGTGGTTGAGCCGGTCGTTACCACCGTCGCTCCCAGCACCGCTGCCACCGAGCCGGACGAGCCCGGCGAGAGCGTCGATGACCTGATCGCCGCCAGCCAGGCCGAAGACCCGACGCTGGTCGTGTACGGCAACCTCAACGACCAGATGTGGGAGGGCGTGATCGCCGCCTTCGCCGAGCAGTACCCGTGGGTGCAGATCGAATGGTTCGACCTCGGTGGCGTCGAGGCGTTCCAGCGGTACCTGAGCGAATCGGCCACCGGCGTGGCCAGTGCCGACCTGATCATCGCCAGCGAGGCGACCGGCTGGCTTGACCTGGTCGACCGCGGCGAGGTGCTGCCCTACGTCGACGCGAGCCTCGCCGAGCTGCCCGACTTCGCCCGCCAGGCTCCGGGCGTATACGCGCTCGCGGTCGACCCGATGATCGCCGTGTACAACCAGCACCTCGTCGCCCCCGACGACCAGCCCGACACGCTGGCCGGCATCGCCGAGCTGGCGGGCAGCCTGCCGGGTTCGCTCGGCACGGTCGAGGTCGAGAACTCGCAGGCGTATCTGGCCAACTACGGCTTCGTCACCGCGGGCGGCGACGACGCGTGGTCGACGCTGGCGGCGTTGGCGCCGTTCACGAAGGCCGAGTCCGGGTCGGGTGCGCTGCTCGGCAAGGCGCTCAGTGGTGAGTACCCGGCCGTGTTCTTCGTGTCGGGCAGCCTGCGGGCGCTGATCGACAACCCCGACGAGGCGGCCGGTGACGTGCTCGACTACAAGTACCTCGTCGATGCCACACCGCTGGTGCCGCGCGGCATGGGCGTCACGGCGACGGCCAACTCGCCGGCCGCAGCGAAGCTGTTCGTCAACTTCATGCTCAGCCCCACCGGTGCCGGCATCGCCTGTGCGAACGGCCTCACGCCGTATCGCAGCGACGTCGAGTGCGGGTTCGGCTACCAGGCGATCGTCGACCAGGTCGGTGCCGACAACGTCATCCTCGTCAACTACTCGGCCGATGCCGAGGCGCAGCGCGATGCCGTTCAGGCCCGCTGGAACGAGACGTTCGGGCGCTGACCCGAACCCCCGGACTGGGCAGATGCTGACCGTACCGGCGCTCCGCCGCTCGAGCTGGGCCGTCCGCCACCGGTCGACCGCGGTGCAGTACCTCGTGTGGGTGCTGACGGTCGTCGTCGTGGTCGGCCCGCTCGTGCCGGTGGTGTGGGCATCGCTGTGGTCGACGCCGCTGTACGACGACGGCGGTTCGTGGACCCTCGCCAACTACCGCAACCTGCTGAGCGACCCCGCGTGGTGGACCGCGGTGGGCAACACGGCCGTGTTCGCCGGGCTGGCCACGGCCGCCGCGCTGCTCGCCGGTACGGCGCTCGCGGTCGCGCTCAACCGGGTGCGCTTGCCTGGCCGGCGAGTGTTCCGCGCGCTGATGTTGGCGCCGATCCTCCTGCCCGGCTTGCCGCTGATGCTCGGCTGGATCTCGATGTACTCGAAGGCCGGCTACGTGACGTCGTGGCTCGACCGGCACACCCCCGTGCCGGTGTTCTGGGACTTGTACACCGTGCCCGGCATGGCGCTGGTGGCGACCGGCTCGCTGACCCCGCTGGTGTACATGGTCGTGTCGACCGCGCTGGCCACGTCGGACCACACGCTCGAACTGGCCGCCCGCACCAGCGGCGCCGGGCCGGTGCGGGCGTTGCTGTCGGCCACGGTTCCGCTGCTGCGGCCGGCCGTGCTCAACGCCGGTGTGATCGGGTTCGCACTGTGCTTCGAGGTGGTCGGGCTGCCGATGCTGCTGGGAACGTCGAACAACATCGACTTCGTCTCGACGTACCTGCTCGACAACTGGCGCAACGCCTACCCGCCGCGGCAAGGGCTGGTGTCGGCCGGGGCCGTGCTGCTGCTCGTGCTCTTGTCGGCGCTGCTGGTGTTGCGCAACCGGCTGGCCGGCGACCTCGCCCGGTTCACCACCACGACCGGCAAGCCAGCCGCGTCCGAGCCGATCACGTTCCGCGGCCGTTGGGTGGTGTCGGCGCTGATCGCCTGGTACTTCGCGGTGACGTTGCTGATCCCGGCCGCGGGCCTGACCCTCCAAGCGTTCACGTCGGTACTGAGCCCGTTCATCGACCCCTGGACGGTGCTGACCACCGACCACTTCCACACCGTGTGGAACAACAACCAGTTCCGCCGCTCGCTCACCAACAGCCTGCTGATCGCTGGCGTCGGTGGACTGTTCGCGACCATCGCGGTCACGGCCATCGCGCTCGTCGCCCACCGGTCGCAGATGCGCATGCGGCGCGGGCTCGGCCACGTGGTGCTGTACCCGCGGGCGATCCCCGGGATCGTCACCGGGATGGCGTTCTTCTGGTCGTTCGCCCTGCTCGACAAGGGCGGCACGATCCGGTCGAGCCTGTGGGGCATCGGCATCGCGTTCGCGGTGCGCAGCCTGGCGCTCGGGTACACCGCGTTCTACCCGGCGCTCGCCGCGCTGGGGGAAGACCTCGACCGGGCCGCCCGGGTGTCGGGCGCCGACTGGTTCACGGCGATGCGCACGATCCTCGTGCGCATCCTCCGGCCGGCGATCGCCGTCTCGTACGTGCTGCTGTTCGTCGCCATGTTCGCCGACTACGACCCCGCCCTGTTCCTGGTGACGCCCGGCAACGAGGTGATCGGCCTGACGATGCTCGGGTTGTGGGCCACCGGTTCGGCCGGCCCGGTCGCCGCGCTCGCCCTGATCCAACTCGCCGTCACCGCGCTGGTGCTCGGCTTGGCGCGGCTGGTGTTCGGCCGTACCGCCTTCCGAAGGACCGCCCAATGACCGCATTGACCGTGGAGTCGCTCACCAAGTCGTTCGGGGCCAAGCTGGCCCTCGACGACGTGACGTTCACCGCCGAAGAGGGGCAGCTGCTCACCCTGCTCGGCCCGAGCGGGTGCGGCAAGTCGACGACGTTGTGGTCGATCGCCGGCCTGCATCAGCCCGACCACGGCCGGATCACGTTCGGCGGCGACCCCGTGTTCGACGCCGGCCGGGGCGTGAACCTGCCGGCCGAGCGTCGCGAGTGCGGGGTGGTGTTCCAGTCGTATGCGATCTGGCCGCACATGAGCGTGCACGACAACGTCGCCTACCCGCTCAAGCTGCGCAAGGTGCCCAAGCGCGAGCGTGCCGCCCGCGTCGCCGAGGTGCTCGCCCTGGTCGAGCTCGACGGGCTGGCGGGGCGCTACCCGCACCAGCTGTCGGGCGGCCAGCAGCAGCGTGTGTCGCTCGCCCGGGCACTCGCGTACCAGCCGCGGGTGCTCCTGCTCGATGAGCCGTTCTCGAACCTCGACGCCAAGCTGCGCGACCGCGCCCGGGCGTGGTTGCGCGACCTTCAGCAACGGGTGGGGATCACCACCGTGTTCGTCACCCACGATCAGGACGAGGCGCTGTCGATGAGCGACCGGGTGGTCGTGATGCACGACGGCGCGGTGGCCCAGATCGGCGTGCCCGAGGATGTGTACCACCGCCCGGTCGACCTGTTCGTCGCCGACTTCGTCGGCAGCGTCAACCTGATCCCGGGCGATGTCGTGAGTGTGTCCGACGGCGTTGCCGAGTTCGTGATCGCCGGCACCCAGACCGCGGTCAGGGTCGCGGCCGACGCGTCGGTGCGGCCCGGGCCGGCCGACCTGGGCGTGCGCCCCGAGGCCCTCACGCTCGCCGCCGGCGACACAACCGGCCCGACGATCTCGGCCGAGCGCGTCGGGCGGCGTTTCCTCGGCGACCACTACCGCCACCTCGTCCGTTGCGGCGACGCCGAGTTCGCGGTGCAGAACGCCGTCCCCGAGATTCCCGAGCGCCCGCTGTTGCAGCTCGGCGAACACCAGCTCTACCCCCGCAACCCATCGTGAACGGAGTGTCGATGACCGAACCCGTACCAGCAGCTGTGCGCGTGCTCGTGCCCACCGGAATGATCGGGGCCGGCACCACCGCCGAACTCGTCCAGGCCGGCATCGACCTCGGTGCCGACGTGATCGCCTGCGACGGCGGGTCGACCGACTCGGGGCCGTACTACCTCGGCGCGTCGACGCCGAAGACGACCGAGCGGGCGGTCGCCAGCGACCTGCGGATCATGCTCAAGGCCGCCGCTGCGGCCGGCATCCCGGTGATCGTCGGGTCGTGCGGCACGAGCGGTACCGACTCGGGCGTGGACTGGCTGGCCGGCATCGCCCATCAGGTGATGGCCGACGAGGGGATCTCGCTGAAGGTCGCCCGGATCTACAGCGAGCAGTCGAAGGCGGTCGTGCTCGAGCGACTCGGCGCCGGTCGTGTGCACCCGCTCGCTCCGGCGGGCCCGCTCGACCCTGCCACCGTCGACCGGTGCGAGCACATCGTCGGATTGCTCGGCCATCAACCGATCGTGGAGGCGTTGCGGCAGGGCGCCGACGTGGTGCTCGCCGGGCGGACCACCGACACAGCGGTCCTTGCCGCGGTGCCGCTGATGCGCGGCATGCCCGCCGGCCCGTCGTGGCACGCGGCCAAGACCACCGAGTGCGGCGGCCAGTGCACCGCCAGCCCCAGGTCGGGCGGCGTGCTGTTCAGCGTCGACGCCGAAGGGTTCACCGTCGAGCCGCTCGACCCCACCAACGCGTGCACCCCCACCACGGTTGCCGCACACATGCTCTACGAGAACGCCGACCCGTTCCGGATGCGTGAGCCGTCGGGAACGCTCGACACGAGCGCCGCCGTCTACACCGCGCTCGACGATCGCCGAGTACGTGTCGAGGGGTCGGCGTTCGAGCACGCCGACGTGCACACGATGAAGCTCGAAGGGTCGGCGATCGGGGGCTACCAGTCGATCGCGCTGGTCGGTATCCGCGACCCCGAGGTACTCGCTCACATCGACGAGTGGGTCGCCGGCCTGGGTCAGTTCCTGAACGACGGCATCCAGCGGATTCTCGGCCTGCAACCCGACGAGTACTCGATCCAGCTCCGCTGCTACGGCCACAACGCGGTGCTCGGCCCGCTCGAGCCCGAGGCCACCACCGCCCCTCGCGAGGTGGGTCTGTTGACGATCGCCACCGCCGCCGACCAGGCCACGGCGACGGCGATCACCAAGTACGCCAACCCGTACCTGCTGCACTTCCCGCTGCCGCACATGCGCGACCTGCCGAGCTTCGCGTTCGCTGGTTCGCCTGCCGAGACGCCCCGCGGCGCGGTGTACGAGTTCGTCCTGCAACACGCCGTCGAGCTGGACCACCCGCTCGACCTGGCCCGAATCGAAATGAGCGCGCTGTGAGCACCGACCTCTCGCGAACGATCGGCGACGTGGCCGAGCTGGTCCGATCGAAGAACGCCGGGCCGTTCTGGCAGACCTTCGACATCTTCTGCGACGACGACCGGGCCTACGCCGAGTTGTCCGGCGACGGTGTGATCACGGCCGAGCGAATCGGCGCCGCGTACCACGTCGACCCGGCGACGGTGGCCGTGTTCTGGTTGCCCGACATCCGGGTGATCAAGGTGTCGGTGCCGCGCCCGGTGTCGTCGGGCTCGGCACTCGACCGCGACGTGCACGCCGGCCAGCAACACGTGCCGCTGATGTTGTTGCCGGTCGTGCCATGAGTCTCGACGCGTTGCGCGCGTTCGACACACCGACCGTGTCGAATGCGATCGACTCGCTCGGCCTGCGCCCGGCGGCCGAGGGATACACGTACCCGCCGGTGCACGCGGTGACGGCCCCGTCGGCGCCGGTCGTCGGCTACGCCGTCACCGCCGCGATCCGCACGGTCGCGCCGTTCGCCGATGCCGACGAGCAGCGGGCGGCGATGCTGCCGCTGTACCCGGCGGTCGCCTCGGTCAACGGCCCGAAGATCGTCGTCGTCCAAGACCTCGATCATGCCGACGGGCTCGACAGCGTCGGCTGCCTGTGGGGCGAGGTCAACGTCACCTTGTGCCAGGCGATGGGCGCGGTCGGCGTCGTCACCGACGGGCTGGTCCGCGACGTGCCCGACGTCGAGGCGCTCGGGTTCCACTACGTCGCCCGCGGCATCGGCGTGGCCCGCGGCAACACGCGCGTCGTGTCGACGCTGGAGCCGGTGGCGGTCGGCGGGCTGACGGTGACCACCGGCGACGTGATCCACGCCGACCGGCACGGCGCGGTACTCGTGCCGGCTGACCTGGTCGACGACGTGCTCGCCGCGGCGGAACGGATCAACGCCAGCGAGGCCCGCCTCTTGGAGTGGGCGCGCTCACCCGAGTTCCACGCCGACGAGATCGCCGCCCGCCGCAACCGGCGCTGACCGGCGTCGTTACGACAGGGGGTCGAGGCTGGTCAGGGTGGCGGTGATGGTCTCGGTATAGGTGACCGAGCCGACTGGGCTGGGGTTCGCCGACTCCATGTTCCAGGTGATCGCGACCGGTAGGCCGTCGGGGCCGAGTTCCCAGTGCTGGGTGGAGTGCTCGGGATAGTCGCCGTCGAGCGTGATCGCCACGTCGAACGTGGTGGTGGTCACCTCGACCCCGCCCACGGTGGCCGTGCCCGCCGGGCCGGCCGTCCACACCGGGTTCCAGCGCTCGCTGGCCAGGCGGCAGTTGCGGCCGATCGCCGTGCCCTCGGCGGGTGGGGGATTGAGCGGCACCGTCGCCCGGCACTCCGACACGTCGGTCTGCGACTGGCCGAAGAACTGGTGGAACTGCACACCCGTCGGCTGCAACGTGATCGCGCCGTCGTCGACGCACAGGTTCCACTCCTCGTAGCGCTCGGCCAGCAGGTCCCAGCGCAGGTGCACGCCGCAGCCGTTGGGGGTGACGGTGATCGTCGTCTCGGCGGGGTAGATGTGCTCGGTGCCGCCGAGCGCAGTGACGTGCTCGCGGCCCTCGGTCGCGTACAGGTAGACGCCCGCCGAGGGAAGGGTGAGCGGCGCGGGCGGCTCGGTAGTGGCGGCCGGCTCGGTCACTGGGGCGGGTGCGGGTGAGGTGGTTTCGACAGGCTCAACCACCGTGGCGGGCTCGGTGGTAACGACCGGCTCGACCACCGGTGGCACAGGCGCTGCCGGGGCGGTGCCCATGCCGTCGCGATAGCGGTCGAGTACCTGGTCGACACTGACCTGGGTGGTGCTGTCGTGGGGCCACCAACGTTGGTAGGCGAGGAAGCCCACGACCGCGACAGCAGCCGCGGCAACGCCCAGCGGAAGCCAGCGCACGCCCTCCTCGTTGCGAATCAGCACGCCCTCACCGTACTGTCGGAATCCGCCCGCCGATCGGACCGCGGCGCTACAGTCGAACCTGTGTTCGCCTCCAACACTGTGCCCCGGCCCGGGTCGCGCACCCCCGGCGGGGCGCCGACACGCGTGCTCGGCATCGACCCAGGGCTCACGCGATGCGGCTACGCCGTCGTCGACGGGCGCGGGCCCAGCGCTGCCACGGCCGTGACGCTCGGCGTGATCCGCACGCCGGCCACCGACGCGCTGCCGTTCCGCCTGGCGGCCCTGCGGGCCGAGATCGTCGCTTTGCTGGCCGAGTTCCAGCCCGCCGTGGTGGCGGTCGAGCAGGTGTTCTTCCAGGTCAACGTGCGCACCGCGATGTCGGTCGGGCAGGCCAGCGGGCTGGCACTGTGCGAGGCCGCGGCAGCGGGATGCGAGGTCGTGCAGTACACCCCCAACCAGGTGAAAGACGCGGTTGCCGGGTACGGCGCAGCCGGCAAGGCCCAGGTCGCCAAGATGGTCCAGGCCCGGCTGGGCCTGTCGAAGCCGCCGTCGCCGGCCGACGCCGCCGATGCCGCGGCGCTCGCCCTGTGCCACCTGGCGATGGCTCCGATGCGCGCGTACGTGCGCGCCGGAAGCGTGGCCGGGCAATGAGCCTGGATCCACCGATCTGGCGACTCGTTCCTCGCCGCCATCCCGGTGAACCCAGGCTCCGTAACACCTTGCGTTCAAGCGCCACGCAGGCTGGGCTCCACGAACGGTGTGCCGGAGTCGACCTCGCTGCAACCGCTGTGGGCTGGGACGACGCCGACGCGCGGCTGCAGCGACCGGTGGACCCAGGATGATCGGGTCGCTGCGTGGCACCGTGCTCGAACGCGACCTCACCGCTACCACCGCGGTGGTCGAGGTGGCCGGCGTCGGCTACGTCGTCCACGTCACCGAGCGCACGCTCGCCGAGCTCGAACCCGGTAGCGAGGCGTTCGTGTTCGTGCACCACCACATCACCGAGGCCAACCAGGCGCTGTACGGGTTCTTGGCCCGCGACGAACGAGTCGCCTTCCAGACGCTGCTGAAGGTCAACGGCGTCGGGCCGTCGAGCGCGCTGTCGATCCTCGCCACGCACCCGCCGGCCGCGTTGGTCGACATCGTCGCCAGCGGCGACAAGGCGGCACTCACGCTCGTGCCGGGCATCGGCCCGAAGACGGCCGAGCGGCTGATGGTCGAGCTGAAGAACCGCTTCAGCATCCCCATCCTCGATTCGCCGACCACGGGCGCCGGATCCACGGTGGTGTCCGACGTCCGCGAGGCATTGCTCGGGCTCGGTTACACCGACGTCGAGGTCCGCGACACACTGCGCGAGCTGCCGGCCGACGCTGACGCTGCGGTGCTGTTGCGCGAAGCCCTGAAGGCGCTGGGTGCTCGCCGTGCGTGACGAGTTCACCGACCCGGGCGTGGGCTCGTCCACCGAAGAGTCGGTCGAAGCCGGGTTGCGGCCGCGGGCGCTGGCCGAGTTCGTCGGCCAGCGCGAGCTGAAGGAACACCTGGCGATCGTGCTCGAAGCGGCGCGCCAGCGCGGGCAGGCGGTCGACCACCTGTTGTTCGCCGGCCCGCCCGGCCTGGGCAAGACCACGCTGGCGGGCATCGTCGCCACCGAGATGGGCTCGCGCCTGCACGTCACGTCGGGCCCGGCGCTCGAACGCGCCGGCGACCTGGCGGCGATCCTCACCAAGCTCGAGGAGGGCGACGTGCTCTTCATCGACGAGATCCACCGCCTGTCGCGGGCGGTCGAAGAGATCCTGTACCCGGCGATGGAAGACTTCCAGCTCGACATCGTGGTGGGCAAGGGGCCGGCGGCCTCGTCGATCCGGCTGACGATGCCGCCGTTCACGCTGGTCGGCGCCACCACCCGCACCGGCATGATCACCGGCCCACTGCGCGACCGATTCGGCCTGGTTGCACGGCTCGACTACTACGAGCCCGACGAGCTTCAGCAGATCGTGACGCGGGCGGCCGGCATCCTCGACGTCGCCGCCGACGCCGACGGCGCATGGGAGATCGCTCGACGCGCGCGAGGTACGCCGCGTATCGCCAACCGCCTGCTGCGCCGTGTGCGCGACTTCGCCGAGGTACGCCACACCGGCTCGATCGACGCCGTGATCGCCCGCGAGGGGCTGGCGCTGTTCGGGGTGGACGACCTCGGACTCGACAAGGTCGACCGGGCGATCCTGACGGCGATGTGCGAGCAGTTCAACGGGGGGCCGGTGGGCTTGTCGACCGTGGCGATCAGCGTCGGCGAGCAGCCCGACACGGTCGAGGACGTGTACGAGCCGTTCCTCATCCAGCAGGGCATGATCGCCCGCACCCCGCGCGGACGGGTGGCGATGCCCGCCGCCTACCGCCACCTCGGGCTGGTGGTGCCGGCGCGCCAGGGCGGCCTGTTCGACTCGTGAGCCGGGCGTTCAACTACCTGGTCAAGGCGGCCTTGGCCGTGTCGTTCGCGGTCGCGATCTTCTGGCCGCCCGACGTCGTCGAGGGCAAGAACATGGCGGCCCGGGCGCCGCTCTTCCTCGCCCCGGCCGTGGTCGTGCCGGTGCTCGCCCGGCTGCGTCGCTGGCAGCCCTACCCGCACCTCGCCGACGGGCTGCTGGCGCTGCCGTTCCTGCTCGACACGCTCGGCAACGTGGCCGGCTTCTACGACCGCTACGACGCCACCGACGACGTGCTGCATTTCGTCAACTGGGTGTTTCTGGTGATGGCGTACCACGCCTTCCGGTATCGCAACGTCGCCGACCACCGCGACGCGATCTTCCTCGGCTACGGGTTCGGGGCGATCGCGATCATCGCCTGGGAGGGCTTCGAGTGGCTGATTTCCGACGCCGGCCCGTTCGCCGGCGACGTGCCCGACGCGCTCAGCCTCACCTACGGCGACACGGTCGGCGATCTGGTGATCTCATCGACCGGCGGCCTGCTCGGCTCGCTGATCGGCCGCTACGTGATCTCGCGACACGTAGGCCGCCGACCAGGTGGTTGAGCCTGTCGAAACCACCAGGCACTACGCGAGACTCAACACATGAGCCCGTATCCCGAGTTCCCCGGTATCGAGCCGTACGGCACCGTCAGAACGCCCGAGGCCGAGCGCGACCACCGCAAGCGGGCGTGCGCGATCGGGTACCGGATCTTCGGCGCGCTGCGCTGGGGGCACCTCGGCGACGGCCACATCTCGGCCCGCGACCCCATCCACACCGACCACTTCTGGCTGCTCGACTGGGCCGTGCCGTTCGCCGAGGCCACCGTCGACCGATTGGTGCTGGTCGGGCCCGACGGTTCGGTGAAGGACGCCGACGGCAACCCGACCGGGGCGGTCAACACGGCCGGCTACAACATCCACGCCCCGTTGCTGGCGGCGCGCCCCGACGTGGTGTCGGCGGCCCACACGCACACGCAGTTCGGTACGCCGTGGTCGGCCAACGTCGCCCCCTTCCGGGCGATCAGCCAGGAGTCGTGCGGGTTCGTGTTCGATCAGGCACTGTTCGACGACGAGGAGGTCGAGGTGCTGTCGTATGACGGGGGCAAACGGATCGGTGCCGCGCTGGGGCGGCACAAACTGGTGATCCTGCGCAACCACGGCCTGCTCACGGTGGGCACCACCGTCGAGGACGCGGTGGGCTGGTTCGTGATGGCCGAGCGGGTGGCCGAGGTGCACGTCAAGGCGCCCGAGGCCTGGCCGATCAGCGACGCCGCGGCCGCGGTCGCGGCCAGCACGATCTCACCCGAGGGCGTCGGCTGGCGCACGTTCCAATGGCTCCAACGCACCCACGTACCCGACCCCTCGGTGGTGGGCTAGCGGCGGTCAGAACAGCAGTTTGACGGCGGCGAGGATCACCGCCGCCAAGCCGGTGTTGGTGGCGACTGCCCAGCGCATCTGGGCGATCGTGCTGTCGCGGATCTCGGTGCGCAGCTCGGCCGACAGGACGCGCAGGTCGTCCTTGGTGGCGACTTGGTCCCATTGTGGGTGGAGTAGGGCTTCTGCCAAGGCGTCGGCCTCCTCGGTGCCGATGAGCGGTTCGAGCTTGTCGCGGATGCTGAGTCGGGTGCGATCGCTGATCACGGTGACCTCCGGAGATTGTCGCGCCTCGGAGATGAGGCGGCAAGGACGGGAGGGGAAGCCGGCGGTTTCGCAGCGTAACGAGTGGGTGTCGCAGGGTTCGGGTGGTCCGTAGCGTGGCGGAGAGTGCGGTGATCCGGGCGTTGCCTCGCGAGGAGTGTTGGGGTCTTCGTCGGTCATAGCGTGGCGGGGTGCACCTGTCGGACTTCGACTACGAGCTGCCGTCCGAGCGGATCGCCCAGACACCGATCGCGCCACGTGACTCGGCCAGGCTGCTGGTCGACCGGGGGAGCGCGGCACCCGAACACCGCCACGTACGCGACCTACCGTCGTTGCTGCGTGCTGGTGACCTGCTGGTCGTCAACGAGACCAAGGTGATCCCGGCCCGGCTGGCGTTGCGGCGGCAGTCGGGCGGCGCGGCCGAGGTACTGATGCTGGAACCGCGCGACGGCGAGCGTCGGATCTGGGAGGCGCTCGTGCGCCCGGCCCGCAAGCTCAAGCCGGGCGAGGTGCTGGCGGGCGCAGACGGTGAGCCCGTGGTCGAGATCGGAGAACGGATCCCGTTCGCCGGGCAGGCAGGTGACACGTTCACGGTGCGGCTGGTCGGCTCGACCGACTCGCTGACCGTGCTCGATGCGCACGGGGAGATGCCGTTGCCCCCGTACATCACCGAACGGCTGGCCGACCCCGACCGGTACCAGACCGTGTATGCCCGCCAGCCCGGGAGCGCGGCCGCTCCGACGGCTGGCCTGCACTTCACGCCCGAGCTGCTGGATGCACTGGCCGGACGGGGGATCGCGCAGGCGATGGTCGAGTTGGTGGTGGGGCTTGACACGTTCCGTCCGATCGCTACCGACAACCCGCTCGACCACCGCATGCACACCGAGCGGTATCAGGTGCCGGAGGCGACGATGGCAGCGGTCACCGCGACCCGGGCCTCCGGTGGACGGGTAGTGGCGGTGGGCACCACGTCGGTGCGGGCGCTGGAGTCGGCGGCCAGCCGCGGCGAACTCGAAGGCCGCACCGACATCTTCATCCACCGCGACGTCGAGGGAAGGGGCTACGAGTGGCGGGTGGTCGACATGTTGATGACCAACTTTCACCTTCCGCGCACCACGTTGCTGATGATGATCGACGCGTTCGTCGGCGAACGCTGGCGCGACCTGTACGGCATCGCCCTGCACGAGCAGTACCGCTTCTTGTCCTTCGGCGACGCGATGCTGCTCGACCGCCACGCCGGCTGAGCGCGCTAGCCTGGCACCCGGCCGGCTTCCTCCACGTGTACCGCGCGCCCCGGCGCGCCGAGTCCGGAGGTCGTCATGCCGGCCAGTTCGCCACCTGCCCCCGTCGAACCGACGCTGCCGCCGCGCCCTGCCCCGGCACGTTCGCCGGGCGACGTGATCGGCGCGTGGTTGGCGTGGTTCGGTCTGGCCCGCCTGGTGATGGCCGCCGTCTCAGTCGCTGTCGTCGTCGCCGGGGCGTACTGGCTGCTGCGGGCGCCGATTCCCGACGCTGCGGCCGCGCTTCCGGTGGCTGCGAGCGCCGGCACTGCGCCCTCGGCGACCCTCCCACCGCCGAGCGCCGCCCCGCCTCCTGCGACCGCTGCTCCCGGCCCGCTGTACGTGCACGTCGCCGGGTCGGTGATCAACCCGGGGGTCTACGCGGTGCCGCCTGGTTCGCGCGTCGACACAGCGGTGGGTGCCGCAGGCGGCCCCACGACCGATGGCGACCTCGACGGGCTCAACCTGGCCGCGTCGCTCGCCGACGGCCAGCGTGTCTACGTGCCGGCCGCCGGTGAGGTCGACCCGGCGACCGTGCCCGACGGGGCCGTCGCCGTCGCAGGCGGTTCGGCTGCGCCGGCAGGGCCGCTCGACCTGAACACGGCGACCGCAGCCGACCTCGAGCGGCTGCCGGGCGTCGGGCCGGCGACGGCTGCGGCGATCGTCGACGACCGTGCGCGCAACGGCCCGTTTGCCACCGTCGACGATCTCGAGCGGGTGCCGGGCATCGGCCCGGCCAAGCTGGCCGCGTTGCGCGACCTGGTGAGGGTGTGAGGGCAGGCGTGCCGTTCAGACCACGAGCGACTCGCCGAGCACGGCCGCAGCGACACCGAGCGCGGCGATCGCGCCAGCCGCGACGGCGATCGTCAGCCACAGCAACTCGCGGGCGTAGTCGCCCCATGCAGCCACCGGCCGAGCCGTGGCCCGGCGCGATGCCAGATATCCGAGTGCGGCCCACAGCGGCGCGCTGCCGGCGACCGCCAACGGGTAGTTGCTCGAGTCGGCGAACGGTGCGCCGACCGCGAGCAGACCAGGCGCGGCGATCACTCCGGCCGCCAGCCCGAACAGACCACTTGCGCGGCCATCACCCAGCCGCAGCACCAGCCAGGCCGCGCCACCGATGAGCGCCATCGGCACCAACCCGACCAGCCAGCCCCAGCGGCGCAGGCGGCTGCGATACCAACGCGGCCCGGCAACGAGCGGTTCGTGGGGTGGGGACGCGTCGGGTCGCACCGATTCGGGGCGCAGGCGTGCGTCGTGGGGTCGCCGAGTGACCGTGTCGATCCGACGAGCCTACGGGGCGAGACCCAGCGAGCGGGGGCACCCGCTTCCCCTGGCGGTGGTCGCGGCCGGCGCGGCGGTGGCCGGGCTGGCGGCCTGGTGGGCCTCGCCGGCTGCCGGTGCCATGGGCGGGGTGCTCGCGTGGATGGGTGTCGGGCGCGGCCGTGCGGGTGCCCTGGCCCTGCTGCTACTTGTCGGAGCGCTGGCGGGGTGGCGCAGCGCGGCGAGTTGGGACGGGCTTGCTCCCGACGCGGTCGGCACGTTCACCGGGTGGGCGGCACTGGTCGACGACCCCCAGCCGTTCGGCGGCGCCACGCGGGTGGTGCTCGACGTGGAGGGCGAGCGCTTCGAGATGTGGGCTCGTGGGCGGGCGTTGCGTCTACGCGTCGACTCCTGGCGCGGCGGGGACCTCGTTCGGGTTCACGGCACACGTACCGCGCTCGACCCGGTCCGTCGGGAGCGCGTCGCGTGGCAGCACGTCGTCGGGAAGTTCGACTACGAGTGGGCCGGTGACGTAGCTGCCGGTGGACCGCTCGCCCGCGCTTCGAACCGCGTCCGGGAGATGCTCGAGCGCGGCGCGCGCGGGCTTCCCGGCGACGACGGCGCGCTGTTCCGCGGCCTGGTGATCGGCGACGACCGCGACCAACCGCCCGAGATGATCGCCCGATTCCGTTCCAGCGGGCTGTCCCATCTCACCGCCGTGTCGGGCTCGAACATCGCGTTCGTGTTGGCGGTAGCCGCGCCGTTGACGCGCCGTCTGCGTCCGTTGGCGCGGTGGGCAGCCACGCTCGGCCTGATCGGCTGGTTCGTCAGCCTGACGAGGTTCGAACCATCGATCCTGCGGGCAGGCGTGATGGCCGCGATCTCGGCGACGGCGTTCGCGCTGGGACGTGAGCGTTCGCCGGCGCGCGTGCTGTGGCTGGCGGTGACCCTGCTGCTGTTGGTCGACCCCTTGCTGGTCCGCTCGGTCGGGTTCCAGCTGTCGGTCGGAGCGACCGCTGGGGTGGTGATCCTCGGCCCGCGGTGTGCCTCGAGGTTGTCGGTACTGGGTCCGCTGGCGTTGCCGGTCGGAATCACCCTTGGCGCCCAGCTCGGCGTATTGTTGCCGCAGTTGCTGGTGTTCGGCGCTGTCCCGGTGGTGTCGCTGCCGGCCAACCTGTTGGCGGTTCCGATGGCCGGGGCGGTGATGCTCTACGGCCTCCCGGCGGGCCTGGTGTCGGGCGCGGTTCCCGGGGCTGCGCCGGTGGTGATGTTTCCGTGCCGGGTCGGCGTGCGCTGGATCGACAGCGTCGCGTTGCTGGCGGCCCGCGCCGAGCCCGGCGGGGTAGCGACGCTGTGGTGTTGGGCGGTGGTCGCAGCACTGATCGCGCTGCTGATGCTGAGCCCACCGGGCGAGGGGCCATCGGGCTCGGCGTTTGGGTAGCCGCCTGTGGGGTACGCGCCGGCCATGAACATTCCGCGACCGCCGCAGCCCGACCCCGAGGTGCCACCGCCGCACCGACCTGTGCCGCCCGGCGAGCCCGAGCCGACGCCGATCGTGCCCGAACCGCAGCCACCACAACCGGCCCCAGCTCCGCCGATCCCCGACCCGAACCCGCCGATTCCCGAGCCGGTGCGGCCGTTCCCCGAGCCCGGCCCGGCGTAGTCAGCCGTACCAGGCGCGCCGGGCGATCGCATCGAGGCGCGGCAGCAGGCGCTGCCATATGGTCGCCTCGTCGGGCACGAGTTCGGTCCACAGGCAGGCCTGCACACCGAGCAGGTACGTCCGTTCGGCCGCGGTCCAACCCGCGGCAGGCTCGAACGCGTGCACGTCGGCCAGCGAGGTCGAACCGGCCCAGCTCATACCGGGGGTGTCCCACGCCGAGTCGATGGCCATGTCGAGGTAGTAGGCCTGCCCGGGCGAGACGACCACGTCGTAGCCGGCGGTGGCCAGCTTGCGGCAGTCGTCGGCGCTGCGCCAGCCCACGACGTAGCCGTCGCCGGGCTGCAGGCCGCCCGACTCGGCCGCCTCTTGCCACGCGCCGACCTCGCGTCCGGTGCGTTCGCGGACCAACGCGATCAACTCACGGTGGAAGTACCCCTCGATGTCACGCGTCGATGCCAGCCCGTGCTCGGCCGACAGCGCCTGCACCACAGGTGAGCCGCGCCAGGCGCCGGCGGGTACCTCGTCGCCGCCGATGTGGAGGTGCGGCGAGTACGGAAACAGCTCGGCGAGCGTGTCGACGACGGCTTCCAGGAACGGGCGCGTGGTGGGCAGGCCCGGCACGAGCACGTTGTCGGTGAAGTGCTGCACGCTGGGCGCACGAGACGTGTCGTGCGGGTCGCGCAACTCGGGCAGTGCCGTGAGCGCGGCGTGATTGTGGGCGGGCAGGTCGACCTCGGGTACCAGCGCGATGCCGAGACCCCGGGCGTGCTCGACCCAGCGACCGATCTCGGTGGCGGTATAGGCACGGCCGACTGCGGCGGCGCCACCACCGAGCATCGGGCCGAGCGGGCGTCCGTGGCCGCGGGTACCGGCGACCTCGGCGAGCGCCGGGTACTGCGGTACCGGTAGGCGCCACGCTTCGTCGTCGGTGAGATGCAGGTGGATGTGGGTGAGCCGCCGCTCGGCGGCCGCGTCGAGCAGGCGCAGGACGACGTCGGGCTCGAACCACTGGCGTGCCAGGTCGATGTGCAACCCTCGGAAGCCGTAGGCCGGTTGCCCTTCGAACACCAACTCCGGCAACGCGAGGGACTCCGCTGACGCGAGGGGCCCGGCACCTTGGGTGAGTGGGGTGGTGGTGCGCATGGGTTCGACGGCGACGGTTCGGGTGGTGTCGTCGGGGAGGATCAGGAACGCGCTCAGTGGGCCGTCGTTGGCGTGGCACGGCGGATGGCTCACGTGGAGCGCGCCGAGCGCATCGGGGTCGAACTCGTGGTACGTGCCCACCTGGTACAGGTTCGGCGACAGCACGACCATGCTCGTCAGCGCCAGCCGCGAGCCTGCGGGCACGGCGCCGTCGAGCGTCAGCGTGATCGTCGACCTGTCCCACACGGAACGGAGCGTCAGCGTCACAGCGCCTGCCACGCGGGCTTGTGCTGGTAGGCCTCGCGGTAGTAGTCGGCGAGTTGCAGGCCGGCCGCGGCGGCCTCGTCGACGACGACCGTGGCATGCGGGTGGAGTTGCAGCACCGATGCCGGGCAGAACGCCGACAGCGGTCCTTCGACCGCGGCCGCGATCGGCTCGGCCTTGCCGGCACCGGTCGCGATCAGCAGCAGGTGCTGGGCTTCGAGGATGGTGCCGAGGCCCTGGGTGACGACGTGCCGCGGCACCGCGTCGAGGTCGCCGTCGAAGAAGCGCGCGTTGTCGACCCGGGTGGCGCCGGTCAGGGTCTTCACACGGGTGCGCGACGCCAGCGACGACCCTGGCTCGTTGAAGGCGATGTGGCCGTCGCTGCCGATGCCGAGCAGCTGCACGTCGACGCCGCCGAGCTTGGCGAGCAGCGCATCGTAGGCGGCGCAGGCGGCCGGCAGCTCAGGCCCGGCGACCCACACGTCGGGCCCGTACAACCGTTCTTCGGGCAGGTCGGTGTGGTCGGTGAACTCGCGCCGGATGAAGGTGCGGTACGCCTCGGGATGCCCGGTGGGTAGCCCGACGTACTCGTCGAGCAATACAGCCGATGCGTGTGCCAGCGAGACGCCGCTGGCGACGACGTACCGGTACACGCCAAGCGGCGAGCTTCCGGTCGCCAGCCCCAGCACCGGTGCGGTGTGCGCCCGCAGGACGTCGACGAGCACCTGCCCGGCCACCTCGGCCGCCGCAGCGGCGTCGGGAACGATCACGACTTCCATGCCGTCACTCCTTCGATCAGGGTGCGCTGGACGTGCAGCGCGTCGTCGAGCAGCACCAGGTCGGCGCGGGCGCCCGGTTCGACCCGGCCACGGTCGCTGAACCCGAGCAGGTCGGCCGGGACGCGGCTGGCGCACCCCAGCGCGTCGGCCGCCGTGCACCCGGTGAACGCGACCAGGTTGCGTACCGCCTGGTCCATCGCCAGGTTGCTGCCGGCGAGTACCCCCTCGGCCGTGCGCACCCCGTCCGCCCCGATCGTCACCCGCCGCTCACCCAACATGACGTGTTGTGTCTGACACAACTCGTCATCGGTTTGGCTGGTGAGGCCGAGCGCGGCCATGGCGTCGGTGACGAGCAGCGTGCGGTTGGGGCCGAGCGCTTGCCAGGCCATCGCCACCGCGACCGGGTCGGCGTGGATGCCGTCGCAGATCATCCCGGCGACGACGCCGGGGTCGGCGAGCGTGGCGCCGATCGGGCCGGGGGAGCGGTGCGAGAACGGCGCCATCGCGTTGAACAGGTGGGTCACCGCAGTCGCCCCGGCGCTGCGGGCTGCAGCGAACTCGCCAGCCGAACAGGCCGTGTGACCGATCGACACGACGATGCCGGCCGCGGCCAGCGACCTGATCGCGGCGAGCGCGCCAGGTGTCTCGGGGGCGAGTGTCACCAAGCGCACGGCCGGCGTCCACGTGGCCAGTTCGGCCGGGTCGACCGCTCCGACCCACGCCGGGTCGTGGGCGCCGACGCGGCCCGGTGCGATCATCGGCCCTTCGAAGTGCAGGCCACCGACGCTCGCGGTGCCAGGCCGCGGGCGAGAGCTGCGGTGCGCGGCGAGCGCCGCCGTGCGCCGTTCGGGTGCGGCGGTGACGATCGTGGGCAGGAACGTGGTGACACCCGTGGCGGGCAGTTCGGCGGCGACCGCGTCGATCGACTCGGGGTCGCTCGTGAAGTCGTGACCCCACCCGCCGTTGAGCTGCGCGTCGACGAACCCCGGCGCCACGATCAGTCCGCGGGCGTCGACCGCCTCGGCTCCAGCCGGCGCGTCGAGTGCACCCACGGCGGCGATGAGGCCGTCGCGGCACCACACGTCGGCCTCCCGCAACTCGCCGTCGACGAGCACCGCACCGCCCCCGATGAACACGTCAACCATCGGTCGCATCATGCCAGCCGATGGATGGTGCGAGGCACTCTCGGTTCGGGCAGACTCGCCGCATGGGTGAGGTATGGCTGTCCATCTGCTGACCGGCGATGACGAGTCGGTGCTCCGTTCGCAGGTGTCCGACCTGGTGAAGCGCCTGGTCGGAGACGGCGACCGGTCGCTGATGGTCGATGAGTTCGAGGGAGATGAGTACGAGTTGCGAGTGGTCGCCGACGCCGCCCAGACGCCGCCGTTCCTCACCGACCGCCGGGTGGTGGTCGCCCGCGACGTCGGCCGGTTCGCCGCCGCCGATCTCGGCCCGTTGGTGAACTACCTGGCCGACCCGCTGCCCACCACCGAGTTGGTGCTGGTAGGTGGTGGCGGCAGGCTGGCCAAGCAGCTCACCGACGCGGTCGCCGGGGCAGGCGGCCACAAGGTCGACACCAGCCCGCCGTCGCGAGCGAACGACCGGGTCACGTGGGTGCGTACGCAGGCCGAGGAAGCGGGCCTGCGGCTCGACAGCCACGCCGCGGTGAGGTTGGCCAACCACCTCGGTGACGACACCGGTCGCCTGGCAGGCATCCTCGCCGTGCTTACGTCCACGTACGGAGAGGGGGTGCGGGTCGGCGAAGCCGACGTCGAACCGTTCCTCGGCGACGGTGGTGGTGTGCCCCCGTGGGACCTCACCGACGCGCTCGACAAGGGCCACACCTCCCAGGCGCTGGAACTGTCGCGCCGGATGGTGCACGGCGGCGATCGCCATCCACTCCAGATCCTCGCGATCTTGCATAACCACTACGCCAAGCTGGCCCGGCTCGACGGGGCCGATGCGCGTTCCGAGACCGACGCCGCGGCGGCGATGGGCATCAAGCCCGGGTTCCCGGCCCGCAAGGCGCTCGGCACCTATCGCGACCTCGGCGGCCCCGCAGTGGGCCGCGCAGTGCAACTCCTCGCCCGGGCCGACCGCGACCTCCACGGCGAGACCGGGCTCGACGCCGAAACCGTCCTCGATGTCCTCGTCGCCCGGCTGAGCCGCCTCCGCTCAGCTCGCTGACGTCGTGACTCGTTCGGACATGAGCGGATAGGCACAGCACCAACCGCCTTGGTGGCGACCGGCGTAGCCCGCGCCGCGTGGGATGGTCGTCAGCTTGCCAGGACGATTTGGCGCAGGCTTTGGCGGAGCTCGATCGCTTCGACGCTGGGTCGCACGTCGAGTTCGGCGGCGAGGCGGTCGATTTCGTCGAGCACGAGGTGGGCGTCGAGCGGGCGGTCCACTGCCTGCAGCAGGCGCGCGAGGCGCACGCGGCGGTCCTCGCTCTCCGGGTCGATGGCGACGCCTTGGCGGAGCAGGGCCACCGCCTCGTCGGGGCGCCCGAGGTCGTCAGCGGCCCGCGAGGCGTCGTCGCAGAGGGCGCCGGCGAGGTGGGCCAGCGACCGGCGGGTCTGCTCGGCGACGTCGACGCGGGTGTCGGGCAGGAACGGCCGCCGGTAGGAGGCGATCGTCTCGACCGCGGTCGGCAGCGCCCGCTGCCCGTCGGCTCGGAGTGCTTCGCGGGCGGCGCGGGCGGCGGCCTCGAAGCGCAGCGCGTCGACGTCCACGTCGGGGCCGATCGCCAACCGTTCGCCCGAGCGCTCGACGAGCACATCACGCGACGGCAGCCGGTGGAGCGCGTTACGCAAGGCCCGGCGCCCCTGCTCGGCCGACGCTCCCGGCCACAGATGCTCGATCAACACCTCGGCCGGTGCGCTACCCCCCAAGGCCACCAACGCGTGCACGAGGTCGCGCGAGTAGCCGACGACCGAGATCTCCGCCCCGTTGACCTGAACGGAGAAGCCGCCCAGACAACGAATGCTGGCGGCGGCCTGGCGCTCCTGTCTGACCGCCGCGACCGAGCCGGCCGCCGCCGCGAGCGGTGCGAGCTTGCGGGTCAGGCCGGGCTCGCGGGTCTCGGGCAGGCTCGCCCCGCCGAGCCGAGTGGCAAGGTCGAACGCCGTCGCCGCCTCGGCGCCCGCCCGCCTGTCGCCGAGCCGCTGCAAGGCGGCGGCGCGGAAGAGGTGTCGCCGCCACTCGTCGCGAGGGAGCGGATGGCGGCGTTGGAGGTCGTCGATCTTGGCGATCGCCTCGAGCGGATCGCCGGCGACGGCGGAGAAGAACGCGATCGCCTGCTCGACGTAGGCCCGCGGCTCGCCTTCGATCGACTCGATCGATTCGATCACCTCCAGCGAACGGCGGGCGATATCGAGTTCGCCGACCCTCAGGAACTCCTCGACCCGGTCGCGGTAGAACAGCGCCACGTGCCGGGGGCCGATGTCGGCCGGCAACAGCCGCTCGGCCTCGGCCTGATAGTGGAGCACGTCGTCGGTGCGGCCGCACTGCGAGGCGGCGATCGCCCGCCCCCAGTTGATCGTGGCGAGCAGATAGTTGTCGTGCGAGCGGGCGGCGATCCGCTCGGCCTCGCTGAATGCCTCCTCGAGTTCCGCGTACCGGCCGAGATCGAGCATCGCCTCGGCCCGGTACAACTGGAGGCCGGCGCGCAGATGGGTGTTGGCCGAGGTCAGCGGCAGCAGTTCGTCGTAGGCAGCCAACAGGTCGGCGGCGCGCCCGAGCGGGAACAACACCATCTTGGCGAGCACCATCGTCAGCCGGAACCGCCACCGAGTGTTGCCGGCTTCCCGGCTGAGTTCGATGCCGTCTTCGAAGACCAGGCGGGCGCCGGCGAACGAGTCGTTGTGATCGCCGAAGGCGAGCGCTCGCCCGAGCGCGTCGATCGCCGCGAGGCGCGTCGGCAGAGCGTGCTCGCCCTCGCGGTCGAGTTCCTGGAGCACGTCGCGCGCCAACTGCTCGGCCTCGCTCCGGCGCGCCTGCAGGACGACGAGTTCGACCGCACGCTCGGCGTCTGCGGCCCGCTTGAGGGCGGGAGCGCGAGAGCGCTCGGGGTGCCCGTCCAGGCGGTCGAGCACCGCCTTCCACTGTGGCCAGCGGCGAATCTCGTACAGCGCCCGCGCCTCCCGGATGGCGAGGTAGGGGTAGCGCTGGCGCACACCGGCCGGCAGCGTCTCGAGCAGCGCCAAGAGTTCGGTGGGATCGAGGTCGTCGTCGGGCAGGCGCAACAGCAGCGCGGCGGCGTCGTCGTGGGCGCCGGCGTCGGCGAGCAGGCGGACGCCCACCGCTGCCCGGCCTGCGGCGGCGTAACCGTCGGCGGACTCGACCGCGATCGTTCGGTCGAGCGACGCCCAGCCGCCGATCCGGCCCGCCAGCGGCCCGGCGATACGCTGCTCGCCCGGTCCGACAGTGGTGAACGCGATTCCGGCCCCGGCGAGGCGACGGAGCAGGTCGGGCCCGCCAAGCCGCTCGGCCAGCGCGGCGTCGAAGCCGGGAAGGTGGGCGAGTTGAGCCGCCGCCCAGCGGTCGTGGTCGTCGAGCGGCTCGCGCAGGCGCTCGACGACGATTGACAGCACGTCGTCGGAGCGGATGTCGGCCAAATCGAGGTCACCGCCCGCCCGTAGCCGGTTGGCCCACATCACCAGGCCCGCCGCCCAGCCCTCGGTGGCGCAGTGGGCGGCCTCGACGGCGTCGTCGGGGACCTCGAGGCCGAAGCCGCGGCGGAGCAGGCCGCCTGCCTGTTCGCGGGTCAAGCGTAAGTCGTCGCTGGTGAAGTGCCGGAGCCCGGGAACGCGCCCAAGGTCGTCGCAACCGTCGGGCAGCGCCCGCCCGATCAGGATCAGGCGGTGGGGGGCGATCGGCGTGCGGGCGAGCATCGACAGCAGACGGCCCGTCTCGACGGTGGCGTGCTCGATGTCGTCGACGATCAACGTCGACCCGGTCACCTCGCTGGCGAGCAACTCGATGAGGGCGTCGAGCGGATCGCTTGACTCGCCGAGCCCGAGCAGGCGCTCGCCGCGCTCGGCCTCGGCGCGCAGCCGTGCCGCGCGGACGGCGCCTGCGACGAGGTCGCCCGGCGAGGCGGCAGGCGGCAGCGGCACGATCAGCGTCCGGTGGTCGCGGCTGGCGAGCTCCATCGACAGTGAGGTCTTTCCGTACCCGCCGGCTGCCTCGATCACCGCCACCGCCGCCTCGGTGACGGCGGCGACCAGGTCGTCTCGCGGCACGTGATGGGCCGCCAGGGTCCGTCCCGCATACCCGCCCATCCCGCAACGGTACCCCGAACTCCGGACGTCGTACCAAGGGATGGCCCGCTCGCGAGACACTCGTGAGACGCCCCGCTGCCAGGGTGCTCACGGTCGTCGGTGCCGTGGCCGGAACGATGGCCGGCGACGCGCACGACGAAGCAATGAGGAACGAGGACTGACGATGGCGATGCGAACACGGACAGTGGTTGTGAGGCTGCGGCTGCTGGCGCTCTGCTTGGCACTACTGGTACCGGGATTCGTGGTGGTGGGCGGCCTGACAACATCGCCGCGTGTTCAAGCGCTGATCCACAACCCGTTCCCGGCAGACGTCGACGGCGTGATCCAGAACGTGTTCCGGGCCGACGACGCGCTGTTCACCACGTTCGTGAGCGACTTCCAGGGCGGTTACGTGTGCGTGGTCGAGGCGTCGGTCACCAACCCGGAGGCGGCGAGTTGCGACTCACCGGCGTGGGGCCGTAAGAACTTCTACGTCGGCCTCGGCACGTTCCTCGGTATGCCGCTCGAGCCGCCGTTGCTGTCGGTCGGGGAGTGGCGCCTCTTGGCCGCACACCCGGGCAACTCGCAAGGCACAGCGTTGTCGGGCACGTTCACGGTGCTGCCGTGTGCCGGCGAGTGCGACACCGGGCCGGCCCAGGCACAGATCGACGCCTGGAAGGCTCGTGCCGGAGGCACGCGCGACGGGGCGGAAGCGGTCTGCAAGGCGCTCGATGTGAAGAAATTCGCTGGTGCGGCCAATGCCGCGCGCGGTGCTGTGATCGGCGCCGGCGGCGGGTTGCTCGGTATGGCTCTCGGTCTCGGCGTCGGCACCGCCACGTACTTTGTGCCGGATATGACGAGCGAGGCGATGGCGCTGTCGCTGTTCCGCACGCTCTCGTGCGGCGTGCGGACGATGATGGCCGACATCGCCGCCGATCCGCCGGACTTCGACTACGACGAGGTGGCCGAGCCGGTGTTCGCCGGGATCGAACCGACCGGCTTCCAGGTCTACGACGATCTGCTCGAGTCGTTGGACGCCGCCGAGGCGTTCGGCGTCGCCTCGCGGATCGCGTTCGAGCGATACCAGGGTGCGATGATCGACGAGGACTTCGAGGCCGCGTCGATACAGGCCGAGGCCACCGCCGAGTTCACCCGGCAGCTCGTGAGAGCGTTGCGGGCGACCGAGTACTTCCTGCCGCTCGTCGCGTCGCTCGGCGAGTTCGGAGAGCCGGTGACGACTCCCGAGGAACTGGCCGACGCGATCGCCGTCCGCGAGCGGATCCGTGACCACGGCCACACCGCCGACGAGATCGCCCAGCTCGAGGCGCTCGGCGTCGGGGAGGAGGGGATCGCCGAGATCGAGGAGTGGTACGAGCTCGACGTGAGCGACGTCGACCCCGACGTGCCGCTCGCCGACCTGCTCGCCGACCTGCTGGACGAGATCGTGGTGTCGATCGACGTGTTCGACACGTTCGGCCGCCAGCTCAGCGTGGCCGCCGCCGAGTTGGCGTTCGAGATCCCGGAGAACAGCCCCCCGTCCGCTTCGTTCATTGCGGACCCGCCGTCGGGCGAGGCGCCGCTGACGGTGACGTTCACATCGCTGGCGTCCGACCCCGACGGCGACGAGCTGACTCTGCAGTGGGACATCGCCGGCGAGGCCCACCCGACCGGCGAGGAGACGGTCTACACGTTCGAGAACCCGGGCTTCTACTGGGTGTCGCTGGTGGCCGACGACGGCGAGCAGTGGGATCAAGCGATCCAGATGATCGAGGTGGCGCCGCCATCGACGGGGGACAACCAGCCGCCGGTCGCCTCGTTCGTCACCGACCCGTCGCCGCCGCACGGCCCGGTCGGGTTCGAGGTGACCTTCACCTCGACGTCGTGGGACCCCGATGGCGACGCGCTGACCCACACCTGGTACTTCGGTGACGGGGTGCAGCTCACCGGGCCGGAGGTGACCCGCAGCTTCGACCAGCCGGCCTACTACAGCGTGGTGCTTGTCGTGCACGACGGCCAGGCGTCCGCACAGGCCGATGGCGAGGTCGCCGCGTTCCCGGGCGGCAACCAGCCGCCGGTCGCTTCGTTCGAGACCGACCCGTCGCCCCCGACAGGCGACGCGCCGCTCACCGTGGTGTTCACCTCGACGTCGACCGATCCCGAGGGCGACGACCTCACGCTGACCTGGGACTTCGGTGACGGCACGGAGGCGAGCGGCCCCGAGGTGCAGCACACGTTCACCCAGCCCGGTACGTACAACGTCACGTTGGTGGCGAGCGACGGCGTCACGCCAAGCCAGGCGAGCCGGCAGGTCGTGGTGACCAGCCCGCCGATCGGCAACCAGCCTCCCGAGGCGTCGTTCACGTCGTCGTCGACATCGGGGCCTGCCCCGCTCCGCGTCACGTTCATCTCGACGTCGTCCGACCCCAACGGCGACGAGCTCGAGCTCACGTGGGACTTCGGCGACGGCGGCACGGCGGCCGGATCGCCGGTCACCCACACGTTCGCCACGCCTGGCACGTACGAGGTGACGCTGACCACCGACGACGGTGAGCACATCGACCAGGCGACGGCGACGATCGAGGTCGTGGCGCCGGTGCTGCGCGCCGACTTCACGACACCCAAGGCGTACGACGCCGCCAAGTCGGCCAACGGCGCGCGGCTCCTGTCGTTCACAAGCGAGTTCAACACCACCTCGTGGGCGGCCGCCAACATCCTGCTCGACAACACGTCGGCCTGGTCGTCGGCGACCGGTGAGATCGCCGACCAGGAGTTCGTGATCGAGTTGGCGGGGGGCGGTCTCGACCTGGTCGACCGGGTGGTGCTGACCGGGCGAGCCACGGCCCACGGTGTCCGGAACTTCGAGGTGGCGTTGTCGAGCAGCGGTCTCGCCGACGACGACTTCACGACCGTCGTAGTCGACGAATTGCCACAGGCCGCCACGCCGCAGGAGCACACGTTCGCCCCCCAGCGCGCCCGCTACCTGCGGGTCCGGGCACTCGACAACCACGGCAACGCCTCGTCGATGTACCTCCAGCAGGTGGCGCTGCTGACCCCCGACCGGGCCGGCGGCATCGTCTCGCTGCCCAACGGGCCGCTGGCAACCGTCGCCGACGTGTCGAGCGAGCAGAACACGACGACCCAGGCTGCCGTCCACGCGCTCGCCCGATCATCGACGAGCCAGTGGCGCACGTTGGTCAACGAGCCGATCGACGAGCAGTGGCTGCGAGTCGAGCTGGGCGGCGAGGGCCTTCACCTCGTCGACCAGGTCGTGCTCGCGAGCACCAACAACGCCCGCGACATCGACGAGTTCGAGGTGCTCGTCTCCACCGACGCCACGGGTGACCCGGAGAGCTTCCACCTCGTGCTGACCGGCAACGCCGCCCAGTCGAACCAGCCCCAGACGTTCGAGATCGACCCGCCCGTCGAGGCCCGCTTCGTCGAGCTGCGCGTGAACAGCAACCACGGCGCCAACCACGTCGGGCTGACCAGCCTCCAGGCGTGGACCACGCACGGTCTGAACGTCGCCGACGGCGACGGGGTCGGCGCCTGGGTGACCTCGGTCTCCAGTCAGAACAACACCACGTCGGCGGCGGGCCTGCAGGCGATCACCCACGGCACCGGCTCGTGGCTCACCGCCACCGGCGCCAGCACCGATCAGCACATCACGGTGCTGCTGCGCAACGGCGACGTCCACGTCGTCGACCGGGTGATGGTGGAGTCGCAGGGGTCGCGGGCGCGCAACGTCGAGGTACTGGTGTCGATGACCGGCGAGGAGTCCGACTTCACGCCCGTCGCCGCCGCCGAACTCACCAACGCGACGGTCGATCACTGGCTGGTGTTCCCGCCGGTCGAGGCCCGCTACGTGCGGCTCCGCGTGCTCGACAGCTACGCCAACAACGTGAGGGTCCGCCAATTCCACGTGTTCTCGCCCGACCGAGGAGCCAGCGAGGCGGTGCCGTTCGCCGACTTGTCCTCGCCGGGCGAGAGGCCGATCGTCGAGTGGGAGTGGGACTTCGGCGACGGTTCGACCTCGACGGAGCGTCACCCGGTCCACACGTTCCCCGGCCCCGGCGAGTACGAGGTGACGCTCACCGTCACCGACGACGAGGGCGAGGCGAGCACGGCCGAACGCACCTACACGGTGCCTGAAGCGCCCTCGATCAGCGTCGAGCCCACCAACACCGGTGGCTCGACGACCGTCAACGAGTGGCAGTCGGTGAGCCTCCGGGCCGAGGGCACGCCGTTCGTGCAGTGGGCGTGGGACTTCGACCACGCGGTTCCCACCACGATCACGCAGACCGCGAGCACCAGGTTCCCCGACAACGGGACGTACGACGTGGTGGTCCGCGGCCTGTCGGCCGACTGGCTGTGGAGCGAGTCGCCGCCGCTGACCTTCGAGGTGCTCAACGTGCCGCCGACGGTCAACACCGGGGCGGACGCGACCGTCTACGCGCTCGACCCGTTCACGCCGGTGTCCAACGTGTCCGACCCCGCCGACGTGCTGGTCTGCACCTGGGAGTGGGGCGACGGCACGCCTGACACGGTGATCGACCCGTGCGTCACCAACTCGTCGCGGGTACCGCACGCATACGCGCTGCCCGGTGTCTACACGGCGACGCTCACCGCCGACGACGGCGACGACACCACCTCCGACACGGTGACCGTCACCGTGGACGAACGGCCGAGCTTCCTCCAGATCGTCGAGTCCGCTCGCGACGGGGACGACCTGCGGGTCGTGGCTCGGCTGCTCGACGGGCTGACCGCCGCCGGCTTGGCAGGTTCGGCCGTGGCGGTGTCGGCACTCGGAACCGATGGCGAGATCGGTGCGACCGATGCGACCACCGGTGCCGATGGTGAGGTCGATGTCGTGCTACCTGGCGCGGCGGGTGCCGGCGATGTGTCGCTCTCGTTCGCCGGATCTCCGGTGCACCTGCCCTCGTCGTTGACGCGGCCGGTCGACGTTCCGGCAGCGGACATCGTGTTCATGATCGACGAGTCGGGCAGCATGGGGGGCAGCCAGGCGGCCGTGCGCGAGCGCGTGCGCGAGATCAGCCAAGGGCTGGCCCCACACCTCGACTACCGGCTCGGCCTGGTGGGCTTCGGCGGCGCTGGGCCGCGGCTGCCGGGCTTCATCCACACCGAGCTGACCGACGACCTCGAGGTGTTCACCGCCACGTTGGGCGAGCTGAGCACCACTGGCGGTCAAGAACCCGGATTCCAAGCGACGGTCGTCGCGATGAGCGACGAGATGGACTTCCGCTCCGGCGCCGCCGTGTGCGCGGTGTTGATCACCGACGAGGACGCCACGACGAATATCAATCCGAACAACGCTCCTGCGACCAAGCAGGACGCGATCGACGCGCTCCATGCTCGTCGCGCGCCGTTCTTCGGAATCATCCTGCCGACGTACGGCCCGTCGCTCGAGGACTACGCGACTCCGGACGGGCTTGCCGGAGCGACCGGAGGCGACTGGTGGGACATCCGCGACTTCCGCGCCAGTCCCGCCGGCGCCAGCGAGGTGCTCGACGCGCTGGTCGAGAGCTGCGTCGAGTCGGCGCTGACACCCGATCTGTCGCTCGACAAGGTGGTCGACGCCGAACTCGTCGGGTCTGGCGAACAGCTCGTCTACACGTTGACCGTCACCAACACGGGGGCGGTGCCGGTGGCCGGCATCGAGCTGGTCGACACCTTGCCCGAGAACGTCACCTTCGAGTCGGCGAGCCACGGAGCCAGCTTCGACGAGGCGTCGCGGACGGTGAGCTGGCCGGCGTTCACGCTCGGCACCGGCGGCGCAGCCGAGCGGACCCTCGCGGTACTGACCGCCGCGGCCGTCGACCTGGGCTTGGGCGACCACCCGACCGTGAACGAGGCATCGGTCAGCGGGGTAGGTCCCGCCGACGTCGAGGCCGGCGACGAAGCGAGCGCGGCGGTGGTGATCCGGGTGACCGAGATCCCCGACCCTGCTCCCGATCCCGATCCCGATCCCGATCCCGATCCCGATCCCGATCCCGATCCCGATCCCGATCCCGATCCCGATCCCGATCCCGATCCCGATCCCGATCCCGATCCCGATCCCG